>Ga0304730_1000020_pt1 | contig 214533 bp, 169 predicted proteins | sample M_130628_MF_Meta_FD_190474 | JGI IMG/M metagenome (GOLD analysis project Ga0304730, IMG submission 190474) | Freshwater microbial communities from Lake Montjoie, Canada to study carbon cycling - M_130628_MF_MetaG (v2) (version 2) | ecosystem: Environmental > Aquatic > Freshwater > Lake...
AGGGCTTCCCCGAAAAATACGAGACATTGGTTGGTGAACGTGGAATTACTTTGAGCGGTGGACAAAGACAACGTATTGCTATTGCTCGCGCAGTGTTGAAAGATCCATCGATTTTAATTTTGGATGAAGCAACTTCTTCACTCGATTCTGAATCAGAACGTTTGGTTCAAGAAGCGCTGGACAAATTGATGATTGGTCGCACAACGTTTATTGTCGCACATCGATTATCGACCATACGCAATGCAAGTAGAATTTTGGTTTTAGATAAAGGAATTGTTGTTGAAAACGGGCGTCATGATGAATTGATCCATTTAGATAATGGTCTTTATTCGAACCTTTCAAGATTGCAATTTGAAATTCGAGATACCTTTGTTAAGAATTAAGAATTACGAATTAAGAATTACGAATTGGCAATTACGAATTACGGATTACGGATTGGCAATTACGGATTATCAATTACGGATTATCAATTACGGATTACGAATGAGCATACAATGATTTTTACTATTCCTCGTTTTGAAGTTCATCATTTAAAAAACTGTACAACATAATTTATCATGGCTGAATGGTCTATAATACCGCCTAGTAAACCCGAACATTGGGACGCATATTTTAAATTGCGTTATGAAATGCTTCGCAAGCCTTGGGGTGAGGAAGTTGGGTCGGAACATGCCGATGATGATGAAACGTCTTTGCATGGAATGATCATCAATAAAAAAGGTGAAGTGCTTGCAGTTGGTCGAATTCATACTACTGCTCCTGAGCAAGCGCAAGTTAGATTTATGGCAGTTAGAGCCGATTTGCAAGGATTGGGATTAGGTAAAACCTTACTTCATTACTTAGAACATCGCGCACAAAAAGAAATCCCTTCCTTGATTCAAATTATGTTACACGCTCGCGAACATGCTGTTCCATTTTATGAAAAACAAGGATACATGCAAGTAGACAAAAGCTACTCTTTGTTTGGAAGTATTCAACATTACCTGATGGTAAAATCGCTTTTGTAAATATTTTCATCGGGAGTAAACCTTTTCAAATATATTTGTTCTTTAATCCAAATCCCTAAATTCAAAAACGTATGATAAAATCACTTGTATTGGCAAGTTGTCTGGTAGTATCCGGATTAAGCCTTGTAGCTCAGAATGTTGCCCCAGCAGCTCCCGTTAAAAAAGAACAAAACAAAGCGGATGAGAAAAAACGTAGTCCCGAAGAAAAGGCTATTCGTAACCTGCGCATGATGACCGCAAATTGTGGATTAACGGATGCACAAACTCCTGCCGTTAAACAGATTCTTTTAGACAGAGAAAATTCTATTGAGAATATTCGCACAAGTTCACCCAAAGGAACCGATAAAAAAGCAGCAATAGCAGTAATCCGACAAGAATCTGATACGAAGCTTTCTAATTCAATGTCTCCCGAACAATGGAAAAAATGGTTGAGTTTTCAAGAGGAGCAAAAAAAGAGAAAAGAAGCGGGTCAGAAAAACGGAACTAACTCCGAATCAATCGATTAATTAAGGATATTTTTAGCTCGCGTTTGGGTTTAGTCAAACCCATTTTAAACTGAGTTTTCATATTTTAACGAACAATTTGCTTTGTTTGACTTATAAACAAGGAATCTTTGTATTTTTACTTCTGCCAAGAAGGTTATGAAAATTATAAGATTCCTTGTTTTTTTATGCGTATCAGTCAAATCGCTTCTTGCACAGCAAGTAACGCTTAATAAATTCACTCTCCAGCGAACAAATAAATCCGGTGATTCATTTACCTGCGAAGGCATGAAAGAAAGTTCCGGTCAAATTATCATTCCAGCCGATTACGATTACATCTGGGATTTTGGAAAAGATTCACTCACTTTGGCAAGAAAAATTAATCTGTCGAATTCTATTGAATCGGCAGTTTTCACCTATCAGATTATTAGTCACAAAGGATTTCTTTATTACGAATTCCCATTTTTTTACATTCCAGAATCCATCCAAGAAAATTTAATTCGGACGTTTAATGATCATTTGGGGGCATTTGGTTTTTTAAATACATTGGGTGAAGTTGTTATCAAATTCAAATATCCCGAAGCCCGTGATTTCAAAGAAAGTTTAGCAGCAGTTTTAGATCCAAGCACTTATCAATTTGGGTATATCAATAATAAAGGTAAGTTTCAAATTAAGTCTCAATTTGAAGAAGCATATTCATTTTCCGAAGGACAGGCTGTTGTCAAGAAAGATGGGAAATTTCATTACTTATTAAAAGATGGAAATCTCTTAGCAATAGATAAAAAATACTCTCAAGTGTTTGATTTACAAGATGGATTTTCCATTGTTACATCACTCAGAAACGACACTGTTTTGTATGGTTTTATTGATAAAACTGGGAAAGAAATTGTATCGCCAACCTATGCATTCATTGATAATTTCGAGTCTGGAAGTGCTGTCTTTCTGAAAGATAATTTAGCCGGCATGTTAAATAAATCAGGCGAAATTATAATTGAACCTAAGTATGATGAATTGTATCGTTTTGATCAAGAACATTATTTATTCGAAAAAAATGGGTTAAAAGGTTTGTTGAGTGTTGAAGGGAAGGTAATTGTACCTGCCACATACAGTGCAATTGATTTATTTCAAGAAGGGTTTGCTGCAGTTAATAAAGCAGGAAAATGGGGATTTATTGATGTAAATGGCATTGAAATTATTCCTTGCCAGTTTTCAGATTATGCTGATGGATTTCATAATGAAAGCATTTCGGTACGTTTGCCCGATCAATGGAAAATAGTTCATTCAAACGATACACTGAGTTTACCAAATTACGATGAAGTGCTTCCATTTTATAGAAACACGTCTGCATTTCGAAAAGGTAATTTATGGGGTTTCCTAAATATTCAAGGTGAAGAATCTATAGAAACTAAATTTGAAGAACTTGTATTTAATAAAGGAGGTGGCGTTTTTGGTAAAGTTGCTTTGTTGGATGGAACTTTTATATGGTCATATATTGATTCATACGGCAGAGAAATTCAAGTTGAGCGTTACAACGAAATTGTGAAATTCACCGAAGGATTAGCAGCGGTTAGAACAAAAAATGGTTGGGGATTTATTAACCAAGCAGGAACAGAAATAGTTAGGCCTCAATACGATTATGTTCGAAACTATTCTTCAGGCCTTGCAGCGGTCAATAAAAATGGAGAATGGGGTTTTATAAACAAAGAAGGCATGGAAGAGATTCCTGTATTTGAAAAAATGCCCGTTTTTGAAGACGAAATCCCTAAAACATTTATCGATTCGCTAAATAACATAAGAGAATCTTTCCCATTATATTTGATGGAGGTTTTAAGTGACTTTAATAATTCGTTAACCTGTGTTGAAGACCGAACGCAGGAAAATAGCAGCTCGGAGCCATTCAGCATGAATAAAAAAGGCAAATTAATAGAAACAAATGGATGCACTCCATTTATTAAGAATGCAGATCAATTCGATTCTGACTTTGATAATAATCTTGATTATCAAATGATTAGGATTCCAAGTAATTGGTTGAAGATTGATAAAGCAGGAAATGTTGTTATTAATTAATTGTTTTTTTTCTAAAAACATTTGAATACATGATTTAATAAATTAAATTGAATTCTCGATAAAAAAGCATTTAAATTGTATTGAATTACATTTTTAATATGCGATTTATTTGATTTCATCCTTAACATTAATAATATATCATGCATATTAATTAGTTATAGTAAGTATTCAAATTGTTTGCATTTCAATTGGTAAAAAGATGGATTAATTTCCACAGATTATTCGCAGATAATTAAAAAACATTTTTATTATTTCTAAAATTGGAAAAAGTAGATCGTAAATCTGAAATCATACATATTTCTGCAAAGTTATTTCGAGAACGTGGTTACATGGCCGTCTCAATGCGCGACATCGCCAAATCGCTCGATATTAAAGCGGCAAGTTTATACAATCACATTCATTCGAAACAGGAGATTCTTTCTTTGCTAATAATCAACATCGCCGAAGAATTTACACGTGCAATGAATAATCTTCAGAACTCAAACGAGACAGCAATAGAAACTTTAAAGAAATTTATCGACTTCCACATAGAAATTACTTTGCGAGATCCAGATGCCATTGCTTGTTTAAATAATGACTGGATGCACCTTGATAAAGAACATCGAACGTATTATGTAAAAATGCGCGATGAGTATGAAGAGAACGTCCGTAAAATTGTAAAACGAGGCATCGATAATGGCGAGATAAAAGAGCACAACATCGAAGTCATTGTGTTTTCTATGCTATCCACATTACGCACATTTTACTTGTGGTATGGCAGAAAAATGAAGCTTAATCCCACCGAATTCAAGGAAAGCTTAACACAAGTCCTATTAAATGGCATTGTTTGATTCGATAAATTTTTAATCTTTTTTGAAGAATTGACTTTCATATCAATTAATCTCTTATTTTTGCTAAATAACTAACAAGTGTTAGTTACGAGAATTCTAATCAATGGCTCAATTTCATTCACTTCTCATTGCAGATGTATATAAAGACACAGAAGAATGTTCAGTCATTACTTTCGATATTCCCGAAAATCTGAAGCAGGAGTTTCAATACAAACAAGGTCAGCATTTAACACTTCGGGCAATAATAGATAATCAGGATGTGCGAAGGTCTTATTCCCTTTGCTCAAGTCCGCTTGATAACGAATGGAAAGTGGCTATTAAGAAAATTGAAGATGGATTATTCTCGACCTATGCCAATGATGTACTGAAAAAAGGTGATACACTCGAGGTTATGCCTCCTCATGGCAATTTTTATAGAGAATGTACTCCAGATAAACCCAAAAACTATATTGGTTTTGCAGCTGGAAGTGGCATCACGCCAATTCTTTCAATCATTAAAACACATTTAGCAGCAGAGCCTCAGAGTACCTTTAAGTTGTTCTACTTAAACAGAAACGTTAAATCCATCATCTTTAAAGAAGAGATTGAAGCATTAAAAAGCACGTATTTCAATCGCATCGAATTGTTTTACTTCTTGACTAAAGAATACCGAAATGTTCCTTTGATGAATGGACGCTTTACATCCGAAAAAATGGATGTGATTACAAGCAAAATTATTGATGCAACAAGTATTGATGAATGTTTTATTTGTGGTCCCGAATCGATGATTTTTCTCATTCGTGATTCATTAGTTTCAGCAGGATTATCGAAAGAACATATTCATTACGAATTGTTTACAGCTGGAAATTCTGCTGAAGATAAAAATCGCGTTAAGAAAATTCTCGAAAAGAAAGTGGAAGGAACCGAAGTAACCATTATTGATGGCGGCAAGGAATTTCACTTTACCATGTCGAAGGAATTTGATAATATTTTGGATGGCGCTCTTGCTGCTGGTGCCGATTTGCCATTTGCTTGCAAAGGTGGTGTTTGTAGCACTTGCCGGTGTAAAGTCATCGAGGGAGAAGCCGAAATGAAACTAAATTACGCGCTCGATGAATCGGAACTTAAACGGAACTATGTATTGAGCTGCCAAGCTGTTCCTACTTCATCAAAAATAACTGTAAGTTTTGACGCATAAGATTTATCTATTTCAAACAACCGATTTTAAATTCAACCTCACAAACTAAAAAATCATGTCTAACCAAGAAATCCAATCACTCGAAGAGCGTTTTAACCAGCGCATTGCCAACGACGAAAAGATTGAACCCAAAGACTGGATGCCCGAGAAATACCGGAAGACACATATCCGTCAAATCTCTCAGCATGCTCATTCCGAAATTGTAGGAATGTTACCCGAAGGAAATTGGATTAGTCGTTGTCCCACACTCCGTCGTAAAGTGGCATTACTTGCCAAAGTGCAGGACGAGGGAGGACACGGATTGTACTTATATAGTGCCGCCGAAACTTTGGGAATTTCGCGTGAAGAGATGTTCGATCAATTGCATACGGGTGAAGCAAAATATTCGAGCATATTCAATTATCCAACTTTAAGCTGGGCAGATATTGGAACTATTGGCTGGTTGGTTGATGGTGCTGCCATTATGAATCAGGTTGCATTAATCAACACATCGTTTGGACCTTATGGAAGAGCGATGATTCGTATCTGCAAAGAAGAAAGTTTTCATCAACGTCAGGGTTTTGAAATCATCATGACCTTAATGAACGGAACTCAAGAACAAAAGGACATGGCACAGGAATCACTCAATCGTTTTTGGTGGCCTTCCTTGATGATGTTTGGTCCACGCGATGCTGAATCACCCAACTCCGACCAATCCATGCAATGGAAGTTGAAACGTAAAACGAACGATGAATTACGTCAAGCATTTGTTGATCAAACTGTTCCACAAGCCGAATTGGTAGGATTAACAATTCCAGATCCTAATTTAAAATGGAACGAAGAAACCAAACATTACGATTTTGGCGAACTCGATTGGAATGAATTCTGGCAAGTAGTGAAAGGACATGGGCCTTGCAACAAACAACGTATTCAAGACCGTTTAGATGCTTGGAATAATGGCGCTTGGGTTCGTGATGCAGCAACTGCTTATGCCGAAAAACAAGAATCTAAATTGTTAAAAGAAGTAGGATGATAAGAATGTGCTGATGAAAAAATGTGTTGATGTGCTGATGAAAAGAGGATATGTTGATGAAACAATATTGTTAGATAAAATCAGCACAATAACCACATCAGTGCATTTCCCGATAGCTATCGGGACACATCAAACACATTAGCACATTAGCACATTAGCACATCAAAACCATCTTCAAATTTTCAAATCTTCAAATTTTCAAATTATTCCAATGAAAAACTGGCCTCTCTGGGAAGTATTTATCCGAAGTAAAAATGGTTTAGAGCACCGTCATTGTGGAAGTCTCCATGCTTCCGATGCAACAATGGCATTGGAAAATGCACGCGATGTATACACCCGTCGTATGGAAGGTGTGAGCATTTGGGTTGTTCCGTCGGCACAAATTACCGCCTCGAATCCAGAACAAAACGGTGAATTGTTTGAACCAGCAGCCGATAAAGTATATCGTCACCCTACATTTTACATTTTACCCGAGGAACTTAAACACATGTAATTCTTGAATTACCAGATTAATTTTAAATCATGAATAAGCATTTAGTCAATTATATTCTCGGAATTGCCGATAATAGTCTCATTCTTGGGCAACGTCTTTCTGAACTTTGTGGACATGGTCCAAGCTTGGAAACCGATATTGCATTAACCAACATCAGTCTCGATTTATTTGGACAGGTGCGTAGTTATTTTCAATACGCAGCCGAAATTCAAGGCGAGAATACTTCAGAAGATTCGTTAGCATTTCTTCGCAAAGAGCATCAATACACCAATGTTTTACTCGTAGAACAACCCAATACCGATTTTGCATACGTAATTGCGCGTCAGTTTTTATTTGATGTGTTTCATCAGTTAATGCTTGAGAAATTGCAATTGAGTAAAGATGAAACATTGGCTGCAATTGCTCATAAATCAATCAAGGAAGTAAATTACCATGTGCGTTTTTCGTCCGATTGGATTCGTCGTTTAGGCGATGGAACGGAAGAAAGTCACCAACGTGTTCAACAAGCAATTAATGATCTGTGGATTTTCACCGATGAGCTTTTTCATTTGACCGAAGCCGATCATGCTATGATTGACGCGGGAATTGGTGTTGATGTTTCGTCGTTGAAGGAAACATACTACAACAAATTAAATCAAATTCTCACTGAATCGACCATCGAAATTCCTCCGGTTGAATATTTTCAAAAAGGGGGCAAACACGGAATTCATACCGAACACATGGGGTACATTTTGACTGAAATGCAGTTCATGCAAAGAACGTATCCCAACATGACGTGGTAAAAAAAATTGATCGGATGATGGAACCACAAATTGATGCTGATTTATATTCCATATTGGAAGCGGTTTCGGATCCCGAAATTCCCGTTTTATCTATTCTACAAATGGGAGTTGTTCGATCAGCGCATCATTCCGACAATGGCATTTTAGTTGAGATTACTCCAACATACAGTGGCTGTCCTGCGATGGATGTGATTGGTGATGATATCAAAAAGGCTTTGAAAGCTGCTGGTTTTGAATCGCACGTTAAATTAATTCTTTCTCCCGCCTGGACCACCGATTGGATTACACCCAAAGGCAGAGAAGCACTAGAAAAATATGGCATTGCAGCGCCTTTAAATCCCGATGCCGATAAAGAAGCTTTGTTAGGAAATAAACGCATTGTAAAATGTCCGCAATGTGGTTCTACCAATTCCGTTTTAATCAGCCAGTTTGGCTCCACGGCTTGCAAAGCTCTATTCAAATGCGAAGATTGTTTGGAGCCGTTCGATTATTTTAAATGTTTGAAATAAATAATTCATGTCCACCATACTTTCCAAAATCGAAAATAACATTGGGTTCATCAACCTAAATCGTCCTGATGCATTTAACAGTTTTAACCGCGAGATGGCTTTGCTTTTACAACAAACGCTCGACGATTTCTCAACAAACACCTCAGTTCGTGCCATTGTTATAACCGGAAACGGAAAAGCATTTTGTGCCGGACAAGATTTAAAAGAAGTAATAAGTCCTGAGTTAAATCCGGGTTTTCGTGCTATTCTTGAAGAGCATTACAATCCCATCATTATGCGTATTCGAACAATTGAAAAACCCATTTTGGCTGCTGTAAATGGTGTGGCTGCTGGAGCTGGGGCGAATATTGCACTTGCTTGCGATGTTGTTTTGGCTTCCGAAAATGCAAGTTTCATTCAGGCATTCAGTAAAATTGGATTGGTGCCCGACAGCGCTGGAACATTTTTCCTTCCTCGATTAATCGGCTTCCAAAAAGCATCAGCACTCTGCATCCTGGGAGATAAAGTTTCTGCTCTTGATGCCGAAAAAATGGGGATGATTTATAAGGCAATTCCGGTCGAACAGTTCGAGATGGAAGTTCAGAAAACCGCCGAAACATTGGCTGCTTTGCCTACATTGGCCTTGGGTTTAACGAAACGATTACTGAACCAAAGTTTGAGTAACGATTTAACTTCTCAGCTCGAAGCAGAAGGAAATTTACAGATACAAGCAAGCGAAAGTCAGGATTTCAAAGAAGGTGTTGCCGCTTTTGTTGAAAAAAGAAAGCCCGAATTCAAAGGATTTTAAGCAGAATTATGTAGGTTTAACGCTTGAATTTTCTATTTAGAACTAAAGCGCATACATGATAAGAATTGCTGTTATAGGAGCGGGTACAATGGGCAGCGGAATCGCTCAGGTTGCTGCAACTGCAGGTTGTTTGGTGAAGCTATTTGACGCTTTTCCGGAAACACTTGTTCGTAGCAAAAAAAACCTAGACACCACACTACAAAAGCTCGCTGAAAAAGGAAAAATATCAAATGATGAAGCAATTCGAATAGCTGAAAATATTCGCTACGTTAATTCAACAAACGACCTTGCCGATTCCGATCTAATCATCGAAGCGATCGTCGAAAACCTCGATGTTAAACGTACTTTGTTTTCGGATCTCGAGAAAATTGTTTCCAACACCTGCATCCTCGCATCCAATACCAGCTCGCTTTCTATTGCTTCCATTGCGGCATCTTGCCAAAATTCAAATCGTGTAATTGGTATTCATTTCTTTAATCCTGCGCCTCTTATGCAACTGGTTGAAGTAATACCAGCTGTTCAAACATCTCCAGAAGTTCTTCAAAAAACTGTCGATACAATTGCCTCTTGGAAAAAAGTGGTTGCCATTGCCAAAGACACTCCCGGCTTTATTGTAAACCGTGTTGCGCGTCCTTTTTACAGCGAAGCCATTCGTTTGTATGAAGAAGGTACTGCCGATTTTGCCACCATCGACTGGGCCATGAAAAGTATCGGTGGTTTCCGAATGGGTCCTTTTGAATTGATGGATTTTATTGGAAACGATGTCAATTATGCTGTAACCGAATCGGTGTTCAGTGCATTTTATTTCGATCCGCGTTTTAAACCTTCGTTCACTCAAAAACGCCTCACCGAAGCGGGCTTCCTTGGACGTAAATCAGGACGTGGTTATTATGACTACAGTCAGGATGCTATTCATCCAGCAGCAAGCGAAGATGCTCAATTGGGACAAGTCATTTTCGATCGAATTTTGGTGATGCTTATCAACGAAGCAGCCGATGCATTTTTCCTAAATATCGCTTCTGCGAAGGACATCGATTACGCCATGACAAAAGGAGTAAATTACCCGAAAGGTCTTTTGGTTTGGGCCGATGAAAAAGGGATTGACTGGTGTGTTAATCAACTCGATACGCTTTACAACGAATACCATGAGGACCGCTACCGTTGCAGTCCCATTTTACGCCGCATGTTGCGCGAAGGAAAATCATTCTTTACCGCATGATGCAGCCCGATCAGATTGTAAAAACCATGCTCGACCATGATGCATTTAGCCAATGGCTGGACATCCGCATCAATCATGTTGCCTTGGGAACTTGTTCACTGTCAATGAAAATTCGTAAGGACATGTTAAATGGTTTTGGCATTGCTCATGGCGGAATTACCTATTCCATAGCAGATAGCTGCTTGGCATTTGCGTCTAATTCCCACGGGCGTCAATCTTTAAGCATTGATACTTCTATAAATCACATTGAATCTCTTCGTGAAGGAGATGAGATTGTAGCAATTACTACCGAAGAGTCTTTAAAAAACCGATTCGGCTTTTATCGTGTAGAAATTCATTGTAACAATACACTCGTTGCGCTGTTTAAAGGAACCGTTTATAGAACCGAAAAGGAGTGGAGCGTTCAATAGAAATAATTATCAACTGAAAAGAAAATATACATGGAAGCATATATCATTGACGGAATTCGCACAGCCATTGGAAGTTATCAAGGAAGTCTAGCATCCGTCAGAGCAGATGATCTTGGGGCATTGGTCATTAAAACATTGGTTGAAAATAATCCTTCGGTTCCCGCCGATGCTTACGACGATGTTATTTTAGGATGTGCGAATCAGGCGGGCGATGATAACCGAAATGTAGCGCGTATGTCGCTGCTGTTGGCAGGTCTCCCCTATTCTGTTCCCGGTGAAACAGTGAATCGACTTTGCAGTTCTGGTCTTGCAGCCATCATCAACGCGAGCAGAGCAATTAAATCGGGCGATGGTCATCTCTTTATTGCCGGTGGTGTTGAGAACATGACGCGTGGTCCGATGGTTATTTCCAAACCTAGTTCGGCATATGGAGCCGATGCTAAAATGTATGATTCGAGTTTTGGCTGGCGATTTATCAATCCCAAAATGCAATCAACGTATGGTGTAGATGCCATGGGTGAAACTGCTGAAAACTTGGTAGATATGTATAAAATATTGCGCGAAGACCAGGATGCATTTGCACTTAATTCTCAACATAAAGCGGCTGCAGCCCAAAATTCCGGACGATTGGCAAAAGAGATCGTTCCGGTTCTAATTCCTCAACGTAAAGGCGATCCAATTGCTTTCGATAAGGACGAATTTGTAAAACCTTCAACATCCATGGAGGGCCTTTCCAAACTCCGTCCCGCTTTTCGCAAAGAAGGTGGAACGGTAACAGCAGGAAATGCTTCCGGATTAAATGATGGCGCAGCAGCAACGCTTATTGCCTCGGAAGAAGCAGTTAAGAAATATGGTTTAAAACCACTCGCCCGTATCGTAAGTTCGGCTGTTGTGGGTGTTGAACCGCGCATTATGGGAATTGGTCCTGTTGAAGCAAGCAATCGTGCATTAGAGAAAGCGGGATTGCGCATGGAAGACATAGACATTATTGAATTGAACGAGGCATTTGCATCTCAAAGTTTGGCCTGCATTCGTGCTTGGGGATTGAGCGACAATGATCCTCGAATCAATCCGAATGGTGGAAGCATCGCAATCGGTCATCCACTGGGTGTTACAGGTGCGCGTATCGCCTATTCTGCTGCCCTCGAATTGCAAATCACCGGAAAAAGATATGCCCTCATTACCATGTGCATTGGCGTGGGACAAGGCTATGCAGCAATCATTGAAAGAGTTTAAATTACAAGGAATTTTATAGTATGAGTAAGCTTCAAAATTACGTAAATGGTCATTGGGTTGATGGACAAGGCGAAGGTGTGCCTTTGTTCGATTCCGTTACAGGAGAAATTATTTGTTACGCATCTGCCGAAGGCTTAAACTTTGGCGAAATCATGCATTATGGAAGAACAAAAGGTGGAGAGAAACTTCGTCGAATGACCTTTCAGGAGCGCGGCAATATGACTAAAAAACTCGCACTTTACCTGAGCAAACGCAAAGAGCCGTTTTATGATTTAAGCTACAGATCCGGTGCAACGCGCGTGGATAGCTGGATTGATATTGAAGGTGGTTTTGGAAATCTTTTCGCTAATGCTTCTTTACGGAAATTGTTTCCCAACCAGTCATACCATGTTGAAGGCGATCCAATCGACCTTTCGCGAGGTGGACGTTTCATGGCGCACCATATTCTCGTTCCTAAATTAGGTGTTGCTGTTCACATCAATGCATTCAATTTCCCAATTTGGGGAATGCTCGAAAAATGCGCTGTCAATTGGATGGCTGGAGTTCCTGCAATCGTTAAACCAGCAACTTCAACATGTTATTTAACTGAAGCTGTCGTTCGCGAAATCATCGCATCCAACATTTTACCTGAAGGTGCTTTGCAACTCATTTGCGGTTCAGCGGGAGATATGCTCAATCACCTCAATGATCAAGATGTGGTGACGTTCACTGGCTCCGCATCAACCGGACAAAAACTTAAAGCGCATTCAAAAGTAATCAGTGAATCGGTGCCGTTTAACATGGAAGCAGATTCTCTCAATTGCTCTGTTTTAGGTGAAGATGCGGTTCCCGGAACACCTGAATTCGATTTGTTTATCAGTCAAGCCAGATCTGAAATTACAGTAAAAGCAGGTCAAAAATGTACAGCCATCCGCCGACTTATTGTTCCAGAAAAACTGATGGATGATGTGCAAAGTGCATTAAGCAAAGCCCTCGATAAAGTGAGCATCGGCGATCCTCGGTTGAAAGAAGTTCGCATGGGTTCGCTCGTGAGTAAAGACCAAGTGCGCGAAGTTAAAGAACGTGTTGCTGAAATTGCTCAAACTGCAAGTATCGTTTATGGAAATGTGGATCAACTTTCTTTAATCGGTGCCGACAGTGAAAAAGGAGCATTCATTGCCCCAATTCTATTGCGTGAAGAAAAGCCGTTCGAAAATATGCGCGTTCACGAAACGGAGGCATTTGGACCGGTTTCTACCATAATGCCATACAAAAATATGGATGAAGCCGTTGACCTTGCTCGTTTAGGTAAAGGTTCGCTTGTTTCGTCCATTGTAACAAATAACGATGCTTTAGCGAAAGAATATGTAATACAATCGGCAACACACCATGGACGAATCCTTGTGCTTAACCGCGAAAATGCAAAACAAAGCACAGGTCACGGTTCTCCACTCCCACTATTGGTTCATGGTGGACCAGGTCGCGCTGGTGGTGGCGAAGAAATGGGAGGAATTCGAGGTATTAAGCATTATATGCAACGATGCGCTATTCAAGGAAGTCCCAGCACAATCACTGAAATTACGGGCATTTATCAGCCAAATGCGAAATACAAAGAAGCTCCCGAGCATCCGTTTAAATACCATTGGGATGATATCCAACCGGGTATGTCGCTTAAAACGCATAAGCGCACTGTTACCGATACCGACATCATCAGTTTTGCAAACGTGAGTTGGGATCATTTCTATGCGCACACGGATATCACTTCCTTGAAAGGCAGCATTTTCGAGAAACGTACCGCACACGGATATTTCATTTTATCTGCTGCAGCTGGATTATTTGTATGGCCTAACAAAGGCCCTGTTGCTGCCAATTACGGATTAGAAGAATGTCGCTTTGTGCGCCCAATTTATCATAACGACACCATTTACGTTCGTTTAACCTGTAAGCAGAAAATTGAACGCGACAGTGTTGGAAAGGAAATACCATGCGGGATTGTGAAATGGTTCGTGGAAGTTTTCGACCAGAACGATGAACTTGTTGCCATTGCAACTATTTTAACGATGGTTCAGAAGAAGACTCCATTTGTAGAGATTAACCGAAGCAATATTGCAGGATATTTATCCAAATTAACCGAACAATCGAAAGCGTCTTGGGGAATCTTAACACCTCAACATTTGGTTGAACACATGGAGAAAGGATTCTGCATTGCATCAGGTGAGATTCAGGATTTTGAAATTGATACACCAGCAGAACATCTGGCCAAAGTGCAAGAGATGGTGTATAATTACAAACCCATGCCGAAAGGATTCAAACATCCATTGATGGAAAAAGAATCGCTCGATCAACTCATCCATCCTGATTTAGCAACCGCAAAAAATAAAATGCTCGCAGCTTGGGACTCTTATGAAGCCTATTTCAAAGCCAATCCAGATGCAGAAACTAAAAATGCCGTATTTGGACATTTAGATAAATTTGGTTGGGATCTATTGAATACCAAGCATTTCAACCATCATTTTGAGCAGTTTGGAATTTTATAAATCTGATTGTAAATTAATAATGAAAAAACAATTAAACGAATTCATATTGTACACATCACTATCTGGTGAAATACGTGTGGACGTTTTGTTGGAAAATGAAACTGTTTGGTTGACTCAAAAAGCAATTGCTGAATTGTTTCAAACTAGCACTCAAAATATTACAATTCATTTAAAGAATATTTATGAATCGGGTGAATTACAGGAACATGGAACTTGTAAGGATTATTTACAAGTTCAAATTGAAGGAAAAAGAAAAGTAGAACGCAAGCAAAAAATTTACAATCTTGATGCTATAATTTCGATTGGCTATCGAGTAAATTCCTCGAAAGCGACTCAATTCAGAATATGGGCAACTCAAATTCTAAAAGAGTTTGTAGTAAAAGGATTTACCCTTGACGATGATCGATTAAAACAAGGGCAAATATTTTTTGGAAAAGATTATTTCCGAGAATTATTGGAAAGAGTTCGGTCAATTCGAGCAAGTGAAAGAAGAATTTACCAACAAATAACAGATATATTCGCTGAATGCAGTATTGACTACGATAGGAATTCTGAAATAACGAAGCTGTTTTTTTCAGAAGTTCAAAACAAGTTTCATTATGCAATTACTGAAAAAACAGCAGCGGAAATAATATTTAAGAACGCAGATAGTGACAAAGAAAATATGGGGCTAACTTCTTGGAAAAATGCTCCCAATGGCAGAATATTAAAACAAGATGTAATTATTGCTAAAAATTATTTGAGCGAAGGTGAAATTAAAAAACTAGAAAGAAGTGTTGTAGGATATTTCGATTACATTGAAAGTTTGATAGAAAGACAAAGCGCTTTCACAATGAAACAATTAGCAGAAAGCGTGAATAAATTTCTAACTTTTAACGATTATAAAATTATCGATGGTAAAGGAACAATTTCCAAATTTCAAGCCCATAGAAAAGCAATAAATGAATATAATGTCTTTAATAAAAATCAAAAAATCTTTTCTGATTTTGACAAAAGAATAAAGATTTCAAACAAATAAACATGCAATCGTCAATACTGTTATACCAAACAGCAGATGCGGATATAACCGTTGAAGTAGCATACCAAGACGAAAGTTTCTGGCTTACCCAAAAGTCAATGGCGTAGCTTTTTGGTTTAGAAACACCTGCTATAAACAAACACTAACTAACATTTATAAATCTAAGGAAATATCAAAATCATCAACTATTTCCATTTTGGAAACAGTTCAAAAAGAAGGAAAAAGAGATTGTGACGAACTAAGCGATTTCGATAAAGTAATAAACAAGATAAACTAATGGAAGGATTTGTAAATCATACTATTGAAAATAAAATTGCCACCATTGAATTTTTTCATCCCGATCAAAATTCATTACCAGGAACCATTCTTTCGCAGCTGGCAGAGACCATTACCTTGGTTGGAAAAATGGATGATGTATGTGTCATTATTTTAAAAAGCGGGGGCGACAGAACATTCTGTGCAGGTGCAAGTTTCAAAGAACTCATCACCATCAATGATGCGGAAACAGGCAAAGTATTCTTTTCAGGTTTTGCCAATGTTATCAATGCGATGCGAAAATGTCCAAAGTTTATTCTTGGTCGCATTCAAGGAAAAACCGTGGGCGGTGGCGTTGGTTTAGCGGCCTCAACGGATTACTGTTTTGCTACAAAATTCGCTTCCGTGAAATTGAGCGAACTCAATGTCGGAATTGGTCCTTTTGTGGTTAGTCCTGCCATTGAACGAAAAATGGGAGTATCAGCCATGTCGCAAATAGCGATCGATGCTAATACATTTTACGATGCTCATTGGGCCATGCAGAAAGGCTTGTATGCGCAAGTTTTTGAAAGCATCGAACTTATGGATGAAGCAATTGATACTTTTGCAAAACACTTGTGCAGCTATAATCCCGAAGCGATGTTGGAAATGAAAAGAGTATTTTGGCGCGGAACCGACGATTGGGATACTTTATTAGCCGAACGCGCTGCCATTAGCGGTCGATTGGTACTTTCCGATTTCACCAAAGAAACGCTGAAAAAATTCCAATAAACCTCAACATGATATACGAATTCAAGGGCTTTATTCCGGTAATCCACGAAAGCAGTTTCATTCATCCACAAGCTGCAGTTACAGGCAATGTCATTATTGGCAAAGACGTCTATGTGGGTCCCGGTGCGGCAATTCGTGGTGATTGGGGAGGAATAATCATTGAAGATGGATGTAACATTCAGGAAAACTGCACCATACACATGTTTCCCGGCAAAGACATTACCTTGAAAAAAGGTGCACATATTGGTCACGGAGCCATCATTCACGGTGCCAATATCGGTTCTAATTGCTTGGTTGGAATGAACGCCGTTATCATGGACGATGTGGAATTGGGCGATGAATGTATTGTTGGAGCACTCGCATTTGTTAAAGCTGAAACCAAAGTGCCAACTCGTAAATTATTAGTTGGAAATCCTGCACAAATTATCAAGGATGTTACTCAGGAAATGATTGACTGGAAAATAAAAGGAACCTCTTTGTATCAACAACTACCAAAAGAGTGTTTTGAAACATTGAAAGCAGTTGAACCCTTGCGTGAAGTTCCAGCTAATCGTCCTTCGCAGGAAGCATTTTATCAAACGATTTCAGAATTCAGGAAAAAATAAAACGATGCCGATTGTAGAATTCAAATTACCCAAAATGGGAGAAAGTATCTCCGAAGCCACTATTCTGAATTGGAATAAAGGGGTTGGAGATTCCGTTGCTGCTGAAGAAATTCTGCTCGAAGTTGGAACCGATAAGGTGGATAATGAAGTACCTGTTCCTTATTCGGGCGTCATTACTGAAATTCGTTTCTCAAAAGGCGATGTTGTATCGGTTGGTGCTGTTTTGGCCTTGATTGATGTGGACAATGAAGCTGTTTTGCTTATTTCCGAAACTACAGAAAAAGTTGTTGAATTCGTTTCAGAATCTAAAACTCCTGTAAGCCTAGGAAAAGTATACGAACTTGGTTTTCTCTCTCCTCTACTCCGAAACATTGTGCTGAAGGAGAACATTTCCATCGAAGAATTGCAAACTATTCAGGGTTCTGGTATCGATGGACGCATTCAAAAAAGCGACATTTTTCATTACTTAAAAAATCGGATAACGCCTGTCCGCAAAGGCATTTCTTCAGCAGTTGCTTCATCCTATCCGAAACCTGTTATCAGCTTCATCGAAGGGAAAGACCACATCGTGGAAATGGATCGTATGCGCAAGATGATTGCCGATCACATGGTGTATTCGAAACAGACCTCGCCACACGTTACTGCATACATCGAAATTGATGTAACCAACCTTAGTGATTGGCGATTGAAAAAGAAAGATGAATTCCAACTGAAATATGGCGAACGCTTAACTTTCACACCTCTTTTTGTGGATGCAGTTGCGCGTGCTATTGGAGATTTCCCATTAATCAATGCTTCCATCGACGACAACAAAATCATCGTACATAAAGACATCAACATCGGAATGGCAACGGCTTTACCTAGTGGTAATTTGATTGTTCCGGTGGTGAAAAATGCTGAAGGGAAATCCTTGCAATCTTTAGCCAAAAGCGTGAATGCTTTGGCCGAATGCGCTCGAACAAACAAACTACGTCCCGACGATGTTCAAGGAAGCACATTCACTATTTCGAATGTAGGCACCTTTGGAAGTTTGATGGGAACTCCTATCATTAATCAACCTGAAGTTGCCATACTTGCATTTGGCGTTATTAAACGTCGCGCAGAGGTAATCAATACAGAACGCGGTGAAGAGATTGCCATTCGAAGCATGATGTTCCTTTCACTTTCGTTCGATCATCGCGCTGTTGATGGTTATCTTGGAGGTTCATTCTTAAGAAAAGTAGGCGATTACCTAGAACAGTTCGACATCAACACACCCATTTAAATTTTCAAATAAAACTCTATGAGTTACCAGATACGTATTTCCCAAGTTGCACAATCCCGTATTTCAGAGGTCGATATTGAAAATGTTCCGATGGGGACATGTTTTACTGATCACATGTTTGTGTGCGATTACTTAAACGGAACTTGGAACAATCCACGAATTGAGCCTTTGGCGGCACTTTCACTTCATCCTTCGGCCATGGCTTTGCATTACGGACAAGCCATTTTTGAAGGATTAAAAGTGACCAAAGGACACAACAACACCCCTCTTTTATTTCGTCCCGAAGAAAATGCCAAACGCATGAATATCAGTGCAGAACGCATGGGTATGGCACATTTCCCCGAAGAACTATTTGTAGAAGCGCTGAAATCTCTAGTGAATCTAGATCGTAAATGGATTCCTTCTTCTGTTGGAAGTGCCTTGTATCTGCGTCCTTTCATGTATGCCGACGAAGCTTACACAGGCATGCGTGCGGCAACGAGTTATAAATTCGTCATTTTTGCAACACCCGCTTGGCCGTATTTCAGTAATCGTATTCGTTTGTATGCCGAAACGAAGTATATCAGAGCAGCGCAAGGCGGAACCGGTGCAGCAAAAGCCGCTGGAAATTATGCTGCAGCCATTTTACCAACCGAACAAGCCAAATTAAACGGCTACGACCAAGTACTTTGGCTCGATGCACATAATTTCGAGAATATTCTTGAAGTTGGAACCATGAATATCTTCTTTAAAATTGGAGGAAAATTCATTACACCTGCATTGGATGGAACCGTATTGGCAGGAGTCACTCGAAACAGCGTCATGCAACTGCTTCGGCACAAAGGCTTTGAAGTGATTGAACGCCCAATATCAATCACCGAGATTATTGAAGCATTTAACAACCATTTACTCGAAGAGGCCTTCGGAACGGGAACAGCTGTGGGTATTGCCATGATTGATGAAATTGGTTACAAAAACTTAATCATTAAACTACCAGAACCTAATCCAGTTTCTGTGGAGGTGAACAACCTGTTGAACGATATTAAAACGCAAAAACAGGACGACCCATTTGGTTGGATTGTGCCTGTTTTAATTAATTAATAAAAGAAACCAAAGAGCCAAAGAGGTATTCGATTTTCGGATCCGATTTCCAAATTATCGGCTACAATGTATGCGTCCTTTTGAGTGTGAATTTGTTTCTTGTTTTTAGATGGGCCACCCAACTCAAATATTGTTCGCTGATTTACTTTAAAATCGCCTGCATCAACAAACTCTATTTGGTGTTTGAATTTTACCTGATTCAAGAAAAAACATTCTCGTATATGACCAGTGTTGGGCTGAGAAAATGAAAGCGCGTAATGCAAATTGGGATTTTCTAAGTAGATTTTATCCGGTTTTTGCAAACGACTTACACCTTGAATATCGCGGTAAAGATTCAGTGTCAATCCCGCTTCTTCCAAGTAATGCAAGTAACTGATAAAAGTATTTCGGTTTACTCCAATGCGTTCACTGAGCTTACTCACATTAGGCACAAACGGAACCGATTCGGAAATGATAAGAAGTAATTGCTTCAACTTCCGAATGTAACTCACATCCACCTGACGCAACAAAGGAAGTTCGATCTCCAAAATAAGGTTAACAACTTCCTGAATGCGTAAATGATACATTTCTGGCACCTCTTGAAAATAAGGATAGTAGCCGTTTTTCAGGTAATTACCAAAATGTTCCAAAGGTTTAAATTTCAATAGAAATTCTCGCGAGATCTCTATATGATTACTCAAAATTTCCGGCAAGGTTAAAACCGGAAGATCAATACCGTGAACCAACATCAAATATTCGCGGTACGACAAACCTTGCATAGTAAACGACAAAGCCCTTCTGCTCAAATCGGCTCTTGCATTGAGAATATCGAGCATCGATGAGCCTGTAAAAACCACCTTCAAATCCGGATAATCGTCGTACATGTTTTTAATTTCCTGCGCCCAGTTGGGATACTTATGCACTTCGTCGAGAAAAAGAAACTTCCCACCTTGTTTAACAAAGCCATCAGCCAATAACAACAAGGAATTTTTACTTAGCCACAAATGATCGCAACTCACATAAAGCGCCTTCTTTACTGGTAAATTTAAATTATTGAGACGCTGAAGCAGCAAGGTTGTTTTGCCAACACCCCGCGCTCCTCTAATACCAATCAGTTGAGCTTCCCATGGCAAACTCTCCAACTGCCCTCTCCGTAGGATGGCTTTACTGTTCTGCATTTTTCGATTAGCAGTTTCGAAAAGCGATGAAAAATCCATAAATCACTTAATTGTTTAGTTTGAACATCAATTTCATTTATAATATGAAATCTTAACAATTCAAATATATACCATTTTTGCTTATCCTATTAAGCATTTATTATCTTATTCATTTTTCCTGCACTTATAAATTTAATAATGAACACATTAAAAATATTTCAAGCCCATCATTTTTTTAACATGCGTTAAACTTCAAATCGAAAATACTAAGAAAATGGATGATGATACTTTAAACTAGGGCAAGTAAAGCCCACAAACAGACAAAATCTTTTTTAACTTTGCCTTTCATTCTGCTCGAATGAAAACATCAAATTCTGAGTAAATACGAGCTGTACATCGTGAAACATACAAGCAAGGAAATATTACACAATGCATTTCGCCACATGGCCACAGCCAAGGCCCTGACTGAATTGTATGAAGCGAACTTTAAAGTGGTTTCGAAGTATGTCCATGCAACATCGCGTGGACACGAGGCCATTCAAATTGCATTGGCCTTGCAACTTTTGCCTCAAGATTATGTATTTCCGTATTACCGCGATGATGCGATGCTTTTGGTAATTGGTATGCAGCCGTATCAGTTGATGTTGCAGTTAATGGCCAAGCGAGACGATCCTTTTTCTGGAGGACGAACTTACTATTGTCACCCGAGTTTACGCGATGCCGACAAACCTAAAATTCCACATCAAAGTTCTGCGACCGGCATGCAAGCCATTCCAGCAACTGGAACAGCCATGGGTTTTTGGTACAAAGAAAATGCGGACTTAATTGACTCTTCCATCACACAGAATGGCTTTGTTGTATGCTCTTTGGGCGATGCATCGGTTACCGAAGGCGAAGTGGCAGAAGCGTTTCAAATGGCGGCACTCAAGCAATTGCCAATCCTCTATCTCATTCAAGACAATGGCTGGGATATTTCTGCCGATGCAAAGGAAACACGTGCGCAAGATGCATTCGATTATATAAAAGGATTTAATGGAATTGAAGCGATCAGCATCGATGGTGCTAATTTCAGCGAATGTTACGATGCACTCCACGAAATAATTGATACCATTCGCAGCGAACGTCGTCCTTTTTTGGTGCATGCAAAAGTTCCTTTGTTGAATCACCATACTTCGGGTGTGCGCATGGAATGGTACCGCGACGATTTGGAGGAAGCGAAATCACGTGACCCTTATCCCGTTTTGATTAAGCAAATGCTTGATGCGGGATTTACCCAACAGACAATCGACTCGATAGAAGAATCTGCAAGAGAATTAGTTAAAGCTGATTATGATCTTGCATTACAAGCAGAAGATCCTCGTCCCGAAGATTTATATACACACGACTTCGCTCCTACTCCCATTATAGAAGAAACAGGCGAACGAAATCCACAACGGAGCGACAAAGTGTTGATGGTCGATTGTGCGCTTTATGCTGTTGAAGAACTCATGCGCAAACATCCGGAATGCTTGCTGTACGGACAAGACGTAGGTGCTCGACTTGGTGGTGTGTTTCGTGAAGCAGCTACCTTGGCGCAGAAGTTTGGCGATACACGTGTATTCAACACACCTATTCAAGAAGCATTTATAGTTGGGAGTACCGTGGGCATGTCGGCGGTTGGTTTAAAACCCATTGTGGAAGTACAGTTTGCCGATTACATCTGGCCAGGATTGAATCAGCTGTTTACCGAAGTTGCTCGCTCCTGTTATTTGACCAATGGCAAATGGCCGGTTAGCATGATTTTGCGCGTTCCTATTGGGGCCTATGGAAGTGGCGGACCGTATCATTCTTCTTCGGTTGAAAGTGTTTTAACAAATATCCGTGGGATAAAAATTGTGTATCCAAGCAATGGTGCAGATTTAAAAGGCTTGATGAAAGCAGCATACTACGATCCCAATCCGGTGGTTATTCTCGAGCACAAAGGTTTATATTGGTCCAAAGTGAAAGGAACCGATGAAGCCCGAACGTTTGAGCCCTCTGAAGATTACATTCTTCCTCTCGGCAAAGCAGCCATCGTACAAGAAATTGCGGAACAAAAAACGCATGAAACCCTGAGCGTTATTACCTATGGAATGGGCGTTCATTGGGCTTTGAATGCTTCCAAAGAAATGAAAGATAAGGTGGAGATTATCGATTTACGCACCTTGTATCCACTCGATGAAAATGCCATTTTTGAATCCGTTCGCAAGACTAAAAAATGTTTGGTGGTAACGGAAGAACCCGTTAATAATTCCTTTGCACGAAGTCTAGCCGGTTTAATTCAAGATTCTTGCTTCGAATCGCTCGACGGTCCCGTTCGTGTTATTGGCTCCGAAAATCTTCCTGCTATTCCATTAAACAGCGTCTTAGAATTCACCATGATTCCCAACATCGACAAGGTAAAAGCGGCGATGGTGAGTTTGTTGAAATATTGATTAAGGGGAAAGTGGAAAATGGAAAGTTCTGATTCGAGATTAATCAGTTCTTGCTGAGGCATGTGAAAATTCAAAATTACACGTTTCACAAATCTTTGATACACCTCACTGATGCGCCAAAGCGCCCGTCGAAAATGTTACCGGTAAGATTGTTATAATCATAACGCAGCTGGCTAAACCACCCGTCGTTGCTACCGGCCGATTGTCCGGCCCAATAATAAGCGCCGAAACTCATTTGCGTGTATACTCCATATTGTGAACGATAACCGCCGGGAACCGCCGAGAAACCACTGGCGTCCGTAGCATTTGTATTCGGTGTATACCAAAGGCCTGTGTCATCCAGCGTGCCAACCGTTTTCAACGCTCCACCGGCAACCGAACTACCACCGAATGCATCGCCAAGCAACGCCCACTCTGTATTGTCTGGAACATGCCAACCCGCTGGGCATAATTTACGTGGGTCATCAACAGCATAGAAATTATAGATACGACCATATGGACAAGCGTTCGCCATATCATTGTTATAATAACAACTCAGTGGAAAAATAGTTAATGAATTCCATCCCACATTATCCTCAGTTATGAAAACCTCATCTCCGTTTTGAAAATGTCCCACGTTGAGATTCTCCGCCATCCACTCCCTTCCATTAACGTTGATGGTTTTGTAAACATTGCCGTCGAAGTCGGAAACTGTACCATAGGTAACTGCTTCGTTGTGCACACCTTGAAGACCGCAGGTATGGGGCAAACCACCTATCGGAGGTGGATTCGCAGCACTCAAACCGGGAATAATAATCGGATTGCCATTCCCGATAACTAGTGTATCGCCTGTGGCACTTACATCGAGTTTAATACTTCCTGCATATTTAGCATACGGCACACTCAGCAATTGCTTTGTTCCCTGATCAACGTAAATCCCCCCTACCAAAACCTCAACCTGCAAATACAGATTGCCTTGACTCCAGTCTATAGCCTCCATCGAACTTATCGCTCCCAATTGTGCAGTGAATAAGCCATTTGCATTGGTTAAAACCGATTGGTCTTCGGTCCATATAACGCTGCCAGATGTCGAAAATTCGCGCAGCTTAAACCGCGCCGAAGTGGATGTGTTTGTAAGAATTTGACCCGACGCATTGCGAGCCACAGCTTGATACGGCATAAGCCCTGGCACCTGTGCGGCGAGGAACGAACTGTTTATAAAAGCAAAAAACAATATGAATAAACGCATGGCTCTGAATATAAAGAGGTTAATATTTGAATTGATTAATCTCTAATACATCGAATAGACATGCCACTTCGTTTTCCAAAGTTCGCTGTTTGAATTACCGAGCCAGGGTCGTGGTAAAACGAGCGTCCATATCCGGTGGTACTGTTTACCTCGTTTGAAGTCCAGAAATAACCATTTAATAAGGTATTATTCGAAGCTCCTATGGCTGTAATAAAACCTCCTGGCAGGGCCGAAAATCCACTTACATTAGTCGCCCCAGTATTGGGTCCGTTCCATAAACCGGTGCCTGCCTGCGTTGTACCTGTGCTTTTAAGCGGACCGCCTGCAAAGTTTGTCCAATTAATTCCGCCTTGGGCACCTGGGTCATAGAAGTTAATCAATGTGCTCCAATCTGATTCTGTTGGAACATGCCATCCTGTAGGGCAAAGTTGCCTTGAATCACTACACGCATAAAAGTTATAAAGCTTTCCATAGGGACACTTCCGAGTTGAATCTCCGTTGTAATAAGCCCATGCTCCGGATGTAGTTGCTGCCCATTGACTTGCAGTTAAACCCGTAACGATTGGAGCTCCATTTCGGTAAACACTTGTATTGAGATTTTCTGCCATCCATTCTTGCGTGCCAATTACGATGGTCTTGTATATATTACCTTCTTGGTCAATTACACTATTGTATGTGAGATTCGAATTGACCACATTCGTTGTACCGCAAGTGTGAGCGGTGGTCCCAGTCGAAGTTCCTGCACTTCCTCCTCCTCCATCACCTCCATTACCACCACCCGATGAATTGGCGGCGCTGATTCCCGGAACAATAACATATCCGCCATTACCAATATAAAGCGTATCATCCGATGCACTAACACGATAGTTTATGCCCTCTGTATGAAAGGCATAGGGCACACTTAACAATTGCGAAGTGTTGGTGATGGTATAGTTATTTCCTCCATTGGGATCAGTTTCGGTTTTTACAAAGAAGGGTCCGTTTGCCCAATTGATGTTCGTAAAGTTTCCGTTCAATAAAAAACCTCCTCCAATTTCCAATGAAGCCATTCCGTTAGCATTGGTTTGAGGCGAATGACTTTCTGCATACACAGCACTGCCGTTAGAACTACCCTGCAATATGGAAATTTTTATGCTAACCGTTTGTCCAATTAACAACTGATTGCTCGCATTCCGAACTACCGTTTGGTAGGAAAACTTTTGTGGTAATTGGGCTTGAATGCTCAATGCTAAAAGCATGGAAGCAATTAGAAAGGTGAATTTTTTCATGAGGAGATCAGTAGGTTGGGATAAATGTCTTCTAAAGAGAAAAGGAAAATTAAAAAATGTTTTTCATAATAAAAAGCACAAAGTTGAATTTAATCATTTATTTCTGAGGCATTTGCTAAACATCATAATACGTATTTGATAATACATAATTTCCAATCCGTAATTCGTAATTGATAATTCGTAATTAAAAATTGACTATTTCATACTTCTCCCTTTTGCCACAGGCGCAGCCGTCCAAGGATCTTCGGGCCAAGCATGTTTGGGGTATCGACGTTTGAGTTCTTTCTTCACCTCAAAATATGTATTGTTCCAGAAACTGCGTAAGTCGCTGGTAACCTGAACTGGCTTGTATCCGGGTGATAATAAATGAAGGACGAGGGAAGTTTTTCCTTGGTTGATGCGCGGTGTGTCGCTCATGCCGAAAAGTTCCTGCAAACGCACGGCTAAAATGGGAGTGGCGCCATTCGGTAGATATTCGATGCGGATGTTATTTCCCGTTGGGACGACAATTTTACTGGGGGCCAATTGTTCGAGGACTTGTTGTTTCTCCCAGCCGAGAAATTGCACTAGCGCTTGGCTGAGCGAAATGCGATTTAAATCCTCTGGTTTCTTAATTCCGTCGTAAAAAGCAGCCAGCCATGCTTCATTGTTTTCGAGCAAGGCTGCTGTGGATACATCGGGCCATTCTTGATCTGGATTCCAGATTCGCAGACTTGAAATTCGATTTTGCAGTTGCGTCATGGACTCATCAAAATTCAATAAAGACAAACCTTCCGACTGAACCGCTTTGGCGATGGCTTTTCGAATCAATGCAGGATTGGGATCACGCAGCGGTTTCGATTGAAGCACAATGCTTCCGATGCGCAGATCTTTGGTTGCAATGATTCCTCCTTTTCGCGTATCCCACGTGAGGATTTCTTTTTCTTTCACCAATGGCATTAAATCGCGCGGATTGAGCGGTGCGGCGAGAAATATCTTGCCCATGCCTTCGCGCATATCCATGTGTGCAACAGCAATCCAGGCTTGATGGGCTAATTCGTCTTGATGCCCCATCATGGCTAACTTTCCGTTTGCTAACTGAAATTGTGCATTGTTCCCCGGACGTGCAGAAGCAATGCGCTCGGGATAAGCATAAGACAACAACAGTCCTGTTTCGACTGAGTCAGCTGGAGCATTGCTTTCGGGAATGGAGAGCATACGACGATACGATTCAGCAACTTGTGCGATGCGGTGCATTTTCTTCCCAATGCTATTGCGCGAACGATCACGACGCAATGCCTCCACACGCAGGTGAATATCCACGCCTGCTTCACGTCCCAAGGGATCGCGTTCTTCTAAAATGGCCGCAATGTCGGTGGCTAGCTGCTTTGCGGATTCTCCTTCGGCCATGAGCAACATGTGCGCAATGCGCGGGTGACAAGCCAAACGATGCAGGGCTTTTCCATGATCAGTGATTTTGCCTTCATCTAAAGCAGTTAACTGATGAAGTGTTTCGGTTCCACTGGCCACAGCGGCTTTGGGTGGCTGACTTAACCAAGTCAATTGCGAAATGTCTTTCACGCCCCAGTTTGCCATATCCAAGACCAGGGGAGCCAAATCGGCATCGAGGATTTCGGGAATGCGGTGGTCGGCCATGCGTTCCTGGTCGGCCATGCTCCACATACGATAACATACGCCCGCACTTAGACGACCAGCACGACCAGCACGTTGATCGGCGGCATCTTTAGAGATTTTCACCGTTTGCAATTTCGATAAACCCGAAGCTGGATCGAAACGCGAAACTCGCCCGAATCCTGTATCTACCACTATGCGAATCCCTTCAATGGTAAGGCTCGTTTCTGCAATAGAAGTAGCTAAAACAACCTTCCTCCTCCCCTGCTTATTTGGCATGATGGCGAGGAATTGTTCGTGTGGAGGCAATTGTCCATACAACGGATGAATAGCCACCGTTGGCATTGATTTACTGAGCAATTCCGCACAACTTCGAATCTCGCCTTCGCCGGGAAGAAACACCAATAAATCACCATCGTTTTCATGACTTGCTTTGACCACCTCTCGCGCTGTTAATTCAGCAAGCATCATCTCATCTTGTGTTCCTGTGTATCGGATTTCGACGGGATATTGTCGCCCTTTACTTTCGATGATTGGTGCTTGGAGTAATCCACTTAAGACAGGCAAATTGAGTGTTGCCGACATGATTAAGATCCGCAAATCGGGACGCAATACTTGTTTTGCTTCGCGGCATAAAGCCAAGGCGACATCGGCATGAATGCTTCGTTCGTGAAACTCATCAAAGATGACCAATCCCACACCTTCGAGCGCATTGTCATCGTGGAGCATTCGAGTTAGAATACCTTCGGTGAGGACTTCTAGTTGTGTGTTCGCTGAAACACGATTTTCAAAACGTACGCGATAGCCAATGGTTTTTCCGACTTCTTCACTCATCAAATCGGCCATACGCATTGCAATGGTTTTTGCAGCCAAACGGCGAGGTTCCAACATGAGGATTTTTTGTCCCTTAAGCCAATCAGCATCCAAAAGTGTGAGCGGCAAGAGCGTACTTTTTCCTGCTCCTGGAGGCGCTGTAACAATGAGCGTTGTTCTCTCATGAAGTTGTTGTTGAACTTCGTGAATGATATCGGCAACGGGAAGTCCGGTAGAAAAGGGATCTAATTTCATTGTGAATTTGAAACGCGAAATTAGTCAATGAATAAGACCTTATCACACAAAATAAAAGCGGCCCGGACGGAGCGTTTGTTTGAGCTCTTTTACCGAAACGAAGTGAAGGTAAAAAGCGAGTAGCGACAGCCGGAAATGCCGCCCCAAACATCCCCTCCACATTTAAATCAAACTAATTAACTTTTTACTTTTCCCTTTCTCCTTTTCCCTTTCTCCTTTTCCCTTTGTCCTTTTCCCTTTCTCCTTTTCCCTTTTTACTTTCCCCTTTCAACTTTTTCCTTTTTCCTTTTTCCTTTTTACTTCCCCCTTTCAACTTTTTCCTTTTTCCTTTTTCCTTTTTACTTCCCACTAATCCTTTATGCAACGAACAGAATTGCCATAACGCTTACTGCTATTTGCTCTAAAAGCACTTCCACTAGAGCAGCTTAAGTAATAATACCAAGCAGCTGTTGATAGTGATTCGGTGGAAGACCACCAATTCCCATCGCAACCAGTTGTAAAAAAAGATCCACTATTGTATGCATCACGAGCGCCACTCGCCAAAGCAGAGAAGCCGCTTTCATTGTTTGCATTGGTATTTGGGGCATTCCAACCAACAATCGACTTCATTTTTCCACCTGCAAGTGTTAAACCTCCTAGATAGTCCGTTAAATTAGTCCATTCTGTATCGGTAGGCACATGCCATCCGGCTGGACATAGATTTCTAGGATCTGAAGTTGTGAACCAATTGTACAACTTCCCATAAATAGAATCATTTGCAGCTAAATTACTGAGGTTGCTCCAAGCGCCTGAGTCAAGTTGTGTCCATGCAGTGCCATTGAGCACATTCAGAATTGAATCCCCATTGGCATAGCTACTTGTGCGTAAATTCTCGGCCATCCACCATTGATTGCCAATTAATACGGTCGGATAAATATTACCATCGATATCCGTCAATGAGCTATAGAAAACTGAACATGCTGTAAGATTAACCCCATCAACTCCAGAACTATCGACCTGCACATTAATCATTTCACTTGATATCAACGAGTCAGGAATCGTATTATCAAATCCAAGCAATTGATATTGCCCTTGAGCGCATGTTTGAATGATGAAATTGCCTTGATTTGTTTGATAAATTTGTGATCCTAATTTTATATAACCATTGGTGACAGTCTGACCTTGACAGCCGAACAAGGTGCCTGTTATTGGTAATTGTTCGGTTAATTCTGCAATAATCTCAACACTCAGCATTTGTGTCGCACTATTTATGAATTCTGTGTGTGCCAAAGCCCAATCGTTAGTTGAGCTGCAGATGATAAACACATTCAATTCGAGTTGTTCATTTTTGGGAACCCTCGCACTGAATTGACCTGCTGCATTGGTGTATGTTGTACCTGTTCCAAGGCTAGTTGAAATGACATTAACTTTTGCATTTGAAATGACGTCTCCATTCACATCGTAAACCGTTCCAAGCAGTTCGTTAAATTTAGCGGGCTCATCCACATTCCACCAAGAAAAATGACTAGCTGCGCCAATGTATTGTGTGCCTTGTTTTTGGGCTTCTCCTTCGTGTTTCCAGTAGCCGAGTGCTTCGTCAAAACTCCACCAATCGATCGTTGCAGGTGCTTCGGCTTGAAGAGAGGTCGGGATGTTGAATTTAAGCGTTGCTAATTGTCCATTTGCCAATTGTAACTCGTTCATATTAGCATCTCGCAATTCGATACTAGCCATGCCAAATGAGCGCAATAATCTTAATGAATCATTCATTCCTCCCAATAATTCACCCGGCATTTGGTCGAACATGGAGGTTGATGTTGGGTCTAAGGCGGCGGCAAAAACTTTTACCGTTCCTGTATAAAGTTGTCCGTTGAGTTGAATGGCATTAGCAGGAAATGTTAGTTGTAATAATCCAGAAGTTACTGTTCCGCCCATTGTTGAGCTAAATGTTCCCGATTGAGTCATGGGTAAGAGTTGCACATTTACCCGATTACTTCCCGTTTCTAATGGCAGAAAACTTCGCGAGCCTTGGTGGAAGCCCGGTTTGGTAATAGTGATGTAGCCGAGTTTGTCATACACCAGAATATTGTTCAGGAAAAATACACCATTCGGATCGGTGCGGGTTTCTTCTCCACCGTATGGAGAACGCACGATAGCATTCATTTCTGGAGCGCCGGTTGGACCGCTCACAATGCCCATAACACTTGCTGTGCGCAGATTGCCTAATTGTGCAGGATTAAGAGCAGTTCCGTCTGTATGGGTAATGCTATCAATTTGCGCAACCGGAATCTGACTCACAAACCCATTGAATTGAATTACGTATAACACTTTTTGACCATCCACATCAACGGTTTCCACTTTATCAATTAAATCGATTGGAATACGCAACAACGGTTGGTTGTGGCGGTAGATGTTTTTGAGGGTTTGGGCATCGATCCGCAGTCCCATGATTATCATGATTAATCCAAGAAATAGTATGTGTTTTTTCATGTTTAATTTGATTTGGAACTTCATTTTTATATATCCCCGGACTGAAGTCCGGGGCTGCGATTGGTTTCATTTTAAATTATAATTCATCAATCATTTTCACTTTCTCCTTTCAACTCATTCTAATCTTTGATACAACGGACAGAATAACCGAATTTTTTACTGCTGCTTTGTCTGTAATAATTACTATTGCCATAAGCAAGGTAGCGGTACCATGAAGGGCCTGTGTTGACCTCTGTAGAACTCCACCAGTGACCGTAGTAGCCAATACTGAAGAATACTCCACTGGAGTTAAAACGATAACCGCCCGGAAGACCTGAGAAGCCGCTCTCGTTGGTAGACGTAACCCCTGTAAAAGGAATCCAGCCTGAAATTGATTTCATTTTTCCTCCTGCAATTGCACTTTGGGCTCCATTTGATATTGGATTGTAAGCTTCATCAATGAAGCCAATTAGAACATCCCAATCAGCATCTGTTGGAACATGCCAGTTAGAGGGGCATACATTGCGGAAATCATCAGTTGTGTACCAATTATACAATTTACCATAGAATATATCATTAATAGGATTGTTTTCATAATTGCACCAGGCAGGAGAATTTAATCCAATCCAATATGAGTTATCCGTAACATTGGGTATTACTGAGCCATTAGCAAAATGAGTTGTTTTTAAATTCTCGGCCATCCAAACTTGATTTCCAATTAATATTGTTGGATAAATGTTTCCATCTACATCAATTACATACCCATAAACCTGAGTACAAGTTTGGAATTCGCCTGCTTCTGCCCCTGAAGGACCAACTTGCACCGTATCTATATCGCTTGCTTTAATAGAATCTGGATAAGAGGTATCATAACCACGGAGTATGTAAACTCCAGAAGTACAAGCTTGAATAGTAAATTCTCCATTTTCCGTAATAAATATTTGAGACCCTATTTTAACATAGCCTGATTCAACTGGCTGTCCGGAGCAGTTTACAACAGTGCCAGTGATTGGATAATAACCAGTTAATTCGGCAGTGTATAATCCAACAATGGAATCTTCTTCACTAATTATGGTTTCGGTATGTGCCAAAACCCAATCATTTGTTGTGCTGCACGTGAGGTTTACATTTAATGTTAAAGTTTGATTTTTTCGAACCCTACAGGTAAAAATACCTTCAGCGTTGGTGTAAGTAACTCCTGTTCCTAAAGTTGGGGAAATTATATTTATCTGTGCATCTGAAACAGGAACTCCGCCAGAAGTGACTACAGAACCCTCAAAATCGTTGAAGTTTTGAGGAAAATCGCAATTCCACCAAGAAAAGTGACTTGCTGCACCAATGTATTGTGTGCCTTGTTTTTGGGCTTCTCCTTCGTGTTTCCAATAGCCGAGGGTTTCGTCAAAGCTCCACCAGTCGATAGTTGCAGGTGCATCGGCTTGCAAAGCGGTTGGAATGTTAAATTTAAGAGTAGATGATTGTCCATTTGCTAATTGTAACTCGTTCATATTGGTATCCCGCAATTCGATGGATGCCATACCAAATGAACGAAGTAGACGTAAAGAATCATTCATTCCCCCCAATAATTCACCAGGCATTTGATCGAACATGGAGGTTGATGTTGGGTCTAAGGCGGCGGCAAAAACTTTTACCGTTCCTGTATAAAGTTGTCCGTTGAGTTGAATGGAATTTGCTGGAAATGTAAGTTGTAACAAGCCTGAAGTGATTGTTCCGCCTGCGGTTGCAGTGAATGTTCCCGATTGAGTCATAGGCAAAAGTTGCACATTTACCCGATTGCTTCCCGTTTCTAATGGCAAAAAGCTGCGTGATCCTTGGTGAAAGCCTGGTTTTGTGATGGTAATGTAGCCCAGTTTGTCGTACACCAAAATGTTATTCAAGAAAAACACACCATTGAGGTCGGTGCGGGTTTCTTCTCCGCCATAAGGTGAAAGAACAATGGCATTCATTTCGGGAGCGCCAGTTGGACCTCGTACAACGCCCATTACTGAAGCCGTGCGCAGATTGCCTAATTGTGCAGGATCGAGCGCAGTTCCGTCGGTATGGGTAATGCTATCAATTTGCGCAACAGGAATTTGGCTCACAAAACCGTTGAACTGAATTACCCGCAAAGTGCGTTGACCATCGATTTCGGCAGTTTCTACTTTATCAATTAAAGTAGTAGGAATGCGCAATATCGGCTGGTTGTGGCGGTGGATGTTTTTGATGGTTTGGGCAGAAAGGCTAGCAATCATTCCAAAGCTTATGAGGAAAAGTGTGGCGTAAAGGTTTTTCATGGGCTTCACTTTAGGAAAAAGTAGAAAGGGGAAAGTAGAAAGGGGGAATGCGAGTATAAATGGGAAAGTCGGGAGGAGAATGGGAAAAGTGAAAAGGGCGGGAGTTATTTAGGTGGATATAGATTTGATTAGGCCGGAGATTATTTTGGAGACTTCTTCGGCTAAAGCCGATAGTGACGTTTGAACTTCTTCCGAAATTTTGTTGAGTTCTTTAGCCAGAATTAGCATTGAACGAACTTCTCCGCAGGAGCCTTTAGCGACAAATAAAAAATAAGCGAATTCCTTGTTTCCTTTTCGTTCAAAACCTTCAGCAATATTGTTCATCACAGATACTGCAGCTCGTTGAATCTGATCTTTGAAGCCAAAGTCTTTGCTGTTTTCAAATTGCTTGTAAACCGCTACACACAAAACTTTCGATTTCTGCCATGCAATTGCATCCTCAAATCTTTCTATTGCCATTTATTCATTAATATCGTAGTTATCGCTTGACCCGAATTCTCCATTTCCTTTTTCCTTTAACCTTTTTCCTTTAACCTTTCACCTTTCACCTCAAAAATCACCTTTTCATAAACGCCTTCGAAATCACTATTTCGCCCGAAGTGAGGGTGCAGAAATATTGTCCCGCAGCAAGTTTGCTTAAATCTATAATGAGTTCGCCTTGGGTAGATGATTTCATGTCTTGTTGAATAAATTTTTCACCTTTAAGGTTGTGAATTCGCACCTGAACGGTAGATGTAGGATTGGGCAAAAAGTAACGGAGGTTGATCTGCTGTTCGGCCGGATTAGGGAAGAAGCTCAGTTGCGGATGATTGGCAAGTTGATCGATCGCGGTGATTCCGCCGGGAGTATAGCGGTAATTGTTGAGTGCATCAAGTTCGAAGGAAACCACACTTTCGTCGATAAGATGAAGGTTTATCGAACTGGTGTCAAAATCCATGCGACGCACTTCGGAAATGGTGTACATCTGAACCGATGCATCGTTCAAATTGAAATAGAGATACTGTGATTTTGCCTGATTAGCAGCAAACACCAGAATTAGCAGGGAGATTGAGCGAAGAATCATTACTTAAAAGATTTAAATTTTACACGTGATAAAACTACGCAAGAAATTTGAAGAAAACTACGTGGCTTTAAAGTAACATAATCGTTAATTGATTACAATCATGTGATTGAGTTATAATAGAAACAGATGACGTTTTGAAATGCTTCATTGAAAACAAGACCTCCACCATGCTCTAGAACCGCGGCCCGGATGGAGCTGACTGTTTGAGCTCTTTTACCGAAACGCAGTGCAGGTAAAAAGCGAGTAGCGACAGCCGGAAAAGCCGCCCCAAAGAATTACCTCCACCTTTTTAAGTCGATGGGTTCTGAATCAACTACCGTTATTAGCGCTATAGCAGGGTGAAATGGATTTATAAGGAAATTGAATTCCCCTTTTACCAAGCTACTTGGCACCTGCAAAATTGGTGAAGCTGCGTTACGGATAAAATTATCGCCAATGAATTGGGTGATTTTTGAAGGCGGGAAACTGTTCCAACGTGCAGGCAATGTGTGCATTTCCAATTTTTCAATTGATGTTTCATTTTGAATATCGATGGTCACAATAAGTCGATCTTCAGGAAGATCCGAAAAAAGGTCTACCCGAGTGAGCACCTCTAATATAGCCAAGGAGCGACTTCCGGATGTGTAAACCATGTGCGTGTTGATACTGTTCCAGCGATTTCCAAATGACAAAGCGGCACCACGACCACTCAGAACCTCATGCAGGTATTTTTGTCGCTCTATTCTGTAAACCAGCATTATGCGTAATTTCCGAAATCAATAATTTGAAGACAATTACGCACTTCTTGCATACCGGTGAATGTATCAAAAAGGCTTTCGGGAACGTGACCAGCCAAGCTTGGATTAGGCTTTCGGAGCCAATTATCGAAGGATTTGTGGTCTTGATTAAATGCCTCCAAGCCATATTCAAAAAGCTCGTAAAGAGCGAGCAAAACTTCAGTATCTCGGGTGCTAAGTAACTGACCTTCGCGCTTTTTTTTGTTGTAGGTAGTTTGAGGCATTCCGAGATATTCTAACATGCGCTTAACAGGCAACTCAGCTTTGTTGCTAAGAGCTTCGACCGTTTGATAAGGAACACCGTGCCGAATATGAGCCAGCTTTTGAATGCCACCATCGTATGCCACCTGCAAATCTTGAACTATATGAATTGGGGATGAAGTTTTATACGGCTTAAGCTTTTTAGAACCTTTGTTTGATGGGCTAGATTTTGAAGAATTACTCATAGCAATATATTTGCTGCTAATGTACAATAATTTTGCTGCTATTGAATAAATGTGTACAATAAAATTTTAGATTATGCTTAATAAAAATTAATTCAGGGAACACAAAATGAACAATCTAACAGAATAATACCACTATGAAACTCCTATTTCATAAATGAATACTAATATAAAATCTAGCAATGATATGAGATGAATAATTGGACATTCATCCAAAAATCTATTTAGTGTTTTACTACAAGTTTAGAGTAATTCACCCCTTCAATAGAGACAATATACATCCCTTCTGCCAATTGACTTACAGGAATTTGAAGTTGAGAATTCCCATTGGATTGAAAAGAAAAAACCGTTTTCCCCGTTAAATCGGTGATGGAAACAAGGTGGTTGGAAGGATCTAGATTTAGTTGTACAAAATCATTTGCAGGATTCGGAAACAATGACAATTCTGAAGAATCGTTAACATTGGAAATGGCAGTGATCATTGGATTTAATCGCATGCGTATAGCGTTTTTACAATCGCCAAAATTTCGCATCAAATCGAAATACATTCCATTGTTAAAAGAAATATTTGGTTGAGAAACACTTAGACCAGAATTAATATCTACGCCAATTAATTGATCTCCATTGCTAAAATAATACGTGTTTGTTAAGGGATCTATGGTTGAACCTGCATTTAGTGAATATCCGCCTGCAAGAACAGAATTTGGTGAAATAATGCTTATTGCTCCTGTGGTTAAGTTAATTTTTCCAAGTCGAACCGTTGCCGAATCGAGTGTTTCGATTGGGAAACCGAGTGTTGAATCAAATTCAGTTGAAAAATAATTCTTACGAATTAGTCCATAAAGTGAGGTATCTGAACAACTGTAAGAGAAATTATCGAACATAATTCCATCAATTGCTTGAATGGGGGTGTTGCTGTATAATTCTCCTGTATAAAGGTCGAGACCCAATAAATTAGCCCCCGTTGAAAAGTAATAAACCATTTCATAAGGATTGATAGCACTTCCAGCTAATGCATATCCTTGCGCAACGGATGATGGTGAGATTTGAGTTATAACACCCGTTGTTGTATTGATTTTGGCGAGAAATACTTCACCGGTGGATGTTGAGGCGATATAGCGACGCGCTAAACCATACAAAGTAGAATCGGAATTATTGAATCGAAAATTATCGAAATAACTATCGGCGAGTGGATTGGAGATGGTTACTCGGTTCAAGACTTCACCAGTGTTTAAAGATAGCGTGAGCATTTGAGAGGCTCCCATGAAAATGTAGGTGCTATCGTAGGGATTTAGCGCAGCTCCTGTCAAGTTCACATATTCATTCATTTGTTCAGGTCCGAAGGCGTTAACCAAACCCGTTTGATGATCAATTTTACCTAATCGAATGCTTGTAGAATCTAATTGCTGAAAAACAAATGATGAATCAAATGGATCAATCACATCGCTGAAATAGTTCTTTCGAACAATGCCGAATGTTGTTTCATTCAATTGAGAATATGCTGACACGCAGAAGGAAAAACAAACAAAAAACAGGGCAATTTTTCTCATGATACTCGGAATTGAAAGCTTATTAACAAGGCTATTAATAGAATGTTCGAATGTATAATCATTTCAATTATTGGTTCAATATTAATGACAGATATTATTGTAAAATTAAAAATCAACTAATGCAATCAAAAGCAAATTAAATCTGTATGCCAAATCCAAATAGTATTGCCTCATTCAGAACATCCAAGTTTATATCTTTCAGCGATTTAAACTTAATACAGTATGAGGAAACCTTTGCTTTCCCAATTTTATTTTCACATGTTTTGGGCAAGTAGTTTTTATCGTTAAGACCTATTATGTAGATAGAAATCCCCGTATTATTCGCACTCATTCCTATTTGATAAAACTCTCGTGTCCTTCCATTTGCATAGGCAAGATTTTGAAATCCATATCCAATATTCGGATTCGAAACCGTTTTATTTTCATCGTTTACCCCATCCAAAAACCAGAGTTTGCATTCGGGTTTTAATTCTAAAATGATTGAATGCAACTTCAGCATTTCGCTGCGTTTCGGTTCTGATTGAATATTTATGTATTCTGTGATTTGAGTTTCTATAGTCATTTAAAAAATTATGAATCAATATAAATTGGGGTATTTTAGACATCCAAATTTTATTGAATTCGCAAATATCTTGAAATTATAAACTAATTTGGCAAAGTCAATTACGATAACAAATACATGTCACCCATACTCATTCAGGGTCAAACATACGACCGAATTAAATTAGCACAATCGCCTTTAAAAAAAGGAGAATACGAAGAGTGCAATTTCAATAATGGAGACTTTTCAGAACACGATTTTTCTGGATTTCGTTTTATTAATTGTGTGTTTAATAATTGTAATTTGAGTATGGTCAAATTGAGCAAAACTGGATTCCAAGATATTCAATTTATAGATTGTAAAATGTTAGGATTACGGTTCGATCAATGCGCTGAATTTGGCCTGGCAATGCGTTTTGAAAATTGTCAACTCCGGCATTCTTCCTTTTACAAATGCATCATAAAGAAAACACATTTCCAAAATTGCCAGCTACAGGAAGTGGATTTTAGCAATGCTGATCTTAGTTTTTCTACATTCGATTTTTGCGATTTACAAGGAGCAATTTTCGATTCAACCAACATAGAACGAAGCGATTTTAGAACTGCCCATCATTATTCAATTGATTCAGAAAATAATCGAATTAAAAAAGCGCGATTTTCACTTAATGGAGTTATTGGATTATTGGATAAATACGACCTTGTTATTGAATGATGAGAATGGCAACCAAAGAAATTTTAAATCAATCCAATTTAATTCAATGCAATTATAATCAAACTATATGAAGTTTAATTTATACGGGATAGTATGCCTGACAGTATTAGTTATGTCTTGTAAGCATGAACTTGAACTCCCGGTTATTCCAAATGCAGATGTTACACCAACTCCTTTCATTCCTTGCCCTGATAGTATTGTGGATATCGATGGAAATGTTTATAAGGTAATTGATGTTGATGGAACGTGTTGGTCGACCAGCAATTTAACAGTTTCAAGGTTTGCGAATGGAGACAGTATTCCAACAGAAACATTAGGAGAAAACTGGATTCAATTAACGACAAGTGCGCAGTGTTTTTACGAGAATGATTCTGCTAATTTGAACATTTACGGTCGACTTTACAATGGTTATGCGGCATTGGATTCGCGAGGAGTTTGTCCAACGGGATGGGCGGTTCCACACGATAGCGACTGGGTGAATATGGCAAATTATTTAGGTGGAGAAAGTATTGCAGGCGATAAATTGAAATCCCTTGATTTATGGTATGGACCAGGAACTCCTGCTACCGATGAAATTGGATTTTCTGCAAAACCAGGAGGTGACCGAATCATTCAGGGAAATGGTTCATTTGGCTCATTAACCAACATGGGCAATTGGTGGACCTTAACTGAAGAGGGTTCAGAAGTGTTGAAGAATCGATATATTACCTATGCGAATTCATTTGTATTAGCAGCAAATAATTCTAAAAAATTGGGATTTTCGATTCGCTGTATTCGCAAATAAAACCCTTTTTGAATTTACTTAACACGCAGGATTTTATGCGATCCATCACAAGCGGGCATTTTTCGTGAAAGTCCGCAAGTGCAATCGTTCATCCCTTTTCCATCCATGATTTGATTCTTGAATTTTTCAATTCGATCGAAGCGTGTTTGTGTGTTTTTGGCTGCCGAAAAAAATAGGATGTATGCTCTTTGTCGACCGGGAGTTAACGATTCAAATGCCTTTTTCAATTGCTCATTTCCAATGAAATTCTGAGTTAATTCATCAGGAATTTCCATGGTTGCAATATCAATACTTGGCAATTTCGCTCCCGATTTTTCTATCTCGATTGCTTCAAAAATATAGGCTTTTAAGAATGGTTCAACTTTAATAAAATCATCCATTGATTTGAAACGGATGACACGAAAAACATGTGAGTTTTCACCAGGTTTGAAAAGGAATTCTTCTGAATCTTGCAATAATGATCCTTTAAAAAAACTAATTACACAATTATCTTTAAAATTCCCCAGCATGACAACATTCTTTCCTTTGAAAGTATAACAAGGCGCTTTCCATTTAAATTCTTCAATTAAACCGCATGATAATACAATGTCTCTCAAATTATTTAAAATGGGTTTAAACAAGCCAAGATTTGAAAAATATAAATCTAATTCTCGATTCATTTTTTAATTTTCAATAATTAATAAATTGTAACAGTTTGGTTAATTACATTGGGAAAATCGGCCAAAGATACAGATTGAACGATTACATTATTTTCAACATTATCAGTTTTTTCGGATTCTATTGAATTGGTCCATTTGAATGCTGAAGTTGGAATTGAACTAGTTGTTAATGTTGCAGGTTGAGAATTAGAAACCGAAGTATTGGAAGTTACTATGGCTGTAGGAGCTTCCTCCATTGAAATTTCTGAGACATCCATTTGATTATCGCTATTCGTATTTGTTGAAATAGATTCGTCACTAGATTGTAATTCATCCACTTGATTGGTTTCTTTCAATGTATTATCAATGATGGGTGTTTGATCTGTTGAAACTGTATTACTTTCTGACGATGTATTATTAATTACTTGATCTTCATTTGCACTTGATTGAGAATTGGATGCAACTTCATTCGTAGTATTATAGATTGTAGAATTGGGATTAAATAAAAAAAGTCCGAGTGCAATGCTAGCGGCGGCTAATAAAGTAAGTTTTGCCCACATAGGAAAAACAATGATTCGAGCTTGTTTTCGAGCTCCTTCATCAAAAATATCAAGCAATTTACTCTTAACATGTTCAGAAGGAAATTCCACTTCGGAATCCATTTCTTTTATGGCCAATAATGTTTCGCGAATCTGATAATATTCTTCTTCACTTAATCCTTCTGCATCGAGCTGTTGAAGTTCATTTTTATTGAGCAAAGAGTATTCTTTGTTGAGAATTAACTGCTCAAATTCTTGGGAGTATTTTTCAAATGATTCCATGTTCAAATTGATTGAAATTGTGGCATTTTTCCTGCAATTTTTCGCAATGCATAAAACAATCGCGATTTCACTGTTCCTTCGCTACAGTTATGTACCAAGGATATTTCTTTCAAGGAAAGTTCTTCGAAATAACGAAGCGTAAAGGTGCTTTTATGAGGTTCATCTATTGTTTCTAAAACTTCTTTTAATTTTTTCGAAAATGCTTTTTTGTCTATTCGCTCCGAAATATTACTCGAATTATCGGCCAACTCTGGAGCTAAATCGAGTGAAACAGATTGGCCTTTGCGGCTTGTTTTTCTGTATTCCATTTTACAGATATTAGTTGCTACGGTAAATACCCATGGGCGAAATGATCTAGTTATGTCAAACAGCTCGGGTTGACGAGAAATTTTAATGAATAACTCTTGCAAACAATCTTCAGCTAATTCTCGATTGTTCCAAAGGAGTCTCATAAAATAACTCATTAATCGTGGGCTGTATCGATCGTACAATGCAGAAAAAGCCAATTTATCGCGTGCAATAATTTGCTCCATCAATTGTTCATCGCTGAGTGTAGAATAGTTTACGCTCATCTTTCTGAAGAATTAGAATGTTCGATGAGTTGTTTCAGCTGAAGAAGTTCTTTCTTTTCAGCATTATTCAGCAATGAACTTTGTTCAAGAATGATTATTCCGGGTAATAAATTACGAGCAATAGCAGCATATTTATCATTTTTCCAAACCAATGAATTGAGATATTTGATTCGTGTTTTATCCAAATAAAATTGTTTTAACCCTTGAATATTGTCGGTTGGGTTTTTACTAAATCTACATAGTGGACCAACAGGAAATAATTTGGATTGGTATTTTGTTAAAAGTTCTTGACGAATGGTGAAGGAGAAAAATACGGGCTTGTTACTTTTTAGCAATGCTGCAATGAAATTACTTTCTGAATTTCCTTTGAATTGGATTGACTTATCCCAATTTTGCAAAGTTCTATTCAACCATGCCGCATCTTGAATCATCGCCAAGGAAACCACATAGAACTTTTTGGTATTTTGTTTTTCCCAAATTGGATAGGTATCAAATTCCCCATTGGTAACAATTAAACTACCTTCAGGAATAACGTCCAACATCCAAGTTGAATAAACGGATTGAAATGCTGAAATTGTTCCATTGTTCTTTATTGACTGAATGGCTTTGTTACGAAGTTGTAAATCTCCATTTCGCTCTGCAAGCCATGCTGCTTCGGCGGGTAACAATGCGTTTGCGGGTTCTAATTTTGCTGCATTAATAAAATAACTTTGAGCTGCTGCATTATTTCTATTGTTCCTTAGCTGCATGTAATTCCAGGAAAATGTGCCTTGAATTACTTTCCCACTCGTTTCAATCATTGAATTTATTTCCGATTGCTCTTCACTATCAATGATGCCATCGTCGCTGAGAGAGGAATTTCGTAATGTTTGATAAGCATTGTACCAATAAATCTCCGATTGCATTTCTTGCCCCACTTGATCATCTTTAAAAGAAATTCTACTTTCTTCATCTTTCACACTCTCGGGCATTGCGTCCGATTTCTTCTTGGATTTTTCAGGGATCGATTTCTGAATACGTATCGCTTGAACTTTTTCTTTTTTAGCAGGAGCTTCTTGATTCGCTTGACCCAATACTATCATAGGTAACAAGTGCAAAAGAAGTATAAATCGAATCTTGGATAAGTGCATATTTTTAGACAATGTGGCGGCAATATGCCAATTTTTTATTATGGTTCAACAAGTTCTGTCTTTGTTTTGGTATTCGACAAAAATAATTTCTATCTCTCTGATTATCTATCAAATAAAATTAACAAACATTCATAATCGAATTTATGTTTAAAAGAGAATACCGGCAGAATGTCATCTGCATTGCTCTTGGATATATCTTTGCAAAACGATTTTAAAAAACAAACATATATCATGGCTTTAGAAATAACAGATTCAAATTTCGAAGAACTAGTTCTTAAATCTGACAAACCCGTACTTATTGACTTTTGGGCAGAATGGTGTGGTCCTTGCCGCGTTGTTGGTCCTATCGTAGAAGAATTATCTCACGATTACGAAGGAAAAGCAGTAGTTGGAAAAGTAGATGTTGATAGCAACCCAAACATTTCCATGCAATTTGGCATTCGTAACATCCCAACCTTGTTGGTTTTTAAAAATGGTCAAGTTGTAGACAAGCAAGTTGGTGCAGTTCCAAAATCGGTTCTCGCTCAAAAGCTTGATGCTCAAATGAGTTAATCGAAAAATTTAAAAAACACAGTGTTCATTCGCTGTGTTTTTTTTTATACTTTTCAAAATGCCCATCAACCGTCAAGAAGTTCAGCAGTTTGGCCACCTTGAATTATTGGCTCGACAAGTTGTAGAAGGTTTTATTACCGGAATGCATAAAAGTCCATTCCACGGTTTTTCTGTTGAATTTGCTGAATACCGATCATACAATCAAGGGGAATCAACCCGATACATCGATTGGCGTTTGTTCGGCAAGACCGATAAATTGTATACCAAGCGATTTGAAGAAGAAACCAATTTGCGATGTCAAGTTGTAATTGACCGATCTGCTTCCATGTACTATCCTTTGGAAGCTCAGGAGAAAGGCAAAGACAGCAAACTAAGTTTCTCGGTAAAAGCAGCAGCATCCCTCTTTTACATGTTGAACAAACAACGCGATGCGACTGGACTAAGTGTATTTTCGGAAGATTTGGAAATCCAAACACCAGCCCGTTCTTCTGGAGTTCACATGGCCATGTTGTATGCCGAGTTGGAAAAAATGATGGATACGCCTTGGGATAAGAAACCCGGGAAAACCAATGCTGCACAAGTGCTTCATACCATTGCAGAAGCCGTTCACAAACGCAGTCTAATCATGGTTTTTAGCGACATGTTCGAAGAAACCAACAATCTAGAACATTTATTTTCGGCACTTCAACATTTAAAACACAACAAACATGAAGTGGTTTTATTTCATGTGGCTGATAAGCAAAAGGAATTAGATTTCGAATTTGATAATCGTCCGTATCGATTTGTTGATCTCGAAAGTGGTGAGGAAATAAAATTGCAACCCAATGAAGTGCGAGAAAAATATTTGGAGCAAATCCAATCACTTACCGCCGAATTAAAATTACGTTGTGCCCAATTCAATATCGATTATGTGGAGGCCGATATCAATCAAGATTATTCGCAAGTGCTTCTGCCCTATCTGATGAAGCGTGCCAAAATGCGCATATAAAAAAAGCCCCGAAATTCTCCGAGGCTCTATTAAAATTCCAATTTTCTATTGTTCGTCTTTCTTCTCTGGTCGCATTTGCGGGAAGAATAACACATCTTGTATCGATTTCGAATTGGTCATAATCATTGCCAAACGGTCAATACCAATTCCCAAACCTGCCGTTGGTGGCATTCCATATTCAATGGCACGAAGGAAATCTTCATCCAAAACCATCGCTTCTTCATCGCCACGTTTCCCCAGTTCGAGTTGCTCCTCAAATCGTTTTCGTTGATCGATTGGATCATTTAATTCGGAGAATGCATTACAAATTTCTTTTCCATTGCAAATCCCCTCAAAACGTTCAACCAATCCTGGTTTGCTTCGGTGTTTCTTTGCAAGTGGCGACATTTCCACAGGATAATCGGTAATAAATGTAGGTTGAATCAAATGCGGCTCGCAGGTTTCGCCAAAAATCTCATCGATAATTTTCCCTCTTCCCATCGAAGGATCAATTTGAATATTCATTTTCTTGGCTGCAGCAGCCATCGTTGCTTCATCCATTTCCGAAATATCAACACCGGTAAATTCATGAATTGCTTCATACATCGTCATGCGTTTCCATGGACGTTGAAAATTGATTAAATGATCACCCACCTGAACTTCAGTTTTTCCATGAAGATCGAGCGCCACTTTTTCAACCATCTCTTCCACCAAATCCATCATCCAATTATAATCCTTGTATGCCACATACAATTCCACTTGTGTAAATTCCGGATTGTGAAAACGGCTCATTCCTTCATTTCGGAAATCCTTCGCGAATTCATATACGCCATCAAAACCACCAACAATCAAACGCTTTAAATACAATTCATTTGCAATGCGCAAATACAAAGGCATGTCAAGTGTGTTATGATGCGTTTTAAACGGACGAGCTGCAGCGCCTCCATAAATAGGCTGTAAAATGGGCGTTTCCACTTCTAAATAGCCACAAGTATTTAAATACTGACGAATTGAATTCGTTAATTGAGTACGTTTTATAAATGCTTCTTTGACATGCTGATTCACAATCAAATCGACATAACGTTGACGATAACGCAAATCAGGATCTGCAAAAGCATCAAATAATTCTCCGTCTTTTTCTTTTACAATAGGCAATGGACGAAGTGATTTTGTGAGCACTTTTAGGGAGTTAACATGGATGGTAGTTTCTCCAGTTTGAGTGGTGAAGGCATATCCGCTAATTCCAATAATGTCGCCAATATCAAGCAATTTTTTAAATACCGTATTATATAATGTCTTGTCTTCATCGGGACAAATATCATCGCGACGAATGTATACTTGAATGCGATCGGATGAATCTTGAAGCACTGCAAATGAAGCGTTCCCCATGATTCTGCGAGTCATGATTCTTCCTGCCAAATGAATTTCTTGGTATTCGCCCGAATCTTTCACAAACTTTTCATTCACTTCACGAGCAGAAACGCTTACAGGGAATAATTCTGCGGGATACGGATTGATGCCAAGAGAAATTAATTCTTCAAGGCTTTGACGTCGTTGAATCTCTAGTTCAGATAATTGTTCACTCATAATATATAAAGAAATCGGGCTGCAAATGTAATGGATTGCCTGAGAATGACCATACGTGTTTAGGCAATTCAAAAATTGAAACTGGATAAAACAATTTTTTATGCCAACATTATTTTAATTCCTGTTTATTGAATGACAATTTTTCTATCTTTGCCGCCCAATTTGAATCATTAAATAAATAACAAATGCCAGTAAAAATCAGATTACAACGACATGGTAAGAAGAGTTATGCTTTTTATCATATTGTGATTGCCGATGGTCGTGCACCTCGAGATGGGAAGTTTATTGAAAAACTAGGCACGTACAATCCAAACACAAATCCAGCTTCTATCGAACTGGACACTCAAAAAGCCCTTGAATGGCTTAAGAATGGAGCACAACCGTCGGACACGACTCGTGCAATTCTTAGTTACAAAGGAGTTTTGATGCAATTACACCTTGATAAAGGTGTTGCTAAAGGTGCAATGACGCAAGAGCAAGCTGACGCGAAATTCCAGAAATGGATGGACGAGAAGAATGCAAAAGTGGATGGCAAGATTAGTAAACTAGCTGAAGGCAAATCAGACCATTACAAGAAGCGCATGCAAGATGAAGCTGCCAAGAACGCCGCACGTGCTGCTGCAATCCTTGCCAAAAATTCTCCTGTTGCTGAAGCTGTAGAAGCTGAAATGGCTTCTGAAGAAGTTGTTGAAGAAGCCGCTCCGGTTGCTGAAGTTGTTGAAGAAGCCGCTCCGGTTGCTGAAGTTGTTGAAGAAGCCGCTCCGGCTGCTGAAGTTGTTGAAGAAGCTGCTCCCGTTGCTGAAGTAGTTGAAGAAGCCGCTCCTGTTGCTGAAGTAGTTGAAGAAGCTGCTCCCGTTGCTGAAGTAGTTGAAGAAGCTGCTCCCGTTGCTGAAGTAGTTGAAGAAGCTTTACCAGTTGCTGAAGTAGTCGAAGAAGTTGCTCCTGCTGCTGAGGTTGTTGAAGAAACACCCGCTGCTGAAGAAAGCGCTTCGGAAGAAGAAAAACCAGCTGCAGAATAATTTAGAACTACCCAATGAAGCATGAACAATGTTTTCAACTTGGGTACTTCTCCCGGAAAGTAGGTACCGACGGCAGATTAAGTCTGCAAATGGAAACCGATAGTCCGGAATCATATATCAAAACGGAATCAGTTTTTGTGGAACTCCACGGAAAATTGGTTCCGTTTTTCGTTTTATCGTTTCGTATTCAACCGGGGCAATCGGCACATGTTAAACTGGAAGATGTTGACAATGCCGAACAATCAGATTCTTTAACGGGCTGCCCAGTATTTCTGCCCCTTGAAAAACTTCCTCCTCTGGATGGTAATAAATTTTACTATCATGAGGTAATTGGTTGGGAAATCCAGGATTTAACAAGTGGAATTTCAGCCGGAATTATTAAAGATGTTCTTGAAAACGGTCCCAATGATTTGTTTCAACTTACCAAAGACGATCAGGAGGTTCTTATTCCTGTTGCAGACGATTGGATTGTCAGCGTCGATCGTGAAAACAAATCCATTTCAATGAATTTACCCGAAGGATTAATTGAGGTAAATCGTAAATAAGTAATTCCATTTAAAATCATGTCGAACAGCTGGTTTCAATTTAAGCAGTTTCGAGTAGATCAAGATAAATGTGCCATGAAGGTAGGAACCGATGGTGTTTTGCTTGGCGCCTGGACTCCCTTAAATGATGTCAAAACAGTTGTTGATTTAGGTGCTGGAACTGGCCTAATATCCTTGATGATTGCCCAACGATCTAAAGCGCGTATTACAGGTATTGAATCCGACATGGACGCAGCACAACAATCGGCCGAAAATTTTACAAAAAGTCCTTGGCCCGAAAGACTCGAAAGTGTTTGGGCCGATGTTCATGAGATAAGTGACCTTTGGGATGCTCAATTTGATTTGGCCATTTGCAATCCTCCTTTTTTTGATGGACATTTTCGTCCAAGCAATGAGCCCAGAAATAATGCGAGACAATTAGTTAACGCTGGGCAATTTGAAAAAAAAACATGGTTTGATGCAGCGTTCAAACTCACAAAACCAAATGGATCTGCGGCATTTATCCTCCCATTCGACACTTCCGACACTTGGATCAAAAAAGCAATTGAAGCAGGATGGTTTATTGAAAATCAATTACTTGTTGGTGGGAATCAAAACAAACCATTCAAACGTGTTTTGATTTATTTAAAAAAGACTGAGTGTATCACTTCTCATTCAGAATTATTTATTGAAGGTAAGGAACGTGGAAAATACACAATCGAATTTGGTGAACTTGTGAAGGATTTCTATTTAAACACTCAAATAGAACAGCCTTAAAAAACATCCAAAACGCATTGCGCAGATTCACGAATTTCTCTTATTTTCGCAACTTACCGGAACAGTCCGAAAATAAGCAAGAAAAGACGGAATGAATTACGATCTTATTGTTATTGGCAGCGGCCCAGGTGGCTATGTTGCTGCTATACGCGCATCTCAGTTAGGAATGAAAGTCGCGATTGTTGAACGCGAAGAACTTGGTGGAATTTGCCTCAATTGGGGATGTATTCCAACAAAAGCACTCCTAAAAAGTGCGCAGGTTTTCGAATACCTAAACCATGCAGCCGATTATGGTATCAAGGTAAATGGTGTTGAAGCGGATTTCGAAAGTATGATAAAACGAAGTCGCGGTGTTGCCGATGGAATGAGCAAAGGCATCCAGTTTCTTCTTAAGAAAAATAAAATTGATACCCTTGTTGGATCTGGTAAAATTACTAAAGATCGCAAGGTGGAAGTCAAATCTGAAGATGGAAAAGCAACCATTTATTCAGCAAAAAGCATTGTTTTAGCAACAGGATCACGAAGCCGTGAATTACCTAACCTGAAACAAGATGGCAAGAAAGTTATTGGATATCGTCAAGCAATGACCCTTGCAACTCAACCAAAAACAATGGTTATAGTTGGATCTGGAGCAATCGGAATTGAGTTTGCTTATTTCTATAATGCCATTGGGACCAAAGTTACGGTTGTTGAATTTATGCCGAATATCGTGCCTGTTGAAGACGAGGAAGTGAGCAAGCAATTGGAACGCAGCTTAAAGAAATCAGGAATCTCCATCATGACCGAAGCTTCAGTTGAGTCGGTTGACTCAAGTAGTGACGTATTGAAAGTGAAAGTCAAAACTAAAAAAGGCGAAGAGTTTTTAGAAGCTGATATCGTTCTGTCTGCTGTTGGAATTGTTTCAAACATCGAGAATATTGGATTGGAAGAAGTAGGTGTAAAAACCGACAAAGGCAAAGTACTTGTGGACGATTTTTACAAAACCAATATCGAAGGAATTTATGCCATTGGTGATATTGTGAAAGGTCCTGCTTTAGCGCACGTTGCATCTGCAGAAGGAATTATTTGTGTAGAGAAAATTGCGGGACATCATCCTGCACCATTGAATTACAATAACATTCCTGGTTGTACATACTGCAGTCCTGAAATTGCATCGGTTGGTATGACTGAAAAAGCCGCTAGAGAAGCTGGATACGAAATCAAAGTTGGGAAATTCCCATTTTCCGCTTCAGGAAAAGCATCTGCTGCGGGTGCTAAAGATGGTTTCGTGAAAGTTATTTTCGATGCAAAATACGGTGAGTGGTTAGGTTGCCACATGATAGGTGCCAATGTTACTGAAATGATTGCAGAAGCCGTTGTTGCTCGAAATTTGGAAACAACTGGCCATGAAATTATCAAGAGTATTCATCCACATCCAACCATGTCGGAAGCCATCATGGAAGCTGCTGCTGCTGCTTATGGCGAAGTAATCCACCTTTAATATTTTGAAAAGCCCTGAATAATTCGGGGCTTTTTTCTTATGTGCGGAATTAGCGGATTTTACGCATTTACAAATCAGGGAAAGAAGCAACTCAACCAGATTGAAGCTTCGGTTACTGCCATGAATTTACGTGGCCCTGATGGTTCTGGCGTATATAAACACAACAACGTTGCTCTTGGTCATGCGCGGCTTTCCATCATTGATGTGAGCAACGCGGCTTCCCAACCTTTTACAGACGAAAGTGGTCGCTGGACAATCGTGTTTAATGGAGAGTTTTTTAATTTCCAAGAACATCGGGAAGCCCTCGAAAAAGAAGGACAAACGTTTAAATCGACCAGTGATACCGAAGTATTACTTTACTTGTTCATTCGTGAAAAAGAACAATGTTTGAGTAAAATCAATGGCTTTTTCTCCTTCGCAGTGTACGATAATCAAACCGAAGAACTTTTCATTGCACGCGACCGGTATGGAGAAAAGCCATTATTAGTAGCAAAAACAACTGATGGGATTGCTTTTGCATCAGAGATGAAATCCTTAATGACATTTGATTGGCCTCGTGAGATTGACACCGCTGCAGCCAAGCAGTATTTTCATCTGAATTATATACCAGGTCCAGAGAGCATCTTTCAATCGGTAAAGAAATTGGAGCCTGGTTCGTGGATGCGAATCGAAAATGGCAAAATAGAACAGGGAATTTGGTATGAATTACCTTTTCCGTTAACCAATAAATCTTCCCTACCCGACTATCAAACGGCCCAAAAGCAATTAGTTGATTTGATGGATGCAGCAGTGGAAAGAAGACTCATTTCGGATGTTCCTTTGGGCGCTTTCTTGAGTGGCGGTATAGATTCTTCGGTGGTGGTTGCCTTGGCATCGCGACATTCTCAATCACTAAATACCTTTTCTATTGGGTATAAAGATGAGCCCTTGTTCGATGAAACAAGCTATGCTCAACTCGTTGCCAATCGTTACAAAACAAATCATACCGTTTTTTCACTGAGCAATTCCGACCTGTTCGAACATTTGCACGATGTGCTCAATTACATCGATGAGCCCTTTGCCGATTCATCTGCATTGGCAGTTTATATTTTAAGTAAAGAAACCCGAAAGCACGTCACTGTAGCATTATCGGGCGATGGCGCGGATGAGTTGTTTGGAGGTTATCGAAAACATTCGGCCGAATGGAAAATTCGTCAAGGAGGTGTTATTGCCAAATCAATCGCCGCACTATCTCCTTTGTGGAATTCATTGCCGAAATCGCGAAATAGTCGCTTGGGTGATCTAGTAAGAAAGCTTCAAAAGTTTGGTGATGGAGTTAATTTATCTGAACAGGAACGTTATTGGCGCTGGTGTGGTTATGGCGATGAGCAATATGTGAATTCACTTTGGACTGGAAAATCTGAAGCTGAAATTTCGAATACGTATAAATCATTTCATACTCGCTCTATTTCGAAAACAGGCGACATGAACGATGTGTTGCGCAACGATATGCAATTGGTTCTACCTGGCGATATGTTAACCAAGGTAGATTTGATGTCGATGGCGAATAGCTTAGAAGTACGATCGCCATTTCTTGATTTTGTAGTGGTTGATTTTGCCATGCGAATGCCCGCAGAATATAAAATTTCGGGAGCTGGAAGAAAACGTATTGTGCAAGATGCATTTCGATCGATGTTACCAGAAGAATTATACAACCGGCCAAAGCATGGATTTGAGGTTCCTTTATTATCTTGGTTTCGTAATGAATTGAATACATGGATTTTCGATGATTTACTTTCATCGAAAAATTTGAAAGAACAAGGATTTTTCCATAACGAAGCAATTCAATTACTTAAAAAACAATTACATTCAAACAATCCTGGCGATTCGGCAGCTCGTATTTGGGCATTAATCGTTTTTCAATCGTGGTATAACAAACGATTGAAATAGATATATTTGATTTTTAGCACCTAGTTCAAAATGCCAAAAATTCTTCGCATCATCAATCGGTTTAATTTGGGAGGTCCTACCTACAACGCGGCTTATTTATCGCGTTATATGCCACCCGAATTTGAAACCCTGTTGATAGGCGGTGAAAAAGACGATTCTGAAGACAGCTCGGAATTCATCGTTAAAAACCTTGGCTTAGATCCGATTATCATTCCAGAGATGAAACGCGAGATTGACCTTAAGAATGATTTTGAGGCTTATCGAAAAATGGTTAAAATAATCGAGGATTTCAAACCCGATATTGTGCATACACATGCTTCAAAAGCAGGAACGATAGGTCGATTGGCTGCTGCGAACATGAAAGTCCCTGTTATTATTCACACTTTTCACGGACATGTATTCCATTCCTATTTTGGGAAGATGAAAACCGTGATGTATAAAAACATTGAGCGGAATTTAGCAAGGAGAAGTTCAACGATTATTGCAATTAGTGAGAAGCAGAAAACTGAATTGTGTTTGGTTCATCGTATTTGCAAACCCGAAAAAATACGTGTTGTTCCATTGGGATTCGATTTGACGCGCTTTACTGAAAACATGCAGGAAAAGCGATCTAAATTTCGTTTACGCTATAACATTGCAGACGATGAAATTGCCATTGGGATTATAGGACGATTGGTACCTATCAAAAATCACAAGTTATTTATTGAAGCTTGTAAAATTGTTTTAGAAAAAACACAACAAAAAATCCGCTTGTTTATCATTGGCGATGGCGAAGATCGCTTGAACATTGAATCGATGGCACGGAAAGCCGAAATTCCATTTATTGATGGGATGGCTTCTAATGCTATTGCACCTTTAACTTTTACTTCATGGATTCAAGAAATTGATGTTGCCTGTGCAGGTTTAGATATTATTGCGCTCACCTCTTTAAATGAAGGAACACCAGTTAGTTTAATTGAAGCTCAAGCAGCGAACAAACCCATAGTCACAACGAATGTTGGAGGCATTGAAAATGTTGTAGTTGAAGGCGTTACGGCATTATTAAGTCATTCCAAAACGGACCCGAATCAGTTTGCCAGTTTATTACTTCAAATAACAGAAAATAAAGAACGGCGTGATGAATTGTCTCGTGCAGGTTGGGAACACGTTCGCAATAAATTCCATTACACCCGATTGGTAAGAGATATGACCGAACTTTATTATGATTTATTGAATGTATCCGCAGATTCAAATGGTAGATTTTAACTTACTATTTTTTAGTAGATTTGCGCCATGATGAAATGTTGTTCACATAAACAAATTTCACTGCTAACAATTTTAGTGGCAGTTGTGTTCATGACTTCCTGTAACAACAGGGCAATTATGTTTAGAACAAAACTCAATTACAAATTTGACGATTTGTCTAAAATACCACCAACCCGGGAATACAAAATTGGAATTAACGACAATATTGATATTCAAGTTAATCCGAATAAAGGAGCGATGTTGTTGGAAGGAAATTCAGGAGGAGGTAATTCAACATCATCAGTAAAAGGCATAACTGCTTTAGTTGAATACGATGGCACAATTAAACTTCCTGTTTTAGGAAGAATTCTAGTAAAAGATCTTACGCAGCGTGAAGCCGAATTGATGATGGAGGAGCGTTACAAAGAAATTTTCATCGACCCCTATGTTAAAATCACCATTACAAACAAACGTGTAATATTGTTTCCGGGTAGTTCAGGATCTGCGCGGGTTGTGAATTTAATAAATCAGAATACTACACTTACAGAAGTTATTGCAATGAGCGGTGGTGTTTCAGGAGATGCAAAAGCAAATCGCGTAAAATTAATTAGAGGCAATCCTGAAAATCCTGAGGTTTATCTCATTGATCTTTCAACAATTGAAGGAATGAAAAGAGGAAATATCGTACTACAAGGAAATGACATTGTATATATTGAACCTCGCAACGATTACATTATTAACTTTACTAACCGAATAGCTCCTTATTTTGGGGCTTTGAGTTTGTTTATATTAATATATGGATTAGTAAAATAATACATGGTAGAGCGTAAAATTTCCAACCTCAATGATGAATTTGATCTGAAGCTATTCCTAAAAGTAGCGAAGCGAAATTCGGCATGGATTGTACTTTTCTTTATTATTTCATTTTTGATGGCGTTCCTTTATTTACGCTATACCTACCCAATTTATGAGGCAAAAACGGTTATTCAAATTGCCCTAGCCGACAAAAACTCGAAACTACTTCTCGATAAAGAGTTTTCAACTCAGAGTGATATCTCTAGTAAAATTGAACTATTGAAATCGCCCACTTTTCTTGACCGAGTATTTAACAAACTCCCATTAGATATTGGATATTTTCAAATTGGAAATGTGTTGAATTACGAGATGTATAAAAGTTCTCCATTTGAAATTGACTATCATAATCCAACAAACGAACTTTTTAATATACCTGTTTATATTTCATTTACAGACGAAAATAACGTAACCGTTTCTGTAAATATCAACAACAAAGAAAATGTTTATCGAATAAAAACAGACAAATGGCAGCGCTTGCCCATGCTTGACTCGATAAAAGTTAATGTTAAAAATTACGAAAAAATACGGAAGGATATGTTGGGGTTGAATGAAAATCCTTACTACTTTATTTTATCCAAACCAGAAAATTTAGTTCGAACATACTCTGCCAACTTAGAGGTTATTACTGAAAATGATGCAGCGGGAACAATCAAAATGGTATTCCACGAAAGAAGTCCTGCAAAAGCCGCTGATATCTGTAATACCATTGCCGAAGAGTTTAAAGTATACGACATTGAAAAGCAGGCCGAAAGCTCTTTAAATACCATCCGATTTGTTGATGATCAGCTAAAAATTATTTACGACGAATTGTACGACAGTGAAGTAAACCTTCAGGATTTCAAAACCAAGAATCGCTTGAATGATGAAACCCCTTTGCCCGATTTCAATACACGTATTAATGATTTAGAATCTAAACTTAATAATCTCGAAGTAGAAGAATCGGGTTTAAGAACCATCCAAAAGGCGGTTACCGATAATCGAGATATTGACATTTATCAATTAATCTCTTTATTGGCTGGAAGTCGATCAGAAGGCATGATTTCAACTCTATTAAATGATTTAAGAGGGCAACTATCGCGCTTGGAAGCATTAAAGTACTCCAATACACCCAATGCATCTTCGGTAGCTCAGATAGAATATCAAATAAAGATTCAACGTAAAATGATTGTTGAAGCAATTTTGGCTGTTCAAAAAAGCATCAATGACCAAAAGGAAGAAATAGAATCTCGGGTTGAAAACTACGAAAACGAAGTTCGTGATGGCGCATTAAACTTCGATCGTATTGAATTTGTGCGACTTCAAAAACTGAATCAGATCAACGAACAATATTACAATAAATTGGTAACTATAAAATCTGAGTTAACCATTGCCAATGCAGGTATTACATCCGAAAACACCATATTAGAAGCCTCTGCCACACCAGTTTTCCCATTCTTTCCAAGTAGAAAACTCGTTGCGTTAAGTGCCTTAGTAGGTTGGCTTATTGTGAGTTTAGGGCTTATCATTGTTCGCTATTTGTTTCATAACGAGATAACTTCTCTAAACGAAATTATGAAGTATTTAGAGGTTCCCATGTTGGGGATTGTTCCTAATTACAAAGACACTATTCCGATTTCTCAATTACTTGTTGACAAGAAGCCGAAATCGATTATTGCTGAATCGCTTCGTTCCATTCGATCAAATCTGGAGTTTCTTTCACAAAACGATGGTCCGAAAGTTTTGGCAATTACCTCTACAATTTCGGGAGAAGGAAAAACATTTGTGGCTCTCAATCTAGCAGGTATCATTGCATTTTCGGAGAAGAAAGTGATTATCCTCGATTTGGATATGCGTAAGCCGAAAATCCATGTAGGCTTTGGTGTTCCTAACGACAAGGGAATGAGCACAATTTTAATTAACCGGAATTCAATTGATGAATGTGTGTTCAAATCGAGTTTGAACAATTTGGACTTTATTACAGCAGGACCAGTTCCTCCAAATCCTTCCGAACTTGTTATTAGTTCGCGCATGTTGGAAGTGATAAATGAGTTGAAAACCAAGTACGATGTGATTGTAATTGATAATCCTCCAGTTGGTTTAGTAACCGATGGAATTCGCGTATTTAAAATTGCAGATTATCCAATTTATGTGTTCAGGGAAAATTTCTCCAAACGTAATTTCGTGCAGAATGTGAAGAAGCTCATGCGTGATAACAACATTAAAAACCTTTCTGTAATCTTAAATTCTGTTGACATAAAACGCTCCGGTTATGGATACAGTGGCGTGTACGATTACGATTACGGTTATGGATACGGATATGGATTTGGGTATTATGATGAAGACATTCGTCGAGAGAAATTTAGTATTAAAGAGTTTTTCAGACGACTGATTAGCAAGTAATATGAACTTTGAAAAAAAATCAATATCAGGACTTTGTGTAATAACACCACGAGTTTTTGACGATCCTCGTGGGTATTTCTTCGAATCCTACAGTAAAAAATCATTTATTGAAGCAGGAATTACAGATGATTTCGTTCAAAGCAATCAAAGTTTATCTCAAAAAGGTGTATTACGTGGCTTGCATTTTCAAACTCCGCCGCATGCTCAATCCAAATTGGTAAGAGTTATTCAGGGATCGGTTTTGGATGTTGCCGTTGATGTTCGAAAAAATTCACTTACTTACGGACAACATTTTTCGATTGTATTAAGTGCAGAAAATAAGAAAATGTTTTACGTTCCTATTGGATTTGCCCATGGCTTTTTAACACTCGAAGACCATACTATTTTTTCATATAAATGCGGTAATTATTACAATAAAGTTTCCGAACAAGGTATCTTATGGAATGATACTACATTGAATATTGATTGGGGAATAATCGACCCGATACTTTCCGAAAAAGATATGGTAAATAGTACTTTTAATGATTTTGATTCTCCATTTATTTATTAATCCAAAACATAAATACGATGAATTTGGATAACTTTTCTCTTCCTGTAATTTATTTGATTTTCATTGCTGGAATGTTCATTTTATCAGTTGCGATCAATGGTATTCTGATAAAATTCTCGAAGAATTTAGGAGCAAAAAATGAAATTGACCAAGTCCGTTGGGCAGCAACAACCAAACCCGCATTTGGAGGAGTTTCTTTTTTCATGCTTTTTTTAAGTTCCATTGTGTTTTACTCCATCTTTTTTGGAAATGGACAAATCCTGCTGAACTCTAAATTTATTGTTTTAGTTACTGCATGCTCTCTAGGTTTTATGATGGGACTAGCTGACGATGCTTACAATACAAAACCGTTTTTGAAATTTGCAGTTCAATTTATTTGCGCCATACTATTTATAATTAGTGGAAATGGAATACATACGTTTCAGTGGGAATGGCTGAATATTGCTCTTACATTTCTATGGATTGTTGGTATGATGAATTCCATAAACATGCTCGATAATATGGATGCTATTACGGCAAGTGTTTCAACTGTAATTTGCATTTCTTTGGCCATGACTTTAGTTTTTCGAGGAGAATTCTCAAATCTTAATTTAGTCCTGCTTCTTGGAGTAATTGCGGGTATATCAGGATTCCTATACTACAATTGGAATCCATCACGCATGTATATGGGCGATAGCGGCAGTCAATTCCTCGGTGCTTTTTTAGGTGGAATGGCTATCGAGTATTTATGGAATGCTCCAGATTACTTTGGGCATGCTATTCCCGAAAAACAACTTTTATTGGTTGCATTAATTTTCATCGTTCCCATTAGCGATACAACCGCTGTTTCAATTAACCGATTAATGAAAGGGCAAAGTCCTTTTGTTGGAGGACGTGATCATACGACTCATCATCTATCGTATATGGGTTTAAGCGAACGGCATATTGCTATGTTATTGATTGCCATTTCACTTGCTTCACTATTCTTCGGAATAATTATTATTAACAATATTGAAACATGGCAGTGGTTTCATTCGTTACTATTTGGTGCTCTATTTATTTTGATTGGTGGGGCTTTATACTCTACTACAAAAATTAGTAAACCTAAAAGCAAAACGTGAAATTCAAATCACTCGTAAACAAACTATCATCTCGTTCTTGGAAAGCGCTCATTTCAATGTTGTTTTTACTTGTAGTAATTGGAATCATTCGACTCTTCACCTTTTCTGCGAAACAAGAAATCAACGACGAACTCTATAAAAAGTACTTTTCAGAAAACTATAAAATTTTTGCCGTTAACATTCCTGCCGATCTTAATTTTGCAGGTGAACAAGTTCCACTTCAGGACTTTGAAGTGCGAGAGCGCATTGATCGTGAATTTTTAGTTAATACCTATTGGCAATCGCAAACATTACTTCTTATTAAAAGAGCCAATCGTTGGTTACCGCTCATTTCTTCCATTCTAAAGCAGCATAGTATTCCCGAAGATTTCAAGTACCTGGCAATTGTTGAAAGTGGCTTTACGCATGGCGTTTCAAGTAAAGGAGCTGCCGGTTTTTGGCAGTTTATTCCCTCTACCGCCCAAGCATATGGATTAACTATAAACGATGAGATTGACGAACGCTATCATGTCGAGAAATCGACAGAAGCGGCTTGTAAACTTTTCAAAGATTGCTATAAATCGCTCGGTAATTGGACGCTCGTTGCTGCTTCTTTCAATATTGGCTTGAATGGTCTTCAACGTCAAATGACCAAACAAAAAGCTACGAGTTACTACGATTTGCTTTTAAACGAAGAAACCGCTCGTTATATTTTTCGGGTTTTAGCAATCAAAGAAATCATTAAAACCCCCAGACAGTATGGCTTTGTGATTCGTAAAAAAGATTTGTACCCTCCCATTCTGAGTCAAACAATCCAAGTTGATAGCAGCATCACCGACATGGCATTATTTGCTGAGAAAGCGGGAATTAACTACAAGCTCCTCAAATATTTCAATCCTTGGTTGAGATCTGATGTACTTACCAATAAAGAAAGCAAATCATACCGCATTAAAATCCCTCACTCAAGTGTTAAAAATTACGATGAACTTATGCGATTAGCTGAGTCGGAATTTACTTCACCAATTTTGGTAAGTGATTCATTGTAAAGGGTAAAAAATGATGATTTTAATAAACAAGTATTTACTCAAACTGCTTGTTAAAAACCGCATTTAGCCCGCCAAAAAGATTAATTTTGTCCTTTGTTTTTCTATGAACGTGAAAGATTCTGTGGGGGAAGCTTCTATTGAAGTATACGGTGCCCGCGAACATAATCTGAAGAATATCGATGTGAGTATTCCCAGAAATAAACTAGTTGTTATAACAGGTTTAAGTGGAAGTGGGAAGTCTTCTTTGGCATTTGATACCATTTATGCGGAAGGTCAACGCAGGTATATTGAAAGTTTTTCAGCATACGCCCGACAATTTTTGGGTAATATGGAAAGGCCCGAAGTGGATAAGATAACGGGATTGAGCCCTGTAATTTCGATTGAACAGAAAACTACTGGAAAAAATCCGCGATCTACGGTTGGTACCATTACGGAGATTTACGATTTCCTTCGATTATTGTATGCTCGAGCTGGCGAAGCATTCTCTTATGTTACAGGAGAAAAAATGATACGGTATTCCGAACAGCAAATTCTGGCACTTATATTAAATGATTATTCCGATAAACGAATTAGTCTTTTATCTCCAATTGTAAAGGGAAGAAAAGGACACTATCGTGAACTGTTTGAACAAATTCGCAAGATGGGTTTCTTAAAGGTTCGGGTTGATGGAAAAGTCCTCGACATGACTTTTGGAATGAAACTCGATCGCTATAAAGTGCATGATATTGAAATCGTTGTTGATCGAATTGAAGTAAATGAAAGCAGCGCGCAGCGAATTACCGAATCCCTAAAGTTGGCCATGAAGCACGGCAAAGGAAGCATGATGGTTCTAGATGCCGATTCGGACCAAGCGAGGCATTTCAGTCGATTTCTGATGTGCCCGACTTCGGGTATTTCGTACGATGAACCTGCACCCAATTTATTTTCGTTCAATTCGCCTTATGGTGCTTGTCAACGCTGCCATGGCTTGGGAAAAGTAACCGAAGTTGATATCCTTAAGATCATTCCCAACCCAAAGAAAAGCCTTCGTCAAGGCGGAATTGTGCCACTGGGAGAATATAAAAATAATTGGATTTTTGCTCAAATAGAAGCGATTGCAGATAAATACGGGTTTAACATCAATGATGCAATTGAAGACATCGATGAATCTGCTATCAATGCGATTTTGTATGGAACCGACGAAATCCTCAAAATAAAAAACCCCAATTACAATACGAGTGGCTATGCGATGGAGTTTAATGGCATTGTTAATTTCATCAAAGAACAACACGAAGAAAGCAATTCAGAAAATACCAAAAATTGGGCGCTCGAATACATGAACGATGTTGTTTGCCCCGATTGTGAAGGTGATCGTGTTAAAAAAGAAGCGCTTTGGTTTCGGATAGATGGCAAAAACATTGGTGAATTAGCTCGCATGGATATTGCCAATTTGCAAACATGGTTCAACGATATTGAATCACGCATGGCAGAAAGACAACTTGCTATTGCTCAAGAAATAGTAAAAGAAATTAAAACACGCATTGGATTTCTCATGGATGTTGGGTTAGAATACCTCACCATTCATCGCAGTGCAGGCAGTTTATCTGGTGGAGAATCACAACGAATTCGTTTGGCTACTCAAATCGGGTCGAAGCTGGTGGGCGTTTTATACATCCTCGATGAACCTAGTATTGGATTGCATCAACGCGATAATGTTCGGCTCATTAAAGCCCTTCAAGAACTCCGCGATTCTGGAAATTCTGTATTGGTAGTAGAGCACGATAAAGACATGATCATGGCCGCCGACCATGTAATTGATATTGGTCCCGGTGCTGGAGTTCATGGCGGAAGGGTTGTGGCACAAGGAACCGGAGCTACTTTAGCACAAGGCGATTCACTAACTGCAAAATATTTACGGAACGAAATTTCTATCGCGATTCCTCAAGAAAGACGAAAAGGAAATGGCAAGGTGCTCAAGTTAATAGAGGCAAGAGGTAATAATTTGAAGAATGTAACCGTCGAATTTCCACTCGGAATGCTCATCTGTGTGTCGGGAGTTTCTGGAAGTGGGAAGTCAACATTGATTAATGAAACACTTTACCCCATTTTAAGTCAGTACTTTTTTCGTTCCAACAAGAAACCTCTTGCGTATAAAAAAATCGAAGGACTTCAACATATCGACAAAGTCATTGAAATTGATCAAAGTCCCATTGGCCGGACGCCACGTTCTAATCCAGCGACTTATACAAATGTATTTTCAGATATCCGTACATTATTTTCTTCCTTGCCCGAAGCAAGTATTCGAGGCTATAAACCCGGACGATTTTCGTTCAATGTAAAAGGCGGTCGTTGCGAAACATGCAGTGGAGGTGGAATGCAGGTCATAGAAATGAATTTCCTTCCAGATGTTTATGTTCAATGTCCATCCTGTCAGGGAAAGCGTTACAATCGCGAAACGTTGGAAATTCGCTACAAGGGTAAATCTATTAGCGATGTTTTGAATTTAACGATTGATCAAGCCGTTGAATTTTTCGCAAATATCCCAAGCATTTTAATCAAAATAAAAACTCTGAAAGATGTTGGTTTGGGTTATATATCGCTTGGCCAATCTTCAACAACTTTAAGTGGTGGTGAAGCCCAACGCGTAAAATTAGCCACCGAACTTTCAAAGAAAGATACAGGAAGCACTTTTTACATTCTCGATGAACCTACAACGGGTTTGCATTTCGAAGATATTCGTATATTGTTAGATGTATTACAAAAATTAGTAGACCGGGGAAATACCGTTTTAATTATCGAACACAATTTGGATATTATAAAAGTTGCGGATCATCTCATAGACATTGGACCAGAAGGAGGCAATCGAGGAGGTACTGTTTTAGCTGAAGGAACTCCAGAAATTGTTTCAAAACATGCTTCGAGTTACACCGCACAATTTTTAAAAAACGAACTGATTTAAAGATGGATATTAATAAGAAGACTGAGCACGAAGACAAAATTATTGAAGCTTTTAAGGAGAAAGATAATTTTGAAATTAAGACAACAAACTCTTGGCAGATTTTCAAAATCATGGCTGAATTTGTTGAGGGCTTTGAAAAGCTTGGTAAAATTGGACCTTGTGTTTCTATTTTTGGGTCTGCGCGCTCGAAACCCGAAGATCCTTATTACATAATGGCCGAAGATATTGCCTATCGTTTAACACTTGAAGGATATGGAATTATTACCGGAGGTGGTCCTGGAATTATGGAGGCAGGAAACAAAGGAGCCCAACGTGGAGGAGGAAAATCTGTTGGATTAAATATTGTCCTTCCTCATGAAGAAGATGGGAATCGTTACATCGACCGCGATAAGATTTTAAACTTCGATTATTTCTTTGTTCGCAAAGTGATGTTCATGAAATATGCGCAAGGTTTTGTGATCATGCCAGGTGGCTTGGGAACGTTGGATGAGTTTTTCGAAGCGATTACCTTAATTCAAACCAATAAAATAGCACGTTTCCCATTGGTGTTGGTTGGCAAAAAATTCTGGACTGGAATTGTTGAGTGGGTCAAAGAGCAACAAATTAACGAGAACTCATTTGTTTCGGTTGAAGACTTAGATTTATTTTCATTGGTTGATACTCCCGAAGAAGCTGTTCAAGCAATCAATGACTTCTATAATAAATACATGTTCCGTCCTAATTTTTGATAGGTGGCTTAAATTATTGAGAAAAATATTCAAAACAAATAGAACTTTATTTTTTCATTTATCGTAGTGAATTCAACTATTGTGTAGATTGAAGATTCTGATTAATGAAAATTAAAATCCTAACAAAATTCTAAATTAACGATTGTAACGCTTCAGCATATGAACAATCAATTACCCGAAGGCGAATTGTATGATTTATCAATGATTCGAGAAATTTCTCAAGGCAATAACGATTTTGTTAAAAAGATGATGTCCTTGTTTATTGATACACTTCCGCCTGCTATCAATGAATTAAAACAACATTTAGCAGAAAGTAATTGGGCCAGTTTAGGCGGTGTGGCTCATAAAATTAAACCATCAATTGATACCATGGGAATTGATAGTTTAAAGGAGGACATTCGTTCAGTAGAGCGCTTTGGAAAAGAGTCCATTCACTTGGATGAACTTCCGGGATTAATTAGTAGAATTGAATTTATCATTGAAGCAGTAATTACAAAACTTAAAACTGAACTCGATGCATAAAACAAAAAATCCAGCAAAAGCTGGATTTTTTTTGAGATCATTTCACTGAAATAAGTTCTACATTAAAAAGCAATCTTGCTTTGGGTGGAATAAGTGGTGGTCTTCCTGCTTCTCCGTATGCCAGTTGATAGGGAATAGAAAGCAATGCTTTACCTCCAACATTTAGTGCTGCGATACCTTCATCCCAACCGGGAATAACCATTCCAGATCCGAGTCGAAATGAAAATGGTTTATCACGAATTATGGATGAATCGAATACATCGCCATTTTCTAAAAAACCGGTGTAGTGAACTTCTACTGTTTTGCCATTTTCAGCCTTCTCTCCTTCGCCTTGTTGGATAATATAATATTCCAATCCAGTTGCAGTAAGCGTTTTTTGCTTCTCCTTTCTTTCAAAGGGTTGAGGAACAAAATTTCGTTTTGCTTCCAGAACTTCAACATCAAAAACAAGATACGATCCCGATGGAATATTCGGCATGGGAGTTTCTCCATAACCCAAATCCGGTGGAATGGTCAATATTGCCTGATCACCAACCTTTAAAAGTTGAAACGCCTCATCCCATCCAGCAATTACTTGCCTCATTCCAATTATAAATTCAAACGGTTGATTTTTTTCGCGCGAAGAATCAAATTTTCTTCCATCAACCAAAGTACCCGAATAATGCACTTTAATCTTATCTCCTTTATTCAGCAATTTCCCTTTTGCAGATTTCTGAAGATTTACTTTCAGTCCACTGCCAGAAGTAAATTCTTGATTCTCTTTCAAATGAACAATCTGAGCAAAAAGAACTTCACTTGGTAAAAGAAAAAGAAAAAGAACTAAAAGCCGCATGAGTGAATTAATCAATTTTGACTAGTTCAACTTCGAACATCAAAGAAGAATTTGCAGGAATTGGTCCCATGGCGCGGGCACCATAAGCCAACCAAGATGGAATCATCAAAGTTGCCTTCCCTCCTACTTCAATAGCTGCAATTCCTTCGTCCCATCCTTTTATCACTTGACCTTCGCCCAATGTAAAAGCAATTGGTTCATTGCGTTGAACACTTGAATCGAAAACGGTTCCATCCAACAAAGTTCCAGTATAATGAACCGAAACTTTTTGACCTGCAACAGGCTTAACACCGTTTCCTTTTTGACGCTGAATGATGATCAATCCACTTTGCTCTGGGGTTTGGTTATCGCCTTTTTCAGCCATTTTAGCAAGTAACACTTGCATTTCCTTTTCGTTTTGTGTCTTCATTTCTATCTGTGATATTGAATCTAAAACAGCTTGCTTTTTTTGCATTTCTTCGAGCGTATTAATTTCGACCAAGCCAATTTCAAAACGTATTTTTTCACCCGATTGAATAAAAGGAGGAAGATGATCGAGTTGAACGGTCTTTATAAAGAATGAATCGGCAGGCACTAAGAATGTTGCTGAATCGCCTTGATGCATCATAGCCAAACCTTCCATTAAATCACCTTTGTATGTTGGCGCAGAAAGTTGCAAGGTGACCACCCCCCCCGGATTTACCTTCGAATCGAATAACAAGGAATCCTGATTGCTTTTCGTTATAAAATACTGTGCACGAAAAGAAAGCACGTCACTCATTTGAACGGGACGTGCACTTTTTGTTGTGCGGACAAGTTTATAAACTAAGTTATTGGGACTTGCTGTAAACCCTTTAGGTATATCTGATTTGCCTTTTGATTTACTTTGAGCATAAGTGACTGTACCGCTGAGTACTGAACCAATCACAAGACTTGCAATGAGTGTTGATTTATTAAGCATTTTCATAATTATTCGGCTTTCATTAATTGAACTTCAAATACCAAGGGTGCAAATGGAGGAATAGGACCTTGTCCGTTAGAACCGTAACCTAAAGACGAAGGAATAACGAAAGTTGCAGAAGATCCAACGTTCATCATCGCTACACCTTCATCCCAACCTGCAATTACTTCTTTATTACCAAGTGTAAAAGAAAATGGCTTTCCATCGTGATCAAAACTGGAATCGAACTTTTTACCATTCAACAAATAACCAGTGTATTGCATGGTTACTTTCTGACCCGTTTTCACTTTTAAACCATTTCCTTTGGCTGTTTCGATGAAGTACATTCCAGAAGCTGTTGGTTTGGCGGTGATATTCTTGCGTTTCAGATAATCTTGAATAGAAGCAGGCTCTTCCGCTTGCATTTGATCCATCATAGCTTTTTCTTCAGTGTTCGATTGAGATCTTAATGATTCAATACGCTTCATCGTTTCTTGTTCAGATTGAATATCAACAAGTCCTATTTGGAAAATCAATTCATCTCCAGCAACAATCCCTGGAGGTAATTTATCCATTTTGTTAGATACCAAAAAGAAAGAATCTGCCGAAATAATGAAAGAAGCACTATCTCCTTTGTGCATCATTTGAAGCCCTTCCATCAAATCGCCTTTAAACGTGGATTCCGAAAGCTGAATAAATTTAATGGCTTCTGGAAAATCAGGATATTTTTTTGAATCGAAGAGGATTGAGTCTTTTCCTTCTGCCCCTTTGCCTTTTAAACTCAAAGACATGTGGGCATACAAAATATCTTTCATTTGAGGGGCTTTACCACTTTCGTCTTGACGATGAAATTGATAAAAAAGTCCGTCTTCTGTTTCTTTAAAACCTTTGTGACGAGAGGAGTCACATGAACTAAGCAGAATAACTGCGATGCCTGCTAAACCGGTTGCAATCCGGGAAATGTTTTTAATCATTGTGTAAGTTGAATGAGTTCGATGTCATAAACAATTGGAGATCTTCTCGGAATTTTATCCTTGTCGCCAATCAATCCATGAGCAAGGTGCGAAGGTAAAATAAATTTTGCTTTATCACCCTCATGTAAAAGTTTAATACCTTCATGTAAGCCACTTTCTACTTGGTCGTGGTCAATAATAAAAGATTCGAGGCCAGAAGAATCGGAAGAATAACATGTTGTGCCGTCTAACAAAGAAACCTTAAACTTTAGCTTAGCAATCATACCCGGGATTGCCTGTTTACCGGTTCCTTTTTTACAAATCTCATAACGCAAACCCGTTCCCGTTTTTGATACATGCATTTTTTCTTTGATAATAAACGAATCTATTTGAGAAGACTCACGCTTATTCATTTCCTGATTTACTCGAATGAGCGATTCTTGAATCTCTGCATCACTCATTGGATTTTTTGGGGGGGCGGACGATTGACCACATGAAATTAAGACGGGTAAAATAAACAGAACGATTAATCCAAAATATGATTTCATTGATTTAGCAGGTCTTTAAATTCGGGCAATACTTTTAAAAATAAATCAACAGTTTCTTCCAAACTAGATTCAGATGAACCACCAGCCGCATTTATATGGCCGCCGCCGTTAAAATATTTTTTGGATAATTGATTAGCAGGAAAATCGCCGATCGATCGAAATGACATTCTCACGCGTCCTTTTCGTTCGCTAAACATCACACCTAACACCGTTCCACGAATACTCAAAGCGAAATTTACAAGGCCTTCTAAATCGCCTTCTTGGTAGTTATGTTCTTCGAGTTCTTTAGACGTAATTACAAAATAACAAGTGTTCAAACCAGGAACTTGAAACATTTTCTGGCTTAAAGCATAACCCCAAAGTTGTAGTTTATGTAGAGAGTTTTGATTGAAAATGGCTTCATGAATTTTCCAATGTTCAAATCCAGTTTCCATTAATCTTGCTGCCATCAGATGCGTTTTCGGGGTGGTTGCTGAAAAACGAAATGAGCCGGTATCGGTCATAATTCCAGTGTATAAACACTTGGCAATGTGTTCATCTAAAAAAGAATCGCCACCATCGGCCTGAATAAATTCGAGCACTAGTTCACAGGTTGACGAAGCACTTGTTTCCGAACACATGAACTCCACAAATGCATCGGGCTCTTGATGATGATCAATCATAACCTTTACTCCAGTCGTTTTCCGAAGAGCATCTTCCATTGAACCAACCCGGGAAGGGTGATTAAAATCGAGGCAGAAAATCAATCCTGATTGGTTTAAAACAGATGTTGTACGCTCTTTATCTTTTTCAAATTCAAGCGTAGATGATGCTTCGGGAAGCCAATCTAAGAATTCTGGAAAGGGGTCCGGAATAACAACTTGCACCTTACGATTATATCGTTTCTCTATATAGAGTTTTAAACCAATGGAGGAACCCAAGGCATCTCCATCTGGATTTCGATGAACGACAATAGAAACGGGAACTGATGATTGAATAATGTGCCGAATAGAATCCAGCTCTGAAGTAGTAAACATTGACACAAACCTATGCAATTTCGGTCATTTGAACGAATAAGTTATCCGATTATATATGGTAATTAGTATATTTACACACTTGTTTTATTAAGAACAATTATGCACACATCTCAAATTTACTCAGATTTTCGTCAATTAATCACTCTTTTAGCATTGATTCCATTGATCGTTTTATCATCTTGTAAAAAAGAAGACAAGACTGTTGAAGAGGATGCTCCTGATAAAATTATTGGTGCTGTTAACATCAATGGTGCTTATACAACCTATACTCGATCTACTCTTTCAATATATTTGAATGAGGCTCAGGAATTTGAAAACTATTTGGTTATTTCACGTGTTGATAATTCTCAAATTGCGTTGAGATTTCCTGGCACCAACGAAACAGAATTCACTATTTCTCCTTCTGATTCTCTTGTTTCGATTGAATATCGTGATGCAAGTCAACGCGTTTTTAAAGCTGATTCAGGAAGGATTTCCATTAGCAATTACAATATTGCCAACGATATTTTTACATTATCTGGCGGTTTTGATTTTCATGCATCTCGTACAGAACAATTTGGTGAATTAAGCAACACCTTTCATATTCGGGGTTTCCAAGGTGGTTTTATTGATATCACCAATAAATAATTTTTCACATGTTGCATATTGTTGTTTTTGGTGCAGGTAGGTCTGCTGGGTATTTTATTGAGTACATGTTCCATTTATGTAAAACGCATCAATGGAAATTAACCATCGCTGACCAACATACTGAACATCTCGAATCCCTTTTTTCAGGATATTCCAATGCTTATTTGAAAAAAGCGGATGTTACAAATGCATCTGAAAGAGAAGCACTCATTTCTGATACAAATTGGGTTGTATCCATGTTGCCAGCATTTATGCACACATTAGTAGCGAAAGACTGTCTTCGATTTAACGTAAATATGGCCACGGCATCCTACGAAAGTGATGAAATGCGCGCGATGCGCCCTGAAATAGAATCAAAAGGATTGCAGTTTATTAATGAATGTGGTCTTGATCCAGGAATTGACCACATGTCTGCCATGCACATTATTGATAACTTACATGCGAAAGGCGCTGTAATAACTTCATTTAAATCGTATTGTGGTGGCTTGGTGGCTCAAGAATGTATTGATAATCCTTGGGGTTATAAATTTAGTTGGAATCCTAGAAATGTAATTTTAGCTGGACAGGGAACTGCAAAATATTTGGAAAATGGGCGGTTGAAATTCAAACCCTATTCCCGGCTTTATAGAGAACCCGATACCATTCATTTTGCCAATGAAACAGTTTACGATGGCTATCCAAACCGTGATTCTTTATCGTATAAAGAAATCTATGGATTGCATGAAATTAAGACGATGGTTCGTGGCACCTTGCGTCATTCAGGCTTCTGTAGAGCATGGAATATTTTTGTGCAGCTTGGATTAACAGACGATTCGTATTTATTTTCACTGACAGATTCAACGACTTACTGCGATTTTTTCGAGGCATTTCTTCCTGGAAAAGGTGATGATTTTAAATCCCGTTTAGTGGAATTTATGGGAAGTGATTATGAAGCAGAATCCATTGATAAAATTCTGTGGACTGGAATAGCAGAAAACATTAAAATTCCATTAAAAGGCAATCACAGTCCGGCATTTGTATTACAAGATTTGCTCGAGCGAAAATGGAAGCTTCAGCCCCAAGATCGCGATTTAATTGTTATGCAACATTTGTTCGAGTATACATTGGATGGAAAAAATATGCAATTGAGTTGCGAACTTCATATTGAAGGCGAGAACAATGTAAAAACTGCCATGGGCAAGACTGTTGGAATTCCATTGGCTATTTCATTGAAAAACCTACTCCTTGGAAATTGCACACAAAAAGGATTGCTCCTTCCAGTAACTCCAGAGTTGTATGCACCAGTATTGTTAGAACTAGAAAACGATTTTAATATTCGTTTTGAAGAAGTTGAAACAGAAATTTAGAAACGGTAACCTACTGAGAAATGGAATGTTGCTGTTGGTTGAGCTAGATTTCCATTATTGGGCGCTACAGTAAAATAGCGCCTTGATCCCAATCCGAAAGACGAACTGATTATTATTTCTTTTACCGGAGTGAATAAAAATCCCCCTTGAAGTATAAAGGAAAAGTACCCCGTATTTACTGTTGAATTGACATAATACATTAAATATTCATCGTAAACTGAACTGTTTACACGAGCGAACCCGGTTCGTAAAACTGGCCCTAAAAATAAACGAGCTTGCCCCTGCCCTGTTGGATAATAGTTAATATCAACTCCAGAATAAAAAATATTGTAACTGCGGAAGGCGAAGTTATTGTTATTATCACCATAGAGACTGAAGCTAAATGGAACACGAAGTCCCAATTTCTTTTGCGCACCTAAAAATCTTTCGTAGGAGAATGTCACATTTTGAAAAAGAATATCCGGGACATTTATGCTAATAATGTTATTACCGAAAACAGATTCTGTTTTTTTAGCATTGTATGAAAAAGGAATACCTGCGTTGGGATTTGCTTCAAAAACATCAACCGCACCACTTTCGTAGTTTATCTTCTCAACATCTTCAATGTTGATGTAATAATTGGGGCCATTGACATTTGAGAACTTCTTATAGACAATCTCTTTGGATTTAACTTCTTGGACTTTTGCTTGAATATTACCCCCTTTAATGAGCATGATAATATCTTGGGCATTAACATTGGAAATTCCAGCAAGAGAAAGGAGTAGAAAGAAATATTTCATTATACGGTTGTTTATCAAATTTGAATTTACGAAAAGAAATCATATACAAACAAAAACCCCGCAATAAGCGGGGTTTTTTGATTTGCAAAAATTTAGAAAAATTAGTTTTTAATCACTTTGGTGTAATATACATCCGAATCAATTTGCAATTGAACCGTGTAGATTCCACTTGCAAATGAAGTCATATCGATGTTAAAGTTTTGAGTTCCCGGTAAAACTTGAGCAGAATAAGGAGCCAAAACTGGTTGACCTAATACATTCAATAATTGAAGTTGAACTATTGCTTGTTTGTGGGTTGTAAACTCAACTTTAGTAGACCCGTTTGAAGGATTTGGGTAAACACTCAATCCTATGTAATCTGCAACATTTTCAAAACCTAAAGCATTTCCTATATTCAAGTCATCCAAATAAATATTATTACTTCCATTAGGACCAGCAACTAATTCAAAACGGAAACGAACATTTGTTTGAGATGAAATACTCGCAAGGCCTAAAGCATATGTTTGCCATTGGTTCGCATTGGTTGGAACGAACTCGGAAGTATAGAGGCCTGCAGTTACTAATTCAGCCCCAGCAAAGGTTTTACGTAATACCCAAGTTTGACCACAATTAACTGAAGTGTAAATATTCAATTTGTCATCTGCAGTACCACCAGCTTCAGCTCCAGCAAGTCTGAATGTCATTGATGGATTGGCAACACTGCTAATGTTATAAGAAGGGGAGATTAAGTCATCCGATTCTGAAGGTGTATTGTAAAGATTGCGAATTTTAACACAACTTCCCCATGTCCCATACCCTGTATTATAACTATATTCCCACTTACATTCTGAGTTATCGCTGTTATATGTTATCCAACGATTGAAATCATCCTGAAAATCTAATTTATCCGAAAATGGTCCCGTTGTAAAATCGGCAGAAGAACCACTGATTGTGATATGATCATTTTTATCGATCGCATTAGTTCCTTGGTCATTAGAAACAGTTAACTTCACGTTGAAAATCCCTGAATTAGCATATGTAACCGATTGAGTAGCGGTACTTGATGTTGCAGGTGTACCACCTTCGAAATCCCAAGCACGTGTGTAAGTTTGCGCATTGTATGAAGCATCGGTAAATGAAACTGAAGCATTAGCACAAGCCATTCTTCTGTTTTCGCAGAAATTAGCTAAAGGAGAACAGATAATTGGATTGTTCACATCCTCATCTCTTGTTCCTGTGGCCTCTAAATTAGCGTCTGAAATTAAATAGCTTCTAAAAGATGCTAATGTTGCATTAATAACATCAAGTTGACCTGATTTATATGAGGCCGAATCCAATTCATAAGTAATGTTGTCAATTACAATGTTCGGTATTTCATTTATAGCATCTATATAAGTTACCGTGTTATTAACATACGTTTCGACAGAGGTTTGAGTTGTTATAACTGTATCTATAACTTCACTTGAATTGATTGCAATGGAGTCTACTGGATAACTAATCTGTGAAACATAAAGCAAAGTCGCAATGGAGTCAACCACGACCGTTGAGTCGACAGGGAAAATAACCTCCGCAATTGTATCAATAACAGAAATTGTATCATCCTGCATTGTAGTTTCATTATAAAAAATAGAATCGCGATATGTAGTATCCAACGCTAAAGAATCAATAACATAGGTTGTATCAATATACTGATAGCTAAACGCAGAATCTATCACTAAAGAATCAACCGTATACGTTACTGTATCGTTTACAGTAACATAGGTAGTATCGTATACATCTACAGTAGTGGTTATTGTATCTACATCTATTGAATCCGCGTAAATAGTATCGTATGAAATTTGCGTGGTATATGTTGTATCGAGGTAGTTGGTGTCTAAAATGTATCTCCCTTTTGTAAACATGCTCATACATTGATCATCAGAATAATCCATGTAATTATTGAACATCTCACCTGAAGTATCCAAAGAATCTCTACCACATGAAGTTAAGTTATATGGATAATCGTTCCAGCAAATTCCATAATTAGGACCGAATGCAATAGGTGTTGTATCAACACCATCACTACCACAATCAGCATCTCCCCAAATGTGGCGAAGTCCAAGCCAATGACCAACTTCGTGAGTAACGGTACGACCTAAACGTGGCCCAAAACCTCCATTCGCAGCTGTACCAATACTTCCAATACAATCGTTACGAATCACAACACCATCAGTTGCCAATAAGCCACCCAATGGAAATTGTGCATAACCCAATACTGTTCCACTAACACCATCAAGTGCACCAATGGATTTAACAACCCATACATTTAAATATTTGTAGGAATTCCAATGAGAAACAGATTTAACACCATTATCATTGGACGCTTCATTGGTTTTTGGAGAATATACACGCACAATACCATCTGTGCAATTTCCTAAATCGTCTTTGGTAGCTAAACGAAATTCAATTTGACAATCGGCCGCAAGTGGAACAAAAGAAGCGGGTGTTTGAGAGAAATTCGGATTGGTTAAAGAGAAGTCTTCGTTCATGACACGAATTTGATCCAGAATTTGGGCTCTTGAAATATTTTCAGGACCACATTCATGAATCACGTGAAAAACAACTGGAATAATACGCTTATTCCCAGACTTTTGAGCCGATGGATTATTTAACAAATATTCCTGAACATTCTTTTCATATTTAGCACGCTCGGATTTAAGCTCAGGATGTTTTTGCATTTCCTGCTCCGTAACTTCTACTGTAGAGCATTTATTGGGAATGAGTTTAGATTGAGCGCTCACATTTTTAGTGAAAATGGAAACACTTAACGCTATGAAAATCAGAGTAATTCTATTCATTTGTTGAAATTCTTAATTATTATCTTGCTTAAAAAACGTACAAGGTTAAGGAAATAATCGTCAGATTGCTTCTATACAAACAGATTTTTTTTCCAATTCTTAATTCGTATCCAAATATAAACGATAGTTTAGTGAATATCAAAAACAAAAAATGGGAAGTCTCGGCAAAAAATCAAACCCTATCAATTAGAAATAGATCGCCATCCACTCTTTTCAGGGTCGAAATATTCTATTCCCCTTTTTAATGATAAATTCTGCAAACGTTTTTTTTGTTTCGCGCTTAGCCAAGGAATAGGAATAATACACCGTAAATTCAAATTAATATTCATCAAATAATCGATCGTTTCAACTTTCGTGTTAAAGACAATTATATGATGATAGCGAGAGATAAATGAAGTTGGATTGCTAAAATCAACTTGCACCAACTTGTCATTGTTTAGAAATAACAAATTCATTGGGTTGGTTTTTTGAAATCTATTTACAAGTATAGGATGCAAGACAACCTGTTTGTTTCGAATAAATGATGGGTTCATTAGTTTTTCAAATTCAGGAAAAGATGATTTAGATGCTTCAAACGGAAACAATACATAATGATGGTCTATTGAATTTGAATAAGTATGAAAATGCAAGGAGTTATCTGAATTAAATAAAAGCGATTCAGAAGGTTTTTTGCTTATTAAAGAAATGAAGAATCCAGATGAAATACCTACAAATAGTGAGCATAAAAAAAGCGCAACCATTTTCCCAGTTCGTTTTTTGAAAAAATAAAATAGTATGAATACCGAAATTGAATAACACATCAATTCGAAATAGCCAATTTTCAAATTACTTATTTGAGCATAAGGCAGTGTGCTAATAAATTGAGCCCAATAATTAAGTAATCGAATTCCCAAAGAAAATAAGGTCATTAGTCCCATGCCTAAAAATGGAATATTGGAAAATACCAAAGCAGCAATTCCTAAATACGTTAAAAGGGTTGAAAGGGGAACAGCGAATAGATTTGCAGGTAAAAACCAAGTTGGAAAAGTGCCGAAAGCGAACAAGGAGAATGGAGCTGTTGCTATTTGAGCAACGATTGAAATAATAATTGGAGTGAGCAGTAAGACTAAGAATTTACTACCTAAACCTTTGATTCGTTCTAAAATAGGTCGCGCGCTTAATATTCCCCAAACAGCAGCAAACGAAAGCTGGAAACCCATATCAAAAATTGCATCGGGTTTTATTATAAGGAGTAAAAAAGCGGCACTTGACAAGATATTATATGGAGACACCCTTCTATTTAAAAAATCTGCGAGCGATAACAATGTAAACATACAAACCGCTCTGTTTACAGACGGCGACAATCCTGTCATTGCTGCATAGAACCAAAGTATTAAAATGATGAAAAGCATGTCCAAGCGATTTCTCTTGAGAAACTTGAAATACTTAAAAATCCAAATGCAAAGCTGATAGATTAACCCAACATGTAAACCCGATACGGCCAAAATATGAATGATGCCACCCGAGGAATAGTCTTTCAATAGTTCAGGATTCATCTCTGATCGATCTCCCAAAAGTAAAGCTGAGGCAACTTGTTTTTCATCTGGCTTTAAAACATCATCATGAAATCGTTTTAAAATGGATGATCTCCATTGAAAAGCAAGACGTTGAAATGAAAAATCATCATCTGAAAAATTAAATATATGCGATGGATCGAGACGAATAATTGATGATATCCTTTTTGAATTAAGAAATGAGGCATAGTCAAATTCACCGGGTTTAGATGTTGGATTGGGATAAAATAATTTACCACAGATTAATTTTCGCTGGGCAAATTGGAATGCATCTAGATCACCGTTCTTTATTTGAACTCGGATTTTAGAATCGAAAGAATAATATTGGGCATTATAAAGTATCTTAAGAACTTTACATTCAATACTTAAGTTCCCAGATTTTATTCGAGGTTCCGAATCAATTTGAATTATTAAAACTAAATTTTTACCGACAATGGAATCTTGTTTAGTCGAAATTGAATGCTGAGAGGTGATTCCATTAAGCAAACCTGACAAAAGAAATAAAGCCCAGATGAAAACCCCTCTAATTGTAAAAATAGATTGTTTTAATCTGATAGGAGTATTGAAATATAGATAAGTTAAAATGATAAATGTTACAATTCCAAGACAGGATAGGATAATGATATTCTGCGTTGAAAAAGGATTCGATTTCGAAAGCAAACATCCTAAAGCATAAAAAATAGCTATGCGAGAAAATGGTTGAAGTGACCAACTAAAAGGAGGCGAATGTTTCATTTTGCTAAAAAGCAAAAAGCCACGCAATTGCGTGGCTTTTGAAACATTTATATACGTTTAAAAACGTTTATTCAATAATCTTGAATTCTGTACGACGATTTAATTGATGTTGTTCTTCAGTACATGAAGGACAATCGCAAGTTACTTTTGGTTGGCTTTCGCCATATCCTTTGTAAGTTAAACGCTTAGCATCTATATCACGAAGAGTACAATATTTAAGTACCGATTTAGCACGGGCTTCAGATAGGCGTTGGTTGTATTTATCATCACCGCGGCAATCTGTATGAGATCCAAACTCAATTTTGTATTGAGGGTTGTCAGTCAATAGCTTCACTAACTTATCAAGTTCAAGAGCTGCGTCAGGACGAATATTTGCTTTGTTATAATCGTAGTAAATATCAAGAGCACGAGGACCAACTGTTTTTTCTAGTTCGATGAATTTATTTTCCTTACAAGAAACAATTAAATCAGAACATTTACGATCGATTGTACTCAGTTCAATTGAATTCGTAAGAGTTTGATTATATCGTGCATTTACAGTAAAGTTGAAACCACCTTTTAAACGGAAATTTACAACACCACGACTGTTTGTAGTGGAACTATCAACTTCACCTGTTTCTTTGTTAGTTGCATAAACGGTACATCCAACAAATGGTTCTTTCGTAATTTTATCTTGAACACAAATTTCCGCAGGTATAATTGGATCTTTGTAAATAACCTCAAAAAGTTGATCTGAACCAGAACGTGAAGAAGTTAAATTACCAGTTTTACCATCATTGTTTAAGTTGAAACTGAAATCATCGCTTGCAGAATTAATTGGCGACTTCATGTTTTCAGGTTGTTTGAAAGAAGAACCTGTTTTAGAAGTTACGAATACATCCAAACCTCCCATTCCAGCATGACCATCAGAAGAGAAGTACAATTTCTCATTGAATCCAATTTGAGGCATCATGTCTCTTCCTGCAGTATTAATCATTGGACCAGCATTAACAGGCTCTGACCAAGCTCCTGCACTCAAAGTACAAATATAAATATCCGTTTGACCATATCCACCTGGACGATCAGAAGAGAAATACATTGTTTTACCATCAGCACTAATTGCAGGATGGCCATTAGAAAAATCATCACTGTTGTAAGCAAATTCTTCAATGTTAGTCCATTCTCCTTCTAACAAAGTAGCTTTTAATATTTTCAAATTAACCACTTTATCCGCGTTAGTTTTTACTTTCCCTTTGAATTGGTTTGTACGAGTGAAATACATGGTTTGACCATCGGCAGAAACAGCACCAAATGCATCATGATATTCAGTATTTACACCACCTTTAATTGGATCTGGAGCAGACCATTTACCCGCTTTATCTTTCTTTGTGTAGAACAAATCCATGTATGATAATCCTGAATAAGGATCACGCATTTTTTTATCTTCCACAAGTGATTGACCAGCAAAAACATATCCGAAATTGTAAGGAGTTGCACCAAACGCAGTATTGATTCCACTTAATTCCACTTTGTTCACTTCATACGCACACGTATCTAAAACATTGTTAAATTTCTTTGGATTCGCACAAGCATCGATTAAACCCTTTACAATTTTATCGTCAGGAACCGATTTAGCATATTGTTCAAATGCTTTTTTCGCCTCATCGTATTTCTGGTTTTGCATAAGCACTTTGCCAAAATAAAATTGGTTGATTGGCATTGTATCAGGAATAGCAATAACGTCACGATACATTCCTTCTGCAGCAGAAGGATTATTCATTAAGCGATACGAATTAGCAAGTTGCACTTTTGCTTCAGCTGAAGCAGATGATTTTTCTAATGCTTTTTTATACTGAACTACAGCATCAGAGTATGCATAAGCATCAAATTTCTTATTTCCTTGTTTTACGAAATAATTAGCACCACAACCACCTAGGATTAAACCGAGGCTAAGAAGTAAAATTGGATAAGTCTTTTTCATAGTATATATCATTTTATACAACATTAGAAATAGCGTGGATTTTTAATTTTAACCAATTTCTGAATGAAATCATAGCTTAACATGATCTCATGAGAGCCGCCTTGGAAAGTGCGAATTGCAGTTGTAGTATAATCGTAAGCATAACCAGCACGTAAATTTGGAGTAACTGCAAATTCAATCATTCCAACAAATGCTGCATTGTGACGATACGAAACGCCCAACCAAAAACGTTGATTAAATAAGAAATGTGCATTTAAATCCATAGAAACTGGTGAACTAGCTTCATATTTAATCAAGAATGATGGCTTGAAATCTACCATATTACTTAACTTCCAAACATAACCACCATTTAAATAGTAGTGACGACGAAGTCCAGCGTCGGAATTATCTTTTTTACGAGAATCAAAAGCCACAACATTTGGTATAGATAAACCTATATACCCACGCTGTTGGTAGTAATAAAGACCAAAATCAAACTTAGGAGTCCACGTACTTTGATTACCATTATATAATGGATCGCCAGCATCAGTAGGTGTTGCATCAGTAGCATTAAAAACTTGATTACGAATACCTGCACGCAAACCAAATGATAACTGACCATCATTAGGACCTAATTTAATCTTGTATGAATAAGCCCCAGAAATATCATTAATCTTATTTAAACCAATATTATCATTGGTTACCATAAAACCTAAACCCATTCTTTTGTCCTTTAATTGACCATCAACAGCCAATAAATTAGTTTTGGGCGCACCTGGGAAATTTAACCATTGACTGCGGTGTAAAACTGTTCCACTCCAGTAAGGATGTGTTCCGGCATAAGCTGGATTCAAAAACAGTCCATTGAACATGTATTGACTGATTTGAAGCTCCTGTTGAGCTGAGCTCATCAAGGAGAAGGCCAGCATACTAATCACTGTTGCTATTCTCTTCATTTTAAATGGTTTTGGTTCAATTCAATTTAAGTGTTTGTGTTATGAGCAATTATTTTCTTTTGATATCAATAGATCCTTTAACATTCTCTTTTCCTTCCATGTTAAGATCTACAACAATGAAGTAAGTTCCATCAGGCAATTCATTTCCATTGTTACTTAATCCATTCCAATCGTTGGTATAACCTTTTTTACTATATACTAAATTACCCCAGCGATTGAAAATATCCAATTGTGAATCTGGGTAACCTTGAATTCCTTTGATAACATAGAAGTCATTGTATCCATCGCCATTAGGAGAGAATGTATTCGGAAGTTTAATTGCTTCTGGCTCCTTAACGAATATGGAACCTTCTTCAGAACAACCGAATTCGTTCGTTACCGAAACAGTATAAGTACCTCCTGCGATATTTAATAAATCTTCGGTTGTTTGACCATTCGACCAAAGATAAGTATAAGTAGCAATTGGATTAACTGTTAGATTGATTGAACCATCAGTTCCACCGTTAATTGTTACGTTGTAATCATCAAAATAAACTGGACTGTTAAGATCTAATTCAAAATTAGGAGCTGTTGTGAATGTAATACTTGAAGTTGTTTCACAACCATACTGATTTGTTCCTGTAACAGAATAAACGCCTTCAGTACTAATCGTAATTGTATCAGTAACTGCATTTGTAGACCATGCATACGAAATGAAACCTGGACCAGCAGTTAATAGCACTGGTTGAGGATTGTTACCGCAAATAAGCGTATCGGAAGAAGCGGTAATAATTAATGGTGATGTAGGTTTAATAGTAATTAATTGATCAAGAGATGTTGAACTACAACCTAAATCATTGGTATATGTAACCGTAAACAATCCGCCAACAGAAGTTGAATGAGCATTGCCAACTGAGCCAGCTATTGTCGCTCCACCAATACTCCACTGATTGCCTGTTAAATAACTACTTTGAAGTAAAGCAGATTCTCCTTCACAAATAACATCCGGACCATTCAAGTTAATTACTGGTGCAGCTGGGAGAGGCGTAACAGTAATATTAACCGTTTCAGTTCCAACACAACCATTTTCAGTAACACTTAATGTATATACGCCTGTTGAACATGCAGCAATTGTTTGAGTAGTTAAAACCGTAGCATCAGGTAACAACCATGAAAAATTAGCAGTTTGATCGGCAGTAATGTTGACACAAGCTCCTTCACAAATTGTTGAATCACCATCTAAAGTGAAAGAAGCAGCAGGTGTAGGATTAACCGTAACAACAATTGTATCGGAAGTTGCTGGACAAATACCATCTACTGATGTTACATAGTAAGAACCAGATGTTGTAACTAAGATTTGATTGAAATTCTCTAATCCATTACTCCATATTACAAAATTACCCGTTGATGATTGTAGGATAACACTATCGCCTTCGCAGAATGTAGTCGGACCTTGCGCTGTAATAACCGGTGCAGCTGGAGGTGTGATCGTATTTATTTGTAATGTATCCGTTGCAACACAACCATTCACATTAGTGGAAGTAACAACAATTGAGGTACCAACAGTACTAATAAATGAAACAGAAGATGTTGAATCAGATCCTATGAAATAACCAGCAGGTTCCCATGTATAAGTTGCTCCAGCAATGTTTTCAACTGATAGGTTAATTGTTTGACCTGGACAAACCGTTTGGTCATCACCTAAATTCACATTTACAATTGGAAGAGTACTAACAACAATTGTATCAGTTGAAACTCCACATGCATTTGTTCCTGTAACAATATATGTTGTTGTATCCAATGGAGTACAAACTGGATTCGCAATGATTGTTCCAGATAAGTAAACAGAAGGACTCCATAAATATGAATCAGCACCTGTAGCTTGGAATTGAACTGAATATCCAGCACAAATTGTGGTGTCTGTCAATGCTGATAAGTCAACACCGCCAATTACATCTACCAAAACATTTGCAGAAGAATCAGAACAACCAAAAGCATTCGTTACAGTAACATAATAAGTACCTGATTCAGTAACTGTAATTGATTGATTAAGTTGGTCAGGTCCTAATTGATTCCAAATATTCCCAGTAGCGAAACTTGAAGTTAAGATTACTGAACCACCTTCACAGAAGCTTAGTGGACCACTTGCAGAAATGCTTGGTACAGATGGCAAAGAATTAACTGTAACACTTGCAGAAGCAACAGTAAAGCTGCCTGCACATGTTGGATCAATATCCGAAACCAAGGAAATCAATGTAAATGTTGTTGTGGAAGATGGATTCACAGCGACACTGAACGTTCCTGCCGTAGAAAGGGTTTCAGTAAAATTGGAGATTCCATTTGAATAAACAAAAGTGAATGGTCCATTACCTGTAATATCAACGTTTAAGTTTATAGAATCATTAGCACAAATTTCATTATCACTTAGAGAGATAGAAGCAGTTGGAGCATCTGTATTGATAATTGAAGTATCTCCAGTAACTGAACAAGCACCTATAGAAACTAATACAGTATAAGTTCCAGCACTAAGACCTGTTATATCTTCATTGGTCGAATTGAAACCATTTGGACCTGTCCATACATAAGTAAGTACACCTGGACCTACAACAACATTCACTGTTAAATCAATTTCACCTGCAGTAGCTCCACAACTAGTATTGATAGTTGCAAATGATAATACAGGATCGTTTGTATTAATAATAGTAGCAGATAAATTAGCAGTACAACCAACAGCATCAGTCACAACAACATTGTATGCACCTGCAGCAATTCCTGTAATATCTTCAGTTGGAGCAGAGAATGCAAGAGGCCCTGTCCAACTGAATGAATAAGGAAGTGTACCATCAACAACTGTAATATCGATAGCTCCAATTGAAGAACCACATTCTGAATTGGTTTGAGTGGATGTTACATCAGGACTTGTTGCTCCTGAAATAGATGTTGCATATGAATCGGAACAACCATTTGCATCAGTAACAGTAACTGAATAATCGCCAGCACATAAATTCGTTATTGTAGATGTAGTTGCACCATTACTCCATAAATATGTAATAGGATTTGCAGCATCTGTTAATTGAAGTTGAATCGTTCCATTGCAAAGTCCACATGTTGCATCGGTAGCATTGCTTGAAATTGTAAGTCCTGGTAAATTACCGATTGTTACTGGTTGAGTAATTGAACAACCTGAACCATCCGTTACTGTTACTGAACAAGAACCTGGAGCAAGACCTGTTGCGTTTTGCAGTGTTTGACCGTCACACCATAAATAGGTTATTGGTTGAACTGCTTCAGGTGATAATATTAATACAACGGAACCATTATTTTGATTACATGTAGCATCTGTTACTAAAGCTTCTATTGTAAAACTTGCAGAATTTATAATTGTGAAATTCAATGTAGTATCACATCCAGCAATAGAATCTGTTATGGTTACAGAATAAGCACCCTCAGTTAATGAAGCGATATCTTCTGAGTTTGAAGTGAAAGAATCAGGACCTGACCAAGCATATACGAAACTATCAGAACCGCCGGAAACTGTTAAATCAATGCCACCAACTGGATTACCACAAAGGGAAGGTAACACAACAGAAGAAATTGTAAGCGGTGTGGATTCATCAATTGTAGAAGTAAATACTGAAGAACAACCAGCAGAATCACTAACTGATAATATTACTTCACCAGCACAAAGATTTGTTGGATTTGAAACTGTTGAACCATTAGACCAAAGGTAAGTATATGGTGCTGTTCCAGAATTTACTGTAACAACAGCTGCTCCATTACACAATCCGCAAGAAGTTCCTGTAGTAGAAACAACAGCATCAATTTCACCACCAACAGAATTAATTATAACAGTTTCAAGAACGATACATGCTCCATCTGTAAGTGTTAAAGAATAAGTACCCGCTGAAAGATTGAAAATATCATCGGATGTTGCAGTAAAACTATCAGGCCCAACCCAACTGTAAGAAGGATCGATGGAATTTGTTAATGTTAAATCGATGCTTCCATTAGAATCTCCACAGCTAGCAGGAGTTGAATTTACTGAAATTACAGGTGCATTTTCAATTATAATTATTGAATCTTCAACAACACACAATCCGTCTGTTACAGTTACAAAGTAAGAACCCGTCGCAAGATTTGTTAAATCTTCTAATGAAGAAGTAAATCCATCAGGTCCAGTCCAGCTGAAAGTTGGATCTGTAGAATTAGTTAAAGTTAGAGCAATTTCACCATTTGACGTTAAGCAATTAGCCGGAGTAGAAGATAAAACCAAAACCGGTTCATCAACTTCTACTAAAACAGAATCTGAAACAGTACACAAACCATCAGTAACCGTTACTGTGTATAATCCTTCAGCTAATCCAACTAAATCCTCAGATGTAGAAGTAAATCCATTGGAACCAGTCCAGCTGATCGATGGGCTATTAGCGTTTGTTACGATTAAATCAATTGTACCTGTTGAAGCTCCACAATTTGTTGGAGATGAAGTAATAGTTAAAAGTGGTTCATTTGTAGTTACTTGAACAGAATCAGTTGATACACAATTAGCAGAAGATACTGTAACTGTGTATAATCCAGCAGCAAGATCAATTAAATCTTCAGTAGTTGCAGTAAATCCATTTGGACCAACCCAAGAGAATGTCGGATTGATACCATTCGCGATGTTTAACGTTATAGTTCCAGTAGTTGCTCCACATTCTGTAGGAGTTGATGCTATAGTGAAAAGAATGTCATCTGTCAAAACATCAACAGAATCTTCTACAACACAAGCTCCAGAAGTAACTGTTACTAAATACGAACCAGCTGCAAGATCCGAAATATCTTCAGAAGTAGCAGCGAATCCATTAGGACCAGTCCAGCTGATAGTTGGGGTAGTTGCATTGGTTATAGTCATATCTACAGTTCCATCAGAAGCACCACAAGATGATGGGGTTGAGGTAAAAGAAAGGACTGGTTGATTTGTGAAACCTACATTTACAGATCCAAGTGCTACACATGCTCCACTTGTAACAGAAACAATATAACTACCAGAACCCAAATTGTTAATATCTTGAGATGAAGCGGTATATCCATTAGGACCAGTCCAAGAATATGTAATTGGTGTAGTGAAATTGGTTACCGTGAGATTGATTGAACCATTATTTTGACTACATGAAGCGCCAACAGAAGTGAATGTTAGATTTGGATTTTCTACCTCATTACCATTTACCACCATAAATTGACCTGAACGACCTGTTCCAGTGAATTGGGGATGTAATGTATTTGCGTTTGCAGCTACACTATAATATCCTTCTGGGATAAGCTCATTATTAGCAGGACCATTTGGTGCAAAGATATATTGAGATACAAATCCCGAATTACCTGCCTCAAAATCACCATTGGTAATAATGTTGGTACCACATGTTGAACCTACCGGTGGAATTGTAGGGCAAACTTCAGTTAAACTAATATCATCAATTCCATAATCATTTCCAGATGAAGAAAGATTTGTATTCACAATCTTAATTTCGGCGATTCCAGAATATGTTGCTGTGTAAGAACTATTAAACACAGTCCAATTATTAAGGCCTGTTGATGAAAATGAACCAAGATTTTGATCACCAATATAAATTTTGAAAACCCCAGGACTATTTGCTACTACATTCTGAGCATACATTTGGAAATCATATTGACTTCCAGAAACAACACTAATTGTTTGAGTCCAGATTGATTTTGTTGTTGTTACCGTTGCGGTTCCTGTTACCCCACAAGCTCCATCTGTAACATTTACAGAATATTGACCAATAGATAAACCAGTAATATTTTGAGTGCTAGCAGTAAATCCATTAGGGCCTGTCCAACTAAATGTAGGATTTGTAGCGTTAATAAGAGTTAACTGTATGGCTCCTGAAGTTGGTCCACAAATCGTTCCTTGAGTAACTAAAGATAAAACAGATTGATTTGAGTTTTGAATTTGAACTGAAAGGGTTGAAGAACAACCTAAAGTGTTATCTGTAACTTCAACAGAGTAAGAACCTGCAGCGAGTCCACTTATATCTTCCGAAGTTGATGAGAATCCACTAGGTCCAGACCAAGCATAATTAAAATTACTAGATCCTCCAACAACTGTTAAATCAATTGAACCGTTTGAAAGACCACAAAGAGAGCTTACAGATGTTGAACTTAATTGCGGACCATTTGAATTTACAATGGTAACATTTCCATTTGCTTCGCATCCTGCAGCATCAGTTACAACAACTGAATAAGTTCCTACAGCGAGTGAATTTAAATCTTCAGTCGTTTCAGCGTTAGGAGACCATAGGAATGTGAAAGGAGCAACCCCACCTGAAACAAGGAGATCAATAACCCCATCAGCATTACCACAAGAAGCATCCGTTGAATTAACCGTTAAAATCGGAATACCTGAATTGATTAATGTTGCAGATTCTGAAACAAAACATCCATTGGCATCGGTAACAGTTAATGAATAATCTCCATCTTGAAGATCAGTTAATACGCTATCAGTATCAGCGATTGTAGTTCCCCAAGAGTAAGTGTATGGATAAACACCCGCACTTACTAAAGCCGAAATAGAACCGTTGTTAAGATTACAACTTGGATTTACAGTATTGAAAGCGATTACTGGTGCATTATCATTTTGAACACATGCTTGAGCAATTACTTCACAACCATTCGCATCGGTAACAGTTACAGAATAACATCCAAATGCTAAACCAGTGATGTCTTCTTGAGTTGAAGCAAAGCCATTATCGTTTGACCATGAAAAAGTGTACTCAGGTAAACCTTCGGTAACAGTAATATTAATACCTCCTGTTGATAAACCACATAATGTATTGCTAACTGTAGCCTCTACAACTGGTTGGTTAGGGAAAGTTAAAACAGTATCAATTGAAAAAGTACATCCATTTATATCGGTTGCTAGTAAAGAATATAGACCCGGAGTTAAGCCTGTTATAGAATCAGTATTTGCAAACGGAGCACCGTCTTTTTCCCAAACATAAGTAACTGGTTCAACTAGATCAGAAATATTCGGATAAATTTCTCCAAGTGATCCATTGCAGATTGGTTGAATTACAATTATTGCAGATGATGGAACATTACTTGGAAGAATGTTAAACACTGAATCAACTGAACATCCATTAGCATCCGTAACTGTTAAAGTATAATTTCCAGATGCAAGGTTATACTGATCTTCAGAGCTAACTGAATTAGACCAATCAATTGTGAATGGCTCAGTACCTCCTGTAATGCTAATGTCGATTACGCCGTTGTTTAGTCCGCAAGTTGTATTCGCAACATTTGCAGAAAGACTTGGAGCATTTACTGGCTCAACATCAGCAGATCCAGAAACAACACATGAAGTAGAATTATCACTAACAGTTACAGAATAAATACCTGCAGCTAAATCGTTAATATCCTCAGAGGTTGATGAAAATGAATTAGGTCCTGACCAAACAAAAGTATAGCTTGAAGAACTTGGTAAAACTGTTAAATTAACCGAACCATTATCTGCAGTGCAAGAAACAGGTCCTGTTACAAAACTCAATGTTGGTAAATTACCATAAGTAATTTCGGCACTTAAGTTCGCAGTACATGTCAGGTCATTAATATCAGTAACCGTTACTGAATATAAACCTGTATCAAGGAATGCAATGTCTTCGATAGTTTGAGAGTTACTCCACAAAAATGAATATTCACCAGAACCACCAGAAACATTCAGATCAATTTTCCCATCTAAATTTCCACATGTTGCTAAGGTTTTAATCGAAGTTACTTCGATATTAATTGCAGGAATAATTGTGGATGAAACAGAAGTTGAACAATTAGCTGCATCTGTAATTATAACTGTGTAGTCACCAGCAGCAAGTCCAGAAACATCTTCCGTTGCATCCGTCGTGTTTGGACTCCAATTAAATGTGAATGGAGCTTCTCCTCCTTCAATTGAAATATCGATTGCTCCACCATTTGCATTTCCACATGTTGGATTGGTAACAGATGATGCAGCAGTAAATTGATTTGAGTTCGTAATCGTTACAGAAATAATTACTTCACATCCATTTGCATCACGAACAGTATCAACATAAGTTCCAGCAACTAATCCAGAAAGATCTTCGGTTGTTGCGCCATTATTCCAATTATGGGTAATAACAGAAGAACCGCCATTTGAAGAAACAGTAACATCTATTGAACCATTGGATTGACCACAAGCTGCATCAACTTTTGTAAAGGTTACAGAAGGTGCATCTTGATTTGTAATTGTAGAAGATCCCGTTACAACACATGTTGTTGTTAAATCGGTAACTTCCACTGAATAAGAACCTGCAACAAGTCCGGAAATATCTTCGGATGATATGTCACCAGGAGTCCATAGGTATGAATAATTTCCAGAACCGGCAGTTACATTTAAGATTATTGATCCATTAGAATTACCGCATGTTGTGCTTGTTGCAATTAATTCAAGTTCTGGTTTGTTAGAATCGATGATAGTAAATGAAGTATCGATTGAACAACCATTTCCATCATTCACTGTCAAAGAATATGAATTAGCAGCTAAGTCATTAATGTCTTGAGATGTTGATGCGTTAGACCATATATATGTATATGGACTTAAACCACCAGAAACTGTTACATTAACACTTCCAGTTGATTGACCACACAAAGTGTTTTCGATTATTGCACTAACTGAAGGGCTTTCGAAAGTGGTTACAGATGAAGAACTACTATTTTGACATGCTCCAGCTGGAGATGTGTATACTATAATATATGTAGTATTCGCGGATGCATTTGAAATGATACCTGTTGAAGGATCTATTTGAGCGGCATCGCTTGGTGAAGATTGAAAACTATATGTTCCACCTGTTGCAAAACCAAGAGCAGCGACTGGAGCTAATGATGCATTGTTATTACAAAATGGTGCAATAGTGAAAGAAGTGATGTCTGTTGGAGAAACAGTTATGCTTGTTGTAGATGTTCTGATTGAGCCATTGCAAAATTGAACAGCAACGGTGTAACGTATATTATATGTATTACCAATTGTTGCATTGCTAATAACACCTGTTGTAGCATCAATAGTTGCAGCATCTGAGGGAACAACATCGAAAGAATAAGAACCACCACTCACAAAACCTGCATCACCAACAGGTGCTTGTGAAACTGGACCACAAAAAGGATTGTATGAGAATGATGTTATTGGTGCTGGTGAATTTTGGATTGTTACTAAACCAGAATTTCCTGCAGAACCACAAGGTGTAATAAAGTTGTCTTCAATTGCTATTAGTTGATAAAACCCGGGTGTTGATACATTAAATGTATGGAAATAAGATACCGAATTATAAGGAATACCTACTCCATTTAATGTGATAATATCATTGCCGTTTGGAGTATAAAAAATATTGTATGGAGGTGTTCCTCCTTCAATAATAAAACCAATTTGAGTTGAATCTCCTTCACAAACTGTGATGGTAGTATCGGTTGTTGTAATAAGATTATCATTTTCAAAATATCCTAGATACGTAAAAATGGGTGTGTTTACTTGAATGCAAACAGGAATAGATGAAGTTGAACAACCATTGTTACCCGAAACTTGCGTGTAATAACAGCCTTCCGAAACAACACCAATGAATGGGTTTGTATTTACTCCACCTGGAAACCAAAGATTATTTTGAGCAGAACTAGATGTTAAAAATGTAGAAGCTGATCCATAACAAAATGCAGATGGGCCAGATTGAATAACAGTAGGAGTTGCTGGTGCTATACTGTTTGTAATTGAAATATCAGATCCATTATCAGTGGCAACAGAAACTGGATTCGAACTTGTTACACGGATTCTGTAACCAGATCCGGCAGGGGTTCCATTTGGTATTAATGCATAAACATATCCGTCTGCTGCATTCCCTACAAAACTAAGTGGACTAATTGAAATTGTTGTTGGACTTGCGAAACTTCCATTGGCATCGGAAAGTTCAGCATTTATTTCGTTCCCCGAAACAAAATTAAAACCAACGTTATTGAAATTCACAACAATCGTTGATCCTGAACAAAACGTTCCTGAAATTGGAAGGGTAATAAGTGTACTAGAACCGGTTAAAATTTCCAACTCCGGATTTGAATTGGAAGTCAATTTTGTTGTAAAAGCAATCTCGCTTGCCGAAACAAGAGTAGATAAAGAGATGCTAATAAAAAGTATTGCTAGGTAAAAGCCTTTTTTCATACTTACAGATTTATGCGAATGGGCAAAAATAAACAGATTGATGGGATAAAAAAATTAAGGTTACTATAAACATCAACTTTTTTAATAAAAAATATGAACAACTGCATCGAACTGGTCGAAATCCAAATTTACACCAACCCAATATTGAGCACTATTAAAGTTTATATGCTATGATAATCAAGTACATAAATATTTTTTCGTTGTTCTTTTCATACCAATCTAGCCTGTTCATAATAAGGAAATGAAATCGAAATGAAATTCATTCATTTTCATCTCAAAACTATATGATAATTTAAGAATTATTTAGCACCAGTTTCAAATTGTGTTATTTAATACTCTCTGATAAACGAATTGATGAGAATTAAATCTTCTTGATACAGTGAATAATTAAAATATGAAAAATTCGAGGGGAATAGCGATCAATCTTCTCAAACTAGCGGGAATAATTTAGCAACCTCACTTGCAACTACTTGACCTGAAATCAAGGCGGGTGGTACACCTGGTCCCGGCACGGTTAACTGTCCAGTATAAAAGAGATTACTCAGCTTTTTGCTTTTACAAGAAGGTTTTAAAATGGCTGTTTGCATCAAGGTATTTGCTAAACCATAAGCGTTCCCTTTAAATGCGCCATAGTCATTCACAAAATCGTGATAGGCATAATCTCTTCGAAACTCAATAAACGGACGAATTTCCTCTCCTGTATGGCTTTCAAGTCGATCCATTATTTTATTGAAGTACTGTTCACGAACCTCTGAAGTATCCTCCAGGCCAGCAGCAACTGGAATCAAAAGAAATACATTTTCACAGCCATCGGGCGCTCCAGAAACATCTGTTTGGGTGGTTACCGAAACGTAAAACAATGGATTAGTAGGCCAAGAAGGATCTGTATAAATTTCGTGCGCATGTTGATCAAATGCTTGATCGAAAAATAGTGTGTGGTGTGAAAATTTAGGAAGTTTTTTCTTAACTCCTAAATAATACAACAAGCTCGAAGGAGCCATTACACGGGAGTCCCAATATTTGGATGAATAACTCTGGTACTTCGTTGGAAGCAATTTCGTTTCGGTATAATGATAATCGGCCGAAGAAATGATTACATCTGCCTCAAAAACTTTATCGGCAGCATGTATTTTCGTGATTTTACCGCTGTCGAATTCAAAACGATTGACGGGTGTTGAAAATTCAAAACTCACCCCCTGCTCTATCGCAACTTGATGCATTGCTTTTACAATTTCAAACATTCCGCCTTCAGCAGGATACCAGGTCCCCAAAACCATGTCGGCATAATTCATTAAACTATAGAGTGCAGGTGTATTTTTGGGACGTGCTCCTAAAAACAGTACAGGGAATTCTAAAATCTGAATAAGTTGAGGATGTTTAGTTACTTTTCGAGCATGTGCCGAAAGACTCTTGAAAACATCCAGTTTCAATAGTCCTTTTAAAAGATCCAAATCGGCAAATTCCAACAAGCTTCGACCTGGTTTATATACCAGCTTATTAACACCAACCTCATATTTGTAAGCGGCTTCGTCTAAGAACTTTTGTAAGCGTTTTCCGCTACCCGGATCTTTCGAATCAAATAAATTTTTCAGCTCTTCGATATCAGCTGGAATGTCCGAAAAATCGTTTTTACCCCAACATACCGTATACGATGGATCGAGTCGTTTTAATGTGTAGAAATCACTTACCTTTTTTCCAAACCGGGCAAAGTACTTTTCAAATACATCGGGCATCCAATACCAACTTGGTCCCATATCGAAGGTATAACCTTGTGCTTCAAATTTACGTGCGCGTCCGCCAGGTTGATTGTGTTTCTCGAGCACCGTAACTTGGTAACCTTGCTGTGCCAGACTTGTAGCCGCCGACATTCCCGAAAATCCTGCTCCAATTACAATTGCCTTTTTTGCCATGTTTATTTTACAAAATTGTTGGAATCTAACACAAAAACAAGTTCTTTTGTTTTATTAATTTTCAACCTATGACTTACCCTATTTTCCGAAAATATAATGATGGTTTAACCTATTTTAAAGTAACATCAGACGCTGAATTTCAAGAATTAAAAAGGCAAGGGAAATACTATTCACTCAGTAATTTTAAATGTAAAATTCATCCTGACCGAGTATTTATGGGCGATTTAATTGCATGTTCGGATGGTTTTATCGTTACGAGTAATGAATCTGAATTTTTACAAACACTCAAAACATGGTCGCAAGACTTAGAATTTCATTTGCCTTAATTAGTATTTAAAAAGCCAAAATCCATTTTGCGAATAAGCGGATTCATGTATATATGTAGCAAATGTAATTTCAAGGCATCGCGATCGCCCTGCAACTGATCCAATTCTTCAGACAGATATCGTTCGAAAACTTCTTTTTCAGAAATTGTATAAACCTGACTGAATGTTTCAGCGTTATTAAATAGGTCGTATGCAATAAAATTATTAGGGAACAATTTGTAATTCTTTATGATTTCTTTATCAATCTCCTCAGCAATCAACTTCATTGCATCGTTTCGATTGCCCGATTGGAAAGCGTTTTGAATACTATCTTTACTTAGAGGTTCGGAGAAATGAAAGTGGACATTTCCTTTAGGTCGAACAATGCCCAATTGCATGCTTCGAACATCTTCACCCGCAGCTTTTTGGTAAGAACCTGTCTGCGATTTCATATAAGTTTCTTGCGCTTTCGAACCAGCACAGGGTTCAAATTCATAAGAAATACTTACTGGGGCAATGTTCAATTTTTCATAACCCGCAGCCCCTTCATCGGAACTCATTCCCAGCATTTTTAAAAGACCGCTTTGCGTTTGGTCGATTCCGTCTTTACTTCGTCCCTCTTTTTGTGCAATCCAAACAGAACTCAGATCCTCTTCAATTGAAAAACGAATATACCTCGACAATTGCAAAGAGTATTCGTAAGCTTGGCGGGGTTGAACATTTCGGTTTACAATAAAATTCTTATTCAGCTTTACTAGATCTTCAATCCAAGGTGCTTGCAATAAGTTACTTCCAATGGCAATGCGGGTGGTTGGCAATTTCTGTTTGAACAAGAGATAATTCAGAAATGCGGAGTCCATTACGATATCGCGATGGTTGGAAATGCATAAATACCCTCGATCAGCATGCAAGTTTTCTAAACCTGAGGAATGTAAACCGCTTGTTGAATTGTGTATGATTGCAGCAACGGCATTGGATATAATCTTAGCCTGAAATTCATCTACCGAATTGATTGATCTCAATTGAGCTTCCAACATGTTTGCATCAATCGAAGGAAATACAAAATTTAAAGCTGCCCGAAAATGTGGGTTATCGAGTAAACGAGCGATAGCCGCCTGAACCTCATCATCATTAAAAGGGCGGATGGTATCAAAATACCCCTTTTCAAAATCCTTTTCCATTTTAACAAATAACGTTTTTTTTATTTAGAGATTAAAACTTTGGGTTGAATTACAGAAAATGTGAAACCTTGACTGGAAAGCACTTGTAGTATTTTCGGAAGTATTTCTTTCAATCTTGGCCATGCTTTTAATGAATCGTGGAATGTAATTACTGAACCATTTCGTACATGACGGATTACATTATTAAAGCATGTTTCTGAACTTAATCTTGTATCGTAGTCCATCGATAAAACATCCCACATTACAATAGTATACATTTTACGTAGATGTAAAAATTGCCTCGGACTTAGTTTTCCATAAGGAGGACGAAACAAAAGGGAGGAAAAAACGGTGGAGCATTTATCTGCATCATCTATATAATTCGAAAAGGAAACCTTCCATCCGTTGAAATGGGAATAGGTGTGATTTCCTACAGCATGACCATCATCTAAAAGTTTATTGAACAATTGGGGATGCTTTTCGACGCAATTGCCGATACAGAAAAATGTTGCCTTTGCTCCTACTTCGGCCAACATATTTAATACATGTTCTGTTACACCTGGGGTTGGGCCATCATCGAAAGTTAGATAAACAGTCTTGCCCGAATCGGGCATTCGCCAAATAGATCCGGGCAAGAGTTTGTGTATCAATAAAGCCGGCTGAACCAGGCTCATTTCAATTAATTATTTCCAGCCGATGAAGAACCTCCATTCGACATGTAACGGCCTTCCAAATTCTTAAATCGAGCATCGAAACTTTTCACCAATACATCGCGCTTATTCCGTTTGGCAACATCCGAAATAAACTTAAAGATGGACATGTTTCGTTGAGCCTCCGAATCGAACTGCTTGTAAATTTTCGGTTTCTGACCGAAGTAATAGTTCAATTCCTGTTCTACAATATCAGCATAACGATTCATAATCTTATCGGCTTTGGCTGAAGCTCCTGCTTGATAATAATCTTCAGCTAATTGAACGACAAAGAAATTGAATGGTACATTGTTTTCAGGGAGAACTTCAAAAGCACGATCAACAACTTTCATTGCCGAATCTTTCTTGCCTTCTTGAATCAATGCGGATGCTAAACGGTCAAAATTACTGCGGAGATTCATGGTCATCCGGTTGTTATTTTCGTCCATATACACTTCCTTTTTATCAATGCCACCCCAAGCAAATTTATTCATCATGTTATTATACATGATATCCGTATCGATACGACCAAAATCTTGTCCGCGGGAAGTTGTTTTAATTGGAACTAAACGATAAGCCAATCCTTCGAGTTGGAAATAATCTTGAAGCCCAATGTAGGAATCATCTCCAACTGTTACAGCAAAATAAATCGGACGTTCCCAGTTATTGGTTGCCAGTAAATCGAGAATCATCAATTCAGCTTTCAGGATGTAATTACGATCAATTTCAAAATCGATGTAAGGCACAATTTGGTTTTCCATTCCTTTTGGAACAGTTCCATTTGCCATAACTTTTGCAGAATCGACTGGAATACGGAATTTTTTGGATGGGAAATAATCAAATTTACGATCGCCGTAATCGAATTTATTGTTCGGATCATCGCTAGCCACAAAGTCAATCATTTCTCTAATGTTCTGATAATCCTCTAATCCTTTTTTCTCGTAGATAAGAATTTGTTCACGTTTTCCTTGACGGTATTTATCTTGTGTAAATGAAAGTGGAACTGCATCCGAATCGTATGCTTTACGTTTAATTTGATCGATGTACCAATCGGTATTGAGCAAGCTTAGATTCACTACCCGAATATCGGTACGAATGCCTTCTACTTCCTGAGCATACCAAAGCGGGAACGTATCGTTGTCTCCATTGGTAAATACAATGGCATTTTTCGCACAGGAGTTCAGATAGTTGCTAGCATAATCGCGTGCAGTATAACGATTCGAACGATCGTGATCATCCCAACCTTCTCTTGCCATAATTCCAGGAACAGCTACAGTGCACAAACCTGTTACTATAATAGCGATGATTGGTTGTGGACCATATTTCTTCAATCCAGAATAAATAGCAGCTACTCCCATCCCAATCCAAATGGAATAGGCATAAAATGAACCCGCAAAACCGTAATCACGTTCGCGAGGTTCGTTGGTGTATTGATTCAGGAATATAATAATGGCTATACCGGTGAAGATAAAGAACAACATCGTTACAAAAAACTCGCGTTTGTTTCGGAGCAGTTGAAAAACCAATCCTATCAAACCTAAAATCATCGGCAAGAAGTAAAAATTATTGTTGGCTTTATTACTTGCTAAAGAAGGAGGCAGATTTTTCTGTGTTCCCAATTTTCCATCATCAATAAAATCCAATCCACTTTTCCAATTACCATCAGATATGTTTCCTTGTCCTTGAATATCGTTTTGCCGACCAACAAAGTTCCAAGCAAAATAGCGGAAATACATAAAGCCCAATTGGTAACTAAAAAAGAAGGAAACGTTTTGTCCGAAAGACGGTTTCTTTTTAGGATCTCCTTTTATTTCAGCCCAATTTTTATAACCTCGAATATGCGATGCTTGACTGCTCCACATACGTGGGAATACGGTACAATAATCCGGATCATAAACAGGTTCTTCGTTGTCTTTCGGTGTTGCAATAACATCGTATTTTCCCGTAGTTTGATTTGGAGCATAAACGGTATTACCTGGCTTGTAACGTTTTTTGGCATCTGGATGAAGCGGTGCATTGTAATACTGACCATACGCTAAAGGACGCGTTCCGTACTGTTCACGATTCAAATAGCTTAACAATGTGAACACATTTTCAGGATTGTTTTCATCCATTGGTGTATCGGCAGCCGAACGAATCAAGATCATTCCGTAACTACCATAACCAATTAGCATGGCAGTAATACACAATGTTAATGTATTGGCAAGGACAAAATTCTGACGAGGTCCATAAATGAAGTATGCCAATATTGCACCTGCAATAATTCCCATCCAACCTAAAACCAATAACAGGAGAATGGCTGTTACAGCAAATGTAGGATGTTGAATTCCTTTACGGGAATAGTTAAGTGCGAATATGATAGCGGTTATAACAAGTATAATGTAAACAAGCGCACCACTTCCAAATGGAAGACCCAAGCTATTAGAAAATAACAACTCGAATGAAGCAGCGTTTCCTACAACCTTAGAGATTAATCCAAATTGAATCATTCCCAAAATGAGCATACCAAGCGCACCTGTAATGAAAATACCCATGCGTGTTGGTTTGAACTTGCGGAAATAATAGATGTATCCAATGGCTGGAATAGCCAAGAGGTTCAATAAGTGGATGCCGATTGAGATACCCATCAAATAAGCGATAAGTACAATGTAACGATCGGCAAAAGGCTCGTCGGCCACTTCCTCCCATTTCAACATTGCCCAAAATACTACTGCAGTGAAGAAAGATGATGTTGCGTAAACTTCTCCCTCAACAGCTGAAAACCAAAATGTATCTGAAAATGTGTAAGCCAATGCACCTACCAAACCACTTCCTAAAATGGCAAACAGATTTCCGTTATCCAATACCTTACTCGTTCCAACAAGGAGTTTTCGTGTAAGGTGCGTGATGGTCCAAAATAAAAATAAAATGGTACCAGCGGATGCCAATGCGGAAAGCATGTTCATCATGAAAGCCACTTTAGAAGTGTCGCCAAAGGCAAATAAAGTAGCAACGCGACCCAATATCATGAAGAAAGGAGCTCCGGGTGGATGCCCAATTTGAAGCTTATAGGCTGTTGCGATAAACTCGCCACAATCCCAAAAACTAGCGGTTGGTTCTACTGTTGAACCATAGGTATACATGGCAATGGCGAAAGCGAGCCAGCCAAAAACATTATTCAGAAGTTTGTACTGCTTCATAGTTGTTATAGGTTGATTTGATTTCAGCTAGTTGTATATCTCACCGAAAACTCGACGAAAATAGGAAACATGTGGCAATTCATACGAATACATTGAGAAAGTTTTCAGCAATTTATCGTGAACACTGATTAATAACACTTCATCCTTTAATTTATTTACCTGAAATTCAGTCACATCAAAGAAAAATCAAGGAAAGAATTTTGGATGATTGGGTTTTACTGAAGTTTTTCTATTTTTGCGCCCTATCATAATGTCCGATGGTGTAACTGGCAACACGTCTGATTTTGGTTCAGAAGAGTCTAGGTTCGAAACCTAGTCGGACAACAAAAACCCGCTTCCAGAGCGGGTTTTTTGTTTTTAATCTATTAGCATTTGATTTGTTTTCCTGAACACGTATGCAATCATTTAAAGGTCCAACACAATTTTCAAATTCGATTTTAACTGTTGAATTTGATCTCTATTCAATTGCCCTAGCTTAGAAATGAAGCGTTTATTATCAATGGCTCTTAATTGATCAACCAATACATCGCTTATTTTATCCAACTGACCTTTCTTTAAATGCACTCTTAACAATTCAATTTCTTGCTGAATATTAGAGGTAATCGGACAAATCAAAGTGGATAAATGAGTCTCATTTAAAAGATCTGTTTGAACAATAACTACAGGTCTTTTTTTGCCGGGTTCAGTTCCAATACTGGTACTTAAATCTGCCAACCAAATATCAAACTGCTTAACATCCATCCATCAATTTTTCAAATTCATGCAATACTTCCATTGAATCTTTGCTGGTTAATTTAGATTCCTTTGCAAGTTGTTTTTTCAAAAGACGTCTTTTATTTAAGGTATTGTAAATTTGAACCGCCTCATTTATATAGCGATTTCTTGCTAATTTTAATTGAGAAGTAATTTCTTCTGTCTCATCAAAAATTTTGTCGTCAAGCTTTAATGATAAGGTTTTCATATTTCTTTTTTCCAAAGGTATACATTAAAAGTATATACTTTACATGAATACTTAGAAATATAAATTAAACATTACACAACCCCATTTTTAGCTCTAATCTATGAGCAACACAGCTCCACGTTCGTCGAAACTGGAATCATCGGGAAGTTTGAAACGAATGCGATACACATAAATGCCTGATGGCGCCAAGGTATATTGGTATTTCCCGTCCCATGCTTGTTCGGGATCCTTCGTGTAAAAAATGCGTTCGCCCCAACGGTTAAAAATCATAAATTCATATTCCGAAGCCAATTTCTCGAACAATCCGATGGGTTTAAATTCATTATTCCCTCCAAAATTGCCAGGAACAAATGCCGTAGGAATGTATAGAGTTGGTTTTTGAAGAATGCAAATTCGGTTGCTATAACTCGTATCCCGAAAATTATATTGATTGCCATTTTGTTCGATGGCTTGCACATAATAACAGTATTCTATTAATGTATCAACGATCTCTGCAACATTGTCGCGATATGTAGAATCGAGTTGATTGTTAACCAATGCTGAATACGTTTGACCATGATTGAGCGACCTAAATACATTATACTGATTTACTCCTGCATCCCAATCGCCGTAGGTGTTCCATTCCAGCTTATTCAAAAAGCCATCATCGGCAATGCCTTTCAAATAAATAGTTCTTGCCCGATTCGATTCCTTGGATGCACTGTCGCATTTATCAATTAACTGGTATTTATAGGAATAACTTTGGAAAGACGACACTGCCGAAACATCTGTAAAATCCGCATAAACCGAATTTGGAATGAGGTAATTCTCTGAAATCACTTGGTAACTCCCATTCCAAGAATCGGCCCTTAGTACTCGGTAAGAAATAATATCGGAGGCGGTATCGATAAAGCACTTCGAATACACCGAACCATCTGGCAGAACGGTTGCTTTTCTTAAATAGGCGAATTGGGGAAGATCTTGCACATCGGCATTGAAATCGATTTTATTGGATGTGCTCGAAGCCGACATTCCGGTAAAAATCGCACGCACATAATATGTGTAATTGCCGCCTGAAAGTAAATTGGAAATACTGAACGATGTTACATTCCCCGTGCTTGTTCCAACCAAAACCATTGGTCCTGCATTAACTTGTTGATAAATCTGATAGGAATCGGGTTGCGCTCCCCATCCGATGTATGGACTCCAAAATAAATCGACACGATTAAGGCAAGATGATAAATCGTAACGCAGAAAAATACTGCTGTGAAAAACCGAAGTATCGCCCAAATTATTACAGTTATCGATGGCGGACACCCCAAACGTAATAGGTCCATTCGAGGGATTTAATCCTGATGCAATGAAGCTGGTCGTATTTATTCCAAGAACAGAATCAATACTCACTACCAGCCCATTTTGCATTTGAAAAATATAATATGCTCTTGTATCGGTTGATGTAGAAGGTTCCCAACCAAGAAGAATATTATTACCTAAAATTTGCACGGAAATCGAATCCAAGAAAGGCGAATCAGGTGCTTGATCGTTGCTAAACGGACCTCCATCGATGTTCGATTTTGAGATACAACCGGATGCATCGGAAATCTTAATTTGGTAATTGATTGTTTGCAAACAGCCAACCATCACATCCGAAATACTGGTTGTATTGCTTGTATTAAATGCCGAAAGAGCTGCAGGAAGTATTTGCTTATCAATAGTATAAGGCAATTGAGTGGATGGCAATAATGGATTCGATAAAGCATTCCAAGCGATATCAATTTGACCAGAACCGGCATCGGTCACATTCACATACATCGTTTGTAAGGTATCGGCCGCAGGAGCGAATACGATTCCGCCACAACCAGAGCGCGCACGAATCATATAAAACACAGAACCTAAATTGGCTCCAGCTCCAGTTAAATCGGTGTAGGTTGACTGATTGATATTGAAAATGCTGTCGATTACAGTATAAGGTCCATTGATGGAATTGGCTCTGAAAATATGGTAACTGTTGAAGACACTTTGGGGATCGGTTGAAGGAATCCAGGAAAGTTTAACATCTCCAGCGGGTAAAACTTCCAAACACCTCAACGAGGGCGATGGCGTTAAAGGTGGAGCCGTAACAACAACAGTAATTGTAGCTCGAATGAACTGAGGCGCAGGACAAAAATCATCTTGAAACGTGATTACAAAGGTGTAGGTAGTTTGCGGTGCATAACATCCTTCGTCGATATTGATATACAAGTGATCACAAGTTGTTTCCCAATTAAACGTAATAGGTTGATTATTTACAAGTACGATTGAGGGATTAGGTGCGGGATTCAACGTTGCGCAAGGCGGATTGTAACAACCCGATAATGCGTCGGTAAAACCTGCACCAAACTGTCCACCCGATGCCATTACACTCATGGTTTGAGGGATACCAATTGGCAGAACATCGAATTCTGAACCGAGCAAATCGAAGTTCACCGTTTGTCCCGCTTGAACTGTTATGGAATACGATGGAGAACCTGAAATAGGATCTACAAATGGGGCTGAAACATTGGGCGCATTATTCACTCCACAATCGGTAATGATTACTTGAATTTCACGAAAAACTTCGGAAATAAGCTCCCCACATCGGTAGGATGAAACTTTAACAACTGTAACAAAACTACCTGTATAAAATGGCTGCAATGATATTTCTCCAGTGAATGTATTTAATGTTGCCGGCACGCTATTATTTTGCAAAGGACCTGGCAATGGGCTATTTACTGAATACGCTGGCAGTCCACTAAATTGATCTATCGGGTAAGGAATTGCTGGAGGGTTTGTTGGAGTAAAAGCTACATTATCGGCAATATCTTCTAAGGCATTGGCGAAAGCATATACCAGGGAATCTTTATCTCGATCGAATGCATTGTGATTGTATGAATACACATTTCCGTTGCAAATTACTGCAGATGGACGTTCTTTAAATTCAGGTGAAGAATCGAAACAGGGAGATTCATTCATGCCATTGTGCGGATACATGATTGCCCGCAACGTAAAGCCAGGTAAATTGGTGGCATCGATATTTAAATTGCTAATTGCTGCATTTCGACAACAATTTGAGTAAGTAAATATCCATCCTTGTGAAGGCGGAATTCCAGATAATGTAATTGGAGCAGATATTAAGATGTGCTCTTGAATGGAACCATCCAACGCCGCAGGTCCCTGAACTAAACAGGATGGATTCGGAAGCATGGCATTGCATTGCGGAGATATGTCAGTAATAGAAAGTACAGACATCGGAATAACGGAAACGGAGGGATGGTTGTGAACCCGAATACTGATGGGATACTGAATCTGAAACGCATCACGACAATCTTTGTAAAGCTTCAGGGTAAAGATATATTTCCCATTGCCTTGACAAGCCCAAGTAATTTCACCACCCATCAAATGCGTTGCTTTTGATGTTATTGAAAACATCAGCAGCATGATAATCAGAGAGAAATGTCGCTTGGTAAATTTCATTTTGGGTAAATTTAAAAATTTATCTGAGTTCCATGCATCAAAAAAGATATTGTGTGGCTTCAATTATATTTTTGTTATTTTTACCCAAACCGCATCATCATATTTTCACATATACAGCATGGAATATTCAATTTTACGCTCCTTTTTAGCTTTTGCCCTATTCTTTTCTTTGACAAAAACGGATGCACAAAACATTCTTATTTACACCGAAGACTTTGAAAATGGTCCAGGTGCTTTTGGTTTAAATACTTCGAACGAGGTTGGAACCAATACAGGTCAGAATTTATGGACCGTAAACAATCTCTTTAACGGCGCAGGAATTTATCCTAATACAATCAGCCAAGACAGCACTACCGGAGGATTAATCAACTTTGCCCCATTCAGTCATTATTTGCACATTCAGGATTCGGTTGCAGCAAGTACTCAAAATGTTGGAAATGCAAATTTCAGCAGCAGCGATGCATCCGACCGCTTTACCTCAACATCAGGATTTTGCACATTAGGTTACGACAGTGTTCGTATCGCATTTTATTTCAACTGCGTTGGAAATGCAGGCGCAAGCGCGCAATTGTATTACCAAGCCGATGGTGGTGCTTGGACGGCAATTCCGGGAGCAGTTTTCAGCAATCAGCCCAAATGGAATTATGTAGAATTTTTTGACGAGGGCTTCGATAATAAGAACAATTTACGTTTGGGTTTCCGATGGACAAACGACGGATCTGGTGGAAGTTCGACCGGTTCAATTGGAATTGATGGTATTCGGGTTGTTGGAAAATATGCACCCGAAGTGTATAACATTCGCTTAGAACTCGATAGTATTTCGCCCAATCCATTGTGTCGTGGCGACGGGGTTTTATTGTTCTTTAGTAATCCTGTTCCTCTTTGTGGTACTGGTTTTTACGAAGTGCAACTTTCGAGCGATTTAGGAAGTTTTGGAAATTATACCTCCATGGGAATTTATCAGCTGAACAATCAAAACACACAGCAGATTTTATTTACACTTCCATCGCCAAGCAATTTAAACCCAGGAAATTGTTACCGAATCCGAGTTGTGCGGGTTGACCAAAATCCGATCATTATTTCCGATACGAGCATTTGTATTTCAATCATTAATTGCCCAAATAGTATTCTAACATTAGGACCTGCAGTAATTTCAAATCCTACTGATACTGTTTGTGTGGGAAGCGTGATTGATGTCCCTTTTTATTCGACGGGCGTGTTTTTAAATAACACCTATGTTGCTCAACTGTCCGATTCAAACGGATTATTCCCACCCAATCCAAACGTACTTGGTTTTGTTAACGATAACACAACCTATCCGCCAGGAACAATACCCAAAGGCAATGTACCTGGATTAATCCGAGAGCAAAACCAACCGATTCCAGCGGGATGCAATTATTATATTCGTGTAATATCAAGCAGTCCATCTACTATTGGAAATGTTTACGGACCATTCTGCATTCGTCATTGCGACATCGAAACTAATCTTAAACAAGATGTACAATTTTGCATCGATGATGTGAACGGTGGAGATACCTTACTTACTGTAAATATTGGTGTTGATCCACCGGCGGCGGTATATTCTCCTCCAAATGAATTTCAAATTCAGCTTCTCGATTTCCAAAGTTTTGGAGTTATTAATACGGGAGTTGTTGGTTCGGTGGCGGCTATAAATGATACTACTGTTCAATTGAGCATCCCAACCATTCAAAATTTGTTTACTGTTGGATTGATACCAGGAAACTATTACATGCGCATTGTGGCGACCAATTCGGACCAAAATTGGGATGTTTCAGGAACGGTTGTAAGATTAACCATTGGAGCGCCATCGCCTTCACCTTTATCCATTGGACTTATTGATATCAATACCTTTCAATCGATTCCTTATGATGGTGATACAACCATTTGCATTAGTGATGGATTGTGGTTTTTATTGAGTCCTTATAATTTTAGTTCAACCTACGTCTGGTCCTTAAATGCCGATCCTAATTTTTATGAAGGTGGACCTTACAGTGGGATTTTATTTAATGGCGCTGGAAATTATACATTAGGCGTTACCGAAACCAATTTTGGATGCGCGGGTCCTGGATCCTCACCTGCATTAATTACAGTAATTGGAGCCCCTAATGCGTCCATTTCGGGTCCCGTAAAAGCCTGTATTGGCGACACGCTCACATACTTGAGCAACTTGTATCAAAACACCTATTATTCTTGGGATGTAAATTCCGGATCGATTGTCGATTCCTTAAGCAATAATGCCAGTATCTATTTCCCAACTGCTGGAACAACCACTATCTCGTTAGAAACGGTGAACCAATGTGGTAATTCCAATTCAATAAAGAATATCACTGTTTATGCATTGCCCGAGCCTGTTACGAATAATGATACAACCATTTGTGCTGAACAAGCTGTTTTGTTGAGCGCTCAAGAAGGAACTGGATTTCAATATTATTGGTCTGTCGATAATGAACAAGTCTCGAATCAAAGAGAATACACCGCATATCCTGATACCACGACAACCTATGAAATTGAAATAGCTGCTGCTCATGGATCTTTAACATGCAGGGCAAGCGACTCAGTAACTGTATTTGTGCAATATCCGGACTCAAGCAACTTGTATACGATTGACCTGTGCAAAGGCGAAACGACGCAACTACAATCGGACTCCATTGGAACATCCTATTTGTGGAATACAGGAGCAACCAGCCAATCCATTGAAGTAGCCGATAGCGCATGGTATTATGTAGATATTTTCCAACCTGGCAAGGTGTGTCCTTATCGCGATTCTTTCTTACTAAACGTGGAAGTGTGTTACCAACCTTTGGAACTCCCCAATGTTTTTTCTCCGAATGGTGATGGGATAAATGATTTCTTTATAGCAGGACAAACATTTGCTTACAAGGAATTCAGCATTGTCATTTTCAATCGTTGGGGCTCGAAGGTATTTGAATCAATCAATCCATTTTTCCAATGGGATGGTTCCGATATGAATGGCGATAAACTGCCTTGTGGAACGTATTACTTTGTTGCACATTTAGAGCATAACGAAAATTCGGATACACAAAAAGGGATTGTAACAATTATTGGGAAGTAATTTTATTCTCCAATTTCAGTATTGAATTCTGAAATTTGTTTGGTGTTGATTGGGATTTCCAATACTACTTCAGAGCGATAAGGCATACTTCCTTGCGATGCAGGAACAAAATTAACCTTGGCTAATTCGGATATTAGTTGTTCGTCGATGCCAAATCCTACTTTGCTTATCGAATACACTTGCTGCACTTTTCCATCAAAATTGACTTGAAAACCAAGCATTGCATTTAATGATAGTTTAGATTCTAGTGCCTCTTTACTCAGATTAATTTGTTTGTATAAGAAGCGCATCAGTGAATCTTCGCCTTCCATAAAAAACGCTTCGTGATTCGCGATATCAAAATTCACATCATAGTTTTTTCCTCGCTCCTGAATTTTTTGTTCAGTATCCGTATTCTTTGCTTTGTACCCTGAAGAATTGGTTTGGGCAATGGAATTTACAGAAAGAAATGTTAAGAAAACAAACAGTGTTTTAAATGATTGAGAACACATAGGCCGTGAAATTTTATATTACAAAACTATGAAAGTATTTGATTTTCAATGTTATTTGTAAGATAAGTTTGCATTCTATTCCTTTTCGCGTTTGCCACGAACGGCTCTTTCGATTTGATCCCACATAGGAGCGGGTACATGTTCGAGGTTGTTAAATTCTCCCCCACCCTGAAGCCATTCACCACCATCAATGGTCACTACTTCGCCATTTACAAATCCAGCAAAATCGGAAACAAGATACGCAGCGAGGTTTGCCAATTCTGCATGTTCACCAAATCGTTTTAATGGAATACGTGCCATAGGATCAATTTTACTTGCTAACTCTTCAGGAAACAAACGGCTCCAAGCACCAGCGGTTGGGAAAGGTCCAGGTGCTATGGCATTGCTTCGAATTCCATATTTTGCCCATTCAACAGCCAAGCTACGTGTTAATGCCAATACCCCAGCTTTAGCAGTAGCCGATGGAACAACGTAACCCGAACCAGTCCAAGCATAAGTTGTTACGATGTTCAAGAAATTTCCAGATATCTTTTCGGCAATCCAACGCTTGCCAACAGCCAATGTGCAATTGTACGAACCTTTCAAAACAATATCAACAATGGTGTCGAAGGCTTTATGACTAAGCCGTTCGGTTGGACTGATAAAATTCCCAGCTGCATTGTTTAACCAAACATTTACGGGCCCCAATTCGGTCCAGGCCTTTTCGATTGCTGCTTCAACCTCGTCCATTTTCCGCACATCGCATACTGCATAGGTTATAAAACCACCTGTTTCGGCTGCAAGTTCGGAGCACGTTGCTTTAAGCACATCCTCTTTACGACTTGTAATCATGACCCGAGCACCTAATTGCAAAAATGTTTTGGACATGGAGCGGCCCAATCCAGTTCCGCCACCGGTAACTACAATGTTTTTTCCGAGCAATGCATTATCACGTAACATTAATCTGGTATCCGGTTGATTCATCATAATTAGGTTGTATTTTTGAAATTCAAACCTATAAAAAAACTCTGGTTTATGGTATTAAGATTCTTCCAAACTGCATTAATTCTTATGAGTGCAGGAATTGCAGCGGCACAAACTGCTACACTTACACTCAGCTTGCAAGACAGCAGTATGTTTATTGCTGAATTGAATGGTGTTTCATACAGTGATGCATCCAACACGATGAACATTTCGAAACTGAATCCGGGTGCACAAAAACTGAAAGTCATTAAACTCATGCAAATGGGAAGTTCCGTTGTGAAAAAGCCCGTTTATGAGGGCAGTATAAATCTTCCTGCAAATACAAACACGATTGCTTATATCGACCAATACAATCAGTTTAAAGTTTCAGGCAATTCGGCTATTGAAAACAAGCAAGCAACGAACGGTTCTAATAATTCTCAAGCAGGTTATTTTGTCCCCAATCCCAATAAAATAAATGCTTTCAACCAGGAAAAAACAACGCAATTGGGAATGAATAACGGACAATTTTCGGCTCAATTAGAAACATTAAAGTCCATCAATTCTGAAACACAACGATACCGAACTGCAAGCGATTTTATTTCTTTAGGAACATTTAATTCCAACCAAATAGCCGAAATGATGTTAACCCTTTCGAGCGAAAAAAATCGCATTCGTCTTGCCGATTTTGGCCAGCAATATGCCACCGATAAAGACAACTATGGTATTGTTTTTAATGCTTTGCGAAAGCCATCTAGTGTTCGAAAATTGAGCAGAAGGTTAAACTAAGATTTCGTTTTTGCTTCGTTCCAATAAACATCCATTTCTTCAAGCGTCATTTCGTCGAGTTTGCGGTTTGCTTTTTCAGCTGCTTGTTCGAGGTATTGAAAACGCTTGATGAATTTCCGATTCGTTTTTTCTAGGGCATCTTCTGGATTGATGTTTTTGAAACGCGCATAATTGATTAAGGAAAATAACAGATCACCAAATTCTTCCTCGGTGGCTTGTACATCGCCTTTTTCGGCTTCTACTTTAAATTCTTGAAGTTCTTCTTGCACTTTATCCCATACCTGACTTTCTTCGTCCCAATCGAAACCCACACCGCGCGCTTTCTCTTGAATGCGTGTTGCTTTAATCATGGCAGGAAGCGAAACTGGAACCCCGCTCAAGACCGAACGATTTCCTTCGGCAAGCTTGATTTTCTCCCAGTTTTGTAAAACATCTTTCACTCCATCTACTTTTACATCTCCATAAATATGCGGATGACGACGTACGAGTTTGTCGCAAAGTTGGTTCATCACCGAAGCAATATCGAATGTGTTTGATTCCGAACCGATGCGCGCATAAAAAACAATGTGAAGCAAAACATCACCTAATTCTTTCGAGATTTCAGTCATGTCTCCGTTTAAAATGGCATCCGACAATTCGTAGGTTTCTTCGATGGTTAAATGCCTCAAACTTTCGAATGTTTGCTTCATATCCCAAGGACATTTTTCTCTCAACTCGTCTAAGATGGTTATTAGTCGGGTAAAAGCTTGTTCTTTTTCTTCCGTAGTTGACATATTTTAAGCCCCGATATTTATTTTACATTTGCAGTTCATGATGCAGAAACTCTCATTGCAAAAGTACATGAAAGCGATCTTAACGATTTGCATTCTTTTCATTTTTGTTATTCGGTTAGAGGCACAAATATCCGTTGCCCCAGCAGCTTTCGGATTCCGATTTCAATACGGCTTTATTTATCAGCATAAAAAAGACATGGATCAGCTGGTAACTGGTCATATTCCGGCGTTCGAGCTTTTTTATAGACATAACTCTACAGGCAAACGCGAATGGGAAAAGTTCTACAGATTTCCACATTCTGGAACCGTTATTCAATACATCAATTTCAATAATTCATTTTTGGGTTCGGGCATTTGTGTGATGCCTTACATCAGTTTCCCCATCATCCCAAAAAGAAAATACAGCGAACTACATTTTCGTTTAGCATCGGGCATTGGTTATGCCAGCAAGACCTTCAATTTGGATGATAACAGAAAGAATACCATTATCAGCTCCCATTTCAATGCGGCCTTTAATTTTCTTCTTCAATACCATTGGAAGATTTTTCCGGGCGCAGAATTACTCACTGGAATTTCGTTTACCCATTTTTCGAATGGTAAATTTAAAATCCCCAATGCCGGAATTAATGTGGTGGGCGCAAACGTTGGACTAAGCATAAACGTTGGCGGAATTACGGGGGTAAATAACAATTCATTTCCAGTTTTGAATAAGCGTTGGAAATACATCGCTTCATTGGGTGGTTTTGTCAAAGAAACCGAACCGGTGAATCGCAAAAAATTTGCAGCGATGACATTGTCGGCCAATGCATTGAAACGATTTAGCCCCAAAAGTTCTTATGGAGCAGGGATCGATTTTATGTATGACGCTTCTTTAAAGGAAGAATTTCGTCAACAAGGAAAATCGCTTGATGTGCCTGTTCGCATTGGGCTTACAGCCGATTATGAATTGCATGTTGGAAAAGTTACGTTCCCAATTCAACAAGGATTTTATGTGATTGATGCTTACAAACAAGATCCTATTTTTTACCAGCGTATTGGCATGCGGTATCATTTGCCACATAATTTAACATTTCAAATTTGTTTGAAAACCCATTTTGCGAAAGCCGATTTTGCCGAATTTGGAATTGGTTATTTCTTCCGATGAAACAGTTACTCCTTCTATCCGCGTTAAGCATCATTGTATTTTCTTGCAAGAAGGAAAACATGGGAGATTGCTTTAAAGGAACCGGAATAGTGAAAAAGGAAACACGCATACTCGGTGATTTCGATAGCATTTATGTTGATCGTCGCTTAAATATTGTTCTCGTTCAGGACAGTGTCAATTTCGCAGTTGTGGAAGCAGGTGAGCATTTACTGGATATGATAGAAACCGAGATAAAAGACGGGGAACTTACCTTGCGAAACAACAACAAATGCAATTGGGTAAGAAGCTATAAAACACCCGTGAACATTGAAGTACACACCAATAATCTTCAACACATTGTGATGTGGGGAGCGAGTAATATCACCAACAAAGACACCTTGAGATTTCCCAAATTGGTGGTGGAATATCGCGATGCTTCAGGCAATTTAGACTTAATGGTCGATAATCAGTTAACCAATATCATTCAACACACAGGCGCTGGCGATGCCGTTATTCATGGAAAAACGGAGCAGTTAACGGTTTATATGTCTTCCTTAGCATTTGGCGATTACACCGATTTAATGGCGCAAAATGTATATGTCGAAAATAGAAGTTCGGCCGATTGTAGAGTTTTTGGCAATCAAACGTTTACATTTCGATTACGAGGCGATGGAAACATTTATTACAAAGGACAAGGCGTAATAATTTCCGAAGAAAAAACCGGGAATGGTGTGATCAAGAAAATTTTATAAGGATTCAATTACTTTCGAAAAGTAGCCCGGAAATTTCCCTTCCATGCTTGGTTTTTCTTTGAAGATTCCAAAAACGGTAGAACCCGTTCCAGTCATTGAAGTATACAAAGCACCTTCCTCTTTAAGCTTCTGTTTAATTTGATTTATTTCGGGATGAATTGCTTCTATTCCGCCTTCAAATGCATTTTGAAACGTCCAATTTTCGGGTTGGGTTTGCAATTGTTCCATCCAATTTTCGGGAGCGGCTTCGATACGAACCGACTGAAAAGCTTGAGCCGTTGATATGTGAATTCCGGGATTTACTAAGCAGATTGAATATCCATCCAAAGACAAAGAAAAAGGACTTAACACCTCTCCCCTTCCACTCACTGCGCAGGGTTCATCGAAAATAAAAAACGGGCAATCTGAGCCCAAATTTGCAGCTAAATTTTGAAGCTCTTCTTGAGGAATTTGCAATTGAAACAGCTCGTTTAATAAACGCAAAGCCCAAGCTCCATTGGATGAACCACCACCCAAACCTGCACCCATCGGGATAACTTTATGTAAATGGATTTTCACCGCAGGTAAACCATAAAGAGCATCAAGCATTTTATACGCTTTCACAACCAAATTGCTATCTGTACTTCCAGGAATTTCCAATCCACTTGAAGAAAAAACAAACGTTCCATCTTCGGCCGAATCTTGAATTATTTCCAATGCATCACATAAGTCAATTGGGTAAAACACACTCGAAATTGCATGAAATCCATCCTCACGTTTGGCTGTGACGTACAATCCTAGATTTATTTTGCAGGGCGGAAATACAATCATTTCAGATTTGAATAAACATTATCAGGCACTTAAGATAAACAAGAGCAAATTTTTAGGGCATTCGAAAATACGTTATTGATTCGAATGTGTAACTTGCGCACCCTGAATTCGGATTTATTATGACGTTTCTAGATTTTGAACAACCCATTGCGGAACTTTTTGACCAACTGGAACAAGCACGTTCCTTGGCCGAATCGAGTAAAATTGACATGAGCAAAGCCATCAAAGAGCTTGAGTCTAAAATTGATTCCACACGCAAATCGATATACAGTGAGTTAACACCTTGGCAGCGCGTTCAAGTGTCGCGGCATCCAGAAAGACCCTACACGTTGGCTTATATCAACTTCATGACAGACGGAAATTTCACCGAAATGCATGGAGATAGAACCGTAGGTGACGATAAAGCCATGGTTGGTGGTTTAGGTTGCATGGATGGGAAATCGGTTATGTTTATTGGGCAGCAAAAAGGAGCAAACACCAAAATGCGCCAATTCAGAAAGTTTGGAATGCCCAATCCCGAGGGATATAGAAAAGCACTCCGCTTGATGAAGCTCGCAGAGAAGTTTGACATTCCAGTTGTTACATTTATTGATACACCTGGAGCATATCCAGGTTTGGAAGCTGAAGAACGTGGTCAAGGAGAAGCCATTGCTCGTAATCTATACGAAATGACCAAACTGCGCGTTCCTGTAATCTGCATCATTATTGGCGAAGGAGCATCTGGTGGTGCATTAGGAATTGGCATTGGCGATAAAGTGCTCATGCTCGAAAACACTTGGTATTCGGTTATTTCACCCGAAAGCTGCTCGTCTATTTTGTGGAGAAGTTGGGAATTTAAAGAACGTGCGGCGACTGCGCTTAAACTAACTGCGCAAGACATGCTGAAAAACAAACTGATTGACGGGATTATTCCAGAGCCAACGGGTGGTGCTCATACAAACTTTCACGAAGTTTTTACAAACGTGAAGACTGAAATCAACAAACATTTGACTAAGCTCAGCAAAATAAAACCTGAAAAAAGAATTGAGATGCGCATTGATAAATTCTCTGCGATGGGATCAATAATCCAGGATTAATTTCAAAACATCATCTACATCATGAGCAACACGATTGAAGCAAACCGAAACGAAGATACCATGAAGTTGCTGCTTTCGTCGATGCGGCAGAAGTTAGAAAAAGTGATGCAAGGTGGTGGGCAAAAGCGCATCGACAAAGAACACGAAAAAGGCAAAATGACTGCCCGTGAGCGCATTGCTTTCCTGCTCGACAAAGGTGCACCTCAACAAGAAATTGGAGCTTTTGTTGGCGATGGCATGTACGAAGAACACGGTGGTTGCCCGAGTGGTGGCGTTGTGGTGGTGATCGGTTATGTGAAAAGTCGTCAGTGTATTGTGGTTGCTAATGATGCCACTGTAAAAGCAGGAGCTTGGTTTCCAATTACAGCAAAAAAGAACTTACGCGCCCAGGAAATTTCCATTGAAAATCGTTTGCCAATCATTTATTTGGTTGATAGCGCAGGAGTTTATTTGCCCATGCAGGATGAAATTTTCCCTGATAAAGAACATTTCGGACGAATCTTTCGGAACAATGCGATTATGTCGTCGATGGGAATTTTGCAGATTTCTGCTGTGATGGGAAGTTGCGTTGCTGGTGGTGCATATTTGCCCATTATGAGCGACGAAGCCATGATTGTGAAAGAAACAGGCACCATCTTTTTGGCTGGCTCTTACCTGGTAAAAGCAGCTATTGGAGAAGACATTGACAATGAAACATTAGGAGGCGCAACCACACACTGCGAGATTAGTGGCGTTACCGATTACAAATGCGAAAACGACGAAGATTGTCTTACGCGTATTCGCAATATCATGGATAAAGTAGGTGCTCCAGAAAAAGCAGGATTTGATCGTGCAAAAGCCGAAGCACCCGCAAAAGATCCCAACGAGATTTACGGGATTTTACCTGACTCGCGCGAGAAACCATATGAAATGCGAGATATCATTCATCGCATTGTTGACAATTCGGAATTCGAAGAATACAAAGAGAACTTTGGTCAAACCATTGTGTGTGGATTAGCACGCATTGAGGGATGGGCAGTTGGTATTGTAGCCAATCAACGAAAAGTGGTAAAAAGCAAGAAAGGTGAAATGCAATTGGGTGGCGTTATTTACAGCGACTCTGCCGATAAAGCAGCTCGTTTTATCATGAATTGCAACCAGAAAAAAATCCCTTTGGTGTTTCTTCAAGATGTTACCGGTTTTATGGTGGGCTCACGATCAGAACACGGAGGAATTATAAAAGACGGTGCAAAAATGGTGAATGCCATGGCGAATAGCGTTGTTCCAAAATTCACGGTAGTTATTGGAAACAGTTACGGCGCCGGAAATTACGCCATGTGTGGAAAAGCATACGATCCACGTTTGATGTTGGCTTGGCCAAGTGCTAAAATTGCCGTGATGGGTGGAGCGCAAGCAGCAAAAGTTTTACTTCAAATTGAAGTGAGCTCCTTGAAAGCAAAAGGCAAAGTGATTACCGAAGAGGATGAAAAAGCGATTTACGACAAGATATTTAATCATTACGAAAAAACTACTTCAATCTACTACAGCGCTGCACGTTTGGTGGTAGATGCGATTATTGATCCGCTCGAAACTCGGAAATCCATTTCGATGGGAATTGAAGCTGCTAATCATGCGCCTTTTGAAAAACGCTATAATGTGGGCGTGATTCAGGTTTGATAAATTCCACCCTAAAAATCGTCTAATGAAAAACAGTTTTGTAATTGCTATTCTTATGGTTTTTGGTGGGTTTATATCAAATATTCAAGCCCAAAACGACACCATTCGGTATTATTACAAAAGTGAAAAAGCGGTTTCAAAAGTTGCTCAGAACAAAATCTATGGTGAACTTTTGGGATCCGGTTTTGGAATATCTGCTAACTACGAACGCTGTATTTGGCAAGACGATGCAGTTTCTATAAATGCTCGAATAGGTATTGGTACCGCAATTTTAATTAATGCATTGCCTATTTTTGGTTTTAATGCATGTTTAGGGAGAGGACAAAGTAAATTTGAAGTTGGCCTAAATGCATTAAAAGTATACGGCATCAATTTTAATAGCGGAAATGTTTACACATCCGTTTTTGCAAACCCAATTATAGGATATCGATTTGAAAGTAGGGAAGGCTTTTTATTTCGATTCGCTTTCACACCCTTTTTTAATCCAAACCTAAATACAGAATTCCCCTTTTTTCCATGGCTAGGAATTAGTTTTGGTGGGGCTTTTTAAACTGAATGCTCATCGAACAACTTGAATATAGCCGTTATTCTTATTGCCATTAGGAGATTCTAACGTGTAAAAATAAACACCTTCCGGAACGAGTTCATTCGTTGGTTCTCCGGTTGAATTTTGAATCTTTCCGTCCCAATTATTTTTGTAAGATGTTGATGCAAATACTTTTTTCCCCCATCGATCATACACAAAAAAAGTACTGTTCGGCTTCAATCCATTTACTATGAACAAGTCGTTAATACCGTCTCCATTTGCTGAGAATGTATTGGGGATAATTAGCGGACAATCCTTTTTCACATCCACCGAAAAACTGGTCGAGCTGCTTCCATCCGAATTACTTACCCTTAGGTTAACCGTTTTTTGCCCCTGAGAATTATAGCAAACCCGTGGATTCGGATCGCTCGAAACAAGCGGATCACCTTCGGGAAACTCCCAATACCAAGAAGTTGGATTACATAAACTTTGATCCGTAAATTGAGCACAACTGAGCGGGCAATCTTCCATTAATTCGAACGTTGCAGCTGGCGAAGGAGAATACACTCCGCAAATTCCTGTAGTTGAGTATATCAATGGAATATCATTAAAACTGGCATTTGTCACTAGAGCTTGAATAGTTTGAATAAATGGATATTCAATTCCGGAAATTAAGCTGCCAACCTCATGAGTAAAGTTATCAATAGGCAATGCGTTACATCCTAGTTGATCATAGGAATTCAAGCGGACTAATCCAGCGTTTCGTTTTCCCGAAGGTTCTGCAAAATCGCCGGTGAATAGCCAACTTCCCGCCGAACCTGCAACAACTTTGTAGGGGTAATTCGTATACGGATCTCCCCACACTAATTGAACTGGATAACCCACTGATACGTTTGCTGCATTGATTTTCACCCAGAAAATATTTCGGTCGTCAAAGCTTCCGAAATCGCCTACCAACATCAGATTTCCATCTCTATAGGCTAAAGATCGAAATCTATCATCTTCCGTTATATCAATCTGAACTTGTCCCGATAAAGTCCCCGTTAAATCATGTTTTACCAAGATGGCGTCCCACCCTGAAACTTGATCATACATAAAACCACTTGAATAACTGTAACCTGCAGCATCTGTAACCACATCATTCAAAAACACATCATACGAATGTCTTATAGAAGAAAACCAACGAAGCTCCCCTCCCACTCCGATGCGCATCACGTATGCATTTCGGAAAGTAGTACCTGATGAGTAATCACCACAGAGAACTAATTCACCATCGGGAGTTAAGGCGGCAGATTCTACAATCAATTCTTTTTGAGAAAGAGAGTACTTCTTGGATGAGATGATATTCAAATTGAAATCAAGATGCGTTACGCAGATGTTTTCATAGCCCACGTTGTTATCGCCAGTACTAATTAGCCACCAAGTGCCATTGGAAGCATGGAGAAACCGGGCAGGATTATCGGAGTTGGTGCAACGAATGTATTTCGCCTGCAGTAAAGTTCCATCGGCACTGAGTTGTGCAAAGCACAGTTGTGCATTATTGAGCGTATTACCTGCAGCACCAAACAGATAAAAACTACCATTAATTTCTTCTACCTGCTTCGTGAGAAAAGTTTCATTGTTCGCTGAATAGAGATGTTGCCATAAAATCTCCCCCGAACAATCGGTTTTGACTAATCCTCCTGCAACAAGCGCGTTGAATGGCGAATTGAAGGACGTCAAATATCCTTGATCAGCTGTTTCGGTAACCCAAGTACCATAATCGCTCGACGTTAAACCATACGTTCGAAAAAACGATTTAGAAGAGTAACTTTGCGCTTCTATTTTATTTTGCACAAAAAGTAAAACAGTAAGAAAAAAGATATGTTGAATTAACTTGTGCAAACTGGCTGAGATATAACGATGGAAAACGTTGGAAGATTTAGGCATAAAACTACAAGAGAAAATCAATTATTACGTCAATCGAATTTATTTTAAGATGAACGAATCAAACGAAATACGACTTAACAAATTCATCAGCGAAAGCGGACTGTGTTCGAGAAGAGTTGCCGACGGGTATATTGAAAAAGGACATGTGCTTATTAACGGTCGTAGAGCTCATGTGGGCGACAAAGTAAAACCGGGCGATAATGTGATGGTAAACGGTCAAGAAATTGAGGCCAAATCGGCGGATGAAGAAGTCTTGATTGCGTTCAACAAACCCATCGGAATTGTTTGTACCACCGAACAAGGTGCGCGCGATAACATCATCGATTACCTCAAATTTGGTCAGCGCATTTTTCCTATTGGTCGCTTGGATAAAGAATCACAAGGCTTGATTTTCTTGACAAGCAACGGAGATATCGTGAATAAAATATTGCGTGCCGGAAATAAGCACGAAAAGGAATACCTGGTTACAGTTAACAAACCAATTACCGATGCTTTTATTGAAGGAATGGGACATGGCGTTCCCGTTTTGGGAGTGAATACGCGAAAATGTTTTATTCAGAAAGAAAGCACAAACGTTTTTAGAATCATTCTTATTCAAGGTTTGAACCGTCAAATCAGAAGAATGTGTGAGCATTTTGGCTATGAAGTGACCAAGTTGGAACGCATACGCATTATGAATGTGGCATTGAAAGGATTGGGCTTGGGAACGTGGCGCGAATTGACCAAAGATGAACGCGCGGGAATCAATGCGATGATTGAACATTCGAGCGATGTGGTTGAAAAGAAACCGTCTTCAACTTCGGTTGCTCAGAAAAAAACGTCACCTTCCAACAAACGAAATCCGGAAGGTGACAGAAAACGAACAGGACAAAGTTCTGAAAGAAAATCATCCTCGAAATCAACTACTTCCTCTTCACAAAAGAAACGAAAAACACCTGGAAACAAACCGTATTTTCCGGGTGCGCAATCGAGTAATAAGAAATCGTCAGGTGGCAGAAGAGGAAGACGTTAATTGAATAAATCGATGAAATCAATCAGCATTTTGGGAGCCGGCTGGCTGGGATTTTCCTTAGGAGAAAAACTCCTGCAATTGAAGTATCAGGTGAATGCCTCCACCACCCATGTTGAAAAACTTTCGGCATTTGAGCAAGCTGGATTAAAGCCATTCCTCATTCAGTTAAACAATGCAGATGAAATTAATCATTCCTTTTGGACCGAAACCCTCATACTGAGTTTCCCACCCGGAAAATCGGGCGATTATTCATCATATAAGTTCAAAGTAGAACGCATCTTGAAGCAATTACCCGAAACGTGTAAGCGGGTTATTATGATAAGCAGCACATCGGTTTATCCGAAGAAATCGGGGCATTGGAAAGAAAATCAATTGTTCGAGGCAGAAACTCCCGAAGCAGAAATTATTTTGGATGCAGAGAAAGTTGTTTTGTCATCGAACAAACAAGCAATCATTCTTCGACTTAGTGGATTGGTTGGGTATGAGCGAAATCCTGCACGATTTGGAACGAGCAAATTACCAGCCAACGAACCGGTGAACATGATTCATCGCGATGATGCTATTGGAGTCATTTTACGCCTGCTTGAACTAGAGCATATTGAAGGAATCTTCAACGTCTGTTCACCAGTTCATCCTAGCCGACAAGCATTTTACACGGCCGGAGCTGCAGCATTGGGCGAAGAAAGTCCAATTTTACAAACGAGGATCGATGCTCTAGTACGCACCATTGATTGCCAAAAACTGATTGCCGAAACGCAGTATGTTTTTCAGAAAGAGAATCCTTTGGATTTTTGGAAAGACGCTTAACGTTTAATTTTTCGGAAGTGATAGCCCCCTTTTTCTGCACCCCAAACCTGACGATCTTCGCGGTCGTAACCACGATCCCAACTGCAAATTGATTTCGATGTTAGGATAACTTCAGATGTTGCATACGCTGCATTACGCATATCGGAAGGACATTTTTTAGCATCTGTTGCACCTACAAAACGCTTTCTTCCATTTTTCTTTAATATCACAGCACATCCTTCGCGTAACTGAAGCGAATCAGGCGAAAGCTTCTCCACCAAATTCAGATTCCCAACAAAACGAAGCGGAGAATTAAGTGTAAAAACAGCACTCTCAAAAGTACCCGATTGGGGCTCTGTAATTTTATAAACACGTTGGCGATAAGGTTTATCCTGCTTACTGGCCAATGCTTGCTCCACATACAACCAACGCGCATCAGTCTGATCTTTCCAAATGGGAACCATCTTCAAACGAATATCAAAGAAAGTTGAATCTTGATCATGTTGTTTTTCGCTGCTATATGAACCAGCCATCAAACGTGTGAGTTTTTCGAGATCTTGCGAGAATTGGGCATGAACAGGAATTATGACTATACAGAATATGAATAAAAAGATTGCCTTCATGATTTTATTTTGATTCGTATTATTTGACGAAAATACGTGGTTTCGGGATGGAAATCGTTTTAAATAAAAAGCAATCCTCTTGTAATAAATTCAAGGGTGTTTGGAAGCATATTACAATTTGATTGAAAGTTCGAGATTTCCTCCTAAGCCAAGTTTTACAATTTTTTGTAGAGTTGAAATTCGAACCTCCTTCAAATTATTTTCAATTTTTGAAATATAGCCTTTATTCGTTCCACATTTTTCGGCTAGTTCTTGCTGTGTCAAGCCCTTTTCAATTCTTGCTTGTTGAATTAAGAAACCGACCTTAAATGATTCATACCCCTCTTCAAACTTATCACGTTTAGAAGAACCAATAGTGCCATATTCTTCTTCTATAAGATTGTCAAGTGTTTTCATTGTACTATTCTTTTTGCTCATAATTCGATGATTTACATTTTCGAAATCGTGTTATCTAACTCGTATTCTTTTTTAATCTTTATTGCTTTTTCTATTTCTCGTATTGGAGTTTTATTTGTCTTTTTCTAAATTCCATTTGCCAAAACAACAATTTTACCTTCGTCAAAAAAACAGAAAATTCGAAAAATGTCGTTACCATATTGTACTCTAATTTCATAAATACCTTCCGTTCCTTCCATATGTTTCAAATAACTTGCAGGTATTTTATTCTGTGTTTCTATTATTTTAAATGTCCATAAAATTTTATCTTTTACTTTCTGTAGCTGCTTATTGAAGAAGTCTATGAAATAGGATTTGTAAAAAATTATTGTTCTTAATTTCTCTTCATTCATTGTTTGTGAAATTACAATTAGTTATCCGAATAGACAACATTTAATTAATAAAAAAATTGAGGAGATTTTGTTTATTTTCATTTTTTTAGGTAAAACCAACACTCCCCTACCCGATGCAATCTACTTAAACACGCTAATGTGCATTGCATTTGAAACATTTATATACGTTTAAAAACGGGAAAAACAATTGAAATCCCAGTTAAAGTTCATTTTACAAAGTCCTAGAATTGTCAAATAGAAAAGAATCGCTATTCATAATTCGGTGTTAATAGAAATATAAAAACATCTCCCAACTAAGCAATTAGCAAACTAATTTCGTTCTGATGATAAAAAAGTACGGTAAGCATGTGAAAGAATGGAGCAAAGCCTTTTTATGGGCATTTTTGTTTGCCTGGATTCTCCGCACAACACTTATTCAAGGTGCATTTATTCCGAGTCAAAGTATGGAACGCTCCTTAATGCCGGGCGATTTTGTCTTTATCAATAAATGGACATACGGTGCTCGGATGCCCATTACACCCATTGGTATCCCGTTCATGCATCAAAATATGCCGTTCAGCAATGAACGTGCAGCTTATCTCGATTGGATTTCGCTTCCCTACTGGCGTTTACCCGGTTTTGGAGAAATTGAACGAAATAATATTGTGGTTTTTAATTATCCCATGGAGTTGGAACGCCCTGTTGATAAACGAACCTATTTTGTGAAGCGTTGTATTGGCTTACCAGGTGACACTTTTTCGATTTTCAATAAACGAATAATCATCAATGGCGATACGATGAATCAATTACCATCCTACCAATTTAACCGAAGAATAAAATGCACAACACCGCTCGATCAAGCATGGCTCGATTCTTTGGAAATTACCGAAGGTGGGTTGGTTTCCAACATGTTGGATTATGAATTTCCTTTAAGTGACACCCTCGCGAAATTGTTCGAGAGTCATCCATTTGTTCATTCAATGCGGCTTCACTCCGAGCAACAAGGCGATTATCAAGCTTATATTTTCCCTCACAGTAGAGTGTATCCATGGAATAATGATTTTTGGGGGCCTATTGAAATTCCATCCGAAGGCAAAACGGTTGCTTTAAACGATACCACCATTGTGCTTTACGAACGCATCATTCGCGATTATGAGCACAATAAACTCGAAGTTTTTCCAGGTAAAATACTCATCAACGACAAGCAAGTTTCGACCTACACGTTTCAACAAGATTATTACTTTATGATGGGTGACAACCGCGATTATTCGGCCGATTCGCGCTCTTGGGGTTTTGTACCTCGCAATCATATTATTGGGAAAGCTTGGATGATCTTCTTCTCATATAATGCAAACAAAAGTGGAAGTTCGCATATTCGCTGGAACCGCATTTTTCGATTTTTGCATTGATGAATTCTACCGAATCGATTTTAATTCAACTGCACTATACAGCACCGGTCGACCAACTGGCGATTTTAGCAATGGGTATCCCTGTGTTCATCGAGTCGCAGGAGAATTACCAAAAACAGAGTTACCGCAATCGTTGTCACATACTCACTTCACAAGGTATTTTACCCCTGGTGATTCCAGTGGTCCATCAACAAGGTTTGCCTATTTTCATTCAAGAAGCAAAAATCGATAACAAAAGACCATGGGCAATTCAACATTGGCGCAGTTTAATTTCGGGATACAACAAATCGCCCTACTTTTCTTATTACAAGCATTATTTTGAAGGTTTGTATTTGAATCCACCAGAATTGCTTTTTGATTTCAACATTCAGCTTCTCGCAATCTTTTGCAAAATAGTGAAGCTTGAAATGCCTCAATTGAATACTTCGTGGGAAGAAAAGCCAAGTCAGCACAAGGATTTACGTTCCATGTTTAATCCGAAGCATCAACATGAAATTCCATCACTCCCCTATTACCAAACGTTTGAAACTGAAAATGGGTTTATCAGGAACTTAAGTGCTTTCGATTTGATTTTCAATGAAGGTCCAGAAGCAGGTGAATACTTAAAAACGCGTGCGAAAATGCTTTTGTCTTTTCTCCAGTAAACACATCCATCTAAGCTACATAATCGGCCAGATAGGCAAAACGTTCGGTTAAATGTCCCTCTTCGGCAATGGTTGAACGCTTAATCATTGCACTAAATTCGGATTGTAAAAGTCCACCAATTACGTGCTTGATTAGATGTTCTCCAAATCCTTCGGATGCATCTAATGGAAGTTCACAAGGTAAATTACTCACCGCCATCACATCGATGGTGTTGGAAAGATAAGGCGCTTCGATAGTTTCGGAAAGTGGATGAAAACCAAACGTAGGATCTTCGATGGTTGTATCTTTGACAGTTGCCGGTATGGAACCATTCACATCGCAACTGATATCGGCAATGACCTTGATTCTAAAATCGCGCGACTTCATATCTTCTTTCGTAAAGAAACGCGGAATACGTTCGTTCCAGAAAATTGCATTTAGCATGATATCGCAACTTTTGGTGAACGGCCCGAAAGTGGAAACGTAATTTTCGGGATTTTGATAAAAATCGGCTTTGTCCCAAATATGACCATCTTTCTGCGCATAAAAATCTTCGGTCATCAGATGCACATAGGTTGGAACATCAAAGGAATCGTGCAAAAATTCTTCAGGTGTTACTTCGCGAATATTCAATGCTTTCAATACTTCCAAACATCCGTGCGCCACACGACCATCGCCCGTTAAAGCAATGCGAACAGGAGGCATTTTGATGTGCTGATATTGTCCAATCATTTCAGCATAATCGCGGCATTGCCAAGCAGGCAATAAATCGAACTGCTTCATCTTTTTCCCCCACGTTAAAAAACCTTCGTGCGTGCCAACAATTCCAGCATAGCGTCCAAAACCCAATACGCGACTTCCATTTTCCCAGACTAAGGTTTCATAATCAACGAGACGAATGTTATTTTCTAAAATATGGCGAAGGAGCTTGCGGTTATGCGGTTGTTTTTTGATGGTATGGGAGAAGAACAAATACGTTTTACCTGCAATGAGTTCTTCAATGGGTACTTCTTTGATCCCTAATAAAACATCACAAGAAGAGAGATCTTCAGATAGTTCGATGCCTGCAGCAAGGTATTCTGAATCGGGAATGCAACGGTGTGCGGAAGGCTGAACAATAACTCGAACATCCGAGAATCGCTCCATCACTTCGATGCACTGAATGGGAGTTAAAGCAACACGTTTATCAAATGGCTTCTTGCCTTCACGAATTAGACCGATGGTTTTCATGCGTCAAAGGTAATAAGGCTGAGCAAAGGAAAAATTGAATCTTTATCAAAATGTAAAATAATCAAACCAAAAGCTACGTTTGTGACTTATCTTTGCTGAAGTTCTTTCATAAACATGGGGCCGTCATGGTATTGACAGCGAGTGCAATTGGCAAGTAAGCATGCCGGGTGTTGCGAGGTTAACCCGAAAATACAATCCGCACGCCTATAACTGGCGAAAACAACTACGCACTAGCAGCTTAATCCGATAGGATTAACCTTGTTTACCTGATGGGTAAACACTAGTTGTCTCCCGGGGAAGTTTTCTCAAGTCGACCCCGATGAGGCATCGTAAAGTTTGAGATAGGTGTATCAGGGTTCTGATGATAGACCGAAAACGATCGGAACTAAGAAGCGGGCTGGTTTGTTCCGATCCTTCCCACTTCCGACAATTGATTCGGAAATAAGCATGTAGAAAGCGTGTGAATTCCTTGTTTGGACGCGGGTTCGACTCCCGCCGGCTCCACCCCAAGGGACAAACCCAAATTTTGGAGTTTGTCCCTTTTTTCTTGTCCTCTAGAACCCTTGTCAATACTGAGAAGGAGAAGGAAGACTTGGTTCATTTTGAGAGTTCGACATTTTTTTCCGTCGAATTGGATTTTTTCAGGAAATATCGAACTCAACACAAGCTGCTTTTCTTCTACTCCCATTGACTTGATTGAATTTGAGACTTCCACAACCAAGAACTTAAATATAGCTAAAGAAAAATAAATAGTGAACAATATTCCATATTTTAAATAAGTCGCTCTAGTATTGGAGAAAGTTCCCCGAAATTTAAAATGGCATTGGCGAGGAAAAGAAAATGAACAACTCTCCATGGATTACAGTTAAATAGTACTTGAATTTCCATTCAGGTTTTTAACTACTTTCGTCCGATGAAAGAAGTTGAAGAAACCAAAAGCACAGTTTCAGAATTGGAAGTTGTCTCGAAGGTCAGGGCTATAAAACCAGCCGAGCTTTTGCCAAGCAAACAGTCTACTTTAGATTCATCTCGAGCGAAATTTCATCCTATTTCCGATGAAACTATTCCATACCGAAATTTAATAAGTGCCGAATCGAAGAAAATAAGTCTTCATAATATTATAAGTAAGCTTGACGTAAAGAATAGTCTTCGCTACCAACGCACTCCGAAGGATACGTATTGTAACGTCTATTCATACGATTATTGTTATTTCTCAAAAGTGTATCTTCCAACCGTTTGGTGGACAGAAGAGTCAATTCAAAAGATACAGAATGGTGAAGATGTCCAAGCTATTTTCAACAAAACTGTTAAGCCAATTTATTCCAGCGCCATTCATGATTGGTTTAAGAATTGGGGAGATTGTTTTGGATGGAAGAAAATGACCAGCCTGACTGAAATTCAAAAAAAAGTAACTGACGAAGGTGGTGTAGGAATTATTTGTGCGAAGAGAAAAACCGTAGGACTTTCGGGACATATTGTTCCAATTGTACCAGAAACCGATAAGAAAAAAGCGTATAGTGAAAACGGTGAGGTACTCTACCCCCTTCAGTCTCAAGCCGGGAAATTGAATTACAATTATTTCGCACGCAAAAGAAGAGACTGGTGGAACCACATTCGCTATTCGTCTTTTGTTCTATACTACCACGAATAATAGTCAATCAACTCTCTTCATCCTACAGCAAAAAATTCAAAAATTTTAAATTATCAATAAGATCAAATAAGAATGAAAAATAACCCAATCAAAAAACATTACTGGGGCATTGGGTTAGAAAACGAAACGTATTTGCAATTCGAAGAATCGCTAGTTGTTTCAGGACAGTTCATTCGAGAAAAAATGGGCCAAGAACGCTATAGCCTGGATTATCTTAAATGCTACAAAGAAGGGTGTTTAGAAAAGGTTTTGGCCCGTGCTTTCAATACAAGCCAGAACTACTTTGTGAGCCAAATGATGAACAGTCATTCCTTGGAGAAACTCGACGTTCATTTTCAACACAAGACAATACAATCTGCACCGCCACTATTAGACAATCCAGAATATTCAGGAAAGTCAATTCTTGAATTATTTCTCGAAAAACAACCGCACCAAATTCAAAGTATGCTCACGCAAAAGAACAATCCCATGGGATCTATTATTTTCGACGGAGACACCATTGAATTCGTTACGAAATACTATGAGAACCGAACCATTCAAGAATCTTTTAACGAATTAAAAGCGACGAAAAAACTTTTTCTTGAAAAGCTCAACGAAACAAAAATTCTTCCCGGTAATTTAACTTATCCCGAATACAACATCGGCATAAATATGTTCATGTCGAATCAGAATAACTTGGTACTCTTCAACAACGGCACCTTTCATTTTCACATCACCTTACCGACATTAACCGAAGACAGTCGGATTGTTGATTATGAAGCATTCGACATTGCTCATCACAAAGCAATTTATTTATTGCAGTGGTTCGAGCCTTTATTCATTGCAACTCTCGGCAGCCCCGATATTATGTCGGTCATAAGTGATAAATTCGGAATGGAAGAAAAATTCGCTGGTGGCTCTATGCGCAATGCAATGTCACGCTACACAGGCGTTGGCACTTACCACAAATCAATGCCAAAAGGCAAAGTACTCACCTACCCTGTTGATGAATTTCGCAAGCTGTTAACATTCAAGAAAGATGAAAATATTTGGTGGAGAGACCGCATAGAATCTGAACTGAGCTATGAACTTCTTTCAGACGTTGGACTCGATTTCAACAGAGAAAAACTTTATCAAAGCGGATACGAATTCAGAAGCTTTGATGAATTCCCTGTCGATTTTCTTCCAGAAGTATTGCACGCAATCGTTCTAATTTCAGAGCATGCGCAACATATCGATGAAATTGCTTGGGCTTCAAACAATGTCAATTGGAACAATCTCGTATTTAAAGCGCTAACCCAAGGTTTTAAATCAGAAATGAGCGAGGAAGAAAAAAATGGAATCATGAATATGTTTCAAATTCCGATTAACAAACGCGATTCAATAAATAATTCAAATCGACTAGATGAGTTCTTTTTCCAAATCCTTCATTTACTGCATGAAACGCATAATGCAAGCAGTGAGTACTTGAAATCATTCTTGCAAGAAAAATGTGAAGATGCTCCGCGATGGGGAAATTTCAATCAACATCAAGCAGAGCAGCACGCGAAACAGTTGGAAGAAGTTCTATAAAATGAATTATTGCTCGAAGTCTTTTAATTCGATCTTTTGCAAGATTCATTAAAGTACTTTAATTCTTCCCACTTCTTGCGACCGGTGTATTACAAAAACTAATATCTAATCCAGTATTAACAATTGGAATAGGTTTTTCTATATTTGAGCTCTAGACTGCTGCAGTAATAGAACGAGAATCGCTCAAGTCACAGAATAGTTTTCGAGAATGATTAAAAGAATCAACCGGTTTCATTCAACTAAATTGAAAATCTAATTCTCTATTTTCATTTCCCGTATCAATCAAATTAGAAAGCTTTCAATTGATGTCAATGAATGCACGTTCAATATTCGCATCAAGCATTTTGCAATATAAATCATAACTTTTACAATGATTTTTTATAATTCGAAAAGAACTATATTGAAACTCATTAACGAATAAATTATTTGCGGAATTCATTTTTAACTGACGAGAATCCAATTCAACAAAATAGAAAACTCTGCTGAAACCACCCGAACTTTTGAATTCCAAAATACTGTATCTGTAATTCGAAGAATCTCTATTGTAAATTAAAACATTGCCTTCACCTGTAAAAAGTTTAATAGGTAAATCGATAAACTTTGCCATATTAAAATCCTTTGATAAATTTAAAAATAAAGAATCGTCGTTTGTTGCTTGTAATGTTTTCAATGAATCAATGCGATTGAGTCTATTTAGTGATATCAAAGCCAATTGATTATCCAATGATAAAGTTTTAATTTCCTCAACCGCATTTTCTTTATGACTAATAAAATCAATTAAAGCTCTTGTGTATTCAATTTTTAATTTCTCTGAGGGATAATTGGTTTTAACCTCCTCCAATTCGCTCAATAAATAATAGGCAAATCTGAAATCATAATTCAAAGCAGAAACAATTGCCAAATTAATTTTAGCTGGCAAATAATTACCATCTAATTTTTTCGATTTCTCAAACATTTCTTTGGCTCGATTAAAATAGCTCGCTGCTTTTAAAGAATCTGTTTGATCAGCCCCTCTTAGATTTCCGGAAAGTCTACTAGATAAGTCAATAGAGAAAGGAAAAGCGAGGTCTTTAAAATCATCACTCGCATATTTTAATCCTTCCAATGCATACGAAACTCCTACGTTGTTAAATATTTCACGACTTCCAAACCGCTTATTTAAAATATTCTTGTACAGTATAGAAGCGCACCTGTATTCTCCCTTTAACATCATGATGGAAGCGATATCGTATAACCTATATAATTCAAAAGTTTGCTTTTCAATAGTTGAAGCAATTTCTTTTCGTTGCTTCAAACTTGGATACCGTTTCATTTCATCAGGAAATGAATATCCTGCATATAAAGAATCAAAAAACTGAGGTGCATTTTGTATAGAATAACCTGCAATTTTGGAATAAAAGCAAGAATACTCATCTGCCTCAGTTTCATACCGAATGGTTGTGTCAAGAGATTCTTTTGCCAGTTCCAATTTATCTCCTAATTCAGTTCCTGCATAGGAAGAGCCAACATCTGATAACCATTTGTGATCACGATAATAATGCCCTAATTCATGTGATAGAATAAATGCAAGAGCATTTAATGAATCTTTTCCCATTTTCCGGCAAATTTGATATGCTTGATATTCAAATTCAATTTTGTTGCCATTGGGGATATATTTCGCAACCGATTTTTTATTTTCTGACATAACAAGTGTTGGAATATCATGACTTCCATCACCAATTGCTTCATTTAAATTATGATAAACTTCACTTACTACTTTTTCAATATATGTTTTCGATTGAGCATGAGTATTCAATGAAAAAAGCAGAAATAAATTGATTATTGAATAATACTTTTTCATACTCAGCGATAGAGATACTCAATTCAGAATTTCGAAGTTTAATTAAATCAAAAGTAGATTTTTAAATCGACATTTCATCACTCCACCAAAACCATCCCTGCCCATTTTATTGGAGAGTTCGGGTATTTCTGACGCATAGAGCTTTGTGTAGATTTATAAGCCTTTTTGATGTCGTTTTGTTTAAGCAACTCTGAGTAAAATAGTTGCATATATTCCGATGTTTCTTCGTCAGGTATGCGCCATAAACTCAGCAATAGATATTTCGCACCTGCCATGCGGAAAGCCCGCTGAAGACCAAACACTCCTTCCCTACCCTTAATATCGCCTAAGCCCGTTTCGCATGCAGAAAGCACTACCAGCTGTGTATTTAAGAGATTTAAGTTGGACACTTCCTGTGCGGTTAATATACCATCTACTTCTGGTGCTAAGGTGATTGCTCCCCTCCAAGATGCGTTACTTCCTGCCATCATCAGGCCGGAACGAAGCAGTGGATTTTCGGCTGATAGGTATCGGCTTGTCTGTCTCATCAGGTGCAGTTGGATTTTATTACGATCTACTTTTGGATCTGGTGCAAAATAACCATGCGTAGCAATGTGGAGTATTACAGGTGCTTTTTCGCCTTCTAAAGCTCTAAAAGTTACTTCTGTTGCTTCTGAACTACTATAACTTAATGTGGTTTTATTGTTTTGCTTAAACTGTCGTTGAATGCCCTCAATCTCTTTTTGTGTCGCAGGCAAATACACAAATGAACTTCTGCTGGCTATGTCTTTTGATAAAAGTGTCTTTGAATTATTTAAAACTGAATCTTGCCTAAAAGCGGTTGTCTTTAGTGGCTCGTAATTAATGCCTCCAAACAGGGCAATGCTGGTATTGCTGGCTTTTAAATCCTTATTAAAAACTTTTGGACTGCTTGGATAAACAAAATCTTGAGCACTTAATACCTGATGGATTTCATACGTATCGGAAAGAACCTGTCCAGTTCCATCACCAATGGCCGCAAAAGCTAGTTTATGCAATTGACCTGAGGGAGCAACATACACTTTCTTCGCATCTCCTAAAAATCTAGCAATAGGCTTCCAAACCAAATTGTATAATGCCGAATCGGAGGGATTATACAAGTTACTCATCATCGAAGAAACATCTTCGGCCAACATCAATGAATCCAACTGAGCTTGTTCAAATAGCTTTACAAATTGAGGTTCTTTTTGATTAGGACGAACTACATATGCGGCATATAGAACTGAATCAGTCCAGGATTTTCCATTAAAATAATTAAAACTATGAAACATTATAAAAGCTTCATCTTTTGCCAATCGAGATTTCAACGTTTCATAGTTTAACTGAAGTTTTTCTTGTTCTGTTTGAAATAGCTGTGAAGTTAGAGAAAGCGATCGCTCTTTGATTTCAATTGAATCTACTAGTGATTTTAGGTCAATGCCTTTGTTCTTCATTTCTTCGAGCGAAAACGATTGGGCATTTACATACTGACGTTTGAGGCCAAGCCAATTTTCAAAATTCTGAATTAAAGTAGTATCGTTCGAATTTAAAATACTGTTGCGCATCAACTCGTTCGAACGCATGGTAATATTTCCCAATAGCAATGAATTATTGATTGAATACTTTGTTGACAATGATTTATAATGAGGATAATTTAAAACAAGGGCGTCATACATTTCATAAGAACTCGCATGCAGCTTAAGGAAATTAAATTTTTGTTCTTCGGAAAGACTTGGAAGAATTAGAGTTAATTGTTTGTTTTGTATAGCCAATGATTGCTCAAATAATGGCATTGATTTGTTAAGTTGTCCCATTTCAGAATACACTAGCGCTTGATTATTTATACTCCTTGCAACATCAGGATGATCCTCGCCAAAAACTTTTTTTCGAATTTTTAACGCTTGTTCATTAATTGTCAAAGATTTTTCAAATTGTCCCATTTTGGAATAAATGTTCGCTAGATTATTTAAACTCTTTGCCACTTTTGGATGAAATTCCCCAAGAGATTTCCGGTATATTTTTATTGCTAGTTCATTGAATGATAATGCATTTTCATATTGACCTATTTCTAAATACAAGTAGGAGATATTATTTAAACTCATTGCAACATCAGGATGATTTTCACCCAAAACTTTTTTTCGTATTTCTAAAGCTTTCTCGTTTGTTGTCAATGCCTTTTCTTTTTGTCCCAATTCTAAATACAATTTCGCTAGATTATTTAAACTCATTGCAACATCAGGATGATAATCACCACGATAATTATTTAAAAGTTTAAATGCTTGTTCTTGAAATGGTAAAGCCTTTTCATATTGACCCAATTCAAAATACAACTGTGCTAGATTATTTAAACTTATTGCAACATCCAGATGATTTTCGCCCAAAACTTTTTTTCGAATTAATAATGCTTGCTCATTCATTGACAAAGCCTTTGCATTTTGGCCCAATTCAAAATACAAAAGAGCGAGATTATTTAAACTTAATGCAACATCTGCATGCTCATTACCGAATGCTATTTTTCTGATTTCCAATGCTTGCAAACTCAACGGCAAAGCCCTTTCATATTGACCGATATCTTGGTACAATTGTGATAGATTATCTATACTAATTGCCACATTCGGATGATTTTCTCCTTGCGATTTTTTGTAAATAGTATATGCTTGCTTCTGAAATTGCAGTGACATATCGTATTGCCCCATTTTATAATAAACTTGAGCTTGATTATTTAAACTCATTGCAACGTCTGGATGAACCTCTCCTAGAGATTTTATATATGTTTTAAATGCTAATTCATTTAATGGCAATGCCTTTTCATAAAGGCCCATTTCAAAATAAATTAGCGCTAGATTATTGACACTCGTAGCAAAATCGAGATGTTCTTCACCAAAAGATTTTTTATATGCTAACATTGCTTGCTCCTGAAATGGCAATGCCTTCTCAAATTTGCCAAATTGGGAATATATTTGAGCAATATTATTTAGATTCATTGCAACTTCTGGATGATAATCACCTAGAAGTTCTTTTTTTAATTCTAATGATTTAATGGCAAAATTGAATCCCAGAGAATCTTTACCTTCCATTGAGAAATAAATCATAGCAAAAACATCATAACTATTTGCAGTATAAATATGTTTCTCTCCAATAAATTTCTTCTCAATTGGGAAAGCAATCTCAGCAATTTCCAATGCCTCTGTAAATCGATTCATCGAAAAAAGCACATTTACCTTTTCGAAAAGTATGTTTGAATACGTAGTATCATTTATTTCTTCCTTTTCAAGTTCTTTGATACTTAATCCAATAAATACAAGCGCACTATCATTTTTTCCCTCAGAAAATGCCTGCTGATATTTACTATAGCTCTCTTGGAATTTTTCGTTTTGCGCTGGTAAAAAAAAGCCATGGACGACTAACAAAAGAATTATAATTATATGCTTAAAAAATAAATGCATAGAAGAAAATGTAGAGTATGAATATTCAAAACTAATATAAATTCTTCATGTCCATGCTTGATTGAAAATTTCATTTATCTATTCAAGATAGCAATATTTATTTTATACACTTGATTATTAATTACTTAATATTTTTTTATTGAAATTCTAGTTTCAGAGATGTTACTTTTTATGACGTAATGGAATTAAAAATAAAAAAACCAAAATGAAAACACACTATTCCGTATTACTTGAAGAATTTTTAATAAAAGAAGGATATCAATATTTCGGAAATAATGAAAAATCAAATTTCACACTTGACATACAGGGTTCAAATGGCAGTTGGAAAAACCATTTAAGTATAGATAATTATGATGGTCAATTAATTGTTCGCTGTATTTGCCCTATAAGAGTATCTCCAGATAAAATACACTCCATGATTAACCTTCTTTGCAGAATTAATAGCGAATTTATATGTGGGCATTACACCATTGATTTTGAAGACGGAGAAATAAGCTTATTGATGTCGATGAGCTTGTTAGACAATAATCAACCAGAAACGCATATTAGGCAAATTGCATTTGCTGCATTTAAAAGATTCGATAAATACCTTCCCGCTATTATGTCTGTAAACTACACCGAAACACATCCTTTACTCATATTCATTGAAACTCATTCCCAATCAATTTAAACTATATAATTAAGGATGGGTATCATAAAATCAAAAAGCATGATATTTATCATTCGAATCGAATATTTTTATTTGAACTGAACAAAATGATTAATATTTCATTCATAATTTAAGTAGATATTTTATTTTTTAAAATAATAATTTAGGAGATAATTAATATGCACTCATCAAATAGATATTATTGTTTATATTTTCATTATCAACAAAGCCTATTATTAAATATACATGATTTTATTTGTCTTTAAAATGCAGTCATCAAAATGTCACAATAAAATAGATAAAAAGCTAAATCATTAGTATATTGTTATAAACCCGCAATATATAGATTTGTAAAAATCACAAAACTCACTAAAAATTCAATGAATCAGGCATCTTCGTTTATTCCAGAAAATCCTACTGACGAGATGCTTATTAAAGGTCTATTCACTAAGCAAAATGAATGGGTTGAAATTTTGTATAGCAAAGCAAGACCAATAATTATTCGCTATGCTCTGAATAATGATAGCTCTGTTGATGAAGCAGAAGATTTGGTTCAAAACACAGTCATAATCGTTTATGAACAAATTTTATTAGGTAAGCTTGTTTTAACTAGTTCATTGACAACATACATTTATGGAATTGCTAAGAATTTATGGCTTAAGGAATTACGCAAAAAGAGAAAACTTGTTGTTATTCATATAGATGAAGGTGATTTTGAAAATGAGAACCAAGATAATTTAACTGAAGATCGATTATATCAGCTTCAGAAAGCAATTAAAGAATTAGATGCTAAATGTCAAGAAATTCTTAAAAGTAGGTATTGGCATAATAAGAAATTTGATGAAATGAGTCAGATGTATAACACGACAGTAGCTTCTTTAAAGATGAAGAGTTCCAGATGCCATGAGTCATTACAATTAATAATTAAACGAAATGGATAAAGAAAATGATCTCGATTTGATTATTGATTATATCAATGGTGAGTTAAGTAAGGAGCAAAAAATTAATTTTGAAGAACGTCTCAATCTAGAATTGGATCTAGTAGATTCATTAAAAATCCAAAAAGAAATTCATCAAGCTTTTGTAAAAATGCACACCAGAGAACAGGTGAAATCGATTCATGAAAATGCAAAACTTCTTGATCATGTTGAACAAAACAAAAGGATTAGTTTTTCTAAGAATTTTCAAGGAACCCCTTCGTATACGTCAAAGAATATTGCTAATAAAGATCAAGCAGACTATTCTATTTTGAAAAAAATAGCAGCGGTTTTTATCTCTATTGTTTTTATTGGTGGTTTATGGACATGGTTTAACCAAAATTCAGGAAGCACTAAACCAATTTCCAATTATGTTGCTCCAATAGAAAAAGATAGTATCAACAATCCACCATCAGACAAACAGAATATTGAAAAGAATAATTCGACTCAAAACTTGAATGAAGAGTCGTACTTAAGAAGAATTGATGTCGTTCAACTTAATCCTGACCTTAGTTTTGGATTTGCTCAGAAAAATGAAACATCAAAAAAGATATTTTCTAAACGAATATGGAATTCATCGAATGGGTTAAATTCCATGTATAAGCTAAATGGAGATACATTAGTCTTATATCTCAATACAAATCCTCAATCAGAAGAGTTCCTATTTGAAATTCAACATGACGACGAATCGCAAAGCACTTTGGAAAATGGCTTTTATTTGAAGTTGGAAAATAATTTTTACGTATTAAACAATAACAATACATTAAATAAATTATTACTCCTTGATAACAAATCTCGAGTAAGTGAATTAAATAAATTGATAAAGAGAAAGTAAAAAATTATAAGTTGGATTTTAAAGAATCCAATTTATCTCGACAAAGTAATACTGCCTTTCAATTGATACGCTTTTGAATCGCTGCCAACGGCGTCTAGAACATAAAAATACGTTCCATCAGGAGCAATACCTGCATTGTTTTGACCATTCCAACCAGCATATGCATCGGTTGATTTATACATAAGTCCACCCCAACGATTCCAAATCATTAAATCGAATGTGGAGAGGTTTAATGCATCCACTTTAAACAAATCGTTAAAGCCATCTCCATTGGGACTAAAACAATTGGGAACCGTAATCTCAGATGGCAATTTAGGTAATACACGGATTTCTATCGTATCAATTCCTATACAGCCATTTTGATCGACTAACTCAACTATTACTGGATATAATCCAGGTTCATTAAAAGTAAATAATGGTGTACTATCCGAACTTGATCCTAATCCATTAAAATCCCAGTTGAAAGAAGAAATTTGTTCGCTTGAGTTCACTAAAAAATCAACTTCCAATGGTGCATTACCCGAATCTGGGCTTGCTTGAGAATTAAAAGTAAAAACAGAACTACTTACTTCTAAAGTATCTGTTCCAATGCCACAGCCATTATTAACTGATAGAATATACGTTCCTGGTGTTGAAACTTCAATGCTATCATTTACACTTCCATTCGACCAAGAATTTCCGCTTACTTCACTCGATGTTAAAAGCAAACTAGCTCCAGCACAAAGCACCGAACCGGAAGACAAAATCTGTGGTTGGACAACTCCTGGAATCGATAAAACCTCCACTGTATCGGTTGCTAATCCACAAAAATTACTAACCGAAAGCACATAGGTTCCTGCAGTGGAAGTAGTCAAGGTATCGTTCAATGATAAATCAGACCAAGAAAAATTCTGATCAGTAGAACTTATTAACTGCACCGATTGGCCAGGACAGAGACTTAAATTTCCATTCACAGAAATACTTGCACTAGGCAAAGAAATTACCGAGACTGTGAAGCTGGATTGAAGAACCCCACAAGTTCCAAAAACACTCAGGGTGATGGTGCCCGATTGAGAAACGGAAATACTCTGTGTTGTTTCGGTGGTTGACCAAACATTCCCTGATACATAATTCGAAACTAAATTGGCACTTGCTCCCTGACAAATTGAATCGGGACCTGTTATGATTAAAGGCTGTGGATTATCGACAAGTTCGATGCTGAATGAAATGGTATCACCATTCAAAAGCCCGCATGCATCCGTTGGAGAAACCGATACAGTGTATGTTCCCGGAATTGTTGTTCCCCAATCAATCGTTATTGAATCAGAAATACTGCTATCGTTTGGTGTGATAAAACTTGCTGTTGATGGAATATCAAACCAATGGTAATTTACACCTGCATACTCGTCTGTATTAAAAATGGATGTCGTTCCTGTACACGCTTGCAATGGACCGTTTATAGCAGTAAATGATGGGATTGGTCCATTTACCTGTGGCGCGGTTAACTCCACATTATCCACAAATAAAAACTCATCATTTCGGTTGGTAGAAATTCCTACTTTAAATCCAAATGTTCCAACACAACTAGGAACTTGAAAAGTAAATTGTGATAGATTGATATCGACAGAAATATTACCCACCCCTGTAAAAACGGTAATTGGACTTCCTACAACTCCATCTAAAATAGGAGTAAACAATAGGTTTTCACCTGTATCCCAACCTGTTCCGGTGCATGCTGGCAAACGATTTCCATAGCTAAATTTCAGTTCGCGTATAAATTGACTTGATGTACTTATGTCGATATCGGAGAACGTAAATTGATTTAATGTGACTGGTCCATTTCCTGAACCACCCGAAATACAACTTCCTCCTCCAGCAACACCTCCAACCACTAGGGATTGAGTACCTGAAACCAAGTTAAGCGGTTGGGTTGATTCAAAAGTACCATCGGTTGAAACTGCTGTTGCAACATATGTCCAGGAATCGCCTGGTTCTGCTCCTTGAAAAGCCAATTGAATTTGAGCGTGAAGATTGGCTAATGCTGACACAAGCATAAGCAACAAGATCAATGGAAAACGCGATGTAGATTTCATGTTGCGAAACTACTAAATGCGATTGAAAAGTATGTTATTAAATTGTTAGGAGGATTTTAGAGCCAATGAAATTGGATTTCTTTGAATTAACAACCCTTATCACCCAATTAAAAATCTATTTTGTAATAGAACAAGGGTAAAAATCCCAATTGGTAATTTTTCACAAGGGGATCGGCGGTGAGGTTTTTCGGATTGGGTGAATAACTCAACGCCAATACATTTCGAACATTCAACACATTAACTAAATCGACGGCAAATTCATGCGTAATGCCTCTTAAAGGACGTATGACTCCATCTGCAATAACTTTGGAACGGGAACGATTTATCTTGTAAGATAGTCGAACATCCCAACGGTAATAATTAGGGAATTGCATACTGTTAATACTACTTTCCAAAGGAACTACATCGTAAATCCGGGCACTTGCAGCCACATCAACTGGCGAGTATCTTCGTCCACCTGCGTAGGTAATTTTGGTACTGCTGCCGATGGTATTCTTTCCACTCTTTCCAACTGGATATTCAACTCCTCCAAGCAAATTGAGAATGAATTTCCCATTGAAATCACTGTCGTATGTTTTGCCATTGCTGCCGGTATATTTCGAATCATATAAAGAACCAGAAAACAAGAAAAAGTAATGCTTACTAAAGAACTTTTCCACCGTAAGTTCCATTCCGTAATTGCGCCCTGTTCCTGTATTCTGCATCGAATACAAAGGCATAAAACGCGAGAATGTAGCACCCGAATTTATGAGCGATATTCCCGACGAAACAGTATACACAGGAACATCCCAAAGGGTTTGATAATACGTTTCAAGTTTGATTCGGAAATTCTGCGAAAAAGATCGATCATAGCCCAAAACCAGATGCGAACTGCGCGATAAACCCATTTTTTCATTGGTACGAATGCGCTGTGTATTGGCTTCTACCCCAGCCAAGTTTACAATGGAATCGGGAATGGCGAAATAGGTATACGATTGTTGCATTTGACTATGAAGTCCTGCGCCCAAACTCAAGGATTGATTTTCTCTGAAATCCCAACGAATACCCAAACGAGGTTCGATGGTGGTTTGCTTATTTAATGTAACATGCTGACTATAAACGCCAGCACTCAGTGTGAGCAAATCGCTGAGTCGGTATTTCCACTGAATGTATGGTTGAATGAGGAAGAAATTACCTTTGTAATTGGCGCGAACTTTCCACGAGATAGAATTTACCAAGGAAGGCAAGGAATCTTTCAAGCCAATAATTTTCACTTGATCGTATAAATTTTCATCATATCGATTCATGAAAAATCCGCCACGAACCGAGCTGCGCGCATTGATTTTACTATGAACAAACCAAGCTAAAGTCGATTTCTGTTCTTGAAACTTATACGAAAGGATTTTAGGAAATGGGTAAATCGGAGTGCTTGTAGAATCTCTTAATATCAAATCATGATTGGCCGTCACGCTTTGTTTCGATGCTGCCAATGTCGTTTTCATCCAGGTATTTTTTCCAAGTGGTATAACATGACTTAAAGCAATGACTCCCATGTTGGTTTTAAAATACTGATCTCGATTTTTATCGCCATACGATTCATTTTTCTGAACGTCTTCGAAGGATTTATCACTCACCACAATATCAATACTACTCATTCCTCCGATGCTCCAAAGCGAAAATGTCCCAGCTTTTTTAGTAGGAATATTTATCCGAAAACCGAAATCCTGGTATTTCGGAACAGCATCCGTTCCAATGCGCAAATTGAGACCTTGCAACATATCGAGCGTTGAATACCGATAATTGATCATGTAACTCGAGCGATTGGCCTTGCTGATTGGTCCTTCGGATGCTATTTCGGTACCGAGCACCCCGAATTGAAACGTATGTTCGTTGCGTTCTTGATTTCCATTGCGCATTTTCAAATCGAAAACACCGCCGTTCACATTTCCATACATAGCAGGAAAAGCTCCAGTGAGGAAATCGGAATTGCCTAAATATTTATTATTGATGATGGACACCGGACCACCCATCGAACCGGGAACGGCAAAATGGTTGGGATTGGGAATGTCGATATCTTCTAATCGATAAAGGGTTGATGCAGGCGAATTTCCTCGAATCACAATATCGTTTCGCGTATCGTTCGTGCCTTGCACACCAGCAAAGTTGGATGCCATTCTTGCTGGATCTTGCCGAGAACCTGGATAACGTTCGGTTTCTTCGACACGAAATTGTCGGGAACTTAAAATCGTCATTTCGTTCACTGTTCCAGACTTATCACTCGCCTTAATTTCAACCATATTCATTTGTTGAATGGCTTCTTCGAGCTGAATGTTCAGAATGACTTCTTTTCCCGAAGTCACAATCACATCCGGAATGAGAAAACTTTTATAGCCCAACATACTCACTTCAAAATCTTGCCGACCTATGGGAACTTGCAGCAATTTAAAATAGCCATCTGCATCGCAAGCAGCAGCATGCGTTTGGTCTTTATCGTTTGCCCAACGAATAAGCGCCCCAGGCAATGGCGCATTCGACTCCTTATCGAGAACCCGTCCACGAACGACTTGCTTATTGTTCTGAGAATATCCGTTTCCCAATCCGATGAATAAGAAACAAATGCATACTGTGATTATCGCTTTAAATAAATTATCCATGCTTAAGCGCGTTTTAAGTATTGCAACATAGTACAATTCGAGAAAATAATGGAGTAGAAATAATGTGAAACAGAAAGTTTAGAAATAAAAAGAAGCTTTGAATAGTATAAAATCCAAACTATGAAAATGTAAAATTGCTGATGTGCAATTAGCTTTTAAAAGACTCTTTTATTAGTTCAATGCATTATGATAAATTTAGTTCTTAATAGAATAAATCCCAATCGATCCATTTGTTTGAATTCTCCATGATCGAGTGCATGAAAAAGCCAGTAATGATTGAGCTCAACTTCAGAACTTAGAAGTTCATTAAGCTCATTTTTCTCATAGAAATCATGTTTGAAATGAATTGGATTAATAGAATTTATCCTTATTGAATCAGCAGTACAAGGCAGATTCAAAATCAAAAATAGGAAGCCGAATAGGACTATATTATTCATAATAAAACCATATGCAATGATAAGATTTTTAACAACATACAGAAAATACCATGCAAAGGATAGTAAAAAACCATGGAATTTCATGGTATATTTTTTTTGAACATTATTATCATGATAAGTAGATTTGAATGCTCAGAATTATGAAAATCATTATCGTTGACGACCATAGTGTAATGCGCGAAGGACTTACCCTTCTGACAAGCAGCTGGAAACACATTTCGGTGGTTGGCTCGTACAATTCAGCTGAAGAAATGTTCGACAGCTGCAAGGATTTTTCAAAGATTGATTTAGCCATTATAGATCAAAATCTAAAAGGGATAATTGGTTCTGAAGCTATTTCCACCATGCGTAAAAATGGCATTCAAACTCCAGTTATACTGCTTTCGGTTGAAGAAGAAGAAAGCTTGAAAACCAAAGTCAATGCTATTTCCAACGTCACAGTATTCAACAAGAGCATTCAGACTGAAAATCTTCGCGCTGCTATCACTAGACATTCAAAAAAGCTAGTTAAGGATAAAAATTTCAATACCAATATAGAATACCTAAGATCGATTTTAACAGATCGCGAAATTGAATTCCTCCGACTAGCATGCCATGAAGACGAATTCACTTACGAGGAAATTTCTCAAAAGATGGATTTGCACATAGGAACGGTGGATGGCTTCAGAAAATCACTTTTCAATAAATTAAAAGTTAAATCGAAAACAGGATTGGTCATGAAGGCGATTCGGAATCGATGGGTTCCGTAATAATATTAGAAGATTTTAAAAATGAAAAACGAATATCAACTGTCAAACAATCGGGGCAATATTTTTATAATTGGACTACTATTGGGCCCGTTATTTACATTAATTAGTACAATCATTTACAACGCAATAGAATTAGTCAGCCCAATATTTTTTTTAACACTATTACTCTATGCAGGGTATTTATTTTCCATCGTATTTATTCAAAAAATAGTCATTCGGATATCAAAATGCCGAAGCAAAGAAAGTGCACTTTTGTATGGTTCCATTGTAGGATTGTTTGCAGTATACATTAACTGGACTTCATTCATAAACATGCTTTTAGATAAAGAAGGCATTAACATTAGTTTTTTTCAAAGCCCTTCTGTTCTTTTCAATTACATGGTTGATTTATCGAAAGTTGGCTATTTCAGTGTATTTGGAATGCAAGTGAGCGGATTTATATTGTGGATCATTTGGATTATTGAGTCTATTGGAATACTTCTAGCTGGAGTTCTTGGGGGAGAAACCGTTTTACATGAGGAGGTCTTTTGTGAGAACTGCGATAAATGGACTGATGAAATTGAAATAAAACAAAATCTATCGGTTCCTGACGAAGCAAGTAAAGCTGCCATTCTAAATGGAGATATTCAACTGCTTTTAACTCAACCTATTTCTAAAGCGAACGATTCAAAAAAACTTAAACTTAACATTCACCATTGCTCCAAATGCAACAATACTTCTACACTCGATATCGATTTAGTGACGAGTGAAATAGACAACAAAGGCAAAAGAAAAGAAACAGCTGAAGATTTTAGCCATGTTATGGTCATTGATTTTAATCAATATAAAATGATTAAAGCGATTGAGGGATAAGATGAATTTTTAAAATGATAAATAAGTTAACAAATAATAAATAAACACATGAAATATCTTTTAAGATCAGTATTAATAATTTCTTTGATATCATTTTCAAATCATATTTTTAGTCAGAAAATGAATGCTTTCAAAGGCAAAACGTTACAGAATAATTCTCCATCTTCTTCCCAAAGTAATTGGCTGAATTTATTTAACCAAGCAGACACAGTATATTCTTATGAAAAAAATTCGAGTTCTGAAAATTTCGAGTTTTATGGAAAAGCATATAATTTAAGTTATAATAACGGATATATAGGTTATACTTTTATGGCAATTGACACATTAGGGAATTTAAACTTATATAAAAAAAGTTCCTGTGAAATATCACCTGTCAATGGATATGTTTCTGCTATATATGACAGTTTAAGAATTGGGAATACTTGGGTTGCATATCAAAAACATACAATTCTATATAATTCAATGGATTCTGTTTCTGAAGAGCACTTTTATGATTACGATTTAGTTGATGGCTGGAATCAATTTAGAAAAATCGAAAACACTTATTTAACAAATGGACGTTGTGGGCAATCATTAGAGTATCAATACATACAAAATTATGGACTTCAGCCTTACCTCCTAACAACTAACACTTACGATAATTTAAATAGATTGACAGATTCTGATTTAAAAGTTTTTTCAATAGCTGACGGATCTTATCAAGATGTTCAACTCAATCAGTATATTTATAGTTATACATCCCAACCACTTATAGATAGTGCTTCACAACGCATACTTTATACATTCAATTATATTCTTGGAATAAATACCCCGCAATATAAATGGCAATATTTAAGAAATTCATCTGGTAATAAAGAATCCTCTCTTGTCGAAAAATGGATAGTTCCTAGCTTTCCTTATGAATATGAAGCCGAGGGCTTGGAGTCGTTTCAATACAATAACAATGGTGATGAAATACTTGAAACAAGAAAAAAGTTATTGAATGGGATCTATTATGAATATTACCGATCACAACAATATGAATATTCAAATATCAATCAATCAATCATAAGCAGAGTGATTCATGACTATGACAGTTCAAATTTTGTTGGAAATCAATTCAATTTTACTTACGGAGATAGCATTGTATTTGTAACCAATACAACTTCATTGAAAGATAACAATAATCAAGTTTCTTTTCAAATTGCTTCAAATCCAGGTGATGGATATATAAAATTGCATGAAAAACATCTATTTACCAAAGCAGAGATTTACTCAATAGAAGGGAAACTAATTGATGTAATAAATTTATCTAGTGCAGTTAATTCAATAGATATTAAAATATTAAATCAGGGTCTTTACCTAATTAGACTGGTAGATCCAGAGAAGAACTTTACAGTAATAAAGTACTTTAAAAATCAATAATTCTAGAAATCAATATTTTAAAAATGAAAAAACTATTTTTAATTTCAGCATTCTTTATACTGGGCAAATTTATCTATTGTCAATCAATGCACTACTGTTGGACTGATGAAGATTCACAAAAAAAGAGAACTGAAAATTCAATTTATCAAGCAACATATGACTCTGCATCTAAAGTAATAAACTTCGACTTCCAAAATTCGAGGAATATTATTAATGTACCGGTTGTATTTCACTTAGTTATTAGCTCTCAAGCTGCAACTTTACCTGAACAAGCGTACTATGATGCTGTTCAAGTTCTAAATGAGAATTTCAGAAGACAAAATGCAGATGCACAATATACTGGTGTGTATGGAGGTGGTTACAATATAAATCAATTTGGGCAACTAAGCTGGTTTACTATTCCATATGGTGGAGTTGATATGGAGATAAATTTTAGTTTTTCAAATTACACATTGGATATAGTGCCATCACTTCCTTTAGTAGATGCCAGTAATTATGAGCAAATTAAATATAGTTTTAATCATAGTGAATATTCTCCCCAAAATTATTTAAAAGTTTGGATTGTTCCTATGGTAGATGGAGGATTAGAAGGTGTATCTACATTCCCATGGGATTTTCCAGCTAACCCAACAATGGATGGAATTGTATTAGATTATTCGGATATTGGATATTCAACTCCTCAATACTATGATTGTTTAACACATGAAGTTGGGCATTGGGTAGGATTAAGGCATATTTGGGGTGATTCATTTTGTGGGGATGACTATGTTATAGATACATATCCGCAGCCTAATGAATCAATTAATATGGGGCAAAGTTGTAATTATTTTTTAGTTCAATGTCCAAATTTTAATAATGGATATGAATATGCACACATGTTTGATAATTATATGGATTATAGTTCCAGCTCGTGTATGAACTTTTTTTCACAAGGACAAAAAGAACGAGCACATTACTACTTGCAAACGTTTAGAACTTCAATAGCAACTAATATTATTGAAAAACAATCAAATAACAAATTATATTGTTACAAAAGTAGTGATGATATATTTATTTTCAAAGATGGAAACATATTAACAAAAATCAGTATTTACTCAATTGATGGAAAATTAAACCGAATAATAACGGGTCAAGAACTTCAAAACACCAATATAAATTTAAATTCATCCTCTCTAATGCCTGGTATTTATATTGTTGTATGCGAAGGAAAAGAAATGAACCACACATTAAAAATCATCAAAAACTAAATTGAAAAACTTTTTAATTTATTCGAAGTATTGATTGAATCTGATTTAAAATAATTCATGAATAACCCATTTGAAGTCTCTTGATAATTGACTTCTGCTATTCATCCCTTTCAATCTGTTTGGGAGCAAACATTAAATCCCATAGTAATTTTCAAATTGTATTATTGATTAACATCAACTTACTACTACAACAATCTTAGTTCTAGTAAAAAGTAAATTCGAAGATCAGTACTTCGCTAAATACTTTACTGCATCGAATTCCTGTAAATAAAAACAGCCAATAAAAGTCCAATAAAGAGCCAATACAAAATGCGAATTACTTTTTCTTTGAATGGTGGTTGCATAAATTTGAGTTCGACTTGCTTTTTGGCAATTTAAATTTTCTTTGCATAAATCCCGCGAGAAAACTATTTCTGTCTTAAAAAAATCGGATTTTTCAATAAATATTTTCAGCAAGTTTTTTTTTAGAAATTTATACCCCATTCAATTCCTAAAAATTGCCTCCATTCATCAACCTCCATTCTCACCGCAAACCGCAATCGAATGAAGAATTCGTTATTCAGAATGCATATCATTTTATGGATGAAGAGAAAGCGGATGATCTCCTCTACTCCGTTTCTGCGGGCATTCATCCTTGGCAATTGAAGGAAGATTTTTCATTGCAAATCAATCAACTTACAAAACTTGCTTCGTGTAAAAATGTAATTGCCATTGGCGAATGTGGTCTCGATCGAATTAAAGGTCCTGCCATCGAAATTCAACTCGATGCGTTTCGTGCACAAATCGCTTTAGCCAATCGGGTTAACAAACCGATGATTTTGCATTTGGTAAAAACCTACTCCGATATACTTGCATTTGCGCATTTAATGAAAACGCCTTGGATTGTGCATGGGTTTAAAGGAAATGGAATTGAAGCCGAAAACTTGCTTAAAAAAGGTGCGCGATTATCGTTTGGTCCACGGCTTTTGACCGATGAAATAATGCAAGTAATTTTCACATCCATTCCTCTTGATTGCATCTACCTCGAAACGGACACTAAACCCGTTTTAATCGATGAAATGTATCAAAAGGCAGCATTGCTCAGAAATTTAGAGATCGATGATTTAAGAACAAGCATTTGGCTTAATTTCGTGCGCGATTTTAATTCCCATGAAACACGATAAAGTTCCTTCCTGGATGGGCCGCACGCTTTTAATGACAGGCGAAGACCCAATTCTTAAATTGATGAACAGCCATGTGCTTGTTGCAGGATTGGGAGGTGTTGGTGGCATTGCCGCCGAAATGATTGTTCGTGCTGGTGTTGGCAAGATCACCATCATTGATTCGGATACGGTGGATGAAACCAATCGTAACCGTCAAATACCCGCATTGAAAAGCACCGAAGGAAAACTAAAAACTGAAGTGATGGCCGAGCGACTATTGGACATTAATCCAGAACTCGACCTAATTATAAAGACTGTTTATTTGCGAGAAGGAATTACTGAAGAATTATTGGAAGAATCAAATCCAGATTATGCTGTGGATTGTATCGATACACTTTCGCCCAAAGTTTTTTATTTAAAGAAATGTTTGAGCATGGGAATACCTGTGGTGAGTTCGATGGGTGCTGGTGGGAAAATTGACCCGACGCGTTTATTGGTTGATGATATTTCAAAATCGAAGCATTGCAATTTGGCGCGATACGTTCGCAAGCGATTAAGAACCTTGGGGATTTACAGTGGAATTAAAGTGGTTTACTCACCCGAATTAGCCGATCCTGCTAGAATCATTCAAGCACCTGAGGGAAATGTAAAAAAGAGTTTCATTGGAACAATGTCCTACATGCCAGCAGTGTTTGGCTGCACCATTGCCAGTGTAGTTATTCGCGATTTAAGTGGTGTGGAAGAATATCGTCCAACGCCTGCACGTGTTGCTAAGAAGAAATAAGTTTAAGATTCTGATTTAGGAGTATCAACAGGTGATTCCACTTGAGGCGCCTCTTGTTGATGCATAATAGAATCAAGATTCGTTTCTTTCGAAACGTTTTCATTCAAGGTATTAAAGTCCTCGGCGATTTTATCCAAACCCGCTTTTTGTTGCAAATCCTGACGAAGTGTAGAAACTTCTTCACGCAATTTATGTGTCTCTGAAAGCAATTCCTGCTTTAATCCATTGGAGGCATTTTGAAACTCACGCATCGTTTTACCAAGTCCACGAGCAAGTTCTGGGATCTTCTTCGATCCGAAAAACATGAGGATAAAAAGCATGATTAACATGATTTCACCTCCACTTACATCAAAAAAAAGTAGCACGCTATTGAGCATAAAAAAGCGGAATCCGTCTTTTGATTAAAACAGATTCCGCCGATAAAATTACTTCTTTTCTTCTACCGATTTACTTGCAGTACGACGAGTTAAATCGACCACAACTGGAGAAGCTACAAAGAGAGATGTATACGTTCCAACAATTACTCCCAACAACATCGCGAAAGCGAATCCACGAATTACCTCGCCACCAAAAACAAAGAGAATAATCAATACTCCAATGGTTGTTAAACCCGTAACGGCAGTACGAGACAGTGTACTGTTCAAGGCGTTGTTGATGATTGTAGAAAGATCTTCTTTCTTACTGTTTGGCATCGCCAGGTACTCACGAATACGGTCAAAGATTACCACAGTATCGTTAATCGCATAACCAACTACCGTCAAGATTGCTGCAATAAATGCTTGGTCAATATCGAGTGAGAACGGCAGAATATGATTAAAGATTGAGAAGATTGATAGGATAAACACAACAACATACGCAAGTGCTGCAATAGCTCCAACTCCATATTGCCATTTGCGGAAACGAAGGAGTAAATACAAGAAGAGCACGAGCAAGGAGAAAATCACCGATAACACAGCCGAATCTTTGATATCGTTAGCTACCGTTGGTTCAACTTTTTGAGATGATAAAATAGTTGGAGCCTTTCCTGTTATTGCAGTCAACTCAGATATCATTTTACCAGCAACAATTGAATCTGCAGATGTTGATTCATCTTCCAACATGTAACCTGTAGTAATTTTCAATTGATCCGAACCACCATACACTTTTACATCCGGTGATTTTTGGAATGCTTTGAAAAGGATAGTACGAGCAGCATCTGTTTGAACTGGCTTATCGAAACGAACAACATACGAACGACCACCTTCGAAATCTACCCCATAACCAAATCCTTTGGTGAACATAAATCCAAGTCCAATAACAATAACCGCTAGAGATACGATGTAGAAACGCTTACGTTGGTTGATGAAATCGAAATTACTTCCACTAAACAATTTAGCTGTCAATGGAATGGAGAAGCTAACTGTTTTATTACGTTTTCCTAAGAATTCAAATACCAAACGTGTAATGAAAATTGCAGAAAACAATGAAGTTAAAATACCAATTACTAGTGTGGTTGCGAAACCTTGAATTGGCCCCGTACCGAAAATATAAAGGATAACACCCGTTAACAAAGTTGTAACGTTTGAATCGATGATCGCAGAATAAGCTCCTTTGAAACCATCTTCAACAGCTTGTTTGTATGATTTACCACCAGCCAATTCTTCACGAACACGTTCGTAAATCAATACGTTCGCATCAACCGACATACCAATTGTTAATACGATACCTGCAATACCTGGAAGTGTTAAAACAGCACCAAGGGATGTCATAACACCCATCAAGAAAAATACGTTGGCTATCAATGCAATATCGGCAACCAATCCACCGCCGCTGTAATAGAATCCCATAAACAAGAATACCAATACCAAACCAGCCAATGCAGAAAGTAAACCTGAGTTAATTGCTTCAGCACCTAAAGATGGACCAACAACAGCTTCTTCAACAATACGTGCAGGAGCATCCATTTTACCTGAGTTTAGGATGTTGGATAAATCTTCCGCTTCTTTGATTGTGAAATTTCCTGTAATAGATGAATTACCCCCACCAATTTCGCTCTGCACTGTTGGATAACTGTAAACATAATTATCGAGCACAATGGCAACACTTTTACCAATGTTTTCACCAGTCATACGCTTCCAAATCCCAGCACCTTCGCCATTCATGGCCATAGTTACTTCAGGTTTGTTATTTAATTGCCCGTAACTTAAACGTGCATCGGTAACATATTCACCTGTAAGGCGAGGTTTTCCATCACGTGGAACTTTGATAGCAACTAATTCAAATGCATTTTCTTTTTCATCAAATGGTTTCACGCTCCAGAAGAAACGAATGTCTTTAGGAAATGCCTCCTTGATTAATGGCATGTTCAATATTTCATTAACGCGAGAAGTATCCTTAGTAAGTGCAATACCTACTACAGGCCCTGGACGAAATGTACTGCCTTGTTCAGTTTGGTTAATATTCGGACTTAACACTGCATACAAAGGATTATCTTTCAATGCTTTTGCACGTTGAGCAACTTGTGATGTATCTTTCGTTGATGAGGAGTCAGCTAAAGCCATCTTCTCTGCTAATGTTTTTGAAGTATCTTTAACAGCAGCAGTCGAGTCAACAGTTGTTGCAGTAGAATCGGTAACTGAAGGTGTTGTTGCAACTGTTTTTCCGGCATTGTTTAAATCTTTCAACTTCTTATTAGCCGTTTCCAAAAATTGGAAAGCGTCTTTATTTTCAAAAGTTTCCCAGAATTCTAATTTCGCAGCTCCTTGAAGCAATTTACGAACACGTTCAGGTTCTTTCACTCCGGGAAGTTCAACCAAAATACGGTCAGAACCTTCTAAACGTTGAATGTTGGGCTGAGTAACACCGAATTTATCTATACGATTGCGAATAACAGTGTAAGCATTATCTACTGAAGCTTTTACTTTGGCACGAATAACCACAAGCACTTCGTCATCGGTCATTTTAGAATTAACCAAATCCTTCATGTCTTTATTTCCGAAGAATGCCGGAGATGAAAGACGAGCAGCTGGATCAGTTTCTTTTACTGCAGCAGCAAACAAATCGATGAAATCGCCACCCTTACTTTTCTGACGTGTAATGGCAAGATTCATTGCCTTGGTAAATACTGGATCTGTGCTATTATTTGATAAAGAACGAACAACATCCGAAACTGCAACTTCTAAGGTTACGTTCATACCGCCTTTTAAGTCAAGACCCAAGTTGAGTTCTTTTTCTTTACACTCACGATACGTGTATTTTCTAAAAATTGCGTTGTAAACAACCTCGCTCGCTATGGAGTCGATGTAGGCCTTTTCCTTGATTGGATCGCCGGCTGCGAATTCTTTGGCATCGTTCTCAACACTGCTTGCTTTCCAAGTAAATGAAAGTTCGAACAGGCAAACGAGCGCAAGCATGATCGCGAAAAAGCTAATAGCACCTTTGTTTTGCATTGGATATTGTATAGGATAAATTCTTAAAAATAGGAGCGCAAATATAGAATAACAAATATGAAATAACAATACGCTCTGAATATTCAGAAAATATGCAATATCAGTCGTTTCAGAAAAAACTTCTTTCAATAACACCTTAAACAAATGTCATATTATGGCAAATTCAATTCGAAAATGATTGTAAAAGCCAATCATTCAATTGAAAAATTTAACACCTTTGTTCTATGAAATGTTACTTTTTGGGATTCATACTCTGCTATTCCTTTTATACGAATGCTCAAGTAAATCAGACAATCATTGCTCTGAATAGAAATGATACAATTTCATGTTTCACAAGCGATTCTGTTCAAATGAAATTTCCACTAAGTGGTGGATTTAACTATGTTCAAGCAGGCAAGATTGACTTAAATGGAGATAATGTGCAGGACATTTTGTTATTCGACCGTTCGGGAGATCGTTTAACACCTTTAATATACACGGGAACAGCCGGAAATCCTGATTACACTTTTGATTTCAGTTTAGTATATTCATTTCCCAAAACGAAGCATTTTCTGGTTGTGAAAGATTTCAATTGCGATGGAAAATCGGATTTGTTTACCTATGAAAACAGCGGTTTCAAAGTCTACAAAAATATCAGTACCGTTAGCAGTGGATTACAATTCGAGCTGTATACAGAAAGTCTACAATCCTATTTTAATCCTGCAACATTGCCGATCTATTGCATTCCTGTTGACATTCCCGTTGTGGAAGATATGGACAACGATGGAGATATAGATTTGATGGTATTTGGTATACTAGGCACCTGTGTGGAATATCATAAAAATACAGCCATGGAAGAACTTGGCCGTTGCGATACACTTATGCTAAAGTTAGAAAGCGATAATTGGGGAGTGTTTACCGAAAGCTTTTCGACAAATGATGTTGTATTAAACGACAGCTGCGATCATCCTCCTGGAAAATACAGTGCGAATCGCCATGCGGGCTCGTCTATGTTGGCATTCGATTCGGATGGCGATGGCGACAAAGATTTACTTTTAGGTGATATTGCCTACCGAACAATGGTAAAGTTAACCAACGGAGGCACAAGTACTAACGCACTAATAACAAACTCACTATCTCCATTTCCAGATAATACCACTTTTGTGAATTTGCCAATTTTTCCTGCAGCGTTTTATATTGACATCGACTTGGATGGGAAACGCGATTTATTGGTTAGCCCGAACAATGAAGGAGGTTCCGAAAATAATCAGTGCATTTGGTATTATCATAACGATGGATTGGACAATTCACCTGTCTTCACATTTCAGAAGAAGACCTTGTTTGTAGAAGAAAGTTATGATTTTGGAGAAGGCGCTATTCCTGTTTTCTTTGATTACAATGGCGATGGAAAATCGGATATCGTGGTTGGGAATTATGGGTATTTTCAACCAGCAGGGACGTACAAATCTCAATTGGCACTTTTGGAAAACATCAGTACAACCGAATCACCGAAGTATAAATTAGTCACGGAAGATTTTGCTGGCTTGGGTGCACTTTCGGGCAACTCGCTCAATTACCATCCGAGTTTTGGCGATATTGATGGAGATGGAGATCAGGATATGTTGGTTGGTACTTCAGATGGACGAATTTTTCACTATACCAATAATGCTGCTTTAGGGAACGATGCTAATTTCGTTTTCACTAATCCTTCCTTTCAGAACATTGATGTTGGAACATTTGCGGCACCTCAACTTGTGGATGTCGATTTGGATGGACTTTTGGATTTATTGATCGGATCTCGCGAGGGTAAAATAAACTACTACCGTAACATAGGTTCTGCAAATGCAATGAGTTTAGAGTTAATTACCAATGCTTTGGGAGGTATTTCTTCAACCAGCAATGGCGATCCAAGTGGATTTTCTACACCTACACTTTTCCGGAAAAATGGGATAACATATATTATATGTGGAAGTCAATCCGGGATATTCAAATTATATGGTAATGTAGATGGAAATTTAGACGGGACTTTTGTATTAGAAGATTCCCTTCTTTTAGGTGATCGGAATGGAGAAAGAACGAGCATCAGTTTAAAAGACTTAGACGGAGATGGATTATTGGATGCCGTAACCGGAAATTATGCAGGTGGAATTTGTTATTACACTGGCATTTTCCCTAATAATATTAACCAAACAAACACTACAAGCAATCATTTTACTATTTTCCCAAATCCGGGAAGTACGTTGAATATCGAAAGCGCAAATGAACAAATCAATTCCATCTCCATTATAGATATGCAAGGTCGTGTAATTATGAATGAGAATATTGGAGGGAAAACACATTGTAGTTTATCAACCCAATGGATTGCTCAAGGCATGTACTTCATTATGATTCAAGGTAAACGAAATACAATTTCTCGAAGCTGGATAAAAAATTAAATCCGTTTCAAATTCTCTTTAAATATTTCAATAGACAAAAAGATGCTTCGATTAAAAAAAGATACAGACCCACGCTGGGCACATTTGGCAGGACAAGATTTAGAAGAAATTCTCAGCGACCATGCATTTTGCGAACAAAAAGCAGCTTCTACTTGTATTTCGTTAATTGTAAAATATCCTGAATATCCTGAATTGGTTACTGAGATGAGTGCGATTGTTCGTGAGGAAATGGAGCATTTTCAACGTGTTCATGAACTCATTCTTAAAAGAGGGTTAAAACTAGGTCGCGAAAGAAAAGACCCTTATGTAAATGAACTTGCACTTTTCATAAGTAAAGAAGGTGATCAAAATAAACTCCTTGTTGATCGTTTGTTGTTCTCTGCCATGATTGAAGCCCGCAGTTGTGAACGATTTAAAGTGTTAAGCGATAATATTGACGATGAAGAATTAGCCAATTTTTACCGAGAGCTTATGGTAAGCGAAGCTGGTCATTACACCTTGTTTTTGAAATTTGCTCGTAAATATTCCAACCCCAAAAATGTAGATGTTGATGCACGCTGGCAAGAATGGCTCAACTATGAAGCAGATGTCATTAGCAGGTATGGTAAATCTGGACAAATGCATGGTTAATTAACTGAAATTGAGAAACAAAATGCTAACGATGGCTTCTAATTATCGATTTATTTTCTAATACAAACCGCTAAAAGCCTTATACATAGTGTCATTTAAACACTTGCTTAGCTTTTAAAAAAATATCTGCTTAAACATATTGATATTGTTAGAAAGTTAATTTTTTATTAAAAAATCCGCAATTTTTATTTTGAAGTTGCGGAAATTTTTTTCTAAGTTTGACATATTGTAAATATTACAATATGGATTTTGTAGTATGTACTATATAGTTTTTAAAAATCATCACACAAATCATCACACACTTTAACCTCAAAACCATTATGAACAATTTTACCAATTTCAGAGTTGGGAAGCTGCTTAGTAAAATGTCTTTGTTGAAGGCATTTTTACTTTTACTGTGCATCGCTGCTTCCTCTAAAAGCAATGCACAAACGTACAATGTCACTTTTAGTGTTGACATGAATACAGTTACCAGTGGGTTTACAACACCCGAAGTTAATGGTACATTCAATGGATGGTGTGGCGGCTGCGCTCCAATGAGCGACTCAAATGCTGATGGTATTTGGGAAATTACCATTGCAATTGCACCTGGCACGTATGAATTTAAATATGCTGCAGATGGCTGGAACATTCAAGAAAACTTACTTCCAGGAACTGCTGGAACTGTAACGAATTCTGGTTACACTAATCGTTCACTAGTTGTTGCTGGTTCAGACATTGTTTTTCCAACAGTATGTTATGGTTTTGGAACACCTTGTGCCGCTGCACCAGTTGCTCAAAACGTAACTTTTAAAGTTGATTTAGCAGGAGTTTCTGGCTTTACAACTCCTACAGTAAATGGTGAATTTAATGGATGGAGTGGTTCTGCAAATCCACTAACTCAAGTTGGAACCACTTCGATTTGGCAAACAACACTTTCTCTTTTACCGGGAAATTATCAATATAAATTTGCTTACGATAATTGGACTGGTGAAGAAACTTTAACCCCGGGCACTTCATGCACATTTACTAGCGGTCCATACACTAACAGAACGTTGGTAGTAGGTGCTGCTGCTCAAACATTACCAGTTGTTTGCTGGGGAAGTTGCAACAATTGCGCTGCTCCATCATTCAATACTGTTTTCAAAGTAGATATGGCCAATGTTTCAGGCTTTGGAATTCCATATGTAAACGGAACATTTAACGGATGGTGTGGAGCATGTACTCCCATGACGCAAGTTGGCGCTACCACTGTTTGGCAAGCAACAATTCCTCTAGAAGCAGGAACTTATGAATACAAATTTACTTATGATGGTTGGAATGGTCAAGAGAGTTTAACTCCTGGAAGCTCTTGTACAGTTACAAACAGTGGCTATACGAATCGCTATTTAACAGTATCAAGCGCACAAACTTTGCCAGTTGTTTGCTGGGAATCTTGTTTATCATGTGTTGCGCCTATTGCTAATGTAACTTTTAAAGTTGATATGACTAACCAAACAGGCTTTGGTGCAGCTTATGTTAATGGTACCTTTAACGGATGGTGTGGTGATTGTAACCCAATGACAGATGCAAACGCAGACGGAATTTGGGAAGTAACGCTTCCAATTTCTGCAGGTACTATTGAATTCAAATACACTGTTGACGGATGGACTGGTCAAGAAAGTCTTGCTTCAGGAGGTTCATGCACACAAACAACCGGTGCATACACAAATCGTATTTTAACTGTTGGAACAGCAAACATTACAATGCCAGTAACTTGCTATGGAAGTTGCTCTTCATGCGCTACTCCTTCTGGACCATATAACGTTACGTTTAAAGTTGACATGAATAATGTTACCGATCCATTCACTACACCTTATGTAAATGGGACTTTCAATGGATGGTGCGGAAGTTGTGCTCCAATGACAGATGCAAATAGCGATGGAGTTTGGGAACTCACTGTTTCAGTTCCTACAGGCGCTCAAGAATACAAATTCACTTATGATGGTTGGACAGGACAAGAAAATCTATCGGCTGGAAGTACATGTACAGTTACAAATTATGGCTTCACAAATCGTTCATTAAATGTGGGAGCTACAACCGTTCTACCTGTAGTTTGCTGGAACTCTTGCTCAACTTGTGCAGCTCCTACTCCATTAGTTACATTCCGTGTAGACATGAATAATGTTACGGATCCATATACAATACCTGAAGTGAATGGCACATTCAATAACTGGTGTGGGAACTGTGCTCCAATGAGCGATGCAAATGGCGATAATGTTTGGGAAATTACTATTCCGCTTCCTGTTGGAACGTATGAATATAAATTTTCTAATGACTTCTGGTCGGGACAAGAATCTCTAACTCCTGGAACTTCATGTACCGTTACAGGCGGTGGATACACTAACCGTCTTTTGACAGTTTCTGCGAGCACTACATTACCAGTTGTATGTTGGAATTCATGCGCAGCTTGTTCATCAGCAACTTGGACTTCAGTTCAATCTGGTAATTGGGGCGCATTATCAACTTGGAATCAAGGAACAATTCCTCCAACAGGAGCTGATGTGGTTATTGCAACTGGCGATAACGTTACTATCAATGCAAATACTACTGTAACGAGTGTAAATGTTCAAACAGGTGGAGTCCTTAATCTAAACGCTGATGTTAAAATCACAAATGGTGGAACCATTGCTGGTCAGATGGTGGTGAATACAAATAAAGTATTGACATTATCGGGCGGAACATTGAATACTCAAAACAGTCATCTTTTCCTAAAATCTGGAGCTAATTTACTTCATGGTGTTGGAACACCTGGTGCTGGAGGAAGTATCGTAGGTAATATTTTCGTTCAACGTCAAGGACATTCTTCGTATGCGCATAATTTCTTCTCTGCACCGGTTAGCAATGGAACTGCCTCTCTTTTAGGACCAGGTCAACATTATTTTTACAATACACTAAATGGAACTGCTAGCACTGCGGATGATACAAACGAACCAGGTTGGACAACAGCTACTGGTCTAATGAATGTTGGACAAGGTTATGCTGCTGTATATGCTGGACTTGTATCATTTAATGGCCCAGTTAATAACGGAACAATCAATTATGCATTGGCTGCTCCTTCTGCTCCTGCAAGTCACTTCAACTTAATTGGAAATCCGTATCCATCGTCTTTATCTGCAAGTGCATTTCTTGCTCAAAACGGACCAACTGGCTCTAATAGAATTACTGGTTCTCTTTATTTCTGGGACGATGATGCAACTTTTGGAGTTGGTTATTCTGCAGCTGATTACGCTGTTTGGAATGGCGCTGGTTCTGTTGGTGGCGCAGGAACTACACCGAATGGCTTTATCGGTGTTGGACAAGGATTCTTTGTTGAAGCTCAAAGTTCGAACAACGTTACATTCTCTAACAGCATGCGTTCTGGATCTCAAGCTCAATTCTTCGACGAATCAACTATTCAACGTGTTCGTTTAAGCGTAACTTCTGCAGCAGGCGATTATAACGAAACCTTAATTGCATTTATTAATGATGCAACTGAAAGTCGCGATGCGCTTTACGATGCAACTAAATTGCATGGAAATAACCGAATTGCATTTTACTCCATGTTAGGAAATGATGAATTAGCTATTCAAGGCTTACCCTCATTGACTAATAACCGTATTGTTCAGCTTGGTTTATCTTCTGTATCTTCCGACTTACATACCATTAACTTGAGTCAATTGGAAAATATTGATGGAAGTGTTGTTGTGTATCTTGAAGATCATGAAACAGGAACAATCACAAATCTTCGTGTTAATTCTTCATACAGCTTCATGCCTGGTTCAATGAATTTAAATGAGCGTTTCACTGTTCGTTTCACAGCTCCAGTTGTAGTTTCAACAAATGCAGCTTCTTGCGACAATGCAAATGGAGACATCAATTTATCAACTGTTTCTTCTGAAGCAATCTCATATGAATTAGTTAACTCGAATGCAGCTGTTGTCTCACAAGGACAAATAAATAATGGTACTATTTCGATTGTTGGAATCAATGCAGGTGACTATAACCTTAATTTAAATTTCGGTGGAGTTTACTCATTCAGCAAAGCTGTTTCAGTTTCTGGAAGTGCAAATGCTTCAATTGAAATATCTGATGTTCCAACGATTATCGGAACAAATGAAACACTTAACATCACAGGTCAAAGTAATGGATCAATCGTTTGGTTGCTTAATAATCAAGTTATTGGTTTAGGTTCAGCGTTGAACTTCCAATTTACTGAAGCGGGAATTTTCACATTAACTGCTCGTTCAACGCAAGGTGAATGTGTGAATGAAGTAAACAGTACAATTGCTGTAAGCGACCTTTCAATTGGCTTCTCTGAAATAGCTAGTCAGAATTTTAATATCGTACCAAATCCAGCTCAGAGTGCTTCTTCAATCATCTTCTCTTCGAAACAAGCGAATGAATTTGTAAAAATTCAAATGATTGACGTAACCGGAAAAACACTTTATACTAATCAATTGGAAGTGAGCGCAGGTTCTCAAGTTAACCTTCCAATACAAAACCTTGCAACTGGAATCTATCTAGTTTCTGTAAGTGGTGATCACAGCCGCCTAGTTTCTAGACTTGTGATTCATTAAATTGTTGTTGAAATTGGTTTTGAGAGAGGGGGCAATTGCTCCCTCTTTTTTTTGCCTATCAATCAATTAATGAATATCATTTAAAAACTATAGATTGAACATGAAGGAGTTTTAATACATAAAAAAACGCTGCCCATTCAATGAACGGAAAGCGTTTAGATAAATGATATATTTTAATTATTTGTTAACTTGTGAGAACCTAAATGGGCATTCAAATTTACACATTATAAAAACATTGAGTTGGATTTAAAACTCATTCTATTATTAATTAATAGCCTTTTTCAAAATAATTTTCAATCCATTAGGGAATTATCATACCGAAAGCTATAGGAAAATCAATAAATTAATCCTTAGACAACGGACAGAAAAAACGTAAAGCTTTTTGTAATAGTTTCGGTAAGCATGGCTTTGTGGAATTCGCTTTGTTTTTAAAGTGGTTACAAGACACCAAATGAGCAATCGAAGGATTCAATTCATCGACAAGAATTCCATGTTCGATTTTGGCTATCAATAATAGCTTGTAAGTTACCATTACCATCGAACTGGGCCACAAATTTCAATTCTTGCATACCCGAATTTATTCCTGTCCAAGCTACAGTTATTTTATAAGCTGGGCCATATAAGCCTTCATCGCGCATAGACCAAGTGCCTTGCATGGTTTTTTGAAGTATCCCGCTATTGTCAAATAGTTGATAGATGACTTTTTTTGATTCATCATCATTAAGAGATACGAGATATTTACCAGAAATAGTCGTATAACAATATTTTTTTATTTGCGCATTAACAAATTCAACAGAAAGCAACATTGTTGCTAGAATTAGTAATTTTAAATTTTTCATTTTTCAATTAAAATAATTGTTCTTACTCTTTTGGATTTTCAGAATACTCACTGTTTTGAAAGTTGATTTCTTGATTCAAATTCTACAATTATACAATATTTTTTTATTTTAATATTGAATTCAATAATAATATTACTTACAGGGCTATTAATTTAAAACTTAACCATAACTAACTAATTAACGAAATAACAACCTAGTTCTACATTCAGGAACACTCATGCAGTTCGTTCCCGAAGAAAGTATCTACAACTATTTCCGATATGATGGAAAGAAAACGGTAATGGTGATAATGAATGCGAATGATTCAGAGAAAAACATCAGCACCGAACGTTTTGCAGAACGAATTCAAGGCAAGAGTAAAGCGTTTGATTTGATTGAAAATAAGAATATCTCGCTTGGAAATCTTCAATTAAAAGCGCGGGAAGTGAAAGTTCTAAAGTTCTAATTCCATAAAAAAAACGCTGTCCATTCAATGAACGGACAGCGTTTAAATTTCGATTAATGCTATTATTAAACTATTGCAGCTTTAATCAAGTTCAATGCTGAACCCGCTTTAAACCACTCTATTTGCGCTTCGTTGTAAGTATGATTTGCATGAATGGTTTCGCTTGTTCCATCGTCGTGATGAAGAACCATTTCGAGTGGCTTTTCGGGAGCAAACGAAGTTAGTCCCAAAATATCGATCGTGTCGTTTTCACGAATTTTATTGTAGTCTTCTTTGTTAGCAAATGTTAGCGCCAACATCCCTTGTTTTTTCAAGTTGGTTTCGTGAATACGTGCGAAGCTTTTTACCATTACCGCTCGAACACCTAAATGACGTGGCTCCATGGCAGCATGCTCACGGCTTGAACCTTCACCATAATTCTCGTCACCAATAACAACAGAACCAATTCCTGCGGCTTTGTATGCACGCTGTGTTGCTGGAACAGCACCGTATTCACCGGTCAATTGATTTTTCACTGAATCGGTTTTCTCATTGAAGAAATTCATCGCTCCAATAAGCATGTTGTTTGAGATATTATCAAGATGTCCACGGAATTTTAACCAAGGGCCAGCCATGGAAATATGATCGGTGGTACATTTTCCTTTGGCTTTGATCAATAGTTTCAATCCTTTCAAATCGACACCTTCCCAGGTTGGAAAAGATTCCAATAATTGAAGACGATCGCTTGTTAATGACACTTTTACTTCTACTCCAGAACCATCTTCTGAAGGCGCCTGATAACCCGCATCTTCCACAGCAAAACCACGCGCAGGAAGCTCATCTCCAGTTGGAGCATCGAGTTTCACTTGTTCGCCTTTGTTGTTTGTTAATTTATCGGTAAGTGGATTGAATCGTAAATCGCCGGCAATTGCCAAAGCAGTTACCAATTCTGGAGAACCTACAAAAGCAAACGTATTGGGATTTCCGTCAGCACGTTTAGCAAAGTTTCTATTGAACGAGTGAACGATGGTATTCTTCTCTTGCTTTTCAGCACCCAATCGATTCCACATTCCAATGCAAGGTCCACAAGCATTCGCAAATACTTTGGCACCCATTTTTTCGAAATCATCTAAAAAACCGTCACGATCGATTGTATAACGAACCAATTCAGAACCCGGCGTAATGGTAAATTCGGCTTTAGCAACCAAACCTTTTTCATTTGCTTGACGAGCCAATGATACCGAACGACTGATGTCTTCGTAAGATGAATTTGTACATGAACCGATTAAGCCCACATCCACTTTGGTTGGCCAACCATTCTTTTCTGCAACTTCCTTCATTTTGGAAATCGGTGTTGCCAAATCGGGAGTAAACGGACCATTCAAATGCGGTTCTAATTCATCCAAATTGATTTCAATAATTTGATCGAAATACTTCTCTGGGTTTGCATAAACATCCGAATCAGCAGTTAAGTGTTCGCGAATTCCATTGGCTAAATCAGCAACATCGGCGCGACCGGTAATGCGTAAGTAGCGTTCCATCGAATCGTCGTAACCGAATGTGGAAGTTGTTGCTCCAATTTCAGCACCCATATTGCAAATTGTACCTTTTCCAGTACAACTCATGGAATTAGCTCCTTCACCAAAATACTCAACGATTGCGCCTGTACCACCTTTTACTGTTAGGATTCCAGCCACTTTCAAAATCACATCTTTGGGGGAAGTCCAACCGTTGAGTTTACCCGTTAATTTAACACCAATTAGTTTTGGAAATTTCAATTCCCAAGCAAGACCAGCCATCACATCGCAAGCATCAGCTCCACCAACACCAATGGCAATCATTCCCAAACCACCTGCATTCACAGTATGCGAATCGGTTCCGATCATCATTCCGCCAGGAAACGCATAGTTTTCCAAAACAACCTGATGAATAATTCCAGCACCCGGCTTCCAAAAACCAATGCCGTATTTGTCTGAAATTGATGATAAAAAATCGTATACTTCTTTATTTGTATCAACGGCAGAACTTAAATCTTTACTTGATCCAACTTGCGCAGTAATTAAGTGATCGCAATGAACCGACGAGGGAACAGCTACTTTTTTTCTACCAGCTTGACTAAATTGCAACAATGCCATTTGAGCAGTTGCATCTTGCATAGCAACACGATCGGGAGCGAAATCTACGTATGAGTTCCCTCTTTCGAATGCTGTATTTGCAGGACTTTCCCAAAGATGGGCATAAAGAATTTTTTCAGTCAACGTAAGCGGACGACCAACAACTTTTCGAGCTGCCTCTACCCTATTTCCGAAATCTGCGTAAACGTTTCGGATCATTTCAAGATCAAATGCCATGTATTTATTTCTTTATTGTTTGATTATCAGCAAATTTCAATTATTGAAACAGCTTCGCTAATGTATGCGATTATGCGTTTGAATACAATAGTTAAAAAGGATTCTAATGAAGATTCAATGAAAACATGAATTGATTGAAATTCACGTTGTTGTTTTTTCAATTTTCTGCATCTTGCGTGAAATTCAGATTTTCGGAAATTAGTCCATTTAAAATTCTTCTAAAACCAAAACATGAAACACATTTTCATTATATTATCAGTTATTTTCACCTGTTTAGTAAATGCTCAAACTTATAATGGACCAGAGAGTATTGAATATGATGCGAGCAATAATCGCTACCTCATTTCTAACACAAGCGGCGGAAATATCTTAGCATGCTCTGCAAGTGGAACATTAACCGTATTTAAAAGTGGAATTAGTCCAGCTCCTTATGGTTTGGAGATTCTAAACAATGTAGTATACGCATGTTGCTCTGGATTTATCAAAGGATATTCTCTTACGAATGGAACACAAGTTTTTAATTTAAATACCGGAGCTACATTCCTGAATGGCATTACCAGTGATGGAGTTCACACACTTTTTGCCACCGATTTTAATGGCAAGAAAATATATCGAATCAACACCCAGTCAACGACATTCAATGTGATGGCTTCAGGTCTAACACTAAGTCCTAATGGAATTGTTTACGACCAAGCGCATAACCGATTGGTGTTTGTAAACTGGGGCTCGAATGCTCCTATAAAAGCACTTTCATTAACCGATTCTGTCGTTACAACTTTGGCAACTACTACTCTTGGAAACTGCGATGGGCTTGCTTGGAATGGCCTGGACACATGGTATGTTTCGGCTTGGACAGGACAAAAAATTGTGAAGTTCAATGCTAATTTTTCTGCTGCAGCGGTAACTATTGCAACTGGAATGTCGAGTCCGGCTGATATTTATTACAACACATATTCCGACACTTTAGCGATTCCAAATTCAGGAAACAACACCGTTTCATTTATTGGATTTACGCCAATCGTCAATGTTTCATGTAGTTTATTACCCATAACAACAAACGCCAATCAAGCCATTTTTGAAGGCAGTCAACTTTCCTTTGGCGATTCAGTTTTGCGTATTTCACTTACCAATAATTCTGGTTTGGGATTCGCTTATCCTTTAGCGCGCATTACACCCGTTTCTGCACTTCCAAGCGGAATGAGTTTTGGCGGAAATGGTGGCGGATTTGAGGTTTTCGCATCGGCATGGAATCCGGATTCGGTTGCTGAAGCTCAGTTCTTTTTTAATGTGACTCAAGCGATTCCCGAAAACACCCTACTTGATTTTACTTTAGAGGTTAGCAATTTAAGTCCATCGTCCGCAGATACCTGCTTTTTCGCTGAAACGTATAGTGTAAACCTCAACCCAGGAATTGTTTTAGGGTTGGATGATGTTGAACAAAACTGGAATGCTTATCCCAATCCAAGCAATGGGATTATAAATATTCAACTACCATCAAACAAAGGAACATTAAGTATTTACGATTATTCAGGAAGATGTATTTACAATTCAGAAATTCATTCGAAACAGCTAACTATTGGAAAGGATGTATTGTCGAATTCAGGTGCTTATCATCTGGTTTGGATTTCAAAAGATTCCAAAAAATCATCTCGCAAAACAGTGATTGTAAATAATTAATTAAAACATCATCCCATTTCAAAATCCCTCCATTGAATTCATGAAAATTAACTGGTTTAAACCACGCACATTTATTCTTGCATGTATAATAAGCAATGGATTTTCATTGAGTGCGCAGAATTCCAAAGATGCTTCGGAGGGAGTGAAATTAATTCCCATTGAAACGCCCAAGGGGAAATTCAATGTATGGACAAAAACCATCGGCAACAACCCGACAATGAAGTTGCTTTTGCTAAATGGAGGTCCCGGTTTAACGCATGAGTATTTTGAATGCTTGGAAAAGTTCTTTCCCAACGAAGGCATTGAGTTTATTTATTACGATCAGCTTGCATGTGGAAACTCCGACAATCCAAAAGATACTTCCCTGTATGATTTACCGCGCTATGTGGAAGAAGTGGAACAGTTGCGCATTGCATTGAATTTGGACAAAAGCAATTTTTACCTTTTGGGACATTCATGGGGTGGAATTTTAGCCATGCAATACGCCTTGAAATACCAGGATAAAATGAAAGCACTCATCATTTCGAGTATGATGGCGAGCGTTCCTGAATATGGGAAATATGCCGACAATGTATTGGCCAAGCAAATGGACCCGGAAGTATTAGACAGCATTCGTGCAATTGAAAAGCGAAACGACTTCCAAAATCCGAGGTATATGGAATTGTTGACACCCCATTTTTACAACAAGCATATTTGCCGATTGGAAGTTTGGCCCGAACCTTTAACACGCTCATTTAGTCATATAAACAACGAGCTGTATGTTATTATGCAAGGACCTAGTGAATTTGGAGTTGCTGGTAAACTAATAGATTGGGATGTGAGCAAAAATTTGAAAGACATTAAAATTCCAACTTTAACCATTGGCGCAACGCACGATTCGATGGATCCAAACTATATGGAATGGATGAGCAAGCAACTTCCAAAGGGAGAATTCTTGCTGTGCAAAAACGGAAGTCATTGTTGCATGTTCGACGATCAACAGACCTATATGAACGGTTTAATATCATTCATCAAGCGAGTTAATTAATAACAAAAAAACGACCCACCTTGCGGCAGATCGTCTTTCCAAACCAAAAACTATTTTAAAAATCTCTTTTCTAAGAAGAGCGATATGCCATTTCGGTAGGCGATTTTGAATGTGGACCGAGGAATACCCGTGCATAAATTCGGATGATTGCCAATCCATCGATGATAAAACTCAGAGAGGTGAAAAATGCGAGTAGGTATTGATCAGCGTGGATGTGCGAAAAAATCAAATCTTCCCCAATAAACGTTGGTGAAATTGGAAAACCCGTAACGCCCAAACATGCAATAAAAAACACCAACGCAATTTTTGGATGCTTGAATGAATGACCATGAAACTGGTCTAAATCGATACTTTGTTCCAATTTTCGCAAACGGCGAAGGCAAAAATACCCAACAATTCCTGCAAGTACAATTCCGCTAAGATAAAGATGCACCTGCTCGAACATGAATTTTTCATTGAACGAAATAGCTAAAGCCACCCAAAAGTGGTTCATGATGATGAGCATCCAACTTAGTTTGACTTTGATACGTTCCGAAAACGCTTTCAACACCATGATTACGCCAATAAGCGAGAAAACAATTGGCAAGTACATTTGAACGTTATCGGGTAGAACTTCTCGATGATACACACAAAATAGGCCGCCCGAGTAAACTACAAGGAAAAATAGAGCGACGCTTTTGATATTCATGAAGTCAAGTTTTTTACCAACCAACTTTAATGGATTCCATAAACGGCGATACATAAAAGAGTCGAGGTTCCATTCTTTTAAACTCAATATATACAGTGAATATTCAATTCGTTTTGGCCAAGAGTCTTCGAACGTATGTTGACGTGGAACGAAATTATAAAACTGTTCACGAATCATATAACTTACTACTGAAGGAGACACCAATAATTGATAGGTTCTCAAAAAGGCATTTCCCGCAAAATGAAAGAGTGCAAGACTTTCGAAACCCGCTGCAATCTCAATAAAAATTAACCCTATTTGAGCGATGGAGGCATAGGCAATTTGGCTTTTCACCGATGATTGAACTCGGGCAATGAGTGTGGTAACGATACTTGTTGATAGTCCCAATAAAGCGATGAGAATGCGTACCGAAAATTGATGTTCCCAAAAGGGGAATGTTCTTAAAAGTAAAAACACACCCAAATGCACAGAAAGCGATCCATAAAAAATAGCACTCGATGGAGTTGGACCTTCCATGGCTCTCGGAAGCCAGGATGAAAAAGGCAATTGTGCTGATTTAGCTGCAGCCGTTAATAGTATTGCCAGCGAAATTAACACTCCAATGATACTGTGCGATTGAAGGTGTTCATTTACTAATTCATAATCGTTCAACTTCGCAAACGTAATATTGGAGTGCCATAGATGATGCGTCATCCACATGGCTAAAATAATTCCAACATCTCCAATGCGATAAATAGAGAAAACTTTCACTGCATTTTTTACTGGCAAATAGCGATCGCGATAAAAGGCAATGAGTAAGAATGATGAAATCCCCAGCATTTCCCAACCAATGAATAAAGTTTCTAAATTACCCGAAAGGATGGTGACGTTATATCCAATAAAAAAGAACAAGGTGGTATTGAAAAAACGTTTGTATCCTTTTTCGCGATGCAAATAATATCGACTATAAATAGTAACCATTAAAGTTAGTAATGAACCAACAAACAGATAAACTGCTGATATTCGATCGAAACTAAAATCGAGGAAGAACTCGTAATCATTGGTTTTATATAGCACGATATCGCGGATATCGAGACGTTCAAAACCATGCAAAATCCAAAGCACAAGAAAAACTAGAAACAGCACAAAATGCGTCCCGACAGTGAATAATGCCGTTCTGGAAACTGCTTTTTCATTGTCCTTATTTAAAAACAAACTCAGAATAAAGCCAAGTAATGGAACGATGATAAATAAATGAAGTATCGTTATCATAACTAAGATTTTGAAATAAGGTAAACGGGAAGATTTTCTTCATGCGACTCAAATTCAGCAGCTAAATTTGTCGCTGATTTCAGTTCATGTGCAAGTGTTCTGTAGGGAATAAAATCCCCTTTTTTAAACTCCGAAAGTTTATTGGTTTCGGGGTTCACAACAACCAAATGAATCCATTCGTTAATAAACCATTCGTATGTTGCAGGATTCCGCTTAATGGTTTCGAGAACAACCTCTGGAAAATGCTCTACTATGATTAGTAAGCGAACAGGATCGTGCACTTCAATCATCTGACTTGGAAGACCGGGCCGTAAATCGCCATCAATACCATTGGCAACACCAAATAAACCCATTACGTTGTGTGGCAGTTTTGTTCCAGCACCGAGCTTTTGATTATCAACACGTGAGAAATAATATTCCAAATTAATTCCGCCACAAACGGGCGCTGCAGCATTCAAAATATTCAGTAAATACTTCCCTTCGGGATCGACACGGTAATCGAATGAATTTAAAAATGAACGGCGATCTAAGAATAAACCATTGGTTAATTCGCGTCTGCCAATAATGCACAATGCATTTGTTGCATGATTCAATTCGGGACGAGGTTCGAATAATGAAACAGAGCGTATTCGGATTTTCTCATGAACTTGCTCTGGAGACAATTTGGAATTTGTAGAAACCAACCTCCTTGAACGCTCTTTCGAATTGTAATCGAGCGCTTTTTCAAAATTCTCAACATTGGAAATATGCTTTTCTGTATTGACAACATTCAATGAATTTTCGTCATAAAAAACGACCTCATCGCGTGTTGTATCGTGAAGCGCTCCAATAAACTGGGTTGTATCTGGAATGATAATTCCACGGTTCTTCAATTCGGCCCTGACCTTTGGATGGTTGGCCATAAAACTAATCACCCGTGCATTCACCGAACCTGGTCTTCCCGAACAAGCACCGCAATCGTAAGCAGCATAATGTGGATTATTTACGCTACTTGAACCATGTCCAATAACATAAACAATAGATGCAAAATTCTCAACCAAGCCGATGCTCTTCAAGAGATTCTCAACACGGATAATCATTTCATCGATGCTAAACCCAATTTGCAGTTCGCCTTCTTTATCAGTCAGGTTTTTATTCTCAATACTTAGATTGGAGAATTTGTCCATGTGACGCAAAGAAGTTGCAGTTGCAGGACTCATGGATGGCTTAAACAGATTAATAAATAATCGAATTGCTGACCAAAATCCAACCGTTTGAGAAATAATCCATCCTTGAAATAAGCCGTGGCTTCGTTTTGTAAAATGGACGTCTTTTTTACGTTTGGTTGAACTACCAATTTCTTTAATAAGATATTTTGGAGTTACAGGAGCTGGACATAGTTTCGTATGAAATTTCCCATGTTCGGGCTTGTAATAAAATTCAACACCAAAAAATCCAGGAGTACCAAATGTTTCGCAATTGGGATCTTGTTTTTCTAGGTAACGACGGATGGAACATTCGCGGTCATCAATACAAAATAGTGCTTGAAAGCTGTGTGATTTTTTCTCTTCAATGTGTGAAGATTGGGTTTCAACACCTTTCAAAACTTCATCGTAATAAGACCATTCGAGCGCTTCTTGCCAGATATAGAGCACTTCGCTTAATTCGGTTTCTGCAACAGGAGCAAAAAGCTCCTCTGGTTTCTCCACCATCTTTTTACAAAGCGGCTCCCAATTTTCACCAAAATGTTGATCCAGTTTATCAATTTCCATCATTAATTCGAGAAGAATCAAATCGTGCAAACTGATTTTCTTGTGATCGAGCAGTGTGTTTGGATCGTGTTCGATGGCAGCAACCATTCCCGACCAACCTTGATGTGCAAATTGTTGATCGAATAAGTAGCGTTCGTAGAGCGATTCATCCCCAACCAAGACCTCGAGTAATTGCCGAATTGTAGTATGACCATTTAGAAGAAATGCCTTTGCACGAGACGTTTTAATGAAACTCGTAAAGCTATTTCGTTCAATTTCGCGCACTGAAGCAAGAAATCCTTTATGCCAAACTGGAAAATTCCAAATGGCAATTCCTTGATCGAGATAACTGCAGAGAATTCGGAATAAGGTAGGATGCACTTGCGAATCGAGATCGATACGAAATTGTTTTTTCCAATGAGCGCGTAATTTTCCAATTCGGGGCGAAATACTTGTGTCGTAAGGTTTACTCAGTATATTTTCTTTCCATTGCTGAAGATGGCTTGCACCCTTCTTTTGAATAATAAGTTTATCCAAAATGTTTTCTCGAATGGAGTTCTTTTCATAGAGAGTTCTATATTCATCCAACCGAAGTGATACACTGTAACCAAACATTTCGGAAGCACTGTGAAGTCCCAAATGAAAGTTGCGATCTTGAAATGCGTGAAGCGTATTATGATGAATGAAATCTTTTAACGGAGCTTGAGCAGGTAAATAGTGTTTTAGTTCGTGAAGCACATGGTGCTCATCGAACGTAGAATGATGTTTCATTTTAGAATAATCAAATAGTAAATCAAATAGCTACTTGAAACTGCACAGTAAAGCAGTTTTTAGTGCCGTTAAAAGGCAAATCACTCGTACTTGAATTTAGATAAACTGGACGTTGTTGCCAGTCGAACGTAATTTTTGTATTGTGATTATTGAGGAAGAAATTGATACCCGCATTGGTCATTTGCATCGGCTTCGAAAGGCGGTTGTAATCGCCTAACATGTAGCAGAAATAGGGTTGTATTTTGAGTTTTTCAGGATTTACAAATCCTTTACCCAATACATAGCCAATTTGCGTGTAATAAACTGTTCCTGTTCCGAATAATGGGAAGGCATTTCCTGCACCATTGAAGGATGCTTGTGATGCGACAGTTCCGTTTGCAGGATTCATAATCCCGTTGTTCCGCAAATATCCTTTTCCATAATTGCTATGCGTAACTGAAGCATAAATCGTTAAGGCATCTCCGGTTTCTTTGCGCAAAGGCATATCCAAAAACACATCGGCACAAAGCAATGTCATATCGGTGTGCAAAGTATCGTTTGTAGAACTTGTTCGCCACATGGCATTATGTTGAAAGATGGAACCCGCTCCAATATTGAACACTCGTTTGCTACCTAAATAGGAGCCATTTGTGTAGGGTGTGAGATTGGTTTCCTGATCCCAAAACTGCCACATTACATACCCCTGATATTGTTTGTTGTCAGCACCTGTTGCAAAACTGGAATTTGAAGAGATGGGAGCTGTTGCAGAATACAAGGTCGATTTTTCAAAGTTCATTGGATCGGTGAGCGCAACACGGTAATCCAATTTCCCTAATTTTCCTTTGGCATACAAACTCAGCTTACGGTTGAATTGATCGGTTGCATCGATGGTTGCAAAAGGAAATATGGGACTATCCATGGGGAGAAAAGTGACCACACTTGCATTCGAGAGACGAGAAAGACCAACCCAATTGGTCAAACCACCGCCAATGCTCAGTTTGTCTTTCACAATTGAATATTCTGCAATGGCATCGTGGAAGAACAAGCCCACTTTGCGATCGCTTAAGTGATTGAAATTATTCATCCCCAATTGTACATATACAAAAGCACGTTTATTCAATGCACCGAACAGTTGAATACGGCTGCGACGAATTCCGATATCGAAGGTTTCTGCTTTGGGAGTTCCGAAAACAGTTGAACCCGGATTGCTTTGGTTGTATCGTGCCCAAGCTTGATTGGTCAGTGTAAACTTGATGTAATGCGAACCATCTTCGTTTAATTTAACGGTGCTTCCGGCGCCATTGAATGGGTCCATTTGAGCGAAAATGGTTTTGGTCATTAAGAAAATCACCAATAAAAAAAATCTATTTTTCATTTGTAAATTAATTTTTTCCTTTTTTATGAGAAGCCAAAGCGTGTTTTGATAGTGGCTTGTGTTTTTCTAATCCCTTAATTGTAAAAGATCCACCACCACGTTTGTAAGCATTTTCAAAATTGTGAAGATTCTCCATCACACTATGATCGACCAAACGTGTTTTATCGAAATCGATAATGATTGTTTTACCTGCGGGAATTCGATCTAACTGTTTTTTAAATCCTAAGAAGTTGCTAAATACAGCCGATTTCTCTACCTCGATGGTATAAATTCCTTTTTCTTCATCCACATGCAAAGTCAAAAATGGTTTAAAGAAACTTGAAGCAGGAACTCCATTGATTGAGTGAATGATGAATTTCACAGCAATACCAACAGCTATCCCGATAAGTAAATCGGTTAACAATGTTGCAACGATGGTCGAAACGAAAATGAGTAATTGTTCTTTTCCAACGTGGAAAACATGCTCAAATTCTTTAGGTGAAGCCAATCGAAAACCAACAAAAATAAGCATTGCAGCAAGAGCTGTTACGGGTACCATTTTAATTAATGGTACAAGAGCAACTACAAAAAGCAATAAGAAAATTGCATGGAAGAAATTGGCCCAACGACTTTTACCTCCGTTATTAATGTTTGCAGAACTACGAGCAACTTCCGAAATCATGGGTAAACCACCAAGTAAACCAGAAACAGCATTTCCAATTCCAACAGCAGTTAAATCTTTACTAAGGTCTGATTTCTTTTTCTCTGGATCTAGCAAGTCGATTGCTTTTCCTGTAAGAAGCGATTCAAGGGAACCAATTAACGTGAACATCATTAGATACTTCAATGAAATGGTTATTAAACCCGAATTCATTAAACCTGTAAAATCTACATTGTAGTTAATTTTAAATTCGCCTGGATTTACAAGCGGTTTAAGGTCTTTGAAGGTATCGCCGCTAAGGTTGAAATACTGACCTAACAAAACAGCAACAATCAACACGACTAAAGCTGGTGGTATTTTAGCAAATGTTTTTCCTAAAAACTTCCATCCAAAAAGGATAATCAAACTCACTGCTCCAATAATGGCAATGTGTGAATTCATGTGCATAAAGCTTTCAGGAAGCATCATCAACAATTCAACTGGTTCTTTTCCTTTGATTATTGACGGAGCTGTTCCTAATGCAAGGTGCAATTGCTTCGACATGATTATAATTCCAATTGCGGCAAGCATTCCGTGAACAGCTGAAAGTGGGAAGAAATCGGCAAGACTAGCTACCTTCAATTTCCCAAGAATGATTTGAAGTATTCCGGCAATTAAAACGACACCGAGAGTAAGGTGCCATCCTAAAAATTGTTCAACAGGCATCTTCATGTCTGCTGCGGCTGTAATAAGTGTTTCAGGAGTATAACCTAATGTGACACCGAGTTTGGAAGCCGCAAGACCAAGCTCATCAACACAACCTGCGCAAATAACAATTAATCCGGCAGCAGGACCTTTGATAGTAAGTTCAGAACCCGCAAAAAAAGCTACAACCAAACCACCCACAATGGCAGTTAGAACCCCCATGATTGGAGGGAAATTGGATGCTCCTGCAATTCCAAGGCAGAGAGGAAGAGCAATCAGAGAAACAAGGAATCCAGAAAGAAGATCGGATTTCCAATAGGATTTTAATGAAGTGAATATAGAATGGGATTTATTTTTAGTAGTATTCATTTTATTTAGAAGTTGAATACATCGTCCATGACAGGACGCGTATAAGTTAAAATGATTCGCATTGATTGATGAATTACCAATGCTGTTGGGGAAATTAAAGTGGAAATTGAAGGATCTAAAACCCTTACACAACTTGGAGAAGTTGAAGAAATAACAAAAAACGAGGAATCAGAATCTATATATAACAGAGATTCCAATTAAAATATCAAATCAATAAAACACCGTATTTCAACCAAACAGGAACGGAAGGTGGGGCATTTGTAAAATAATTGCAATAATTTATATGTGATAATTGAGATGGAAAGCAAATCTCAAAAGCAAGAAGAATAGTTTGTGTCGCAGAAAAATAACGCTTTCGAGATTCATTTACCTCGTTGTCTTCAATTAACTCGTATGGAAGACAAAATGTGTCCTGATGATCGGAATGAGAAGATTGAATTTGCTTTGATGATTCGCAAGAAAATTCAACGATTGAATTCGCATTAACCCAACCAATAGATAATAATAAGAATGAAAGAAGGAGTAAACTTGAACGAAACAGCCTAGAATTCATGCTGCAAATATAACAGTAAATAATTCGGAAATTATCCAACAATGACTAAAATTAATCAAGGATTTTTTCCAACACCCGGCATAAATGAAGATTAGATATCCATCATTCATTTTGAACGCAAGTCCATTATCCTATGAATCCTTTTATCTTAAGCTCTTCGAATAACTTTAACTCCAGCATAAGCAGAAAGTAAAGTAGTAAACGATAGAATGACAAAGAGAATCCAACCGCCCGAACATGAGCCAGAAAGAGATTCATTGGAAGTCATTCCCATCGCATCCGAAAACAAACGTAGGTTCAAGGGTAGAAGAAACAAGGCCAAGAGGCAACTAAGTAATCCGAACAACCGTATCATGCTGACGAAGATAGATGCAGTAATAGGCTGTTAATCAAGCCCATTTCAAAAAGCAATGAACTAGATAGTGTTAATAACTACGATATCTATATAATTGATTATCAATTATTTAAACAATTTTCTTTTCTAATTATAAGGAACTTAAATAAAAAATGCTCCCGATTGAAGGAGCATTTTTTATCACGGAGTTGATTATTTTATTCTTTGAGGAAGAACAAACTATACTTACAAAACATCCAATTAGGTATTTTCGACAACCTTATTTTCGACAGCCGCAATGTTGACCATGGAAGCCATGAGTTTCATCGTGCCATTGAAAATCGTTGTTGCCATGAAGCTGTTCAAAGAAGAATGGCATTCGTTTCTTTGCATTCAACAGGTCCATAGACATTGCATCATACGGGTTTCCATTTGCCACCGTGTATTTGATGCTTCCTATGTTGTTTATATCATCCAAGGGATTAGTATCCAATACAACAAAATCAGCAAGTTTTCCTGTTTCCAGTGTTCCGAGATCCTTTTCCATTCCAATGTAATATGCTCCATTAACCGTTGCACATTTCAAGGCTTGATAATTACTCATTCCTCCAGCAGCAAGCATTTTCAATTCCCAATGTGCGCCAAGCCCTTGAATTTGTCCGTGAGCACCCAAGTTTACTTTTACACCAGCATCCGCAAGCTTTTTACAAGAACGTGAAACTTGTATATGGCCGTTTTCATACTCTTCTTCGGGAACGGCTGTCCGGTAGCGCGCACGAGAATCAATCAAAGCTCGCGGTGTAAAGTTCATCAAGCGCTTGTTTTCCCATACATTGTCTTTGTGATAGTAATAATATTCACCATTTACGGCTCCATAACTCACAATCAATGTAGGAGTGTATCCCGTTTGGGAATTGCTCCATAATTTCACCACATCATCATAAATATCGGCAACGGGAATGTTGTGTTCAACACCGGTATGTCCATCGAGAATCATACTCATATTGTGAAAGAAGTGTGAACCACCTTCAGGAACCACTTCCATGTTGAGTTCACGAGCCGCAGCAATTACCTGCTGACGTTGGTTTCTTCGGGGTTGATTATAACTTTTCACACTGAAAGCTCCAAAGGCCTTTGTTCGTTTCAAAGCAAAACGAGCATCATCGATGTTGTTAATCTGTGCTCTAAAATCGCCATCGGCACCATATAAAATAATACCTGTTGAGAAAATACGCGGACCTGTCATGATACCTGCTTTCACCATCTCGCTTTGCGAAAAAACCATTTCCGTGTTTGATGAAGGATCGTGCGTAGTGGTTACTCCGAAAGCCAAATTTGCAAAATACGACCATTGTTGTTGCGGACTCAATCCATAGCGAAACGTTCCCAAATGGGCATGAACATCAATCAAACCTGGAATAATAGTCTTTCCTGAGCAATCAATTACTTGCACATCGCTTGGCACTTTTACATCAATTGATTTCCCAAGCTGTACAATGCGATTTCCTTCGGTTATCAAGGTTGCATTTTCAATCACAGAACTGTCTTTCATCGTAACAATTCGTGCATTGACATAGGCATATTTTGCATAGGGTTTTTGATGCCTCATTCTTAAGTCAATGGATACTCCTGAAGTTACCGGCTTAGGCGCTTCGGCTTTTTCCTGAAGGTTAAACCACGATTTTACATCGGTGCTGAAATATGTATCACCTAATGTCCAGTGAAGCTTATCGCTTCCATTGCTCCAATGCACATTGATACCAGCTTCTTGAGAAACTAATTTTACTGGATAAGCGCTTGTTCCATTGCTTATATCGAGCGGTTTTCCTGTTTGTATAAATGGTGTTAGATATACTTTAAAGAGTTCGGTAAATGCCAACCATTTGTTATCGGGACTGGGCATGAAGTAATTTGCATAGATCGAGGTGTAGTGTGTTCGTTCATCAAATCCATTCAAATCGACACTCTTGTATGCTTTCTCCAAGCCACCAAAAAGATATCCACCCGTTTGAAAAAAGATACGCTTTCCATCAACGGAAAATCTTGGATTTTCTCCATCTGCAGCCAATTTCTGCATAGCTCCATTTTGGATAGTGATGGTATACATTCCCGGTTCTGTGCAGTATGCAAAACCTTGGTGATCGTTACCTTCTTCTTTCAAAAATACGAGCATTTTCCCATCGGGCGAAAACTGTGGTGTTCTGAATATCCCTTTCGATCTTGTAACAGATTTGCTCTGTTGAGATTTCAAATCATACAAGCAGATAGAACCCATAGCAGTATCGCTCCAAGTTACATAAGCAATCGATTGTCCATCGGGCGAAAAGCTCGGTTCAAACTCGAAACGCTCCGAACTGGTAAGTCGCTTCGGTTTTCCATTGGGCAAGGACTTTTGCCACAAATAACCAACCGCATTAAACACCAATGTATTACCATCGGGTGACGTTATTGCTTGACGAATCGTTTTTACATCGAAGGAATCTGGGGCTGCTTCTTGTTGCATGTGGAGCGCATCGGCAATGGTATGATTGCTTGTTAGTTTGAATGGCACTTCCTCTGCCCCACCCGATTTCACATCAATCTTCCGGATTTTTCCTTTTGCCCATACATAGATAGACTGATCATTTTCGGACCAACAGAAATTGGAATACACACCGAAAATGGCCCAGGCTTCCTGCTGATCTTTGCTAAGCTCCGTATAAATTGGACTTTCCAATCCACTTGCTAAATCTCGAACAAAAAGCACCGTCTTCTCTCTAACTCGTCTCACAAATGCCAAACGTTTTCCATCATGCGAAAGTGTTGGGCGCACCGCACCACCTGGACCACGAACCACAGTTTCAGTTTTCCCTGTCTCCCGATCTAAGCGATTAATCACATAAATCTGTGCGTTGGGATCTTTGTTGTATTGAAAATATCCACCCGGATAAACATCCTCACTGAAATACACATAGCGATTATCGTTTGAAACAAATGGCTCACCAGCATCCTGCTGATCGTTTTTCTTCTTAGTTAGTTGCATCCCACTACCACCTGAAATATGGTACATCCACAATTCGCCAGCTCCCGCCGAGCGCGTGCTCGTAAAATGCTTGCGTGCAATGAGGTAATTTCCATCGGGCGTCCAAACGGCATTGTTCAGTAATCGATAATCTTCTTTAGTGATTTGCTTCGGTTCTTTTCCATCGGCATTCATCACCCAAATGTTATCGGCACCACCGGCATCACTTGTAAAAGATATCTTTTTCCCATCGGGACTAAATCGTGGCTGTACCTCATAGGCCTTTCCCGACCTCAAACAAACAGCAGTTCCACCTGAACTGGGCATGGTGTAAATATCACCCAACAAATCGAAAACGATTGTCTTCCCATCAGGACTCAAATCGAGATTCATCCATGTTCCTTCGGTCAATTCGAAAGAAACAGATTTTGCTGATCCACCCGGTTCATTAACGTTCCATTCGGATTTTGTGTCTGATTTTGCAGCATTTTTCTTTTGTCCAAAGGCGGGAAGGATGCACAAACTACTTAGAAATAAATAGGCGTATTTGATCATGATTGAGTTTTGAGAATTGGCAAAAATAGGGGAAAGATAGTTAGTTGAAAGGGGAAAGTTTTAAAGTAGAAAGGGGAAAGTTGGGAAGTTGGATACATTTAGATATTGCTGAGGCATTCGCCGAAGCTAAGAAATGATTAATCCCGAGAGAGCTACAAAGCGAAACTCAGGAAGAATTTTTCAGGACGAGTCATTGACCCCAATCCCCAACCCTACTTGCCACTATGTGGTCCCCGCTGCAAGAAAGGGAGCAAAATTTCGAGATTTTGGAGTATTTCGTTTCAATTGAAATTTAAAAATGTTTAACGTCACAATCTTAAAGCAGCAGAATATTCTCCCCTCTCCGCCACATAGTAGCCCCTTTGCCTTAGGCACCTCTATGTGGCGGGAGAGAGGGGCCAGGGGATAGAGGTCCGAGGATGCCAAAGTGAAAAGTTGTTAAGGACGAATCACCCAAGCTTGAAAACCAAATAATGGAATATTCTGCATCCAATCTTGCTGCTTGAATCCCGAGAGAGATGTCCGAACAGTTATATAGGGTTTGTACTTATCATAATAAACTCGCAAACTGCGCGATTTTAAATTCTCAGACGATTTTACTTCAATTGGAATTACCTGATTATCTTTTTGAATTACAAAATCGACTTCTGAATTTCCATTTTCAGGACTCCAATAATAAGCTTTACAATTTTGACTAACCAGCTGTTGAATAACAAACTGCTCGGAAACTGCCCCTTTAAACTCAACAAATAATGAATGACCATTCAAAACTATTTCCGGGTTTAAATCGCCCATTGCACAGAGCAGTCCCACATCATTTAAATACACTTTAAACCTAGTCCAATCGGCATAAGCACTTAGAGGCAATCCTGGTTTAGTTATTCGATTTGCGATAATAATAAGACCTGCATCTTTTAACCACTCAATGGCAAGTTCAAAATCTTTAGCTCGGGCGCCAGTTCGTAAAACGTTGTATACAAATTTCGAATTTTCTTTTGCTAATTGTCCCACAATCGACTTCCAAACCATTCGAATTCTAAGTAATTGATTGATAGGAGCATGTTTCGAAAAATCATTTTCATAAGCACTGATAATATTTTTCTGAATCTCTCTTGCCTTTTTGTAATTCATATTTAAAGCAAAATCCTTAACTACTTCGGGCATTCCTCCAATAAAATAATATTGTTTAAGCAATTCTATGTATTGATCTTTAAAAATTTCTATCAATGCAAAATCTTCTTGTATCAGGACTTTCAATAAATCGGATTTACCCAGTGCATTTAAAAATTCATGAAAACTAAGCGGGAAAAGTGTTATAAAATCAACCTTTCCAACAGGGAAAGAAACGCCTTGATGAATTGCAACTCCCAAAAGTGATCCCGCAGCAAAAATTGAATATTCAGGGCTATTTTCTTGAAAATACTTTAGCGAAGTAATCGCTTCTGGACATGCTTGAATTTCATCAAAAATGATTAACGTATCACTTGATTGAATTTGAAAGCCGGCTAAAATATTTAAAGCGCTAATAATTTTTTTAATATCATAACCATTTTTAAAAATACGTTGAAGTTCAAGTGTACTTTCAAAATTAAAATACGCTGTTTGCTTATATTCATTCTGGCCAAATTCCTTCATCAACCAAGTTTTGCCAACCTGTCTTGCGCCTTGAATAATAAGTGGTTTTCTATTAGATTGATTTTTCCAACGTTGCAAAAATAAATAGGAGTCTCGAATCATAATTGATTAACATTGAAATGCAAACATACACACAAGACCAATAAAATGTATCTTCCATACACTTTTTAGTACTTATAAATGTTGGGCACATACACTTTTCAGCACTTATAAATTTAAAACCAATTGATTTACTGCCCAAATTTGAGTACAAAGCATTAATTATCAATATTATAAATGTCGAATTCAAAATAATCATGATATAACATCAATTGACGAACAGATAAAACTCATAAATAAGCCTCCTAAAGTCCGTGATATAGAGAATTTGTTGATTGATGTTTGAAATTATTTACTGACTCTTTTAAGACGATGTATTTCAAAATACTATTTCCATTTCAAATTTATCTTCCATTAAATCAACCTTATCCAATACGCACCTGTTTTTAAATGTATATAAATGTTTATAAAACGGCTATCTCGACTGCATTTGCTACGTTTGCACCGGGCAGGGGAGTTTTGGACTTGTCCTGCACTATTTGTTTTAAACTTCCAAATGTTTTTTGAAATTAATTGAAGATTTTTTGGGTGGTGCTATTCCACTTTTGATTTCAAACAAATTATTGGCTCCATCAATTATTCATTTTCTGATGATGCATGTATTTAATTCGCAAATTAAATTCTTCTAAAAACGTATTTCCAAATCTTATTTATCGTAATATTGCGATAGACTTTCGGTTATGGGAAAAAGTAAATCAGCACATTTTAATGAACAACAAAATTCGCTTGCAAACATTGCCAAAGCATTAGGTCATCCTGCACGTTTAGCTATTGTTGAATATTTACTAAAGCAAAAAGAATGTGTTTGTGGTGATATCGTTTCCGAACTACCATTGGCCCAAGCAACCGTTTCACAACATTTGAAAGAATTAAAATCAGCAGGAATTATAAAAGGAAATATCGACGGTAATTCCATATGCTATTGCCTTAACGAAAATACGATTGCTGAATTCATTTCATTTTTAACAAACATCACAACAACGATTTCAAATCAAAGAAATCAATGTTGCTAAAATTACATCCTTATGAGACTTTCCGAATTTAAAGAGCACTTAAACGAATTATCTTCCATGAACATTAAAGACATTCATGGAATATCAATTCCTAGCCATTTTCACATTACTGAATGTGGCTTAATTACCAAAAACTTTCTCGATTGTGGTGGAAAAGAACGAACCGAAAAACATGTCAATTTTCAGGTTTGGTTAGCCGACGATATGGAACACCGACTCGAACCTCAAAAACTACTGCGCATCATTTCGGCATCAGAAAATCTTTTCAAAAATGAAGATCTAAATATTGAAATGGAATTCCAGGCCGAAACCATTGGAAAATTCGGTTTGGACTTTAATGGATTTGAATTCGTTTTAACCGCCAAACAAACCAATTGCCTAGCCGATGATCATTGCGGAATTCCTCAAACAAAGCCAAGAATAAACATGGCTGATTTATCTATAAACATTTCACATTGCGACCCCAAAAGCGGTTGTTGTTGATACTATGAAAGATTTTATACTCCGTTACAAGAAGCCGATAATCATTACGGTTTCAATTACAATTCTTCAGTTGATCTGGGGGTTCGATCCTAAATTTTGCATTATAAACATTATCTGGCTTTTCGTTTAATAGATCCATGAAAAACATCTTAGTTCTTTGCACAGGAAACAGTTGCCGCAGTCAGATGGCTGAAGGATATTTGCGACATTTTGCAAAAGAAAATGCCCGTATTTACAGCGCAGGCATCGAAACTCACGGACTCAATCCACAAGCTGTTGAAACAATGCAGGAAGATGGAATCGATATTTCGCAACACACTTCCAACCACATCGATGAATACGCCAACATCATTTTCGATTTAATCATTACCGTCTGCGACAATGCCAAAGAAAATTGCCCGTATTTTCCAAGCTATGCAAAGAAAATCCATCAGAACTTCCCCGACCCATCAAAATTTATTGGAAGCGAAACGGATAAAGAATCCGAGTTCAGAAGAGTCCGAGAAATGATTAAATCATTTTCAGAAAAGATTATTTCCGAAGAATTAAACTCAATTCTTCCAGCCATCTAATTCGTAATTGTTAACTCGTAATCCGTAATTGTTAATTCGTAATCCGTAATTAATATTTGTTAATTCAACGAAATAGCCGGAAGCCCATCACCTGTTGCATTATAAAACTCCAACTCGTAAATCTTAGGTTCCATAAAATCGATTAGCGGCATCGATTCTAAAATCTCATGAACCTCCGTTTCGGATTCCGCATTGATCGTTGCCCATACTTTGGTGTGATCTTGCGATAATGCATACGAAAGCACAATTCCTCCATGCATCAAATCATGAATTTGTCGCTGTTGCTGGGGAATTAAGGAAATAAACTCTTCAGTCATTTCGAGAGGCAAATCCAGATCGACGAGGTATTGATTCATCTGACAATAATATGAAAAAGCAAGACTTTAAAACAAAGGGTAAATTGAAAATGGAGAATTTTTTATTATCGAATCAAGATTTCAAACAGAATCAGCTACTTATTCTTCAATCAGCTCAATAAAATGATCGTCTTTACGCTCCAATTCCGCACCGTATGGCAGTTTTAAATACTGTTTAACAGCAGGATCTACTAGTATAACCGCTTCAATATCGTACACACCATAATTGTCTTCATTGTCGAGGTAAGCATCGTCTTCTTCGCCCGATAAAAAGCGCCAACCTGAATCCAATTCTTCCTCCGGTTTTTCTCGATACATAAAACCAACGGGTTTACCGTCTTGCATGATGTATGCACTCGCCAGACACACTCCATCAAACACTGGATTCCGTTTCGGTTTATTCGCTTCTTGTTGTTTTTTCGCTTTGGTCATACTCAGTTTTCTAATTCATCATCGTATTCATCCACTTCCAATCCTTCCAATCCTAAAAATATTTCAACTGGTTCGGCTTCCTCAAATTTCAAAACAATACTTTCATTCAATACTCTTCCTTCATGTTTTATAAAGGAAGGCGTAATAGATTTACCAATGGAGTCTTTCCAATACTTAATTTTAGAAGCATCGCGCGATTCAATGGTGACAACTCCTTTAAATTCTTCTTCAATACGTTTGCGCTCTGCGTCAATATTGGGTTCAGCCAATTTAATTCCATCGGATTCTTCTCCTGCAGTGATTGATAGGTTTTTTCCGCTTTGAAATTCAAAAGTAATCCAATCGAGCACCTCGAATAATTGATCATTGGCGCGATTTACCCAGTAGTGATAAGTTACTTTTGCTAAGGTTTCATTCACCATTTCGGTAAGTTGATACACTTCAGCAACAGTGAAAAAATTGGCGTCGGTTAATTCCTGAAATTCTTCGGGTTCTTGCATAATTAATAGCGCACTGGCGATTTTGTTGAATAAAAGATGAAGGAATAAATATCGGCAGCTTGTTCTACCGATTTATTCAATGCTGTTCCTGCTCCATGTCCGGCATTGGTTTCTATACGAATCAAAACAGGATTACTGCCTTTATGTTTTTCTTGCAAAGTAGCTATGAACTTGAACGAATGTGCAGGTACAACACGGTCGTCGTGATCGGCTGTCATAACCATCGTTGCTGGATATGCAACTTCTTTGATGTTGTGTATTGGAGAATATCCATAAAGCACGGGAAACATTTTGGCATCATCGGACGAACCATATTCATCAACCCAACCCCAGCCAACGGTAAATTTCTGGAAGCGTAACATATCCATCACGCCAACTTGTGGTATGCATGCTGCAAACAAATCGGGACGTTGTGTCATAACAGCGCCTACCAACAATCCGCCGTTAGAACCACCTTGAATGGCAAGTTTTTCTTTGGATGTGTATTTATTGGTTTGCAACCATTCGGCACAGGCAATAAAATCGTCAAATACATTTTGTTTTTTCTCCATCATTCCTGCACGGTGCCAGGTTTCGCCATATTCACCTCCACCGCGAAGATTAGCCATCACATACACACCGCCATTTTCTAAAAACGGAACGCGTGTTGCCGAAAAGCCAGGTTCCAAACTAATGTTAAATCCTCCATAAGCGTATAATAATGTTGGATTTTGCCCATCGAGTTTGATGCCTTTTTTGTGAACCACAAACATCGGAACCTTGCTCCCATCTTTACTTGGCGCAAATACTTGCTTAACCTCGTAATCTTCGGGATTGAATTTCACTTCCGATTTTCTGAAAACGGTCGATTTACCTGAGACAATATCGTACTTGAAAATAGTTGGTGGATAGTTAAACGATGTGAATGTGTAAAAGCAAAATGTTTCATTTTTATAACCACCAAATCCGCCTGCTGCTCCAACACCAGGAAGGGCAATTTCAAGTTCCATTTTTCCCGAACGACTGTATTGAAACACCTGTGAATTAACATCTTTGAGGTATTCCGCAAACAACTTACCACCGCAAGTAGAAACTCCTTTTAGCAAATTTTCGCTTTCGGGAATGATGTTTTTCCAATTGGATTTTTCGGGATTTTTCGGATCAATCAAAACCAAGCGATAATTGGGAGCATCGATGTTGGTATGAACCAAAAGTTTATCTCCATCATTATCGACTACATTGCTCACAAAATCGAATTTGCTGATGAGTGGATGAAAAGATTCTTCTCCCGCTTTCAAATCACGAATCCATGTTTCATTGCCGTCGGTTCCCTCACTGATTGATAGAACCAAAAAATGCTCGTCTTCGGTTGCAGAGGCAGAATGATAACGAAGCGGGTTGGCTTTATCGATGAAAATTAAACGATCGCGATCTTGAGAATCGCCCAATTGATGGTAGTAAATTGAATGAAACTGGTTTTGACCAGAAAGCTCCTGGCCTTTTTCAGGCGAAGGATAACGAGAATAATAAAATCCATTGCCCACAAATGCAGCCCCAGAGAATTTCACATATTGAATAACATCAGGTAAATCTTTCCCGGTTGCAATTTCACGAATGCGCATTTCAGACCAGTCGCTTCCTGCACGACTCACGGTATATGCAATGTATTTTTTGTCGGTCGATACTCCGGCAAAACCCGCCGATGCAGTTCCATCTGCAGCCAATTTGTTGGGATCTAAAAACTCAACCGGCTCGCCCGTAAGTCCATCCTGACGGTAATACACACTTTGGTTTTGGAGTCCGTCGTTTTTGCTATATAGATAATATTTTCCAGCACTAAATGGCGCTGAATATCTTGGATAATTAAGCAGTTCGTTTATGCGATCACGAATTTTATTTCGGTATGGGATTTTGGATAGATATGCATTGGTGACTTCATTTTCGGACTTCACCCAAGCTTTTGTTTCTTCGGATGTATCATTTTCAAGCCAACGATATGGATCGGCTACTTTAGTTCCGTGATAGTCTTCAACCAGATCAGTTTTACGAGTTTGAGGATATGTTAATTGTGCATTTGATTCTTGCTGCATGATAATTCCAAGCATGAGTATGCTGAATTTTGAAACTGTTTTCATCTAAAAATAAAGAGTTGAAATAAAATGTTCATTTAAAACGATTGACGAATCTCCTTTTTTACATATTCCAATGCAATTTGAGTAGGAAGTTTTTCAACATTGCCTGAAATCTCCAACAAGAGTTTCGCTAATTCCAATCCATCGGGTGAATCGCCTACTTTGTATGCAGCTGCATTTACAAGTTTCACCATTTCTTCCTTGGCACTTTTCACCAATTCCCAAGAAGCGTTCGACATATACATTTGTTGTGCAATGTTATGATCGAATTCGCTACGAATGGTCTTTAATATTTCTGAATGCAGAGTTCGGGCAGACATACCGGGGGAGTGAATACGCATAACCATATTATTAGGATTTATCCGTTCGAGGTAAACAATAATGCGCTCGTATGCTTGAATTCGGATGGGCGTTATGGCCGTTTGACTGGTCAGTTTTAAATCGAGCGAACGAAGTTTAAAATTTTCCTGCAGATAATTATTCAGAATAAAATAGATAAATCCAAAGACGATGAGCAATGGAACACTGTATTTAAGAAGTTCTAAGACGGTTTCTAACCAATTCATATTTTCATGTTATAAGTGGACGAAGGTATAAAATGCTTTAGATTTTTTATGGTTTCACTCAGGATGAATTGAATTTCAGTTTAACCCTATTTTATGCTGGATTCTAATGAACTTCTATTTTTCAAATACCAAAAAAATCAAAAAAAAAGTCCTGCCGAAGCAGGACTTTCAATCATGTTGAAATGGTGATTATCAGCTTAAGCCGTACGACGTACGTTAGCTGCATTCAATCCTTTTCTTCCTTCTTGTAGATCAAAGCTAACTTTGTCGTTTTCACGAATCTCGTCTACTAGACCTGATACGTGTACGAAGTATTCTTTGTCTGATTCATCGTCTTTAATAAATCCGAAACCTTTCGCATCATTAAAGAACTTTACTGTTCCATTTTTCATTCTAAAAAAATATTATTTTGGCAAAGGTAACCCTTTTTACAAACGGATTACGTTTTTGTTTAAATTTAAGCGATTTAACCTAAATTATTATTTTTTTATTTTTGAATTCATCTTTGAAACGAGCTATTGCTTAACGTTTACAGCACTTTTTGAATATCCGACCAAAATGTGGGATACGATTTTTTAACCACGTTGGGATATTGAATGATTAAACTAGGGATTTTTAAAACCAAGGGCGTAAATGCCATTGCCATGCGATGATCTTCATACGTTTCGATTGAATATGGTTGATCGAATCGGAAATTCTGAGAATTGATAATTACTTCGTGAGCTACTGGATATTCTAAAACAACTCCCATTTTTGATAATTCATTACAAACAGCCGCAATCCGATCTGTTTCTTTTAAACGAAGACTTTGGAGCCCAGAAAAATGCACATTCAATTTCAACGCAGCAGCAGTTACTGCATAGGTCTGAAATAAATCGGGAGTTTTGATGCAGTCTATAAACAGGTCAGTTTGCTTCACTGGCGTTTTTTCTAATCGAATGCCCGATACAGTTTCAATGGTTTCGACTCCAAATTCCTTGAAGATTTCTGCACAATGCGAATCGCCTTGAATTGAATTTAAATGTAAACCCGATAAAGTTATGTCAGCATTATGCGACAAGGCAACCATCGAATACCAATACGAAGCAGCCGACCAATCTTTCTCAATCGCGATTTCCAGTGATTTTGCAGGAATAAAGGGCTGAACACGAATCGAAGTTTCCGATTGCTTGATGTGAAATCCGCATTGGAGCATCAAATCGATAGTCATTTGTAGATAGGGCTGCGAAATAATTTGACCTTGAGGTTCCAAAATGAGGTCATTTTCCATCAAAGGTGCAACAAGCAACAAAGCCGATAAAAATTGACTGCTCATAGAAGCATCTATTGGAATTTTTCCACCTTTCAATTGCTTACCTCGAATAATCAATGGTGCAAAACCCTCTTTATGTTGATACTGAATATCTGCTCCCAACAAACGAAGTGCATCAACTAAAGGCGCAACCGGACGCTCCATTAATCGCTCGGAACCGCTTAAAACTCCTTCGTATCCATCCAAAGATGCCAAGTAAGCCAAGAAAAAACGAAAGGTTGTCCCTCCTGCTCCAGCATTTGCAGATGTGGGCAATTGATTGATAAGCTCCTTCAAAATCTGGGTGTCGGAAGCGTCAGAGTATCCAGTGCCACGTATTTTACCTTTTGTAATTGCTTCTAAAATCAATAATCTATTGCTAATGCTTTTGGACGCCGGCAAATCGATGGTTCCGCTAATAGAAGAACTTGATGATACCAACTCAATTGTGCGCTGCATACTTCCTGTAAATTCGTAATGCATTTTCTATGGACTGCTTATCGGCCTGAATATCCAATGCAATTTGACCAGGTTTCCGAATCAAGCTAAATGTCACATTTCCTTGTTTGTTCTTTTTATCGGAATACATGAATTGAAGCAGTGAATCCAGCTCGTTTTCGTTGAATTGAAATAGGATCAAATGTTTGTTCAACCATTCAATATACTTGACAATGATGGTTGAATCGGTCAAAATATGGAGTTGCTCTGCAAGTATAAGTTCAGCTAAAATACCCGAGGCGACAGCAAATCCATGCAATAAATTTTCATTGCGTTTAAATGCAAGTGACTCAAAAGCATGCGCCATGGTGTGACCGAAATTCAATTGTTCGCGGTTTCCCTTTTCCTGAAAATCGGCATGCGTGATATGGTATTTGAATCGAATGCTTTTTTCGATGATTTCGGCCCAGTTGCTTGTTTGTTTAATATCAAAAATCGAAACTTCTTCCCATTCATCTACTCCTGAAAGTAATGCATGCTTTACCATTTCTGCAAAACCTGAAGTTCGTTCATCGGCGGGAAGTGTTTGAATAAAGTCTGGAAATACAAGAACAGCTCTAGGTTGAGTAAATGTCCCCAACATATTTTTTAATCCGCCGAAATTCACACCTGTTTTACCTCCAACCGAGGCATCGACCATAGCCAAAAGGGAAGTTGGGATCTGAATAAAATCAATTCCTCGCATATAAATCGAAGCGGCAAATCCACCCAAGTCGCAAACTATACCTCCTCCTAAATTGAGAATTACACTTTTTCTTCCGGCTCCCTCATCCAATAAAAAAGAGCACAAACGTTCTACCTCATTGATAGATTTATTCGTTTCTCCCAAGTGCAATTCAAAAACGGGTACCGCATTTAATTGAGGGATTTCTTCAAGCAGAATAGGCAAGCACGCTTGTTTAGTATTGACATCGCAAACAATTATGACGCGCTCATTTTGATAATGGGAAAGTATCGAATTCAGTTTTTTCAATGAATCTCGACCAATTACAATGAATGGATCTGATGAAATTTGATTCGACTCCATTGAACAAAAGTAGCATAAACAAGTTTTGAAAGGGTAAAAATTAGCATTCAACATTGCGATAAATCTTTTAGGTTTGTTGTTTAAATTTTGGCTTGATGGTGTCATTCGAAAACACAGAAATTGCATTTAAAAGTAAAACCAACATTGAACTCGAAAAAGCGTGGTGGCTATTTCGTTTTATTGGTAATAATCAGCTTGTTCGACTTACAAAACCCTTTGCGGGAATTGCTGTGAAAATTGGATTTCCATTTCGCTACATGATAAAGCAAACCATCTTCCAGCACTTTTGCGGAGGTGAAACCATCGGCGATTGTGAAGAGAAAATTGATAGTTTGGCCTCCTTTCATGTTCGTACAATTCTCGATTATTCAGTTGAAGGCAAAGAATCAGAAACCGATTTTGATCGCACCACACAAGAAATTATTGATACCCAAGAACGATCGGTATTAGACGAGCACATTCCTTTTTCGGTATTCAAACTAACCGGAATTGCTCGTTTCGAATTGCTCGAAAAAGCGAGTTCATCCGAACCATTATCAGAAACCGAACGCATTGAATTTGAACGAGTAAGCATGCGTGTTGAACGCATCTGCAAGCGTGCTTTTGAACTAGATCGCTGTGTAATGATGGATGCCGAAGAAAGTTGGATTCAGCCCATCATGGATAAATTGATGTTGGATATGATGCGGAAATTCAACAAGGACCGCGCAGTTGTTTACAATACGTTTCAAATGTATCGTCACGACCGCTTGGAAAAACTCAAAGAACTCCATACTTATGCAGCCAATGAATCATTTTTTGCTGGCGTAAAATTGGTGCGCGGTGCCTACATGGAAAAAGAACGAAAACGCGCTTTGGAAATGAGCTACCCTTCTCCCATTCAGAAAGATAAGCAGTCGACAGATTTGGATTACAATTCGGCATTGCAGTTTATGATTGAACATATTGAGCAATTTGCCTTCTGTGCTGGATCTCACAACGAAGACAGCGCTGCCATGTTGGTTGATTTGATGGAGAAAAATAAAATACACCATAACGACAGCCGTGTTTATTTTTCACAATTGCTTGGCATGAGTGACCATATCAGCTTTAACTTATCGAACGCAGGATATAATGTTGCCAAATATGTTCCGTATGGTCCGGTAAAAGATGTGCTTCCGTATTTAATAAGAAGAGCAGACGAAAACACATCAGTGGCTGGACAAACAAGCCGCGAGTTATCCTTGATAAGCAAAGAACGTACTCGGAGAAAAAATCATAGAAAATGATTTAATTCAATTTAAAAGAGCAGTTAAAATTATGAATCGATTTTTCATTATGAAAAATTAATCATAAAGTTCCACTCGTTTTTGTATGTTTGAATTCATTTTTTAAAGCGAACCATCCGCAATGAAAAAAAGTTTTTTAGTACATACGCTCCTTTTAATTCTTTTGCCCATTTGTTTAATTCAGGCGCAAACAGATGCTTACCGAACCGAAAGTCTTGGACTGCTCGAGAAAGGCGAAGCGGCGAAAGCTTTAGAAAAAATGACCGAAGCAGTAAAAATTGCACCGGAAATTGCAGAAAATTGGTTTGTTTTAGGCAAAGCGCATAATGCCATGAAGAATGGGAAAGCGGCATTGGTAGATTTTCAAAAAGCTGATTCTTTAAAGTTTGCCAGTACCGATTTTTACTTGATCTATGGAATCACCTTTTTTGATGTTGGTAATAACAAAGAAGCATTTAACTGCTTTGAGAAAGGGCTGAAGATAGATTCCAAAAATTTCGAATTGTATTTTAACAGAGCCTTGGTTTGGATTGAGCTCCAGCGTCCCATTGACGCAATTGAAGACCTTAGTAAAACACTCGAATACAAACCCGAATTTTTGGAAGCGCGCATGTTTCGTGCTACCTTGAATTTTGACAATGAAGAATTTGACCAATGCATCAAAGATTGCGATTATATGATTGGGCAAGACCCTAAAAATTCGGAAGCTTATTATTACAGAGCAATGGCACATGGAGGAAATGGAAAAGATAAATTGGCCATTCAAGATTTCGATAAAGCCATTGAGTTTAATCCTAAAAATGATGATGCATTGTGTCGTCGTGGTGCTGCCAAATTTTTATCTGGTAATAAAAAAGGCGCCTGTATGGATTGGAACAAATCCAAAGCACTAGGCAATGAAGACGCAGAACAATATATTTTAGCGAATTGTGTTGAAGCAGTAGAAGAATAATTATGAGAAAATACACCCGCATTTTGATTGGATTGATGCTTTTAGCTGGATCCATTTCAGCTCAGAATAATGCTGATAAAATAAGCATCCTTTATAATGAAGGTGTTAAATTAATTGGTGAAAGGAAATTTGAGGAAGCTCGCAAAAAGATGGATGCAGCCGTTCAACTAAAAGCTGATTATACCGAAGCGATTTTTGCACGAGGCACATGTAGTTTGATGCTCGAGGAAAGAGAAAAAGCCTGTTACGACTTTTCGAAAGCGTCGGCAATGGGATGGAAACCAGCCAAAGAGTATGTTGAAAAATACTGCAATGCTAAATCACTTAACAAATCATTAACCCCTGTTAAAAAATTAGAAGTTGCGAAATAACTGGCTGCTCATTGGAGTATTCTTGCTTATCGGTTTTAATTCAATTGCTCAAACAACTGCGCTCGATTGGTTTAATCAAGGAACATCCAAAGGTTTATCTGAAGACTATTCTGGAGCGATAGATTGCTTTTCAAAAGCCCTGTCCATCCAACCTGATTTTGAAGATGCATTATTTAATCGAGGAGTTTGTTTGTTTCGAAAAAGACAATATAAAACAGCCCTTGTCGACTTTAACGATTTATTGACCAAAAACCCAGAAAGTGCTCGCGCTTATAATCAACGTGGATTAATTAAAGCCGGATTAGGTGATAATAATGGTGCTTTGTTGGATTTCAATGACGCGATTGCATTAAAAAACAACGACTTTTCATTTTATTACAACCGAGCAATTTCGAGCAATGCTCTTGGATTTTTTGCTGAAGCCGTCAACGATTTGAATATTTGTATAGAACTCGATTCAAAACAAGCAAAGGCATTTTATAAGCGTGGCATATTTTCATACGTTTCCGGTTTAAAAGAAGTTGGCTGCATCGATTTAAGAAAAGCAGCAGAACTCGGCTATTCAGAAGCTTACGACATACTTCGCATTTATTGCAGATAATTGTTTCCATTTCATGGCACTAAAAAAGCGATTATCTGGAATATACTCCTATCCTCTTTTGGTATTGATATACGGCATTTCGTATTTGCCTTTTCCCGTGCTGTATTTCATTTCTGATTTTTTATATGTAATCCTTTACAGCATTTTCGCTTACAGAGTAAAAGTGTGTAACGCGAATTTGAAAAAAGCGCTTCCCGACAAAACAGAGGAGGAAATCAAAATCATTGAAAAGCAATTCTACAGCCATTTATGTGATGTGATTGTTGAAACGATAAAATCATTTACCATTAATTCCAAACAACTAAACAAGCGAATGAAGCTTCTGAATCCCGAAGTTTTAGCAGCTGTTTATCGAACGAACCGCAAAATGATTGCTGTTACTGGGCATTACGGAAATTGGGAATGGGCCGCAATTACACTTCCTTTTCAAAGTAATTATTCTGCTCAAGGTGTTTATTTAGCGATAAAAAATCCAGTTATAAATCGCGCAATGATAAAATCTCGAAGTCGCTTTGGAATTGACCTATTAGAAGCTGGAAAAATTTACCAAGAATTGGAAAATCGTAAATCAATATTAAGTATAACTGGATTCATTGCCGATCAAAGTCCATCCAAACCCGAAAAAGGAATCTGGATGCATTTTTTAAATCAGGAAACGGTTGTTGCGAGCGGCACCGAAAGGTATGCAAATCTTCATGAAATGGCTGTTGCGTTTGGCAAAATCAAAAAAATTAAACGGGGTTATTACACACTTGAATATGAATTAGTAACCGAAAACGCAGCACTAGAAAAAGCGGGTGCTGTTACTCAAAAGCACACTCAAATTCTAGAGAAAATCATTCAAGAAGAACCGCAATTTTGGCTTTGGTCGCACAAACGATGGAAACACAAACGATCTGCAGAAACGCCAATCCTTTCAAGTCATGAGTAACGAACCTCTCGCTGAACGAATGCGTCCGTTAAAGCTTGATGATTATGTTGGTCAAAAGCATTTATTGGGAGAAGGTTCGGTGCTTTCCAAACTCATCACCCAAAAACTCTCCCTACCATCGCTCCTACTTTGGGGACCTCCAGGCGTTGGAAAAACCACCTTAGCTCGATTACTAGCCGAAGCGAGCGATGCACCTTTTTATACTTTAAGCGCCATTGCATCGGGTGTTAAAGAAGTGCGCGAAGTCATCGATTTAGCTTCCAAACAAGGTGGATTATTGCGCAAACCAGTCTTGTTTATCGATGAGATTCATCGTTTCAGTAAATCGCAACAAGATTCTTTGCTCGGTGCGGTCGAACGTGGCATCATTACCTTGATTGGTGCCACAACCGAAAACCCTTCCTTCGAAGTGATTCCCGCTTTGCTTTCGCGTTGTCAGGTGTATGTGCTGAAATCGCTCGAAAAAGAAGAACTCATCGGGATGATTGAGCGCTCGATGAAGGAAGACCGCTACCTGAAATTTCGTGAAATCGAACTTCAAGAAACCGATGCCCTGCTTCGTTATTCGGGTGGTGATGCGCGGAAAATCCTCAACCTATTCGAACTTGTTGTAAACACGCATTCTGGCGACGATCCTATTTTGATTAACAATCAATTGGTAACTTCTGTGTTGCAAGAGAATCAGGCTCGTTACGATAAATCGGGCGAACAGCATTACGACATTGTTTCGGCATTTATTAAAAGTATGCGAGGCAGCGATCCCAATGCGGCGGTGTACTATTTAGCACGCATGATTGCCGGCGGAGAAGACCCAAAATTCATTGCGCGTCGCATGCTCATTTTCTCTTCCGAAGATATTGGAAACGCAAACCCAACGGCCTTGATTATGGCAAACAATTGTTTTCAGGCAGTTAATGTCATTGGATATCCAGAATGCAGGCTAATTTTGAGTCAAACCGTAATTTATTTGGCTTGTTCGGTAAAAAGCAATGCTTCCTATGTAGCCATTCAATTGGCTGAAAAAATGGTCAATGAAACTGGCGATTTATCTGTCCCTCTCCATCTTCGCAATGCTCCAACCAAACTGATGAAAGATTTGGGCTACGGCGAAGAGTATCAATACGCACATTTGTTCGAAAATAATTTCGTGGATTTGGAATTCCTTCCTGAACAAATTACAGGAACTAAATTCTTTGATCCAGGAGCGAATGCCCGCGAAAATGAAATGCGTCAGCGACTCAAACGTTTGTGGCAAGAGAAATATGGATATTGATTATCTACCAATAAATTAATTTTAAAAACTGCATTTTGGAAAATTATCTACAGCAATTTCAAGAAGATGGCTATCTCGTCATTGAAGGTTTCAATTCCGAAATGGAATGTGATGCGTTAATGAAACGTGGCAGAGAACTCGCAAACAGTTTCCATTTCGAAGGCCAAGCATCTATTTTTCAAACCAACGAACAAGCAAAATCGACCGACGATTATTTTCTAAACTCTGGGAATACCATTTCATACTTTTTCGAGAAGGATGCTTTTGATACGAATGGAAATCTCAAAACAGATTTATTTCATTCGTTAAATAAAATCGGACACGGACTTCATGATCTTGATGATGTGTTTGATTCATTTTCACGTTCTCCCCAAATGAAAGCATTGGCAAAAGCATTGAACCTGGATGAATGTGTCATTATTCAAAGCATGCTCATTTTGAAACACGCTAAAATTGGAGGTGTTGTAGATGTGCATCAAGATTCCACGTTTTTGTATACGGAGCCCAATTCCTGCATCGGATTTTGGTTCGCATTGGAAGACGCCAACATCGAGAATGGCTGTTTATGGGCAAAAACCGGAGGACATAAAACAACATTACGCTCTTGGTTTAAACGCAATGGGCAAAGTGGAACTGAAATGCATATGTTTGATAACGATCCAATTTCAACCGATGGAATGATTCCTTTGGAAGTGAAAAAAGGTGCTTGTGTTGTGTTGGATGGTTTGCTTCCACATTACAGTTTACCCAATACGAGTGGAAAATCGCGGCAAGCATATTCAATCCATACTATCAACAAAAACGCAAACTACCCTGCCGAAAATTGGTTACAAAGACCAATGGACAATCTAAGAGGATTTTAAAATCGTACGATGAAATTGAATTATGCTTGTCCTTATTGGGGTAGCGACCGCTATTCTCCCACCGAATTTATTGAGAAAGTTATCGATTCCGGATTCAATGGCATTGAGGTTTTTTTGATACCCGATGATCCCTTTAGTTCAGAGTTTGTAAAATGCATTCATGAAACTCAAAAAAGCAATCCCGATTTCTTCTTCATCGCACTGCAATTAACATTTCCGGTCAAAGAATCAGTCGATTCGTACATCCGCAAAATGGAAAGTAGTTTTTATCACCTAGCGGAACTGAATCCTTTGTTTATCAATTCGCATACTGGAAAAGATTACTATTCGTTCGATGAAAACTGCCGAATTATTGAACATGCCATGAACATCAGTGCAAAAACCGGTGTTCGTATTTTGCACGAAACACACCGAGGTCGATTTTCATTTCATGCAGCCTCGCTTCTCCCCTATTTGAATAAATTTCCTGAAATGGAACTCGTTGGCGATTTCTCTCATTTTTGTACCGTTTCGGAAAGTATGCTCGAGGACCAAGAAGCAATCATCAATCAAATCATCCCTTATGTTTCACATATTCATGCCCGTGTTGGATTTGAACAAGGGCCACAAGTAAATAATCCGGCTGCACCCGAATGGAGTAATCATGTAAATCAATTTATACATTGGTGGCAAGCAATTGTTAATAGCAATAAGCTTAATGGAAAAGAGTCGTTTACTATTAGTCCGGAATTTGGCCCTGAACCTTATATGCCCGTTCAACCATATAGTCAAATTCCATTAAGCAATCAGTGGGATAACAATGTTTTTATGATGAACATTTTAAAACAGAGGTTGTTGGTCTAAATGAATGCATTAAAGAAAAATAGGGTTTAGTCCTATTCATTTGAATGTTAAGAAATGCTCCAAGAGTATGTTTCATTTTTAAAGTGCTTCTTTCTATCTTTAGCCCAAATATAAAAACTATGTATCAAGACCCTATCGATCAACTTACCATGAGCCAAAGTCGTGAAACGGCTCAGGCAACATTCATGACTAAAGTGTATGGCTGGATGACCATCGCTTTGCTGATTACCGCATTTGCTGCGATGTTTACGGTTAGTTCACCAGCGCTAATTGAATTAATTTTTGGCAATAAACTTGTTTTTTACGGACTTATCATTGGCGAACTTATACTTGTAGGTTCACTCGTTTTGGCAGTTCAAAAAATGTCACCAACAATGGCGGCACTCGTTTTTATTGGCTATTCAGCTTTAAACGGGTTAACGCTCGCATCCATTTTTCTAGTTTACACAGCAGGTTCAATTTCATTAACCTTTTTCATTACTGCTGGAACTTTTGCTGTAATGAGCATTTACGGATACACAACCAAAGCCGATTTAACACGCATTGGCAATTTGGCCTTGATGGCACTTGTTGGGATTATCATTGCATCCATTGCTAACTTCTTCCTTCAAAGCGAAATGCTTTACTGGATTATCAGTTATTTGGGCGTGGCAATCTTTGTTGGATTAGTAGCGTATGACACACAGAAAATAAAGAACATGAGTGCTTCTATAGATGTAAACTCTGCTGAAGGTAAACGAGCATCTTTGATTGGAGCATTAACGCTTTACCTGGATTTCATTAATCTTTTCCTTTTCTTGCTCCGTTTGTTCGGAAATCGCAAATAATAAAGTATTTACATAGCCTGTCATATTCGACGGGCTATTTTTTTCAATCCTTTTAAATCAATCAATCAATGTTAAAATCATTTTCCCTCAGTCTAATGGTTTGTTTTTTCATGCAAACAACCCTTATCAATGCTCAAAAAAACGAATCGAGTTCTATCAAACTTGAAGATGGTATGTATGCTGAAATGACCACCAACAAAGGGGTTATTATCCTTCAACTCGAATTTGAAAAAACACCACTTACCGTTGCGAATTTTGTAGGTTTAGCAGAAGGTGCCATCGAAAATACTGCAAAGAAAGCTGGAGTACCATTTTATGATTCATTAAAATTCCATCGTGTAATCAAAGATTTTATGGTTCAGGGTGGAGATCCATTGGGGAATGGTTCTGGTGGACCAGGATACAAATTCAAAGATGAAATTGTTCCAGAGTTGAAACATACAGGACCTGGAATTTTCTCCATGGCCAATGCCGGTCCTACAACCAATGGTAGTCAGTTTTTCATCACACACAAAGAAACTCCTTGGCTTAATGGAAAGCACACTGTTTTTGGACACGTAATTCAAGGACAAGATGTGGTTGATGCAATCGTGCAAGGCGATATCATTGTTACTGTAAAGATTATCCGCAAAGGCAAGACAGCAAAGAAATTCGATGCATTAAAAACGTTTACTGAATTAAACAAATAACATTTCTAAAAACCACTAATGAAAAATCTACTATTGGCAGCTACATTCACTGCCACTTTGGGACTTTTTGCCCAAACTCCCAATGTTACACTTCAGCAAGTTGCTAATATCACAACTTCGCCATCCAATAAAGTTACAAGTATTGCCAACTGCGGTGATGGTAGATTGTTTTTCACCGAAGCTCCGGGCCGAATTAAATTTTTCGATCCATATGCTACCGGCGGGGTTACGACGGCAACAACCTTCATGAACATTGTTTCGCGGGTAAAAAGTACGGGTAACGAACAAGGATTATTGGGATTGGCTTTTGCTCCCGATTATGCTACAAGCGGTCGTTTTTATGTAAACTACACAAATACAACTGGAGTCGGAAACACAACCATTTCTCGGTTTACTGTTTCTTCCGATCCGAATGCTGGAAATGCAGCTTCCGAAGAAATTCTTCTCACCATTACACAACCTTATACCAACCACAACGGAGGAAATATTCTCTTTGGACCAGATGGATATTTGTACATCGGAATGGGTGATGGAGGAAGTGGTGGCGATCCTAATGGGAATGGTCAAAATGGTGCTACTTACCTCGGAAAAATGTTACGTATTGATGTGAGTGGAGCAACGGGCTATTCCATTCCTCCTTCAAATCCTTTTCTTGCAGTTGGCGATAATATCCTTGATGAAATATGGGCAATTGGAGTTCGTAATCCTTGGAAATACAGTTTTGATAAGCTAAACGGCAACTTATGGATTGCTGATGTTGGACAAGATTTGTATGAAGAAGTTAATTTTATTCAAGGACCCGATACAGGCGGACAAAATTACGGTTGGAAATGTCGTGAAGGTTTGCATGCCTATTCTACATGCACGGCGCCAAATAGAACGGACCCTGTTTTTGAATATGCGCATGGCACTACAAATGGCTGCTCCATTACGGGTGGTTATGTAAATCGTGGTAATCTTTACGCTTCTCTGTATGGTCGTTATTTCGTGACAGATTACTGCAGTGGTCGCATCTGGTCATTGATTCCGAATGGAAACAATTTGGCAACCACCACCGACCATGGCGTTTACGTGGTAAATAAATACACCGCCTTTGGTCAGGATGTTTATGGAGAAATTTATTTAGCCGAGCAAACTGGAAAAATTTCACGCTTAACTTCTACAACAGGAAGTCCAATGGCATTGATTTCTGCCGATGGCGATTTAACCATTTGTCCGGGAGATTCTCGCACATTAAGTGCAGGTTACAATCCTTTACTTTCTTATCAGTGGTTTTTGAATGATGTTGCCATTTCGAATGCAACTTCCAGCACGTATGCCGCTTCTGAGGCGGGGAACTATAAAGTAGAAGTAACACGAACCGGAGCACCTGCAAGTGTATCGGACGTCATTACGCTCAATCAATTTAATACAACAGAAGTTTCTATTGGAGGAATTGACAATAACTATTGTATAGCAAGCGCTCCAGTAACACCTACATTAATCCCGTTTGGTGGAGAAGTTAGTGGTCCAGGTTGGTTCGAATCCACATTTGTTCCAGCAATTGCAGGCATTGGTCAACACCAAATTACATACACATTCACCGACGCAAATGCATGTACAAACTCAGCTTCTGTAACTGTAAATGTGGAAGAATGTTTAAGCATTGAAGATGCGAATAAGCTAGGCATTAAAATTTTACCAAACCCTTTTCACGGCTCATTTACTGTGAGATTCACAAATAATGAAAATTCAGTAAACACTTTGGAGGTATTTTCTATCAATGGTCAAAAACTGAAAAGTATCTCCATTGAAAAAGCAATCAGTAATCAGCAAGTCGAAATCGATCTTTCAAACCAAGCTGCCGGAATTTATTTCCTTCATTTGAAAGGCTCTTCTAAACAACATGTGATAAAACTTGTTCAAGAATAATGCGTCTACGATTTTACATCCTATCAATATTATTTCCGCTTTTTGCTTCGGCCCAAACCGATTCGTTTCAATTAGAAATTGAACCTTTTAATTTGCCTGAAATGCCAGGTATTCATTCAGGTGCAATTGCCAGTTATAATGGAAGATGGATTTTAATTGGTGGCCGAATGAATGGATTGCATGGTTTTCAATCTCCATTCGCATTTCCTAATAGTGGAAAGAATGAAAATGCTTGGGTGATTGATCCTAATACCAAACAAATCTGGACTGCTTCTTTGGCAGGTTTGCCTGTTGAATTATACGAACCGCTTACAAGTTCTGGTATGCCTTATTATCAAGATGGCAATCGCTTGTACATGATTGGAGGATATGGTTGGAGCGAAAGTGTAAACGATTTCAAAACATTCTCAACGCTTACATCCATCGATCTTTCATGCTTGCATGATGCTGTTGTAAATGGCAATGCTATCGAAACATGCTTTCGCCAAATGAGTGATTCAGTTTTAGCTTCCTGTGGATCTAACTTAGAAAAAATTGATGATCGTTATTACCTTGTTTTTGGACACGAATTTAATGGGATTTATGCCGTCAATAATGGAAACAATGCATTCTTCAGTCAGAAATACAGCAATGAAGTTCGTTCTTTCAACATCAACGACGATGGTCAGAATTTATCCATAAGCAATTATTCTGCGGTTCAAGATTCCGTAAATTTCCACCGACGCGATTACAATCTGGTTCCTCAAATTTTTCCTGATGGCACTGAGGGAATAACTGCATTCTCAGGTGTTTTTCAGTATCAAGCAAACTTGCCTTTTCTCAACACCATTGATATAACACCAAACGCGATTAATGTTGTCCCTGATTTTGATCAGCACCTCAGTCAATACCATAGTGCGGTGATGCCTGTTTATGATTCTACTGGAAATGTAATGCATTCGTATTTCTTTGGTGGGATGAGTCGCTTTACTCTGGATTCTATATCCGGTGAATTAGTTGATGATACGCTCGTTCCATTTGTAAAAACAATCAGCTGTGTGAGCCGCTTTGCTGATGGAACTATGAGCGAAGAATCATTGCCCATTTCCTTACCCGATTTCTTAGGGTCTAATATGCATTTTGAACCGGCTGCAGGGGTTCCTCTCATAATGAATTCCATTGTGGATGTCAATAAAATGAGTGAAAGCCGGCAATTAGCAGGATATTTAATTGGAGGAATTTTGAGTCCAATGCCCAATATTAGCAGCATCGACGCAAGTATGAGTTCGGCAAATACCCAAGTTTATGCGGTTTATATTACTCGAACTTCGCAAGACACTGGACTCGTTACGAAGACATTAAACGTTAATTATGCCTTGTCTGCATTTAGCTGTGCTCCCAATCCTGCAATCGGTAACACAACGCTCAACGTAAACATCAATACTTCGGGTCCGCTTCAAATCGTTGCTTATTCTCGTCAAGGAAAATTGGTCGAAGTAATCTATAATCAAACCATCGAGAAAGGTTCTCACAAACTACTTTGGTCAACAGAGAATCTAAGCGCAGGTGTTTACATTGTAAAAGCCCGTATGAATGGCATTTCCAAGAACATTTCAGTCATCGTAACTAATTAATCAACATGAATAAATTATACTCAACTGCAATTGCCATCATTACACTTGCAACTCAGCTAAACGCTCAACAAATTGAAACACCTCGTCCAAGTCCTATTTCAACAGTAACACAGAAAGTAGGACTCAACGAATTCAGCATTACATATTCTCGTCCAAGTGCAAAAGGCCGCAAAGTTTTCGGGGAAATAGTTGCATTCGATAATCTTTGGAGAACAGGAGCCAATATGGCAACCGTGTTCAAATCGAATGATGAATTCAGTATTGCTGGAACCAAAATCCCAGCAGGTGAATATTCCCTTTTTTGCATTCCGAATGCAACTGAATGGACAATCATTTTAAACAAAACTGCAAAGCTTTCGGGAACATCAGGTTACACAGAAGTAGATGATATTATTCGTTTTAAAACGAAGCCAGTAAGCATTACTCCAGCGGTTGAATCGTTTACCATTGGATTTAACAACCTACGCGATAATGCCGCCAATGTTGAATTAAGCTGGGAAAACACGCGTGTTGCATTTGAAATCAATGTTGCTTATGATGTACGTGTAATGAAACAAATTGATGATGTTATGGCTGGCCCAACGGCTGGTTCATACAACAGCGCTGCATCGTACTATTTCAATAACGGAAAAGACTTAACTAAAGCGCTAGAATATGTTAACAAGGCGCTCGAAAAAGGAGGAGATAAGTATTGGATAATGAGTTTAAAAGCTCAAATCCAAGCAGGACTTAACGATTTTAAAGGTGCGGTTGCAACAGCCGAAAAAGCAAAAGCACTTGCTATTGCCGACGAAGACGATGCTTATAGCAAAATGAACACAGATCGGATTGCCGAATGGAGCAGTAAAATTCCGCCATCAAAAAAGAAAGGAAAATAGTCTTATTCCCCGATTATCAAGCGCTGAACAGCTGATCCTTGCTTGCCAATTAATCGAACAAAATATAAACCTGAGTTAACCTGACTCAGGTTTATTTGTGTTTGGGCATCAGTGATTTTTGCTTTATACACTAACTTTCCCTGAATGTCAATGACTTCAAGTTCAGTGAATGATTGGTTACACGAAGAGTTGGGAATCTCAATAGAAAATGATTTACTACCAAGCTGACGAATCTCTATCGTTTCCTTGCAAGGATTTAAGGCGTTCACAGTGGTGAGCAAACTTAAATCGCTGGCCCAAATTCCACGTCCAAAAGTGGATAGATAAATTTTATTGGCATTTTCATTGATTTCGATATCCGATACAATCACATTCGGTAGACCATTACTTTGATCAACCCAAGAAGTTTGTCCTTCAGGAAGCATAAACAATCCAGCATCTGTTGCGGCAAGAATCGTATTCGAATTCGGAAGGTATTTCAACATATTTACTGGGAAATTTCCCAAATTCAAACTGATATTCTGCCAAGAGTTTCCAGCATTGGTCGATTTAAAAACTTTTATACCTGCACTAAAACCAGAAACTGCAACCACAATTTCGTTTGCATTTAAAGGACTAATCGCAACCGATGATAAATACAGTGAATCGGGTAATCCAGCTGTTCTTTCCGACCAAGTTGAGGCAGCATCGTTCGAATAATAAAAACGCGATGGATATCCGTTAAAAAAATTCACACGACTTAATGCACAAACAACATCGCAGGTTTGCGGAGAAACAGCTAAGGCCGTCATGGGAGCGCCTGTGCTATTCAAATTTCCATTCACATTCCAAGAAAGTCCTTCGTCGTAACTCGAACTCACTTGTTGAAATCCTGCATACAATGTATTCGGTGAAACATAACATCCTTCAAGTGGAGTTGTCCATTCGGCTTCTTCCCCATTCACATTTGCGGGCGAAGTAAAAACACTAAACTGTCCACCATCGGTTGAATAATAGAAATTTCCATACTGACTGGAACCTATAACTAGTTGAGGATCGAGCGGACTTAAATAATTATCCATTCCATCGCCACCAAAAATAGCTTTCCAAGAAGATCCATCATAATACACACTCGAATTGTCTTGAGCTCCTGCAATAACTCGATCGTCGGCGCTTTTCGATGAACTCAATCTGTATAATGATGTTATCTGCATGCCATTACTCAGATTTTGCCAAACGGTTGGCCAAGTACTTCCAGTATTGATATTGTCCCAGGTTTCACTTTGGATAAAGTCTGTTTTATAAACTCCCCCATCGTTACACATAAAATATTCGTTTGTTAGTGGACTTTGCATTAATTGATGCATGTCGGCATGAATTGTTGGGCCGTAGCTGGTTGTCCAATGATTTACCGGATTAAATGTTGATGCTCCATCTTCCGACATCCACAGATTAACACCTCCAATGTAAACTTTCGATGAGTTTGCACGATCGATATGAAAAGCCAAATCGTAAGTTCCTTGTCCACCGGTGCCTGTTCCTTCAAACGCTTCTAATAAATTAAGATCCGTATAATGCAGTGACCAGCTATTCCCGGAATTGATTGATTTATAAATTCCATACAAACCACTAGAAACATTCACTGTTGCTGCATACATAATGGCAGGATTGCTTTCCGAAATAGCAATTTTCACACGTTGCACCTCCCCAGCTGAAGGGATTCCCGTTGGTAAAATTTGCCAAGTTTGACCAAAATTGGTCGATTTATAAATTCCTGCATAACCTGTTTGCGCTGAGTTTATCCAACCTGTTGCAAGAAATAAAACATTCGGGTTAGTTGGATGTTGAACAAGATCCCAACTCAATGTATCGAGCGTGGTTGTCCACGATGCACCTGCATCAACCGAACGAAAAACTCCACCAACACCGCAAGCAAGCACTTCGTTTGTGTTGGTTGGATTGATGATGATTTTGCGAATTAAAGAAGCATCGCGTTGCACAAGATCAAACTCCAATGCTGTTGGACTCCATGTAATTCCTCCATCAAGCGATTTATAAACACCTAAGCCATAATGCGGAAAACGTTTGCGATTATCGAGCTCTAAACCAATTCCTACATATTCAAAATCGCACAATGAAATATAGATTTCATCAGGATTGTTAGGATTAATAGCAATATCGCTAACGCGTGTAATAGGAAGTTGATCGGTTAAAGGCATCCATGAAATTCCACCATTAGATGTTTTCCATAAACCACCTTGCGCAACACCTACATAAAAAACATCGGGATTTGTTGGATGAAAAGCAATGCAGTTAATTCGACCAATTCCATTCTCGAGGTAACCCGTATAATTTTCGGGGACATAATTCGGTCCAACTGGAAACCAAGATGCACTAAATGACCGACTTAAATTTTGAATTTCTGAACGATTCTTTAAGTATTGTTGTAACTCCTGGGCACTTCCGAGTTCACCATTTCCTGAGCAATGCATGCTCATTTCTTGCTCCCAGCGTTTGAGGTATTTCCAATATTTTACATCTTTCAATGCAACAGAATCTTTATAATCGCTGAAAGATTTCTGAATTCCCTTTAAATTAATTGGACTTCCATTGGGAATGTATTGATATTGTTGAGCAATTGACTCAAACGATAATAGAAGAAAAAGCAAAAAGATTCTATTCATAATCTGGGAGGTGGATTTCATTTCAAAAACCAAATGTATTGAAACATTTTATAATCATATAGCAGGATATCATTCAGGAATTTGATGCATCTCGATAATTTTATTTCATTAATTCTGATTGATGAGTTTAATCAATCTCATCCCATACAAATCCTTATTTTTACGCCAAGAAATTAAGCGATGCGCAAACTACTATTCTCCCTATTCATTATTTTTACGAATATACTTTTTGCACAAAACCCCAAGCCACCTAAGTTGGTAGTAGGCATTGTGGTAGATCAAATGCGCTTTGATTACCTCTATAAATATTGGAATAAATTCGGTGATGGCGGTTTTAAAAAATTGGTGAATGAAGGATACCAATGCAAAAACTTGCAATACAATTACGTCCCTACCTATACTGGCCCAGGACACTCATCCATTTACACCGGCACAACTCCCGATCGTCATGGAATTATTTCGAACGATTGGTTTAATCGCGAAACAAATTCCGGCATTTATTGCACCGACGATAAAACAGTAAAAACAGTTGGTAGTTCAACGGAGAAAGTGGGACAAATGTCGCCACGTAATTTGCTAAGCACCACTGTTGGCGATGAACTGCGCGTTGCAACAATGTTAAAATCTCGAGTATTTGGCATTGCGCTTAAAGACCGGGCAGCCATTTTACCCGCTGGACATACTGCCAATGCTGCTTATTGGTTTGATGGAGAAAGTGGTAATTGGGTGAGCAGCAGTTTTTACGGAAATAAACTTCCCGATTGGATTACACGATTTAATAAACAACAAAAAGCAATAACCTATTTAAATCAAAATTGGAATCCATTGCTTCCCATTGAACAATACACTGAAAGTTTAGCAGATCAAACGCCCTATGAAACGCCATTTAAAGGAAGTAAATCAGTTACTTTTCCATACGATTTGAAGAAACTCATGGGCGAAAATGGTGGACAAAATCTCATCCGCTCTACCCCATTTGGAAATACGTTTACCAATGATTTCGCTCTCGAACTTATTAAAAACGAGAAACTCGGTCAGGGAACTAATACAGATATGTTGTGTGTGAGTTTTTCATCGACCGATTATGTAGGACATCAATTTGGAACAGACGCAGTTGAAACAGAAGATGTTTATTTACGCTTAGATGCCGATTTAAAAATCTTGCTAGATTCACTTGAAGCAATCATTGGTAAAGAAAACCTGATTGTTTTTCTCAGTGCCGATCATGGTGGCGCAACCGTTCCATCGTATTTAATGGATCTTCGTGCACCTGGCGGATACATGAATTACGCGCCCGTTGAAAGTGATTTGAAAACGTGGTTAAAGACACAAACCGGTATCGACAGTAATATCGTCGGCATTTTCAACGATCAGGTTTATTTGAATGAAAGTGTATTGAAAGCAAATGGAACCAACATTTCGGAAACGGAGTTACTCGTAGCCGATTGGTTACTCAGTGTAAAAGGAATTCATAGTACAATTACTTCCAGCGACTTACGTCGAAACGAGTTTACACTTGGGACGAATCATTTTATCCAAAAAGGATTTCACCCGAAACGCTCCGGAAATGTGATCATTACACTCGAACCCAATTGGATGGAATATCACCAAACAGGAACAACACATGGCTCACCTTACAATTACGACACACGTGTTCCGATGCTTTGGTATGGTTGGAAAATTGAGCATGGCGAAAGTGCACTTCCCTATTTTATCGAAGATATTGCTCCAACAATTAGCTGGATGTTGAACATTCCTTTTCCAAATGCTACATCTGGAAATCCGATTCCTATTCCATTAAAAAAATAAACATGGCTCAACTTCATTATCACATTGGCTGGAAAAATTCGGGAACCCAACTCATCGACATTCGGTTTATCGTTCAAAACAATACGCAGGAAAAAGTAAATATTCAGCTTCCTTCATGGCGACCTGGGCGTTATGAATTAGGGAACTTCGCAAAAAACATTCGCAGCTTTCGAGTGGAAGACACGAATGGAAATCTAGTTCCATTTGTGAAATTAACGAAAGACCTTTGGAGTATTGAAGCTGGAAATTGTAGCGAATTTCACGTAATCTATTCGTATTACGCTGTTGATTTAAATGCCGGCTCCAGTTATTTGGATCATGAACAACTGTATGTAAATCCAGTAAATTGTTGCGTTTTCATTCCCGAAAGAATCAATGAATCTTGTCAATTAGAGCTGCATTTACCCGATGATTATCAAATTGCGATCGACATTTTTCCAACTGAAAAAAAGAACTGCTTTGTATTTGATAATTTCGATCGTCTGGCAGATACCCCTTTTATTGCTTCAGCTAATTTGCTTCACCGCGAAATCCATGTGGCGGACCATATTTTCCATCTCTGGTTTATGGGCGATATTGAACCCGATTGGGATCGTTTAGATAAGGACTTTGGTCGTTTTTGCTCAGAGCAACTCGAAACCATGGGTGCATTGCCTGGAAAACATTTTCATTTCTATTTTCAGATTTTACCTACTGCATTTTATCATGGGGTTGAACATACATACAGCACCGTTTGCGTATTAGGACCCGGAAACAAAGTTTTCAAAAGCGATTTTTACGATGAGCTTTTGGGAGTAAGTTCACACGAACTTTTTCATGCATGGAATGTAAAAACCATTCGTCCTTCGGAAATGGCTCCGTACAATTTCACCGGAGAAAATTATAGTCGCTTGGGTTGGGTTTACGAGGGAATTACAACTTGGTACGGCGATCAGTTTTTATTACGTTCAGGCGTTTTTGACACTAAGCGCTATTTAAACACCTTAAACGATAAGCTTAAACGACATTTCACAAGCTATGGCCGTTTTAATCAGCCCGTTTCGGAAGCGTCCTTCGACACTTGGCTAGATGGTTATGTTCCAGGAATTCCGCATCGTAAAACGTCCATTTATGTGGAGGGCAGTTTGATAGCCTTTTTAATTGATTCCCGATTAAGAGAAAGTTCGAATGATGTTGTTTCATTAGATGATTTAATGAAACGGCTTTATGACGATGCGCGTTCAGGAAAATCCTATTCCAAAGAACGTATTCTTGATATTTTGAAGGACATATCAGGCTTCGATTTTACCGATTTCTATGCTAATTACATTGAAGGAACACATGATTTCGAACCTGAGTTAACACGTTGTTTTGCACGTATTGGACTAAACCTCAACATGCATTTACCTTTTACAGAAGCGGAGCATCGATTTGGATTTCGCATTCTTGAATCTGGAGGACAAACAAGCATTGCGATGTTAGCTCCCGAATCACCAGCTGCAGCATCGGGCTTACTTGTAGGTGATCAGATTATTGCTTGTAACGACAGAAAACTCGTGAATAATTGGGCTTTATTGACAGATAAACACTCCGAAATTTCCCTGCATGTTTTTTCAAAAGAACGTTTAAGAACGATTGAGTTAAAATCTACGGATGAAAAGTATTTCAGTAGTAGAAATATCAGCATCGATACTTCGGCCAATAATGAGCAAAAACAAGCATTTCAAAATTGGTCGAAACAGGAAACCCCGAATTAAGTTGGAATAATAAAATGGGAATGTTGAATTTTCCTATTTTCTTTGTGCATTAATTGAAAGACCACACGATATGGAATTGTATCTCGAATCGCACGATTTGAAAGAAATTGAAGAAGCATTTAAATCGGGCATTCCGTCTGGATTAACGACTTCTCCTGCATTCATTCAACGATCAACAATAAACGACGAAACTGCATTAATCCAAAAAATAAGCAGTTTAGCACATATTATCCATATCGATGCGATTGGCGAAAAGTCAGAAACGATTGTTCATGAGGCACACCGATTAATGAGTATCGGTATCAATTCAGAGAGTATTGTTTTACGCATTCCAGTTTCCATGGAAGGCATAAAAGCGTGCAGAATATTAAGTAGAGAAGGAATTAAAATAAATATCCAATCGGTTTTCACATTGCAACAAGCATATGTTGCAATGCAGGCTGGAGCTGCATATGTGAGTATTCCAGCAGGCAAATTGCAAGATCATGGTTACGATTCATCGGCTTTACTCGAGCAAAGCATCGCTTGTGCTGAGAAATATGACTATCAAACCAAAGTGATGATCACTTCTGTTCGTTCAGCGGAGCATGTTAGAAATGCAATCAACTCAGGTGTTCATGCAATTGCACTTCCTTGGAACATCATAAAAGGATTAACTGAAAACGATTATTCAAACCAAAGTAATCAGGAGTTTTTTGAAAGCAATCGTTTTCTAACCACGCTTGTTAAAGATGTACTTCGAGATATAAATCCACAAGTTAGACTTAGCGATACGATATTGGATGCGGTTGTTCAAATGAGTCAGGGTGGACTTGGAGCAGTTGCTGTATTAGATGAAAAGGCAAAAGTAATTGGTGTATTTACCGATGGAGATTTAAGAAGATTGCTTCAGGGCGATGGGAAAGATATTCTTACGATGAAACTTTCCGATTTAAAATTCAAGCAACCTATTTCTGTTGAAGCCAATGCATATTTAAAAGATGCTGCTCAGATATTAAAAGGTAAGCGAATTGACAACCTCTTAGTCATGGACAACGGGGAGTTAATAGGAATGCTCGATATTCAAGACTTAAACTAGAATCTTTTATTTCCCTTCCTTCGCGATTTTGAAGCGCTTGGCATATTCTAGGAATTCATCTTTGCTAAGCTCAACATTTCCTTTACCATCACCAAAGTTTATATATCCATAATATTTGGTTGCATATCCCTGAAGGGCTGCTTCGTAAGGGCGCAATTGGACATTTTCTTCTTTCAAGCCCTCTTTCACCATTTTCTCAATACGCTCACGCACTCGTTGATCAACAGGTTTAGCTTTTTCGGCTGCTTCTTCAGCTGCTTTTGCCGCTTTATCAGCCAGTATTTTGGCAGCTGCATCACGACGTGCTTGTTCTTCCGCTTCTGCTTTAGCCTTCGCCTCGGCTTCAACACGAGCTTTTTCAGCAGCCGCTTTAGCTATTGCTTCTTGACGCGCTTTTTCCATGGCTTCCTTTGCAGCTTTCTCGTCGGCTTCCTTCTGTGCTTTTAATTTTGCTGCATCAGCAATTGCAATTTCGCGTGCTTTCTCTTCAGCTTCACGTTTTAACTTCTCTTCAGCATCACGTTTTACTTTTTCTGCAGCCGCTTTTGCAACCGACTCCTGACGCGCTTTTTCATCTGCCTCACGTTTAGCTTTTTCGGCTGCTGCTTTTTCGGCTGCTGCTTTCGCTTCTGCTATTTCACGAGCCTTTGCTTGAGCTGCTTCTTCGGCTTTTATTTTCGCTTCCGTTTCTAAACGTAATTTTTCGGCAGCTTCTTTTTCAGCTTTAGCAATTGCATCGGCTTCCGCTTTCGCTCTGATCTCTGCATCACGTTTTGCTTTTTCAGCAATATCACGCTCGATCTTCGCTTTTTCGTCAGCTTCTTTCTTTGCTTTAGCGATAGCTTCCGCTTCAATTCTTGCCTTATCTTCCGCTTGTTTACGCGCTATATCTTCAGCGTCCTTTCTGGCTTTCTCTGCTGCAATCTCTTCCAATCGTGCCTTTTCAGCTGCTTCTTTCTGTGCTTTTGTTATGCTATCTTTTTCAGCTTTTGCTTTCGCTTCGGCTTCTTTTTGAGCTTTCACTTCGGCTACAATTCTTGCTTGTTCATTTGCTTCGGCTTCAGCACGAGCTTTTGCATCTGCTGCTTTCTGCGCCTTATCTGCTTCTTCTTTAGCTAATGCATCAGCTTTGGCTTTAGCTTCGGCTTCGGCTCTTGCTTTTGCTTCTGAAGCTGCTTGTGCTTTTTCAGCTTCGGCCTTCGCTAATGCATCCGCTTTAGCTTTAGCTTCGGCTTCGGCTCGTGCTTTTGCTTCGGTAGCTATTTGTGCTTTTTCAGCTTCCGCCTTTGCTAATGCATCCGATTTCGCTTTAGCCTCAGCATCGGAGCGAACTTTTGCTTCGGCTTCTTTCTGTGCTTTTTCAGCTTCGGCCTTTGCTAAAGCATCCGCTTTGGCTTTGGCTTCTGCTTCAGCACGTGCTTTTGCTTCTGCTGCTTTTTGTGCTTTTGCAGCCTCTTCTTTAGCTAATGCATCTGCTTTGGCTTTAGCTTCTGCTTCTGCACGGGCTTTTGCTTCAGCTGCTTTTTGTGCCTTTTCAGCTTCTTCTTTGGCTAAGGCATCGGCTTTGGCTTTGGCTTCTGCATCGGCTTTCAACTTTGCTGCTTCTGCTTTAGATTGAGCTTCCCTTGCTGCTAATTCTGCTGCAGCTTTGGCCTCCGCATCTTTACGCGCTTTCAGTGCTGCATCTTTTTCTGCTTGCTCCCTAACTAATGCTTCTTGCCTTGCTTTTTCTGCGGCCTCACGCTCCAGTTTCTTACGAGCTTCAAATTCTTCTTTCGCTTTTACTTCAGCCAATTGCTGCTGTTTCATGACTGTTTCCAATGAATCGCGTTTACGCTTATTGGTTTCCTTCTCAGCTAACTTAGCTGTTTCTGCGGCGAGTCTTTCACGTTCAATTTCTTCACGTTGTGCTTTTTCATCGGCTTCTTTCTGAGCTTTATCACGAGCCAATGCCTCTAATCTTGCTTTTTCTTCGGCTGCTCTGCGCGCTTTCTCGGCTGCTGTTGATTCTAATCGGGCTTTTTCTTCAGCTGCCTTATTCAATTTTTCCTGAGCAATTGCGTCAAGGCGAGCTTGTTCTTCGGCTGCTTTTTGAGCTTTTGCAGCAGCTTCTCTAGCATCACGATTGGCTTTTTCCTGGGCTATTGCGTCCATTCTTGCTTTAGCCTCAGCATCTTTACGTGCTTGCTCTAATGCTTCCTTTTCTAAGCGTGCTTTCTCTTCGGCAGCTTTGCGTGCAGCTAAATCATTATTTAAGCGATCCTTCTCTGCCGCTTCTGCTAAAGCTCTTGCTTTCGCATCTGCTTCTCTTGCTGCTTTTTGAGCCAATGATTGGTTTTTGTCTAGGGAATCAGCGAGGAATTTAGCCCGTTCAGATGCTGCTTTTTGCTCGGCCAACTGCTGCTTTTTAAGTTCCTCCGCTTTCAATTTCTCTTCAGCTAATCGAGCTTTTTCTGCAGCAATTTGCTCACTATTACTTGTAAGTGCTTTGTATTCTTTAAGTTGGCGGTTTGTAGATCGATTAAAATCTTCTTTGAAATCGAAATTGTACACATTTTCGTCATATGCAATTTCGTGTTTAATGGTAAATGGAACATTCGAAATCTCTGGGCGCAACGTAACGTTCAATTCATAATCAGGAAATCCCTCTTCCAATCGGTCTTTGGGACAAATTGTATTTAAAAAAATTGACGTAGAAATAAAACCTGGTTTGGTAAAACTGATTTCGCAATCACGATCTAAACCAACACGAACTTGAAACTTTCCTGTTTCCGCATCAAATTTCAAATATTCGTTACGACCTGTACAAACCAGTTTAATAATAGCTCCCTCGTTTACAGAACCAGCAGCTGAAGTTAAAAAACCATCGAAAATAATATACTCTCTCCTCCCCTGAGCATTCAAGGAAGCACCAATAAATAAGAGTATTATTAGTGTAAAAAGTAGTTTATTAATCTTCATTTATCTTTCTAATTACGCAAAGTCGAGTATATTTATTGTGCTAACTCGACATAAGAAATGCAAAAATAACAAGTATCATTAAGTATTAATGAGGATTCATTTCAATTATTCATATTTTATTAACAAATAATTTGAAAATCAGCAAACTAAATTATTTTCAAACATAAATTTTTATTAAAAACGTTTTAATGCCATGGATGAAATGGTTTTTCCAATGGCTAAGGAAGACGTTGCGGCGGGCGAAGGTGCATTAAGAACATGAATGACAGACGATTTTTCCAAGAATAAGAAATCATCTATCAATCCACCATTTCGATCGCATGCTTGTGCACGAACCCCAGCTCCAGCAGGCACGAGGTCATCTTTTTGAACTTCGGGAATTAATTCTTGCAAGGCCTTTGTAAATGCCGATTTACTGAAAGAGCGATAATACTCGCCCACTCCTGTCTTCCAATACTTTGTTGCCACTTTTCTAAAACCTGGCCAACTTAATGAACCCCAAAATTCGGATGCATTGAATGATGTTCGGGTGTAACCTTCGCGGCTAAATGCAAAAACAGCATTGGGTCCAGCTTCCACACCACCATCTATCATTTTTGTAAAATGCACACCTAGAAAAGGGAAATTGGGATCGGGAACAGGATAAATTAATGTATTAACCAAAGAACGACGTTCATCACGCAACTTATAATACTCACCCCTAAATGGAATAATCCGCACATCAATATCAGGATGCGTCATTGAAGCAATTTTATCGGAATATAAACCTGCGCAATTGATGATTAGTTTCGCAGAAAATTCTCCTTGTGTAGTTTCAACTATCGCGTCTGAATCATTCATCAAACGGATATTTAAGACCTTTGTGCTAGTTTTGATTTCACCTCCCGAAGATTTAATCAATTCTGCCAATTTTTCGGAGACCAACTTATAATCAATAATACCTGTATAGGGAACTTTAATAGCCTCTAAACCATTACAATGCGGCTCAATTTCTCGAAGCTCAGAAGCTGTAATCATACGATTTTCAACCAAGCCATTTTCCAAACCCCGCTGATATAGATTCTTTAATATAGGCAATTGATTTTGCTGCGTGGCGACTACAACTTTGCCGCATAAATCGAATGGAATTGCATTTTCTTTTGCAAATTCCAGCAACATATTATATCCTTCAATACAATTTGTTGCTTTTAATGATCCTGGCTTATAATACAAACCCGAATGAATGACTCCACTATTATTTCCTGTTTGATGTTTGGCAATTTGGTCTTCTTTTTCGATGAGCAGAATTTTCATTCCTGGCTTTTCTTTCAAGAGCGTGTATGCCGTTGCCAATCCAACTATTCCACCACCAATAACAATACAATCGTTTTGCATTCAGATATATTTGAATTGCAAAATTACACGCTTTATGCACCTAAAAAAATATTCGTTAGGTGATTTCGTTTCGAAAAATATAATTCATTTGATTCTTGTGAATCAAGGATAGTTGTATCGTGAAATACACCATATCATCAATTCTTCCGCTTCGGGTTTGTGTAAGCGGGTTGAGGCTTTACGAAGTTCTTTTAAAAACAATGCGTGATCAAAACTCACACTTTCAAGTATTACTTTGCAATATTCTAGCATCGACATAAGCTATTATTAAATAGTTTTAACAATCCATTTTAGTGGATGTTGGAAATCAGTTAATTATCAAGTATATTTTTGTCGATACGCAAGTAAATTTTAGTTAAAATCAAGTTTCAATACTTCGTCTTTGTAAAATCGAAAACGCACTTTCGCAGGAATTAATTGTGGATAAAACTGCTCTTTTAATTTTTCTTTGACCTGTCTGCGTAAGTCGTTGCGAGAGGTTGCAATTACAAACACACTTTCTCCAACTGCACGTGCAAAGAACTCATTTTCAGATTTTTCTTTTACAAGAAAAACCAATCGCGCATGTGTTGGTTGATCGGCTAGGTTATAAATAAACAACCAATGTGAAGCAACTCCAAACATAACAAAAACATGAAATATTTCATGAGGCCCCAATAAACCGGATACTATTTCAGGCCAACGAAGGAAATCGATGAGTGCTCCAATAACATAAAAACCACCACCGATTAATGCACTTGAAATTTGTCTAATTCCAAACATTTTTCCTGCTTTCACAATAGATGCCAAAGCAAGAACACCCATTAACATAAATACAGTAAGTGAAACCCATTCAGGAATTTGATCAATGAGAATAATGGTCAAAAGCAAGCCAATTATGGCAATAATCCACAAGGAAATTATAAAACCCCAGCGCCACCAACCTCTAAAAATGATAAGGTGAATGGGTGTGGCGGTTCCTGCTATCATGACAAATATTGCTGCATAATCGAGTTTGCGAAATACCTGTCTTCCCAAACCTGGTTCAAGAGCGTGGTAAATGCTACTCATCGAAAACATCAGAACAATGCCAGTCATAAAAACAATCAATGCCAAAACTCGAATGCGATTTCCCCATCCTTTTCGAATTAAAATAGCTCCAGTACATATTGCCAATAATGCGCCCAAGAGGTGCGTCCAGCTGGAAATTGGCTGATAAAATCCAAGCATACCTTTTCTTTTTAATATACAGTCACCTATACTTATCTATTTAAAATAAGTTGATTGAATATTAAACGCAACCTTACATCTAAAATTTTATTTTAGGAAACTCAAAGGAAAAATAATACAATAGTAATTCTCGATAGAATCGAAACTACAATTATTCAATACTCTGGAGATGTAAATCAATTATCAATACATTCATAAATATATATAAATGAACAATTTAATGCTAATTAGCAATTGTTCGGATAAACATACATTAATTCTGATTTTAATTTGATTTTAAACCAACTCTGCGCGATGCAACAGCATCACTTTCAAGAAATTCGTCGTAGGTTAATTGGCGATCAATAATTCCAGAAGGCATCAACTCTATTACGCGATTAGCTGTAGTTTGCATAAAATGATGATCGTGCGAACTCAACAAAACAGGAGTCTTAACATCGGTAATCGAATTATTAAAAGCAGTAATCGATTCCAAATCGAGGTGATTGGTTGGCTCATCCATTACCAATAAATTGCCACTACCAAGCATCATGCGCGAAATCATACAACGCATTTTTTCTCCTCCCGATAAAACCGAACATTTTTTTAATGTCTCCTCTCCGGAGAACAACATTTTGCCTAAAAATCCTCGCACAAATGTTTCATCCGGATCGGACGAATATTGACGAAGCCAATCAATTAGGTTTAGATCACTGGTGAAATACTTTCCATTATCGGCAGGCAAATACGCTGGCTTTATGGTAGTTCCCCACGTTACAGTTCCGCCATCTTGTTGGCGTTCTCCTAAAAGAATGTCGAATAAAAAGGAAACCGCTTGATGATCTTGAGCTATTACAGCAATTTTATCTGAGCGATGCATATTAAACGTCACATTCGAGAACAATAGCTTCCCGTTTAAGCTAGCACTCAAATTCTCCACATGTAAAATCTGATCGCCTGGTTCACGTTCGGGTTTAAAGATAATGGCAGGATATTTTCGGGTTGATGCTTGCAAATCCTCCACATTTAATTTGTCCAATAACTTTTTACGGCTTGTTGCTTGGCGCGATTTAGAAGCATTTGCACTGAAACGCGCAATGAATTCCTGAAGCTGCTTTCGCTTGTCTTCCATCTTGGAATTCTTATCGGCCATTTGGCGACTAATCAATTGACTCGATTCGTACCAAAATGTGTAATTACCAGTAAAAAGCTTCATTTTACTGTAATCAATATCTACAATGTGTGTACATACTGCATCCAAGAAATGTCGATCGTGGGATACAACAATAACGGTATTTTTAAAATCGGCTAAATAGTCTTCTAACCAAGCAATGGTATGCACATCCAAATCGTTGGTTGGCTCATCAAGTAATAGAATATCCGGATTTCCATAAAGCGCCTGTGCCAGCAATACACGTACTTTCTGCGTTCCATTTAATTCGGAAACAAGGCGGTAATGTAAATCTTCCGGAACGCCCAAACCACTTAACAAATTGGCTGCATCGCTTTCTGCATTCCAGCCTTCCATCTCGGCAAAATCGCCTTCCAATTCGGACGCTCTAATTCCATCAGCATCGCTAAAATCGGGCTTCGCATAAATGGCATCTTTCTCCTGAATAATATCCCAGAGTTTTTTGTGGCCCATCATCACGGTTTCCAAAACTGGGAATGCGTCAAACTCATAGTGGTTCTGACGAAGAACTGCCATACGCTCACCCGGTGTAATAGCAATTTCACCTGTGTTTGCGTCTATCTCTCCGGATAGTATCTTCAAAAATGTAGATTTCCCTGCACCATTGGCGCCAATAAGACCATAGCAATTGCCGGGTATAAATTTAAGGTTAACGTCTTCAAAAAGAGTTCGTTTTCCGTAACGTAGAGAGATATTCGATACTGCAATCATAGCTATTTTTTAATGGGCGCAAAGGTAACTGAATAAACCATATTTTCTGAATCTAATTTAATTGAAAAATGTTAGTGATGCCTGATAAATCAGCTATTCAAAATCAATTAACACGATATTAACTTAGATATCAACCTTGCTGTTGAAATTTTTAATGCGACTGATGATTTTCTAAAAACCACTGCCCCTATTTTCGTTAAAAAATTACTCCTTATATTATGAAATTCAACCATTATTTTTTAGCTGCTTGTACCCTTTTCATCCTGTCATCGTGTTATAAAAACGAGGATGTGAATAGCAACACCACAACTCTATTGGAAAATGTGCTTAAGCCCAAAGCAATTCAAACTCCTGCTCCTTTAGGCAATGCTTTTTCACAATCAAAAACAGATGAAATTATTTTACAAACGTTAAACGAGCGTAAAGATTTTCGCTGGGAATGGATGGACTTAAAAACCATCTGGAGTGCTGCGCATTATGGAAATCAAGCAGTTGCCATTGGATACAAACCAGCAGATTTGAAAGACATAACGAGCAGTATCCATTCGATAAACCTAAAAAGTGCACCTTGGAAATCTGTTCATGACGCTCTTGTAGAATTGATACTTTCAGAAATAAACAAAACAGCATTATCGCCTATCAAAATCGAGGATATTCTTATTGAAGATGATCAAACACTTCCAATTATCACAATCCGTTTAACCGATAAAAACGTATTTACGGCATTGTATAATCTTGAAAATGTGCGTTATATCGAACCGCTTGACTATTGGCCACAATCGAAAGACCGCTCAACATCTGGCTGCTCTGCTTCAACAACAAGTCTCAACACTTCCGATTTTACTACCATCAGCCCCAATTGCCGATTACCTTGGAATTACAACAATGTCAACATTCCCAATGCATGGAATGTAACCCAAGGACAGGGAATTACCATTGGAGTTATTGATGCGGGAATAAGTAACGCGCAATTTTTCTTAAGCAGTTTGTTTAATAGTGGAAGTTCAAATGTTGGGCGAACACTCACTACAGATTACACCTATGGAACAACCGCATTTACAACTTGCACTCATGGAACGAGCATGAGTGGTTTAGCTGCTGGCCCAAGAAATTCGGGGAATGCGACAACAGGAGTTGCTTATAAATCGAATCTGCATTTTATTCGTGCTTGCGAAGATGTTGTTTTGGATGGGTCTTCAGAAAAAACAGGTGTCAAAAATGCCCTTGTGAAAATGGGAGATAAAACGGACGTTCGAATTGTTAGTATGAGTATTGGAACACCATTTTCGAGCAGCATTTTAGAGGATGGTGTTAATTATGCAAACAATAAAGGAAAGATGGTTTTCGCAGCTGCCGGAACATCGTATTCGTGGACAAGCTGGTGGGGAGTTATTTACCCTGCTTCTTATTCTGCTTGCATTGCTATAACTGGTGTAAAAGACAATGGAAGCACTTGTGCATCCTGTCACGATGGAAGTGAAGTTGACTTTACAATTCCTATGGAACGAAGCAGCAATACAGATCGTAATTCACTTTCCTTACCGGCAACTGGCTCAACTCCAACATATATTGGAGGTAGTTCTTGTGCAACAGCAACTTCAGCAGGAATTGCTGCTTTGGTTTGGAGTGCAAAACCAGGTCTCACTAAAACACAAGTTTACTTAGCATTAAGAAACTCTTCTCAGTTTTATCCGAGCTATTCGGGTAGTCTTGGATATGGGAATTTAAATGCAGGCGCCGCAGTTAATTTGGCTTTGACTTATTAAGTTTTACACGCACAATTTATCATCGAAAGAAAATACGACCCCAACGGGGTCGCACAAATCAAACATAACAAACATTTCTATGGACATTTAATTCATCTAAGATTTTGAAATGAAATTTGAATTGATTCACGACTCCTAAGCCCCACACAAAACATATTTATTAATTTGAATCGTCCAAAACAATATTCCGTTTTATTTTATTACTAAACTAAAATTACCTCAAAGCGCATTGACGTTATAATTAAAGTCCATTGTATTACCTTAGCAGAGTATTTAATCTCAATGTAATCGATTCGAATTGAATTATGAAGAACCTCTTAAGCGTAATTATCATCTTGACTTTCATTATTCATAATGGATTTTCACAAACGCAGGTTTCGGGCAAAACTGCTCAATCGTATGCAGAAAAGAAAAAAGCTGCTTTGGCAGAAATGTCTTCATCAAGAGGCGGAAGTACTTCCAGCGATTGTGGAGGATCCATTGTTTTATGCGGTGGAATTTATACCGAGGAAACAGCGCCTCCGGGAACAGGTAGCGTCTATGAGTTTACAGGAACCTGTAACCAAGGTACAGAAACAATGAGTTTGTGGTACACTTTTACTGTTGAAGAAACTGGAACAATTAGCTTTATAATAGATCCCGCTGTTGATGCAGACGATTATGACTGGGGTCTTTTCAATATCACCAACGGAGGTTGTGCAGGAATCATTGCGCAAGACGGCTCATCTCCTGAAGTAGGATGTAATTCTTACGGCTCTCTAATTGCTGGCAATGGCCCAACAGGAATTTCTACTGCCAATGGCGGAATAGGTTCATCTAACGGACCTGGCGACACATTTGGCCCAGCATTCAATGCTGATCTACAAGTTGACAGTGGACAGACTTTCGCATTGGTGGTGATGAATTGGTCGAACAGTACTGATGGATACACAATCGATTTCACGCAAAGCACAGCGAGTATTTACGATGCAAGTGTTCCGGAAGTAATTTCTGTAATTCCTCAATGCGGCAATCAGAATTTTGACATTACGTTTAGTGAAGCACTTTTAAATTCTTCTGTACAATTAGAAGACTTCAGCATAACTGGACCAGATGGCAATACAATTCCATTCAATGCTGTTAACTCAGCAGATACAACGGCATATTCACAAACCAATTATACATTATCGCTCGATTCGGGATTAACCATTTCAGGCACCTATACTATTACCATTACAAATGTTTCTGGAAATGTGGAGGATATCTGCGGTAATTTAGCTGTTGACACATCATTCACTGTAAACATAATTGCTCCTGTTAGCTATGACATTTCTATAACCAATGCCTGCAATGGAATCAATGGTTCTATTGAAGCATCCTATTTAAACGGTGGCACAAGCCCTGTTTCATTTGAAATAGATAGTGTTCTTCTCGATGAAGTAAGTGGATCCGGTTTGGATTCTGGGTTGTATGTTCTTAAAGTAATTGACGGTGCGGGATGTGAAATTGAAAGGGATGTGGTAGTTCCCAATCACGATATTGATTTAAGTATTTCCGAATTTCAAGATTCCCTTTCCTGCGCGAATCCTACAGTGCAAATTCAAGGTGTTGAAATACTTCCTGCTCAAACAACGGAATTCCTTTGGAGTTCTCTAACATCCAATGGCAGCGATTCCCTTTTTAGTCAAATACAAAATCCTACAACTACACTGCCGGGAGTTTACACACTTTATGTGACCGAAGCGACAAGTGGCTGCCGCGATTCAGCTTCTGTAATAATTGAAGAATCAGAATTAGCTGGAATCGATCTCAAAACCCTTCAATTTCCGAATGTGATTTCGGCCAATGGAGATGGTAAAAATGATAGTTGGAGACCTTACCTTCCGTTAAAACCCGACTTCGATGTAACGGAAATTTTCGATACCTACTCCTTAATTATTTTCAACCGTTGGGGAATTCCGGTGTTTGACTCCCAAAAGGAGAGCACTCGTTATTGGATAACTTCATCGGAAACAACAGCTGGAATGTATTATTATTCTGTTGCGTATAAATCCGACTGTGGAACCATCATTGATGATTCTCACCAAGGGAGCATTTTGGTAATTAAATAGGAATTGAGGAAACTTCTTGAACTATCCCCTAAATGATTAAAATGGTCTCAATTCTTTGAAATGATTTACTCTACTGTGAGATTCATTCATTTTATGCCGGAATAAGGAACAAGCGGATATCAACCCATAAAATGAGAAAATCATTTGGGAGAATTGTATGGGAGAAGAACGGTAGAAGTGAAGAGTCCCTTGTAAAATTGAGCCAGTTATTTGACCACTCCTCAACCTCCATAACAAGGTTATATCTTTCTATTACCAAAGAGGAAATTGAAGACCTCTATGCAATGCAGGACTTATTCGTGTTTTGAAATTTGAATTTATTCTAACAAAAACCTCAACGATATGATTAACTCAAATCGCTCCGACCTATTAGAAGTCAAATTCCCAATGATTGAGAGATTGCTTCTTAAGTTGATTAACAAGAGATACGACAAGGATGTCATTTATGTTAAAATTGAAATGTACCAATGGTTATCCAACAGGAAGTTTAATAGAGCATCAAAAGGTAATTGCACTGAAAGGTTATACATTAAATCACCCAAGAACTATTCGGAATCAGAGATTGCAAGTATGTCTGCGTTTTTGGTCAAGCATCTAAACAATGTATATTTTGCGTTATCAATCTCTGGCAATAAAAAAGTTTCTGGAGTTGAAATCTGTTTCCGCAAAACCATTGAGACCGAGATTAACTTTGATTTGTAATGACTTTATTTGATTGATATCTTGATATCAAACTCAAACCTCATAATCAATTGAGATGAAGTTGATTTTAAAGAAACAAATATTGTCAGTATAAAAAGAGTTCAATAACCTTCAAATATTTTCTTTATTCCAATAAAATCACCAAGCCAAGCTCCTGAAGAACTTAAATAACCTTCTTTTACTTTAGTACCATATACGTTGAGTTGAGTTTCTGCTAACACAACATTTTGATCCAAATTTTTTTGTTCAATAAAAATTAAATATCCCTTTCTGTAGTAATAGTTAATCTCTGTACCGTGATATCCATCTCCATCTGTGGAATAACCTTTTCCTGAAAATGGAGAATTCTCGTAATAATATCTATCAACACCAGGTTGATTTATTCCATCCCCCACTAAATCAATCCATTTATTTTTAGTGGTATTAGAATAATTGATTTCATTACCAAAATAATTTAAATGTTTTTCATTCACTAGTGTCCGATAAAAACTCAAAATGAGTATTTGTCCTTTCGAAAGTACTGATTTCCTTGGAACGTTCTCTGCATTTTGAAAAGTAAGCCCCTAAATTAAGAAGTGTTAAATTTCATTTGAA
>Ga0304730_1000021_pt1 | contig 206873 bp, 199 predicted proteins | sample M_130628_MF_Meta_FD_190474 | JGI IMG/M metagenome (GOLD analysis project Ga0304730, IMG submission 190474) | Freshwater microbial communities from Lake Montjoie, Canada to study carbon cycling - M_130628_MF_MetaG (v2) (version 2) | ecosystem: Environmental > Aquatic > Freshwater > Lake...
CTGAAGCCGTAATTGAAAAAGTAAAAGGTAAAAAATAGGATCGATGAGCCAGAAAATTCGAATCAAGCTTAAGTCCTACGATCACAATCTCGTAGACAAAAGTGCAGAGAAAATTGTAAAGACGGTAAAGAGTACCGGAGCTGTGGTCAATGGCCCGATTCCCTTACCCACCAATAAGCGCATCTATACGGTGCTGCGCAGCCCGCACGTCAATAAAAAGGCGCGTGAGCAGTTTGAGTTGTCTAGCTACAAGCGTTTGCTTGACATCTATTCGTCGTCCAGCAAAACCATCGACGCCCTTATGAAGCTTGAGCTTCCGAGTGGTGTTGAGGTAGAGATCAAAGTATAATAACCCCCTAAGAATTCCTCATTATGCCTGGATTAATTGGCAAAAAAATTGGAATGACCAGCATCTTCGACGGTGACGGAAAGAATTTTCCGTGTACTGTAATTGAGTTGGGGCCCTGCGTGGTCACCCAGCTTAAGTCGAACGATGTCGATGGTTACGAAGCCGTGCAGATCGGTTTTGGCGAAAAGAAAAACGCCATATCTCCTGCCTCCGGCCATGCTGCAAAGGCCAACACCACAGCAAAGTCAAAGTATGTTGAATTTCGTGATTTTGGGACCCCCGTGTCCTTAGGCGAGGTTCTTACCGTGGCTATGTTTGCGGAAGGCGAATTTGTAGACATCGTAGGACAGTCAAAAGGTAAAGGCTTCCAAGGTGTTGTAAGGCGTCATGGCTTTAGCGGTGTCGGCGAATCAACCCACGGACAGCACAACCGCGGACGCGCACCCGGTTCTATCGGTGCGGGTTCTGACCCTAGTCGCGTATTCAAGGGTATGCGTATGGGGGGCCGTATGGGCAATGACCGCATTAAAATTCAAAACCTTCAAATTTTGAAGGTCGATGCAGATAAGAATCTGCTCGTTGTTAAAGGATCCATTCCCGGAGCGAAGCAATCGCTTGTAATTGTAGAGAGATAATGGAAATTCGAATTCTCAACCAACAAGGTGCGGAGACTGGCCGTATGGTCCAGCTAAACGAAGAGGTTTTTGGAGTCACTCCCAACGACCACGCAATGTACCTCGACGTAAAGCAGTACCTAGCCAACCAACGTCAGGGTACGCACAAGTCCAAGCAGCGTGCAGAAATAGCTCGTACTACCAAGAAGCTTCACAAGCAAAAAGGTACGGGTGGCGCGCGTCATGGCAGCATGAAATCGCCACTGTTTCGTGGTGGAGGTCGTGTTTTTGGACCCGTTCCTCACGAGTACGGCTTCAAGCTCAATAAAAAATTGAAATTGGTCGCTCGTAAGTCTGCTTTAAGCCAGCTCCTTGCTTCAAACCAGATTTTAGTAGTGGATCAGATCACTATGACGGCAGCCAAGACTAAAGATTACGCGGTGATTCTGAAAGCCTTAGGTCTCGAAGGCAAGAAATCCACTGTAGTATTGGCCGAAGCGAATAATTCCATATATTTGTCGTCCCGCAATTTTGAGGGTTCAAAAGTGGTAATTGCTTCAGAATTAAGTACTTATTCTATTTTGAATGGTGGCACTCTAGTTTTAGTTGAGCCCTCGATTGCGAAAATTGAAACCGCCTTAACGGCCAAATAGTGATGGAACAGATTCTAATTCGCCCGGTACTTACCGAGAAAGCGACTGCCTCAGCAGAGACAGCGAATCGCTACACGTTTGTAGTAGATAAGAAGGCCAATAAGGTTGAAATTAAAAAAGCAGTAGAGCAAGCCTACAAGGTGAACGTAGAAAACGTTCGCACCATGATTGCGCCTGCCAAGAGTATTGTACGCAACACTAAGTCGGGCGTTCTTAAGGGACGTAAGCCTTCTGTAAAGAAAGCGGTGATTGAAGTTCGTGCTGGTGAAACTATAGATATCTACGCTAACCTCTAAGTCATGGGTGTACGTAAACTCAAACCGACCACGCCAGGACAGCGTCATCGTTCAGTAAACGATTTCGCAGTGCTGAGCTCTGTGGCTCCAGAAAAAAGCCTAACGGTACCTAACAGGCGTTCCGGCGGACGAAACAACACCGGTAAGATGACCATGCGGTACGTCGGTGGTGGCGCCAAGCAGCGCTACCGTATCGTTGATTTTAAGCGTGAGAAATTCAATATTCCTGCTACGGTTAAAAGCATTGAATACGATCCGAACCGCACGGCGTTTATCGCCTTGTTGGTTTATGCTGACGGTGAGAAGCGCTACATCATTGCGCCAAACGGATTAGTAGCCGGTCAAACTTTGCTCAGCGGACCAGGTGTCGCTCCAGAGGTTGGAAACGCCATGAAGCTATCGGATATGCCTTTGGGTACGATTGTTCACAATGTTGAGCTTCGTCCAGGTCAAGGTGGAATTATTGCCCGCTCTGCCGGAGCATTTGCCCAGCTGGCAGCCCGCGACGGAAAATACGCTTCGCTGCGCATGCCTTCAGGGGAGAGTCGTTTGATTCTTACGGAGTGCATGGCAACTATAGGAACGGTTTCGAATGCGGACCATTCTCAGGTCGACAGTGGAAAGGCAGGTCGCAGCCGGTGGCTCGGTCGCCGTCCCCGAACTCGCGGTGTTGCAATGAACCCTGTAGATCACCCTATGGGTGGTGGTGAGGGTCGCGCTTCAGGCGGACACCCACGATCACGCAAAGGGATTCCGGCCAAAGGATACAAAACACGTACTCCTAAGAAGGCAAGCAATCGTTATATCATTGAAAAACGCAAGAAGTAATCATGTCACGTTCGCTTAAAAAAGGTCCATACATCCATTTCAAGCTCGAGAAGCGAGTTATGGAGAACGTGGAGGCAGGTAAAAAGACTGTTATCAAAACTTGGTCACGGGCTTCAATGATCAGTCCAGATTTTGTTGGACAGACCATCGCAGTGTACAACGGTAAAACGTTTGTGCCTGTGTACGTGACCGAGAACATGGTTGGACACAAGTTGGGAGAGTTTTCACCCACCCGTGTATTCCGCGGCCACTCTGGCAAAAAAGACAAAGGCAAAAAGTAAGAATCGATGGGAGCTCGTAAAAAAAACAGCGCTAATGCGATCAAGGAAGCCCGCCGCACTGTGGCTATGGCATCCTTAAATGACTGTCCTACATCACCGCGCAAGATGCGTTTGATGGCTGACCTCATTCGTGGAATGGAAGTAGCTAAAGCACTCTATGTGCTGAAGCACAGCAGTAAAGAGGCGTCCATTCGCCTTGAGAAGCTGCTTATTTCTGCCTTGAGTAACTGGCAAACTAAAAATCCTGATTCGTCGGTTGATGCGGGCCTTGTGGTTCAGAGCATCTCAGTAGACGGAGGCCGTATGCTCAAGCGCATTCAGCCTGCTCCCCAGGGTCGTGCCCACCGAGTGCGCAAGCGCTCGAACCATGTAACCCTTATTGTGGGTCGCATTGCCGAAGAAGTTTCACCAAGTTCTGAAAACGCCTAATCATGGGACAAAAAGCAAATCCTATTGGCAATCGCCTGGGCTACATCCGCGGTTGGGATTCCAATTGGTACGGAGGAAGGAACTACGGTGACAAGCTTGCCGAAGATGCCGCCATTAGAAAATACCTCTACGCTCGATTGAGTCGCGCCAACGTAGCCCGCATCATTATTGAGCGGACGCTTAAGTTGGTAACAGTTACCATTGCCACGGCCCGTCCTGGTGTCATCATTGGCAAGGGTGGACAAGAAGTAGACAAGCTTCGCGAGGAGTTGCGCAAACTCACTAAGAAGGAAGTTCAGCTGAACATCCACGAAATCAAGCGCCCAGAACTCGACGCAAAACTTGTTGCAGACAGTATTGCTCGCCAGATCGAAGGTCGTATTTCGTTTCGTCGTGCAGTTAAGATGTCCATTGGCAGTACCATGCGTATGGGAGCCGAAGGCATTAAAGTCCAGGTCAGTGGCCGTTTGAACGGTGCTGAGATTGCACGCTCTGAGAAGTTTAAGGATGGCCGTACGCCCCTGCACACGTTTAGAGCAGATATTGATTACTTCTTGTCAGAAGCACACACAACCTATGGCCGCATTGGCATTAAGGTTTGGATCATGAAGGGTGAAGTATTTGGTAAGCGTGACCTCAGCAACGTACTTGGTGTGACCAAGCGCGCTGGTGTGGGTGCGGATACCGGAGCAAGTCCAAGAGCGGGCGCTCCCTCTGGAGGCAACGACCGCGGAGGAAGTCGTGATCGCGATCGCGATCGCCGTAAGCCTAGTACTGGCGGACGTCCCAATAGCAATAATAACAACAACCGTAAAGCGTAATCGTCATGCTTCAGCCGAAAAAGACTAAGTACCGCAAAATGTTCAAGGGTAAAATGAAGGGCAACGCTCAGCGTGGTGCCACATTGGCCTTTGGTTCGTACGGAATTAAGTCACTCGAAGAGGTTTGGATGACCGCTCGCCAGATTGAAGCCGCCCGTATTGCGGCAACCCGCTACATGAAGCGCGAAGGCCAACTTTGGATTCGCATCTTCCCAGACAAGCCGATTACCAAGAAGCCTCTTGAGGTACGTATGGGTAAGGGTAAGGGTGCTGTCGAATACTGGGCCGCAGTTGTTCGCCCGGGTCGCATGCTTTTTGAACTCGATGGGGTTACGGAAGAAGTTGCGCGCGAGGCACTGCGTCTTGCAGCTCAAAAGCTTCCCGTGAAGACGAAGCTTGTGGTTCGTCGCGATTTAGTTAACGCTTAAGCCATAGAAAACCATGACTACTGCTGAACTTAAAAAAATGAGCACCGAGGAGGTTGGTACCCGCTACCAGTCTATCAAGACGGAATTGTTCGATCTAAAGCGCAAGCATCGCTTGAGCCCGCTTGAAAATCCAATGCGCATTGCAGCACTCCGTAAGGATGTTGCTCGCTTTGCAACAGAAATGACTCAGCGCTCTAAGAATTAATACGATGGAAAACCAACGAAATCTGCGCAAAGAGCGCGTCGGGGTAGTAACCTCCTCGGCTATGGATAAGACTGTAACCGTTAATGTTTCGCGCCGCGTTAAGCACGAGATGTATGGCAAGTTTGTCACCTTCTCTAATAAGTTTCACGCTCACGATGAAACCAATGACTGCAACCAAGGAGACACGGTTCGCATCATGGAAGTCCGCCCTCTTTCTAAAACGAAGAAGTGGCGCGTCGTTGAAATCATTGAGCGCGCTAAGTAATTAATCATGCTACAAACTGAATCCCGTCTCCGCGTTGCGGACAATACCGGTGCCAAAGAAGTTTTGGTGATTCGTGTGCTAGGTGGTACACGCCGTCGCTACGCCTCGGTTGGCGATACCATAGTGGTCACTGTTAAGGATGCCACTCCTTCTGGAAACGCCAAGAAAGGTACCGTTTCTAAGGCGGTAGTAGTTCGCACTACCAAAGAAATTCGCCGTCCTGACGGATCCTACATCCGCTTCGACGACAACGCTTGTGTGTTGCTCAATGCCAACGGCGAAATGCGCGGTACTCGCGTCTTTGGTCCTGTTGCCCGTGAGCTGCGCGACAAGCAGTACATGAAGATTGTCTCACTAGCACCTGAGGTGCTTTAATCGCCTAAGACGATGGCAAAATTTCACATTAAAACCGGAGACGCCGTTGTGGTGATCGCGGGTTCGCACAAAGGCGAGCAAGGTAAGATTGTACGCATGATACCAAAGCAGCATCGCGCTATTGTAGAAGGGGTAAACCTTGTAACGAAGCATATTAAGCCGAGTGCAACTAGTCCCCAAGGTGGGCTTCAGAAAGTTGAAGCACCACTTCACATTTCAAACCTTATGCTTTTAGATAGTAAAGGTGTTGCAACCCGAACGGGAATCCGTTTTGAGGCCAATGGAGTGAAAGTTCGTGTCGCTAAAAAAACCGGTGAAGTAATTAAGTAATGGAACCAAATCTCAAAAAGAAGTATTTCGATCAGGTCGTTCCGGCCATGATGGAATTGTTTTCATACACCAACCAGATGCAGGTTCCCCGCATCCAAAAAATTGTGCTAAACCAAGGTCTTGGAGCAGCGGTCGCCGATAAGAAGCTTATCGAATACGCTATCGAAGAAATGTCGACTATTGCGGGACAGCGTGCTGTTGCAACGAAATCGAAGAAGGATATATCCAACTTCAAACTCCGTAAGGGTATGCCCATCGGAGTACGCGTAACCCTTCGCGGCGAGCGCATGTACGAATTCTTCGACCGCCTTTTGGTTTCTTCATTACCACGTATCCGCGACTTTCAGGGTCTCAAGGATGGTTTTGATGGTCGTGGAAACTACACCTTCGGTATTACCGAGCAAATCATTTTTCCAGAAATTGAGATTGATAAGGTCAATCGTATTTCAGGGATGGACATCACGTTCGTAACCTCGGCAAACACAGACAAGGAGTGCAAGTCCCTCCTTCAGAGTTTCGGAATGCCTTTTAAGAAGTAAGCCATGGCAAAAGAATCAATGAAAGCGCGCGAGCGCAAGCGTGAAGCTCTAGTAGCTAAGTATGCTACTAAGCGCGCCGCCCTTAAGGCAGCAGGCGACTACCTCGCACTGCAAAAGATACCTAAGAACGCAAGTCCAGTGCGTCTTCACAACCGCTGCAAACTAACGGGTCGTCCTCGTGGATACATGCGTCAGTTTGGAATTTCTCGCGTAACGTTCCGTGATATGGCCCTGAACGGCTTGATCCCAGGTGTTAAGAAGAGTAGCTGGTAACCCAACAATAGAACTATTACGTTATGTACACTGATCCCATCGCAGATTTTTTGACGCGCATTCGCAACGGAGCCAAAGCTGGCCACGCAGTTGTGGAGGTGCCCAATAGCAAGATGAAGGCTGAAATCGCTCGTATTCTTATGGACCAAGGCTTTATTAAGGGCTATAAGGTCGATGAAATTGGTCCTCAGGGACTATTGAAGGTTGCTTTGAAGTACGATAAGATTTCGAAGCGCTCGGTTATCCGCGGAATTGACCGTGTTTCTCGTCCTGGATTGCGCAATTTTGCCGGTTCGACTGAGATTCCACGCATCAAGAACGGTTTGGGTATTGCCATTGTGAGTACTTCACACGGCATCATGACCGACAAAGAAGCCCGTGCCCAAAATGTGGGTGGAGAAGTAGTTTGTTTAGTTTACTAAGGTTAAGTCATGTCACGAGTTGGTAAATCCCCCATCACCATTCCTGCAGGTATCGATTTATCGATCAATGGGAATGTCGTAACGGTCAAAGGAAAGCTTGGTACTTTGACCCAAGAAATCAATCAAGATATTGCCATTGAGCGCGAGGGTGATGTACTTACCGTAGTGCGCCCAACGGACCTAAAGGAGCATCGCTCCCAGCATGGTTTGTACCGTGCCTTGATTCAAAACATGATCACTGGAGTTTCGACCGGATTCGCTAAGAATTTGGAGTTGGTTGGAGTAGGATACCGTGCCTCTCACCAGGGACAGAATCTTGAGCTTTCTTTAGGTTACTCGCACATTTTTGTGATGCAGATTCCTAAAGAGGTTAGTCTGAACACCATCTCAGAGAAGGGAAAGAACCCCATCGTTGAACTTGCTTCGTTTGACAAGCAGCTTCTTGGTGCGGTTGCATCTAAAATTCGCAGCCTTCGCAAGCCAGAGCCGTTCAAGGGCAAAGGAGTTCGCTACGTAGGAGAAATTGTTCGCCGTAAGGCAGGTAAATCAGGAGCTAAGAAGTAATAAACTATGGCAACAAAATCATTAACCCGTCGTGAGCGCATCCACTACCGTGTGCGCAAGATTGTAGAGGGAACGGCTGTCCGTCCTCGTTTGGCGGTATTCCGCTCGAGCAAAGAAATTTATGCTCAAGTTATTGACGACCATTCGGGCAAGACCATTTGTGCAGCGTCGTCCTTAAAGTTGGGTGTGCGTGAGGTGAGCGGTTCCAAGTTGGAGCAAGCCCTTCAGGTAGGCATCAAGATTGCGGAACTGGCCAAGGCCAACGGTATTGAGTCGGTTTCGTTTGATCGCGGCGGATTCTTGTACCACGGACGTGTAAAATCATTGGCTGAGGGCGCTCGCAAAGGCGGCCTGAATTTCTAAGACTGTTATGAAAGAAACTGCATCAAAAAAAGTAAAGCCCAGTGGCTTAGAGTTGGTGGATCGCCTAGTAGGGGTCCAGCGCGTAACAAAGACTACCAAAGGCGGACGTACGTTTAGTTTCACAGCGATTGTCGTTGTCGGAGACGAAGGCAGCATCGGAGGCTATGGTCTAGGCAAGTCTAAGGAGGTCAGCGAGGCTGTCACCAAGGGCATTGAGGACGCTAAAAAGAACCTCTACAAATTCCCTATTCTCAAAGGCACTGTGCCCCATGAGCAAGACGGTAAGTTCGGTGGTGCCCGTGTATTCCTTCGCCCTGCGTCAAGCGGAACTGGCGTAATTGCAGGTGGTGCTATGCGCGCGGTTCTAGAGTGTGTTGGAGTGCATGACGTTCTTGCTAAGAGCAAGGGGTCGTCGAACCCACACAATTTAGTTAAGGCGACTTTTGAAGCATTGCACTTGATGCGCGATGCCCAGCAGGTTGCTAAAACACGCGGTATCGCACTTTCTAAAGTATTCAACGGTTAATCTACAAGCCCATGCCACGCATTAAAGTCACAAAGGTTCGTAGCACGATTGATCGTCCGCCCTATCAAAAAGCCACTATGGTCGCCCTGGGTCTTCGCAAGATGAACCAGTGTGTGGAGCACGAGGCAACCCCCCAAATTTTGGGTATGGTTCGCGCCGTGAGCCACTTAATTAAAGTCGAAGAACTAAACGCCTAAAAGTCATGGCAGCATTGCACGAACTCAAGCCCGCACCAGGCTCAGTTAAAACTAAAAAGCGCCTTGGGCGCGGAGAAGGTACCGGCTCAGGCGGCACCGCCGGAGCTGGCCATAAGGGTCAAAAGGCTCGTACTGGCTACAGCAAAAAGATCGGTTTTGAGGGTGGACAAATGCCCCTTCAGCGCCGCGTTCCTAAGTTTGGTTTTACCAATCCGAATCGCGTTGAGTTTCGTGCGATTAATTTGGACGTGCTCGAGCAGCTTGCAACGGCCCACGGCATTGCCTCTATTGGTCCTCTCGAATTCCAGCAGTTTGGACTAGCTGGCAAGAACGATCTCATCAAAATTTTAGGTCGTGGTCAGGTGACTACCGCCTTGACCCTTCGTGTTCACAAGGTGAGCCAAACTGCTGCTGCAGCCATTGCAGCTGCAGGTGGTAGCGTAAGCCTACTTCAGGGAGCTAAGGAATAATGAAAAAGCTCATCGAAACCTTTAAGAATATCTGGGCCATCCAGGAGTTGCGTGACAAAATCACGTTGACTGCTGGGTTGATTTTGGTTTATCGATTGGGATCGAATGTGGTGCTTCCGGGCATTGATCCGAGCAGCCTTGATCAATTGCAGAACCAGGCTTCAGAAGGACTTGTTGGTTTGATTAATGCTTTTTCGGGTGGTGCCTTTGCGAATGCTTCGGTGCTTGCATTGGGCATTATGCCCTACATCTCTGCTTCCATCTTTATGCAGCTTGCAGGTTTAGCCATTCCGGCCATCAGCAAAATGCAAAAAGAGGGTGAGTCAGGCCGCAGAAAGCTGAATCAAATTACGCGATACCTCACTATATTGGTAGTTGCCGCGCAAGCACCCGGTTACATTACCAACCTAATGTACCAAGGGGTTGAAATTACCCTACCAACTTCACTGTTTTGGTTTACCGCCTGGATTACCCTTATTGCGGGTACCATCTTCGCCATGTGGTTGGGTGAGAAAATCACTGATAAGGGCATTGGCAACGGTATTTCACTGCTCATTATGATCGGTATTATTGCATCCTTTCCTCAGTCCTTTTTGCAGGAATTGGTGTCGCAGCTAAGCCCATCGGGTGGGGGTTGGATTGTCTTCTTGCTGGAGATGGTTGCACTCTACTTGGTGATTCTATTTGCCATTGCGATGACCCAGGCGGTCAGGCAGATTCCGCTTGAATACGCCAAGCGCGTGGCAGGAGGGAGTTCAAAGTCTTTAGGACGGAGCTACTTGCCAGTGCGAGTCAATGCCTCTGGTGTTATGCCCATCATTTTTGCACAGGCTCTTATGTTCATTCCGCTGACAGTGGTTCAGTATGCTGGGATGACCGGCGAGGGTAGCACATGGATGGTTACGCTGTTTGGAGATATTCAAGGCTTTTGGTACAATTTTGTTTTTGTTCTGTTGATTTTGGTGTTCACCTACTTCTACACAGCGATTCAAATTAATACGACCCAAATTTCGGACGATCTCATGCGCAATGGTGGCTTTGTTCCTGGAGTTAAGCCAGGGGGAGACACAGCTAAGTTCATTGATGATGTTCTTGCTAAGATTACCCTTCCGGGTGCGCTTTTGCTCTCTGCAATTGCAATTTTGCCCGCTATTCTCATGAATTTCGGAGTAAGCATGACCTGGGCTCAGTTTTATGGCGGAACCTCTTTGTTAATCATTGTTGGAGTGGTCTTGGACACGCTCATGCAGGTCGAAAGTTATTTGTTGAACCGCCACTACGATGGCTTGATGGATGGAGGCCGCATTCGCGGTCGAAACGCCGAATCTCTGTAGTCGATGTCAAAGCAGGATGCAATTACTCAAGACGGTACGATCACCGAGAACCTATCCAATGCGATGTTTCGCGTGGAGCTGGAGAATGGTCACGTCGTGACGGCGCACATCTCAGGAAAAATGCGGATGCACTACATCAAGCTTTTGCCAGGAGATCGCGTGAAGCTAGAGTTGTCTCCTTATGATTTGTCTAAGGCAAGAATTGTTTACCGTTACTAAATCAATGATTTAATCGCAACCGATGAAAGTTAGAGTTTCCCTTAAAAAGCGCAGTGTGGACTGCAAAATTGTTCGCCGTAAAGGCCGCTTGTACATCATTAACAAGAAAAATCCGAAGCTTAAGCAGCGTCAGGGTTAATCCAATATAAAAGAAGAATGGCACGTATTGCAGGTATTGACCTCCCCAAAAACAAGCGCGGTGAAATTGGCTTGACCTATATCTACGGAATCGGTCGGTCGAAGGCTAAGATGATTTTGACTCAGATTGGCGTTGATGTAAATATCAAGGTTCAGGATTGGAACGACGAACAGCTTCAGCTCATCCGCGATTTCATCACGGGAAGCATGAAGGTTGAAGGCGAGCTTCGCTCCGAGGTATCGATGAGCATCAAGCGACTAATGGATATTGGCTGCCAGCGAGGCATTCGCCACCGTTTGGGTCTTCCCTTGCGCGGTCAGCGCACCAAGAATAACAGCCGTACTCGTAAGGGTAAGCGCAAGACTGTTGCAAACAAGAAGAAAGTAACTAAATAAGAACTGAGCATTAGAAGCGATGGCAAAACAGAATTCTAAATCGACGAAAACCACTAAAAAGCGGAAGGTTATCGTAGAGTCGACGGGCGAAGCCCACATCAGCACTACGTTCAATAACATCATCATTGCGCTGACTAACACGCAGGGACAGGTAATTTCCTGGTCTTCTGCGGGTAAGATGGGCTTTCGTGGTTCTAAAAAGAACACTCCCTATGCGGCTCAAGTAGCTGCAGAACAGGCTGCAGGAGTGGCCATGGAGGCTGGCCTTCGCAAGGTCAAGGTCTATGTGAAAGGTCCAGGTAATGGTCGTGAGAGCGCCATCCGAAGCTTGTCCAATACGGGCATCGAGGTTACCGAGATCATTGACATTACGCCAACCCCTCACAATGGTTGCCGTCCGCCCAAGCGCCGCCGAGTATAATAAATAGTAAATAGAAGAACAGTTAGATATGGCACGTTACCGAGGTCCACTTACAAAAATCGCCCGTCGTTTTGGCGAACCCATCTTTGGTCCAGACCGAGCTTTGGATAAGCGCAACTACCCTCCGGGGCAGCATGGCTTCCAGCGCAAGCGCGGCAAGAAAAGCGAATATTCTGTGCAGCTTGCTGAAAAGCAAAAGGCAAAATACACCTACGGAATTCTGGAGCGCCAGTTCCGTATCATGTTTGACCACGCTTCACGTTCTAAGGGTATCACTGGTGAGGTATTGCTCCAGCTTTGCGAGCGTCGCCTTGACAACGTCGTTTACCGCTTGGGTATTGCCCCAACTCGCCGTGCAGCACGCCAGCTTGTTACGCATTGCCACATTACGGTGAACGGTGAGGTTTTGAACATTCCTTCGTACTCCGTTACGCTTAATGACGTCATCGCAGTGCGCGAGCGTTCTAAGTCGCTTGAGGTTGTTTCTAACAGTCTTGGTACCAACCGTTCTGACCAATACCCATGGGTACAATGGAATTCCGCAATAATGAGCGGCAAAATGATCAATGTCCCAACGCGTGATATGATTCCTGAGAACATCAAGGAACAATTAATTGTAGAACTCTACTCGAAATAAGCTATGCCAATTCTCACCTTTCAAAAGCCTGATAAAGTCCACGTCATTACGACGTCAGAAAATCTTGGACAGTTTGAGTTCCGTCCACTTGAGCCCGGTTTCGGTCTTACAGTGGGGAACGCCATGCGCCGTGTTCTCCTGAATTCTCTGGAAGGTTTTGCCTTTACCAGCGTTCGTATCACGGGAGTGGAGCATGAATTCTCAACCATTAAGGGTGTTGTTGAAGACGTTACCGAAATGATTTTGAACCTGAAGCAGGTTCGCTTCAAGCGCCAAATCGAGGGCATGGAGGGAGAGACCGTTAAGGTTGTTATTTCGGGTAAGGACGCCTTCAAGGCAGGGGACTTATCTGCCTTTTTGACGAACTTCCAGATTCTGAATCCCGACTTGGTGATTTGCAATATGGATGCGTCCATTAAGCTAGAAATGGAGTTCACCATTGAGAAGGGCCGTGGTTACGTTCCGGCTGAGGAGAACAAGAAGCTGGAGGCCAACCTAGGCACCATCTTTATGGACTCGATTTACACGCCAATGAAGAATGTTAGTTTTGAGGTGGAGAACTTCCGCGTTGAGCAGAAGACCGACTTCGAAAAGCTCATTCTCAACATTGAAACCGACGGTTCCATTACGCCAGTGGACGCTTTGACGGAGTCTGCTCACATCCTCATTCAGCACTTCCTGCTCTTCACCGACGAGCGCATGCTTGCCGAGACAGAGGTTTCTGTGGAGGTCGAGGCATACGACGACGAGGTTCTTGAAATGCGCAAGCTTTTGCTTCGTCCTTTGACGGAATTGGAGTTGAGCGTCCGCGCACTGAACTGCCTGAAGGCCGCTGAGGTGGAGCTGGTTTCGGATCTGGTATCCTACACCAAGCAGGATTTGATGAAGTTCCGCAATTTTGGCAAGAAGTCGTTAACTGAGCTCGAGGAGCTGGTTGCGCGTCTAGGCCTGACTTTTGGAATGGATATGATCAAGTACAAACTCGATAAAGAATAAGGCATGCGTCACGGTAAGAAATTTAATCACTTAGGCCGCACGGCGTCGCACCGAAAGGCGATGCTCAGCAATATGGCGGCGTCTTTGATTCAGCACAAGCGGATTAATACAACCCTAGCCAAGGCGAAGGAACTAAAGAAGTACGTGGAGCCTTTGGTGACCCGTTCCAAGTCAGACAGCACGCACAATCGTCGTATGGTGTTCTCCTACCTGCAAAGCAAGGAGGCCGTTACGGAACTGTTTCGCGAGGTGTCGGTTAAGGTCGGTGATCGCCCAGGCGGTTACACGCGCATTATCAAGACAGGCCATCGCCTGGGTGACAATGCAGAGATGGCCATGATCGAGTTGGTTGATTTCAATGAGATTTACAGCAACGCCAAGAAGGAAGTTAAGAAGTCAACCCGTCGTGGACGCAGCAAGGCTTCTGACGCGGAGGTAGTTGCGGCGCCCGTCGCTGCAATTGCAGCGGTAGCTCCCGAGGCACCAGAGGCTTCCGAAGCTCCAGAAGCTCCCGAAGCAAATGAAAACAACGAGGAGAAGGAAGCGGAATAAGCCGTGAATTCTCGTAATTTGCAAAGGATAAGGGTCGCCTCTTATCCTTTTTTTGTGTCCAATACTTAACGCTTGATAATGAGTTCAAAAGCCTTTGTTTTACTTGCAGACGGTACCTTTTTTGAGGGTCTGTCGGTTGGAGTTGACGGTACCTCGGTAGGCGAAATATGCTTTAATACGGGCATGACGGGTTATCAAGAAATTTTCACCGATCCGAGTTATAAGGGCCAGGTGATGGTTATGGCATCGGCGCATATTGGTAATTATGGGGTAGAGTCCGAAGAAAATGAGTCTGCCGAGGTGCAGATTGCCGGGCTGGTTTGCCGAAATTTTAGTGAATTGGCGTCAAGAGTCCGAGGCAATAGCCGGAGCCTCAAGAACTTTATGAAGGGTTCGGTAGTCATTGCCAACGTGGATACGCGGGCATTGGTGCAGCACATTCGCGATTTTGGCGCGCAAAATGCGGTGCTTACCACTGAACTTACCGTCGAAGAGGCGCAAATGCGTTTACAAAAGGCTCCCAACATGGAGGGTCTTGAACTCTGCTCCACGGTGAGCACCAAGGAGCCCTATACCGTGGGCAAGGCGGATGCGGAATTTAACGTTGCTACCCTTGACCTTGGAATCAAGCGAAGCATACTCCGCAATTTGCTGAGCGTTGGGTGCCGGGTTACGGTTTACCCCTACAATACGCCATTTGCCGTGCTTTCGGCCGACGAGCCAGACGGCTACTTTCTTTCTAATGGGCCGGGTGATCCTGCTGCTAGCCAAGGGGTAATTGATACGGTACGCGACATTCTTACCTCGGGGAAGCCAACTTTTGGCATTTGCCTCGGGCACCAAATGATTGCACTGGCCTCGGGACTAAGCACCTACAAGATGCACAACGGTCACCGTGGAATCAACCATCCGGTTAAGAATCTTAGAACGGGCAAGGGAGAGATTACCTCACAAAACCATGGATTTGCCGTCTCCATTGAGGATGTGGCTAAGGACCCAAGAATCGAGCTTACCCACGTGCATTTGAACGACGGAACGGTCGCTGGAATTCGGCGCTTGGACCTGCCTGCTTTTAGCGTGCAGTACCACCCTGAGGCCTCTCCGGGTCCGCACGATGCCCACTACCTTTTTGATGAATTTGTTGCCTTGATGGGACAACCAATACCCGCCTAAGTCATGCCTATAATTACCTCCGTTCACGCACGCCAAATTCTTGACTCACGCGGAAACCCTACGGTCGAAGCCGATGTGGTTACCGACAGCGGACATTTTGGTCGCGCGGCAGTGCCCTCCGGGGCCTCAACGGGAGCCCATGAAGCCGTGGAGCTCAGGGATGGCGACGCCAAAACCTACCTTGGTCGCGGCGTTCTCAAGGCAGTAAACAACGTAAATACCGAATTAGCCAAGGCTGTTCTAGGTATGGATTGCAGCAACCAGTCTGCGATTGACCAGGCTCTTCGCGATGCGGACGGTACACCCAATAAGGCGCGCCTTGGAGCAAACGCCATTTTAGCCGTTTCGATGGCAGCGGCTCGTGCAGCAGCACAATCCCAAAACCTCCCCCTGTTCCAGTACCTAGGTGGGCAAAGCGCTAAGACGCTACCGGTTCCGATGATGAACATCCTCAACGGTGGGGCGCATGCGGACAATGCCATTGATTTTCAAGAATTCATGGTCATGCCGGTCGGAGCCACGAGCTTTAGCCAGGCGCTCCAGATGGGTACGGAGGTATTTCACCACCTTAAGGCGGTGCTTAAATCCAAGGGGTACAGCACCAACGTGGGAGACGAAGGCGGATTTGCACCCAACATTCGATCGAACGAAGAAGCCATAGAGACGGTACTCGAGGCAGTGCATAAGGCAGGATTCAAGACGGGTGTTGATTTGTTTATTGCCATGGACGCAGCGATGACGGAGCTGTACGACGAAAAGACAGGACTTTATTCCTTCAAGAAATCCGGTGGAGCAACCATGACCACCGACGAGGTAGTAGCGTATTGGACCAAGTGGGTTGATCAGTACCCCATTCTGTCTATTGAAGACGGATTGGCAGAAGACGATTGGGCGGGTTGGGTTAGCCTGAATTCCGCCATAGGAGGAAGGGTGCAGATTGTCGGCGACGACCTCTTTGTAACCAATGTCGACCGGGTAAGCAAGGGAATAGAGCTCAAAGCAGCGAATTCCGTACTGGTGAAGGTGAACCAGATCGGTACCTTAACCGAGACCTTCGAAACCGTTCATAAGGCTCAGGCTAACGGAATGACCTGCGTCATGTCGCATCGCTCGGGCGAAACCGAGGATTCAACCATTGCAGACCTGGCAGTGGCCTTGAGCACCGGGCAAATCAAGACGGGTTCGGCCTCGAGGTCCGACCGTATGGCAAAGTACAATCAACTCCTTCGCATTGAAGAAATGCTCGGTGCCGAGGCGATTTACCCTGGCAAGAATTTTAAATAAGCTATGAAAGAAATCATCTACACCAACGATCGGATCAAAGACCGTTTCGCATCCAAGATAGGCCCTGCGCAAGCGGAGGTAAAGGCTTTTGTCGCGGAGCACGGCGATAAATCACTGGGTGAAATCACGGTGGCTCAAGTATACCAGGGCATGCGTGGCATGACCGCGCTGATCTGCGAGACGTCGAAGCTGGACCCCAATGAGGGCATTCGCTTTAGGGGCTATAGTATTCCAGAGCTCCAGAATCTTTTGCCAAAATACCCTGGCGGCAACGAGCCCTTGCCAGAGGCGCTGTTTCATTTGATTTTAATGAATGAAATGCCCAACGACGACGACGTGCGCAGGCTGAGCAACAGTTGGGCTCGCCGCGCAATTGTGCCGCTCCACGTTTTCAAGGCCATTGATGCATTACCCATGCGGGCGCATCCCATGACCCAGTTTGTAGTTGGGATTATGGCATTGCGCACCGAAACGGAGTTTGGCAAGGCCTACGCTCGCGGAATCAACAAGTCGGAGTACTGGGAGTATACCTATGAGGATGCCATGAATTTGCTGGCGCGCTTGCCCCGTGTGGCTGCCTACATTTACCGACGCGCCTACAAGAACGGTGACCACATCGAGCCGGATCCAAAGCTTGATTGGGCTGGCAACTTTGCTCACATGCTGGGTTACGACAGTGAGGAGTTTCGCGAACTAATGCGCCTCTACCTAACGATCCACTCCGACCATGAGGGTGGCAACGTTTCGGCGCACGCCGTGCACTTGGTTGGCTCCGCCTTGAGCGATGCCTACCAAAGTTTTGCGGCGGGAATGAACGGCCTAGCGGGCCCGCTTCACGGCTTAGCCAACCAAGAGGTAATTAAATGGACCTTTGAAATGCTCGAACAATTAGGCACCCAAGAGCCTACCAAAGAGCAAGTCATTCAGTATACCCTCGACACCCTTGCGGCAGGTCAGGTAATTCCTGGATTTGGTCATGCCGTGCTGCGCAAGACCGACCCGCGCTACATGGCCCAGCGTGAGTTTGCCCTCAAGCACATGCCCGAGGATCCCTTGTTTAAGGTTATTTCCACGATTTTTGAAGTGGTTCCTCCCACCTTGGAGGCCACCGGCAAAGTCAAGAATCCCTACCCCAACGTGGATGCCCACAGCGGGCAACTGCTCATGCACTACGGAATGGTGGAGTACGACTTCTACACGGTACTTTTTGGAGTTTCGCGTGCACTGGGAGTACTGGCTAACTTGATCTGGGATCGCGCCTTGGCTATGCCCATTGAGCGCCCGGGTTCTTCGACTACCGAACTGCTTAAGCAGAAGTTCAAAGCGTAGTGCTTTTACCTATCTTTGCAGACCTTTTTGGTACGCATTGCGATAGGACACCATAAGGGATTTAAAATCTAACGTCTCTGTGCGCTGTGCTGCAGTCCTATCCAAGCGCCAGATACAAGATAGTTTGTTATGCCAAGAGCGCGTATACCCCAAGTGGAGGGGCAAGTCCAAGATCCAGCCCCGGCTAAGGCCAAGGCTGCTGCAAAACCAAAGACCGCCAAAGTAAAAGCTCTTCAAACAGAGGACGCAGCAGTGGAGTCAGTGGTATCAGAAGTTGCTGAATTAGAGGTCTCTGAGCTTGAATCTTCTGCGCCTGAGGCCATGGAAGCTGGCGTTCAGACTACAGAAGAAGCAAGCGTCGATTCAGAGCCTGTTGAGGCAGAAACGGCAGAAGACTTCGTAGACGAAGACGTACTCGAGCTTCTGCTCATCGCCGAAGAGGAAGAGGAAGCAATTTTTGATTGGGATGCCTACGAAGCCGGTTACGGATCGCGCAGCGAGGAGCACAAAGCAATCGAGAAGCTTTATGAGGCTACGTTAGTTACCTCTGTGGAGCACCAAGTGGTGAACGGCGTAGTCGTTCAAATCACGGACCGCGACGTAATTATTGATATTTCTTCAAAGTCTGAAGGAGTGGTTTCGATGAACGAGTTCCGCTACAATCCCGACCTGAAGGTTGGAGATTTGGTAGAAGTTCTGGTCGATAAGCAAGAAGACAAGCTCGGCCAGCTCGTGCTGTCGCACCGCAAGGCCCGCAGCATTAAGGCATGGGACCGTGTCAACGAGGCATTTGAAACCGAAGAAATCGTTCAGGGCTATGTCAAGGCGCGTACCAAGGGCGGCATGATTGTCGACGTATTTGGACTGGAGGCCTTCTTGCCTGGGTCGCAAATTGACGTCAAGCCAATTCGCGATTACGACGTCTACGTCGACAAGACCATGGAATTCAAGATTGTTAAAATCAACCACGAGTTCAAGAATGTTGTTGTTTCTCACAAGGCCCTTATTGAGGCCGACCTCGAGGAGCAAAAGCGCAAAATTGTTGGACTGCTCGAGAAGGGTCAAGTCCTTGAAGGCGTGGTCAAGAACATCACTAGCTACGGCGTCTTTGTTGATCTCGGCGGCGTAGACGGACTCGTTCACATCACCGACCTCTCTTGGAGCCGTATTAACCACCCGTCTGAGGTGGTCGAGCTCGATCAAAAGATGAACGTGGTTATTTTGGACTTTGATGAGGCCAAGACACGAATTCAGCTTGGACTTAAGCAGCTTTCAGCCCATCCTTGGGATGCCTTGGACGCCAGCATTCAGGCCGGTGACACCATTAAAGGAAAGGTTGTGGTCCTTGCGGACTACGGCGCATTCATCGAGATTGCTCCCGGTGTTGAAGGACTAGTCCACGTTTCGGAGATGAGTTGGGGTTCGCACCTGCGCTCGGCTCAGGACTTCTTTAAAGTGGGCGAGGTAGTAGAAGCCTCTGTTCTGTCTGTGGATCGCGCAGAGCGCAAGATGTCGCTTGGCATCAAGCAGCTCACGCCAGACCCATGGTCGAGCATTACGTCGAAATACCCCATTGGGCATGTTCACACCGGCGAGGTGCGCAACTTTACCAACTTCGGGGTGTTTGTAGAGCTCGAGGAGGGCATCGACGGCCTTATTCACATCAGCGACCTGTCTTGGTTGAAGAAGGTGAAGCACCCCAGTGAGTTCACTTCAGTGGGCGCAAAGCTTGAAGTTAAGGTTATGGACATTGACGTAGAAAACCGTCGCTTGAGCCTAGGCCACAAGCAGGTTAGCGACAACCCATGGGATAGCCTTGAGGACGTTTACTCAGTAGGCAGCATCCACACCGGAAGCGTCAAATCAGCAGCCGACAAGGGCTTCAATATTTGGTTCGCAAACGCCGAGTTAGAGGCTTATTGCCCCCCACGCCACTCCGTGAAGCTTGATAATTCGAGCATTGCCGAAGGCGAGGAGCTGGAGTTCAGCGTAATTGAGTTTAACCGTGATTCTCGTCGAATCTTAGTTTCGCATACCCAAGCTGTCAAAGGCGGTATGATCGAAGACGATTCGGATGCCCCAAAAGGCAAGAAGGGCGGTAAGGGCGGAGCCGGTTCTGGTTCAGCATCAGGGTCTAAGACCACGGTGCAGTCCATCAACGCTCAGGTTGAAAAGTCTACCCTTGGTGACTTCGATAGCCTAGCTCGTCTTAAAGAAGAAATGGAAGGCAAGGAGTAATCCACAACCTGCATTGTGTTCTGAAGGCCGCCCATAAAGGGCGGCCTTTTTGTTTCTTTGCATTATTATGACCATCGGAGAATTTGCCCATTGGCTTGAGTCGCGCGCGCCCTTGAAGCTTCAGGAGTCCTACGACAACAGTGGACTGCTTGTAGGTCGTCGGGACAGGCCGCTTACTGGAGTGCTCTGCTGTCTTGACGCCGACGAGGCCGTGGTCCAAGAAGCGGTTTCGCGCGGATGCAACCTGGTCCTAAGCCACCATCCGGTTATTTTTAAGGGCCTAAAGCAAATTACCGGCGCTACGGCCGTCGAACGTACCGTGGAACTCGCCATTAGTAGCGGAGTGGCTTTGTACGCCGGCCATACCAATTGGGACAGCATTCAGGGTGGTGTGAGTTTCTCGCTCGCTAAACGATTGGGAATCCGCGATGCCAAAATCATGATGCCCCGTTCTGGGGAATTGCTCAGTTGGGTGGTCTATGTGCCTTTTAGCCATGCGGAAGCAGTGGAGCAGGCGGCTTATGGCGCCGGAGCAGGTCGTTCTGGGGCCTACGACGAATGCCATTTTGCTTCGCCGGGCACCGGCACGTTTAGGCCCTTGCAGGGATCCAATCCCTACATGGGAGAACAAGGGGTACAGTCGCGCAGTGCGGAGCTTCGCCTTGAATTTTTGGTTCCCAAAGGGGCCAAAGAGGCCGTGCAAAAAGCAGTTTTGCAGGTTCATCCCTACGAAGTTGTCGCCCATTCTTGGATCGCGCTTGAGAACCAGTGGGACGAGGCTGGCTACGGAGCAGTCGGCAACCTCCAAAAACCGATGGAATTGAAGGATTTTTTGCAAGTCTGCGCTCAAAATTTAGGCTCGGATTGCATACGGTACAGTCGGTCAGATTCATCTCGAATCCTTTCTCGGGTGGCAGTTTGTGGCGGGTCTGGAGCGGAGTTTATTAGTGCTGCAGCGGCTTCTGGGGCAGACGCCTACGTAACGGGCGATGCTAAGTACCATGCCTTTCAGGATACGCCCAAAGACCTTGTACTCATCGATGTGGGACATGGAGAGAGCGAACGTCCATTTATCGACGATTGGGCCGAGGCGATTCGGCTAGAATTTACTACTTTTGCAGTCCATATTTCGACAACGGAAAACCATCCCGTTAGTACCTACAAGCGCCATGGCTAAAAAGTCAACTACTACCCCTTCTGCTACAACCTCGGTCGAGGACAAACTACGCGCGCTTTACAGCCTGCAAATCGTGGACCGTCGGATTGACGACATCCGAAGCCTTAGGGGTGAATTACCACTTGAGGTAGAAGATATGGAAGACGAGATTGCAGGACTGCAAATTCGCCTTTCTAAGGTCGAAGAAGACATCAATCAAGCCAAGACCGAGACCAAGGGCCACAAGTTGATGATTAAGAACTGCCAAGACAAAATCGCCAAGTACGAAGAGCAGCAGAAGAATGTGCGCAACAACCGCGAGTTTGATGCGATCGCTAAAGAAATTGAGTACCAAGCCCTTGAGATTCAATTGGCCGAGAAGCACATTCGCGAGTTTGAGGCTTCGCTAGAGAGCAAGGGAATCGCCCTAGAGTCGGTTCAGGTGAAGTTGGCCGAGCGCCAAAGCCACCTTGATTTTAAGAAGGCCGAGCTCGATACCATTATTGCAGAGACCAAGCGCGAAGAAGAATTGCTACTTGCCAAGAGCGGTACTCTTTCTGAGGTTATTGGCGACGACCGCTTGCTCAGTGCCTACCAGCGAATTCGCGCCAAGGTGCGCAACGGTTTGGCCGTAGTAAGCATTGAGCGTGGAGCCTCAGCCGGTTCATTCTTTACCATTCCCCCCCAGCGCCAAATGGAGATTGCCCAGCGCAAGAAGATTACTATTGACGAGCATTCTGGGCGGATTTTGGTAGATCCCATTCTTGCGCAAGAAGAGGAGCACAAAATGGCTCTGGAGTTGGCCGCTATTTTGGGCTAGAAATCCATTAGAACGATTGAGTCCCACCGCGAGAGCGGTGGGATTTTTGTTGGCACCCATTCCTCTCGGATGCCCTTGTGATGATTCTAAGCTAGGGCTTTGCGCACCACAAAGAGTGGTTCTCCCTGCGGAAGTCGGTAGCGCTGGTATTCTTCGGCCTCTAGTCGGTCTGCTAGGTCTACGCGCTCCACTTCAAAGCCAGCGCTTTTAAGTCGGTCGGCATAGTCTTCGCCGTACATGCGCACGTGGTCGTACTGACCAAATCGGCGTTCGCGTTCGCGCGGATCAGTCAGCGACGGATCTTCGTCGGTGAAGGGTCGCCCCGGAATCCAGGGTATTTGAAAGATGCCCCATCCGCCCGGCTTCATGACGCGGTACAGCTCGCGCAGGCATTGAGCGTCGTCAGAAACGTGCTCGAGCACATGGTTGCAAAAAACCACATCAAAGCGGTCGCTTTCAAGGGGAATAGCGTGCAGGTCGAAATGTAGGTCGGCCAGGGGTGATTCGATGTCGCCCGACAGCACCTTAAGGTGGCTAAGGGCCTTAAAGCGCGCGTGAAAGCACTGTTCGGGTGCTATGTGCAGCAATTCCGCCGGACGACTAAAGAAGTCCGTGAAACGCTGCAGGTAGAGCCAAAGAAGACGGTGGCGCTCGAGGCTGTGGGTTCCGGGAGCAAGCACCTCAGGCCGAATGGCTCCGCCATAGCCGTAGGGCAGAAATCGGCTGTAGGATTTGCCGTCAATGGGGTCGGTGTACTTGCTGCCACCATAGAGAAGGGGAGCCATCCAACGAAGCGGCGCGCTCAGCCTGATCAGCCAGGGTCGAGGAATCCAACGAAGGGCCCAACGGATCATTCGAAGATCGGGTCGTTATTGACAATTCCCAGTGCCTGGTAAATGGGGTCAAAGGTGGACAGGACTAGGGGACGACCCTCCACCAGGGCTACATTGTGCTCGAAGTGTGCGGAGGGCTTGCCATCAGCGGTAATAATACTCCAGCCGTCTTTGAGCTGCCGGACTCGGTGGGTTCCCATATTAATCATAGGCTCGATGGCAAGAACCATCCCGTCCTGTAGGGTTTTGCCGCTGCCGGCCTTGCCGTAGTTGGGAACCTGAGGGTCTTCGTGGAGCTTTCGGCCCAGCCCGTGGCCCACCAGTTCGCGGACCACGCCATAGCCTTGGCCTTCGCAGAATTTTTGAATGGCATGGCCAATATCGCCCACATGATTGCCGAGGCGCATGGCGTCAATCCCGACATAAAGGGAGGCCTTGGTTGCCTCGAGGAGTTTTTTGATTTCTGGAGCCACCTCGCCCACTTCAAACGTGTAGGCATGGTCGCCGTAGAAGTCGTTCATCAGAACGCCGCAGTCGACCGAAATGATGTCGCCCTCTTGAAGCGGGTTGCTGTTGGGAATGCCGTGCACCACCTGCTCGTTACGCGACATGCAGAGGGTATTGGGGAATCCGTACATGCCCAGAAACCCAGGAATTCCGCCATGGTCCCGAATGAACTGCTCAGCGAGCTGGTCCAGACGGAGCGAGGTTACGCCCGGCTTAATTTCGAGGCTGAGCATGCCCAGCGTGCGCGACACAAGCTGTGCGGACTCGCGAATCAGGGCAATTTCGTCTGCCGACTTTAGAATAATCATCGGCGAAGCAATGATTTACCGGTCATGGCGCTCGGAGCGGGAATCCCCATCCAATCCAAAATAGTGGGAGCTACATCACCTAGAACTCCCTGGGCTAGAGTCAAACCTTGGATGGACTCTTTGCTGACTAAAAAGAAGGGTACTGGCTGCGTGGTGTGTGCGGTATTGGGGCTTCCGTCGGGGTTGCGCATGCAGTCTGCATTGCCATGGTCCGCCAAAATAAAGAAGCTGTAGCCCGACTCAAGGCCGACCTCCACAAGGCTTTGGGTGCATTGGTCCACGGTTTCGCAGGCCTTAATTGCGGCTTCGAGAATTCCAGTGTGGCCAACCATGTCGGGATTGGCAAAGTTGAGGCAGATAAAGTCGGCTTCGCCCTTAATTAGGACCGGAATCAAGGCATCCCTGAGCTCGAAGGCACTCATTTCAGGCTGAAGGTCGTAGGTGGCAACCTTCGGCGAGGCCCGAAGCAGCCGCTGCTCGCCTTCGAAGGGTTCTTCGCGTCCGCCTGAGAAGAAGAAGGTCACGTGGGGGTATTTTTCGGTTTCGGCAATGCGAATTTGCTTCTTGCCCGCCTTAGACAGGACCTCGCCGAGGGTATCGATGAGGTTGTCTTTGTCAAAAATCACATCAATTCCTTGGTAGCTCGATCGGTAGCGCGTCATCGTCACAAAGCGAAGGTTGGCAACGGGTATCATTCCCTCCGACTCGAGTCCGCCCTGGTGAAGAGCCTCGGTCAGTTCACGACCGCGGTCGGTGCGGTAGTTAAAAAATAGGACGGTATCTCCGGGGCGAATTAGGCCATCGGTATCTAAAATATGAGGTAAGAGAAATTCGTCGGTGGTTCCCTGGGCATAGGACGCCCTTAGAGCATCGCGCCCACTCCCGGTCCAGAGTTGTCCAATTCCCTGAGTCAGGGCATCGTAAGCGATTTTGACGCGGTCGTAGCGCTTGTCGCGGTCCATCGCGAAGTACCGTCCGCAAAGGCTTGCCAGCCGGCCGGTGGTTTGCGCCATGTAGGATTCCAGTTCGCCCACAAAGCCGGCTCCGCTCTGGGGGTCGGTATCGCGACCGTCGGTGAAGGCGTGCACAAAAACGTTGCTAGCCTTTGCGTCGTGAAGGGTCTTTAGAATGCCTTTAAGGTGGTTAATGTGGCTATGCACCCCGCCGTCGCTAAGGAGTCCGAGCAGATGAATGCGCCCACCAGCAGCGGCGATCTTGGCTAGCTCAGAAACCACTGGATTCTTCGCAAAAGTTCCATCTTCTAGGGCCAGGTCGATGCGCACCAGGTCTTGGTAGACAATGCGGCCGGCGCCAAGGTTCATGTGGCCCACCTCGGAGTTGCCCATCTGGCCCTCGGGCAAGCCTACGGCGCGACCGCTGGCTTCGAGCTGGCTTTTGGGATAAGGCCCAGTGAGGCTGTCATAAAATGGGGTAGCGGCGAGGTCTATAGCCGACACAGAAGGGTCCAAAGGAATACCCCAACCGTCCAAAATAATTAATACCGCTTTGCGCACGCTGCAAAGGTAGGGATTTCTAGAAGCGAAGCGGGCCCGGAGGGCACTCTAAAGCAGCCTGATCAGGTCTAAAAATTCGCGCGGAATGGGGTCCGCACAGCTGGTGCTCGCTGCCGTTGGAGGTCAGCCAGCTGCCTTCTCGAAGGCCAACCACGGGCTGGGCGTGGTAGGCGTGGAATTCGGCTATGCGCTGCTCCCGCGTTTCGCCCATATGGCTGCCTCCCGGCTGGGGATCGAGGTAGTGCGGATTCAAATTAAATGGAAGCCAGGCCATCGCCTGAAGGGTCGGAACCTCCACAATGGGCATGTCGTTGGTCGTCCCAATGCTAGGTCCAGCTATGTTGATTCCCGCGCTGCTGCCCATGTAGGGAGTTCCGTTGCGGACACTTTCATCGAGCAGGGGCTCAAGACCGGTCTCGCGCAAGGAATTTCGCAGCACAAAAGTGTTTCCGCCGCCAACAAACCATCCTTCGGCCAGGCGGGCTGCTTCGGCTGGTGATGCAAACTCCTGTACCCCGCGCAGTTCAATGCCTGCTTCTGCCATCACGGACTTTGGAATTTGGGTGTAGGCATCCCAGCTCATGCCCATGGGTCGGGCATAGGGAACAAATACCACCAGTCGCCCGCTAAAATGCTTGATCCACTCCGCGCTGAGGTAGCTCAGGTAGGGGCTGCCGTGTACCGTAGAGGTCGAGGCAAGCAGCAGGTTCATGGTGCCGTTCGGCTCTTTTTGGAGGGCTTTTTGGCTCTTGCATTGGCGTCCAGAGCGGGGTCTGCAAAACGTCCATAGAAAAGCTGGTTTATGCCTTCTCGCTGCTCGGTCCAAACAGCGTGAACTTCGCCATTGCGGGTTGTGATTCCCGAGTAGTCGCCAAAGAACTTCTTTGCGGTGGGAGTGAAGGCCGTGCTAAGTGCAGTGGCTTGCCAGGTGGCTCCGGCATCGTCGGAGCGGTGAACCCATGCCTGCGTCGCAAGGCTGTCGGTCTGGCCATAGGCGAGCACGTGCAGGGCTCCGCTTGACGCATCGAGGGCAAACCAAGGCATAAAGTGGTGGCGTATGCTGTCGGGTACCGGCAGGCGGCTCGGAGTAGACCAGTTTTCACCGCGGTCTATGGACTTGGAGTGGCTCACCCAAGAGCGGTTTGCGTCCTGCTCCCCATAAATTAGGTGCCAGTCTCCGTTGGGAGCAAAAAACGACATAGGCATTCCGTTGGCGCGGCCCAAGGCGGGAATTTCCTGAGACCAACCACCGCGCTGGCGGGCAATGGGGCGGTCAGAAGCCATCCAGGTCAGGGCGCCGTCGTCGTCGGATCGGTTCATCCAAACGGTGTCGTTGTAAGCCCAGACTACCGCCACACCTCCTATGGGGTCAATAACGGGAATCGCTCCTTCGGGCGTTTGGTCGTCGTCGATGCAGTTGCCCTCTTTGTGAGAGACCGTTAGGGCAGGGGACCAGGTTTCGCCCCGGTCGTAGGATTGGCTGAAGCGGATTCGCGAGCGAAATTCCGGTTCGGTGCGGCCGTATTGGTCGAATTCCGTCCAAGAAACATTAAGAACTCCGCTTGACGCATCGACTGCAATTCCCTCTTTGTCTTGGTCTTTGGGCGGATTATGCCCAATTCCCGCTCCGTCTGACCAGGTTTTGCCCTGGTTGTCGCTCCATTGGATTACGATGCGGTCGAGCCATGATTCCCCTGCTCGGCCCTGTCCGCTCGGGTCCGCGAGGTGAAGATAATAGAGCCTGCCTTGGTGGTCATGGGCCAGAATGGGGTCGCCGTAAACCCCTAGTGACGATTGGAGGGCATAGTTGGGTTCCCAGGCATCGGGCGCTCCGTTGCGCTTATTGCGGTGCAGTTGGTTGAGTACATTGCCGAGGTAGACGGAGCTTCCTTGGGGATCCACTGCCACCGAGGGTTCGCAGGCCCAATTTTCGCGTCCTGAGGCCTCGGTAATTTTAGTTACCTGCCATTGGGCTTGGCCCATGGCCGAAGTTGCCGCAATCAGTGCCGCTGCGGCGAAGGTCAATTTTGCTTCCATAACCACTTTAAACCTGTTTTAATTCCATATTGAGCAGAGCGTCCGCCCGCGATTTCAAGTACATACTTTGCCGGACCCTCTGAAGGTAGAGGCATGTCGTTCATGGGCTGGGCATTGGCCTGAATGCTGACGACCGTTCCGTCTGCATTGAGGTAGATGATGTCCAGGGGCACGTAGGTATTGCGCATCCAAAAGCTTTGGGGCCGCTCCTCCGCCATTATAAACAGCATGCCAGTACCCTCGGGAACGCTTCTTCGGTACATCATTCCCTGGGCTGTTTCTGCGGCGGTCTCGGCTAATTCCAGGCGAAACGATGCAACCGTGTCGCCATTTTGGTCCACGAAGGCCCCAACGCCCTCTTCGGTAAACTGGGGTTCCAAAGACTGGATTTCTGCGGACTTGGGCTGCCGCGAGTCCGATTCGCTGGGGAACCAGGAACCCACCGAGGGAAGGATTAAACCAATCAATGCCAAAAGCATAAGTCCCAATCCAAGCCGCTTCAAAAGAATTCGGTTCATGATTAGGCGGATTTAAGGGGCTTCTTAAGGCTGCGAATCCACAGCCACAGTCCTGCAGCGGCTAAAGGAATGCTCAGCCATTGGCCCATATTCAAATCCATGCCTGTTTCAAAGTCCTTTTGGTTGGCCTTGACAAATTCGACCACGATTCGAAATCCAAAAACCAGGGCGAGGAAGGCCCCCAAAATTTGTCCCTCCCGCGCTGCAGCTCCGCGCTGAAAGAGCAGCAAAAGGAATGCATAAATCAAGGCGTAGGCTATGGCTTCATAGATTTGGCTCGGCGCGCGCGGAATTCCGTATGCTTTGAGTACGTAGTAGCCATTTTCCTCTCTTACTAGCTGGTCTTGAGGCAGGTAGAGGTGTCGGTTATCGGCGTTTTGGCGGTTGATCAAGGGTTCAAGATAGAGTTCCACCATGGACTGAACCCCGTCAAGGCTGGCCGTCTCGGTGGGCTTAAAGCGCATTTCGTACTCCGGCAGGCTAAGGCTGTCGGTTTCTAGGCTTTTGCCCGTGGGAATGTAGTCAACTTCAGAAACGTCGCGGGCAAAGTAGCGTTCTACGTAGTCGGTAATGTTCCGCACAAAAACGGTTTCTACTGCGGAATTTTGAGGCTGGCCGTAGATTTCGCTGTTGGTGAAGTTACCCAGGCGAATGAATGCCGCGGCAAGGGCCACGGTAATCACTACCCGGTCAAGCAACCACAGCGAGCTCTTGCCAATGGGCTTTAAGTACTTGCTTCGGAACCAGATCAGTGCAGCAATAATTACGATGGCGGCACCGTGCGAGGCAAGGCCCCCTTTCCAGGGCATAAAAATTTCTAAAGGGTGCTCGCGGTAGTAGCCCCAGTCGTAGAAGAACACATGACCCAATCTCGCTCCGACCACCGTGGCAACCACCATGGTAGACAAAAGGGCATCCAAAATGCTCAGGTCGATGCCCTCGTCTTTGAATACTTTTTTCATCCAGCGGAATCCCAAGAAAAATCCGAGAAAAAAGAAAAGCTGGTAGTAGCGGATGAAGAGCGGACCGAGTTCAATGCCGCGGTCGGCGACCCAGGTGATGGTGGCAAGCATGGCCTAAAGTTAGGATTTCTCGCTCAGCCTTGGTCCGGGAATTCTGACTTTTTAGGAACGGGGTCAAATCCCGAAGTCCCCCAGGGGTGGCAACGACCTAACCTTTTGATTGTCAGCCATGATCCTGAAAAAGGACCCCATTCTTTGATGGCTTCGCCGGCGTAGGTCGAGCAGCTTGGGTAGTGTCGGCAGCTCGGCGGGGTGAGCGGAGAAATGACGTATTTATACAATCCAATTAGGGCGAGCATCGGCGCTGAGGCAATCCAGAGGAAACCGCGCTTCATTCTAGGCGGTAGCTGCTCCCTTCTGGACCGTCGAGAACCACGATTCCCCCCTCGGCAAGGGTATCCCTTAGGGCATCGCTGGCTGGCCAGTTTTTGGTTTCGCGCGCCTTTTGCCTCACATCTAGAACCACCGACATGGCGGAGTCGAGTGCTTTTTGCCATTGCTGGTTGTTGGCCTGGTGCTCGGGAGCGAGGCCCAAAACCTCGTGCATCCAAACCTCCATTCGGTCCAGGAGTTCTTTTGCCCCTGCAGTTCCGAGCACCTGAGGGTCGATTTGGTCTGCGGCAATTGCTTTGGTCGCCTCAAAAAGCTGAGCGATAAGTATGGGGCTGTTCAAATCCTGGTTCATGGCTTCGCTGCAGGCAGCATCCCATTCACCCAAGTTCCACGTTCCCCGTTCAGGCCCTTGGGCCGGTCGCTTGCGAAGGACCTCCATGGAGGCGAGCAGCCGATGGTAGCCTTTTTCGGCCGCCTGCAGCGCGGAGTCACTAAAGTCCAAAATGCTCCGGTAGTGGGCCTGATGCATGAAAAAACGCACTGCTCCCGGGCTGTAGGCCTTACTTAGGTGCTCGCTTTTTCCAGTGAGTAGGTCTCGAGGGTCCAGGGTATTGCCGGTGGACTTGGCCATTCTCTTGCCGTTGAGCGTGAGCATGTTGGCATGAAGCCAGTAGCGCGCTCCTCCATGACCTGTGGCTCCTTTATTTTGGGCTATTTCGCATTCATGGTGCGGAAACTTCAAGTCCATTCCCCCGCCATGGATGTCAAACTCCTCACCGAGATACTTCGTGCTCATGGCAGAGCATTCGAGGTGCCAGCCGGGGAAGCCTTCGCTCCAGGGCGAGGGCCAACGCATGATGTGTTCGGGCAGGGCCTTCTTCCAGAGGGCAAAGTCAAGGGGGTGGCGCTTGTCGGATTGCCCTTCGAGTTCGCGGGTCCCGGTCTCGAGGTCGTCAATGCTTCGGCCAGATAGCTCTCCGTAGGGATGAGTTTTAAGGTAGGTCTCAATGCTGAAGTACACGCTGCCGTTGGCTTCGTAAGCATAGCCGTCGGCAAGAAGCGTCTTTATAAGCTCCATCTGCTCCACAATATGGCCAGTTGCGGTGGGCTCAATAGAGGGAGGCAAGGCGTTGTATGCCTGCATCACGGCATGAAAGCCAAGCGTGTAGCGCTGAACGATTTCCATGGGCTCAAGCTGCTCGAGGCGAGCCTTTTTGGCGATTTTATCTTCTCCCGCGTCGGCATCGTTTTCAAGGTGGCCGGCGTCGGTAATATTCCGCACATAGCGCACCTGGTAGCCCAGATGCTTTAGGTAGCGAAAGAGCAAGTCAAAACTCAAAAAAGTACGCGTGTTGCCCAAGTGCACGTCGCTGTAGACGGTCGGACCGCAGACGTACATTCCGACGTGCTGAGCATTCAGAGCTTCAAACGGCCGAAGGGCGCCGGTCAGGCTGTCGTACAGGTGCAGGTTGCTCATGTGGTCGGGCTGTCGCCAAACGTGGTTTGCAGTTGAATGTAGGTCAAAAATTCTGCTTTAAGGGCTTCTTCAATCAAAAAGCGACCGTGGTACTCTGCCGTTATGGTGCTGGAGTGTACGTCGCGGATTCCGCGCGCATTGACGCAAAGATGCTTGGCATCAATCATTACGGCTACATCCTGGGTGCCTAGGGCCTCGATGAGGGACTCCACAATCTGACGGGTCAAGCGCTCTTGTACTTGGGGACGCTTGGCATAAAAATCGACGATGCGGTTCATTTTACTCAAGCCAATGACTCGGTCTTTGCCCAGGTAAGCGATGTGGGCGCGGCCGACGATGGGCATAAGGTGGTGTTCGCAGGTAGAGTAGACGACGATGTTTTTTTCAACCAGCATTTCGCCATAATGGTAGTTGTTTTCAAACGTATTCATGTCGGGAGCCCGGTCGGGGTGAAGTCCGCCAAAGGTTTCTTTAACGTACATTTTTGCCACTCGCCTCGGAGTTCCGCGCAGGCTATCGTCCTCGAGATTCATTCCTAGAGTTTCGAGAATTCCGCGCACGTGGCCTTCAATAAGCTCTATTTTTTGGTCGTCGCTGAGCAAAAATGCGTCGTCGCGAAGCGGGGTGGAAACGCTCGCACTCAAGTGATCGGGGTCGGGAGATTTCATAGGCACAAAGGTATAGGGGCATTGGGGCGAAAATGGTACTTTTGCCGGCATGAATCATGCCGTTGTAATTGCAGGAACTGGATCGGTCCTCCCTGAAGAAATCATACCCAACTCCGCGTTCTTAGACCGCGAATTCATGGACGAGAATGGCCAGCCTTTTCCCTACTCCAACGAGGTAGTCATTGAAAAGTTTCAACAAATAACCGAAATCGTGGAGCGCCGTTATGCGCGTGCTGACCAGAATTCCTCAGACCTAGGTACCGAAGCCGCCCAAAAGGCACTTCAGCAGGCCGGATGGAATCCCGAAGACCTCGACTTAATTATTGTGGGGCAGAATTATGGAGACATCGATTTGGGCACTCGCCGCATTGATCAGTTGCCCTCTATTGCCTCGCGGATCAAGCACAACCTTGGTGTGGCCAACCCCAGTACCGTCGCCTTTGATGTGCTTGCGGGCTGCCCAGGCTGGATTCAGGGCGTGCTGGTTGCCAACGCATACTTGCAGGCTGGAATGGCTAAAAAGGCTCTGGTAATCGGTACCGAAACACTCTCTCGCATCATCGACGTGCACGATCGCGATTCCATGATTTTTGCGGACGGCGCGGGCGCTACCTGCCTGGAGGTTCGCGAAAACGATCAGGGTGCAGGTATTCTTGGCTTCGCGAGTGTGTCCCACACTAAGGACGAGGCTTACTACCTGCGGTCCATGCCTTCGGTTAATCCGATGGGAGACCGCAATGAGCGTTTTTTGCGCATGAAGGGACGCAAAATTTATGAATTTGCCCTACGCCATGTGCCTGATGCCATGAAGGCCGCCCTTGACCATGCCGGCGTCGACCTCAAGGACGTCAAGAAAATATTCATGCACCAGGCCAACGCAAAACTTGATCACGGGGTGGGAGAGCGCCTTTACAAGCTCTATGATATGGTTGCGGACCTCGACCAGGTCATGCCCATGTCGATTCAGCATATGGGCAACAGTTCGGTGGCTACCGTGCCCACCCTGCTTGACCTTGTTTTGCGCGAAAAGTACCAGGGCCACGAGGTGAATCCCGGCGACATCGTGCTTTTTGGCAGTGTTGGCGCAGGAATGAACATCAGTGCCTTCGTCTACCGGTTTTAATTGGCTGCAAAAAAAAGGCGAAACCCGAGGGTGCCGCCTTTAATTGGTTTTCGCTTAAGCCGTTACCACTTCGAACTTTGAGCGAGCAGGTTCAGAAGCTGCTTCTCAAGTTCGGTAAGTTGCTCGGCCACTACTCGGCGCTGGTCCTTCATGGACTGCGTTGGATCCGACCGCATCGAGTAGCTTCCCCAAGACGCAGAACTAAGTCGGTCGCGAAGGCCGGGCATGGTTTCAAATTCCTTGCTGGCAATTAATTCATCTCCGTCGAGTATCAAGCCCAGCGACCGCCATTCTGCGCGGACCTTGGCCACCTCACTGCGCAGGTTTGCGGGGCTGTTCACGCCAAAGTCAACCTGCTTTTCGATGCGGTCTAGGCGTGTCTCAACCTCGTCCATTTGCCGTGAAACCACATCCATGCGCTGCTGCAAGGCATCGAGCTGGTTTTGGAGCAGAACCAAATCGGCAGACTTTTCGGCAGGAAGGCTTAGGTTGCTCAAGTGCGATACGTTAAAACCGAGGGGCTTAGTCAGGGTATCAATCTTGGTTCCGTGCACTCCCACGAGCTGCAGGCTGTAGTTGCCCGCTGGCGCCAGGTATGAGCCCTTATCTGGGGAGGCGGAGCGAGCCAATTTACCGTCCCAGGTGCTCCGCTTTAGTCCGTTGACGTACTTGGCCTGCAGGATACGAACCACCTTGCCTTCGCTGGAACGAATTACCAGCGATAAATGGGGCTTGGCCTCCTCAGCCTCCGCTCGAATTGCCTCTTTGCTGGGGTAAACGGCCGCGGAATTTTTCTTCTCAAGCTCCTCGCGCTGTTCCTTTAGGGTTTTGGGTGCGTTTTTAACCCAGTAGGTAAAAGTGGCTCCAACTTTGGGATTGTCGGCCATGTAGTAGCCCGCGCCCAAAAATCCTGCACCGCCGTAGCCCAGAGGAGATGCCTCGTGGAAGAGCACTACGGGCTTGATTGGGAGTACGATGGCCTCATTCTTTTTAATGTCGTTTTTAATCTCGCGCAAGGGGCTGTAGTCGTCTAAAACATAAAAACCACGGCCAAAAGTGGCCAGCACCAGGTCGTCTTCGCGCTGCTGAATGGCAATGTCGCGCACGGCAATGGTAGGCAGTCCCTTCTTGAGTTCCGTCCAGGTGAGGCCGCCGTCGGTGCTGGTAAAAACACCAAACTCCGTTCCCGCAAAGAGCAGGCTAGCGTCTTTATGGTCCTCGGCAATTACGTAGGTTGAGCCCCGCTGCGGCAGTCCCGCACTCAGTGCTTCCCATGTTTTGCCTCGGTTTTTGCTGACCATTAGGTAGGGCTTAAAGTCTCCGTTTTTGTGGTTGTTGAACACCGCATAAAGCACGTCCGCAGAATGCTGCGACCACTTTACATCGTTGACAAAGGTCAAATCCGGAATGCCCGGAAGCTTGTCGAGCTTGGTCCAATTCGCACCGGCATCGCTCGAAATATGGAGTAAGCCGTCGTCGGTTCCCACCGCAAGCAGGCCCTTGACCTTGGGCGACTCGTGGAGTGCGGTAATGGTGCCGTATATGGAGGTACTCTGCTTGTAGGCAATGGCATCGAGTCCTTGAATTTTACCCATAACTGGTAGCAGGTGGCGGTCCAATTGCCGCGACAAATCTCCCGAAATGGTCGTCCAGCTGTTGCCGCGATTAGTACTCTTAAATACCACGTTGGCCGCAAAATAGAGGGTTTTTGAATCGTGCGGACTAATTAAAAGGGGAGCATCCCAGTTCCACCGCCAGGCCTTGCCACCAGTCGGCTCAATCGGTTTGATGGGCACACCCTCGCCCGACTTTTTGTCGAAGCGCTGAAGTCCGCCATACTGAGCCTGTGCATATACAATGTTGGGGTCACTCGGATCAATTTGCGATTCAAAGCCGTCACCGGTTTGGGTCACGTACCAGTCGCTGTTCACAATTCCTCGGTCGTTGAGGGTACGGCTCGGACCTCCCAGCGAGAAGTTATCCTGAGTTCCGCCATAAATTCCATAAAATGGCTCGGCATTGTCCACCGAAACCCGGTAAAATTGCGTAATCGGCAGGTTCTCCTTGTAGTGCCAAGCCACCCCGTGGTCCCAGGTCTCATAAATTCCTCCGTCGCAGCCCAGTATCAAGTGCTTCGGATTAGAAGGGTTTTGCCAGAAGGCATGGTTGTCGACGTGCTTGTTTTTCTCGCCAAGGTTCTTAAAAGTGGCTCCGCCGTCTTCGGACCATTGCACGTAGGTGTCCATACTGTACAGGGTGTTGGCATCGCTACGCGACGCGATAAGCTCCACGTAGTAGTTGCCCGAGGTGGCGTGGTCGCTGCGCTTGCTGTAGGATGCGCCCCGGTTCGTGCTTCGGTAGGTTCCATGGCCCTCGACCATGAGGTAGTGCAAGTCAGGGTTCACCGGCGAAATAGCCAAGCTCAGCCGCCCCTTGTCGCCACTGGGAATGCCATTCTTGACCTCTAACCAGGTTTCGCCGCCGTCTTCAGACTTCCATAGTCCGGACTCGGGTCCGCCTGAGACATAGGTGTGAACGTGCCTGCGGCGCTGGTGGGCCGTAGCAAACAAAATATTGGGGTTGCGCGGATCCAAGTGCACTTCGTTGAATCCCGTGTGCTCCGACACGTTCAGAACCCTCCTCCAGGTCGTTCCTCCGTCGGTGGTTTTGTAGATTCCGCGCTCGCCGCCGCTGCTCCAGAGGGGGCCGTAGGCCGCGACCCAAACGATGTTTGAGTTTTTCGGATGCACCGCAATCATTCCAATGTGTTCTGAGGTTTTAAGCCCGACGTTGGTCCAGCTCGAGCCTCCGTCGGTCGATTTGTAGACCCCGTCTCCGTAGGCTACCGAACGCTGGTTGTTGTTCTCGCCCGTGCCCACCCATACCGTGTGGGAGTTGCTCGGGTCCAGGGTGATGCATCCAATCGAGTAGGAGCCTTGGTCGTCAAAAAGGGGTTCAAAAGTCAGTCCGTGGTTGGTAGTTTTCCATACTCCGCCCGAGGCAGCCGCGACGTACCATTCGTCGGGGTTGAGGGGGTTGATGGCGAGGTCTGCAACCCGGCCGCTTGTGAGGGCGGGTCCGACGGCACGAAAGACCAGAGCGTCAAGTTTTTGGGCTTCAATCGAGGCAGGCAGGGCAAGCAGCGCTGCCATCCAAATAAGGTGTTTCATAGTCCTAAAATACATCAGGTTGCAGCCCCTGGCGCTACGGCCCTAGAATCGAGCCCGGTAGGTGGCCGTAATTCGCTGGTGCAGTGAGGGAAGAACCCAATCCCCGCCGCAGGGCGGATTGATGCTTCCACTGGTTTGAACCAGGTTATAGGCCAGGTCTAGTGCATACTCAAGCTCTTGGTAGCCGATTCCCAATCCCAGCATACGATGCGCGCTGTGGTCCGAGAAAACCGTGCCTGAGCCGGACCACTGAAACCCAGATCGAACCGTCCATGCTTCCGACATGCGGTACTCACCGCCGAGTTTAAACTGCTGGTGGACTTGGAGTTCATCAGCCATAGCTCGGCCAATATCGTAGTAGGACAGGGGGCTGCCGATAAGGGCATTTACCGCACCATGGTAAATCCAAACTCCCGTCAGTGCGGCCTTGGTTCCAAAGGTTTTCGCAACGCCGAGTTGCATTTGAACGGGCAGTTGGTATTTGAATTTTTGCTTGTCGTAGAGCTCAAACGGCGTCAGAGTCACCGTTGGATCGTTGGCTTCAGGCCTCACTCGGTTTCGGTATTCCCAGTCCACTTCTGCAGTGGTCGCGGGCTGAATGGCTGCGCTGATTCGCAAATTCTCAGTGGCTTGGAAGGCAACTCCAAGCTTTAGGGACCAAAGGCTCCAGTTGCTGCTATCGACCACCGTTTTTTCATAAGCCTTGGTCAATCCAATGGGGCTGAATCCCGATTCGGTAAGAATAAGCCGTTCCTGCGCGCGCCCGGTTCGGCTCTCCACCCTTAAGCCTACCGAAATCTTTGACGTTTTGAAAGCAATAGGAACCGACCATGAGGAGCTTGAATACTCACGCACAAAACGTTGCTGTCGGTAGGTGGGTAGGCCCTCTGCGTCGGCGCTGTACTGATTTCCCGCCCCTGCATCCGTCAGGTAGCCCATGTAGGCCGCATAGGCATCGTAGAGTCCGCTGCTTAGAAGTTGGTCTGGGCTGGACCCGTTGGACTGGCTTATCCAGGTAGAGACAGCGGATTCTTGAGGGTTGGGTTCTGACAGAATCCAGTAGTTGGGGAACCATCCCTGCTGCTGGTGTGCCAGGCCCAGGGAAAATCGAACTTTGCTGTTATGCCGCCAGGCACCTACGATGTAGGCTTGGCCAATACCCGCTCCTTGGCTATTCAAGTCCGCTCGGTCCGACCGAAAGTGGCCGCTCAATTCCATTCCGCCGAAGCTGCTCGAATTCATCAGGGCTGGATTTTCAATACTCGACGTACCGTCGCCCCCTAAGGCCGCGAGTGCACCGGCAGAACCGTTATATCGGGCGGTGCCGAAGAGCTGGTTGCGCTGCATCCACACGGCGCTCATGGTGCTTTGAGCATGAGCCGAAGTGAGTCCGATGCTTAAGGCAATCAGAGCTAAATACGGGTTACGCTTCATAGTGACGGTGGTCTTCGAGTGCCTGAACTGCTTCCTTGTGGGCTGCTGCTGGGTTGCCGTTGCTGCATGGAAGGGGCAGAACCTCCCGACCGGCTTGGGCTCGTCGTATTGCTTGGTGGCCTGTGCTCTTGTGGAGCCGCAGGCCGAACTTCTCTTTGGGTAACTGGCTGGCGCGTGCTTGGCTGACCACTGGTTGCTGGCCGAGTTTGCCCGCTGCCCCGGCTTTGCTGGGGTTCTGCAATGCTGCCCGGACGTACGACCGGACGTTCGATGCCTGAGGATCCTTGACGAACCTGCAACGCTTCGCGCGTTTCTGTTGTTTCTAGACGGCCTCCACCAGGATTATTTTCTACAACCGGACGTCGGTAAGGCATTACTCCCGATTGGATTTGCTGGCGCCGTAGTCCGTCGTCAGGGGTGGGTTCGGGATTGCCTCCGCCGCCAGGCTGGTTTCCGCCCCCACCTTGGTTATTCCATAGATTAAAGCCGCCGAAACCGCCGTAGCCATAATAGCCACCGTAGCCGCCGAAACCATAATATCCGCCGTTGCCCCATGGACTGTTCCAGCCCCAAGGGTCGTTCCAGTAGGTTCCTCCTCCGTAGCCCCAAGGGTCGTTCCAGTAGTTTCCTCCTCCGTAGCCCCAAGGGTCGTTCCAGTGGTCATTCCAGCGGTTTCTGCGGTTCCATCGGTTGGGTTGATTCCAACCAGCCCCATATCCATAAGGATGCATCCAGGGTTGGCTCCAATTGTTGTAGTAGGTGGGGTAGTACTCATAGCGGATTATTGTCCGCGTACGTCCGGCTCGATTTCTGTTTTCGGCGCTGCGGTCGTCAAGGTCTTGGTCTTCGATTCCTTCTTGGTAGCCGCGGTCGAATCCAGATTGGTAGCCTTCGCGGTATGCCTGGGTGTTGGTCCAAGAGTAGCTCCCGTCAAAATCACGATAGGATCCTTGGCTGCCGCAGGCAGTCAGCAGGGCAGCAAGAGGTAGGAGGATTAGGTAGGAGCGCATTGGGCGTACTTTTGAGGTTCAGTATACAAGAACCAATTTTTATACCAAATAATGGCGAAGAATCTCACGCCTCGCGAAGTCGACTACAGCAAATGGTACAACGAGCTCATTATTCAGGCGGATCTCGCCGAGAATTCTGGGGTGCGCGGATGCATGGTCATCAAGCCCCACGGCTACGCAATTTGGGAGGGTATGCAGGCGGAACTCGACCGCCGATTTAAGGAGACGGGCCATGAAAATGCCTACTTTCCGCTTTTTATTCCCAAAAGCTACTTCAGCAAAGAGGCAGCGCATGTTGACGGTTTTGCCAAAGAATGCGCCGTGGTAACTCACTACCGGCTCAAAAATTCCCCCGACGGCAAGGGTATCATTGTGGACGAAGACGCTAAGCTTGAGGAAGAACTCATCGTGCGCCCCACCTCGGAGACTATTATTTGGGACACTTACCGCGGCTGGGTAAAGAGCTACCGCGACCTTCCGATTTTAGTGAATCAATGGGCTAATGTGGTCCGCTGGGAATTGCGTACGCGACTCTTTCTTAGGACCACCGAATTTCTTTGGCAAGAAGGGCATACGGCCCACGCCACCCGCGAGGAGGCAATAGCGGAGGCAGAGCAGATGCTTGCAGTTTATGCGGAGTTTGCCGAGACCGTTCTGGCGATTCCTGTAGTGCGAGGCACCAAGACAGCCAACGAGCGATTTGCCGGAGCCCTCGAGACCTACTGCATAGAGGCTTTAATGCAGGACGGCAAGGCCCTTCAGGCAGGAACCAGTCATTTTCTGGGCCAGAATTTTGCCAAGGCTTTTGACGTGAAGTTTCAAGACCGCGACGGCCAGGTTAAGCACGTATGGGCCACGTCTTGGGGCGTTTCGACGCGTTTGATGGGCGCCTTGGTCATGACGCATTCCGACGACAGCGGCCTCGTCTTGCCCCCTAAGTTGGCCCCCATTCAGGTGGTGATTGTTCCGATTTACCGCGGCGAGGATGAGTTGCTGGCCATTTCGTTGGTTGCAAAGAAGTTGGTTGCGGACCTGCGCGCCAAAGGAGTCCGCGTGAAGTACGACGACCGAGACAGCTACAAGCCAGGTTGGAAGTTTAACGAGTACGAGCTAAAGGGGGTTCCTTTGCGCATGGGCATTGGTCCACGCGACCTTGAAAACGGAGTTGTGGAGCTGGCTCGGAGGGATACCTTGACTAAGGAATCCGTTGCGATTGAAGGACTTGCGGATTCCATTCCCGCGCGCCTCGAAGAAATTCAGCAGGCTCTTTTGGATCGCGCCTCGGCCCGTTTGGCGGCAAGCATGCATCGAGTAGATACCTGGGCTGAGTTTGAGGCGGCTATTGAACGGGGTGGCTTTGTGATGGCCCACTGGGACGGTAGTCCAGAGACCGAAGAGCGCATTAAAGAACTAACTAAGGCGACCATTCGCTGTATTCCCATTGATAATCCGCTCGAAGACGGTGCCTGCGTCCTTACGGGAGGGCCATCGATTCAAAGGGTACTTTTTGCACGAGCATACTAATGAACACCGAATCAAATCCGGAGGGTATTCTCCAAACCCTGGCTACAAAATCCAGCAACAAACAGCTAGTACACCGTCGTGTTTTGTTGGCTTTTGCCCAATTGCGGACTGTCGTTCAGTCGGTTGCTCTTGATTTGAACAGCAAGATGGTTGGTATTGACCGCTCGGTAGTAGTTGAGTTTGTGGACCGTGGCGAGCTCGAATTTGAAATTCGCTTCTCAGGAGACTCTTTGGTGTTTCAGGTGCACACGAACGCGTTTTTATTGCCCGAGGGCCACAGCGTCATGGAGTCGGCCTACGTCAAGACGAATCACAATCGTGCCTATTTTGGACTCATTCATGTCTATAACTTCTTGTCGGATTCGTTCAGGATGCGCCGTTTAAACGATTTGGGAACACTAATGAGCCGTTTTTTTGTGAACGGCGAGGGGCATCATTTTGCCGAGGGTTTGGGTCCTTTGAACCTGCCCTTATCGGAGTCTGAATTGAGTGCGGACGTTCTAAAGATTTGGCTTTATCGCCTGATGGCCACGGCAATGGACTTTGATTTACAGGCAGCCCCGTTCAAGGACGTTCAGGAGGTTTCTGTTTTGGCTTTAGAGGGAATTCGCGAGGAACTACGGCAGCGTACGGGCAAAAGACTGGGATTTCGTCCCTCGGGGTCGTAAGTTTCTCAAACCTTTGTTGTTGGTTGTGAGGGAATTTTATATCTTTGCGCTCCCAAAACGATGGGCCCGTTCGTCTAGCGGTTCAGGACATCTCCCTTTCACGGAGAAGATCACGGGTTCAAATCCCGTACGGGTCACTTAATTAACAAATAGCTCCAATGGCTAATCATAAATCCGCGTTGAAACGCATCCGCCAAATCCAGGCCAAGCGAATTCACAACAAGTTCTTTCACAAGACGACTCGTAATGCGATTCGTGCACTCCGTTCTATGACCGATGCTGCCGTCGCTGCGGTTCAGTTGCCGATTGTCACTTCGATGCTCGACAAGCTGGCCAAGCGCAACATCATTCACAAAAACAAGGCTTCAAACTTGAAGTCAAGCTTGTCAAAGCACGTCAACCACATGGCCTAAAGCCTTAGGCTTTTAGTGTTTAAAATTCAGCCGCCTCGAGAGAGGCGGTTTTTTTGTTTGGGTTAATTCTTGGCAAATGCTTCTATGCGTTTAACCGACGACTAGGTCCTTAAAGCAATATGATTTTTGGGGCATGAATCAGGAATACAATGCTCGTTCCATTCGCTCCTGGAGCGAAGAGGAGCGTCCGCGAGAGCGGGCTATGGCTCAAGGCATTCGAGGCATGACCTCAGCGGAGTGCCTCGCGCTCATTTTAAGGTCGGGAACCCGAGAGAACACCGCGGTTGATCTAGCTCGAGCCCTGCTCGAGGAGTATGGGGGGCAGCTTCAGCGTCTCGCTTCTGCCGACGTGCTCGCTCTTCAGGGTATGGGTGGGGTGGGATTGGCTAAGGCTGCCGCGGTTGCTGCGGCCTTTGAGCTCGGGCGGCGTGCTGCCGGCAACGAGTCGGTCGGGCGCGACCGCTTCATTCGGGGTTCTGACGATGTCTTTCAGTTGTTGAATCCAAGCATGTCCGCACTGGACCACGAGCAATTTTGGGTCGTTTATCTCAATCGTGCCAATAAGATAATTCACTACGAATGCGTTGGACGCGGAGGGTGGACCGCAACCGCTGCCGACGTCAGGGTGGTGTACCAGCGGGCATTGGCACTGCGCAGTCCCGCTTTGGTCGTCGCTCACAACCACCCTAGCGGGCGCCTGGAGCCGTCTGAGGAAGACCGTCGACTAACCCAAAGACTCGTTGAAGGCGCCAAGATTTTGGAGCTAACCTGTTTGGATCATTTGATTATCGGGCAGAACCAATATGTTAGTTTTGCCGACAGAGGATGGATGCCTGGACCTTAGCCCCCCGCAAGATTGCCCACGTTGTGGGTGCACGGCCCCAATTTATAAAGTTGAAGCCCCTGGTAGCTGCTGTCGCTGAGGCAGGAGGCCAAAATTGGATTGCGCACACGGGCCAGCACTTTGACTCGAGCATGAACGATTCTTTTTGGCATGAATTGGGACTTAGGCCCGATTACTCTGGAGTCTGGAGCGACCGAATTGGAGACTTAAACCGTTTAGTCGCAGCATTAAGAGAAGCGCAGGTTGATGCTTTAGTGGTCTACGGCGATACGGACTCTACCCTTTTAGGGGCTAAGGCCGCCTTGGAGCTCGGCATTCCCCTTGCGCACGCCGAGGCAGGCTTGAGAAGCTTCAACGACGCCATGCCCGAGGAATACAACCGAGTTTGGGTGGATCAGCGGGCGAACTGGCTCTGGGCACCTACGGAGGGGGCTTTAAGGCAGCTTCGCAAGGAGGGGCTCGACGCAGGTCATCCATGGGTAGATATGCCCGGAGATTTGATGCTGGATGCCTTCCCGAGGCGCCCCTACCGTCCTGGCGAAGGCAATAAATTACTCGTAACCCTTCACCGCAACACCAATATTGATAATCCGGAGCGATTGAAGGGGATCGAAGAGGCCTTGGATGGTTTGGCCCGGGATTATGAGGTTGTTTGGCCTCGACACCCCCGCCACAGGGCCATTGGCCTGAGCAGCACGAATGTTCCGGATTGCCAGCCCATGACCAGGTCCGCACTTTTGGATGCGCTCCACGATGCCGCTTGGGTAATCACTGACTCGGGCGGACTCCAGAAGGAGGCCTTTTTTGCGGGGCGGCGCTGTATTGTTTTGCGCAGCGAAACGGAATGGACTGAGCTCGTGGAGTCAGGCTGGACGGCCCTGATCAATCCCGATAAACCCGACCTCGAGGCTCTAATTAGGGCTCAGTTTACCGCCTGGCAAGTATTGGGAACCCCCGCGGTTCCCCAGCTTTACGGCGACGGGCGGTCCGCTGTGCGCATGGCTAAGTCCTTGGCGGCGGGATTACGTATCTTAAGCCAATGACCACAGTTCTCAAGCACAGCAACCCGGGACCGGCCCACGGAGACACGGCAAGGCTGCTTGGGCAGGCCTGGGGCCGAAGCGTTTCGTTTGGTCTGAGCCCTGATGCCCTTGATTGGGGAGATTCGGGGTGGCTTGACTCCCCAAGTGTAGTGGAGCCTCAAGCGGAAGACCATGCTGCTTGGATCCTGTGGCGCACTTTTTTCTGGGAGCATACTTTGCCTAAGGACGAGCACCTTCGCCCGATGGGTCGCAGCGCCAAGCGCAGCTTGGCCCTACCTGATGCGGAGCTTCGAGCCAGGGAGTTGGGACGAATGCTCGGTATAGCAATGCCTGAATTGCTTCGTCCTGATCCAATTGTGGTGGTGGATATTGACCATCTTTTTGCCTACCGTGGTCGCGGTTGGAGTTCATTCATGGGCGGATTGCTTAGGGATCTGTTTATGGGTGCTTGGAACGCCGTTTGGGAGCGCCTAATGGGCCCGGATCCCTTTTTTAGCATTTCCTACTGGGTGGGCTTGCAGAAGAGGCATCCTAACCTGGGTTTTCAGTTTTTTGCCCTTCTTTCGAGTCGAAGGGGGCAGTACGATCGGGGCGTAGATTACAAGCATGAGGTAGTGAAAGAAGCCCTTCGGCAGCTGCAAATGAGGTTTGAGGTCGCGAGCCACCTGTCCTACGGCAGTCATGATCGCCCTGGCGGATTTCGAGAGGAGCTTGCTGCCCTCGAGCACATTCTGAGTCGCCCCGTGCTTCGGCAGCGGTTTCACTTTCTGCGCAATGCAGGCCACCAGGAGGCAGCCAAAACGCTTTCTTATCTCGGTCTGACCGAAGATTGGTCCCTAGAATTCGCCGACGCCCCAGGGTATCGAGCGGGATGGGCCAGTGCGGTTCCCCTTGACGATGGCTATAGTCTGGTGCCCGTATCCGCAATGGATCAGAACTTTTTAGGGAGGAGTCCGCGGGAAATAGCCGATGCCATGCATGAACTGCAAGCGGCAGCATGGTCGGTAGGGGCACCGCTTCGAGTAGGAACCCATTGGCGAATTTTTGGACCCAGACCCGAGGCAGAGCGAAATGCAAAAAGTTTTGAGAATTGGCGGCTGGGCCTCGAACTTTGGTTGGCAGAATACGCCACCCAACGCGCCCCCCAATGAGCCCTTTTAATACCACCGAAAACCCCAACGAAGAAGAGTGGGAACTGGCCCACGCGCTTCGCAGCGACGGCTTCCCCTACGACCGCATCGGTTACTTGGATTGTCTGGGTACTAACTGGATGGCGCTGCATTCCGAAGACCTCATTCTTCCTTTTGCTGTAGGGCGGAGTAAATGGGGTTTTAAGCAGGCATTTTGCCCGTTTGGGGCCCAGCGGCTCGGACCATTGGGTTCCGCGGCAGACGATCCTGACCGGCTAAGGGCGGCTCTGGATGCCCTCCCGAGGTTGGTCCGACTGCGCCTGAGTATGAGTAGGCCTGCTGGCTGGAATGCAGACCAAGGTTGGCATTGGCGAAAGGCAGGTTGGGAACGTTGGTTCTCAGCCCCCAACTACGAGCTGCGGCTTGACGGGAGCTACGAGGCACTGCACCAAGGCTTTTCAAGCCAGACCCGCCGAAATCTGGCGAAGGCCTCGGGAAACCAGCTCTGGGAGTACAGCAATCCCGAGGAATTATGGAATTATTTCGCTCAAAATCAAGGGAATAAGTATAGCATCCCCAAGGGATACGAGCAGGCCATGAAGACGGCCATGTACCACTTGCTGCACCAAGGCAGGGGAGCAGTTTGGGCTGCGCTTGGCGAAGGCAACCAATGGCTTGCTGGGATTTTTGTCGCTTTTTCTGGGGATCGGGCTGTGCTGCTTTTTAGTGCTACGACCCCCGAAGGACGCGAGAATAACTCCATGACCTGGCTCATCAATGAGTTCATCACGATGGCCGTGGGTCGCTGGAAGATTCTCGACTTTGAAGGAACTTCGGCGGAGGGTTTAGCCCGCTTTTACCAAGGTTTCGGGGCTGTTAATGTACCCTATCTTCGGTGGGAACGATGGAACGCTCCATGGCAATTACCCTAATTCAGCTGCAGTACTTTGAGGCCCTTGCGGAGCACTGCCATTTTGGTAGGGCTGCCAAGGCCTGTGGTGTTTCGCAACCAACATTGTCCGCCCAAATTCAAAAACTAGAAGAGCTAGTCAATGGAAGTTTGGTGGACCGCAGGAGCCAACCCATTCAACTGACCCCCTTGGGAGTTCAGGTTTTGACTCATGCCCAACGGACGATGCACTCGGCTCAGAATCTCCTTGAGGCGAGCCGACACTTTCATATGCCGCTGGAGGGTAGGCTTCGCTTGGGTATAATAACCACCATTGCGCCCTACCTCATTCCGCGTTTTGCTCCAGAACTGCTTCGGAGATTTTCCAACCTTACGCTAGAAATTGAGGAGGCCCGCACGGACCAGTTGCTAGAGAAGTTGGACTCGGGCGTGCTGGACGCCGCCATATTGGCGGTTCCGATTTCACCGAATCATTTTGTTCAAGAGCCCCTCTACCGCGAACCGCTTTTTGTTTACTTGCCCGAGGGTCACCCTAAGTCTCGGGATTTATTTTTGACCTCTTCGGAGCTTAAGTTGGAGCAAATTCTGCTGCTTCCAGAGGGCCATTGCTTTAGGGACCAAGTTCTTAAGCTTTGTGGAGTGGAGCGGCCCAACGAACGCATTACCGTCAAGGTAGGGCAGTTTGAAACACTGGTGCGTCTTGCCGACGAGGGCTTGGGAATTACTCTATTGCCCCAGTTGGCCATTGACGAACTCTCTGCGATTCGTCAAAAACGGGTCAAACCTATTGCGGAACCCCGACCCGTTAGGCAGGTTGCCCTTTTGACCCTTCCGGGTAACCGCAAAACCGGAATGGTGAAGGCCCTTGCCGAGATTGTGCGCGCTTCGGTTCCTGAAGGTCTTCGCGCCAGCTCGGAGCAGGATCAGCTATTAGACAGTACCAAGTGAAATTGGTGCTTGCAAGCCAGAATCCGCACAAGATTCGCGAACTAAGGTCGGTGCTTCCTGAACATTGGGAGTTGCTGACCCCCACAGACCTAGGTATTGCAGGAGAGCTCGCTGAAGACGGGACGACCCTTCAAGAGAATGCCAAGCAAAAATCCGAGTTTCTCTGGCGAGCTTGCGGTCTCCCCAGCCTTGCGGACGACAGCGGACTTGAAGTGGATTTTTTGGATGGTATGCCAGGGGTTCACAGCGCCTACTTCGCCGGCCCTCAAAAATCAGATTCCGACAATCGAGCTAAGCTCCTTTTACAAATGCAGGGTGCGGTAGACCGCAAAGCTCGATTCAAGACCGTTTTGGCCTGGACTACCCAAGCGGGTACCTCCTTGTATTTGGGGCAGGTTGAAGGGGAAATCACTAGAGAAGAGCGGGGCCGTCAAGGTTTTGGATACGATTCACTTTTTGTTCCGTCAGAGGGTGACGGTCGAACCTTTGCCGAGATGCAGGAAGGCGAAAAAAGCCTCATCAGCCACCGAAGTCGGGCGGTAGCTGCCTGGCTTAAGGCGCTGCAAAAAAGCTAAAGTGTACGCTGCCGTATCGTCGCACCTCCGTGAAGTTGGGATGCTCCTTAAAATCCGTGGCGGCACTGTGCTCGACCACGAGTATTCCGTCTTCGGTTAGGCGTGCAAGGGCCAGGTCGACCAGCGTAGGGTAGTGGGCAAAGTCGTAGGGCGGGTCTGCCAGGATTACGTACCAGCGGCTGGGATTGCGCTGCACAAAGCGCAGGGCGTCTTCGCCCACAGTGCGAATGGGAAGCTGAAGCTGTTCGGCAGTTTTTTGAATGAAGCGGACGCAGTCACGGAAGCTATCCACCGCGGTTACGTCAGGGCATCCCCGGCTGGCCATTTCGTAGCTGAGGTTACCGGTACCGGCAAAGAGGTCGAGAGCCCGCACGTCGCTCCAGGTTAGGTGGTTCTCAAGAATGTTGAACAGGCCTTCTTTGGCCATGTCGGTAGTAGGCCTCACGGGCAGGCTTGACGGAGCTCGAAGGATTTTGGCGCGGTGGGAGCCTCGGATGATTCTCACGATGCGAGTCTCAGTACACCCTCAAGGGAGCGGCTGTGCCAGTGCGCAATAAAATGCTGCGTCCACTTCTGGACGTCTTCGCTTCCTTGCCCTTCCCAAAACAGCGGAACCGTGCTTCCTGCCCAGTCAAGCTGGTCAAAAAGCAGCAAGGCAAAGTAGGCGGCATCCTCGGCACTTGGCGCGCGATGCACCGCATGGGCCTTAATTAGGGTTCCGTCTAAGGCGGCGAGCTCTAAACGGTCGTTCCACCACTGGGCCCTCACTGCCCGGCCGGTAGGTCGGCTGCTCAGCCACCTGCGAAGGTTAAAAAGACTTAGGGGTTGCGCTCCCTCTGGGCTTTCAGAAAAGCGGTAGATCAAATGGTAGCGCTCGTCCAAGGGACTGCGAAACCAGGAACTTCCCTGAGGGTCGACGATTCGCCAGTCGGAGTCCGCAAGATTTTTGGGAACCAGCATGCAGAAGGACTCATCATGCCATTGGAGTCCGCTAGAGGGTTCGACCCAAACCGTTGGAGTCAAAGCGATTAGTTCCAGTTGCCGCTCAGGGTCGGTTCGGTGAGCGAACCAACGATTAAGTCACTGTTTTTCAAACGCTTAATGTAGTTTTCGTACTTGCCGTAGTATTCACTGAAAATTGCGGCATTGCTTGCCTTAATTTCAAATACGGGCACTTTAATTCCATTTTTCTCAATCACTGCAGTACCCATCTTAAAGGTGGAGTCTTGGCTGTATTTGATGGTGAGCAAGTCGTCTAGATTAAGATCTTCGGGGAACAAATCTTCTCTTTGGTTGCGGAGTTTGGTCAGGGCGGGGGCGCTGCCTATCACGCGGTAGATGATAGTGTCTTTGTTCATGTCAATCTGATAGACCTTGTTGAACTGCATGAACGAGGAATCCTTGCGTTCTACGATGGTGACTTCTGCGTTTTTCATGAAGTCTATCAGGGTAGAAACTTCGGAGGCATACATACCGTATTCATCTTTGAAGGCGAGCTGTGCCTCCCGAAGCTGCTCGAGCTGCATGATTACCGCCTCGTAGCGTCGATCCTTAATTTTTTGGAAATCAATGGGCTCCATGATGATTTGGAAAATGCGAAAGGCAAATAAAACTGCGATGACCCCAAAGGCTACGCGGAGATAAAGAATGGTACGAGGCGTCATACGTTTTAATTAAGCACCAAAAATAGAGCAAACAAGTGCCACGCCCGTGAGGTGAAGGTTAACTTTTTTGATTTTTCTCGAGCCTTCACATCGACCTTTGAGCCATGGCTCATCTTTTTTTTGATCTTGACCGCACTCTTTGGCATCACGAGGGCAACCACAGGATCTTTTTTGAAGAGCTCCACGCGGAGTTGGGATGGAATTCATTGGGCACCTCTGCGCAATTTGTTCAATGCTATTTGGCCATAAACGATCGCCTCTGGGACCACATTCAAGACCATAACATCGGAGTAGAATACGTCAGGGCGCGTCGGTTTGCGCTTTTATTTAGCGAAATGGGAGTAGATACGGGTTCTCCTAAAAGCCTTAGAGCGCTTGCCAAAGACTGCGAATTCCGACTCAAGAAGCGATTGCCCGACCTCGGGCAGGGTTACGACGGTGCTGCAGAGGCACTTGAGGAGCTCCGTCGCCGCGGGCACCAACTGCATCTTATTACCAACGGAGTTTCTGAACCCCAAGAACGCAAGGTAGCTGCCTTGGGATTGAGCCACTTCTTTACTGTTCGGATGACTTCGGACCGTGCGGGCTCCTATAAGCCCAGTGCTGGGATTTTTACTGCAGCACTTCGCGAAGCAGGGGCCCGACCTCAGGACTCGTGGATGGTCGGAGATTCCTTACTCCGGGATGTACTTGGTGGGCAGGGAGTGGGCATGCGCACGGCATGGTTTCACGCCGCGGATGCAATTGCCCCTGACGCACAGGCAATTCCTGACCTTGAGTTTCAGGACTGGCGGACCTTTGCGGATCTGCTCAACCGAGCGATCGAGCAGTAGGGGTCTCGGTCTGCGCGGTATCTTTGCTTTTATGGTGGAATCCCAACCCTACAAGCCCAAGCATCCGATTCGAATTGTTACGGCGGCCTCGCTTTTTGACGGGCACGACGCGAGCATTAACATAATGCGACGCATCCTGCAGTCGTCAGGAGCCGAGGTAATTCATTTGGGCCACGACCGCAGCGCCCAAGAGGTGGTGGAGACCGCCATACAAGAAGACGCCAACGCTATTGCCATGACCTCCTACCAGGGCGGGCATTTGGAGTACTTCAAGTTCATGCACGACTTGCTCGAGGAACGTGGCGCGGGACACATTAAAATCTTTGGCGGTGGCGGCGGGACTATTTTACCCAGTGAAATACAGGAGCTTCAGGCCTACGGAATTACGCGGATCTATCACCCCGACGACGGCCGCACCATGGGCCTTCAGGGCATGATTAATGACCTTCTCGAGCGCTGTGATTTTGCTATCGGAAGTCAGGTTGAAGACGCCCTCGAAGGAGTTAAAATTCAAAGGACTCGTTCGGTGGCCCGCATGATTTCTGCCGCAGAAAACGCACCCGCCGTCTACGAAACCTTAAGGGCTGAGGTCGAGGCCTTGGCAGCTCTGAATCAGGCACCGGTTCTAGGCATCACGGGAACCGGAGGCTCCGGCAAAAGTTCCATGGTCGACGAGCTAGTACGCCGCGTGCTTCGCCATTTTCCCGGCCTTAAAATTGGTTTGGTGAGTGTGGATCCGTCCAAGCGCAAAACCGGAGGTGCCCTGCTCGGCGACCGGATTAGGATGAATGCCATCAACCACGACAACGTCTACATGCGTTCTCTGGCCACACGCCAGAGCAACCTTGCCCTGAGCAAGCACGTCAGCGATGCCTTGACCGTACTCAAGGCGGCCAAGTACGACCTTATTATACTAGAAACCAGTGGAATAGGTCAGTCAGACACTGAAATCCTTGACCACAGCGACGTCTCGCTTTATGTGATGACCCCGGAATACGGCGCAGCCACGCAGCTCGAGAAAATTGACATGCTCGATTTTGCCGACTTGATCGCCCTCAACAAATTCGATAAGCGCGGAGCACTCGACGCGCTCCGCGACGTTAAAAAACAGTACCAACGAAACCACCTTCGCTGGGATGACCCCTTGGACGACATGCCCGTTTTTGGCACCATGGCCAGTCAGTTTAACGACCCGGGAACCAACTTGCTTTTTGCGGCCATCGTAGAGGCCTTGCGCCTCAAAACCAGGGATGCGAAGTGGACCATCGCCTCCGAATCTGCGCGCGAACCCGGCGAGAAGCTCTTTGTGATTCCGCCCCACAGAACACGCTACTTGAGCGAGATTTCAGAGGGCATCCGCGGATACAATGCATGGGTTCACCAGCAGGCGGACGTCGCCGATGCTCTTTATAGTTTGGGCCGTGCCGAGTCGGAACTGCTTCGAATGACGCTCGAAGACCAGGATCAATTGGTGGCTGGAATAGCAGAGGCCAAGGAATTGCGCAAGCGGGATTTGGATCCGCACAATTGGGCCCTAATCGAAGGTTGGAATGCTCTTCGCCAGCGCTACAAAGACCCCGAGTACGTTTATCAGGTGCGGGGCAAGGACATTAAGCTTCCTACCCACACGAAGTCCCTCTCGAATTCGGATATTCCCAAGGTGGTAACGCCATCCTACCGCAGCTGGGGTGATATTCTTCGCTGGCAGCTCCAGGAGAATGTACCGGGCATGTTCCCCTACACGGCAGGACTGTACCCCTTTAAGCGCCAGGGCGAGGATCCAACGCGCATGTTTGCCGGCGAGGGAGGTCCAGAGCGGACCAATAAGCGGTTTCACTATGTGTCTTTGGGCATGCCCGCCAAACGACTTTCGACGGCTTTTGATTCGGTAACTCTTTATGGCCGCGACCCAGGTCGCCGCCCGGATATTTATGGAAAGCTTGGCAACGCAGGGGTTTCGGTCTGCTGCCTCGACGACGCAAAGCGCTTGTACAGCGGATTTGATCTTTGCGACCCTGCCACCTCGGTGTCCATGACCATTAACGGTCCCGCTCCAATGGTGCTCGCTTTTTTCTTGAACGCAGCGATCGACCAGCAGTGCGAGAAGTACATTAAGCTTCACGGCCTGGAGTCTGAGGTAGAGAAGGTTCTGCAGGCCAAGTACGAAGCCAAGGGTCAAGATCGTCCGCGCTACCACGGCGCGTTGCCTGAGGGCAACGACGGATTGGGCCTCATGCTTCTTGGTATTTCGGGCGACGAAGTGCTGCCGGCAAAGGTCTATGCGGCCATCAAAGATGATGCGCTCAATCAGGTGCGGGGAACGGTTCAGGCCGACATCCTCAAGGAGGATCAAGCGCAAAACACCTGCATTTTCAGCACCGAATTTGCGCTTCGCCTGATGGGTGACGTGCAGTCCTACTTCATTGACCGCAAGGTGCGGAATTTTTACTCGGTATCGATCAGCGGCTACCATATTGCCGAAGCGGGCGCTAACCCAATTTCTCAGCTCGCATTCACGCTGGCCAACGGATTTACCTATGTCGAGTACTACCTCAGCCGAGGCATGGACATCAACGCCTTTGGTCCGAACCTGAGCTTTTTCTTTAGCAACGGAATCGATCCGGAGTACGCCGTAATCGGACGCGTAGCCCGCCGGATTTGGGCTAAGGCCCTTAAGAACAAGTACGGAGCGGACCCCAGGGCTCAAATGCTGAAGTACCACATTCAGACCTCGGGCAGGTCCTTGCACGCTCAGGAGATTGATTTTAACGACATTCGAACCACGCTCCAGGCCCTGTATGCCATCTACGATAACTGCAACTCTCTGCATACCAATGCCTACGACGAGGCGATCACGACTCCGACCGAAGAAAGCGTGCGCCGTGCGATGGCCATTCAATTGATTATCAATAAGGAACTTGGCTTGGCCAAAAACGAGAATCCGATTCAGGGTTCCTTTATTATCGAAGAGTTAACCGACTTGGTCGAAGACGCTGTTCTTCTGGAATTTGACCGCATTAACGAGCGCGGAGGCGTGCTCGGAGCTATGGAGACCATGTACCAGCGCGGCAAGATTCAGGAAGAGTCGATGCACTACGAAATGCTCAAGCACACGGGCGAGTACCCCATCATCGGGGTCAACACCTTCTTGAGCAGCAAGGGTTCGCCAACCTTGATTCCAGGCGAAGTAATCCGTGCTGAGGTCGACGAAAAAGAACGGCAGATTGCCAGGGTGGAGCAGATTCAGGCAGTCCGTCAGGTCGAGTCCGCTCAGGCTTTGGACCGCATAAGTCGTGCGGCATTGTCCAACGAGCCCATGTTTGATGCCATTATGGAGGCTGCTAAAGTTTGCTCTTTGGGTTCCATTACCGAGGCCATGTTTGAAGTGGGCGGTCAGTACCGCCGCAACATGTAAGAGGCTTAGCGGCGCGGAATCCTATTCCAGCGCTGCACGTATTCTCGGTCCCGGTATTCGGCCGATTGCAGGGCCCATCGGCCCCGCTGCTTGGCGTACCTAAGGTCTGCCGTAGTGACTTCATAGCGGGCGAGATAGCGCCGTTCTCTTTTGCTTCGTGCAGTACAGAGCCATTCCACCGAAACGAGGTCACCCGAGGGTGCCGTGCTCGCGCTAACCTGAGCTGACGAACCCAAGGGGAGGCTTTGAATTTTGGGCAGGAGCAGGGGCATTACGGCAAGGGCGCTCAAGTGGTAGAGGCTGTCGGGGCTAGGGATCTGACCTGCAGGCAGAATCAGTACAGAGCCGGCTCTCCTTGAGCTTAGTACCTGGCTTCCGGCGGTCAATTCGTGGCCAAGGAGGTTGCCTCTGCGGTCCATTTCGACGCGGTTTACCAGTCCGGGGTAGCTCTGAACGAAGCGGGAGGAGCTGCGGCTTCGGTACAGTTCCAAAGTCATGATCTGGCTGGGATTTTGCTCGAGCGCAAACCGCCCTATCTGGGGTGCGCTGCAGCCCGACGCGAGCACGGCAGCCAAAAGCAGGATGAAGCCTCGGAGCATAGCGGGAAGGTAATGTAACTTCGGCCAATGAACATTATTTCTTGGAATGTAAACGGCCTTCGGGCGGCTGCTGGCAAAGGATTGCACGATATTGTGCGCGGACTCAACCCTGACGTAATGGGTTTTCAGGAGATTAAGTGCACGGTCGATCAGGCCAAGGAGGTCTTGGACGGACTCGGCTACCACGTCGTCGCGCACGAGGCCGAAAAAAAGGGCTATTCCGGTACGGCTATAATTAGCAAAATCAAGCCGATCAGCGTCTCCTACGGCATGGGAGTGGAGGAACACGAAGGCGAGGGGAGGGTCATCACGGCAGAATTTCAGGACCTCTTCGTGGTAACGACCTACGTTCCTAATTCCAAGGGCGACCTGTCGCGGATTCCGCAGCGGGCACGTTGGGACCGCGACCTGGCTGCCTACCTTCAGGGGCTTGACGCCAAAAAGCCGGTGGTCCTTTGTGGCGATTTAAATGTGGCGCACCAACCCATTGACCTGAGCCATCCGCAGCCCAACTACAACCGGACTCCGGGCTATACCCAAAGCGAGATAGACGGACTTCAGTTCTTGCTGGATTCAGGCTTTGTAGATTCCTGGCGCGAGCAAAACCCGGGAGTAGTTAAGTATTCCTGGTGGAGCATGCGAAGCGGAGGCCGCGCCAAAAACATCGGCTGGCGCCTCGACTACCATCTGGTTTCGCGCCGCCTTATGGACCGGGTTGCATCGACCGAAATCCACAACGAGGTGTACGGCAGCGACCATTGCCCGGTTAGCCTTCGGTTGGCCTAGCGCAAGAACTTCATTTTCTCGGCCAAAAATGCTTCAAAGAGCGCTTGGTCGTCGAGGCCTGCACGCAACTTAAGTACTTGGTTCACGTCGCGGTGCTTGACGGAATCAGGGCAGAGCCTTAGGGCTTGAATTGCGGCATTTCGGAAGTCCGCTTGCTGGTAGTAGGCCTCGCTGCCAAAGGCAGAAAACAACACGGAGGCTGCTTCTTCGGCTCGGTTTTGGGCCAGGAGTGCATGAGCCAAGTGCATTTGGCCTCCGGGATGCCGTGGCGATCGCTGAAGCAATTTTCGGTAGGTTGATTCTGCCTCAAGGGCATTGCCTTGATAGCGGTAAAGGTTGCCCAATTGGTACCAGGTAACCACGTGGTTAGGATGCAGCTCCAAAGATTGCTCGAAGTAGGACTTGGCCTGGGCAAAACTCGTTGCGGTAATAGGTCCCCGTTGGGCTTCGAGAACCATCGAAGACATGCCTGCAAAGTAGGGCGATGGATTGCCAAAGCGGTCGAGTTCAGTCCAATCGTCGAGGCTTTGAACGGCTGCAGGCAGCAAGCGCAGTGCGTCCTGACGCTCGTTTAAAGCGAGGAGTTCTTGCTGGTCCTGTTCCGACGACAGGCCTTCTCTGGAGGCACTCAGGTAGGCAAGGGCCAGTGCGGCAATGGCGATGCTTCCGATCCAAAGGTTTGGCCTTTTGGCCTCGCCCAATCGACTGGGTGTAAGCATGCCGAGGGCAAGCATAAACGGAATCCAAACGGCTGATCGCTCTAGTGGAAACTCAAACATGCTGTAGGTCAGTACGATAATTCCAAGACCGGCCACGAAGTCCGCTCCTTCTTCTCGGCGGTTTTTAAACCAAGAAACGACGAGTCCGCCCCAGAGCAGCAGCCATGCTGCCAGGCCCGGCAGGCCCTGCTCGGAGGCAATCCAAAGTGCGTCGTTGTGAGGACGAACCTCGGCGGTAATCCCCTCTGCTACAGAAGGATTCATGCCCTGAAGGCCGTAACCCGGGAAGTGGATTCGCCATTGTCCGGCGCCCACGCCCGTCCACGGTGCGGCCTTGATCATTGATAGGGAATGGTCCCAAAACACTTCACGGATGCGAAGGTTGGTGGGGTCCATCAAAGCCTCGCGGATTTTTGGCCTAGAAACCACAGCCGCAATAAGCACAAGGCCAAGAAGCGCGGCGCCCAGAAGAGGCTTCCAGGAGCGGAGGTTTCGTGCCAGGCTAAAGAGGAGCCAAAGGGCTGCACCAATCCAGATGCTCCGGGTGCGCAGCAAGACAATGGCGAGCAAGGCCAGAATTCCGACTGCTAAGGCCACGTTCTTCGCGCTGCTTTGGCTTCGTCCCCAGAGGTACCAGGCGGCAGGAATGGCTAATGCTATGGCCGAAGACGTAAAGTTTTTGTGCCCCAATACTCCAGGTGCTAGGTAGGGGTCTGCCATGGCCTTGGTGGATTGTCCAAAGTCCGCAAGCACCGAAAAACCTTCGATCATGGCTGCGCCTAAAACTCCCCAAGCCAGGGTAGGGAGTGCACGGAGCCCAAACCTCCATCCGATTAAGGCGGCGGCGGCGTAGCCTGCGTACCTGCCCACGGCTAATTTCGCCTCACTTGCTGCAAAAAGTGGAACCGTCCAAAATCCGCTCACGGCGACGGCAAGCAGCAATAGCGTGCTCCAGGTACTTAAATTGGGCAGGGACGACTGCGAACTGCTGTCGCGATGCGCCACTGCGAGCAGTCCGAGCAGAAGGAAACTGGCGGCCAGGTGCATGGGCCAATGGGAGCTGTCTCCTAATTTTAGCGACACCGGCAGCATAGGAACAGCGGCAAAAAGGGCCCCTGCAACGAAGGCGATCCAAGATGGTCTTGCGGCGTTCATAGGGTGTAAAAATAAAGCACCCCGCTCATGGCGGGGTGCTTTCAACAAATTGTTTCGAGGCTTATGCTTCGGACGGAATCACTTCGAAGTGAAAGTCAATCACTACATCGCGGTGAAGGCGAACCTTTGCGCTGTTCTTGCCAGAGACCTTGATGGATCCGCCGGCAATTTGAATAAACTTCTTATCGATATGGTGACCGAGCTTGCTCAGCTGATCTGCCACGTCTTGGTTGGTGATGGCTCCAAAGAGCTTACCGCCGAGTCCAGCCTTGGCTTCGATCTTAAGTTCCACATTGCGCAGAGCTTCTGAGGTCTTTGTCGCGGCATCCACCATTTTAGCTTCCTTATGGGCGCGCTGGCGAAGGTCTTCGGCCAAATCTTTTTTGGCTGAACCAGTCGCAAGTATTGCGAATCCTTGTGGAATCAAGTAGTTGCGGCCGAAACCGTTCTTTACTGATACTACGTCGTCCTTGAAACCAAGGTTTTCAACGTCTTGCTTTAAAATAACATCCATGACGTCCGTTTATTTAAGATTGTCTGCTACGTACGGCATCAGAGAAAGATGGCGAGCGCGTTTGATGGCCTGGGCCAATTTGCGCTGGTACTTCAACGATGTTCCAGTAAGACGACGCGGAAGAATCTTTCCCTGCTCGTTTACAAAACGCAATAGGTAGTCGGGGTCTTTGTGGTCAATATGCTTAATGCCGTATTTCTTGAAACGGCAGTACTTCTTCGTCACTGACGAATCAATAGCAATAGGCTGTAGGTAGCGAATTTCGCTGGTTACTGTGGGCTCTAGTGGTGTAGTAGTACTCATGGCTTAGGCGTTTTTAACCTTGTCGCGACGTTTTGCGGCATAAGCTACACCGTGCTGGTCGAGGGCTATTGTTAAGAACCGCAGAACGGGTTCGTCACGCTTCATATCTACCTCAAGGGTAGCTATAAGGGTAGAAGGTGCCGTGAACTCTACAAGATTGTAGAATCCGGTCATCTTCTTATTGATTGGGTAGGCAAGCTTGCGCAGCCCCCAACGCTCTACATTGATGATGGAGCCACCAGCAGCTTTAATGCTGTTGGTGTATTTATCCACCGTTTCCCTTATCTGATCATCAGACAAGACGGGATTTAGGATGAAAACGGTTTCGTATTGTTTCATTGGAAAGTTTCCTTTAAAGGGGCGCGAAGATAAGAAATAATACTCAATTATTCTTAACTTTTGGCAGCCGGTCTATCAGTTCAAAGTAATCCCGCAATACATAATGCGGATTTGGCGACTTGGCTAGCTCCTTCAGGGCAGCGGTCCAATACTTATTCTGTGTGGCGCTGTCACGCAAAACTCCTTCGCAAAAAATCAAATTGGAGGCCGGGTCCTTGACCGAATCCTCGCCCGACACCCATAGAATATGGGCTTGGTCCGCGCGCCAAAGGACTAGTATTTGGTGCCAGCCTAAGCTGCCGCGCTCCTTTGGAGCATAGACCTGAAAGCCGTCGCCCTCGATAAGGTCGTAGCCTGAGCTGCGAATGTTTTTAAAGAAGAGCAGGCGGTTGGACTGAATTCGCGCGGTGTAGGAAGTTTCAGACTCGGCTGCCTCAAAGAAGAGCATAGACAAGATTAGGCCCGCGGCTACTGCCCCAATTCCGAGCCAAAGCAAACGTCGTTCTGTTTTCATTTAATAACGAACGCTTAGGGCATCCAAAGTGTTCAACCCTACCTTTGACTATGTCTTACCGAGTTGCGCTTCTCATCGTGGTAGTGACCCATTTAGTGGGCGCTGTCGGCCTTCGAACGGATTTTGCCCACTGGATGGTTTTGCTCACGCCCGTGCATTTGTTGGTCAGTTTTGGCCTTCTCTTCTCGTTTAGCAGCAAATCGGAATTTCTTAAAGGGGCACTTTTGGCGGTATTTGGGCTGGGCTTGCTCGTTGAAATAATTGGAGTGAATACGGGATACCCCTTCGGTAGCTACGTTTACCTCGAAGGTTTAGGACCTAAGGTTCTCAATACGCCATGGTTAATCGGAGTAAATTGGGTAATGCTGACTCTGGCGTCGGGGTCTTTCGCAGCGCAATTTTTAGACAACGGCAGCAGGCTTCAGCGGGCCTTACTCGCCTCGGGCCTTATGCTGGTGCTGGACGTACTCATTGAGCCGGTTGCACACGCACACCGCCTTTGGATTTTTGCCGGCGGAATAGCACCTTGGCAGAACTACCTCTCCTGGTTTATCGTGGCTTTGACCGCGCAGTGGATCGTAGGCAAGGGCCTTGAATCAAACCGCATGGCCGGGCCAATTTTACTTGCTCAAGCTGCCTTTTTTGCCCTTTCTTGGCTGTGGCCAATCGCGTTCTAATCCGTAGGTTTGCAGTCCGCCTTTATGGAAAATAACTACCTGGTATCCGCCCGCAAATACCGCCCTGCCGCCTTTGAGTCGGTGGTGGGCCAGGCTCACGTTACCGAAACCCTTGAGCACGAGGTTCTGACTGGGCGACTTGCTCAGGCTCTGCTTTTTACGGGTCCGAGAGGGGTGGGTAAGACCACCTGCGCGCGGATTTTAGCCCGCCGAATTAACGAAGTCCACACCGGCGAAGGCTTAGACTACAGCCTCAACATTTTTGAGCTCGATGGAGCGTCCAACAATACGGTCGATGACATTAGGCAACTAATCGATCAGGTGCGTTTTGCTCCGCAAATGGGCAAGTACAAGGTCTACATCATCGACGAGGTGCACATGCTCTCGCAGGCTGCGTTCAACGCATTCCTTAAAACGCTCGAGGAGCCCCCTGCGCATGCCATTTTTATTTTGGCGACCACCGAAAAGCACAAGGTGCTGCCGACCATCCTCTCGCGATGCCAAATCTTTGATTTTAAGCGAATCGGAATCAGCGACATCGCCGATCACCTTCAATGGGTTGCGGGCAAAGAAGGACTAATCGCCGAGCAAGAGGCCCTTCACGCCATTGCCGAGAAGGCAGACGGTTCCCTTCGCGATTCGCTTTCGATTTTTGATCGCATCGCTGCCTTTGCTCAGGGCGGACCATTGACCTATGACCTGGTGCGCCGCAATTTGCAGCTTGTCGACCGTGCCTTATACGTAGGGCTTTGGAACCAGATTATGGCTGCGGACCGCGCATCCGTTTTGACGGTAGTTCAAGAGGTCCTTGACGAGGGCTTTGATCTTCAGCGCTTTTTGATGGGATTTGCGGGCTACGTTCGTGAGCTATTGCTGGCCCAGCATCCTGCTACGGTGGCCCTTTTGGACTTGCCGGATTCCGTAAAGAATGCTCTTCTCGACGCTTCGCAAGAAGTATCGGCTGCCCGCGCGGCCTCTGCCCTCAAGCGTCTTGTGGCCGCCGATGCCGGCTACCGAAGCGCGAGCAATGCCCGCTGGCATGTCGAAGTTGCCCTGCTCGATTTAATTCTCGACGAACAGGCGGACGAAAAAAAAAAGCCCAGTAGTTCAGTAGCCCATTCGGCAACGGTAAAAGAACCAGAGCCCAGGAGTGCGTCCATTGCGGAACCTGAGACGTCGACTATTGAGCAAGTCGCCTTAGAGCCTCCAACGGAGCATAAGCCTGAGCCATCGAGCGCAGTCATGCCTGGGTCTGAAGAGGCGCCTGCACTGGTTAACGAGGCCTTGACTCTTCCAGAGTCTCAGCCCGAGCCAGAGCCCGTTTTGATGCCTTTTGCCGTCGAATCAGCGGCACTGTCGAGCCTACAGGAGGCCATTCCGTCCTCAATGCCTGCGGCTGAAGTGGCCTCGGCTGGTGTAAATGCCACTCATGCTAGAACTCACCGCACGGCGTTTTCGCTCAAGGGCCTTGGTGGAATGGACTATTCGGTTCCGGATTCGCCGGAGCCTGAAACCATGGCTGATGAGGTTATTGACCCTTCTGCGGCAAGCATTCAGGCTGCGGTTGTGGAGCGCCAGCTCAGGCCCTTTAGCCAGACTGCCCTTGAGACCGCCTGGTCGGAGTCGGCTGGAGCCCTGGACGACCTTCCGGTCATTAAGGCCATTGTGCAGCAAGTGCAGCCGGTATTAGAAGACGAATCAGTCGTGAGGGTAAGCCTTGAAAACGAGCTGCAGGAGGACTACCTCAACTCAGTTCGTGACCGAATTCTGCCCTTTTTGCGTCAAGCCCTCAACAACGATTCCATTACCGTCCGCACCCAAGTGGAGGCGGGTTCCGTCAATGCACGCCTGGTCTACACCCCCGACGAGCGCTTCGCATTTTTACTTGAAAAAAATCCGCACCTGGACGATTTTCGAGAGCAATTTCAACTAGATATCGAGTAATTCTCCCTATTTAAGGGGTATTTTAGCCTGTACTATGCAAAAAATTAAAATTGTTAATCCGGTCGTCGAGCTTGACGGAGACGAGATGACCCGAATCATTTGGGCCACCATTAAAAACAAGCTAATTCTGCCCTACCTAGACCTAGACTTAAAATACTACGATCTTGGAATGGAGCACCGTGACGCCACCAACGACCAGGTGACCGTTGATGCGGCTGAGGCCATTAAAAAATACCACGTAGGCATCAAGTGCGCGACCATTACGCCCGACGAGTCTAGAGTTAAAGAGTTTGGCCTCAAGCAAATGTGGAGGTCGCCCAACGGCACCATCCGCAATATTCTCGACGGAACGGTGTTTCGGGAGCCAATTGTGATAAAGAACATACCCCGTCTGGTAACAACCTGGAACAAGCCCATTGTCATTGGTCGCCACGCTTTTGGCGATCAGTACCGTGCGACCGACACCACCATTAAGGGCAAGGGCAAGCTGACCATGACCTTCACGCCCGACGACGGCGCCGCCGCCCAGACTTGGGAGGTGTACCAGTTTCAGGGCGATGGGGTTGCTATGAGCATGTTCAACACCGACGAGTCCATTACGGGTTTTGCGCGGAGTTGCTTTAATATGGCCCTTGATAAAAAGTGGCCGCTTTATTTGAGCACCAAGAACACCATCCTCAAGAAGTACGACGGGCGATTCAAAGATATTTTTCAAGAAATTTACCTCGCGGAATTCAAGGCCAAGTATGAGGCCGCCGGCATAACCTACGAGCACCGCCTGATTGACGACATGGTGGCTTCGGCCCTTAAGTGGGAGGGTTCCTTTGTGTGGGCCTGCAAGAACTACGACGGTGACGTACAGTCCGATACTGTGGCTCAGGGTTTTGGTTCGCTCGGACTCATGACCTCGGTGCTCATAACCCCCGACGGCAAGACTATGGAAGCCGAGGCGGCGCACGGCACGGTCACGCGCCACTACCGCCAGCACCAGCAAGGCAAACCTACCAGTACCAACCCCATCGCCTCCATTTTTGCTTGGACTCGCGGCCTCGCTCACCGAGGCAAGCTCGACGGCAATACTGCGTTGATTCAGTTCTGCGAAACCCTCGAGCAGGTATGCGTAGAAGTCGTAGAAAGCGGTCGCATGACTAAGGATTTAGCGGTCTGCATTCACGGGAACAGCGTGCAGCACGGGGAGCACTACCTCAACACCGAGGAATTCTTGGACGCCATTGATTTGGCTCTGCGCGATAGGATTTAAATTCGAATCCGCAGGACGGTGAAGACCGTTAGAATCACATTTTTGAAGGTAAATCCTGCGGCCAGATAGGCCTTTTGGGCTTCATGGAAGCGCCCTGCCTTGTGATGGCTTCGGGCCTTTTGGCGCATTAGCTCCCCTTCGGCATGCTTTAAAACGGACTCAGGTATCCAGCCTTGCTGCACAAACTGTGCCCAGCGAAGCCGAATTTTGATGCTGTGCGACTCGAGCTCTGCAGACATTCCGTGGTTAATTCGGTACCGGGTAAAGGGTTCGTCGGTCCAGCGTATCGGGCGCAGGCCCTGTGCCCAAAGCCGCATCCAAAGCTCTAAGTCTTCGGTGCCTTGCAGCCTTTGGTTGGTGTCAAATGGATGCTTTAGAGCAATATCAGCGCGAATTAGGCATGCGCTCGGGGCGATGGCGGGCCGTTTAAGCACCAGGTCGCTGATTTGCCTGGGTTGGTCTCCGAAGCGAATGGCTCCCAAATGCTGCCCGTCCCATTCGCGCACAGGGTGGTAGGCCCAGGTTGCCTCGGGCGCTTGAACCAAAAAGTTAGTCAGACGCTCGTGCCACTGCGGCTCAAAAGCGTCATCGGCATCGAGGTAGGCGATCCAGTCGCCCGAGGCTGCGCGGGATCCGGTGTTGCGGGCGGCACCCAAGCCTAGGTTTTTGGGATGCACTAAAACCCGAACGTTGGGCCAGTTCCAGCTGCGAACCAAATCGGCGCATCCGCCCGGCGAGGCATCGTCGACGACGAGCACCTCAAAGGCCTTGGCCGCGCTGTCGACCGCTTCGCGCAGTGTTTCTTCGCTCTGGTAGCAGGGTATAACGACCGAGATCTTCACGTGGCTCGAGGCATGAAATGATTCGGAAAAAACTGGTGAAGGACGCGCCGAATGGGTTCCTTTAGGCCTATCGCGGCGAGCGTCGCTACGGTCAAGCGCACAAGGCCCTCGTACGGGATGTGGAGCAGTACCAGTGGGTGCAGGCGCACAAATCGTTCAAATAGTACGCGGTTGACGCGCATGTTTGCACTTCGCCGGGCGGAACGCCAATCTTGTCGGTACAGCGAATGGGTCCACCAGGCGGCGACATTTCGGTAGGCGCGCCGAAGCCGAGCTTGGTCGGGTTGGTGATGCCCGGCAATGTAGTCGACCAGTGCGAGCAGCTCGAGGTAGACGTCGCCCCCTTCGTTGGCCTTCTGGCGCGCTGTTTCGGAATGTACCCGAAAGTAGTTGAGCACCTCAGGAACAAAGGCGATTCCGCCCTGCTCGAGGAGTTTGATGTAGGTCATCCAGTCCCCATTGAGGCGCCAATTGGGGTCGGCTCCGCCCACAGCGCGAAACGGTTCGAGGCGAATGAGCGCCCCCGAGGCATTGGGAACCACGTTGTGCAGCAGCATAAAATGCCGAATCTCATGAATGCCGTCGTTTCGGTAGCCGTCGACCCAGCGCTGGGCCTCGATTCCGTACACGTAGCGGTAGTGCACGTCAAAACTGTGCATCGGTTGGCCCTCGGAATCGACCAGCATGGATTGGGCATAGGCGATAACGAGGCTGGGGTAGGATTCCAGTTCGGCCACGAGTCGCTCGAGCAGGCGGGGGTCGGCAAAATCGTCGCTCTCAGCAATCCATAGGTAGCGTCCTCGGGCTAGCGAGGCGGCCTTGTTCCATTGCGCAAAGGGGCTGCCCGAATTTTCTTTATTGGGGTGAACCGACCATCCAGGCCGTCCGGAGGCAAATTCCTCAAGCAGGGCCAAGGACCCGTCGGTAGAGGCGTCGTCAAGCAAGAGTACCTCCACGTCTTGAAAGGTTTGGTCGGCAATGCTCCTCAAGCGCTGCCTTAAATAGCGCTCATGCTGGTAGTTGGGCACCACCACAGAAACTAAAGGGACTCGCTCGCGCATCCCCCAAACTTAATGTACCTTGACCCCCCATGCGCACTGTTTTGTTTGGAATGCCTCGAAGCGGTACGACTTATGGCTTTTCGCTGCTTTCTGAGGCACTAAAGGCTAGGGGAGAGGTTCAAGAGGTATTTGAACCCAACAGCCTGACTCAAGGCACCTTTCGCCGAATGGACGGCCTGGTTTGGCCCGATTCCGAATCAAGTTTAGTAAAAATTCTCTATAGCAGTCCTGAGATGCACGGATGGTCGGGTCATGCCGCTGCCGATGCCTTTGCGCACTACGACAAAAAGATTTTTTTGGTTCGCGATCCCCGCGACCGCTGGATTTCGGGCTTTTTCTACCGCTGGTTTTATGTGCATGATCCCAATCCCGCAGAATTTGCCTTGGCCCATACTAAGGTCCGCGCCAAAGAAGGCAAGCCCGATTCGATACCCTTTTACCGCCTTCATTCTGATGATTCACGAGAATTAGCCGAGCATGCGGCCCAACAAAAGGCCAAGCTTGACGAACTCTCGGCGTTATTAGACCGGCTTCGCCAGGAGGGATGGTTTATTTGGCACTACGAGGACCTCGTCGACCGACGCTGGACCGCAGTCGAGGACTACTTGGGCATTCCGCTATTGGGCGAATCAGCCTTGCGTAACAACTTTAGGCATGTAGCTCGAAGTCAGGTTCATAGCGATTGGAGGCGATGGTTCAGCGACGCCGACGTAGAATTTTATCGCCCGGTTTTTCAAGACTACCTGGCCGCCCAAGGCTACGACCCTAAGGACTGGAAGCTTGAGTATCCGAGCGCCTTGCCCGCTTCGCAGGGATCCGACTACATGCTGGGCTTGTTTCGCCATCCCAATGGTCCGCATGCAGTCCCGGTGCAGCCAATTCAGAAGCTTATCGCTTGGGCGAGAACGAGAATAAGCCTCTTGTTAAAGGATCTTGGTCTAAAAAAACGCTAGTTCCAGTCCTGGCTCTGCAGGGCCATCGGGCGCGGAGTAGGGTAGGTTAGACCCTTCCAAAGGCCCTGACCCACCGTCAAGGTGCCTGCCCCGAGCACTTCATCCTGCAGCAGGCCGTCGGCAAAGAGACGCAGGTTCAGAAGGTAATCGCCCGAGCTCAGTCCCAATTCGCTAAGGGTCAATTGCGCCTCCAACTGACTCGATGCAATGCTTTTACCCGACTGCAGGCTGCTCCAAAGGCTAATTGCAGAACCGTCTGCTGCCTCTACACTGATGCGCAGGTCAAGATTCTCTGACGGCGCGTACTCCTTCCAGCGCAGCTGAAGCTTGGCAATTCCGCCAGTAACCCACTGTTCTTGAATACTTAAAGCAGTAGCGCGGACTTTCCCCTGGCCTCTTCGGCGCTCGGGTTCCGTCCAATCTGGGCTGATGGATTTTTGGCTTGCCGCATAGGCATCGCAGACTGCATCGGCAGGGCCTTCCATGCGAATCAGGCCTTGGTCCAGCCAGAGGACCCGGTCGCAGAGGCGCCGCACCTGCGGCAGCTGGTGGGCCACATAGACGACACTTCGCGCGGATTGGCGCCATGTGGATTCAAGAAAGGCAAGGCTTTTTGCCTGATAGGCGGCATCACCCACGGCCAAAACCTCGTCTACCACGAGCACATCAGCCGGGAGGTGGGCAGCCAGTGCAAATCCGAGCCGCACCTGCATTCCACTGGAATAGTACTTCACGGGTTCGTCAATGCGTTCAGAAACGCCGGCAAATTCCGTCACAATGGGCAGAAGTTCGCGCACCTCGGCGCGCGAAAGACCGAGCAATGCTCCGCGCAGAAAGGCGTTCTCGCGTCCGCTCAGGTCGGGGTGGAATCCGGTGCCCACCTCGAGCAGGCTGGCCATACTGCCCTTGATTCGGTAGCTGCCCTCGTCGGGATGCAGGAGTCCGCTCAAGGTCTTGAGCAGGGTGGATTTGCCTGCGCCGTTGGCCCCAATGATGCCCAGGATTTCGCCCTCTTCTAGGCGGAGGTCAATGCGGCGAAGTACCCAGCGATTCCCCAAGTTCTTGCCCAAATTGCTGGTTTCAATGCGCGGACTTTTCATAAAAACTCATTGAGTCGGCGCGACCTCCACCGAAGGGCAAGGAGTCCGAATACGAAGCCAAGGATGCCAGAAGCCGCCGAGATTGCGTGAGCAGGCTGCCAAACATCCCAGCCCAGCCAGGCCCAACGAAAGCCGTCGGCCATTGCTACCGCAGGGTTAAGCCAGTAGAGAATTCCCCAGCCTACGGGGGCAAAGTTGGCGCTGGGCAGGGCAATGGGGCTTATGAAAAACAAGGCTTGCAGAAGCACGGGCAATACCGCCAAAAAGTCCCGTCGCCGCACGCTTACCGAGGCCAGGGCATAGGCCCACCCCAGGGAAGCAAGCGCAGTGTAGGCTATAACCAGGGGAAGCCGCAGCAGGGCAAGGGCCTGGGCCTCCTGAATCATTAATAGTCCGAGTGCAACCACGGCAGAGCCGACCAAAAAATCAGCAAAGCCAACAATTGCCTTAGAATTCGGCAGGGCAGAGCGATTGAAGGCGGCCTTGCTGACCAGGGCCTGGTTGGCCACCAGGCTCATGGCTCCCTGACTCACCGTGAACTGAAACCAAATCCAACCCGGCAGGGCCACCGCCAGATTCAGTCCGAACTGCCTCAAGCCTTCGGCGGGCAGGCCAAAAACGCGCCCAAGGACAAGGGTTAGGGTGGCAATCAGAATCAAGGGTTGGGCAACCGCCCAAAGCCAACCGAGCTGCGTCTGCACGTACCGGAGCCTTAGGTCACGTCGGGCAAAGGCCAGGGCCATCCTCCGCGCATTCTTGGCGCTGCCAGGCTGGGGCTTCCACCAGGGGTCTTGAGCCGTTACTTCGCGGACTCTACTCATACCTAAGGGCTTCGATAGGATCCAAGGCTGCCGCTTTTTTGGCAGGGTACCAGCCCGAAACCACTCCGACGACAGTCGAGACCACAAGGGCCAAAAGCATCCACTTTAGGGGGAATACCGCTTGGGCGTCCAAGGCAAAAGCCAAGCCGTTCCCTACTGCAAGGCCCATTATGATTCCGGCGATTCCGCCCATGACACTTACTATAATGGCTTCGGCAAGAAACTGCACCACGATGACCTGCGAACTGGCGCCAAGAGCCTTGCGCGTGCCGATTTCGCGCGTGCGTTCGGTGACGCTGACCAGCATGATGTTCATTAGGGCGATGGATGCGCCCAAAAGCGTGATCAGCGCAATCAGGGCTGCGCCTGCATTAACCGAGCTCAAAGACTCCAGCAGCAAAGCCGAAATGCTGTCGCTTCGCCGAATGTTAAAATTGTCTTCTACTCCGGGCCTGAGGCGCCGTACCGAACGCATTACCGCGGTTGCGCTAGCAATACTCGCCTCGAGCTCTTGGGGACTAGGGGCCATGACGCTGATCACGTAGCTCGACGAGGGGTCCGCAAATTCTAGGTGGGCAGTGCGCAGGGGGAGGTAAACCACTTGATCGCTCGACATGAATGAGCTGCTGCCCTTGGGTTCGGTAACTCCAACTACTGTGTAGGGTTTAGACCCCACCCGAATGATTCGCCCCAAGGCGTCGCCCTCCGGGAAAAGCTTGCCTGCCACGTCAGACCCTAAAACAGCCACCGATCGTGCTTCGTTTTGGTCCGCAGCAGAAAAAAACCGCCCCTGAGCAATGGTCAGCCCCTGGGTTGCTGGATAATTAGCATCAGAGGCAGTTACATTCACGTTGGGATTCGTTTTAATCCCTTCGTACTGAACCTCCATGGCTCCGGCTACATTGTCGCCAATGCTGGCGACATAGCCCATTTTGGCCATTCGGTCGCGAAGTTGAATTGCCTGCAAAAGCGGAATACTCGGCTGCGGCTTTTCTTTGATTCCGCGTCGCCCAATTTGAATTTGCATTCCCCCTTGCTGTATGGTGAAGGTTGTAGCGCCCATGCTTGAGAACTGCTGAGTGATCGAACCCTCCATGACACTGGTTGCCGTAAGCATGCCTACCAAGGCCGTGATGCCAATGGCAATAATCAGTGCAGTCAGCACGGCCCGCAGCATTTGCGACTTGAGCGACTGAAAAGCGATTCGAACGGCTTCCCTTAAAACGGGGGGGGATAATCGGGCCATAATTACTCAAAGGTAATGGTGCTTGCGTGGACTACATTTTGCACCTTTGCAGCCGAAATGACTAAGATTTATACCGCCCTTCTCCTGCTTGTGTGGGGAGCCCCCTCTGCCTGGGCGCAGTATGTGTATTATGATTTCGCTGATACCACCGTTTCAACCAACCTAGGTTTTGCTGACGTAGACTTCAACAACGACAGCATTGCAGACCTGCGCTTCACCCTGCTGCGCGATACGGGTTTGACGGCTTCGATTTCGGTCGTTTATGTTTCTCCCCTTGACAGTGCCAAGGTTCAGGTTGCGGGCCAAAAGCGCGGAACGTACTACTACCCAGACCGCCTTGCTGTTGGGGATTCGATATCGCGCTCCTCGTCTCTTTGGCAAGGCTTTGCAGCGCCGACTTTTCTGGGCTACCTGGACTACCGGTTTGGCGGACAGCACGACCCCTTTGTGCAGTGGCAGAGCCCCTACAACGACGGTTTTATTGCAGTTCGCCGTAACGTAAACGATACCGTAATCAACGGATGGGTTCGTGTGGCTATTGCGGCTGACGGCAAGTCCTTCACACTCAAAGACGCTGGATTTCAGGCCGCCGACGACAGTTTAATGTTTGCCGGCCACCTTTGGATTGGCGCTGGGGAGTCTGAGGCCCCACAGGGATTTACCTGGCGTCAGAGTCCTGATGCCCTCGTAGTACTGCGCCCTCAAGGCCAAGAACCACGACCCTTTGCCCTTATCGACGCCTACGGCCGCATCATCTATCGCGGAACCTGGCGCGACGCGGAGGTTTCTCTGCCCTTGTTGGGCCTCCCGACTGCGACCTATTGGTTTGTGAGCGAGGCACCTGGCGATTCATGGCATTTTGCCCTGAGGACTGGGATTCAGTAATTAGGCCTAACTGCCTCACTGGGGTCCACTTTAAATAGTAAGCCTTGCTGACATACCCGCTATTCTCAGTAATTTTGCTTAGATTTTTGCGATTATGGTATTTGACTTAGACATGGTAACGGAGTTTTACTCCAAGTACGCCACCAAGGTGGCAGCAGCGAGGGAATTTTTAGGGCGACCCCTGACTCTTAGCGAGAAAATTTTGTACGCTCACCTCTGGGAGGAGCTCCCTAAAAAAGCCTTTGAGCGAGGCAATTCCTACGTTGATTTTGCGCCCGATCGCGTTGCCATGCAGGATGCTACGGCTCAAATGGCCCTGCTGCAATTCATGTCCGCCGGCCGCAAAAAAGTAGCGGTGCCCTCCACGGTTCACTGCGACCACCTTATTCAGGCCCGCGTAGGCGCAACTGCAGACCTTCAGGAGTCCATTAATAAATCCAACGAAGTATTTAATTTTCTCGCTTCGGTATCGAATAAGTACGGAATCGGATTTTGGAAGCCAGGTGCCGGCATCATACACCAAGTAGTGCTTGAGAATTATGCCTTCCCGGGCGGACTCATGATCGGGACGGATTCCCACACGGTGAACGCAGGCGGACTCGGCATGGTAGCTATTGGAGTGGGCGGTGCCGACGCGGTGGATGTTATGGCAGGAATGCCTTGGGAGCTGAAGTTTCCCAAGCTCATCGGCGTCAAGCTCACTGGACAAATGAACGGTTGGACCTCGGCCAAAGACGTAATCCTCAAGGTTGCCGGAATCCTGACCGTAAAGGGCGGAACCGGTGCCATTATTGAGTACTTCGGCGAGGGTGCCAAAACCATTAGCTGCACGGGCAAGGGTACCATTTGCAACATGGGCGCCGAGGTGGGTGCAACCACTTCGACCTTTGGATACGACGATAGCATGGAGCGCTACCTAAGGGCCACGGGCCGTGCAGAGGTGGCCGAACTGGCCAACGGCCTTCGCTCGGAATTGACCGGCGACGACGAGGTCTACGCCAATCCCCAGCAGTACTTTGACCAGGTTATTGAACTTGACCTGAGCACCTTAGAGCCGCACCTGAACGGACCCTTTACCCCTGATTTGGCCACCCCCATTTCGCAGGTGCGTGCACTCGCAGAAAAGAACGGTTGGCCTATGAACATCGAGGTTGGACTCATCGGATCCTGCACCAATTCTTCGTACGAAGACATGACCCGAGCGGCGTCCATCGCCCGGCAAGCCAAGGCAAAGAACCTAAGAGTATCCTCGGAGTACACCATTACTCCGGGTTCGGAGCAGGTGCGTTTCACGGCCGAGCGAGACGGATTACTGGAGGTCTTTGAAGAGATTGGCGGTAAGGTCTTTGCCAACGCCTGCGGCCCCTGCATTGGCCAATGGGCCCGAGAAGGTGCCGACAAGCAAGAGAAAAATACCATCGTGCATTCCTTCAATCGGAACTTTAGCAAGCGCGCCGACGGCAACCCCAATACCCATGCCTTTGTGGGGTCGCCCGAGTTGGTTACGGCCCTGGCAATTGCCGGAAACCTTGGGTTTAATCCGCTCAAGGACTACTTAACCAATACCTTAGGCGAGAAGGTCATGTTCGATGCTCCCTACGGCGAAGAACTCCCAGAAAGGGGTTATGCTGTAGAAGATGCAGGCTACCAAGCACCCGCCGAAGACGGCAGTGCGGTATCGGTAAAGGTTAGTCCCCAAAGCCAGCGCCTTCAGCTTCTCGAGCCATTCCCTGCCTGGACCGGCTCCAATATTTTGGGTGCCAAAGTGCTCATTAAGGCTCAGGGCAAGTGCACCACCGACCATATTTCAATGGCCGGACCTTGGCTCCGCTACCGCGGACACCTTGATAATATTTCCAACAACACCCTCATCGGTGCCCAAAATGCCTTCAACGGCGAAACCAATAAGGTTTTGAACCAGCTCACGGGCGAGTACGGCGAAGTTCCGGCGGTGCAGCGAGCCTACAAGGCGGCAGGCGTTTCCACCCTAGTGGTCGGCGACCACAACTACGGAGAAGGTTCTTCTCGCGAGCATGCGGCCATGCAGCCAAGGCACCTCGGCGTCTGCGCGGTACTGGTCAAGAGCTTTGCGCGCATTCACGAAACCAACCTCAAAAAGCAGGGTATGCTCGCGCTGACCTTTGCCAAGGACTCGGACTATGACGCCATTGGAGAACGCGACAGCGTTGACTTTGTTGATTTGACTGACTTTGCTCCGGGCAAGCCTCTGACCCTGGTTTTTGGCCACCAAGACGGTAGCAAAACCACCGTTTTGGTCAACCACAGCTACAACGCCCCCCAAATTCTATGGTTTAAGGCGGGTTCTGCATTGAACATGCTCGAGAAGTAGCCTTCAACCGGTTTTGACTGAGCTCCGGCTGCCCCACGCGGTCGGAGTTTTTTATTGCCAACCTGCGCGGTCTGCGCCAAAAAGACCTAATTTCGACTCAGTATGCTAAAAGACGCCGCAACCCGAAGAGTGCACCACGGCTGGGCGATGTACGACTGGGCCAATTCGAGCTATTCCTTGGTCATTGGAACAGCGATATTCCCGATCTACTACGCTGCAGTAATGGAGGCCTCGGGCCGCAGCAGCTTTGCGCTTTGGGGCTTTGAATTCAGTACCACGGCCGCCTACACCTTTGTGATGGCCGCGGCCTACCTCGTGGTGAGCCTACTAACGCCCTACCTCAGTGCGGTAGCAGAGGTTTCGGGAAGCAAAAAATCCTTTATGCGTCGCTTTATCTACGCCGGCGCAGCGACCTGCTTCGCCATGTACTTTTTTACCGCGGACTTTCCTCTTCTGGGGCTCCTAACCCCCTTCGTAGCCTCTATTTCTTTTGCCGGGAGCTTGGTGTTTTACAACAGCTATTTGCCCGAGATTGCCCAACCCGAAGAGCAGGATGCCCTCAGTGCACGAGGCTTTGCCTTGGGCTATTTTGGCTCAGCGCTCATGCTGATTGTAGCCTTGGTATTCATTCAAAACCCCTCATGGTTTGGCCTAGAGGGTCCGGGACTAATAACCCGCCTGACCTTTGTGGCCGTCGGAATCTGGTGGCTTGCCTGGGGGGAGTACAGCCTTGCCCGCTTGCCCGAAGGAAAGGCCCTTGGTGACCGCCAAGAAGGTTGGATTAAGGCGGCCTACCTGCAGCTTTTTGCGGTAGCCAAGACATTTCGACAGACCGCCGGCTTGGAGCGCTTTGTGCTCGGCTTCTTTTTTGCCTCCGCCGGGGTGCAAACCGTTATTCTCATCGCCACGCTCTTTGGCAGCCAGGCCCTTAAGCTCGAAACCTCGGCACTCATTACCACCATTTTGCTCATTCAGTTCGTCGGCATTTTGGGTTCTTGGCTCTTTGCCAAGCTTGGGGGCTTGCTCGGCAACATACGGGCCCTGCTGGTCTCGGGACTGCTTTGGATGCTCATCACCTTTATGGCTTATTTCATCGCCAATGAGCTGCAGTTTTATCTTTTAGGTGCCGGCGTGGGTCTGGTTTTGGGCGGAATTCAATCTTTGGCGCGATCGACCTACAGCCAATTGCTTCCGCCTGCTTCGGAACACGTAGTCTACTTTAGTTTTTATGATCTGGCCGAGAAGCTTGCCACGGTTCTAGGCATGTTTGCCGTCGGAGTGCTTGAAACCCTTACCGGAAATTTGCGGTTGTCGGCAGTGATGCTGTCGGTATTTTTTGCCCTGTCACTGCTGCTTTGGGCCCGAGTCCCATGGAAAGGCAGCAAATAATATTGTAAATTTTGGGTCAAAGAGATTTGTACCTTTGTAGTCTAATGAAGTTGCTTGTTTTTTTGATTGTTCTGCTAGCTACACTGATAACCTCGAGCTGCTATTACGACAATGCCGAGCAGTTGTATGGAACAGGGGCTAGCTGCGATTCTGTTGCGACGTGGACTATTGATATTCAGCCACTGGTTCAGGCCCAATGCGTCAGCTGTCATCAGGGTGTGAGCGCAAGCGGAGGACTTGATTTAAGCACCCATCTAAGTGTGCAAAATTCCGTTTTGAATGGAACTATGCTCGATCGTATCAATCGCAGTGCGGGCGATCCCTTGGCTATGCCACCCAGCGGGTCCCTTTCTGACTGCAACAAAGCAAAAGTCCGTGTTTGGACGCGCGCTGGAGCATTACCCAACTAATCCAAATCAAATATTATGAAGCATTTCTTAACTGCCGCAACTATTGCCTTGTCTCTTGTGGCTTCCGGCCAAAAACTTGTTAGCAAGGACACCTTTGTTCGAATTAATGCTTCAACTCCTGTCGAAGACGTGGATGCGGTTCTAAATAATGGAGTAGGTATACTCAATACCGAGACTAATGAGGCTGTTTGGCAGCTCCAGATGCAGTCGTTCACGTTTAAGCGGGCTTTGATGCAAGAGCACTTCAACGAAAACTATATGGAGTCCGCCCTGCATCCTAAAGCGACCCTTAAGGCAAAGATCGAAGGGGTAGATTGGAAGAAGCCAGCAACCTATAAAGGCGGAATCAAGGGTCAAATGACCATACACGGTGTAACTAAAGACGTGGCTATTCCCGTAACCATAACGGTTCATGCCGACGGGTCAGTAACCATCGAGAGCGAGTTCAAAGTGCGCACTACCGATTACAGCATTAAGGTCCCAACCTTAGTCGTTTCTAAAGTTGCAGAGGTTGTTACGGTGACGGTAAAATCAACGCTTAAAGGTGCGTAAGAACTTATTTTTAGTTGCCCTGCTGCCCTTTGCAGCGCTTTGGGCGCAAGATGATTTGTTAGCGGATTTAGAAGCCATTGCCCCACCGGAAGAAAGGCAGTTTGCCTTTGCAACCTTTAAGGGAACCAAGCTAGTAAATGGCGCCACGGTGGAGATGCCGGGGGCAGGCGTAGGACAGTTTATCATTGGTCACCGTTTTGGGGCAATCAATAACCGGCCTTTGTATAATCTTTTAGGACTTGACGTGGCACAAATCCGTTTCGAGTATTCCTACAATCCCGTTTCTTGGCTCAATGCCGGCTTTGGCCGTTCCTCGGGTAGCAAGACCTACGATGCATTTACTAAGATTAGGTTACTCCGTCAATCCAAGGGAGGTAAGGGGTTTCAAAGTCCTATTTCTGCTGTTTGGTACTCGTCAATGACCTTGACCACCGTGACCTTCAGCGATGGATTTGATCATTTCTTTACGGATCGTTTGGCCTATACGCATCAACTATTAGTGGCGCGCAAACTCAATGAAAGGATTTCACTTCAGGTTGCCCCAACCTTGGTGCACTTTAATTTGGTGCCACTTGAAGCCGACCGAAATGATCAGCTAGGTTTAGGGCTGAGCGGCCGATATAAACTTACTCAGCGCATGGCTCTCACTGCAGAGGCTATGCTGCGCCAGACTCCCCTTGCAGGCACCCATGTGCCTCTGAGTATTGGGCTTGATCTCGAAACGGGTGGGCATGTATTTCAGTTCCATGTTACTAATGCCCAATCAATGGCCGATCCGCAATGGATGATGCAAACCCCTGGCTCCTGGGCAAAGGGTGATTTATACCTCGGATTCAATATCTCTCGAGTATTTACTCACGTAACACCAAAAATTCTGCAATGAAATTCTTTGTTATTCTAAGCGCCATTTTAATGGCTTCGTGCACGCATCTTCCCCCAGTGCCCCCAGTACCCGATCCTCCTTGCGATCCAGGTATTGTGTATTTCACTAACGAAATTTTGCCAATGATTCAGTCGAATTGCGCTATGAGCGGATGCCATTCGAGTACTAATCCGGCAGATGGCATTGATTTGTCTAGTTATGCGGGAATTAGGTCAGAAGTTCGCGCAGGAAATCCCGATGAAAGCGAGCTTTATCAGGTACTGTTCGAGTCGGGTGAAGATTTAATGCCTCCGCCTCCAATGGCTCCATTGACCGATGCTCAAAAGGAGCGCATTCGTCTGTGGATTCTACAAGGAGCCAAAAAGACAACCTGCATTGGAGATTGCGATACGGCAGCGGTTACTACGTATTCAGGTTCAATTGCAGCTTTAATTCAAACTCAATGCATTGGCTGCCACCAGGGACCAACTGCCTCTGGAGGGGTACAGCTCACCAATTATAGTCAGGTTTCGAGCGCCGTGTCGTACCTCGGTCTTTTGGAGGCAATCAACGCTACAAGCGGCCCTACCGCAATGCCCCCATCAGGCCCAATGACTAACTGCAACGTTGCTCTTATTGAGCGCTGGGTGCGCGGCGGGATGCCGCAGTAAACCGTTCTTGTTGATCGGTCTCCTCGCTCGATCGGGTAAGGACAGCCAGCGTATTTTTGCCAGTCAATGGAACATTTTGATTTTGTGCTTATTGGTGGCGGCATAGTCGGCTCCTCGCTCTATTATAAGCTTGCAATGGCCCATCCCGAGGCCAAGATTGTGCTCCTCGAGAAGGAATCTGCCCTAGCAACCCACCAAACAGGGCGCAACAGCGGGGTAATACACTCGGGACTCTACTACAAACCTGGTTCACTCAAGGCGCGTACCTGCATCGACGGCTACGTGCAAATGCTTCACTTTGCCCAGGAGCATGGGGTTAAGCACGAGGTTTGCGGCAAGGTGGTCGCTGCTTTGGGCGCAGTAGAAGAGGCGCAGCTAGATACCCTTCGGCTCAGGGGTGCGGAGAACGGATTATCGGGCATTCGCTACCTAAGCCCAGAAGAACTTCAGGAGCGAGAGCCCTATTTGCGGGCCACCAAGGCCCTGATGGTTCCCCAAACGGGAATCATCAACTATGCGGACGCAGCGGAGGCCATGCTTCGCGTCGGTCGGGGCGCAGTCCGCCTCAAGACGGAGGTTACCGGGTTTACCCAAGAGGGCGTCAAAACAACCCAGGGCGAAGTAAGGGGCAAGCATATTATTGCCTGTGCGGGCCTGCAAAGCGACCGTATTGCTAAGCTTGACGGCGTGGATTCTGGGCTTCGCATCGTGCCTTTTCGCGGAGATTACTACGAACTGAGCCAAAGGGCACAGGCCAAAGTGCAGCACTTAATCTACCCGGTTCCCGACCCTAATTTTCCTTTTTTGGGAGTGCATTTCACCCGCATGGTTCATGGCGGCGTGGAGTGCGGACCCAACGCGGTCTTCAGTTTTGCTCGAGAGGGCTATTCCAAAACCGCATTTAATGCATCGGACGCCTTTGCTGCTTTGGGCTACCTTGGTACCTGGAGGCTCTTTGCCAAGCATTGGCGCTACGGACTCGGAGAGTACCAGCGTGCCTTCAGCAAGGCGAAGTTCTTAGAGGCTCTCCAGCGCCTGATTCCCACTCTGGAGTCCAGCGACCTTCAACCCGGAAGGGCGGGAATCCGCGCTCAAGCTCTTCGGCCTGACGGAAGCCTTGAGGATGATTTTGTACTGCATCAGGGCAACCGAGCCTTTCACGTACTGAATGCTCCGTCGCCTGCGGCCACGGCATCATTGGCCGTTGCCGACGAAATCGTCCGGCAGGCCCTGGCTTAAAATTAGCTGGAGGTACCGACGTTCGAAGGCCAATCGCTTTCGTGTCCAAGGTGGAACAGAGCATCGCCACGGTGTACTAGGGGCATGTTGTTGTGCCCCACAATAAATCCGTCGAAGGGTGCAAGGACCTTGACCGAGTAGGAATCGTAGGGGTTTCGGATGCGACCAATCAGTTCTCCTTCGGCGATTGCTTGCCCGCTCTCGCGTTCAAAAGAAAAAAGTCCGCTTGCCTCCGCGCGCAGCCAGGTGGTCTGGTTGAGGTGTCTTGGGGCGCTGTGCCTTCCGCGGCGGTCCTTGAGGCCCCGTGCTTTTGGTGGTTCTTGGCTGAGCATGCCCAAGCTATTGAGTAAACGTTTGGTACCTCGTATGGCTTCCTTGACCGAGTGCTCCTCGAGCCGCATGCTCTCGCCGCCCTCATAAACAACGATGGGAATCCCCATGCTGCTTGCTTGGGCTCTCAATGAACCCGGAATAAGCGATGAAGCTAAGGACATTGGGGCTCCGAAGGCTCTTGCACAGGCTATCGCCTCGGGATCCTCAGAATCATAGCGGATTTGCGGGTAGTTGGTACGGCTTGCACCGCCCGTATGAAAGTCCACTCCTAAGTCCACGTGAGGGAGAACCTTGTCGCTCATGGTGTAGGCTACCAAGCTCGCGAGGGATCCCTGGGGCGAACCCGGAAAACTTCGGTTGACGTCTTTTCCGTCGGGAACATCCCGGCTAAAAAAGAGGAATCCGTAGACATTAATAATAGGAAGGGCTATAACGGATCCGCATTGGAGGTTGTCAAAAAGTCCCAGAGACATCATGCGACGTACGGCTTCGATGCCGTTGACTTCGTCGCCGTGAAGTCCGCCGCTGAGCAGTACCGTTGGACCAGGGCGTTCGCTGCGAAAGACATGCACCGGCATGTGAATCAGGGTTCCTGACAGAAGCCGGGCAATCTGCAGGTCTACGGTTTTGATCGACCCCGAAGGAATGACGGTTTCACCCAAAACCATCGGTGCAACCTCCGGATACTTCATTGCCCGGTGTAGTTCGAGGGAGTCAGGGAGCGAAGCTCTGCCTTAACTTCTTCGCTAACCGCCAATCCTTCAATGAAGGATGCAATGACTTCGGAGGTAACTCTTCCTGAAGTGCGCGTAAGTGCTTTAAGCGCTTCGTAGGGTTTTGGGTAGCCTTCACGCCGCAGAATGGTTTGAAGACCCTCGGCGACTACTTCCCAGTGGTTCTCGAGGTCGGCCGCGATGGCGACCTCGTGGACTACCAACTTGCCGAGTCCGCGCTGAAGGCTAGAGTAGGCGAGCAGCATGTGGCCAAGGGGCATGCCTACGTTGCGCAGGACCGTGGAATCGGTGAGGTCGCGCTGCAGCCGGCTAATGGGAAGCTTGGCCGCCAGGTGCTCAAGCCAGGCGTTGGCAATACCAAAGTTGCCCTCGGCATTTTCAAAGTCTATGGGGTTGACCTTGTGCGGCATCGCAGAGGATCCCACTTCGTTGGGGTTAATGCGCTGCTTGAAGTAGTCCATAGAGATGTACTGCCAGGCGTCGCGCGCAAGGTCAATCATGATGGTGTTCAGGCGCTTGAGTGCGTCGCAGTAGGCTGCTAAATAGTCGTAGTGCTCAATTTGCGTCGTGGGATGGCTGCGCAATAAGCCCAGTTCATCGCGCAAAAAACCCGAGGCAAAGTGGTGCCAATCCACTCCGGGATAGGCCACGCTGTGGGCATTAAAGTTGCCGGTAGCTCCGCCAAACTTGCCTGCGAAGGGGAGACCGTCTAGAAGCTGAAGCTGCTGGCTGAGGCGTTCGCGAAATACCCGCCATTCCTTGCCCAATCGGGTGGGGGAGGCAGGCTGTCCGTGGGTGCGGGCAAGCATGGGCAGTCGGTCCCACTCGGCGGCCTGAGACTCCAAGCGGTCAATAAGTTCGACCAAGGCCGGCCGGAGTACGTCGCGATGGGCCTCGAGAAGGGAGAGCGGAATCGCGGTGTTGTTGACGTCTTGGGAGGTGAGTCCGAAGTGTATAAACTCCGCTCGATCGCCCATTCCCAGGGCTTCAAAGCGTTCCTTTAGAAAGTACTCGACCGCCTTAACGTCGTGGTTAATGGTCGCCTCAATTTCTTTGATTCGCAGGGCGTCGGACTCGCTAAAGTCGGAGTAAATGAGGTGCAGCGCGGCGATTTGCGCAGTATTTAAAGAAGGTAATCCCTTGAGGTTCAACGCTGATAGAGCAACAAAGTAGCGGACCTCGACCAAAACTCGGTAGCGAATAAGGCCAAATTCCGAGAAGTAAGGGCGCAGCGGGGCAGCATTCTTTTGGTAGCGGCCGTCGAGGGGCGAGAGCGCGTGCAGGGCTTGGTTCATGGTGCGTTCCTAAAGTGCAAAGGTACCAAATGCAGGCAGGATGGCCGGTCTTTCTTGGCCGTCTGAAGAAAAAAATCGATCGCTCTGCCCGTTGGTCAGCCAGCCCCAGGGTGCCTCGAGCGGAAGGTTGTAGCGCATCCATTGCTGGCAGACCGCGTCGTTCAAGGGCTGGCTTGCCGCCTTGCATTCGATGAGCAACCAGGGTTTTCCTTGGCAAAAAACCACGGCGTCAAAACGCTTTCGTTGCCCGTGCACCAAGAGTCCGCGCTCAACCGCAATCGACTCCGGGGGGTAACGGCCCTCTAAAATCAAGCGTTGCACTAAATGCTGGCGCACGAATTCTTCGGGCGTTCCGGCAACCCATTTGCGGCGCAAGGCATCCCAAAGCCTCCCTTCGGGGTCTGGTTGCAGGTTGGTATTTGGCCATTTATCGAGCTCCACTTGGCAAAGGTGATGTAGATTTGCCCAATTGATGAAGAAGATTCGGCGACTTCCCTACCGCGATCCTTTTGGCAATCCTTTGTGGGCCAAGCGCATGGTAATTTTTTGCTTCGGCACTGTTACCTGGTACCGCTTGAACCACATTCACCGCACCAAGGTAGAGGGCATGGAACACCTCAAAAACCTGCCGAACCAAAACGTACTTTTTGTGAGCAACCACCAAACGTACTTTATGGACGTTGCTTCGATGTTCTTGGTTTTTATGCACCTTCGAAACGGGATGCCTAACCGCGTAAACCGTTGGTGGCCAGTGATGAATCCGCGCATGAACCTGTTTTTTATTGCGGCTAAAGAAACGATGAAGTCGGGTCCCCTCCCTCGTTTGCTTGCATTGGCAGGCTCAGTGAGCATTAAGCGGACCTGGCGCGAGGCCGGCCAAGAAATCAATCGTGGGGTAGATCCCAAGGACCTCGAGGGCATTCGCAAGGCTATTCAGGCCGGGTGGGTAATCACCTTCCCTCAGGGTACCACCAAACCCTATGCCCCAGGTCGGCGTGGCACGGCCCATCTTATAAAGGATCTGAATCCCATAGTGGTTCCTGTGGTGGTAGACGGCTTTCGTCGAGGGTTTGACAAGAAGGGGCTTCGGGTCAAAAAGCGGCGTACGGAGCTTACTATTCGGTTTAAGGAGCCCTTGCAGTTTGCCGAAGATGCTACTCCGCAGCAGATTTTGGAGCAAGTGATGGCGGCCATTGAGCAAGTGCCGCCGCCAGAGTCCCTAGTAAATGCGTAATTTTATCTAATGAAGAATTTTTGGTTTGCCGCCATTGCGGCCCTGGTATTGGTTGGTTGCGAGGCCACGTTTGTCGATCCACCGGCCCCGATGGAGGAGCGCAACATTGTGCTTCGCCACTTCTTCTACTTCAAAAACAAATTGATTGATACCAATGAAGTTTTTGCCTTAGACCTGAGCGGAACCCAAATACGCTTTAAGAATGTAGAAATCGGAATGGGATTCTACCATTTTGAGAACCACCTAGGCGACACCGTCTTCCCGGTCAAGGGCGACAGTACGGACTTTGTTTTGACCACGACTTCCTCTCTTTTTGGCGGATATACTCCGATTTACAAAATCCCAACAGGCACTTACTCCGGTCGGCACTTTTGGCGCATCGGCCTCGACAGTGCCCAAAACGCGATTCCAACGAATTCTTGGTCTCCAGAGAGCGCCATGAACCGACTTGCTCGGCCCAATGGTGGCTACAATGCCGTGGTTATCGAGGGCTGGTGGAAGCTGCCTACAGACACCACCAGTGATAAGCCCTACAAGCCCTTTAAGTACACCATCAGTTCTGATGCGCTCAATGAGCTTCTCGACCACCAAAGCCAGTTCACCGTGCGCAAGGGACGCGACGTCAACATCAATGTGCTGGTTAAGGTAAACCTGCTTTTGGAAGGTGCTGACCCAGCCGTGGTGGATGTGGTAGACATTGATCCGAGCAATCCGCTCTTCTTCCCCTTGCTGCCCTCGTTTCGCCTCAATTTACTGAAGGCCTACCAGATACAGCTCTAGGAGCGCATGAATCTACATTTTATTGCCCTAGGCGGAAGCGCGATGCACAGCCTCGCGCTTGCCCTCTCAACCCGCAAGGGAACCCGGGTAACGGGCAGCGACGACGCTATTTTTGAACCCAGTCGCAGTCGTCTTGCTGCAGCCGGTCTTTTGCCCGAGGCAGAAGGGTGGTTCCCAGGCCGCATCCATGCAGCGCTCGACGCCGTGGTCCTTGGAATGCACGCTCGAAAGGACAATCCTGAGCTCCTTCGCGCCCAAGAACTGGGTATACCGGTGTACTCGTATCCGGAATTCGTTCAAAAAGCCTGTGAGGCACAGACCCGGGTGGTCGTGGGCGGGTCCCACGGAAAAACCACCACAACCTCAATGCTCCTGCACGTGCTGCAGTACTGGGATCGCCTCCCAGATTATCTTGTCGGGGCTCAGGTTCCGGGCCTAGAAGCCTCTGTTCGCCTTCAAGGCCAGGGTGATTGGGCCGTTTTTGAGGGCGACGAGTACCTTGCATCGCCCTTGGATCCGCGGCCGAAATTTCACCTGTACAAGGCTCATATAGGCTTAATAACGGGAATGGCTTGGGATCATGTCAATGTTTTTAAAAGCCAGGAGTCCTATTCTGACGCGTTTCGCGGATTTTTGGCTTCTATGGAGCCGGGCGGAACCCTTTTGTATTTTGAAGAAGACGAAGATTTGGCTGCCCTAGTGCTTGCCGACACTTCTCCCTTGCGCAAGATTCCCTACCGGGTACCGCAGCACCGCCATGACGGAACCCAATGGTATTGGATTACCTCAATGGGGGAGGTACCTATGAGTGTCATGGGCAGGCACAACCTTGCCAACGCCGAAGGGGCCCGATGGCTCGCGCAGGAGATGGGGGTCCAGGAGGCGGATTTTTATGAGGCCATTGCCTCGTTTCAGGGAGCGCAGCGCCGACTCGAGCGCCTCGCCCAGTCATCGCGGAGGGACGTTTACTTGGATTTTGCCCATGCTCCGTCCAAGGTTGCGGCCACGACGGCCGCCTTCTCAGAGAGTTTTGGCAACCGCCCTGTCTGGGGATTGCTGGAGCTGCACACCTTCAGCAGCCTTAATCCCGCTTTTTTGCCGGGCTATGCAGGCTCACTCCAAGGATTAGACCGTGCCCTCGTACTTTTTGATCCGGATGCCGTAGCGCACAAGAACCTCCCACCACTTGCCCCAGAGGCTGTTTTGGCGGCCTTTGGTCCCGGAGTGGAGGTTTTTACCGATGCCAAGGCTTTAAGGGAGTTGGTCGAGCGCGAATCGCCCGACGAGCTCAACCTCCTTATCATGTCTTCGGGCAACCTTGGCGGATGGGATGTGCGCACCTGGGCGCCAGACTTTGTGTAGTGCTGGGCCGCTGCCTGTCCACTAGGCGTTTTACTTTAGGTTAGGGGAGGCCGCGGCCTTAATTAGGCGTCGCCGTCGAGCAGCTGCCGTTCCATGTCTTCCATGCCAAAGTAGTCTTCTGCTTCGGGGTAGGTAGGGACTATGGCGAGGTCTTCGTCAAAGAGCTGCATCAGGGATTCACGCACTACGAAAATGCAGGAGAACATTTGGTCCATGCGTCCGGCCTGAAGGTCTTGAAGGTCCTGGATTCCTATAAATTCCTCTACCGAGAGGAAGTTAATGATCATGTGGTCCTCGGGGTACTTGGCAATAAGCCGCGTTAATTCTTGAATCCCGTCTGCGCCGAAGGAATCGAGTCCCCAGCGGAGGCTGAGGAAGTCGGGCTTGACTTCGATCTTAAACGACATTTTGCGGTGCGGATTGCGAGGCTAAAAGGTAGAGCACAGCCATGCGCACGGCAACTCCGTTTTCCACTTGGTTCAGGATGGCCGCATAGGGCGAGTCGGCAACTTCTGAGGTCAATTCTACCCCGCGGTTGATTGGGCCGGGGTGAAGAATAAGGGGAACCTGCTTTAAGCGGTTCAAACGCTCCATGGTTATGCCGTAGCGCTTGTGGTATTCGCGAATCGACGGAAAAAAAGCTCGGTCCATGCGCTCGTGCTGCACCCGAAGCACGTTGGCTACGTCGGCCCACTCGAGCGCATCGTCGAGGTGGTCTATCACTTCGACTCCCAGCTCGCTAATGGCTCTTGGAATGAGCGTAGAAGGTCCAGACACGGCAACATGAACTCCGAGCTTTTGAAGTCCAAAAATGTTGCTCAAGGCTACTCTCGAGTGCAGGATGTCTCCGACAATCACGACTTTTTTACCCTCGAGGCTGCCAATGCGTTCCTGCATGGTGAATGCATCGAGGAGTGCTTGGGTAGGGTGCTCGTGCGTTCCGTCTCCGGCATTCACGATGTGCGCGGGCACGCGGTCCGCCAAAAAGTGGGCAACGCCGGCCTCGGAATGGCGAATCACTACGAGGTCCACCTTCATGGCCAAAATGTTGCTGACGGTGTCGTTGAGGGTTTCGCCTTTTTTGACCGACGAGGTGGAGGCAGAAAAATTAACGACGTCGGCCGAGAGGCGCTTCTCGGCTAATTCAAAACTTAGGCGAGTCCGCGTAGAATTTTCAAAAAATAGGTTGGCGACGGTTAGGTCCCGAAGCGAGGGCACCCGTTTAATCGGGCGGTTTATAACTTCTTTAAAGTGCCCTGCCCAGTGCAGAATTAATTGGATGTCTTCGGCGGGAACATGCTGAAGACCCAATAGATGGCGCGACTGCAACTTAGCGTTCTGGGGCATATTCAGGGGATTCGAGCAAAACGGATTCAAGGGTGGAGCCGTTCCAATTCAGGCGCACGCGCTCGTGGTTCAGAGCGTCAACCCTTCGCCCGGAGTAGTCGGGCTGAATGGGAAGTTCGCGAGAGAATCGGCGGTCGATGAGCACACAAAGTTCTACGCGCTCCGGGCGTCCGAAATCTCCAAGGGCATCCAGGGCTGCCCGCACCGACCTGCCCGTGTAGAGCACGTCGTCGATGATGATAACTCGCTTGCCTTCGATGAGAACATTCATTTCAGTAGGGCTGGCGGCAAGAGGTTCCTCACGGCGGCGAAAGTCGTCTCGGTGAAAGGTGATGTCCAAAAGGCCATTGGCGACCGGACCTGTAGCAAATTCCGCCTCGAGTTGGGCCACTAGGGCCTTGAGCAGCTTGGCTCCTCGGGGCTGAAGGCCAACCAATACGGTGCGGTCCCAGGGAACGTGCACCTCATTAATTTGGTGGCACAGGCGGCTGATGGTAACCGCGCAGTCGCGCTGATTCAGAAGCGTCTTTTGTGCCATTTCAAAGGCAAAATTAGGGCTTTTTTGCCTGTGGACTGCGGACGATCTTCGAAGGACCAGACTTTTCACGCATCGACGGGCGCTTTAGGTCGCCCGGAGACGGCATTGATGCAGCATTAGCTGTTCATCGAAACCAGAAACTCCTCGTTATTGCGCGTCTTGTTGATGCGGTCTTCCATGAATTCCATGGCTTCTACCGGCGTCATGTCGGCAAGGTGGCGGCGCAGAATGTACATGCGGTTTAGTACTTCAGGGCGAAGCAGCATGTCCTCTTTACGGGTTCCAGAAGCGATAAGGTCAATGGCTGGCCAGATTCGGCGGTTGGCTATGCGGCGATCGAGCTGCATCTCCATGTTTCCGGTTCCTTTGAATTCTTCAAAGATTACCTCGTCCATCTTAGACCCCGTATCAATAAGTGCCGTGGCTAAAATGGTCAAAGATCCGCCGTTTTCAATATTGCGGGCCGCGCCAAAGAAGCGCTTGGGCTTGTGCAGCGCATTGGCGTCAACTCCGCCCGAGAGCACCTTGCCCGAGGCAGGACTCACGGTGTTGTAAGCACGCGCGAGCCTTGTGATGGAGTCGAGTAAAATGACCACATCGTGGCCGCTCTCCACCAGGCGTTTGGCTTTCTCGAGCACAATATTGGCCACGCGAACGTGGCGTTCTGCAGGCTCGTCAAAGGTTGACGCGACCACTTCTGCATTGACGCTTCGAGCCATATCGGTTACTTCTTCTGGGCGCTCGTCGATAAGCAGAATAATCATGTATACCTCGGGATGGTTCGCGGCAATGGCGTTGGCCACCTCTTTGAGCAAGGTGGTTTTACCCGTTTTTGGCTGGGCTACGATAAGGCCACGCTGGCCTTTGCCGATGGGCGAAACCAGGTCGATGATGCGGGTACTGACGGTTGCCTTGCGCCCCGTTAGATCAAACTTCTCTTCAGGGAAGAGTGGAGTAAGGTGTTCAAAAGCGACGCGGTCTCGAATGAAATCGGGGTCTTTGCCGTTGATCAAATGAACTTTAGTGAGCGGAAAAAACTTTTCGCTTTCGCGCGGTGGGCGCACTTCGCCTCGAACGGTATCGCCAGTTTTGAGTCCAAAATGCTTGATTTGCTGCTGGGTTAGCAGCACGTCGTCGGGCGAGTTCAGGTAGTTGTAGTCGCTTGAACGCAGGAATCCAAAGCCCTCGGGCATGATTTCAACCACGCCTTCGGTCGGAATTATTCCCTCAAATTCAAATATGGGTTCTTGAATGCGCGGTGGGCGCGGTTCTCTGGGTTCCCTAGGTTCTCGGGGCTCCCAGCCGTCTCTGCGGGGTCGGTCTTCGCGCGGACCACGGTCGTCTCTTGGTCCACGGTCGTCTCTTGGGCCACGGTCTTCGCGCGGAGCGCGGTCGTCTCTTGGTCCGCGGTCGTCTCTTGGTCCGCGGTCGTCTCTTGGGCCGCGGTCGTCTCTTGGGCCGCGGTCATCTCTTGGTCCACGGTCTTCGCGCGGAGCGCGTTCTTCGCGTGGAGCGCGTTCTTCTCGTGGGCCACGGTCGTCTCGTGGGCCGCGGTCTTCGCGCGGAGCGCGTTCTTCTCGTGGGCCGCGGTCTTCGCGCGGAGCGCGTCCTTCTCGTGGGCCACGGTCTTCGCGCGGAGCGCGGTCTTCTCTTGGGCCACGATCGTCCCTTGGTCCTCGGTCTTCGCGAGGTGCACGGTCTTCGCGCGGAGCGCGTTCTTCGCGTGGTGCACGGTCTTCGCGCACCGGTACATCGCTACCCGACCTGCCTTCGTCTCCCGAGGGAGCAGCGGTCGCAGAATCACTCAAGCCTTGAATTGCTTCTAAAAGTTCGGGTTTGCGCAAGTAACGCGCTTTGGGAATACCCATTGATTCCGCTAATTCTTTGAGCTCGGGCAATTTGCGGTCCGAGAAATCAGGCATAGTTGCCATACCAATAAATGTATAAGGGACTAAAAAACAGTAACGTAGAGTTGAAGACAGGCTAAAATATCGCCTTTTGTCGCAGCAAATATACACGAACCATCGCAATGCAAGACCTTTGCAGTCTATGTGGCAACGAACTCAAACTCTATACATGGCCCTTGCGGCCCTATGCTTATTTATTGTTGGTGCAGCCAACGAGACCGCCTGGACCTCGCTAATCGCCGGGCTCGGCGTGGCTTTGTTCACTGCCAATACCACCTACTTTAGGTACCGGCAGCGTCAATTTGTAGTCAATCGCATCGGAATAATCGTTGCCTTCGCCCTTGAGGTGGTATACCTAATTCCTGCTTTTAATGCGGACTTGGAATCTCCAACACAAAAGCCCTGGGCTCTTGCCCTGCCTTTGGTTGCGGTTGTTTTTGCCTCCATGGCAAACAGAGCCATTCAGGCCGACGAAGCCAAGGTTCGGGAGGCAGATCGCTTCCGCCCAAAGGCTAAAAAGAAGTAGTTAGGGCAGTAGCGCACCTCGTGCACCGAGCTCGATAACCGACAAGTTCTCGACCTTGCCCTCCTCGATCGTGAAGCGAAGCATGGTCCGCACCTTATGAAAGCCATGCACGCCGCATGCTCCTGGGTTCATGCACAAAACCCCGGAGGCGTCTTGACCAACGCGCAGAATATGAGAGTGTCCGCAAACCAGAAGATCGACCGGATCCGCTTTTAAACCGGCCTTAATGCCTGTGGGCAGGCGACCCGCGGGCCCGGCGATGTGGGTGATCCAGACGCGCAGTCCGCCCGAAGTAAACCGTTGGTTCAGCGGCCAGGTTCTTCGCAAAGCCGCATCGTCGATGTTGCCATAAACGCCGCGCAGCACTTTAGAATTGGCAGCCAGTCGGTCCACAACGTCGAGCGAACCCACGTCTCCGGCATGCCATACCTCGTCGGCCTCTGCAGCATGGGCGAGGATTCGGTCGTCGAGATGGCCGTGGCTGTCGGAGAGTACGAGGATTTTTAAGGCCCTACCTTTGGTATTCATGTCGCCTCAAAGTTCGTTCACCCATCGCTATGCACTGCGCTTGTCCTACCACGGCGCGAACTTTCTTGGCTGGCAGCGGCAGGCCGAAGGCCGCACGGTACAAGCGATCCTGCAGTCCGCACTAGCCACGTGGCTGCGGTCTGAGGTCGAAGTTCTGGGCGTAGGCCGCACGGATTCTGGGGTGCATGCGCTCAACTACATTGCTCATTTTGATACTAATTCGGTGGTGGACTGCTCCGAAATGGTCTACCGCATGAATCGCTTTTTGCCCGACGACCTGGTCCTGTTTGAAGCGGTTCCGGTTACCATGGATTTTCATGCTCGGTTTAGTGCAGTGTCAAGGGCCTATCAATACCGAATTCAGCGCAGTAAGGTGGTATTTGGCCGCGATACCGCTTGGCAACTGGATCGATCCTTGAATGTGCAGCTATTGCATCAAATGGCCGCCAGCATAGTTGGTACGCACCATTTTGGTGCATTTGAGCGAAGCGGGAGCGCTCCGACCAATGGAATGTGCAGCATAAGCCATGCCCAATGGAATGTGTTGGGTGAAGACTTACTTTTTGAAATTGAGGGATCTAGGTTTTTGCGAAACATGGTCCGCGCCTTGGTCGGAACCATGATGGAGCAAGCCATAGCCGACCGGGGAATGGACGCTTGGGAAGCCCTGCGCCAAAGCCAAAAAAGGTCGGATTCGGGCCCGTCTGCGCCTGCCCAGGGACTTACCTTTGCGGGCGCGGCTTTTGCCGAGTGCCTGTTCGATGGCCGAGAAAAACCCCAATTCATCCCCAAGCGTTAGCGGCAAAGTCTTTGACTGGGCGGTGTTGCGCAGGGTTTTGCAATTTGCTAAACCCTACCAATTCCTGCTTCGCGCTGCAGCGGTTCTGAGCATTGCCTTAGGAGCCGTTACGACCCTGAGGCCCTATTTGGTCAAGGTGGCAGTAGACTATGCCGTAGTGGATCAGAATTTAACCATGCTTCACTGGAGCATTGTCTTGCTGGTCAGCGCCTTGGTGGTCGAGGCCATCGGTCAATGGTTTTTTGTACTGGCTACCAATGAACTTGGTCAGAGGGTAATCCGCGACGTGCGCGTGCGTTTGTTTGGGCAGTTGCTGCATTTTAATACTTCATTTTTTGACAGCACTCCCGTGGGTCAGTTAGTAACGCGGACGGTGAGCGACGTGGAGACGATGGCCGATATTTTTGCCGAAGGCTTGCTGGTAATTTTTGGGGATTTATTTAAAATTTTCCTGATGATTGCGGCGATGTTCCTGCTCTTTGACGCGGGAATGGTGGCCGTCAGTTTGTCGGTAATTCCAATTCTTTTTTTGGCGACCCGTTGGTTTCAAAAGAGTATTAAATCAGCCTTCACTGACGTCAGAAACCAAGTAGCGGCGCTCAACACCTTTGTTCAGGAGCGGATTACGGGCATCGCCGTCGTACAGCTTTTTGGCCGCGAGGGCAAGGAGGCCAGTCGGTTTGAGGCTATAAACCAGCGGCATCGCGATGCCAACATTAAAAGTATATGGTATTTTTCTTTGTTTTTGCCCATCATTGACATGCTGTCTGCCCTGTCCATTGGGCTGGCAATTTGGTACGGAGGCTGGCGCTCGCTCGCGGACCCGGGAAGCGTGAGTATTGGTGATTTGACCGCCCTTACCCTGTTCATCAACATGCTTTATCGTCCGCTTCGGCAGCTTGCGGACCGCTTTAATACGCTTCAAATGGGTATGGTGGCAAGCGATCGGGTGCTCAAGCTCGTGGAGCGCGACGACCAACTGGAGCGGCCTGGTTCACACCGTGGATCCAAGGTCATGGGCAGTGTGGAATTCGATAGAGTGTCTTTTGCCTACCAAGAGGGCCAGCCTGTGCTCCATGAAGTTAGCCTGTCGGCGAAGCCCGGAGAAATGCTCGCCCTCGTGGGCTCTACCGGCAGCGGGAAGTCCACCCTGATATCCCTTTTGGCGGGCATGTACCATCCCAATTCGGGCGAAGTCCGCGTGGACGGGGTCGCGGTTAAGGACTGGAATTTTGCCGACCTCCGAAGCCGATATGCTTTAGTGCAGCAGGACGTTTTTCTTTTTAGCGACACGGTTCGCAACAACGTAACGCTGTACCGACCCATTCCCGATTCCGACATTATGACCGCCGCAGAGGCCATGGGCATTAAGGATTTCTTGCTAAGCCTACCCGGCGGCCTCGACTACGACGTCAAGGAGCGGGGTGGAATGCTCTCTACTGGGCAGCGTCAGCTTTTGGCTTTTTTGAGGGCCTATTTGGTCAACCCCGACGTGCTAATTCTTGACGAGGCGACTTCTTCGGTGGATTCACAGTCCGAGGCCTGGATTCAAAAGGCCACGGAGACCATTACCGCTGGCCGCACGTCCATTGTGGTTGCGCACCGCTTGGCGACGGTGCTTCATGCCGACCGCATCGCAGTGCTCGAGCACGGTCGGGTAGTAGAACAAGGCAGCCATAGCGCCCTACTCAAGGCAGGAGGGGCTTATGCAAACCTCTACGCCAAGCAGTTTTTTGGTTCTCAAGAGGCCTAGGTAATCCGCTCTACAGTGATTCCGCGCAGCTCGAGTGCGTCCAAAACACTATTCCATTCCTCGGATTTTGTGATTTGAAAGGCTACCGTAGGCGCATTCTGTCGAACGAAAAAGGCGTACATACCTTCTTCAAAGGCATAGGCAATTACGCGCCCCTCGCGCTTCCAGCCCTTAATGCGCACTCCATAGCCCATAAAGTCACCCATGGGGTCCACTTTAGCATGGTAAATTCGAAGCACCTGCGACCATTGAACCATTTTAGGGCCGACGTTCCAGGGACGGTATTGTATGCTTAGACCTTCGGTATTTGCCTCGATGCGGCAGGGCCTCATGATGAGCCAGGCGGTCAAAACCTGAATGCCTAGGGTTGCTGATATTGCCCAAGCTACTTCGACGTTCCAGCCCGTCTGGCTCGAGACGGCTACCATCATAACCGTTGAGGTAAAGGTGGTTATTCCGATTACCCATAAAAAGCCTTTTGGAATGCGGAATTCGTCGCGGTACATCTCCGCCAAATATACTAATCCAGTAGGTCCTTGAAAGCAGCTGAAAGACTGCTGAATCGGTACTTAAATCCGACGGCATTCCATTTTTGGGCCGAACAGTGGGTGCTCATAATTGCAATTTGCGCCATCTCTCCCAAAACGAGCTTAAGGATCCATACCGGCGGCGCGGGCAACCATAATGGACGCTTCACTGCCTTTGCAAGGGCAGTACTAAAGTCACGATTGGTGGCAGATTCTGGTCCAGTACCGTTCCAGGTTCCGTGAAGCGCAGGGTCGGTCGCCAGTCGAGCAATCATCGCAGCGAGGTCGTCAACGTGAATCCAAGGCAACCACTGCTTGCCATTGCCCAAGGCGCTACCCAAGCCAAGCCTAAAAATCGGCAGCAGCATCTTCAAAATACCGTTATTGCGGCCTAAGACAATTCCAATGCGGACTTTAGCCACCCGAAGACCGAGGGATTCAAAGCGGTCTGACTGCGCCTCCCACTCTCGAACCACGTCTCCCAGAAATCCCTTGGCGCCTCCGTCGAGCTCGGTGTATACTCGATCGAGGCTGCTCGGGTAGATTCCCACGGCCGAAGCTCCAACGAATACCTTGGGTCGGGCAGCCATGGCTTCTATGAAGCGGTAAAGCGTTTGGGCGCCCTGAATTCGGCTGTCCATTATAGCCCTTTTGTGGCTTGCCGTCCATCGGGACGAGACCGAAGCTCCGGCCAGATGAACAATGCCATGAGCCCCATCCAAGGCGGCCGGATCCAGCGTTTGCTTTGAAGGATCCCAGAAAAAATCGCCCTCATGACGGGGATTGCGACTGAGTACCCTAACAGTATGTCCTTGATCGATAAGGGCTTGCTTGACAGCCCGGCCAACGAGACCGGTTCCTCCGGTGATGCAGTAAATCATAGTTTCTAAACACGAACTTAGCACCTCAGTTCGCAACTACAATGCATTCGATTCAGCCCCATAGTGCCTGGCGCAGCCGATACGTCGCGTCCGAAGATTCGCGCAGTCCATTTTTTTTGAACCAGGGCGCACCTTCAAACGGAATTTACCACCAGATGTACGACTACGTCATCAACCCCGAATGGGACGACATCGGATGCGAAACGCTTTTTATGAAGGTCTTGTTTGTAGATTACGCCGAGGGATGCGCCATCATTGAGCTCATCGGCGAATGGAACGATGCGCTTCACAACGACATTATGGAGGTCAAAAGGCGGGTAATCGACCCCATGCTCCTAGAAGGTATTCAACGCTATGTGCTCATCGGAGACAATCTTCTAAACCTCCATGCGGGCAGCGAGGAGTACTATGCAGAGTGGGCTGAGGAAGTCGAAGAAGAGGGCGGTTGGGTTGTTGGACTCAACTTTCGCCAGCACGTTTTTGAGGAGCTGGCGCAGGCAAGAATTAGTCGATACCTCTGGTCGGGAGAGCGGTTTCGCCTAAGTACATGGCGCGTTAAAGACCCCCTGAGCCTCTGCCAGGCGGTAGAAATAATGGTGCAGAAGCGCCTTGGAATGTAGCGATCAGCGCAGGGCTACGCGGTGCATCCAGCCGTGGCTATCCTCAAGCCGTCCGTACCGAATGTCGCTAAGTGCAGCGCGCATGCGAGCTGCAATGCCGTCCTCGGGAACCGGTACCGAATACAGTTTATCATCCATTCCGAAGGCTTCAATGGGGCTCACCACCGCAGCAGTTCCCATACCAAAGGCCTCATGGAGTTCGCCCGACAGGGAAGCATCGATAATTTCTTTTACCGAAATTGGGCGTTCCTCCACGGGAATACCCCAGTCCTTGCAAAGGGTCAGAATGGAGTCGCGAGTAATGCCGGCCAAAATCCGGTCACTCAGGGCCGGGGTGATAAGGGTTCCGCGAACAACGAATGCGACGTTCATGGTGCCGGCCTCTTCGAAGTACTCGTGGTTGTGATGGTCGGTCCAAAGAACCTGCTGGTAGCCTTGCTGTACGGCCTCTCGAGTGGCTAAAAAAGCCCCTCCGTAGTTGCCTGCAGCCTTGGCGAAACCCACTCCGCCCTCGGTGGCGCGGGTAAATTGACGTTCCACTTTAACACGCACGGGCTTGGTGTAAAGTTCTCCCGAAGGACTGGTCACGATACCGAAGGTGTATTCTTCGGAGGGGCGAGCCGTGATGAATTCACTGCTGCCAAACAGAAAAGGACGCAGGTAGAGCGATTGGTTGTCGCCATAGGGTACCCAGTTTTGGTCGACCGCGATAAGGGCATCAAGACCGTTCATGAAGAGTTCTTCGGGCAGTTCTGGAATCATCATTCGTGCACCACTCCGGTTAAGGCGCTTCGCGTTGTCGCGCGGACGAAATACGGCTATGCCTCCATCGGCTTGGCGGTAGGCCTTTTGCCCCTCAAAAACAGCTTGACCGTAGTGCAATGCGTGCAGGGCAAGGCCCTGCTTTAGTGGTCCGTAGGGTTCAACACGACCCTCGTCCCAGTTGCCGTTGGAGTATTCACTGAGAAAGGTGTGGTCAGAAAGGCCCGTGCCGAATGCTAGGTTGGCAAAGTCAACTTCACTAATGCGGGATTGGGTGGTGCGGATAATCTTCATTGAGGCAAGATTGGGTTGTGGCTTGACGTCCGCGCCAAAGCAGTGCAAAGGTACGTATTTTTGCATTCTTATAACCCCACAATGCGAACCTACTCTACCTTCTTAGCTGCCAGCATCCTATTGGCCTCCTGTGCTCAAAACCCCACCGAAGAGGCTGTTGTTTTTGATTACTTTGGCGATTCAAGCCTCATTGCTAGCGAGGTGCTCACGGGCGCCCAGGTGCTTGAAGCACTGGAGACCAGCGACTCCGTTTGGATCACGTTCGAAGCTCCCATCCAGGCTGTTTGCCAGACTAAAGGCTGCTGGATGGAGGTTGCGCTTGACTCCAATACCACCGGCTTGGTCAGGTTCAAGGACTACGCATTTTTTGTTCCCATGGATGCCAGCGGAGAGCTCGCACGCATAGCGGGTTCCGTTCAAAAAAAGGAGTTAAGCGTGGAGTGGCTCCAGGAGCAGGCTCGCGACGCAAACGAACCAGACAGTGTGGTCGCTGCTATTACCAAGCCTGAGGTACGTTTGACCATCACGGCCTCTGGCGTAGCACTCCCTCAAAAAGAAGCAGCTCCCGATATGGTAGGGGAATCCGAAGCAAAATAGCCTCAAGAGCAATGCTTAAGTTTACCCTAGCCCTTGCGGCTCTTGCCCTAGCGGCGTCCTGCAGTCAGGAGCCCAGTGCGCCAAAGAGGAATCCGCGCTTGCCTGAGCCCAGTGCTCTAGCTGCGACCATGCAGGCAATGACGGCCGACATGGAGGCGCTCAAAATCAAGGCACAGGAAGGAACGCTGACCCTTTCTGATGTTGAATCCTTGCGGATGGCCCACGAGTCCATTAAGACCGACCAGCCTACCAAGCCTGAAGACATTAAGGAGAGCTTCCCGGGTTTTGCAGAAGCCTACCTCGCCAATCTTGACAACCTCTACCAGGCAATTGAGAATCAAGGAGATGTGGAGGCCCAAATCGAGGCCTTCAACGCGGTAATTTCCACCTGCGAGTCTTGCCACCAGCAGCACTGCCCTGGTCCGCTCGAGCGCATTGGCGGCATCAAGGCTGCCGTTCTCGCTTCTTAACCACGCCCTTCATGGTGCTTCAAAATTATTGGGGTCGATGAGCTTGCGCACCCTGAGGGTCTATGGATTTCTTGAGGACGATCAAGGAAGAGTCTTGGTCAGTGCGGAGCGCTTCAGGGGAATGCCTCTCGTGAAGTACCCTGGCGGCGGAGTGGAGTGGGGTGAGGGTCTTCGAGAGGCTCTAGCGCGAGAATTTCAAGAAGAGCTCGGACTCGAAATAAGCAGTGGCGATCTGGTCTTCTTTAACGAGTTTCCCGTTATTTCGGCCTTCGACTCGAAGTACCAAGTTTTTAGTTTCTTTTACCGAGTTACTGCCCTAGGTCCCTTAGACTTTGCAACCTCTGCCGAGGTGGAGGTTCCAGAGAACGACGGAGAACGACCGGTTTGGGTAAAAAAGTCGGAACTAATGAAGGTGCCGTTTACCCATAAGATCGAGCAGGAGGCCACCAAGGCCTATTTGCAGGGCAAGTAGACAAGTAACTAGTAACTGGTTTCTGGTTTGAGCCAAGATCCTTCGATGGGTCGGATGGGGGTCCAGTCACCTTTGGTGGTCGCTACACTGTCCAAGAATCGTCCTTGGGCTTGGCGAGCTTCGCTGATTTTGAGGCGTTCCCAGCCTAATCCCTGGTCGGTATAAACGTGCATTCTCCCCAACCAATCGATGCCGAGGGGGTCGCCAATGGCTCTCAAGGCAGCCATTCTACTGTCTATACTGCAGCCACTGGCGGCAGTGCGCCCTTCGTCAGCTGCGATGGCGAGCAGACGACCCTCCACCAAGGTATATCCCGCGTGCACCGGGACCCCATGCGTCGCCCAATCTTGGCAAAGCTTCTCAAGACCTTTATGGAGCAGGGATTCTTCGTCGGGAGCGATGGGTCTGCTTGAAATAAAGCACCAAAATCGGGACTCGTCGGGAAGGTTGCTCCATGAAACTAAAGGCATGGCTTAAAGGTCGTTTGCGGTGGCGATGGCTTCGGCGATGTCGAGGACCTGAACCTGGCCTTCTTTGCCGTGGTGGGTGACGCCGTCGGTAAGCATGAGCTTGCAGAAGGGGCATCCGACCGCAATGATGTCAGCACCGGTGGCGATGGCCTCTTCAGCGCGCACGTGGTGTATCTCGGAGTTTCCGGCCTCCGGCTCCTTGAAAATTTGGGCGCCGCCGGCTCCGCAGCAGAGGCCGTTTTTTTTGCTCCGCTTCATCTCGTGGATTTCGGCGTCGAGTTGTGCTAATAAGACCCGCGGTGCTTCGTATTCTCCGTTGGCTCGCCCTAGGTAGCAAGGGTCGTGAAAGACAATTCGCTTGCCCTTGAAGCTTCCGCCCTCCACGCGCAATCGCCCGTCGCGCAGAAGCTGCTCGATGAATTGGCTGTGGTGAAACACCTCGTAGGTTCCGCCCAATTGCGGATATTCGTTTTTAAGCGTGTTAAAGCAGTGGGGGCAGGCTGCAACTATTTTCTGCACGCTATAGCCGTTGAGGATTTCGATGTTTTGAAGCGCCTGCATCTGAAAGAGAAACTCGTTGCCAGCTCGACGTGCGGGGTCGCCGGTGCAGCTTTCTTCAGCGCCGAGCACAGCAAACGACACTCCGGCCTGGTTCAGCAACTTGGCCACCGCTTTAGTGACTTTTTTGGCGCGCTCGTCAAAACTCCCGGCGCAGCCAACCCAAAATAGAACTTCTGCGGTTTCACCTCGGGCGGCCAGCTCGGCCATGGTGGGTACATTCAAACTCATAGGGGGTCGTTAAATACTTCAACCGTTGCTGCACGCTTGACTAGGGGGCTAAATGTGCCCGTGTATCGGGTGGCCCTCACGATATGGTTGTCAATCCAGTGGTAGTTGCCTCCGCGGGGTTTGCCCATAAGCAGCCCGTGGTAGGGGAATCCATGGTCGGCAAGCCATTGCTCGGTAACCACTCGGTGTTCTTCAGTCCGGCTCGTGAAAAAGGTTATGATCTGTCCCTCGGCGTGCCACGCTTTAATCGTTTCAAGTGCGTCAGGGTAAACGTTGGCGGTCGCCATGCGCTCTGGTTCCTCGTTAGGAATATCGTCGCAAACGGTTCCGTCAATGTCGATGAGGTAGTTTTTGATATGCTCTGGCAGCACGGGGCTTACCACCTCACCGTTAACGACAGTTTGCTGAAGTTGGTTCATGAATTAATCCAGTTGCCGCGGTCCGCTTGGGGGTAGGCCCAAGGAGCTGCGTTGTTTTCGATGTTGCCCATTGCGACGTTGACCGTCGAAGGGGCTGCGGACTCCTCCATGGCCAGGTACTGGCGCATTTGAATGATGATGTCCATGGGGTCAATGTTCAAGGGGCAGGCTTCGACACAGGCATTGCAGGTGGTACAGGCCCAGAGCTCTTCGCGCGAAATCCAATCGTCGAGAAGGCTCCTGGTTTCGGCTCCTTGGCCGCCAGTCAAGACTTCTTCAACGCGGTCGCGGGTGGCCATCATGATGCGCCGAGGGGATAGTTTTTTGCCCGTTTGGTTTGCGGGGCATTCGCTGGTGCACCGTCCGCACTCGGTGCAGCTGTAGGCGTTCAGCAGGTTGGCAAAGTGCAGATCGTGGACGTCCTTGGCTCCAAACCGTGCAGGCGGAACTGCGTTGGGGTTTGGCACGAAGCTCGGGTCGAGCATGGACTTGATTTCGGTAGTCACGGACTCCATTGCTGGAATTTGTCCGCGCGGAGTCAATTTGCTGTACCAAACGTTGGGGAAGGCCAAGATGATGTGGAAGTGCTTGCTTCGTGGCAGGTAGTTTAAAAAAGCCAAAATACCAACAAAGTGCAGCCACCACATGATCGTGGCAAAGGCACTCAGCGCCGAAGCGCTCCAGCCGCCGAAGAGGGGCAGCATAAGGCCGCTGATCACCCAAGGGGAGCCGGTTGCCGGCAACTGGTTGCTGGCGACTAGTTGCTGGTATTCAGCCGCGTTCATCAAGAGCAAGGCCGACATCAGAACTACCTCAAGGACCAAAATATTCAGAGCATCTTTCTGGGGCCATCCCGTCAGGTCGGGGTGGTTCAAGCGCTTGGGCCCGAGCCGCAACCGACGAACCAAGAATACTCCAATGGCGATTATAACTAAGGCACCCAGTACTTCGAAAAAGCTCATGAGGCCGTCGTAGAGTCCGCCAAGTGGGGCACGAAACAGCCGGTGGGTTCCCAGGATTCCGTCCAAAAGAATTTCGATGACTTCGATATTGATTAGTACAAAACCGACGTACACAATGAAGTGCATAAGGGCAGCCAACCGGCGCGGTTCCATTTGGCTTTGGCCCATGGCCACCCTGGTCATAATGCCCCAGCGCTCCTTGCGGCGGTCGTTTCGACCCGATGGACGCGCGAGGGCTAAGCCGCGGCGCAGTCGTCGTATCTGAAGGGTAAACCCGGTAATGCCCGCAGCGAGCAGCGCAACAAAGACTAGGCTCGAAATCATTCTTCGTCTATGCGGCTGGGTTTACGGCCAAAAACCGACAAGCGCACGTAGCGCTCGGGGTGGTATCTCAGGTCGAGAAGTAGGCGATCTAGGGACGTCATCGTGTTTTGAACCTGTGTGTAAAGAGAATCCTGAGTACTTAGCTTGCCCAAGCTACCCTCTCCGGCTGCGATGCGCCCGGTTACCAGGTCTAAATTATTGGCCGTTCGCTCTAGGGCAATCATAGTCTGTCCTACGTTGGCTTTGCCGAGGGAGTCCGAAATATTGGCAAAATTCGTAAACACCCGATCGAGCTCGTCTTTATTGTCGGCAAGGGTCTTAGAAAGCCGCTCAAAGTTTAGCGTAGCGCGGCCCAGGGACTCCCGATTCTCGTTCATGTAGGACGATAGCTCGGTCGTAATTTCATTCAAGTTAATCAAGGACTGATTGACGTTGCTGAAGGAGGAACGGAAGTCCTTTTCTACTCCGCCCTTTAAGAAGCCAGTCAGGGCCTGTACCACCGTGTCAAGCGAGGCAATAAGTTGCTCTGCCTTAATCTTTACCGGCAGCACTTCTTTGTTGATGGCATCGCCCAAGGATTCCTCGATCGCGCTTCTAAGGGTATCTCCGTCTTCGATGAGTACTTTGCCTGATCCAATTTGAAGCGAAATTTCTTTGGCACCCAGCAGGTCGCTGGATTTAATCAGTGCGAGGCTGTTGACCGGTATGGGGTAGTCAGAGTCAATGCGCATCGAGACCACTACTCGCCCCGACTGATCCGGGTGAAAATCGATGGATTCAATCCGCCCGACGGAGAGTCCGTTAATGTTAACCGGTTGAGAACCAATAAGGCCGTCAACACGCTCGTAGACGGAGTAGATTGTTATGCCTTTGTCGAGCAGCGTACTGTTTTTGAGGTAGGAAATCCCAAAATAGAGAATTAGTCCTGCCAAAAGCACGACCAAGCCAGTTTTTAATTCACGACTGAACATAGACTACAAGTTAGGGTTTAAGGGCTTGATCTGCCTCATCGAGTGTAATTCGAGCAAGCCCTCGGTAGGCAACGACAAAAGCGTCGGTAAATCCACTCTTTCGCGCGGAATCAAGGGCACCTATTGCCTCCACACGGCTGCGGTACCTTCCTTGAAGGTAGCGGAACAAGCGACCGTCTTTAGCGATAAAAACGTCAGACAATGCCGAGAAGGGCTCTTCGGTAGGGTTTTTTTGGATTCCGCTTACGCTGAGCTGGATGCTGAAAAACACTTCTTGATTGGCCAAGCTGGAGGTGCCTGGTGCTGTCGCAGGCTTTTCTTCAGCTTTGGCAGGTTCTGCCTTGGTCTCTGCATTGGGCTGCACGGCAAGGGTCGTTGGCTCGGCGGCAGGTATCACCGTCGGCTCCATTTTCGGCTCCACCTTCGGCTCAGTGGCAGCAGGAGAACCTCCCTCTCGCCGCAGTTTGTACTGCCCAAAAGATCGCGCAATCGATCGTGCCATCTCGTCCTGCCCTTGATCAGTAATAAGGTAATCCTCTTCGGCGCTGTTGGTCAAAAATCCGAGCTCAATTAGAATTGCAGGCATCGCAGAACGGCTCGTCACATAAAGCGGCTGCTGCTTCACCCCGCGGTCCTTTCGACCCACATCGTCCCGAAAGGAATTCTGCACCTGCTGCGCGAGTTCCACACTTTGCTGTATGAAGGCATACTGGAACATGGTTAGCATGATGTAGGACTCCGGCTTGGTTGGGTCAAAGCCCTCATAAACGTCTTGGTTGTCTTCTTGAAGAATAACGGAATTTTCGCGCATGGCAACGCGGTTCTCGTCGTCGTGGTCCTTACCCATGACATAGGTCGATGAGCCATAGGCGGAGGGGTTCTCGGCCGCGTCGCAGTGAATCGAGATGAAGACATCACCCTGCGCCCGATTGGCGATGACCGTGCGCTCGTGCAGCGTTGGGTAGGAATCGTCTCGGCGGGTCATGACTACCTTGATGTTGGGATGGCGCTCCAAAATATACTTCTCTACCAATAAGGCAACGGCGAGCGAAACGTCTTTCTCAGCTTTTTTGTAGCGGCGGGTGCCCAAATTCCCGGGGTCCTTGCCGCCGTGGCCGGCATCGATCACTACGGTGCGAATCTCATTGCTTATGCGAGCCGCAGGCTGAAATCCCGCATGCGGAATTGCCAATAGGGCAATCAAAAGCCAAGCTAGGCGTTGGTAGGTACTACTTTTGGTCACTGATTTCATGAATGTCGCTTCAAAGGTAAACTCTTACGCCGCAATACTCGCGGCAATTATGTGGTATACGGCCCCAGCGCAGAGCGTTCTCGACGGCGATGGAATCCGCTACGCCTCTGAAAAGCAGGGAGTCCTGCGCCCCGGGAGCAATACCCTAAATCTTCAGGGCAAGGCCCGTGCCGAATCCTCAGACTTCATCCTCGAGGCCGAGTATATTATAATTGATTGGAAGTTGCGCGAAATCAAGGCCTTTGGGGCCAAGGAAGCCGACGGAACCTACATCGGCCGCCCCATTTTTACCCAAGGCGAACGGCGCATCGGAGCAGACACGCTCCGCTACAACTACGGAACGCAAAAAGGCTGGGTCTATCAATCGACCAGTCAAGAGGGCGGCGGATTTCTCTCCGGAGGGCAGGTTAAAATGATCACGGACTCCAGCTACTACATCGGCTCGACGCGCTTCACTACCTGCAACCACGTGGATCCGCACTTTGCCATTGTTGCGCCCCGGGCGCGCTTGGATGTGGGCAAGCGCATCGTTACAGGCCCTGCCTACCTCGAAATCATTCATTTGCCCACGCCCTTGGCCCTCCCTTTCGGATTTTTCCCGGTCATGGAGAAGCGCGCATCAGGGTACATTCTGCCCAATTTTGCCGACCGTCGGGAATGGGGTCTGGGGCTGACCGGATTTGGACACTATTGGGCGCTCAACGACCACATCGACCTAAAGGTTACCGGCGACCTCTATACTCGCGGTTCATGGGGCATTCAAGCGCAGTCTAACTACCGCTATCGCTACCGTTTTTCGGGCGGATTTACGGTTCAGACCAACCGAACGCGCTATGGAGACCCTCGCTACGCGGACTATGGTCAGTTTTATGACTCCCGAGACTACCGCATATCGTGGAACCACAGCCAAGATCCCAAGGCCCACCCTTCGCGCACCTTCACAGCGCGCGTTGAGCTGGCCACCGGAAGTTTTTTTAAGAATACCACGACGAACCCCGAAGACTTTTTAAAGAACGACCTATCCTCTTCCATCAGTGTAGTGCAGCGATTCCCCGGAACGCCCTTCACCTTCACTGGTGCCTTGCGGCATCGTCAAAGCAACCAGCAGGGTACCATCGCCCTTTCGCTCCCAGAATTCACCCTGGGAATGGCTAGGGTGCAGCCCTTTGCCCGCAAAGTCCGCAGCGGTACCCCTAAATGGTATGAGGGGATTGGCCTTACCTACGCCATGAACGGCCGCAACGAAACCCAGGGCCTCCTCGAGGAACTCCAGGATCCTGCCCAGCTTTTTGATCCGTCTCGGCTTCGAAGCGGGGTGCAGCACGCGGCTTCGCTCAGTACCAACCTCAAGCTCTTAAAGTTTATCACCATAAATCCCAGTGCCGATTGGGCCGAGAAATGGTACCCAACGGCGCTTGACTACCGATGGGATACCCTCACCGAGAAGGTGACGTCTGACACGGTTCAGGGCTTTTTTGCGGCACGGGAATTTCGCGCCTCCGCTTCGGCAAATACCACGCTTTATGGCTTATTTCGCTTTAAGCGCGGACCCTTGTCTGCACTAAGGCACGTAATGTACCCTTCGCTAACGGCTATTGCTCGCCCGGATTTTTCCAACCCGCAGTGGAACATTTATCAAGAAATCCAGTCCGATACTCTTGGGGGCCTAAAGCGCTTCAATCGTTTTGAAGGCTATACCTACGGCTCGCCGGGCCCCGGTCAGTTGGGAGCCATGCGCTTTCGCCTTCGCAACACCCTAGACGCCAAGCTTCGCGCTCGGGGCGATTCCGGAACCGAGCAGAAGATTAACCTCATCGACGACCTAAGCCTTGAAACGGGCTACAACGCGGCTGCATTAAGCCATCCCTTTGAGAATTTGGCTCTTAGGGCATCTTCATCATGGGCTAAAGGGGCCTATCGAGTGAGCTATCAAGGCCTCTTTGATTGGTACGGTATCGATTCCACCGGCCAGCGCAGCCTGGATTTTTCGGCGGCTCTTGGTCAGGGCCTAATCCGGTCAACGATGCATCAGTTTAGTGCCGACCTTCGGTTGCGCGGTGGGAGCTCCGAGGGCCGACGCGGTCCCAAGATCAACGACCTTGGCCTAGAAGAGGACTATTTTACCGACTACTATTCCCCCATTGACTATGCCGACTGGGCGGCTCCCTGGAGCCTGAATGCAGGCTATTCCTTGCGGCGCTTTGCGGCAGGAACAAGCTACAAGACCGTCCATTCGCTCCGCGTTGACGGCAGCTGGGATCCGACCCAAAACTGGAAGATTCGCTTCTCAAGCGGCTACGATTTGGAGAGCGCGAGCATAACCTTCACCTCGTTTGACGTGGTTCGCACGATTCACTGCTGGCAGATGAACCTGCGCTGGGTTCCGCTGGGATACGCCCGAAGCTACTCGATCAGCATGGGTGTTACGGCCCCCTTGCTCAATGCCCTGAAGGTGCAGCGTCGGCGCGGTCTGGGTGACTATTAACAAGCAGAGCCCAGGACTCCAGCAGCTTCTTGCCCAAGGGGGTTAAAACACTTTCTGGATGAAACTGAAGGCCCCAAACGGATTCCGTTCGGTGGCGAATGGCGGCAGGAAGTCCTTCGTGGTCGGTTGCGAGTTGCGTCCATTCCGCAGCAATGCTGCTGGCCTTAACCGCCCAAGAATGATAGTATCCAACCTGCATTGCTATCGGAAGGCCTTGGTTCAGGACATCTTCGCGCAGCCAGGTTATGGTTCGCGCAATGCCGTGACGCGGACTGCCCGTATGCTGGAGTTGTCCGCCCCGAAATTCAGCCAAGGCTTGCATGCCCAAGCAAACTCCTAGGATGGGTCTGCGGCCCCAATGCCGCGCAATGACCTGCATGAGTGCACCCGATTCGCGGGGTAGACCTGGCCCTGGCGAGAGCACTAAGGCAGCGCAGGATTCAAAGCCGTCTAATGCAGCGGGGTCGTCGCAGCGCAGCACACGGACCTCGCTAAAATAGGGTTCGAGCAGGTGCACCAAGTTGAAGGTGAACGAGTCGCGGTTGTCGAGTACGCCTAAGACCATTGGGCCAAAGGTAGTATGAGCCCAGGCCCTAACTTTAGAGTATGATACGACCAGTTTACACTGCCAATGCACCTGCGCCAATCGGACCCTACAGCCAAGCGGTTTGGTCCGGCTCCCATCTTTTCATCTCGGGCATGATTGCCCTCAGCCCCGACGGGACCTTTTTAAACGACAGTTTAGAGTCAGAGGTCAGGATGGCCCTAACCAACCTAAAATCACTGCTTGAGAGCCAGGGTTTGGGATTCATGCATGTGGCAAAATGCAGCTTGTTTTTGCGCGACATGGCAGATTTTGCAGCGGTTAATGCGATTTATGCGGAATTCATGGGCGACGCCAAGCCGGCGCGTGAAACCGTCGCGGTTTTAGGCCTTCCCATGAATGCGCGCTTCGAAATTTCTGCAGTGGCCTGCCTACCTTTGTAGCTATGGAATACGATGTTTTGGTATTGGGCTCGGGCCCGGGCGGCTATGTAGCCGCGATTCGCGCCAGCCAACTAGGCTTAAAAACGGCAGTTGTTGAAAAAGAAAGCCTCGGCGGAGTTTGCTTGAATTGGGGATGCATTCCCACCAAAGCCTTGATTAAGAGCGCGCAGGTATTTGAGTACATACAGCATGCCGAGGAATTCGGAATCACCGTGAAGGATGCCAAGCACGATTTTGGCAAAGTGGTTGCTCGCAGCCGTGATATCGCAGGCGGAATGTCTAAGGGCATTCAGTTTTTAATGAAGAAGAACAAGATCGACGTGCACATGGGGCAAGGAACTCTTATGCCTGGCCGCAAGGTCGAGGTTAAGGGCGATTCTGGAACTCAAGTCATCACTGCCAAGCACATCATCATTGCCACGGGCGGACGCAGCCGCGTGCTGCCCAATCTTCCTCAGGACGGCAAGAAGATCATGGGCTACCGCGAGGCTATGGTTCTTGCAGAGCAGCCCAAGAGTATGGTCATTGCCGGCTCGGGAGCCATTGGTGTGGAGTTCGCCTATGTCTATAATGCCATGGGAACCAAGGTCACCATTGTAGAGTATTTGCCTCGTATTGTGCCCAATGAAGACGAAGAGGTCAGCAAGACCCTAGAGCAGGTATTCAAGAAGAAAGGCATCGACATTATAACGAGTGCTGAGGTTAAGTCGGTCGATACCAAGGGCAAAGGCTGCAAGGTCACCTACGCTGACGCCAAGGGCGAGCATGTTTTGGAGTGCGACGTGGTTTTGAGTGCGGTCGGAGTGAGTCCGAATATTGAAAACATCGGCCTGGAGAGCGTCGGTATTTCTCTAGACAAGGGGCGCATTGCAGTTGACGAGTTCTACCGCACGAGCATTCCAGGCTACTACGCCATCGGAGACGTTGTCAAGGGGCAAGCTCTGGCGCACGTGGCTTCTGCCGAGGGTATTATTTGCGTGGAGTCGATTGCGGGCCACCACCCCCAGGCGATGGACTACAATAATATTCCCGGATGCACCTACTGCTCTCCAGAGATTGCCAGCGTAGGCTACACCGAAAAAGCGGCCATAGAAGCTGGTTTTGAGGTAAAGGTTGGCAAGTTTCCCTTCAGTGCCTCCGGCAAGGCTTCGGCATCCGGAACTAAGGAGGGATTTGTAAAGATGGTCTACGACGCGAAATACGGTGAACTGCTTGGTGCCCACATGATTGGCGCCAATGTTACCGAGATGATTGCCGAGGTGGTCACGGCTCGCAAGCTGGAAACCACGGGAATGGAGCTTCTTAAAGCGGTGCATCCGCACCCGACCATGTCTGAGGCGGTCATGGAGGCTACGGCCGCGGCCTACGGTGAGGTGATCCACCTCTAAACGTGGCCCGATCCACTGCGCTCCGCGCACAAGGTTTGCGCCTGGCTCGGGGCTCATTTTTACTTGACATACCCTTTTGGTCGGTGGAAGCCGGTCAGGTTGTGGCCCTCTACGGCCCTTCGGGTTCGGGCAAGTCCACGCTTCTCTCGATTATTGCAGGTCAGGTTTTTGCGGACTCCGGGGAATCTTGGGTCGGATCTGCGCGACCAAACCGCGACCGCCTGATTGCAGGGCATCCCGGGGTGGTTTGGGTCAAGCAGGACTTTGGCCTATCTCCCTACCGAAGCCTGCGCGACAACCTCCTTGATTTGGTGCATGGGCGGCTTGAGGACCAAGAAGATCGCATCGTTCGCCGTATCATGCGGACTCTTCATTTAGGCATGGATCCTTCACGTCTTGCCAATAGCCTGTCGGGCGGAGAGCAGCAGCGCCTCTCTATTGGCCGAGCGCTGTTGGGCCGTCCTAAGGTGCTTTTGCTCGACGAACCATTCAGCCATGTGGACGGATTCCTCAAGGAGCGCCTGATTCAGTTGCTCAAGGCCTGGCAACGCAAAACAAAGTCGACGGTAGTATTTGTGGCGCACGACGCCCGAGATGCAATGCGATGGGCCGACCGCATCGACGTTATGCAGCAGGGACAAATCGTAGAATCGGGACCTTCAGACCAAATCTACGCCTCGCCCAAAACGAAGCCAATGGCCTATGCTTGGGGCCCTCTCAATGACGTCGTACTGTCTAGGGTTCCCCAAGGCCTTCGCGGCCACAAGAATGCCTTTAGGCAGGGGAGAAGGTGGTTCCTCAGACCGGAACACCTCAGCCGAACCGAACTTGAACTCCACTGCGGTCCATGCCGCGAAGTAGAGCATTGGTCCGAAGGGTCGGCCAACATGGTGCGGCTGGAGTCTGCATCGGGGCAGCCTTGGATTCTGAGGCTACCTTAAAAGGCCACCCTGAAATCATCAAACCCCTTGATTAAACCCCTTGAGTGACCCTCAATACAAAGAGGACCAAGGAACCACCTGCGTGTCCAAGGTCTCCTAAAAAGTCTTAAAGGATCTACTTTACGCGGTCAACAACCGACTTGAAAGCCTCCGGGTGGTTCATGGCCAGGTCGGCCAAAACCTTCCGGTTGAGTTCAATGCTGTTGGCGTGAAGCTTGCCCATCAGCTGGCTGTAGGACATTCCATGGATGCGTGCACCAGCGTTGATGCGGGTAATCCATAGGGCGCGAAAGTTGCGCTTCTTAGCACGGCGGTCACGGTAGGCGTAACCCAGGGCTTTTTCAACGGCGTTTTTGGCGACCGTCCAAACATTTTTACGGCGGCCAAAGTAGCCTCTGGCCATTTTAAGCACGCGCTTGCGGCGTGCACGAGAAGCTACATTATTTACTGAACGAGGCATATTTACTAGATTTTTGGTAGCGCGGACTGCTTCAGTTTATAAGACTTGGCAGACTCTTAGGGGCGCTTACGCAGGGTTAATTAGACCAGATAACAAAACAAAAAACTACATTACGAGCATCTCCTTTACCGAATTCATGTCGGAGGTGTGCACCAACGTTGAATGGGTAAGGCGGCGCTTGCGGTCCGTAGCTTTTTTGGTAAGAATGTGGCTCTTGAAAGCGTGTTTGCGCTTGATTTGACCAGTGCCCGTAAGCTTGAATCGCTTCTTGGCGCTGGATTTGGTCTTCATCTTAGGCATGGTACAGATCTTTTATTGGGGCTACTATTTCTTTTTGGTTGGAGCGATAAGAATGAACATTCGCTTCCCTTCGAGGTGGGGTAGGGCTTCTACTTTACCCAAATCGGCCACGTCTTGTGCCAATCGGAGCAGCAGCAGTTCGCCTTGCTCTTTATAGATGATGGAGCGTCCACGGAAGAATACAAAACTCTTCAACTTGGCTCCTTCCTCTAGAAACTTACGGGCGTGCTTGAGTTTGAACTCGTAATCGTGATCGTCAGTTTGCGGTCCGAAACGGATCTCTTTGACAACCACTTTTTGTGCTCTGGCGGCGATTTCTTTCTGCTTCTTCTTTTGATCGTACAAGAACTTCTTGTAGTCTATGATTTTGCAGACAGGGGGATCGGCGTTCTCGGCAATCATCACCAAATCAAGCTCGTCTGCTTCGGCCAAGGCCTGAGCTTCTCGCACTGATAAGACGACGGGTTCTTGCTCATCCCTCAAGAGGCGGACTGTCGAAACACGAATGTGTTCGTTAATCTTGTGGAGTGCTTCCGGCTCGCGGTAGCCTCGCCCTTGACGGGGACCCGAAGGTTTATTGTTCCTCAGAAGGTTCAGTATTTAAATTCATTAAACGGCTCAAAGAGCGCTTAGCCGTTGGGCAACCTCGGCACGAATGCGCTCCGCAAATTCTGCGGGCGACTCTGCTCCGAGGTCTCCTTCTCCATGGCGGCGAACCGACACAGTTTGAGATTCCTGCTCTTTCTCGCCGACCACTAGCATGAAGGGGACCTTACGCATTTCCGCATCGCGGATTTTGCGACCAACCTTTTCATTCCGGTCGTCAACGAGGGCGCGAATATCGGACATTTCGAGCAGACTCACAACCTGTTGCGCATACTCGTTGAAACGTTCCGACACCGGGAGAACCACCGCCTGCTCTGGGGTCAGCCAAAGGGGGAAGTTTCCGCCACAATGCTCGATTAGAACGGCTACAAAACGCTCCATGGATCCAAAGGGCGCTCGGTGAATCATGACCGGGCGGTGCATCTCGTTGTCGGCTCCCTTGTACTCGAGCTCAAAGCGCTCCGGAAGGTTGTAGTCCACCTGTATGGTTCCGAGCTGCCATTCACGGCCGATGGCATCGCGCACCATAAAGTCGAGTTTAGGTCCATAAAACGCGGCTTCGCCGTACTCAATAACGTGCGGAAGTTCCTTGATTTTCGCAGCCTCTAAAATGGCGTTCTCGGCCTTTTCCCAGTTTTCGGCGCTGCCGATGTACTTGCTCGGGTTGTTCGGGTCACGCAGACTTACCTGTGCCTTAAACGACGGGAAATCAAGGGTTTTAAAGATATAAAGCACCAAGTCAATGACCTTCAAAAACTCGTCAAGGAGCTGGTCTGGGGTGCAAAAAAGGTGGGCGTCGTCTTGGGTGAATCCGCGCACCCTGGTCAGGCCGTGAAGCTCTCCACTTTGCTCGTAGCGGTACACCGTGCCAAACTCTGCAAAGCGCAGCGGCAGGTCGCGGTAGGAGCGAGGCTGAGACTTATAAATTTCGCAGTGGTGCGGGCAATTCATGGGCTTGAGCAGGTACTCTTCGCCTTCTTCAGGGGTGTGAATGGGCTGAAAGGAATCTTTGCCGTACTTCTCGTAGTGGCCCGAAAGCACATAAAGCTCCTTGCTCGCAATGTGGGGCGTGATTACGGGCAGGTAGCCCGCTTTTTTCTGGGCAGCCTTCAAAAAATTCTCCAATCGCTCGCGCAGGGCGGCACCCTTGGGCAGCCACAGGGGCAGTCCTTGACCAACTTTCTGGCTAAAAGTGAAAAGCTCTAGCTCGCGCCCTAGTTTGCGGTGGTCGCGTTTTTTGGCCTCTTCGAGCAGGGCGAGGTGCTCCTCGAGCAGGCTGGCCTTTGGGAACGAAACGCCATAGACTCGCGTGAGTTGCGGATTCTTGTCGTTGGCACGCCAGTAGGCGCCAGCCACCTTCATAATTTTAATGGCCTTGATCAGGCCTGTGTTGGGAATATGCCCTCCACGGCATAGGTCGGTGAAGTCCGCGTGGTCGCAGAACGTGATGCTGCCGTCTTCGAGGTTCTCTATGAGCTCGGTTTTAAACGGATTTTCCGCATAGGCAGTCAAGGCCTCAGCCTTGGTCACCGACCGCTTAGAGAACGCTGATTTTTCGCGCGCGAATTCGAGCATCTGCTTGTCGAGCTTTTCAAAATCCCCTTCACCGAACGCCGCTCCGCGAAAGTCAACGTCGTAGTAGAATCCGTTCTCAATGGCGGGACCAATGGTGAGCAGCGCATCGGGGTAAAAATGCAAAATGCTCTGCGCCAGCACGTGGGCAGAAGAGTGCCAGAATGCTGTTTTGCCTTCGGGCTGATCCCAGGTGAAGAAGACAAGCGATCCGCTGCCGCTAAGGGCCTCATGGAGTTCAACGCTTTGCCCGTTCCACTTTGCAGTGAGGGCGTTTTGCGCGAGCCCGCGGCTTATGGACTCGGCAACCTGAAGGGCGGTTGAACCGTCGGGGAAGGAGCGGACAGAGCCGTCGGGTAGGGTTATGGTAAGCATTGCTTCGCTACGACTGAAGTTAAGAGGCAAAGGTATAGTCGGTGCCTATCTTTACGGGCCATGACGCACACTGAAATTTTGGCTGAACTGAACCGCCGCCGCGAGGGTACTTTGATGCAGACCCTCGGGATCGAATACATGGCCATGACCGAGTCCTCACTGACCTTACGGATGCCCGTAACTCCCGGGCACATGCAGCCCCTCGGACTGCTGCACGGCGGAGCTACGGTGGCCCTTGCGGAAACTGCGGGCAGTGCAGCATCGCAGATTTTTTTGGAGGACCCGCAGAATTTTGTAGCCGTTGGACTCGAGATCGCGGCCAACCACCTGCGCAGTGCGCGAGGAGGGTATGTATACGGAACAGCCACTTTTTTGCACCGCGGACGCAGTACCCATGTGCTTGAAATTCGGGTGGTGGACGATGCGGGCAAGCTTGTTTCGTTTGTAAAAATGACCAACGCGATTGTGCCGCGGGTGCACAAGCAGCACGAGTGATTGGGCTTGCCTTGATTCGCGAGTCTGGCGCGGTGCCAAAGGCTTGGGAACTTCTGCCCTCAGAAAGCGGCAACTTTGGCATTGCCCAGTTTAGCGGACTTCTGCAACGGTTTGAAGCCATTCCTCGGGGAGAGGGGGCAGAGGCTCGCCATTGGACCGCTGGGGCTCTAGAGCACAGTGCGCTGCCGGCGATTGATCCAAAGGACTCTCACAGCGAAGAAGACTATCGGAATCTTGTAGAACAGGCGCGTCAGGCCTGCCTTGACGGCGTGGTTGAGAAGGTTGTCTTGTCTCGAACTCGGGCTTACCCGAGCAGTTCGGTGCAGCCCCTCGAGGCCTTTGAGCGCCTCTCTGAGGCCTACCCCAGAGCCACAATTTTTTTACTCCGCGCCCCAGGAGCAAGCATTTGGATGGGTGCAACCCCAGAGTGCTTGACCGAGGTTGAAGGCCAGGTTGTGCGAACCATGTCTCTCGCTGGTACCCGTCTGCTTGGCAGTAAAGGCGTTTGGGGCCTCAAGGAGCGGGAGGAACAGCACGTGGTCACCAAAGACATCGTTCAAATGCTTCAAGCGCTTGGGCTGCAGTCCCTCGAAATCGATGGACCCACGGTACTGCAGGCAGGCCCCGTAGAGCATTTGTGCAGCCACATTACCGGAGTCCATTCGACCATTAGTGCCTGGGAAGTCGCATTGGCCCTGCACCCAACTCCTGCGGTGGGCGGCCTTCCGCGGGCGCAGTCGCAGGCCTTCATTCGCCTTCATGGGGGCTACAACCGTCGTAATTATTCGGGCTATTTTGGTTGGTCAGGCCCAGAACGGTCTGTTTTTTATGTCACCTTGCGCTGCGTAGAATGGGGTTCCGATGGACTTCTTGGCTATGCCGGCGGCGGAATTACCGCCAAGTCAGACCCCGAAGGAGAGTGGGTAGAAACCGAGCAAAAACTTCGCACGCTCGAAAGCGTTCTAATCGGGTGAAAACCACTTCTGCCCAAATAGCGGGAATGCTCCGCGATCGCTTTGCCTGCCTTGATTGGGCTGGCTGGGTTGCCTCGCCAGGCAGTCGTTGCGCGCCCTTAGTTCTAGCCTTTAAGGAGCTTGAGGCTCCAAACCAGGTCCTACTCGACGAGCGAAGTGCAGCGCATTGGGCCCTAGGAGCCGCCATTGCCAAGGGCAAGCCTGCCTTTGCGGTCTGCACCAGCGGTACTGCGGCCCTGAATTTTGCGCCAGCGGTTGCAGAAGCCTTTTACCAGCAGGTTGCGCTGCTTGTTGTTTCGGCTGACCGGCCGGCTGCTTTAATCGACAATGGTCAGGGGCAGAGCATTCGCCAAGAGCGGATTTTTGACGACCACCTTGTCGGTAAAGGCCTACTTAACCTGGACCAGACTTTAGAATGGAATGCTGCAGTGGTAGATCAGGCTCTTGCCTCGCTTCGGTTTGGGCCGGTTCACTTGAACGTACCGATGGCTGAGCCGCTGTATGAAGCCATCACGCCTCAAGCTGCTGGGCCCTTAGGCGATCAACCCTTAGCTTTCGAGCCGATAAACCTTGACCTCCCTGATTTTGTGCGCCACGCAAGGCGCCCGTTGCTGGTGGTCGGTCAGTGGAACCCGTGGTGGGGAGATCCCGAACCCGCGGTGCGTGAACTGGCTCGCAAGGGATGGATGATTGCGGCGGAGCCCCTTAGCCAATTGCCCAGCGACGCGGCCGAGCAGCTCGAAGACACTCTGGAATTGGGTCTTCCTGACCTCGATGCGGTGGTGAGCATTGGAGGCGCTTGGGTAGCTAAAAATGCCAAGACTATGCTCAAAGGCTGCAGGCATTGGGTCATCGGACCGCGCGACCCCCTGCCAGACCTGTTTGGGTCGGTTCTGTCTCGCAGCTATGCCCATCCCTACGACGCACTCAAGGTATTGGCTGCCGAGGCACCCGACTTGGGTTCGCCTTGGGCGCCACGCCGCCGCAGTGCTGCGGCAAACGAGGGCTGGCAGGACATGGCGGTACATCGGGCCATTGCCCAAAAAATTAGCTCGGGATGGGACCTGCATTGGGGCAACTCTACGCCAATTCGCTATGCCAACTTTTTATGGGGTCAGGGCCTCTACGCCCCGGGCATTCGGCACTTTGCTAACCGCGGTGTTAGCGGCATCGACGGCGTGACTTCTACTGCCTTGGGGGCCATGTGGGCCTCCCGACGCCCCACCATCTTAGTCACCGGCGAATTGTCGTTTTTATACGACGGCGGGGCAGGCTTGGCTTTTGACGCACTCCCGGCCCTCAAGGTAGTAGTGGTCAACAACCAGGGTGGGCAAATTTTCCAATGGATTGAGGGTCCGCGGGCAAGCGGACTCTTGGACCGCAATTTTGGATTTCGCCACCGACGAAGCGTAGGTGCGTCCGCGGAGAATCAAGGATTTAGCTACCGAAGTGCGAGCAATCTGGATGAATTAGAGGCTGCTTGGCCCTTGTTCATTAGTGATACCGGCGCAACCGTATTGGAACTTTTTACCGACCCGGATGCTTCAGAAAAAGCCTGGAAGGGTCGTTTTGGAGCCTAATTTTGATCCCATTATGAAAAACATCGCCTGGACCCCAATCAAGGAGTATTCCGACATCAAATTTGAATTGTTTGAGGGCATAGCCAAGGTTACCATCAACCGTCCGCAGGTTTACAACGCCTTTAGGCCAGAGACCAATTCGCAGATGATTGAGGCCTTTGACATTTGCCGCGAGCGCAGCGACGTCCGCGTGGTGGTGCTCACGGGCGAAGGCGACAAGGCTTTTTGCAGCGGAGGAGACCAAAACGTCAAAGGAGTTGGAGGCTACGTCGGCGAAGACGGCGTTCCGCGCCTGAATGTGCTCGACCTGCACAAGCGCATTCGCGAAATTCCCAAGCCGGTACTTGCCATGGTCAACGGCTACGCAATCGGTGGGGGCCATGTGCTGCATGTGGTTTGCGACCTCACGGTGGCTTCAGACAATGCTCGATTTGGCCAGACCGGTCCGCGGGTGGGTAGTTTTGATGCGGGTTTTGGCTCGAGCTACTTGGCGCGGCACGTGGGTCAAAAGAAGGCACGCGAAATTTGGTTTCTTTGCCAGCAGTACACTGCCCAAGAGGCCTTTGACATGGGCATGGTGAACAAAGTGGTTCCGCTCAAAGACCTCGAAGCCACAGTGATAGACTGGTGCCGCCAGATGATGATGCTCTCCCCAATGGCTCTGCGAATGATTAAGCGCGGGCTCAATGCAGAGCTCGACGGGCAGCGCGGACTCATGGAGTTTGCCGGTGACGCCACCTTGATGTACTACCTCATGGAGGAGGCGCAAGAGGGCAAAAAAGCCTTTTTAGAGAAGCGCGATCCCGACTTTGGGAAGTTTCCAATGTTTCCATGAGTCCATGGATTGGGGCTCTGAGACCCCGAACCCTTCCTCTTGCCTTGGCCACCATTGTGCTGGGTACCCTTTTGGCTGCGGATCGGGGATTTTTTGATGCGACGCTTCTGGTTTTGACGGCTTTGACCGCCACGGCCTACCAAATTTTGTCTAACCTCTCCAACGATTTGGGCGACGGACTTCGCGGTGCAGACGACCGCCGAGCAGAGGGCGCCGAGCAGCGAGCGGTAGCGAGCGGACTCATCACGGCTTCGAGCATGCGCAGGGCGGTTAGCATCGCTACCCTCTTAGCCCTGCTGCTCACTGCAGCCACGTCGTGGCTGGGAACGCGCGGACTTTCTCCGGCCTTCTTTATTCTTTTTATGCTGCTGGGATTTGCAGCGATTTTGAGTGCGCGCGGCTATACCTTAGGCCGCTTTGCCTACGGATACCGTGGCTTGGGCGACCTCTTTGTGCTGTTTTTCTTTGGCCCGGTTGGTGTGGCAGGCTCCTTTTTCTTGCAAACACAGTCTTGGGACTGGCTCATGCTCCTCCCGGGCCTAAGTGTCGGGCTTTTTGCGGCTGGAGTGCTCAACCTTAACAACATGCGCGACATCGAGACCGACCGAGCAGCAGGCAAAAACACCCTTGCGGGCAAAATGGGTTTGGCCATGGCCAAGCTGTACCAGCTGCTCCTGATCTTTCAGGGATGGCTGGCTGCGACGCTTTTTATTTTTATGCAGGCTCCGGTCACCTGCAGCAGGAGCTTTTTGTTTGCGGCGACCCTGCCTTTGATGGCCGAGACCGCATGGAAGGGTTGGAAGGCCCGTTCTCCCGCAGAATTCGACAAGCTCCTGAAGCCATTGGCCCTTCAAACGGTTCTTTTTGCCCTGCTCATGGGCATTGGCCTGCTCATTGATGCCAATGAATGCAGCAAGCCCCTGTTTTAATTGCGCAACACGGTGAAGGCGAGCTACTGGTTTCATTCCTACACGTTTAAAACGCCGGCGGGCACTTCACGCGGAACCCTTAAGGTCAAGCCCGCCTATTTTATTGAGCTGGAATCCCAGGGCCTGAGGGGGCGCGGAGAGTGTGGGCTCTTGCCCGGACTGTCTGTAGACGATCGCCCCGACTACGAACCGCAGCTCCACGCCTTTTGCCGCACCCTCGAAGGGCTAGGCGAAGCCACCTGGGTCGACTGGGCTCAGCGCGGAATCCTCGATCCTACCTGGGCTTATGCCTGGAGGGAATGGCCGTCCTTCGTCTTTGCCGCTGAGCAGGTCCTGCGCAGCTGGGCCGACCGCAGTCGCGGGGGCGACGGAACCCGCCTTGCCAATACGCCCTTTGCCCGCGGTGAAGGCGGAATTCCCATCAACGGCCTGCTCTGGATGGGTTCGTCCTGCTACCTCCACGACCAGTCGGAGGCGAGGCTAACCGAAGGCTTTCGCTGCCTAAAAATGAAGGTGGGCGCACTGGATTTTGAGGCGGAATGCGACGTGCTGCGCCACAACCGCGGACTGGACAGCACGCTAGAACTTCGCGTAGACGCCAACGGCGCCTGGTCGACTGAGCTGGCCTTGGAACGCATGGAGACCCTAAGTGCGTTCCGGCTGCACAGCATCGAGCAGCCCTGTCCTCCCTCAGATCGCGCGGGTCTTAAGGCTGCTGCCTCGAGCGGAACCCTGCCGGTGGCCCTCGACGAAAGCCTCATTGGTCTTCACGAATTCGCCGAGCGGGACGCCCTACTCGACGATATTCAACCTCAGTACATTGTACTCAAGCCCAGTCTTTTGGGTGGCATGACTTCAAGTGAAGATTGGATTCGTCGCGCCGAGGCTCGGGGCATCAACTGGTGGGTTACCTCGGCCCTCGAAGGAAGCGAGGGGCTCAGTGCAATTGCTCAGTGGGCGTCGACCCTGCAGGGCCTAAACGGTTATCAAGGCTTTGGAACCGGTTCCCTGTACACCAACAATCTTCCGCCGCGCACTGAGGTGCGTTCGGGTCAACTTTGGATGAAGTGAGCCAAGGTGGTCCGCCCAAAGTCCGCAGCATGAAGGCCGAGATTGAGTTTAGTGCCGACTGTTCCGCCGCACGCCGGCGCGAAGTGGAAGCAGTTGTGGTTTGGTGGAACTCGGGCGCCTCCTCCTGGACCCTGCACAGCAGCGGAAGTACCGGCGCGCCCAAGGAACTCGTGCTGCAGCGCGCCCACATCGAGGCCAGTGCCCGCGCCACCATTGCCTTTTTTGGCCTCAGTGAAGGCCAGCGAAGTCCACTGCTCTTGGCGGCTAGTACGGCCGGCGGATTTATGATGGTGGTGCGCGCCCTGATCGCAGGGCTGCGGCTGGACGTGCTGCCGGTGGAGCGACGCCCTGCGACCCGCCCCGAACTTTGCTACGATTTCGTCGCGCTGGTCCCCGAGCAGGCGGCAGCGCTTGCGGCGGACCCCAGCTTTAGCCCCAAGGACTACCGCTGTACCCTGTTGGGCGGAGCGGACCTGCGCCCAGAACTTGAAACGCTGCTGGCATGCTGGCCCCACCCGGTTTACCACGGCTTTGGCATGACCGAAACCCTTACCCACGTGGCACTGCGTCAGATAGGGAAGGGGCGTACCTACCGCGGGCTTCCCGGAGTACTGTTTGCCCAGAAAGGCGAGGCCTTGGTCGTTGACGATCCGTCGCGCGGAGTTCGAGACTTAGTAACGACGGATGCGGCCAAGGTGCTGTCAAACAGTGAATTCGAATGGCTCGGCCGCCTCGACGGCGCGGTGGTCAGCGCCGGCAAAAAGATTTTTCCTGAAACGGTAGAAGCGGCCAGCGGTGCCGAGGGCGTCGCGGTCGGCGTGCCGAGTTCCGAGTGGGGCCAGGCCCTGGTTTGGGTGGGAGCGCCGGGCGTGGACTTCAAGACCGTTCACCAGAAATGGGAAGCGCTGCCGAGTTGGCAGCGCCCCAAGCACATTGTGCAGCGAGAAATACCCTACCTAAGCAGCGGCAAGCCCGACCGTCAGGCCCTGGCGCGATGGGCGGCTCAGGAGTTGGCCTTGCGGTAGTCCTCTAAAAACTTCTCGAGACCGCTGTCGGTAAGCGGATGCTTGAGCAGGGCCGTGATAACGCTCAAGGGACCGGTCATTACGTCGGCTCCGATGGTAGCGCATTCAATAATGTGCATGGAGTGGCGCACGCTGGCTGCTAGGATTTGGGTTTCAAAGCCGTAGTTGTCATAGATGGCACGAATCGTTTCGATCAAACCAAGTCCGTCAGTAGAAATATCATCAAGTCGACCGATAAAGGGCGACACATAGGTCGCACCGGCCTTAGCGGCTAGAAGGGCTTGACCTGCGCTAAACACCAGGGTGCAGTTGGTCTTGATTCCGCGGTCGCTGAAGTAGCGAATTGCCTTGATCCCGTCTTTAATCATGGGAACCTTAACTACAATTTTAGGGTCAATCTCGGCCAGAAGTTCCCCTTCGCGCACCATTCCTGCGAAGTCGGTTGAAATAACCTCCGCGCTCACGTCACCGTCAACAATGCCGCAAATAGCCTTGTAGTGCTTAAGAATGTTGTCGGTTCCTGAGATGCCTTCTTTGGCCATCAGGGATGGATTCGTCGTAACGCCATCAAGGATTCCCATGTCGTGGGCTTCTCTGATTTCGGCGAGGTTTGCAGTGTCGATGAAAAATTTCATGGCAATAAATCAAATAAAGAGTTTAGTCCGCCCAAAGGTCGGGTTATTTTTGTGCAATGCAAGGCCAAACCCCCTCTGACTTTTCAACGGAACTTCTGCGCGACTACCGACTTGGTATCCTGAGCCGAGAATGCTCGCTTTTGGGCCGCAAGGAGGTCTTGACGGGCAAGGCCAAATTTGGCATTTTTGGCGACGGCAAGGAGCTCGCTCAGCTCGCTTGGGCAAGGGTTTTTCGCAACGGAGACTTTAGAAGCGGATACTACCGCGACCAGACCTTTATGATGGCCATCGGGGCCCTCAGCCCGAGGCAGTTTTTTGCCTCCCTCTACGCGGACACCGACATCGAGCGCGAACCCAGCAGCGCAGGCCGCCAAATGAACGGCCACTTTGCCACTCCAACCCTCAATGCGGACGGCTCATGGATGACCTTGATGGACCGCAAAAACGTTTCTGCCGATATTTCTCCCACAGGAGGCCAGATGCCCCGCCTGCTCGGACTCGCTCAAGCCTCCAAGGTCTATCGCTCCCTTGGAGTCAGCAACGCATTCAGCCACAATGGCGGCGAAGTAGCCTGGGGAACCATCGGAAACGCATCCACCTCAGAGGGCTTGTTTTGGGAAACCATCAACGCAGCCGGGGTAATGCAGGTTCCCATGGTGGCCCTTGTCTGGGACGACGAGTACGGAATTTCGGTGCACGCAGAGCACCAAACGACCAAGCAGAGCATTTCTAAGGCATTGGCAGGCTTTCAGCGCCAGGCGGCCAAAAAAGGACAGCCCGAAGAAAAGGGCTACGAGATCATTGTTGCCCGAGGATGGAACTACGCAGAATTGATTGCTGCCTTTGAGCAAGCCGAGAAGTTTGCCCGAGAAGAGCACGTCCCCGTGCTGCTTCATGTTAGAGAAATGACTCAGCCACAGGGTCATAGCACATCAGGGTCGCACGAACGCTACAAGTCTAAGGAGCGCCTTCAGTGGGAGCTTGACTACGACTGCCTCAGCCAGTTTCGCAGCTTTTTGCTCGGCAATAAAATTGCCAAACTTCCCGCCCTCGAGGCCATCGAAGAGGAGTCCCGCTCTGAGGCTCGCGATGCCATGAAGGCCGCCTACGAGGACTTTCTGCAGCCCCTTCGCCGCACTCGAGACCAGGCAGTGGCTTGGCTTGAAGAACTTCAGTGCGAAGACCTCGCTTCGCCCCTGCGCGCCGACAAGGCTCCGCTTCGTCGGGATTCCGTAGCGTCGGTTCGCAAGGCCATTCAGCGCACTCTTGCAAGCTCAGGTAAGGCTTCGGGAGCTCCCCTTTGGGTCGAAACCCAGATCAGGAAGGGCGCCCTCGACTATTCAAGCATGCTTCACAGCGGCACTGCGCTCGCCGTTAAAGAGGTTCCGGCAGAATTTACTGCCGAGGCCCCCTTGGTCGACGGTCGGGTGGTTCTGCGCGACAATTTTAAGGAGCTTTTTAGCCGGTATCCAGAGCTCATGATTTTTGGCGAAGACGTCGGGCACATTGGCGACGTCAACCAAGGCCTTGAAGGCATGCAGGCGGAATTTGGCGGCGTTCGCGTCTCTGATACAGGAATCCGCGAGGCGACCATTGCCGGTCAGGGCATTGGACTTGCCATGCGCGGACTTCGCCCGATTGCCGAGATTCAGTACCTGGACTACCTGCTTTATGCCCTGCAAATTCTTTCAGACGACTGCGCCACCCTGCGCTGGCGGACCGCAGGAGGCCAGAAAGCTCCGCTTATAATCCGTACCCGTGGCCACCGCCTCGAGGGAGTTTGGCACAGCGGGTCGCCCATGCAGTTGCTGCTGGGCTCCTTGCGCGGAATGTACCTCTGCACCCCGCGCAGCATGGTCCAGGCTGCGGGAATGTACAATACCCTGCTTCAGGCCGACGAACCGGCCGTGGTCATCGAGTGCCTCAACGGCTACCGCCTCAAAGAGTCTTTGCCCACCAACTTGGGCAGCTTCACGGTGCCCCTTGGTCGTCCTGAGGTGCTGCGGTCTGGCACCGACGCCACGGTGGTTTCCTACGGTTCCACGCTGCGGGTAATCATGGAGGCTGCCACTGAACTTGAAACCCTGGGCTTGTCCATTGAAGTTATTGATATTCAGACCCTCCTTCCCTTTGACTTGCACGGAGCCTGTGCGGCCTCACTAAAGCGCACCAACCGCCTGCTCGTGGTTGATGAAGATGTTCCGGGTGGAGCCTCTGCCTACATTATGCAGCAAATACTTGAGGTTCAGGGCGGATTCAGCCATCTGGATGCCTCTCCCCGAAGCCTGACCGCAAAGGCCCACCGGCCCGCCTATGGTTCAGACGGTGACTACTTCTCTAAACCCAGTGCGGAAGACATCGTAGAGTCCGTTATCGCTCTGGCGGCGGAGTAGTTTTCTGCAAAAAAAAGTTTAGAAAAAGGGCAAGGACACTTATCGCACCGCTACAACCAACTACCCTTGCTGCATTTCTGCCCTGGGGGATTTGTCGGGAGCTGGTCGCAAGGCCTTGCCCCAGTGCAAATATACACAGGGTTTGCACGACCTTTGTTCCCTATGCGTTTAAAACGAATTTTTACCGGCCTTGTCCTTTCGGCTTCCATTACGGGTCTTCAGGCCCAAGACTTTAGCCAGGCTGTCGTGCAGCGAGGCCCCATCAACGAGCTTCAGTACGACTCCGTAGCCGTTTGGATCAAGAACACCGGAATTCGCAGCCTCAACCTCACAGGTATGTGGAGCTGTGCGCAGTGGGGCGATAGCCTACTCAGCCTGCGGGCCGAGCAAACGACCTTGGCGGTCTATGATTCCGCCCGTATTTGGTTGAGGTTTAGGCCCGAGCACAATGTTTACTACCGCTTCCCTGTTGTGGTGGCCACCGACGGTCCCGACGGATTTGTGGCCCTGCAGTTTGAGGCCCAGGGTCGTTGGAGTCAGGCTTACTACGCTACAACCGAGAACTTGAGCTGGGCGCCATTGAAGGCCGCCCTGACCGCTCGCCTCAACCAAAACACAACCAACCTCGGCTACACCGCCGCGCGAGACCAGATGTATGCCAACCTCGATAATGTTGCGGGTCAGGTAACCTGCATCTACACGGGCCGCGTTGCTTCGTTCAACACCCGAGCGGGCGCCACTGCCAACAACTTTAACTGCGAGCACACCTTCCCCCAGAGCATGTTTGGCTCGGCCCAGCCCATGCAGTCAGACATCCATCATTTGTTTTCTTGCGACGAGGCGGCGAATACCCAGCGCAGCAATTATCCCTTCGGTATGATTACCGGGACGCCAGCCTGGTCGGTAGGGGGCAGCAAGCGTTTGAGCGGACTCTTTGAGCCCCGAGATGCCCACAAGGGCGACGCGGCAAGGGCTATGATGTACTTCGTGACCCGCTACGGGGACTACAGTAATTTTTATGCGCAGCAGTCCGCGGTATTAGAAGGTTGGCACCAGCAGTTCCCTCCCGACAGCAACGATCGCTCGCGAAATCAGGGAATTGCCGCGCTGCAAAACACCCGCAATCCCTACGTGGACTACCCCCAAATTATGGAACGGCTTCTGAGCCTTAGCGGGAGTCCGCAACCCAATTTGGCAGCCATACACTGGGCCAGCGAAGACAGCATTCAGCTCGAACTATGGAATTGGGCAGTAGGGCCCATGCTACGCCGCAGGCTCGTGGTTACCAACCCTGGGAGTGCAGACTTGATTCTTAGCTCGGCGACCTTGACCGCTCCCAACATGAATCTTCTTTCGGGCGGAGCCGCCGACACGCTAAGGCCCGGCGAACTACACGTCTATGAGCTTGAGTACCCTGCTTCGGTTTTGCATGACGGCGGAAGCCTCAGCTACAGCACCAATCTTGGTGGCACAGTGACCCACTACTTTGGCAGCACTCCCTACATTAGTACCTCGGAGCTTGCCCAAACGGAGTCTGTGCGGGCCTTTCGAGACGGGCGAAACCTCAGAGTGGAAGGGCTTCCTGAAGGAGCCCATGCGGAGTGGGTGGATTCCGACGGAAAAATTCGATGGACAACCGCACGAGCTAGCAGCCTCGAAGAGGTTCGTGCCCCAGGCTCTGGAACGGGTATTTTGCGCTGGACCCTCAACGGCCGGCGCGGTGTGCTTAAGTTTGCTTACTAAAAATAAATAATCCCTAGCGTCATGGACTCTACTACAAAACGCATCGCAATTAACTACGGCCTCGTCGTTAGTGCCATTACCGTGGGCTACACGCTCGTCGCCTACATCCTTAACGAGGCTTGGCTCTCCAGCCAGGGTGGCGGAATCGCTATGCTGGTTGGCCTCCTTTTGGTTCCCTACTTCGGCGTACGCGACTTCAAGAAGTCCAACGAAGGCTACGGCACGTTCCGCGAGGTTTTCTCGGTGTACATGCTGCCGCTAATTCTTTCTACTGTGGTAGGTCTTGCGTTCAACTGGCTGCTGCACCACGTAATTGACCCAGATTTGGCGGCGCGTATGGGCGAGCGAGTGTACGAGCGATTTGCTGAAATGCCTGAAGACCAGCGCAAGGGTGTGATGGCCTTTATGGGCGCAACGAACGATGCGGAGTTCAAAGCGGAGTCTATTAAAATGACCACGGAACAAACATCTATTTTGGGCATGCTCAAATCCAGTGGGGTTGGAATCATCATGTACTCTGTAGTCGGACTCATCGTCGCAGCGATAACCAAGAAAAACCGACCAGAATTCCAGTGAGCCACCTCGACCTGAGCCTGGTCATTCCGCTTTTTAACGAAGAGGAGTCGCTGGCAGAGCTCCACGCATGGATAGACCGCGTCTGCCGTGCCCATGGGCTTCGCTACGAGGTTCTATTCATCAATGACGGTTCGACGGACGGTTCCTGGAAGGTAATTGAGGGCCTCGCGGCCCAGCATCCGCAGGTGCGCGGAATCCGCTTTAGGCGCAATCAAGGCAAGTCCGCTGCGCTCTACGTAGGCTTTCAGGCCGCCCAGGGCGAGGTAGTTATCACTATGGACGCCGACCTGCAGGACAGCCCCGACGAGATTCCCGATTTGCTGCGAATGATTCGAGAAGAGGGCTACGACCTCGTGAGCGGTTGGAAGATGAAACGCTACGACCCGCTGTCAAAGACCTTGCCCACCAAGTTGTTCAACTGGGCCGCTCGCAGGATGAGTGGAATAGCGCTAAACGACTTTAACTGCGGCCTTAAGGCCTACCGCCTTGAGGTAGCTCAGTCGGTTGAAGTTCAGGGCGAGATGCACCGCTACGTGCCGGTTTTGGCCAAAATGCAAGGATTTTCGCGCATAGGAGAGAAGGTAGTGGAGCACCGCGCACGGCCCTATGGGGTCACCAAGTTTGGCCTTAATCGCTTCACAAACGGACTTTTAGACCTTGTAACCCTGAGCATGGTATCGCGCTTTAGGCGTCGCCCAATGCACTTTTTTGGAGCCTGGGGTTTGGCAATGTTTTTCTTTAGCGGAATGTCGCTCACCGTTTTGGGTGTAGTTAAACTCATGCGACTTTGGAGCGGAGAGCGTCCCGGATTGATTACCGACGACCCCTGGTTTTTCATTTTCTTGACGGCTATGATTCTCGGAACCCAGCTCTTTGTGACGGGTCTTTTGGCAGAATTGGTCGTGCGAAGCGGAAGCCGCCGCGCAGAGTATGCTGTCGCCGAAGAACTGAACCGCCCCGATGCCGACCGCCCCGCGCGCTGAGTTGCTCGAGGGCCTAGAGCAGTCGCATTATGGGCCCGCGCGCAGCGTGGAGCCTGAGTTTTCCCTGATTTCCCCGACGTTCAAGCGCCCCGACGAGGTGCGAGAGTTCATTGCCAGCGCCGCCCAGCTTGCGGGCCCTAGAGGCCGTTTTGAGGTCATATTAGCCGACGGAACTCCCGACGACAGCCTTCGCTCCGAGATTCAGGCGGCGGCCGAGGCCGCAGGCCTCGGCGTGACGGTCCTGTACCGTACTGGGCTCCCCGTGAGCGACGCACGCAACGCCGCCGCCGCCGCGGCGCGGGCCCCCTGGCTCATCTTCCTGGACTCGGACTGCCTGCTGCCCCAGGGCTACCTTGACTCGGTAGGTCAAGGCCTGGCCCGCGACGCGTGGGACGCCTTCGGCGGCCCGGATGCCGCCCCGCCCGACTTCAGTTCGCTACAGAAGGCCATAAGCTTCGCCATGACGTCGGTACTTACTACGGGCGGCATCCGCGGCGGCTCTTCGGTTTCCACGGCGACCTACTACCCCCGGGGATTCAACATGGGAATGCGCGCCGAAGCCTTCTGGGCCGTCGGAGGCTACGACATCGACTTCAAATGCGGCGAAGACGTCGAACTCAGCATTCGGGTGCGTGAGGCAGGCTTCCGCGTGGGCCTCATTCCCGAAGCCGTCGTGTGGCACAAGCGCCGCGCTACCCTGGGACAGTTTTACCGGCAGGTGCGCCGATTTGGTTCCGCACGAATTGCGCTGGCGCAGCGCCACAAAGGCCAAATGAAGCTGACCCATGCTTTTCCGTTCGCCTTCATGCTCGCCTGGAGTTTGGCCCTTGGGCTGCACCTCACCGGTCTTTGGACTTGGCCCGTTCACCTTTTTCACGGCTACTTTATCGCAGTATTGGTGCTTAGCACCGCCCAAAACCGCTCCCTCGAAGTCGGATTGCGCAGCGTCGCCGCCACAGCCGTAATGTTTGCTGGCTACGCCGTGGGCTTTGGGTCGGCGCTGCTGGGGAGACCCTTTCGGTAACTAGAAACTCTTAATTGGCAATTAGCTACTAGCAGCTAGCAACCCTTCTATCGCCAAGCGATAACCCATCCAGCCGAGGCCGCTGACGGTTCCGCGGGTGTAGGGGGCAAGGAGGGAAGCGCGGCGAAACGATTCGCGGGCGTAGGTGTGGCTGAGGTGCACCTCGATGATGGGGCTGGTCAAGTTAGCGACGGCGTCGCGCAGGGCGATCGAGGTGTGGGTGAAGGCCCCCGGATTAATTAAAAACACACTTTCTGAACCGTCATGCTGGGCCAGGTAGGCGCAGAGGGCGCCCTCGTCGTCGGACTGGAACGAGCGAAGCTCGGTTCCGCCAAAGTGTACGTCGAGCCAGGTTTGCAGAACGGGGATTTGGTCCTCGAGCCGCAGGCTGCCGTAGATTTCGGGCTGGCGGGTTCCGAGTTGACCCAAGTTGATTCCGTGAACAATATGTACCACCATGGTACTAAGGTACGAAGTGCTTTTGGGCAATGCCACTATTGAAATAGGGGAGTCCCTACCTTCGTTGGCATGAAATGGGACCTTGCCCTAAGGCAGTTTGATGGTTACCTGAGGATGGAGCGGGGCATGAGTTCCAATACCGTAAAGGCCTATTGCCACGATTTAGAGGCGCTTGGCGCTTGGGCTATCGAGCATGAACGAAGCCCTGCAAGCATCAGCGTTGAGGAGTTGCGTCAAGCCATTCGGACCATGGCCGAAGCGGGACTTGGCGCACGAACTCAGGCCCGGAGGCTTTCTGCCTGGCGTGTTTTCTTTGGTTTTATTCGCGAGGAGGGCCTTCGGGACGACCAGCCTGCACTCTCTGTGGATCTCCCGTCGCTCCCGAAAACACTCCCGGTATACCTCAGTGAAGAAGAGGTGAAAAATCTTTTTGAAGCCGTGGATCGCTCTCATCCCAACGCAGAGCGGGACCTGGCCATCCTTGAGGTCTTTTATGGATGCGGCCTTCGGGTTTCTGAGCTTATTGAGATGCGGATTCGCGATGTTTTTGCCGACGATGCCGTGGTGCGCGTAGTCGGAAAGGGCGATAAAGAGCGTGTGGTTCCGATTCACGAAACTGCAATACGGGCCATTGAGCGCTACCGCAGTTTAGAACGCGTGCACGTCGAACCCAAGCGAGGCTTTGAAGACCACTTGTTTTTGAACGTTCGCGGACGCAAAATCAGCAGGCAGTGGGTGTTTTTGCGGCTCAAGGAACTGGCCCAGCTCGCGGGAATTTCAAAGGTTATTGGTCCGCATACCCTGAGGCACACTTTTGCTACCCATTTGCTGCACCATGGCGTGGACTTGCGGTTTATTCAAGTAATGCTTGGCCACAGCAGCATAACCACTACCGAGGTATACGCCCACCTCGACGACCGTTTGCTGCGCGAAACCATGCTCAAGCACCATCCGCGCAACCTGCGCTAGGGCGAGCGGAAGAGGAGAATTTTACTCTATGGTGGAGGGCCTGCGAAGCAGTTGGTTCCAAAGGATGGAGCCCGAATAAACTCCGACTCGCGGCCAGCTTTTGGGTATTTTGCCCGGATTCAGTGCATAGAGGCTGAAGCGTCGGTAGAAGTCAAAGTGCGCCTGAACAATAGCCAGTGTATGCTTGGGCTGTCCCTGAATCAGGTAGCGAATTCCCGCTAGTCCGTCTACCAGCAGCCTAAAAGCCACAATGCGCATGGCGCTTGCGCTGGGTGCATTCCGCACCACCGTCAGCAGGCTGTTGCGCACGTTTAGGAATGTTTTGCGCGGACTTCCCACGGTCAAGGTTCCGCCGCCAACATGATAGACGAGCGACGAGCTACAGGCCTCAACGCCCCATCCGTGACGGTGCATGCGCCAACAGAGGTCGATTTCTTCCATGTGGGCAAAAAATTCACTATCCAGGCCGCCTACTTCCCAAAAGGCATCCATTCTGAGGGCCAAACAGGCTCCGCTTGCCCAGAAAACTGGCCGGTAGGCAGGCATGTCGTACTGTCCATGGTCTTCTTCACACTGGCCCAAGATTCGCCCATAGGCAAAGGGAATGCCCCATCGGTCCATGAGTCCGCCCATGGCACCGGCGTACTCGAATTCGGATTGTTTGCTGTAGTTGCGCAGCTTGGGCTGTATTGCCCCAAGTTTTGGGTTTTGGATAAAACGATCCGTCAAGGGCTCAAGCCAACCCATTTGGGGTTCGATGTCGGTATTCATGAGCACTGCGAGGTCGTAGTGTGACAGTTGCTTGAGGCCCTGCATGTAGCCCCCGGCGTAGCCAAGGTTTTGAGGCAGTGCAATGACTTGAACTTTTGGATGCTCTGAAGCCAGCCAGTTAAGAGTGTCTGGCTCGGTGGATCCGTTGTCAATAACTACAATATCCGCTCCTGGGCTGCGGGCCTCGACGGTAGGCAAAAACTTTTTTAGCCAATGCAGGCCGTTGAAGTTAAGCAGTACTACAGCCGTCCGCATTAGTTACCGCCCGACTGAAAAAACATGTTGTTGTAGATACGCGATCCAAATTTTTCGCCGTCGTTGGCCCCCGTCTGGTCGAGGTCGCCGACTCCATAGCTGCGCTTTTGCAGGGCTATTCGCCAGCGCGGATTTTGAATTTCGCCAATTGCCGAGGAGTGCACTAATTCGTAGTTGCCTCCCGCAAGGTCGAAGTTGCCAAAAATAAAAATCTTGTTGATTTGGTAGGGGGTATTGGCTACATCAAGGGTGTTGTATTGCCACATTTCATAGGGGTATGCGTCGCTTTCATAGGGACGGCGCTCGGCCAAGGTTGGGGGGCCGTACTGCAGGTAGATGCGACCTCGGTCGGTTGCGTAGCCGGGCATCGCTTTGCTGCTAAACCGCTTATTGACCTCATCAACCCTGCTCGAGTAGGCGGTCGCTTGCGTTAAGGCCTCTGTGGGGTAGCGTTTGGTCCAGAATTGCTGGCTGAACCTCCAGCGTAAACTGTCGGCTGCATCTTTTTGAGACAGGGACTCAATAGTAATGCGTTCGGTAAGGCTTGCAATAGGGTAGAGGGCACTCAGGGCTCGGCGCAAGTTCTCGCCCTCGCCGAGCAGCTCTACCCAGCGCGGATCAACCGAAAGGCGGGCATACTGGTTGGCTTCGCCGGGATTCCATCTAAAAAAGCTAATGCTTTGCTTCGGGTAGGCGTTAGGATCCATGTCTTGAACGGCAAGCGTCAATTCCAGGTTGTAGCGTCCAGACGGAACCTGACTCAGGTCGAGTCCGCCTTGAAGTGCATTCACGGCTTGGTCGGGTTCAATTTTAATACGCCCTCCTAAGTCTGCGCGAAGTTCTCCGCGTTCCTCGCTGCGCAGGGCATAGGTAAGTACGGATTTTTTGCCTTCGGGTATTCGGTAGGCTTCGGTGTAAAATCGCAGTACATCCTTCTCTGACGTGAAGACGTGGTCGCCCCAGTGCACCAAGGGAAGCACTTCCATGCCATAGCGGTTAAAGGGATTTTCAACGTTTTTGGCAGATCCAATATGCTCGGCAAGAAGAACTTGGGTTAGTTGAGTTTGATTGCCAGAATTCATTCGAACGCTTCCGCGCAGGGTGTCCCAGTGCTCGGGGTCTGGCCCAAGGGCAACAAAGAGCTGGTAGAGACCGGTGTCTCCAGCCAGCCTCAGTAGGCTTTGGTAGTTGAGCGTTGTGCTTCCCGAGTCTTGACGTTCTGGGGCAGTGATGGTGATTTTATCGACCGCCATGATTTTGCCGTCCTTTTGGATCCACGCGGCGATTTCGGTTTTTACTCCTGCCGGACTTTGAATATAGCAAAGTAGGTCGATGTAAGGGCCCGTGGTGGGGTGCCAAAGGGGCAGTACGTCTAGGTTAAAGGAAGCATTTTGTGCCTGAATGGTCTGGAATCCAAGGATTCCCGTCAGTGCTAGGGCTAGTTTTAAAATTGCTGTTTTTTGCACGACGTGAAGTTACGTATTTTTGCCCCGGAAGAATGGCAGAGTGGTCGATCGCGGCGGTCTTGAAAACCGTTGACTGTAACAGGTCCGGGGGTTCGAATCCCTCTTCTTCCGCCAGTTCAATCGAGCGACCGCGCCCCCAACTGGGGGCGCTTTTTTTTTAGGCCCCCTGCGAGCGAACTCGTTCAAGGGAGCCGGGGGGCCTAAAAAAGAAGGCGGCGCGCTACGGCGCGCCGCGGTCGCTCGATTGAACTGAAGCACCCCACCCGGGGAACGCGCCCAGGCGCCTTCGGCGCCGGGCGAAATCCCTCTTTATCCGCCCAAAGCCACCTGCCCTTTGAGGTAGGCCTGCCACACTCCCTTCACATACTGGCCGCCGGCATAGAGTAGGGTAAAGGCGTTGGGGCGTATCGTTAGTACGGGCTGCATCAGGAGCCTTGAGGCAAAATCGTCCCACTGCGCAATGAAGCGCAACTCCGTCGCCCGATTCATCGACCATTCCAAGCCGCTTCGGTAAATGAATCCACGGTAAATCAGTGCGCTGCCGTCGAGCTCCTGCATTTGGGAGTGCACGATCATGTGGTTCCAGCGCAGCTGACCGCCCACCTGAATTTGGAAGTCCAGCGAAACGTTGGCCTCGCGACCGGCGCGCAGCTCCGTTTCGTTGTAGGCAATGCTCTGGCCGGTATTGTATTCTATCCCCGCGTTAAACGTTTGGCTGGGCCGCCAATTTAAATTGGTCCCGAAGGTCCGCAGATTACGGAACCGCACATCCTTGAACACCTCGTCAAAGCGGTAGCGGTGAAAGAAGCTGCTCCGCAGGTTGCCGCCCCACTGAATCCAGCCCCAGGCAAGGTGGTGGTTTTGGCGCAGATCGCCATCAAAATACCTGAATTGCGTCGCCTCCTGATACAGCCCCCAGGTTTTAACGTATTTTTTGTTGGGGAAGCCGTTGTAGCTGGCGCCCAACTCGTAGCGCATCCAGTCGTTTTGAGGCTCAAAACCCATCTCGGCCCTAAAGGTGGGGCTTTGCCCCATCACGTCGGCGCGGAGCGTCCAATGCTTGGACTGGCGCACGAGGCCGCCAAACATAGCGACGCCCTGGTAGCGCTCACCGTCGAGGACTGCGGTGCGCCCTTTGAAGTTCTCGCCCCCTGAAATCCACGATGCGTTGGGTTCGCGGGTGTCGCTAAAGGCAACCTCGGCCTTGAATCGTAGGGCATCGCTAAGGCGCAGGTTCACGTCCGCGGCAACCAAGGAACCGCTGCCGCCGTCATAGTAGCTTCGTTGGGTACCGAGCAAGCCGATGCCCGACGCGTAGGGTAGGCGGCGCTGAATGCGTGCGATGGTCGACCAGTTGGCACCAGAGGTTCCGTAGGCAGAAAAGTTTCGCCCCGGAACCAAGTAGGGCGAGGCCGCGTCATAGCCTGTTAGCACGTAGCTGCGGTACTTCTGCCCCTGATTGGTGAATTTAGTCAGCCCTAAGGGGTTGGCAATGCTGCGCGTGTAGACGTAGTTCTGGCGCGTAGCGAACTGGTCGCTGCCTTCGATGAAGAAGGGTCGGCGCTCCGGGTAGAAGAGCGCAAACGAGGAGTTTACGGCCACCTGGGCCACATCGGCCTCGACATTGCTAAAGTCAGGGTTCAGAGCGACTTCGACCGACGAGGCCGCGTCGAGTCCGATGAACGCGGAACCGCCCACCTTAGCGCCAGGCTGCACTGTCGACCCCGGCTCACCCAGGGCGCTTGTGAATGCATAGGGGATAACTTGGCGGCGCAGCTTGGGCTTGATTCCGTCCAAAATGAGAACGTGAGCAAATTGGCAGTCGGCGCAAACAATTTCGCGGTACTGGGGATTGGCCTGGGTGTTAACCTGCACGCCTTTGGAATAGGTCTGTCGAAAGAAGGTGAACTTCCAGCGTTGCCGGGTACTGCTGCCAAACTGAAGGGAGTTGAATGGAATTCTAAGCTCCACGGTGTATTCTCCCTCGCTGCGGGCACCTTGGGCTATGAATTCCACGTCGTAGGAAAGGTCCATCTCGTTATCCATCTGGTTCGCGGGGTCGTTCTTGCGCACGTCGAGCTGAACGCCGTAGGCGTTGGACCCCAAAAAAACCATATTTCGCGTGTCGCTGTAGACGTCGAGGGCGATTCCGACAAAGTCGTCTTCCCAGGCGGCGTCGCGGCGGTTGAGGTTGGCCCTAAAGTCGCTGGGGTCGTACTGGCAGCGAAAGGCTACGTACAGGGCCTGATCGTCCTTAAAAATATAGCCCTCAGTGGCCAGTGGAGCCGGACTGTTGTAGCCTGGACTGATCTCCCAGCTCAAAGGCAGGCTTAAGGCACCATCCCATTCGCCGGCTTCCATGGCACCGTCCACATTAACCCGTTCTGGCTTGGTCGGTACTTCGTGTTCGGTGACCGCGATGGTCTGCCCATAGCTGGCCGTGCATGCCGAGAGAAAAAGAAAAAGGCCCAGTTTGCGCATGAAGCCGCAAAACTAGGCCTTTCGGCGTTAGGGCCTTAACCCGGTCGCGCTAGCGCTTTAAAAGTCGCAGCGCAAGTAGAACACGGGGAAGAGTCCGAGCTGGTACTCTTCGCGCACGCCCTCGTCGATGTCGGGAGTTGCCAGGTCGTCCTTGCCCGGAATGTAGGTTAGCGTCAAAATGTTTTGGGCGCCCGTAAGGTTGGAGATGTCGAGGCCAAATTCCCAGGCGAGGTTGGGGTAGTTCCACTTATAACCCAGCTTGAGGTCAAGGCGTTGGTAGGCCCTGTTTTGAACCGTGTTAAAACCTTCATTTTCAAAAATGATTTCACCAGCCCGAAGCGTTGCGTCTTGATCCACCTTGCTGCCGAACCATCGTCCGCCCACGGTAGTGTACTTACCGCCAAGAATGAATCGGTTGTTTGCTCCAATCTTAAATTCTTTGGCAAACAGAAGGTTGGCTGCGTAGCGTCCGTTGAAAATGGTGTTGCGCCAAACCTGGTCCGAGCCCTTGTATTTCGCATCAAACAGCGAGCCTGTCGCCAAGAAATAGAACCCGCTAGCAAAAAAACGCTCTGCGGTGAATTCCACACCGTAGTTGCGGCCCACGCCAGTATTTTGAAGCGTATCGGGCCAAATCCGCCCAAAACCGCTGCCGGCGTTGACCATGCTGAAGGCGCTCGAGCGCACCTCCACCGGAATGCCATAGAGGTGCTGGTAGTAGGCTTCGATTTTAGTCCGCACGGGCAAGCCCTTGTAGGTGCGTTCCCAGCCGCCGGCAACCTGCCCCGACTTCATCAGACCAATTCGGTCGGTATTGTGTTCGAGGGGGTCAAATCCCTGCGTGGTCATGGCATAATAGTACAGGTAGGGAGCTTGGCCTTGGGCATGAAGGCCACTGCCAATAAAGAACCGGTCGTTGGAATTGGCTTGGTAGCTCAGACCCACCCTAGGCTCAAACGGCATAAAGGATCGGTCGTTCACCCCGAGGTAGAGGGACGTCAAGCCCGCCGTGAAGGTGGTTTTCTCATTGAGGCGGTTTTTATAGCTCAAGTAGGGCTGAATAACGGGCCAGGTCGTTTGGGTGTTCCATTGCTTACGCCATGGAGGCAGTACGCCCGTCACACCGTCAAACTGCCGCACGGAATCTTGGTAGTCCATCATGTAGAGGTCTATGTTGATTCCGGCCTGCAAGGTGCTGCGTCGGCTGAGCTTTTTGCTGTACGATACAAATCCGTGAAGCTTGTTTTCTCTAAAGGTGTAGTTTAGCATGGTGTCGTTTGCGGTAACGAGCCAGCCGAAGTTGTTGCTGTCAATCTGACCAATTTCGCGCTGAAGCTTGGTGTTTACCGCACGGATTACGGCCGTAGAAAACGCCATGCCTGCCTTAAAATAACTGGTCTTATTGATCGGTTTGCTGTAGTTGATGCCAGAAACAAACATGTCGCTGCCAAAGTACTGGTCGCGGTCGGTGGCTCCGTAGCTTTCAAAGCCAGAGGTGTCGGTTTGGTTGCTGATTAAAATATCGATATCACTCACCCCAAACATGCCCCAAACGGCGACTTTACCCCCATTTTTTTGCGGAAAAGTCAGTCGAAAGGCTCCGTCTTGGTAGCGCGGAATCGCATTGGTTCCGAGGTTGATGTTGAGCGACTGAAATAGGCTTAGCGTAGAATAACGGTACACGGCCAAGAAGCTTGGTGCCCTGACTCCTTTGCCCAGTGGACCCTCGACCATGAGTTCGGTTCCGAGCAGGCCGAGCTGCGCACTCCCTTCAAATTTTTGGTTGTTGCCGTCGCGCATTTGCAGGTCGAAGACACCCGCAATGGCGTTGCCGTACTCTGCGGGCCATGCTCCAGTGAAGAAGTCGGAGTTCGCAAGGAATTTGTTGTTTAAAATGGTTACGGGGCCTCCGCCAGTGCCCGGAATGCTGAAGTGGTTGGGGTTCGGAATGTTGATGCCCTCCATGCGGTAGAGCACGCCCGCTGGAGTGTTGCCGCGCACCACAAGGTCGTTGCGCTGGTCGTCGGAGCCCTGTACGCCCGCAAAGTTGGTCGCCATACGCGCAGGTTCGCCGCGGCTGCCCGCGTAGAGGTTGGTTTCTTCGACGCTGAACTGGCGCGCGCTCACCGAAGCCATCTCATTTTTAGCTTGGCCCGCAGCGGTGGCGGTCACGCTGACTTCGTCGAGGTTTAGGGCGGACTCAAGTAAACTAAACTGAAGCACGGCCTCTTTGGCTGAGTTTAATTCAACCGCTTGGCTTTTGGCCTCGTAGCCAAAAAGACTGGCCTCAACCGTTTGCCGACCAATGGGCACTTCGGCAAAATAAAACTGACCGTTGGCATCGGTGGTAGCAGTCTTGCCGGCAATGCGCACCCCGCTGCCGGGCAAAGGAAACTTGCTGACGGCGTCAATCACGGTTCCGCGCACAGTTTGTGTTAGGACTTGACCGGTCATTTGCAGGCAAAGCATGGCGGTGCTGGCGATTAAAAGAAGCTTTTTAGGGAACATGGTGCAGCGAGTTAGTGATTTTGTGCCCTCAAACATAGGCATTAGCGTTTAGGTCTCATCTTTGTGGCAAAGTTTTTTTGCACCATGCCTATTAACACTGTGAAATTCGTTCAGGCCCTAGTTTTAGTGGTTCTGTTTTGTCTGCCTATGGCGGCTCAGCGCACCTTCACGGCCAGTGGATTTGTGCGCGATGCAGCAACGGGTGAGGTTTTAATTAGTGCCTATGTCTATGACGCGGCATCGGGCCGTTCTGCCCAGACCAATGCCTATGGATTCTACAGCCTTCAGGTCCAAGGAGATTCCGCTAAAATTCAAGCGAGCTACCCCACCTATGCTCCTTTGCTGCGGAGCATTCGCAACGCATCGAGCGGAGTGCGGTCTGACTTTGATCTGCAGTCCCTCGACGTCACGTTGAACGAGGTAGAGGTGAGTGCCAACCGCCCAATTCAAGAAGAGGTACAAATGAGCACCGTTTCGCTTAGCATGAAAACGATAAAAAACCTACCAGTCCTGTTGGGCGAAACCGACATTCTCAAGATCATTCAGTTAATGCCCGGCGTGCAGAGTGGGACCGAGGGCACTTCAGGTTTTTATGTGCGCGGGGGCGGACCCGACCAGAACTTGATGCTTATCGACGGGGTGCCCGTGTACAACGTCAACCACCTCTTTGGTTTTTTTAGCGTGTTTAATTCCGATGCCATTAACTCCGTTGACTTAATTAAGGGCGGATTTCCCGCGAACTTCGGCGGTCGTCTGTCCAGCGTGCTCGACGTGCGCATGAAGGAGGGGAACCGCAAAGAATGGAAGGCAACCGGTGCCCTAGGATTGATTTCAAGCCGGCTGACCGTGGAGGGTCCGCTATGGAAGGATAAGACCTCGGTGCTTCTGAGCGCTCGCCGCACCTACCTCGACGTGCTGGCCCAGCCGATTATTGCCGCCCAGAATCCAAGTACCCGAGGCGGATACTACTTCTACGACCTCAATGGCAAAATCAACCATCAGATCAACCGCAACCATCAGGTTTATTTGAGTTATTATCAAGGCCTTGACGAGGCCTATGCCCGCACCAGCGACGAGTACGAATTCAATGGAACACGGTTTACCAATTCGATCGACAATTCCCTTAATTGGGGCAATAACATTGCAACGGCGCGATGGTCGTGGGTGATTAGTCCTAAGTTATTTTCTAATGCAACGGCGACCTACAGCCGCTACCGGTTTGTCACCGACATAAAGGGCGAAGACCGCGAAGAGGCTATGGGCAACACCTACGTCAATCGGTACGGAATATCCTACCTAAGTTCTATTGAAGACGTTGGCGGACGCTGGGATTTTGAATACAAGTACGCCGCAAACACCTCATTTAAGTGGGGTGCCAGCCACACGCGGCACGCCTTTGAGCCCGGCGTGAGTAGCTTGAAGTTTAGCGACGGCGGAGTGTCCTTGGACACTTCCTTTGGTTCCATTCGCCAAAATGCCCTCGACAACGTACTCTATGGTTTGGTCGATGCGACCCTTAGCGATCGACTGCGGGTAAACATCGGCATTCACGCCAATCATTTTGCGGTCGGAACCAAGAACTACTTAAGTGTTCAGCCTCGGTTTTCTGCTCGCTATTTAGTGAGCGAGAAGGGTTCTTTAAAATGGAGTTACGTGCAGATGGCCCAGTTCATGCACCTTTTGGCGAACCAAACCATTGGTCTACCTACCGACCTATGGGTTCCGGCTACCGAAAACATTCGTCCGCAAGAGTCTTGGCAGACAGCCGCGGGTTATGCCCATAATTTCGGGAAGGGTTGGGAGCTGAGCGTAGAGGCCTACTACAAAGACATGCAGAATCTGATTGAGTACAAAGAGGGGGCAACCTTTTTCTTGGGATTCAGCGACTGGCAAACCAAGGTTACCACCGGTCGTGGATGGGCCTATGGCGCAGAGTTTCTTCTTGAGAAAAAGACGGGAAGTACCACCGGTTGGGTTGGCTACACGCTTGCAAAGACCACCCGTCAGTTTGCAGAGTTGAATTTTGGCAATCCTTTTCCCTATACCTATGACCGGCGTCACGACATGAGTGTGGTCCTGAATCATGCATTCAATGATCGAGTTTCGCTTGGGGCGGTATTTGTCTACGGTACAGGCCGCGCGGTAACGCTTGCCACGCGCAAGCTTTTTGCTCGTCCTCAAGACGCTTTTGACGGTTCTTGGCTTCAGACCGTGGAGTCGATCGACGGCAGAAATGGCTTTCGCGAGCCGGCCTACCATAGAGCAGACTTTTCGCTGACCATTAAGAGTCCGAGTCGCTGGGGTGAAGGCGCATGGCAGTTTGGTGTGTACAACGCCTACAACCGCATTAATATTTTTTATATGGACTTTGGTTACGACGACAACAACCGCAGGGTGCTCAAGGGCTACGGCCTGTTCCCTCTGATTCCATCGGTCTCTTACTCTTTTGAATTTTAGATTATGAAGAAGTTTGCCGCTGCCTGTTCATTGCTTGTTTTTTGGACCTCTTGCGAGCGTATTATTCCCTTTGACCCCGAGGATTCCGATCCTGTTTTGGTGCTTTACGCAGACTTGAATCCGAATCTAAGTCTAAGGGCACACCTTAGCCGCAGTGTGGGAATTCTCGATCAGGGAGATCCCCAGCGCATCAGTGATGCCGTCGTTTGGATAGAGGACTCTGCAGGGCTTGCATTAGATACCCTGACTCCAGACCCATTTGAAGATGGCTACTACCGCTCGCCCCTCAAGCCTTCTGCCGGGCAGGGCTATACCGTCAAGGCCTCATGGGCTGAACTGCCGGTCGTGAGTGGCTTTGCCCGCCCAATGGCCCTGTCGGGAGACTTCCGCATGGACTCCATTGGCTTTAGTCCGGGCAACGGAATGTTTGTAACACCCCACTTGATTTACCGCGTGGGAATCGACGACGACGGGGTTCCGGGATTTTATCGTCTGGAATTTTATGAAGACCAGAACGATACGGCATTTGGGCAGCAAGTTATTTTTGCCGGCACCGACGACCCCTTGGTTAGCCAACCCGTTTTTGGGGGCAACTTTGGTGGCGACATTAGTTTTGACAATGCCCTCTTTTTGGGTCAAAAGCGCGATCTGGTCGTACGGGTTTACAAGTGGTCCCTTACGTCGCCCACCAAGATGAAGATTTACAAGGTTGACGAGGCCTCTGCGAGGTACCGGCGCTCTTTTGAAAATGCGCAGAACAGCGGTGGACCATTCACCCAACCCGTCCCCATTTACAGCAACGTGCAGGGCGGGTTCGGCCTGGTTGGTGGCGAAGGCCACCTATGGATTCGTCCCTAGCAAGGAGGTACTGCGCAAGCATGCCATAGGGTTTTTTCCCGCAGGCAGTTTAGCCAATTAAATTCTTAAACCAGGCGATTATTCCCTGACCAGCGCTTGGCTCTACATGGGTAAGCTCTTTAGAGCCCTGCGTCTTCAGCGTACTGGGGCAGACGTAGGCTCCGGTTTCAAGTCCGGGAGTATCCTTGATTGCAGCAAAGCCTCCAACCACGTCAACAAGGTCGTGAATGCCTCGACTCTTGAGTACCGAGGCATAAATCATGGAGCGGTAGCCGCCTGCACAGTGAATGTGCATGGTTTGCCCAAGGGGAAGTTCGCTGAATTTAGCGTTGAGGTCGTCGAGAGCAATGTTCTTGGCTTGTGGAAGGTTTTGCGCAGTCCATTCTCCCTCTTTGCGGGCATCCACAATGCTGAGGTTGGGATTCGCTTCAAGCCGCTTGGCCAATTCTGATGCAGTAATGCGATGAACCTGATCCGTCTCCAAGGAATTCGCCATCCAAGCTTCCATGCCGCCTTCTAGATAACCCAGAACGCGGTCGTAGCCCACGCGGGAGAGGCGCGTGATGACTTCGTCTTCTCGGCCCTTCTCGCAAACCAGCATGATTGTTTGGTCGGTGGGAATCAGGGAACCAACCCATGGAGCAAACTGCCCGTCGATTCCTATGTTAATCGACCCGGGTATGTGGTTTGCCGCAAAAGCATCAGGGCTTCGAGTGTCGAGCACAAGAGCTCCCATCTCGCCCACCATAGCCTTGAATGCAATGCTGTCAAATGCTTTAGTGGCTAATGCCAGAACCTCTTCAGCGCCAAGAATTGTCTTTTTGTTCATCGCCACGTTCATCGGGAAGTAGGCGGGAGCATCGGCTAATCCGTCGGTTACTTCATCAATGAACTCCTTGCGGGTCATGTTGGCGCGCAAAGCATAGTTGGTTGCGAGCTGCTCCTCGAGGGTACCCACGGTCTCTTTGCTTAAGTTTTTTCCGCAAGCCGAACCTGCGCCATGCCCCGGGTAAATAGTAATGCTCGGGGGCAGGGTCATAATCTTGGCCCTCAGGGAATCAAAAAGGATTCCAGCGAGTTCTTCTTGGGTCATGCTCGCGGCTTTTTGAACCAAGTCCGGTCGCCCTACGTCGCCTAAAAACAAGGTGTCTCCGGTAAAGACGGCCACCTCTTCGCCGGCCTCGTTGCGGAGTAGGTAGCAGGTAGATTCCATGGTATGCCCCGGGGTATGCAAAACCTCAATGCTCGCAGTTCCAATCTTGAGGATCTCGCCGTCGTGGGCAATATGGGCCTCGAATTCTGGGTTGGCATTGGGGCCGAAGACTATGGGAGCGCCGGTGGCCTTAGACAGCGCAACGTGCCCTGAGACAAAGTCTGCATGAAAGTGGGTCTCAATAATGTACTTAATGCTAAGGCCCATGGACTCGGCTCGGTCCAAGTAGGGCCTTGTTTCTCTGAGGGGGTCTATAACGATTGCCTCTCCCTCACACGAAATGAAGTAGGCACCCTGGGCCAAACAACCGGTGTAAATCTGTTCTACGTTTAGGGCTGAGTTCAAAGCAGTCAAGGTATTAGGTTAAGAGTAAAAATTCGTTCTGTTAAAATAAGGACGCCCATGGCGAGTACAAACCAGCCGAAGGCTTTTTGCAGTTGACTGGAGGCAATGCGTTTCGACAAAGCCGCTCCAAAAATCATACCCACAATGGCAATGGACGTCACACTCAGCAAAAGAGTCCAGTTGGCGTCTAAGTGGTCGAGGTCTCCGGTAAATCCGATAAGCGACTTAAATGCAATTATGGTAAGGGATGTTCCAATGGCAACCTTCATTTCTAGGCCCGCAACCAGCACCAGAGCTGGGACGATTAAAAATCCGCCGCCTGCACCCACAAGCCCGGTAAGCAAGCCAACTCCAAGGCCCTCAGCGAGAACCACGGCGATTTTTGCGACAGGGCTAAGGCCTTCTTTAACGGAATTTTGGGACTTTTTCTGGGGTCCCTTGATCATGCTTATCGAGGCCCAAACCATCAGAACGGCAAAGAGAAGCATAAGGGCAGTACCCTTTCCGAGGGCAAAAGTGTCGTTAGACCAGATGGGGTCTGGAATGGCGGGCATCAGAACGCTGCGGGTGAAGTAGACGGCCACAATAGAGGGAAGTCCGAACCAAAGAGCCGTTTTAAAGTCAATTTCGCCGGCCCGCGCCTTGGGTATGATGCTCGCAAGTGCCGTTACTCCAACGATGAAAAGGGAGTACGCGGTGGCTTCTACCGCACTCAGCCCAAAGAGGTAGACCAATACCGGCAGGGTTAGAACGGAACCCCCTCCGCCAAGGAGCCCGAGTGCCAATCCAATTAGTAGTGAGGCAAGGTAGGCGAGCAGAGTCATAGGAGTAAAGTTCGGGCTTTTTGTAGGTCTTGCAGAAACACAAACTATTAATTTTTGGCAGAACGTAGGTTAGGTCGTAATGGGTCATAGTATGTTAATTTTGAAGTTCTCTACACCAGCAGATTTTTAACACACCTATGCATTGATGCAGAATTCACCGCTTAACTCCGCAGTTCTAGTGCTAGCTTGGCCAGAGGTCACTGCTCGTGGTGAGGAGGGAATTATGAAATTCTTAAGGAGTATTGGTTTAATAAAAAATCTCAACCTGCTCGTGGGTCATGCTGCCATGATTGTTGCTAAGGATAATTCCTTGAATTACTACGACTTCGGTCGGTATATAAGCCCGCGTCGAATGGGTCGCATCCGCTCAGGAGAGACCGATCCGGGTCTTCTACTCAAGACTATTCCGCTTTGGTCAGCCTCGGGAGTCATAGAAAATGCCGACGAGATTTGCCGCGAATTGGAATCCAAATCAGACCTTACCCACGGCGAAGGCCTGATGCAAATGAGTATTTTCTATGCGGCAAATGCTGAATTAGTGGAGGCCAAAGCGAAGCAAATGCAGCACAGCGGGCTAATCGGGTATCACGGCCTAGACCCTGAGCAAACGAATTGTGCTCGGTTTGTGCAAACTGCCATTTTGGCTGGCGTTGGGCATGAGCCGCGGTACTACAAGCGCTTCAAGCGGCCAATTACCTACTTTGCTCCAACGCCATTCTTTAATGTGCTCGCTGCCGCCGGTGCGGACTTTGGCTATATTGAGTGGAGGAAGGGGCAAGGAGTGGCTAAAAAAGATCCGCTCCACCGCGCTTTTTGGGATATAACCTCTAAAATGTTTGCCTCGACCAGCCGGAGTAAGACGGCTGAGGTCAAGGATGATTCTGTAGTCGGCAATTTAATGGCACCGGTTCAGCGGCCTGCTTCGGTGCCCGACCACGCCCATTATTTGGGCGGAATTGGAGAGGGCGCATGGTACACGCTTGCCCCTGCTTCGCAACAAATTTTAGAGTCTGATCGGTATTTTAGGAATGGTGCATTGGACTACCAAGCCCAGTACCGCAGCGAAGAAACCCTAGTAAGGCAGATTCAAGACGCAGAAGCGCGCTTGGTGCACGACAGCCATTATGCTTGGCTAACTATTGAACAAACTAATGGAATGAGGCACCGGGCTTACCGGACCAAGGAATGATTAACGATTGGATTTTATCGGGCTGCGACGAGCGCATAGCGCTACGCCCTGAAACAGACGCAAACCAGTACCACTTAAACCCTACCAAGTTTGAGGGCTTGCTGATGCGGGGTTCTTGCACCTGCGGCACGCTCACGCCAGACGGATTTAAAACGGCGCAAAGGTTTGAACAAGAATACCGCACAAGCGACGACCGTCGCTGGATTCAGGAGCAAACAGCCCGATTGACTTCGCTTTTTGAAGGCGAATCAAGCACTGACTTCGATTTGTACTATGGACCTTCGGGCAGCGACATGATGTACTGGCCTTTGCTGATGCAATCCATGCTTCACCCGGGTAAAACGATTACCAACATTGTGAGTTGCCCTGAAGAGTTGGGTTCTGGGTCCATTTTGGCAGCCCAGGGCAAGTTCTATGCGAGCACTAACCAATTTGGGGCAAAGGTTCCCAAGGGCGATTTGGTCGAGGATTCGCTTCGCATCGAGGTTTGTTTTTTGCCGGCTCGCGAAGAGAGCGGACATATTTCTGACCGCAAGCAAGCCATTCGCGACGTTATCGCCCAACGACCGGGGCAGCCCATCATCGGCAACCTCGTTTTTGGATCAAAGTCTGGAATCAAGGACGATTTAGACATTATCGATGAGTTTAAAGAGGGGGTGATGTGGGTTGTGGATCTCTGCCAGTTCCGCAATCATGTTGGATTAGTCCAAGCACTGCTGGCCAAGGGGGTACTTCTTATGGTCACCGGCTCTAAGTTTTTTCAGGCTCCGCCATTTTGCGGAGCATTGCTGGTGCCCAAGTTGTGGACCAGGATGCTCAAAGACAGGCCAGCCGACCACTTAAGCGCATACGGCAAGTTGTTTGCCGGAGCTGATGCTCCGGACGGCTTGCCCCAGCTTCAAAAAATTTGGCCCGAGTTTGCAAACATTGGTCTTCGATTGCGCTGGGAGATTGCCCTCGACGAGATGGAGGCTTTTTTGCGCTTCAGCCCAGATGAAACTGACGCACTTATTAGACGATGGAATCGGGTTGTGATTGGACGTTTGGCCCTTAACGACCGATTTGGAATGATGCCCGACATGGAGCTTACCAACGACAGCATCATTTCGTTCACCGTATCTTCCGGAGGCCGGGAGTTGGGCTACGACGAGCTCAAATTGCTCTTTGATACCCTAGTCCTTAGCAAGTTTGACGGCTTTGTTGGTTTTGACCGGGTGTTTTTAGGGCAACCCGTTCGGTATGGATCACGTTCCTTCATTCGCCTTGCCCTTGGCTCGTATTCTATACGGAGGATGCTCGGGCCCAATGGATTTGACCCCTTTAACGACCTCAGGCTCGTCGATTTGATCGATGAGAAGGTAAGGGAGTTGTTTGACGCCAAATGATGCATCCACTTCACGAGGAGGCGCTTTGGGCGGCCAATCAAATCCGGAAGGGGCGAAACCCCGAGGATTCCGCCCTGCTGTTTGTCTCCTGGAACGCACTGGACGCCCAGCTGGATGCCCTTCAACTCGCCTGGGGCCACTCGAGAATTAACCATGCCGTTGCTATAAAATCCCAGCCACATCCATCGGTTCTTAGGCATATTGTTGGCCGTGGATTTGGGTTGGAGGCGGCCACCATCGAAGAAGTTTGGCTGGCTCGGGCCGCTGGATGCCCTTCGGAACGCATAGTTTTTGATTCTCCGGTCAAAAGAGTGCATGAGATTGCCGACTGTGCTCAGAATAATCCAGGCTTGCTGGTCAACGCCAACAGCATAGAAGAGCTCAAGCGTTTACTGCCCTTTGCTGGGGAATTGCGCATCGGGCTTCGCATCAATCCGATGGTTGAGACCGACGCTCCCTCGGTCTATCAGGTTAGCGGCGACGAATCAAAATTTGGCGAAGCCATTGCCAACCGAGAAGGCATTATTGAAGCCATTTTAGCCCATCCCATTGAAGCGCTTCACGTGCATTCCGGTTCTTCCATGAAGGATTTTGAGGGGGCCATACGCGCTATTGTTCGCATTTATCGCCTCGCAATCGAAGCCAATGCTGCCCTTGCGGACCAGGGAATAGAGCGACGTATTACCACCTTAGACCTCGGTGGAGGTCTTTTGCCCGAATTGCTCGAGCAAGGCAGGGCTCCCAAAATGGATGCTTATACCGCCCGCTTGAGGTCGGAACTCCCAGAGCTTTGGACGGACTTTGATCTCGTTACGGAGTTTGGTCAATGGACCCACTTTCACAACGGCTACGCCCTCAGCGACGTCGAGTATGTCTTGCAACGCGGCAGTCGTCAGGTGGCCTACCTGCATTTGGGTGCGGACTTCTTACTTCGCGACGCCTACGTACGTCCCCGCGGAATTACTTGGCTCCCGATGCGCTCTGGCCTGGCCTTACCCAGCGGTACGGTGCCAACCGACCTGGCGGGTCCGCTTTGCTTCGCAGGGGACTACCTTGAGAAGGGGCTTGACCTACCAGCGCTTCAAGAGGGAGACGAAATGCTTCTGCTCGGAACCGGTTCCAACGCTTACGCCCTATGGTCGCGCCATACCTCGCGCACCATACCAGCCATGTACGGAGTAGATTTCAAGCAGGGCAGGGTAGAGGAGCTCAGCCCTCGCTTCAATCCCTTTCTTTAAATCGTTGTTAAGGATTTTTAGTTTCTCTGTTTTTGCTTCTTGACGCAAACAAAAAAGGCCGCCCGGAGGGGCGGCCTTTTAATTTCTAAAGGAATCCGTCTTAGCGAACGATAACTCGAAGCACCGTTTGACCTTCGGTTCCACTGAGGCGTAGCATATAGACGGCCTTCGGGTAGTTGGTCAAATCCATGGCCACTTCATGCACATTGCTGCGCTTGTCCACGGGGATTGAAGCCACAACCTGTCCCATGAGGTTCATCACCTCAAGCTGACCCTCGAACTCGCTTGCACCGCTGATGCGCACCTGGAAGGTTCCGCTGTTAGGGTTAGGGAACACCATCATCTGCTGGTTCAGGATGTTTTCACCAAGCCCAATGTGCGAGGTTACCACGAATCCAAACACGTCAGTGGTATTGCAGGTGGAGTCAGTAACGGTCAAAGTCGCAGTAAAGACCCCAGCCGAAGCATAGGAGTGCGTCACCGTGTCTCCAGTCGCTGAGCCGCCATCGCCAAAGGTCCAAGAGAAGGTTTGTCCTGTAGATCCACCAGCATAGAACTCAAAGGTTCCGGTCGCGGCATTGACTTCGAGGAAGCTAGCCACCGCGTCTGCACTGGTTGAGTCAATATTCATGACCACCGGAGTACGCACATTGGAGCATGCCTGAGCCTCAGCCACGACCTTCATGTTTGGACGACTGAATCCATAGGTTGCAGAAGCAACCGTTCCTGGGGTACAGCCTCCGGCAGTGGTGTTATCCGTAAAGCCATCAATGGTACCAGTTCTTGTGAGCGTTTCGTATAAAACACTGGAGTTGGACGTGTACGACGAGTTGTCGTAGCAGACCTCGATTACTAGATTACTCACACCATCCCACAACACCGGGGTAGTGAAGTTGTGAAGGTTCCAGCCTGCTATGGCATTGTATAAGGTATTGGTATACACTGTGGCAAAGCCAGTGCTCGTAATGAACCCAGAAGTTGGGATCGTTGCGACATTACCCGCCTTGATGGTGAAGTTGCCCATTCCTTGAGCAGCAGCAGCGACCACATTAAACGATACCCCGCTGATGAGCGAAGGTGCATTGCTGCCTAGCAATGTCTGCAGTTCATCAGGGTAAATGATGTACTGCGCACGTCCGTCCATGTAGAAGGTCTTGTAGGGGGTAATGTTGGTTCCGGTACTAGTTAGGGTTCCCGTTCCGGTTACCAAGGTATCCAGCGACGAGGTATAGCCTAAGTAGTAGGTCGTTCCACTCACCGGTACCGACAGCGTGTCGTTGGTGCTCAGCTTAGTAGTGTCGGTGGGAGACGTGTACCAAGCGTAGCGCACACCGGGAATGTCTTGGGCAACGAGCAAACCGGTCGTGCTGTTGAAGCAGGTTGGATCAAGCGCCAAGGTCGCAGGAGCAAAGGGAGTTACACTGCGTGCCGAAGCGTAGGCAAGGGTATCGTTGTTAGTGACCTGATCGCCGGCTAGAACTACCCACCCGCGCACGCTGAAGCTTCCTCCTGCGTAGGTATTGAACGGACCCACCACGACGGTATCTGTGGCAAAGTTTGCAAGATTCTGGCTGGTCAGGTTGACCGTTTGAAGCTGCACTCCGCTTGGACCCGTAACCTCAACTGCCACAGAATAAGTAGTGACGGCAAGATTCCCTTTGTTTTTAACAATGACGTTAGAGAACGAAGTAGAATCGCCACAGCCTGAAATACCGTCGATGGACTCCAGCGTCATGTCGTTGTTAATGGGCGTGTATTCGTCGGCACCAATGTCAGGAGTGGTCGTTGAGCGAAGGTCTCCGTCAATGTCGGTTGTGAAGGCAGCAAGAGGCGTTCCAAGGTTGTTTGGTCCACCATTCACGACGTGCAAGTCAGTGGATGAGGCAAACACTACGGGCGCCTGCACGGAATTCACATTGAGTAATGGGAAGGCAGTTTTCCATGCACTCAGCGAGGTAAAGATAGCAGTCCCAAAGTAGCAGAGGTTCGTGCCGCCTGATTGGTACAAATTGTAGTTCAAAGTCAAAGAATCAACCGCTCCGCTTTGGTAGTACGCAAAGCTTCCAGCCTTGAAGATGTTGTTGCGGAGGTCTATGTTCTTAGCCGCCAAGGTCGCTGTCGTACTTGATAGCATGTAGAGGCCATAACTGGATCCTCCGAACGTGTTGTAGTGCATGTCTACGTGACGCGGGTAGGGAAGGTACACGGCATAGCTTCCTGTGGATCCAAACATGTTATTGGCGATAACGCTCTTTATGGCCGGTTTCGGAATATTATTATTATTAAGGTATCCAATGCTCAATCCATAGTAATAAGGATTCGGTACGTTGTTGCGTTGAATATTCACGTTACTCATGTAGTAGCCATAAATACCGTAGTTGAACGCATTGCGGAAGTCCTTGATCGTGTTATTGTGCATCGTTAAACCATTGATGTAGTAGAAGTAGGCACCGTAGTAATAGGACTTGAGAATCTGGTTATTAGAGATTTCAAAACCGGAACTGTAGCTTGTTGTGGTATTGCCGTTGAGGCGTATTCCATAGTATCCGCCCTTAATCACATTATTGGTAATGGTGATGCTGCTGGCATTGTTGCCGTAGCCAAAAGATGAAGCCAGGCTACTCGTCGATAAAATCCCACAAATGGTACTCAAGGTGCCGACGGTATCGGCTAGAATAGTGTTGTTGTGCAGGGTGATGAACTGTGCGTTGTCGGTCAAAACCACGCCCGACATCGTAGGAGCATTGATGCGTAGGTTTTGAATTTTCACGTACTTAGTTCCAATAAGAGTAACAGCCCCAGGTTGACCGCCCGCACCCTTGATTTCGGTATTGCCGTTTGAATTGCCTTGGAAGGTGACCACGTTGGTGGCACTGACTCCAGGAATTTGCGCCAGAGAGAGCCCGGTTGGGTGCACGTATCCCGCGAGGGTAAGGGAAACTGGGCCAGAAACTCCGCAGGTTTGGAGCGCGGTAACTGCCGACGCAAGGGTCAGGAAGTTATTTGCTCCTGTACCGTTGGAATCAACGGTATAGGCACCGCTCAAAGCGCTAAGGCATGGCGTAGTAAAGGTAAATGGACCAACCCACTGGCTTAGGCCTGCAGCGCAAGGTGTTTGCAGGTAAACCTGGTATTGCGTGCCTGGAGCCAGGCCAGTAAGGGTGTAGGGATTGGTTGTTGCGTTGACGGTACTGGCTCCGGAACCTCCAGAACCAATGGTAAAGCCTGAAGGACCCCATGCGATTTGTGCACCGCCTGTTACAGGGCTGCCGTTTAGGGTCCAACCAAGGGTAGCAGTGCTGCTTGTGGAACTGAAGGCTACGTTAGGTACCCTGCATGGAGTTTGAGTGGCCGATAGGGCGACATTGTCTAAGAACATATCGTAGTCTGTTGCGGAGTGGGTAACGCTCGAAGCAGTACTCTCTAGGTAGAAGGCTACCTTAACCAGACCCGTGTAGGCGCTAAGGTTGAGCGAGTAGCGTCCGCCCGTTGGGCTGATTCCGCTCATTCGGTGGTACTTAGCCAGCGCTTGGTTGCGGTTCCAGGTAGTTCCGTTGTTGGTCGAAACCATTACAAACAGGGTATCGTCATTGCCCATGACCCCGGCTGAGGTTCCACTGCCAAGAGTGTTGGCCATGTCCCATTCCAAGAAGGTGGTATGAGCCACGCTGCCTAGATCCAGAGAAGGAGTAATGGTCCAGCCCTGTGTGTTGTTGGATGCCAGCGGCATGTTGTTGCGGACTGCGCCCGTGGCCGTGGTTCCGGAATTTCGGTATCCGTCTTCTGTCCAGGCCGAGGTCGTAAGGCCTGCCGGTGTTGGATTCGCAGCCAGCGCATTGAACTCGGTCCATGACATAGGCTTCACAATGGCTCCTGTGGGGTCATAGCCTCCACTAAACGTTTCTAGCCAGCCTACTTGAGCGGGCGTAGTGAAGCTATAGGGTCCGACCCAAACAGAGGTCGAGCCGCTGCCACAGTTACCCGCGACATAGAGGTCGTAGGCCGTGTAGGAGCTCAAGGACGTGATGTTGGTCGTGGTGGTAGTTACGGTTGTACCCTGTCCGGTTCCGGGAGTGAATCCCTTTGGACCCCACTGCAGGTTTACGCTTGGCGAGAGACTGCTGAAGCTCAAGGATACCGAGGTCGCACGCACATTAGAAACCTGCACGTTATAAGGAGCTGGACAGCCTGAAGGCGTAAATTCTACAGCACCGATATCGGGGGTGGTATCGCGAGCCGCTTTGTTTAAATCCATAGGAACAACACTAAACACGTTCCTGCCGGCATTTTTATAGGCCCATGAATTTGGGGTAACATCGCCAGCAACCGCATTTAGGAATAGTGGGTTTGACGAAATGGAATTCGCATCCCGACCAGTCGCAGTGTTCCACGCTGCCAGGGTGCTGTAGGTCACCGAGGAACTCTGGCCTGCGGCCCAGTTGGCGGCTCCGCCTGCTCCAGAATATACCACCGCATTATTATTGGAATTGATGAGGTTGGTAGTAGAAGCATTGTAAATACCAAACTTGGTTCCGGTTCCCGGTGAGGAGATGCTTATAATGTTGTTGCGGAAGTTTACGCTCGACGTTGTAAGACCAATAGGCAAGGAGAAGTAGGTAGCGTAGCAGGTGCTGGTTCCGGTACTTGAAGAAGCCCCAAAGTCCAGGGTATTGTGATAAATATTAATGGTGTCGGCAGACAGCATGTACATTCCGTAGTATCCGCTCGTTCCATTGTTGATGTTGTAAACCGCATTGTTTGAAATAACCGCGGGTTTAGCCGCTGTACCGGTCAAGCTGCTTCCGTAGATAATGTAGCAAAAGAAGGTGGCCGTACCGCTGGAGCCTCCGGGGCTGTGGATGCGGTTGGCGTTAAACTTAAATCCGGGGTTGCGACCGTAGTTGTACATCGCGTAGAATGAAGAAACCGTGGCACGCGTAGCACGGTTGATGTTGTTGTATTCGATCAACAAGTCATCTTGACCGTAGGCGTAAATGCCGTAGATGTAGAAATCCGAAATCGTTGAATTCGTCAACTTGTTGTTCGTGGGGCGGGTGCCCATCGTAATGCCGGCTCCATTGAAGCACACGCCGTAGTATCCGCCCACTATTTGGCAGGAGTCAATGGTGAGGTTGGAAGCGGTATTGTTGTGGGATCCAGTGGGCGACGTTGCGCTCGTGGTCAACGTAACGCCAACGTAGTTCGTGCTCGTCAACGATTCGTTCGTTTTGATGACGCAGCGCTTGAACGTGTTGAAGTTAGCGTTATTGTTCAATCGAAGGGCCCAGCCGAACTCGGTAGTGGTTGTTCCCGTCGCGTGAATCACCAAGTCCTCGAAGCGCAGGTAGTCGGCGCCATTGAGGTAGAGTACGTGGCGGGAGTTGGTGCTGGCTGAGGTAAAGGATAGGGTATTGCCGTTGCCTTTCACCGTAATAGTGTTAGTCGCAGACATTCCGGGAATTTCTCCAATTTCAATTTGCTCAACAAAGGGAGCGGAGTTGGCCAAAACTTGAAACACTACAGGACCCGCTACTCCGCAAGCCGCAGCGGCAAAAGCTGAAGTAAAGGAGGCGTAGGTTCCGCCTGAGCCGATGGTATAGGTGCCGGCCGCAAGGTTGGGCAGGGTCGTGATTTGAACGGCAGTCGAGGGTGCGCTTGAAGAAGCCGAGACACAACTCACTACGCAGCGGTAGTACTTATCGCTGGTTTGCGAAGTGGTGAAGTACAAGTTAGTTGCTCCAGTAATTGCGGTCCATGGTCCAGTGGCCGTGGTCGAAGACTCCCATTGGTAGGTGAGGCCGCTGGCTAGGGTTTGTCCGCTGATGGAGAGGTTGAAGTTTTGGTTGGGGCAAACGCTGGTAGAGGATGCCGCTGAAGTGCCGCCTGAAACAGGGCTCACGCAGGCTGTGGCGGGAGTAATGCTCAACTGCATGTTTGGGCGATCAGTAACGGAGGCTGTTCCGGCAAATGCACATCCAGCAGAAGCGTCTGCATATTGATAGGTGTTGCTCGCAAAAGTGGTGGTGGACGACATTACTTGACCGTCAGAGGTATACGATATATTGTCAAAGCATATATCGATTAGCACGTTGTCGCTGCCGTTCCAAATAAAGGGGGTGGCAAAGGTGTGGGTATACCAGCCCGTGGTAGAAATCGTGACGGTTGTGGGGCCCATCACCGTGGTTGGGTTCGTTGGGCTCAAAAAGGAGGAACCAAGCGCAGTGGCCGAGGTGGCAGCTATTTTAATGGTAAAACCACTCATGGCTTGACCCGGGGTGGTGGTGACATTAAAGCCCACCGAGGTAATGGTACCTGGGCCGGTGCCTGCGGCAAGGAGCTCAGAAGCTAGAATTAAATACTGGCTGCGGCCGTCGTGCCAAAATGTTTTGTATGGGGTTACCGTAGACCCTGTTGTGGGGGTCGTGCCCGTGCCAATGGTATACACTTGGGCAGAAAGCTGCAGGGCAAAGGCCAAAAATGAGGTGGTGATGAGTAGCTTTCGTAGCATGGTATTCACTTTAAAAGTTTAAAAACAGGATTGCAAGATAGATTGATAACGTGACTTACGCAAAACGTTTAAAGCCGCTTCACGCACTTTAAAGACAAAATGTAAAGTGCCCGATCTGTTTAAGCGCTCCTGCGCTCAATAATCACGCTAACCTTTTGCTCAATGTCGGGATGCAGGCTGCGCGACACGGGGCAGGTGGAAGCGATTCGACGCAACCCTTCAATTTGCCGCTCAGTGGCATCGTGTGCGAGGGTAACCACTAATTCGACTTCAATGCAGGCAATACGCCGCGGGTCGCTGGCCATGTGCTTGACAGTGCTTGCTTCGGCGGAAGCAATGGCAAAATCCTTGGTCGCTGCATAAATTCCCATGGTGGTAATAATGCAGGTCGTCAGGCTCAGGGCACAGAGGTCGGTGGGGGAGAATGCAGAACCCTGACCCATGTTGTCGGTCGGGGCATCAGTCAAAATGCGCGTGCCTGATTGCTCGTGAAGGTTCTCGCAGCGCATGCTGCCCAAATAGGTACTTATAAACTTTGCCATAGGCCCTAAGCTACGAAGCGCTTTTTTGCGCGCAGGGCAACTTGCACCAAAATAATTAGGGCAGGAACCTCAATGAGCGGACCAATAACCCCGGCAAAGGCTTCGCCCGAACCAAGCCCAAAAGAGGCAATGGCCACGGCGATGGCCAATTCAAAATTGTTCCCTGCCGAAGTGAACGACAGGGCTGCCGTGGTTGGATAGTCCGCGCCTTGGCGTTTTGCAAGCCAAAATGTAAAGAAAAACATACCAAGAAAGTACAGCATTAGGGGTAGGGCAAGGCGAAGAACGTCCATGGGAAGGGCGATGACCTGATCGCCTTTGAGCGAAAACATTAGAACAATTGTGGCAAGCAGGGCAATCAGGGTGATCGGCGAGATGCGCGGGGCAAGGACCTCAGTAAACCACTTCTCGCCCCGCAAGCGGATGCTAAACCATCGCAAGGCCTGGCCGAGCGCAAAGGGAAGGCCCAGATAGAGAAGGACGCTTTGGGCCACAAGCATGGCGTCAATCGACAGGGACTGCTCGGCCATTCCGACCCAGGGAGGAACCACGTTGAGGAAAAAGGCAGCGTAGGCCGCATAAAAAAACATTTGAAACAGGCTGTTGAGCCCGACCAAGCCCGCCGCATAGTCGCGGTCTCCGCAGGCGAGGTCGTTCCAAACCACAACCATGGCGATGCAGCGGGCCAGTCCGATGAGAATGAGTCCGTTAAAGTAGGCCGGCTGGTCTCGTACAAAAATCCAAGCCAAGGCAAACATAAAAATCGGACCGACGACCCAATTAAGCAGCAGGGAGGTGGCAAGCAGTCGGGTGTTTTTGAAAACGCGCGGGAGCTGGCTCATATTCACCTTGGCCAAGGGAGGCATCATCATCGCAATCAGGCCGATGGCTAAGCCAGGGTGAATGTTGCCAGGTTGGCTGTCCAATAGGGTTTCGATATTGGTGAATGCGCCCAAGGCGACACCCAGGGCCATTGCGGCAAAAATCCAAAGGGTTAGGTACTTATCTAAAAATTTCACTGTGCGGAATTGGTTAGGTTACAAAGATCGTGGAGGTCGGCCTCGATGGCATTGGCCACCTGGAGGTAGGTCGCAGCGCACTCGTCGGTTCCGTCGGACACCTTAGGGTCGGGGTAGCGCCAGGGAATGCGGGCTACTGCACCAAAAATTGCAGGGCAGGCCTCGTCTGCCTCGGCGCAGGTCATCATGGCAACAATGGGTAGGTCGCGCGGAATTTCCTCTAAGGTTTTGGAGTAAAGCAGGCGGTCGACCTCGTCTTTTTGGATGCGATAATGCCCATCCTGAATAGGTGCTACAGTCCATCCGGAATCTTCAAGGGCTCTTGCGGTAGAAGAATGGCATCCGGTGCGCTCGGTCCCGCAGCTGCGCACGGTAACCGCTGGATTGCCCCGCCAGAGCCATGCCGCATAGGCTTCTGCAAGCTGGCTGCGTCGGGAATTATGGGTGCAGACAAAAAGGAGCTGGACCGGCCCTTTGGCCAATTCACGACTCAAGACTTCGGCCGCTTCACGGGTATCTTTTGCCGGAATTAGCAGCACAACATTTCGGGACTTTGCAGCTGTGCAATGGACGCACTAAGTAAGGCCAAGGTCTTCGGAGCCAAGCAATAGCATGTTTTGGGACCCTGAATGCTGCCCTGAATCAGGCCGGCGGACTTGAGTTCGTTGAGGTGCTGGCTAACTGTAGCCTGCGAAAGCCCCGTAACCTCTACAAATTCTCCGCAAATGCATGCGGTCTGTGCAGCAAGGGCATGGACAATGGCCAAGCGCGCGGGATGGCCTAGGGCCTTAAAGAGGTTTGCCAGGGCTAGATGCTCGGCAGTAAAGGATTCGGTGTGGCTGCTTCCCATGAACGTAGTATTGCAATATTGCAATATTACGATACAATTATTAGTCTCGGTTGGTCCTTGTCATACTTGGCCATTCGCCCAATGCAGGCATGCTCGAGACCCTCGCCTTTGAGGATTTCTACTGCGGCTTCTGCGTCCTCTGGACCTACAAAAAGCAGCAGTCCGCCGCTGGTTTGGGGGTCGCAAAGTACCGACATCGCAAAGCCGTCCATTGGGCTGGACTCCGCCTGAACGGCCCTATAGTTGGTCGTGGTCAAGTTGGGCAGGCAAAACTGCCCGTAGAGTTCGCGGAGTCGCGCGCTGTCGTAGGTTGGGATTGCGCTTTGATCCAGTTCCGCGCGAAGGCCGCTGGCCTTGGCTACTTCGAGCAGGTGCCCTGAAAGCCCAAATCCAGTCACGTCGGTCATGCTGTGCAGTCCGGGCAGTTCCGCCAGCTTAGGCCCAACATCATTGAGTCGAAGCATGGTTTTTAGCGCCCAAGCTCGGTCGCTTTCGCTCGCCGTGCCCCGCTTGGTAGCGGTAGCGAGCATTCCGAGCCCCAATGGCTTGGTTATAAAGAGCAGGTCGCCCTCCCGGGCATTGGAATTCGTCTTCAGGGCAGCCTTATCGACCAAACCGCTAACGCTCAGACCAAAAAGGGGCTCAGGAATATCAATACTATGCCCCCCAGCAAGGGGAATTCCCGCGGCCCTGCACACGTCACGAGCTCCTTCAATTACGCGTCCAGCTAAGGCAGCAGGCAGTCGTTCAATAGGCCAGGCCAGCAGGGCAAGGGCCGAAATGGGTCGGCCGCCCATGGCATAGACGTCGCTCAATGCGTTGGTAGCGGCAATGCGTCCAAAATCATAGGGGTCGTCGACAATGGGGGTAAAAAAGTCTACCGTTTGAACCAGCCCCCGCCCGTCGCCAAGGTCAATCACCGCGGCGTCGTCGGAATGCTCGTGCCCCACCCAAAGCAGGGGCCAAAAATCGTCGGTGCGGATGCCGCTGGCTCCCAAAATACCTTGCAGCGCCTCAGGGCCAAGTTTGCAGCCGCAGCCTGATCCAGGGTTAAATTCCGTCAGCTTCATAGCCTGCTTATTATTAGTTGTGCAATTTCTTCGTCACTTAAACCGGCTCCGTTCACGGTTTCGATAACGCTGTCCCGCCGAAGGGCTAGGCTGTCGGCGTAGGTGCGGTCGTAGTAGTGCAGTGCGATTCGTGCCGCATCCGCGAGATTGCCTTGATTCACGAACTCAATGGCTGCTCGGGCGCTCTGGTCCCCGAGGCGCTTCGATATTTGGCGGAAGGTGCTGGTAAGTTCCTCGCTAGAAGCCTCGCCATAGGCCGCAACGAGTCGGTCAATTCGTTCCTCAAGACTGCGCTCCAGAACCACAATAGGTGCGGACTTTTTAAGGTCAAAAAAACTTTGCTGCAGCCAAATTCGCCCGATGGATCGCGACTCGTCTTCGATCCAGATGCGCGGAATTCCCTCGAGTTCCGCCAATTTAAGGGCTGCATTGTTCTCAAACTGCTCGCTGCTGGGTTGGGGAAGCTCCCCAATTTGCCCAAAGGCAGAGCCCTTATGGCTGGCCAAACCCTCGAGGTCGAGCACGGCAGCGCCTTGAGCCATCATGGCCCGAAGTACCTCGGTCTTGCCCGTGCCGGTAAGACCTGCCAGCACCACATAGGGCCTAGGGCTTGCCCATGATTCCAGCACCCCATGCCGGTAGGATTTATAGCCCCCGGGCCACTGCAGAACCTCATAGCCTGCCGTGCGCAGCAACCACGAAACGGATCCGCTTCGCTGCCCGCCCCGCCAGCAATAAACCTCCACAGGGCTTTGGTCGCGTTTGGCGATGGCATCGACTTGAGCCACAAGGTCAGCCATGCGCAGGCCGGCGTACTTTAAGCCCAGCCGCAGTGCCTTGGCCTCCGATTTTTGCTTGTAGACGGTGCCAATTTCAGCTCGTTCCTCGTCGCTAAACAAGGGAACCGAAACCGCGCCGGGTACGTGGCCGTTGGCATACTCCGAAGGGCTTCTAACATCAAAAATGGGCATGGAGCGAAGGTACGATGCGCCCTACCTTTAGCCTGTGCGAACGCTTCTACTGCTCGGAATATTGGTTTTTGTTGCCTCCTGTGGGGTGCCCAAGGATGCCTATGAGGCTCAGGTCCTGCAGGCCAACCGCTTGCGCAGCGACAGTCTTATTGCGGACCAACGCCTCTATGCCGTCAGGGATAGCCTGTCAACCTTAGACTCGTGGGCTGGGCAGTCGGAGCAGGCTTTGATTGAGCTCGCGCAGGAACTGGAACTAAGGACCCAGGAGCTTGCTGCCATACAGGTCCGCGCCGATTCCCTACAGGAGCGCGCGCTTAGAAATGCAAGCCAGCGGGACGTTTGGCGTTTAGAGCGTTTGGCCTCGGAACGTGCCATGCTCAAGGCAAACCGCAGAAGTGATTCGCTTCAAGAGGTGGTGCTGCAGCTGCAGTCAACCAAAAAGCGTCGCTAGTCTTCTTCGATAAAGTCTAGGTCGCGACCAAAGGTTTCTCTTAGTCCTGCTGCCGCCCAGAGGGTGATGGCAAAGACAATGAGGGCCGTTAAAATTCCGCCCTGCAGGTAGCCGGTTTGGGCGGTAAGCCAGAGAAATAGTGCGGATATGGCGGTGAGCGAACCCCTAACCATGTTGGGGATGGTGGTCGCTGCGGTGGCTCGAAGGTTGGTGCCGAAGCTTTCGGCGCCAATGGTTACAAAAAGGGCCCAAAAACCGGTTCCGAAGCCCATGATTCCGCAGCCCCAATAGAGTTCGGTGCCGGTAGATGCAGTGAAGAACCGGAGCATGCCCAGTGCCGTGATCGCATAAAATACATAGAGCGCCTTTTTGCGCGACCGAAGGAGCTGGCTCAGGAGTCCGCTTGCGAGGTCTCCGGCAGCAATAGCGGCGTAGGCATAGAGGATTCCGCGCCCCGGGTCAACCGCCTCGGTGATGCCCTGATTCAAGGCGAATTCTTTGCAAAAGCTCACCAGTATGCCGATCACAAACCAGGTTGGCAAGCCAATGAGCACGCTGCGCAGGTAGCGCATGGCTCGCTCTCGTTTGCGAAACAGCTGAAAGAAGTTGCCCCGGGTGACGCCGGTTCGCGCAACCGTTTGGTGAAACAATGCGGAATCCAATACCCGGAGCCTTAGCAGGAGCAGGCTAATGCCCATTCCACCTCCAATAAAGTAGGCAGCACGCCATTCCACGGCTTGAGCCACAAAAAAGGCAGCAACGGCTCCGAGAAGACCAATGCCCGCGACCATGGAGGTGCCAATGCCCCGTTTGGCCGCAGGCAGAAGCTCGCTGACCAGGGTTATGCCTGCACCGAGTTCTCCGGCGAGGCCTATTCCGGCTATAAAGCGCACGATGGCGTACTGGAGTTCGTTCTGTACGAGTCCGTTGGCAAAATTGCTCAGGGAATAAAGCAGGATGGACATAAAAAGGACCCTTGTGCGGCCCAGTCGGTCGCCCAGGACGCCCCAAAGAATTCCTCCGAGCATGAGGCCCAGCATTTGTACGTTGATAATGACGAGTCCGCTATCAAAGGAATTCGCTACGCCCAGCTCTTGGAGCGAGGGTACCCGAACGATGCTGAAGAGCAGCAGGTCGTAGATGTCTACGAAGTAGCCGAGTGCAGCGACCCAGACGGCGGCGCTGGTGAAAATCCGAGCGTCTTTAGGCACTTAAATTAGGCGTTTTATCAATCGAAGACGGTGGCTGTGCCTGTTCAAGTCGGAATTATAAATGCCGCTCGGGTCTAGGGTGTCTACGCGCACCGACCCGCTAGCATGCAGGATTCGATGGTCGTTGAGCACGATTCCCACATGGGTAATTCGACCCTCTTCGTTGTCAAAAAAAGCTAGGTCGCCTTCGAGCGACTCCTCGAGAAAGTTGACCAGGCTGCCCTGGCTGGCCTGTTGGCTTGCGTCGCGAAGCAGGTTGATGCCGGCCATTCTGAAGGCAACCTGGGTGAGTCCGCTGCAGTCGATGCCAAAGGCACTGCGCCCGCCCCAGAGGTAGGCACTGTTCAAAAAGCTAAAGGCATGGCGCACCGCAGAGGCTCCCGTGGAGGTTTGGTCCGCAACGGCTCCGTGAAAAGAGAAGGTTTCACCGGCAAGCTCGAGGTTGCCGTCCTTTAAGAAGGGCAGAAAGGAACCCGCTACTAGGCTACGGCTCTTCATGGGCTGAACATGGTCAATTAGATCCACCGTACTCGCGACCACGGCCTGCGGTCGATCTACCTGATTTCGGTAGGATTCTCGGGATATTTCGGCGACTTGATGCTGCAGAACCCAGCCCTCATAGCCATCATGACCCAGGCGAATTTGCGTCCATTCCTGTTCCTGGCCAAGTACTTCAAATACTTCACCAAAGAGGCCTTGATTGACCATCTCGCTGCGGTGAGAGGGCTCGCGCCGCATGGGGCTAAGGTTGAACGGGAAGGTGCCGTGCATGGTTAGAAAGGTATGAATTTTCCTGTTTTCTGCGGTTTTTTCAGCAGTTTGAACAGCATAAAAATAGGGCAATTGGCTTCGGCCAAAGTCCGCAGCAAACCCTGCTCGCTAAGGCAGGGCTTGGTCATACTATATGGGAATGGAGAACCCAGGTTCGACCGAAACATCGATGGGGTTGTTGCTGATCGGATGCGCAAACTGAATACGCTGGGCGCAGAGGTCGATTCCGGCGTCGGTGTTGGGCCGTTTGGCGCCGTACTTAAGGTCGCCCTTGATGGAATGGCCCATGGCCTGCATCTGGCAGCGAATCTGGTGGTGCCGTCCGGTTTCGAGGTCTACCTCGAGTCGGCTGTACCGGTCTCCTGCAGCGATTAGGCTGTAGTTCAGTACGGCCGATTGGGCGTCTTTGCGGGTTGAGACAAAGGATTTCTTTTTGACGGTGTCCCTCCACAGCTTGTGTTCAAGACGGCCTGATGACTCTGCGGGGTGCCCCTCGACGATGCACTGGTAGGTCTTTTTGATGCCGCGGTCTGCAAAAAGGGCGTTCATGCGCGCCAGGGATTTTGAGGTTTTGCAGAGCACCACAATGCCACTAGTTGGGCGGTCAAGCCGATGGGGGAGGCCAATGAAGGCCTTACCGGGTTTGTTGAAGCGGCGTGCCACGTCTGCTGCAGCCCAATGAAGCAGGGTTGGGTCGCCGGTCTCGTCTCCTTGAACCAGGAGTCCTGCGGGTTTAAAAACGATTAAGAGGTGGTTGTCCTCCCAAAGCACGCGGGGTTCTTGCATCAGTAGCGCTCCTGATCGTTGGGGAATTTTTGGTCCCGCACGTCGCTGACGTACTGGCGTATCGCCTCGGGAATCAACTCGCCGAGCTGGGCGTATCGCCGCAAAAAGCGCGGATTAAATTCCGTATTCATTCCCAGCATGTCGTGCAGCACGAGGACTTGGCCGTCGACATCGCCCCCTGCGCCAATACCGATGGTGGGAATTCTCAGCGAAGCCGTGACTTTGGCGGCTAAAGCAGCCGGAATTTTCTCTAAAACTAAGGCGAAGCAACCGGCCTCTTGAAGCGCAAGGGCGTCCTCTAAAAGCCTTGTGGCCTCTGAATTTTCTTTGGCACGAACGGCGTAGGTTCCAAACTGATAGATGCTTTGGGGGGTGAGTCCGAGGTGACCCATAACCGGTATGCCCGACTGCACGATGCGCGCGACCGTACTGGCCACTTCAATTCCGCCCTCGAGCTTGACGGCGTGTCCGCCCGACTCCTTCATGATGCGAATAGAGGAATTCAAGGCCTCTTTGGGATTGCCCTGGTAGCTTCCAAAGGGCAAATCCACGACCACAAGGGCGCGATTCACTCCGCGAACCACACTGGAAGCGTGGTAAATCATTTGGTCGAGGGTTATGGGTAGGGTGGTCTCGTGGCCTGCCATTACGTTGCTTGCGGAGTCGCCAACGAGTATCACGTCTACCCCAGCGGAGTCCACCAGGCGGGCAAAGGTGTAATCGTAGGCTGTGAGCATTGAAATGCGCACTCCCGAGTGCTTGAGTTCCGCCAGGGTGTGGGTGGTAACCTTCTTAAAGGCCTCGGGGCCAGACTTTTTTTGGGTTGACATAATGCAAAGGTAGTCGAGTGCCTGACAATGCTATCTTTGGGCACGATGATTCGAACCTACCTAAATCTTGTTTTTGCTGCCTTTGCCGCTTTTGCGATGGCCTCTTGCGACAATACCCTCGACGTCACCGCCGACTTTGAGCGGATTCCGGTGGTTTATGGAATTGTGAATCCCAAAAGCGACACGCAGTACGTGCGGGTTGGCCGCAGCTACCTTGGCGCAGACGGCCCGGTGGGGGGCATGAATCACCCTGACTCGCTGTACTACCCAAACCTTGTGGTGGAGCTCCGTGCTTTGGGCCCTGCTGGAGCGGAGATTTTTAAGCAGTCTTACACCGAAACCTCAGACATTCCCAAAGAACCTGGCCTGTTCACCAGCGTCGGTCATCGGGTTTATCGACTCGTGCTCCCCGGGTTTTCTCAGAATCCTAGCCGCACGGACTATACCTACGAAATCACCCTTCGCGAATCCCCGGGCAGTGCTATTATCGCGCGGTCTAGCACGCCCTGTGTAGACAGCATACGATTAAAGCAGCCCAGCTACTTTGGGCTTCAGAAGATGTCCATTGCATCCAAAAACGGATACCTTATTCAGTGGAACCAGACTAAAAACGCCCGTATTTATCAGGGTTATGTCGATTTTCACTACGTGGAGATGGCCTACGGAAGCATTCAGGATTCCGTGCGAAAGGTGATTCGCTACCCCTTGCCCTACATCACCGGAGGCAGTCTGGTTGGAGGCACCTCTATTGTATCAACCACGCTAGACTACCGTGGTTTCTATAATTTCTTGCGTGCGTCGATACCGGCCGCACCCCTGGGAACGATTCGATGGTTTCGCGGAATGGATCTGTACCTGAGTGCCGGCAGCGATGCCTTGGCGACCTACATTTCAGTATCGCAGCCTTCGAACAGCATCAATCAAGATCCTCCCTTTTTTACCAATATTACCGGCGGAGCTGGGATTTTTGCTAGCAAGACCAGTATTTTTAAGCCCTACCTGGGCTTATCAAACACTTCGCTCGACAGTTTGGGCAACAGCACTCTGACCTGTGCCCTTCAGTTTGGTCGTGCGTCGGCGGGCGACACCTGCGCCTGCGGCCCTCAGCGCACCTGGGACCGCTGCTTCTAGATCCTCTCAAAACCTTTTCTGCTAGGAATTCCGCGCCAAAAAGGCGGTGAAGCCCGATGCTCGCTGACATTCTGTCTGATTTTGTCATAAAAAAGCCCCTAGAAATAGCCTGGTACAGTGCTTGTTTTTAACCCGGGAAATAAATCCAAAGAACAATACATCATGGGTAAAATTATAGGAATCGACTTAGGTACAACCAACTCCTGCGTCGCAGTTATGGAAGGCAACGAGGCTGTTGTTATTCCCAATTCAGAAGGCAAGCGCACCACCCCTTCGGTGGTCGGATTCGTCGAAGGCGGAGAGCGCAAGGTGGGTGATCCGGCCAAGCGCCAGGCCATTACCAACCCCAAGAAAACGATTGCTTCGATTAAGCGCTTCATGGGCGAGACCTATGCAAACTGCGAGAAAGAGATCGGTCGCGTGCCCTACCAAGTGGTCAAAGGAGACAATAACACTCCGCGCGTTCAGATTGACGACCGCGCCTACACGCCCCAGGAGATTTCTGCGATGATTCTTCAGAAGATGAAGAAGACCGCCGAAGACTACCTCGGTACTACGGTAGACGAGGCCGTTATTACGGTTCCGGCCTACTTTAATGATGCACAGCGTCAGGCTACCAAAGAAGCGGGTGAAATCGCTGGCCTAAAGGTTCGCCGTATAATCAACGAGCCCACGGCTGCCGCCTTGGCCTACGGCATCGACAAAATGAACCGCGACATGAAGATTGTCGTTTTTGACTGCGGTGGCGGAACCCACGACGTTTCGGTCCTCGAGCTCGGCGACGGCGTATTTGAGGTGAAGTCTACCGACGGAGATACCCACCTTGGTGGCGATGACTTTGATGACCGCATCATCAACTGGCTTGCTGACGAGTTTAAGGCTACAGAATCCATCGACCTGCGCAAGGACGCCATGGCCCTGCAGCGCCTCAAGGAAGCTGCAGAAAAGGCCAAAATCGAGCTATCTAGCACGGCTACGACCGAAATCAATCTACCCTATATCACGGCTACCGATAGCGGTCCGAAGCACATTGTGCGCAACCTGAGTCGCTCGGAGTTTGAGCGCCTTGTTGCTGATTTGGTCAAGCGTACCATTGATCCTTGTAAAAAAGCACTCAAGAATGCCGGACTGAGCACCAGCGACATTGACGAGGTCATCATGGTTGGCGGATCCACAAGGATTCCTGCGATTCAAGATGCTGTTAAAGCCTTCTTTGGCAAGGAGCCCAATAAGGGCGTGAACCCCGACGAGGTAGTTGCCATTGGTGCGGCTATTCAAGGTGGAGTTCTTGCCGGAGACGTTAAGGACGTGCTTCTGCTCGACGTAACTCCCCTATCATTGGGTATTGAGACCATGGGTAGCGTGATGACGCGACTAATTGAGTCGAACACGACCATTCCAACCAAGAAGTCAGAAGTTTTTAGCACGGCAAGCGACAACCAGCCCAGTGTGGAGATCCACATTCTTCAGGGTGAGCGCCCCATGGCCAAAGACAACAAGACCATCGGACGTTTTCACCTCGACGGACTCCCGCCTTCTCCCCGCGGCGTTCCGCAGGTGGAGGTGACCTTTGACATCGATGCCAACGGAATTTTGAACGTCAGTGCCAAAGACAAGGCGACGGGCAAGGAGCAGAAGATCCGCATCGAGGCCTCGAGCGGCCTGAGTAAGGAAGAAATCGAGACCATGAAGAGGGAGGCTGAGGCTAATGCCGATACCGACCGTGTCGCCAAAGAGCGGGCTGAGAAGCTCAATGCGGCAGACCAAATGATTTTTCAGACCGAGAAGCAGCTCAGCGAGTTCGGAGACAAGCTTGGCGACAAGAAGGGCGCCATTGAGGAGTCGCTTGACAACCTAAAGAAGGCTCATTTAAGTCAAGAAATCAGCGCTATCGATGCGGCAATGGAGCAAATCAATGAGGCGTGGAAGAATGCTTCTGAAGAAATGTACAAGGCGCAGCAAGACGGCGGTGATGCGGGCAGTGCCGGGAATGGTTCCGGCTCGGCCAATGCAACCGACGACGTGACCGACGTTGACTTCGAAGAGGTCAAGTAAGCCTTGGTTTTGAGAAAAAAGGCTGCCCTTCGGGGTGGCTTTTTTTTGCTACTAGCTAGCAGCCAGCAACTGGTTATTTCGCCTTAAAAGCCCCGTACTTAAGGATACAGTATATGGCGCGAACCCCGTCCTTCCAGCCAATTTTTTTGCCTTCTTCAAAGGTTCGGCCGTAGTAGCTGATTCCGACTTCATAAATACGAACCTTGGGAATCCTGGCGATTTTTGCCGTGACTTCGGGCTCAAATCCAAAGCGATTCTCGCGAAGGTTCAGTGACTGGATAAGGTCACGCCTGAATAGCTTGTAGCAGGTTTCCATGTCGGTCAGATTCAGGTTGGTAAACATGTTCGACAAAAAAGTCAAAAACGCATTACCAATGGAATGCCAAAAAAACAGGATTCGGTGGGCATTGCCACCCATGAATCGCGAGCCGTAAACCACGTCGGCATGGCCGTTGATGATGGGCTTCAGCAGGGTGACGTACTCGTTGGGGTCGTACTCCAAGTCTGCGTCTTGAATGATCACATAGTCCCCAGTAGCTAGGGCGATTCCAGTGTGCAGTGCAGCGCCCTTGCCTTGGTTTACCGCGTGCCTTTGCTGGATTATCGGAAGGCTGGGGTTGGCAAGGGCATAGCCTTCAATGGACTCTTGGGTAGCATCCTTACTGCAGTCGTTGACTAAGATTAACTCCTTGGTCCATCCTTCGGGCAGGGCACAGTCGCGGACTTTATCCAGGATTAGATGAATGGTGGCGGCTTCGTTGTAGGCCGGAATAACGATGCTGAGTACTGGCATAGGGCGCAAAAGTACGGACTAAGGCGTACCTTCATTTCATGCCTTTGATTATCGACTATGGAATAGACCAAGTGAAGGTCCTCGATGCACCCAATAGTGGTAGTTGTCCCGAATTAAAGGGGTCCGAAGTGATTCGATGGATCTCATTGGCGCAGCCATTGGATCCAAGTTTACTTCGCACCTGGGTAGCTGATTGGGGTTTCCATCTTCATGTTGCGGAGGATCTGCTCGATTCGGACGCTCGAGCAAATTTTGAGGAATACCCCAACGAGATATACCTGGATATGCATGCAATTAAACTGGATCGCACCGACCGATGCGAGTTCAGTCAAGTAGGCTTGGTCCTGCACCAGCATGGAGTTGTATCCCTCCAAATTGATGGAGTTTTTGAAGAGGTATCAGGTCGCATCCAGAGCAATCTCGGTTTAATTCGGACTAAAGGACCGGACTATTTGTTCATACGCCTTGTTGACTCATTACTAAGGCTTTATGACCAGTATTTTGAACGATTGGATGAGGTACTTAGTGAGCTTGAAATTGAATTAGTGCATCGGCCAAGTCAGCGCATGGTGATTAGAATTTTAAGTATTAAGAGGCAACTGAATCAGGTGCGTCGTCGCCTAACCCCTTTGCGAGAAGCCATAGGATCCTTAGAGTCCTCGGCTCATCCTTTATTCAAGCGTGAAAATCGTCCCTATCTGCGCGACGTTCGGGGTAAAGTCCAGGCACTTCACGAGCGCATGGATTCTCACCGCAGCCTTTTGGACTCTCTTGAAAACCTATACTTATCTTCTGTGGGTCAGCGAACGAACGAAGTAGTACGAACCTTGACCGTTTTTTCGGCGATTTTCTTGCCCTTAACGTTCATTGTTGGGGTATATGGAATGAACTTTAAAGTGATGCCCGAACTTGATTGGGTATGGGGCTATCCAATGGCTCTAGTTTTGATGGCCATTGTGGCTGCATCTATGATTTTTTGGATGCGTCAGAAGAAATTTTGGTAATCTTCCATCCCGTCAGGGCGAGCAGCATGCTAATGAGCGGGCTGGTCCAGTTAAAAATAGCGTACATAAAATAGTCTCCGGTGGCAACGCCGAGAACACTGCTTTGGTAGGCGCCGCAGGTGTTCCAGGGCACAAGGGCAGAGGTTACGGTTCCGGAATCCTCTAGGGCGCGAGAAAGATTCTCAGGTTTAAGTCCTTGATCTTCGTAGGCCTTTTTGAACATCCTTCCGGGAACAACAATGGCCAAGTATTGGTCCGAGGCGGTCAAGTTGAGAATTCCGCAGGAGGCAAGGGTCGCTCCAATGAGGCCGGCAGTGCCGCGAGCAAAGCGCAGAAGCGCCTGCGTCAGGGTACTTAAAAAACCAGCAGCGTCCATGATTCCGCCAAAGGTCAGGGCGCAAAGAATCAACCAGACGGTGCCCAGCATGCCCGACATTCCTTTGCCTTTGAGTAGCTCCGAGAGTACAGGATGGTCGATGGAAATTTGGCTGCTGCCATACAGTGCCTGCATGCTCCCTTCATACCAGGCCGAGGGTCCGTTGTGTCCTGCTATTTCTGCAATAATTTGAGGCTGCACCAAGTTAGCAGCTAAGACGCCGGCGAGCGTTCCAATTCCCATCGCGGCAAGGGCGTCAACCTTGAGCACAATTAGGGCAATGCTTGCTAGGGGTACCAGTATGAGCCATGGGCTTATGGTGAATTTCGCATTGAGTAATTCGGTAATCTGGGCAATTTGGCTGAGGTCGCCGGCGTCGGTTGCAGACAGACCTTTAATGCCAAAAACCAAAAAAGCAATTAGAATTGCAGGCCCCGAGGTCCAAATCATGTGGCGAATATGGTCCGTCAACTCTGCGCCAGCCATGGTAGCCGCTATGTTGGTAGTGTCGCTAACGGGGGACATTTTGTCGCCAAAGTATGCTCCAGAAACCACGGCTCCAGCAATCCATCCCGCAGGAATACCAAGACTTTGACCAATGCCCATGAGTGCAATTCCAATAGTTGCCGACGTAGACCATGACGAGCCAGTCGCCAGGCTAACCAGGCAACATAAAACGGCAGCTGACACTAAGAATGTCTTGGGGCTTAATATTTTAAGTCCGTAAACGATAAGGGTGGGTATGATTCCGCTGACCATCCATGCTCCGGCCAAGGCGCCCACCATCAGCAGAATTAAAATGGCCTTGGTCGAGTCAGAAATGGTCGTCTCAATACCCTTCCATAGAAGCTTTTTACGATTTTTAGGCGTCAAAAGTGCGGCGATTCCTGCCGAAGCCAATAGTATGAGTTGGTTGCTGCCTTCAAGGCTCCGGTCGCCGTACAACTGAACGTTGACGACCAGGGCGACTATCAAAAAAATTAGGGGGCTAAGGGCGCGGATCACAGCGCGCAATATCGTTCAAAATATCGACTTATGCGGACTCCAGCCAGGGCTGTAAGGCCGCAACTACTGCGTCGAGTGGGAGGCCTTTCACGTTGTCAAAAGTTCCCTCGATGCGGTCAATGGCGAGGTGGCCAAACCATTCTTGTGCACCGTAGGCACCGGCCTTGTCGAGGGGCTTAAAGTGCTCGACGTAGTACCTTATAAATCCTTCGTCCACCGGTTTAAACGTCACCAAGGCCGTGGACTCTGCGCTCGACCAAGTCACTGCGTCGGTAGCCCACAGGGCCGTGATCACCTTATGCGTCTGACCGCTTAGTTCGCATAGCATCTCCACGGCATGCTCCAAGTTCTGCGGCTTTCCAAAGCGCCGCCCATTAAACCAAACCTCGGTATCGGCAGTGAGTAAAACCTCGCCTGGCTGTAGGCTAGGCAGCAGGGCTTCTGCTTTTTGCCGGGCCACATGGCTCACTGTTTCGCTGTCGCTAAGGCCTTCGGGAGCGGACTCGTCGGAATCGCTAGTCCGCACGACAAATGGAATGCCTAGCACTCCAAGGAGCTCGCTTCGGCGGGGTGAAGCACTGCCCAAAACCAGCGATCCCTTTAAAACGTAGGGTAGGCGCTTCACCAGTTTCGGTATTCCGGGAGGTTCCACTTACCCTGAACGCGCATGACCTGCTCCATCACTTCGCGGACGCAGCCTTTGCCGCCGTCTATCGGAGATACGTAGTCCACAAGGGCGCGAATCTCAGGGGCTGCATCATGCGGGCAGCATGAAAGTCCGGCGCGCAGAAGTACTTCGGTGTCAGGAAGGTCGTCGCCCATGTAGAGAACCTCTTCGTCGCGCAGGTCATAGCGAGCAAGCCATTCTTCGTAGGCCTCAATTTTGTGGCGGGAAGCGAGCCAAACATCCTGTATCCCAAGGGCTTTTAGGCTGTCTTTGACGGTTTCGGACCTGCCTCCGGTTATGGCGGCGACGAGGTAGCCCTGCCTGACTGCTGCCTGCACTGCATAGCCGTCGCGGCTGTGAAAGGAGCGAATGGGGTCTTGGTTGGGCAAGAGCTGAACGATTCCGGTGGTAAATACCCCATCGACGTCAAAGGCCATGGCCTTAATTTGATGCAGCTTTGTTTTGTAGTTCATGGTAAAGTGCCCTGAATAGACTGGCTTAACGCTCGATAAATGGACCTCATCTCCTTGGGAAGCAGAGCCATATGCCGGTCCAATGTTATTTGGTCCGCGCGGCTGGCTGGCCCAGTTTGCAGGGATTTCGCGTCGCCCGCTTCTGCTGCCTCTAGAGTCGAGCGGACCATGGCCTCGTAGGCATGGGGGTTGAGCCCGGTCTGAGCGCAGTAGGACTGAAGCAGTGCAATAATATGGTTGCTAAAGTTGTTGGCGAACACCGCTCCGAGGTGGTACTGCGCACGTTTTTCCGAGTCCGTCCATGCGGCCGGTGGGCAACCAAGCGATGCGCCTAGGGCCTCGATGGCTGACTTGGCAGCGGAGTCACTAGCCTCGGCAAAGATGGGTACCTCAGCCCAGTTAGGACTGGTTTTAAACGAAACCATCGGGTAAAATACTCCGCATGAGCCCGCTCCTAAGTCGGTAAGGGCTACGCTCCCTGCGCAGTGCAGCCTAACCCCTTGGCTCCCCTCGAGCTGCTTAGAAAGCCCTGCAATCGCGGCATCGGGAACCGCAAGCAAAACGGTGTCCTGAGCAGTTAAGCCGCGTATGCCGCTAAAATCACGCCCTGAATGCAATTGAGATCCAGGCAAAGACTGGGCAAGCGCCAGGCCTACACGGCCCCGGCCTACCACATGAATCATGGCTTAGGGGCAGGTTTGGGTCCGGCAATTCGCTTGGCAACGGCCAAAGCGGTTCCGACGGCCATGAGCACGACGCCCAGCCAGAGCACATTGATGTAGGGGAAGATAAAGGCCTGAAGTAGAATGAACTCCTGCTCTTCGGGCGCCTTGCGCCAAAACTTCATCTTAAATCGCCCGGGTTCGTCAGAAACCCCATCAAAGCGCACCTTAACTCCGAGGTTCACGAATTCCGCTTCTCCCGATGAGGCTTCGTTACCTCGCACTCCGTAGGGCACTTCGATGGTTTCATTGCGGCCGTCCATGTGCTTGAGCGTGAGCTTTGCAGCCATGTCAAGGGTGGCAAGGTCTCCCGTTTCTTCGATCATTTGAGCGCTTTTGACTATGATGCTGTCGCAGCGCATCATGTACTCTTCAAACACAAATACTTCCTCCCCGCGGCCCATGGTCGCGTCCATCTCCTCGGCCCAACCGCTGGCTTTCTCTTCGGGGCTGCGCATGTCGGCAAAACTCACATAGGTGTACACGTCGCGGTCCCAATAGTGCTTGGTCGACGGCTCGCGCACATTGCCCATGCGCGGATTCATCTGAATGTAGGGAGCTAGCGAAAACAGCTTTTTGCCTGGGCTTTGGTCTTCTGCAGTTCCGTAGAAGTTCACATCAAAGAGTTGAAAATGACCTTCCACGCGTTCGCCGGTCCATTCTACCCAGTAGGGGTGCATCGAAACCGTGTCTCCGAGCGGAATCAGAATATGCTCGTTGGCAGGGAAGTCCTTGTGCAAAAAGACGGGATTTTGGCTAATTGCCTCCTTTTTGCCGTTGCTAATTAGTGCTCCGAGCAAGATAAAGGCGAAGCCCAGGTGAGCAAGAGCCTGCCCGCCGCTGCGCCAGCCTCCGCCCTGGTAGCGAAGCCAAAGGTCAAGATTTGAGAGGGCGGCGAACACCCCGGTGATCAAAAGAACACTGTACATCGGCTGGTCGAACTTCAGACCCCAAGCGGCGAGTCCGCCAAGAAGCAAAGAAGCAATCAGCGAGGGCAGAATTCGCTTTAGAAGGGCATTGGGCGTGGAATCCCAACGCAAGAAGGGAACCATGGCCATAAATAGGCTAACTACAATAGCCACAGGTATTTGAATGGAATGGTAGTGGCGAAACACGTCGGTGGGTGGCGCCATCGCCTCGCCTAGTATCGGAACAAGGCCATCGGGACCAATGAGCTTGTTGAGCACCGGAATGCTCGTGCTGAATGAGATTTGCACTGCGCTAATCAGGAGCACTAGGCTGCCAATGACCAGCCAAAATTCGCGGGAAGAAAAAGCTTCGTCGGCGCTGCTTCGCGGTAGGCTGCGCCAGCGCACCAGGAGCAGAATGAGGCTACCGACCGAGAAAAGTCCGAGTAAAAGCATAAGCTGGCCGTTGAGCCCCAAATCGACAAAGGAATGGACCGAGCTGTCTCCGAGAACTCCGCTGCGGGTCAAGAAGGTGCTGTAAAGCACCAATAGGAAGGAGAGCATTACCATGATGGCGGTGAGTCCGCCCGATGTTTTCTTCTTCTTGACAATGAACATAAGGTGCGCCGCGGCAACTAGCGTGATCCAGGGAACGAGCGAGGCGTTCTCTACGGGGTCCCAGGCCCAAAAGCCTCCAAAGCTCAGTGCCTCGTAGGCCCAAGCGCCACCCATGAGGATTCCGGTTCCCAAGACACCCACGCCAAAGTAGGCCCAGGGTAGGGCGGGAGTTACCCATTCTAAGGGCCTTCGCTCAATCCATCCGGCGACGGCGTAGGCAAAGGGCAGGAGCGTGGCGGCAAATCCTAAAAAAAGCGTGGGCGGGTGAATGACCATCCAGTAGTTTTGGAGCAGGGGGTTCAGGCCTTGACCGTCGCGGAATGCGGGAATGCGAATCATGTAGTCCTTGATGGTGGTCCAGGGAAGACCCAGGTTTTCAGGCAGTTCGCGTATTAGTACAAAGGGGCTGGAGCCGATTTTAATTCCAAATACGTAAACTCCTAAAATCATGCTGGTTAGCACGAGCTGCACCAGGCCAACGACGGTCATGGTTCCGTGCTCCCAAGTCTTCGCACCGCGGACCAAGAACCATCCCAATACCGCATGCCAGAAAATCCAGATGATGAAGCTCCCTTCTTGGCCCTCCCAAAGGGCGCTAAATACGTATTCCAAGGGGAGGTCCCTCGAGGAATGGCGCCATACGTAGTCGAATTCAAACCAGTGGCTTAGAATCGCGGTGAGCAGTACGGTCAAAATTCCGACTACGCCTATGCTGTGCAGGGCAAAGGCTCCACGGCCAGCACGAAGAAAGGGCTCGTGGGCGGGTCTTGGACGCCCGAGCTCGTCTGGGCCGCTGCATGCTCCGGGGCGAAGCCAGTTTAGTCCATAAAAAATAGCGGTCCCGAGGGCTCCAGTGAAGGCTAAATAGGTAAAAAACCGGCCGGCGAGGGCCCAAAGGCTGTGTTCTCCGATGAAGTTCATTTTGAGCTAAACTGGGCTTCGTCGGCGTACTTCGATGGGCACTTCATAAGGATGTTCTGGGCAAAAAACGCGGTGTCTCCCGAGCTGAGTCCCGTTAGGGTAATTTCTTCGGACCGCTCAAAGTCTGTGGGTTTGGGCTGGTTGTAGTAAACAATACTGCGCGCTCCGTCTTTGTCGACGGCCGTAAAACGAAGCATCGAAGTCGATGTATTAAAGGTTATCGGCTCCTCAAGGTCCAGCTGCCCTACAACCGTTACGGACTCTGGCGTCTTTTTGCTGGCCATTTCAAAGGTGGCGTAGGTGCTTGCGTCTTGAATGGTGACCATCAAGGCGCCCACTAAAAAAGCCATCACGACCAATGCTATGATGTGGTTTCGTTTCATCTATTTAAATTTTAGAATTTTCTGCTTTGCGGAGCCGTAGATCCAACCAGCTGAGGTAGGCAAAAAGTCCTACTAAAATGATGCCAATTACGGTAATCACAACCCATATTTTGCCGTCGGCGCGAAAGGCGTCGGCCATTTCGACGGGCATTGCTTGCTGAAGAAAACGTTTCATAATGCTACTTAGTTAAACGCGACAAACGCACGCGCAGTTCAACGACCCAAAGACCAATTCCAATCCAGCCAAAAACGGCCGGGTAAAACACAGCCCGCATGCCGCTGTCAAGGTCGTAGGAGCCAAAGGCAGGATTGCCTCCGTTGCCAGGGTGCAAGGAGTCGGTCATGCGCGGCAGCACCCCGATAAAAACAATCATGAGTACAAAGGCAAAGACGTTGTAGGTACCAGCCAGGCGAGCCCGTTTCTCGGGGTCCTCCACGCTGCTGCGCAGCACGAAGTAGGCCAGGTAAATAAGAATTGCAACGGCAGTGCCGTTGAGTTTTGGGTCGTTGGTCCAGAAGGCTCCCCAGGTAAATCGAGCCCAAATCATGCCTGTGAAAAGTCCGAGGGCGGCAAAAACAAGGGCAACCTCGGCGGCCAATTGCGCTTTGCGATCGAGTTCTAGTGAGGCCAAACCGGGTTTGCGAAGGCTTGCAAGGCTGTGCTTTAGCGATACCGCCATGAGCGCTATCATAGTAAACCACATCGGTACGTGGAAATACAGGTTGCGAATGGTTTCGTTGAGAATAAAAAGGCGGGGAACCGGGCTCACCAATCCTGCGATCATGCTGTAGCTGACAAGCGCTGCAGCCGAGAATTTCCAGGCAAAAGAAAGTCGGTTATTCACTGCTTCCAAAGGTAGGGCATAAGCATGCTGCCTAGGGCTAAAGGCAGTCCCAGCATGGCCAGTTCGCCAAAAAGGGGCATGGCAAGTTCTGCCCAGTCTTGGTTGGCCAAGGCAAGTGAACTAGCCCGTCGGGCAACCAGTACCGTAGGCAGCAGTAGGGGTATGCTCAAGGTCGCCATGAGGGTAGGGTTTGCGCCTGCCCGGCTCGCCAGGGCCGAGGTGAAGCTCATGGTGGAGGCTAATGCCATGGACCCCAGCAGTATGGATGCAGCAATTTTAAGTAATGCATTCACGCTATCTGCCGAAGGCGGCAGGCCAAAAAACAAGCAAAAAAGCATCAGAGCCGCCGATGCGGTCGCAGCCGTGTGGGTCACCACCCCTGTGCTTTTCATCCATAAAAGTTCTGCAGGGCTGGCGAGTTGGTTGAGGTAGGCCCAGAGGGAGTCGGGCTCGTGAAAGGCTCTAAATGCGGACTGCATGGCGCTAAAAAGCACGACTACCCATAGAAGCGCAAGCCAAACGCTCGGGCTCGGGGCCGGTACCATGGTGTAGACCAGGTAGGTCGATACCGCAGTAAACATGATAAACTGCATGCTCTGCCGGCGATTGCGCATGCCTCCCTGCAGCGCCAGGGTGCCAAGAAGTAGCCATCGATTCATGCCTCAAAGGTAGTCCGCACACTAGGGTGGTAGTGCCCGCGGGGCAGCGAACTAAGTGCTAACTTTGGGGTTTACTAATGATTATGACAAAGTACTTTATTGGAACCCTCCTGACCACCCTTTTTGGATGTTCCGTCTCCAACGCAAATGCCGTGGAGCCGCCGCTTAGTTTTTACAGCCTGAAGGCCCGCACCCTCGAGGGTGAAGAGTTTGACTTTGCCCAGCTCAAGGGCAAGCGCGTGCTCATTGTTAACACTGCTTCTGAATGCGGATTCACTCCCCAGTACAAGGAGCTTCAAGCGCTTTTTGACGAGGCCGGGGGCGAAGAATTTGTGATTCTGGGCTTCCCCAGCAACGACTACGGCAACCAAGAATCCGGTTCTGAAAGCGACATCAAGGCTTTTTGTCAAAAGAACTACGGGGTAACCTTCTTAATGATGTCTAAGGTTCATACCAAAGGCAACGAACAGCACCCCGTGTACCAATGGCTCACTCAAAAAGAGAAGAATGGAGCTAAGAATGCCATGGTGCTATGGAATTTTCAGAAGTTTCTCATTAACGAGAAGGGTCAATGGCTCAGTAGCCATATTTCTTCTGTTTCGCCGATGAGCTCCACCATCAGAAACTTCGCACTGGGCAAGCAGTAAACCCATGCAGGTTGACATTTTGGCCTTTGGGGCCCACCCCGACGACGTAGAAATTGGTTGTGGCGGAACCATTGCCAAGCATGTGGCCCTAGGGCATAGCATCGGTTTGGTCGACCTAACGCGCGGCGAGATGGGCAGCCGCGGAACCGTTCCTGTGCGCGATGCCGAGGCAGTAAGGGCTGCTCAAATTCTCGGGGCCTCGTTTCGGGTTAATTTGGATCTGCCCGACGGCCGTTTAGTCAACGATTTTGACAGCCAGCAGCGAATTATTGAATTGATTCGCCTTCACAAACCACGTATCGTGCTTTGCAACGCACCTCGCGATCGTCATCCCGATCACGGTGTTGCTTCTGCTATGGTAGTCGAAGCCTGTTTTAGGGCTGGCCTTCACAAGTGGGAATCCGTTGGTGAAGACGGTGCAGCGCAGCTGCCCTACCGCCCTGAGCATATATACCACTACATTCAGTTTTATGACCTCCAGGCCGATTTTACGGTGGACATTTCTGATTTTATCGACGTTAAAATGGACTCCTTGGCTGCCCACGCTTCGCAGTTTTACCAATCCGACTCCGACGCTCCCGATACCGTGATTTCATCGAAATGGTTCTGGGATTCCCTTCGGGCGCGAAGTGCCGAGTGGGGTAGGGTTATGGGGGTTTCTCACGCAGAGGGATTTATTACCACGCGCAGGATTGGGCTCGACTCGCTTTTTGCGCTTCGATAGCCCGGCAGATTCCTATTCAGGAGTCTTTGGCTCCTATGGGCTTCAGCCTTTCGCTCCCACGCGCCGGTAAAGCGCTAGAATTTGTTCTGCGACGGCTTCTGGTCGAAAGTTCGGGAATTCCGATATGGGATAGGTTTCGTCAGCAGACCTTAGGTTTCCCAGATGCCTAACTAGGTCTTCGGTATCGTCAGAGCGTCCTTCTCGGTAGGTTATGGTGCTGCCTCTGTAGGTGCTTTCGGGCCCACCGCAGCGCGTGCTTAGTACCTGCAATCCCCGCTCTAAGGCTTGACCAATAACAATAGAAAAGGTTTCTCGGGGTGAATTCACCACCAATGCGTCGTGGAGGCCCAATTCGGTTTCGAGAACCTCGGGTGCCAATCGGCCCAACCACGTGCAGTTGGGGCTTTCGCGGGCTAATGGTTCTAAATGGGGGCGATCCACGCCGTCGCCTACGAGGGTCAGCCGGTCGAGGGGATTGCGCTCGGAATGCAGGCGCCAGGCTTTAAGCAGGGGGCTGATGCCCTTGGTGGCGTCGACCCAATCGCCCACGTGGAGTATGCGGCGTCCGCCAGAATGCGGTTGGCGCAGCTGGTGGGGCAGGGGAGCGGTCCAGCAATTGGGCACGACGTCGACCGCTGCGATGGGTTCAAATCGCTCCGCCAAAAAGGGAGAAACGGCGGTACGTGCATTGGCGAAACGGTGGGTCCACAGGACGCCCGTCGGAAGGGCTCCGTCCCCAAAGTACTGGTGTTCCGTAACTACTCTGGGAATGCGCTGGCCCCACTGCATGACGCACCGCAGCATCAGGTAGGCAGTATCGCCGCCGGAACCGTGCAGGTGTACCAGGTTGGGTTGCCCAAGTTGGAGCACGGAACGCGCTTTGGCTGGCCATCCGCGCGGACCTGCAGGCACCCGAGGTCCTGCAATAACTTCAAGGCCTTCGAGCGGTAGCGGGTTGTGGTCACTGCCTGACCATACGACCACCCTCTGGGCTATGCCCAAATCACGGAGCGCGCTAACCTGAGCCCGCACAAAGGTTCCAAGCTGAGGGTCGCCCTGGTCGGGCCACATTCTAACGACATGGGTGACGGTCATGCCTCAAATATCGGGTTTAATTCAGGCAATCGAGTAGCCAGGGTCGGTAAGGGTTTGAAGTGGGCAGCAGCGAGAACAGGTACTTGGTAAACCAAACATGTAGGTTATATTTGCCGCCCCAAACATGGTGATTGTAGCTCAGTTGGTTAGAGCGCCGGATTGTGGTTCCGGAGGTCGCGGGTTCGAGCCCCGTCTTTCACCCCCAGAAAAACTGCAAAACTGAACTCGCGAGGGTTCGGTTTTCGCATTTTTTTGAACGCGTACTCCATATCTTTGAATTCAATGCGCGGATTTTTAGTTGCTTTTGTTAGCCATGCCGCCGTCAGTCTTTGGGCTCAAGACAGCATAGGCTATCAGCCAATTTACATGAATTCCAACGCAATTCGCAGCCTCCAGGTTCAGTCGGGCTCCAAGGTTCCAAGGCTAGGACTTTTTGGTTTGAGTCAGCCTGCGGCAGCTCGATTTGGTTGGGATCGGGTTCAAAACGATTCCGCGTTTGCCTTTGATGCGGCCAAAACCCTCTGGCTTGATTACTACTGTCTTTTTGGGGATAGCCTTGCTGCGGATTGGGCCCTAGTGGATTCTCCACGCGAGGTTTTAAGGCGCAAGGACCTCAAGCCTTGGAACCTCATACCCATGCAAAACGCCCCTCGGACACAGCCTTTGCTGCCCCTTGCCTTCGGCGGCAGTTTACGGTTGCCAGCGATTGTTCCTGATGGTACAGTGGGATCACCCGCTTTATCCCCCAACCTACCCAATGTAATTAAACCCAGTGAAATCCGAATTATAGTTCGGTCGGGCGATAATTTTGGAATTCTTCAGCGACGCCACCCCGGGATTAACCTCAAGGAACTCTATGGTGCCAATCGAGGCAGTGATCGAATCTACCCAGGTCAAGTACTTATAATTAGGAGATGAATCGCCAAAGCCCGTGGATGACTTTTGCCTTTGTGGCATTGCTGCTGCTTCTGCTTGGGGCAAGCTCCTTATTGCCCGATTCAATGCGCCCACCGGGCCTCAAATGGCCTAACCGAGACTGGATAAGCACTTTTTTACCTCAGGATCAAAATCTTAGGGTAATCCCTGAGCAAGACAGCAGCGCAATGGACCTTTCCCTCCCCAGTAAAGGGGCCGAGGGACTGATTGAGTTTCCTCCTGGCGACAGCCTGGGATTTGCCAAGTTTGCACGTGCGCTCCAAGGGGCTAGCAAGAAGGTAGTGCGCGTGCTTCACTACGGCGATTCCCAAATCGAAGGCGATCGTATTTCGGCCGACATTCGGGAGCTGCTTCAAAAGCGCTTTGGTGGAATGGGTCCGGGCCTGCAGGGAATGGATCCCTTTGTTCCCATGGCGAGCGTAGACCACAGGGCCAGTGGGAATTGGCGGCGTTTTGCATGCTTTGGCCGCCCGAGCGACCGCGAGCCGTCAAGTCTTTATGGATTGCGGGGAATTGCGCACCGATACGAGGGTAGTTCTGCCAGTGTGGAATTCAGGGCGCGCTCCTACGGCTACGACCGAGTTCGTAAGGCGCAGAAGCTGACTCTGTTTTTGGGTCCCTTTGAGAGTCCGACCGAGGTGAAGGTATACTTTGAGGACAGCCTTGCCCACATACGATACTACAGTGCTGGCGATCCTTCGACGATGGAATTCATGGCGTCGAAGCCGATGAGCAGGGTTCGTTTGGAGATGAACGGAGAAAGTCCGCTATGGTACGGTGCGGCCTGGGACGGCGCACAGGGGGTGGCAGTGGATAATGTTTCGATGCGCGGTGCCGACGGACTCGGTTTTAAGCGCATAGAACGCTCGCATTTTTCGCAATCCCTGATTCAAGCAAGCCCCGGCCTAGTCATTCTGCAGTTTGGCGGGAACGCAGTTCCGTACTTCAAGTCAGCAGGCGAAGTGGAGCGCTACGGTCGCGCCTTCGCAGCTCAGATTCAATTTTTTAGGCGGACACTTCCCGATGCAGACATCATGGTGGTTGGTCCCAGCGACATGGCGCACAAGGTGGGCACCGACTGGGAGACCTATCCCTATGTGAGTAAGGTCCGCGACGTACTTCGCGAGGCAGCACATTCCCAAGGGGCTGCATTTTTTGACGTTTTTGCCTTTATGGGTGGGGCAGGCAGTATGGCCGACTGGACGCAGCGCAATCCGCCGCTTGCCGGTGCGGACCGAATCCACTTCACGCCCAACGGAGCCCGCAAGGTGGGCACGGTGCTCGCTCAGGCCTTGGATCAGGAACTTCAACGCCACAATGGTCAGTAGTTTGCACCTGAGGTTTTTGGGGCTATTGGTCCTGATGCTCGCGATCCCTGCCTGGTCGCAGCCCATGCCCAGCAAAATTCCAGATCTGAAGCTTCCTCGGGGTGATTCTGGTCTTGAACGGGTTTGGCAGCGGATGGATACCCTCATTTATGAAGGTCGAGGGAGCCTAAACATAGTCCATCTGGGCGGGTCGCACGTTCAGGCAGGAATGCTAACCGACGCCGTTCGCCGTGCGATGCACGATTTCGCCCCAGGGGTTCAAGGCTCGGTTGGATGGCTTTTTCCCTTTCCCTTGGCGGGCACCAATGGGCCGCGAAGTGTGGGGGTTAGCCACTACGGAACCTGGGTCGGGCAGCGCTGTTCCGTGCCGCAGCATCGCGGACCATGGGGTTTCTCGGGCATCCGTGCCTATACCGGCGATTCTGCAGGCTTCACGGTTTACCACAAGGAGGTTCCGCTGCAGGCCAAGTCGGTGCTAGTTTTCTACCCTGGCTCGGACTCCCTCAACCTGCCGGTGGTTTCAGGCCCTGTGGATTCCATTGTCCGCCGAAAGGACGGAATTGAGGTGCTTTTTAGTCAACCTGCGGATACGCTCAAGCTCCGATGGATTCCACGACCCAATCGACGCGACACTTTGAGCATCGAGGGTTTGCTTTTTAGTCCCGAAGATTCAGACGGTATTAGGTACCACTCCGTGGGCGTTAATGGAGCGGCGACGCATAGTTTTCTCAAAGCCAGGCGGTTCAGTGAGCAGCTTCGCGAGCTCCCGCCTGATCTTGTCATTTTTGGACTCGGAATCAACGACGCCCATAAGGCTCGTGGGGACTTTGATACCCTAGCCTTTGAGCTTCGCTACGACAGCCTTGTTGCCGCGGTACGAGGGATTAATCCCAAGGCGGAATTCCTCTGGTTTACCAACAACGACGCGCTCTACAAAGAAGCCAATAATCCGCACGGACTGCAGGTTAGCCGGGCAATGTACCGACTGGCCGCCCGCCACGACGGAGCCATTTTTGATTTCATGGAGTTGATGGGTGGCTATGGTTCCATTCGACGGTGGATGGCCAATGCTTGGGCCCGCCCCGACGGCATTCATTTGAGCCAAGTGGGCTACGAGGCTCAGGCGAATTGGTTCGCTCAGGCCTACCTCAAGGCCTACCTTCGCCACCAAGAACGCAGTCCATGGTGAATTCTCTGATGCAGCTCCTTCAGGCCGAGACCAGCAAGCCTTGGACCTTCCTTGAGCTCGGCTTCTGGGTATTTTTTGCCTTGGTACTTATTGGGTTTGCCTCTTTAGAGCGCAAGCTTGCTTTGCGCAACGCCTACTTGATGCTGGTCAGTTGGTTTTTTTACTACCATACGAGCCAGTGGTATGTGGTGCTTCTCATTTTTGCTACCAGCGTAGACTTTGGCGTGGCTCATGCTCTTCACCGAAGCGACAAACCTTGGCTGCGCAAGCTTCTGCTTGCACTGAGTGTTTTGTCGAACCTAGGGGTCTTATTCTTTTTTAAGTATGCCTACTTTGCTGCCGACGTTTGGAACGACCTAACGGGTTTAGCCTGGAATCCAACACCCTTTTGGGCGGGCTGGAGCAATGCTAGCCTGGGCACTGACTTTGTAGAAGACATGATTCTCCTGCCGGTCGGGATTTCTTTTTACACCTTTCAGTGCCTGAGCTACACTGTAGACGTGTACCGCCGCAACCTTAAGCCCGTCGCTCGGTTCACCGATTTCGCCTTCTACGTCAGTTTCTTCCCCCAGCTCGTGGCCGGCCCCATCGTGCGAGCGAGCGATTTTGTGCCCCAGATCTATCAGCCCTATCGGGTCACTCGGGCTCAGTTCGGCCTCGGACTTTTTTGGATTGTCAATGGATTCCTCAAAAAAGTAATTCTAGCGGACTTTCTAGCGGTTCACCTGGTCGACCGAATTTTTAGCCAGCCCACCCTGTACACGGGCTGGGAGAATACCCTTGGTCTGCTTGCCTACACCATGCAGGTCTATGCCGACTTCAGCGGATACACCGACATTGCCATTGGAATCGCGCTTTGGATGGGCTTCACGCTGGCTCAAAACTTCAACTCGCCCTACAAGGCCAGCAGCGTCGGCGAATTTTGGAAGCGCTGGCATATGTCGCTCTCGAGCTGGCTCAAGGACTACCTCTACATTCCCTTGGGGGGTAACCGCAGCGGGTCAGTGGCCAGCTACCTGCTCATTTTTGCGGGACTCTTTGGGTTTGCCCTCACGGCAACTTCCTCTCTGGTTTCCTACCTGCTTGCCGGAGTCGTTTTGGTTTTCCTGCTGCTTTACCAGTTTATTCCTGCCTTTCGGCGCGGATTCAACACCAATGTTAACCTAATGCTGACCATGCTATTGGGCGGACTCTGGCATGGCGCTTCATGGAACTTTATGGTATGGGGCGGACTCAACGGCCTCGGTCTGTTGGCTCACAAGCAGTGGTCCCGAATTCGGCCTTACCGCGTGGAAGGCTGGATGCTCCGCGGCCTGGGTATCTTGATTACGCTGCTGTTCATCACCTTTACCCGAATCTGGTTTCGGGCTCCCGACTGGTCTACGGCCATGTCCATTGTCAATCAGCTGTCAACAGGCTGGAACGTGATTCCATCGCTGGCAATGCTGGCTGCCTGGTGGCGCCCCGCCCTTATTCTGGCCATGGGATTTGCGATTCACTGGATTCCAGAGCGCCATAAGGCATGGTACCGCGACCGATTTGCAAACCTCAACCCCTTTTTGCTGGCGGTTTTAAGCCTTGGGGCTATTCTATTGGCCTACCAGTTCATGGCGGCAGAGAGCCAGCCCTTTATTTACTTTCAGTTTTAAGGCTCTCGGCATCTTGGGACTTCTGTCCCTAAGGCTCCTGCAGGGGCATTAACCGCTGCCTTGCTCGGCGCCAGGACTGAACGTAGCCTTGGTACTGCTGTGCCATTCCTCTTGTTTTGCTTGCGTAGTGTCCTCCAGGCCCTTTAGCTACCTGATCCACATGGCCAAACCAGCGCGAAGGGTCGTAGCCCTTTGCTTTTGCCCGCTTACGAGCGTCCAGAACCGGACCAGGTCCGGTATTGTAGGATGCCATTACAAAAGACAGGCGCTGGTCGTCCGGTACTCCACGGTCCGCCCAGAATAGGTCTAGATAGCGCAGGTAGCGAATTCCTACTTTGATGTTGGCCTTTGGATTATAAAGGTCTACGGGTCCTCGATTCATGCGCGCTGCAGTCGCGGGCATGAGCTGCATTAATCCTACGGCTCCTGCGGGAGATACAATGCTTGGATTAAAGCGGCTTTCGGCAAAAACAAGAGCATTGAGGGTGAATCGGTTCCATCCGTCGTGACCCACCAAGAGCGCATCGTAGCTCGAAATCAAACTGTCTCGGTCGCTGGGCTTGGGAATGGGCTTGCGCGCAAGAGCCCCTCGAAGGCTGCGGGTTTTAGGTCCTTGAACAAGCTGGTTTAATTCTTTGAGAAGCAGGCTGTCGCCTGGGCGCAGTGCCCAATGAAAGCTGCCTTTAGCTAGGTTGGTGCCCTTCTTGCCCCAGGATCGCAGCATGTAGTCGGGCAGTATCCAAAGGGCGGAGTCAAGGTTGGCGAACCGAAACATCGAGGTGGACGCAGGGACTACATTGAGCTGCTGTGCTTCCAGCATCCATAGCGGCTTGGGGTAATCCCCTGGAATTTGAATGGTTTCTAGAGCCGATTTTTTCTTGGATTTTTTGCTCTTTTTGCCTGTTTTTTTCACGGATTTTGGCTCGGGAACGCTGCCTGCGAGCTTCCAGGTAAAGCGACGAACCGCCTTGGTCGCGGTCAGTTCAGCGAGTCCCTCTTGGGGAATAGGCCCAACGGCAACATCGGCTGTTCCGAGGCGCACGGCTTCGAGTGCTTCCTGTACCGAAGCAGCATACTGCCACTCAATCGAGTGCCCAGTCTTCCGCCCCCACCACTCGAGCAGCTGCACGTCGTAGCCAAGCACACGGCCTCCTTCCAGGTGCATTACCCCTAAATCCGGCACCACCACGACCCTTAGGTTTCCAGCACTCCAGACGTCGTTCCAGGTTGCCGTTCGGTCTAGATCCATGGACGGATTCGGCGAGCCCACCATAAATGAAACGGCTACGAGGATTAACAACCACCTCCAATGCTTGAACATTCCCCGAAGTTCGGCACTCGGGGGCTTACTTTTGCACCAGTATGGACTCAGGCTTAAAATTCCGACTTACGGAATGCAGCGACGCAGGCTGTCTTTGCCCTTTAAACAAGCCGAGTACGCAAGCATAAACCGCAGCGAGAGAACCTAATAAAGCAACAAACTACCGTCTAAAACCATGGAAAACCTCAAGAAGACCGCCCTTTATGACCTTCATTGCGCATTGGGCGCCAAAATGGTCCCCTTTGCCGGATACGATATGCCAGTACAGTATGCTGGAGTCAGCCACGAGCACCACGTTGTTCGTAGCAAGGTGGGCATGTTTGACGTGTCGCACATGGGTCAGTTTTGGGTGGAAGGTTCTGAGGCCATGGCCTTTATTAACGCGGTAACCAGTAACGAGGTCAGCAAATTAACCGAGGGCAAGGTCCAGTACAGCTGCCTGCCTAATTTAACGGGCGGAATCGTCGACGATCTACTGGTTTATTGCGTTAGCCCGACCCAGTACATGCTGGTGGTGAACGCAAGTAACATAGCCAAGGATTGGGCCTGGCTTAGCCAGTTTGCACCGAATTATGAGGTGACTATGAGGGATGGCTCAGACGACACCTCGCTCATCGCCGTTCAGGGACCGCTCGCCGCTAAGGCCATTCAGTCGCTGACCAACCTTGATCTTTCGGCCATGACCTACTACACCTTTGGAATAGGAAGCTTTGCAGGCGTCGAGGGTATTTTGGTCAGTGCCACGGGCTACACCGGTTCGGGCGGATTCGAGATCTACCTGCCCAATGCGCATGCTGCGGCTGCCTGGGAGGCCATTATGAAGGCTGGAGCAGAATTCGGACTTGAACCCATTGGTTTGGGTGCTCGCGATACCCTGCGTCTTGAGATGGGCTTCTGCCTGTATGGCAACGACATTGACGATGCAACCTCGCCGATCGAAGCAGGCCTGTCGTGGATTACTAAATTCACCAAGGACTTCACGAATTCCGTTGCATTAAAGGCCCAGAAGGAGCAGGGGGTGACCCGCAAACTGGTGGGCATCAAGCTGCTCGAACGCGGCGTTCCGCGCCATGGCTACCCCATTCTCAACGAGCAGGGTGTGCCGGTGGGCGAGGTAACTAGCGGAACCATGGCTCCATCGCTCAACGAGGCTATAGGCATGGCCTACGTGCCCAGCAACTTGGAGGCTCCAGGCAGCAGGGTATGGGTCGAGGTCCGAGGCAAGGCCCTAAGTGCTGAGGTGGTTACACTGCCTTTCTACAAGGCCTAAGAGGCGGATTTTCTCCCTGCCGCCTTATAGGGCAAATGCAAAGACGTCGGCACTTCCGTTGGGGCGGTATCCTTGAAGGAGCACGCCGTCTCCAGGACCAAGTTCGCCTAAAATCGCGGCAACGTCTTGGGCACTAGATACCAATTTGTTGTTCAACTTAACCAGGATGAAGCCTTTGGGAACCCCTGCTTGGGCGAGTTTGCCTTCTCCAGGATTGGTGATTCTCACCCCGGACCTCAGTCCGTACCGAGCCTTGTCGTTGGGAGACAGGGGCTCAAATTCAGCCCCCAGCGAGGATGAAACCGCTAAATCTTCTTTTTTGAGCACGTCGGTAGTACCCTGACGGTTGCGCAGTACTACGTTAAAGACCCTCTCTTTGCCCTCGCGCAGGACCACCACCGAAACCTTGTCGCCAGGGCGGCGGCTGCCAATAACTTCCAGCAGTTCCGACATTTTTTTCACGGATTTCTCGCCTGCTTGAACCACAATATCGCCCTTTTTGATTCCAGCTGCTGCAGCGGCTCCGTCTTCGGTGACGCCCGACACATAGACGCCTTGTGATTCTTTAATTCCTTGCTCCTTGGCTAGTTCTGGAGTAATATCGGCAATATTGACTCCCAAGTAGGCTCGCTGCACCACCCCGTGCTTGGTAAGGTCGTCCACCACCTTGCGCACAATATTGGCCGGAATAGCAAATCCGTACCCTTCGTAGCTTCCGGTGCGGGTGGAGATGGCGGTATTGATTCCGATCAAATCACCTCGAGTATTGATTAATGCCCCTCCGGAATTTCCCGGGTTAACGGCCGCATCGGTTTGTATGAAGGCTTCAATGGCTGATTGGTTGTCGATGATATTGATGTTCCTGCCTCTGGCGCTAATGATTCCGGCCGTGACCGTGCTGTTGAGGTTGAAGGGATTGCCCACGGCAAGAACCCACTCTCCCAGTCGGACTTCGTCGCTGTTGGCAAAGGCCAGCGACGGGAGGTTTTCGGCCTCGATTTTTAGCACGGCAAGATCCGTGGTGGGATCAATTCCGACGACTTTGGCGAGGTATTCCTTATTGTTGTTCAAGCTCACTTTAACCTCCTTCGCCTTGTCAATCACGTGGTTGTTGGTTACAATGTAGCCGTCGCTGCTGATTATTACGCCTGATCCTGAGCCTTGAACGACCCGCGGCTGCATCTGGCTACCTTCTCCAAATCCAAAGAAGAACTCGTTAAAGGGGTTAAACGTGTAACCCTGCTCCACGGATGTTTTAACGTGAACTACGGCATTGACGGCCATCTCGGCAGCGGCGCTAAAGTCCGTAGATGAAACCAGGGCAGGACGATTGCCGACGAGGGTCGCGCTCGATTCGGTCCAGCGTGACGTTGGTGAATCCGTGCTGTTAAATGCGTCGTAGAGGGCGGCACCGCCTGCTCCGGCAGCGAGGGCAAGGGCTCCAAGGGCAACTATGGTTTTGGTATTCATTGTTTGTTAATGATTGGGTTAATGACAGAAAAGAGGAATCCAAAAACTGTTCCACTGCCTAAATTAGCGCCATGTTCCGTCGATTTGTGAAGTACCATGGCAGTGGCAACGATTTTGTGGTCGTTTTAGCCCCTTTGGATGCGACCTTTTCTGCGGTTATGGTTGCGGACATTTGCCACCGACAGTTCGGAGTAGGTGCCGACGGCTTCATGGCCGTTGGGCCTGCCGCGGATACGGACTTTAAAGTAGACTACTACAATGCCGACGGACGTTTGGGTTCTTTGTGCGGCAACGGGGCTCGCTGCGCGGTGGACTTTGCTCGGAGCCAAGGACTTTTTAAGGGAATGAGCTGCACTTTGGAGGCGGCTGACGGCATTCACCATGCTTACTATCGAGAGGACGGGATGGTCTCCGTCCAATTCGCCGACGCCGCTTTACCCCTTGCCCAGCACGGCGGATGGTTTGTTGATACGGGCTCGCCGCACCATGTGTCTCTTGTGGATTCAATCGATTCCATAGATGCAGTAGGAGAGGGCCGCGCCCTGCGCTATGGAGTTTATGCGCCCGCAGGCGCCAACATCAACTGGTTGGAACGCCGCGACAATTCATGTGCCATCAGGACCTACGAGCGTGGCGTAGAAAACGAAACACTGAGCTGCGGCACGGGGGCTGTCGCAGCCGCCTTGGTTGCCAACCTGCAGTGGGGATTAGCCAGTCCCGTCTCACTAGAAGCCCTGGGTGGAATTCTGGAGGTTGCCTTTGAAGTGGAGCCTAACGGATTTAGTCATATTATACTCACGGGGCCGGTGGCTCGAGTTTTTGAAGGTGAATGGACGGCTTGAGCCTTAGGGCTTTGGAGCCTGAAGACCTTGACCTCTTGGTGCGCTGGGAGGCGGATCACGCCGATGCCGGTCTGCGCGTATCTCCCTACAGCCGTGCTGTCTTAAGCCGCTATCTTGAGGAGTCCCACCGGGATTTTTGGGATGCGGGGCAGGTTCGCTTCGTGCTTTGCGACCCTTCGGGTAGCGCGGTCGGACTTTTTGACCTCTTTAACGCGCAGCCAGTGCACCAGCGCGCCGAAGTTGCCCTACTTGTGGACCCGTCTATGCGCAAACAAGGTCTAGGCAGAAGCGGACTTTTGCTGGTAGAGCAGTGGGCCTTTGGCCGTGTGGGCTTGCGCAGTCTTTATGCCGAAGTTTTTACCGATAATACTGCGGCACTGCGTGTTTTTGCCTCGAGCGGATACCAGTCTGCTGGCGTACTTAAGGCATGGTACCGGGTGGGGCGTGAGTTTCGTGATGCGGAACTTTTTCAGCGTCTGCGTTCATGAAAAGGCGGTCTCGAAGGCCTCGTTCGCAGTGGCCTCGTTGGTTGCTGCTTCTTTTTGCTCTTGGAGCCGCAGCGCTTGTTTTATGGCCATCCCAGGACTTTAGTTCGCACAAAGTCGCCATTGACGTTCCGCACGCCGACCAGCGCGTACTGGCTTTACTGGATAGCATCTCATCGGTCAGTCCTGAGGTTAGATTGAACCTGCTTCGTTTTGGGGCCATGGTACAAGGGGACTTTGTGGTTCCTGCTGGGTACTATGAAATTTCACCGAGTGATCCTTGGTGGCGAAGCCTGCATCGGCTAAGAATGGGCTACGAGACTCCGCGTCGCCTGGTTCTTAGGGCCTACCAAGGCCGCAGCAATTTGGTGCGCCATTTGGCGACTGTTATGCATCCTAGTCCCTCAGAATTTGATAAGGCCCTGTTTCAAGGAGACAGTTGCGTACCCATGCTGCCCAATACCTATGAGGTCTATGCCTCCCTGAGCCCCCAAGAATTTGCAGAACGCATGGGGCGCGAGTTCGATGCTTTTTGGAATGCCAACCGCATGGAGTCGGCCACTGCGCTCAAGTTGACTCGCTACGAAGCCACCATCTTGGCGAGTATTGTGCAGGCGGAATCCAAGGAACCCCAGGAATGGTCTCGAATTGCAGGGGTCTATTTGTCGCGTCTTCGCAAGGGAATGCGCCTAGAGGCCGACCCTACGGTGGTTTTTGCCGTGCTTGACCGCAAGCTTGCTCCAGAACCTATTCGTCGCGTAACCGGGAGCATGCTGCGCCTGGAGCACCCCTATAATACCTACCGCAGCAAGGGTCTCCCGCCGGGTCCCTTGGCAACGGTTCATCCTCCGGTTATTGACAGTGTACTGTCTGCACGACCCAATGGCGAACTCTTTTTTTGCGCTAATCCGTCCAGGCCAGGCTTTCACCTTTTTGCCAAGACCTATGCGGAGCATCTCGCCTACCGCAAACGCTACCTGAACTTTATATCTAAATAGCAATGGCCCACAGAGTGGGCCATTGAACGTTTCTGGGGGCAGTGGTTCTACTAACGAATGAATCGTCGCGTGTAGCTCTGACCCTGCCACTCGACCACCACGTTGTACATGCCGGCTGGAAGGTCAGCGGTCTCCCAATTCAGGCTTACCGCACCGCCTTCGTGGTTGAAGTCCTGACTAAAGAGGGATTGTCCGAGCATGTTAATCACCGTCAGCTTTATCGCTCCGGATTCATTGGATTGAAATTCAAGGCTTGCCCTAGACCCATTGCTTGGGTTGGGACTCACCCCGCTCAAGAAGGCCTCAGAAAGGTCGACCTCAGGAACACCAATGTTGAGAATGTCCGCTGGGGTGCCAAAGGGAGCACGCTTTAAGCAGAAGTTGTCAATAGCCCATCCTTCACTGGACAAGGTAAAGTCCGAGCCAAAGCGAAGGCGGAATACGAGGGTTCCCGAATTGTCCGCGGTGAAATTTATAGAGGCATTCTTCCAACCGTTTGAGTTACCTGAGAGGCCTGGGCGGATGTTGTCAAGACTCGTGACGTGCACGGTATTGTACCATTTGCCGGAGGGTAGAACATTGCCTAAGGTGTACCAATTGATTCCTCCGTTGTAGGACCAATCAACGCTACCGCCGTCGTGGTACTGCTCCGATAAAAGGTTGTAGTCGAAGTCAAGCGTGTACACGATATTGCTGTCGAGCACAAAGAACGGAGTGTGCAGCGAGCTACGACCCATTGGGTTGTAGTCGGTGGCCAATTTGGTCATCCAAGCCTTGGTTCCACTGGCTGCTGCGCTAATGGTTGTTTGAGCAGGGGTTCCAAACTCCCAATCGTGGGGCAGGGATTTAATGCTGGAGTGCAGGGGTAACCACGCTGCCTTACTCGGATCCTCGAAGTCATTGCAGTAGCCGATGGCATCGATGTAAATCTTGTCCGACACCTGGAAGTTTAGGCAAAGTTGATCGTCAGCGATCAGGTTGTCTTGCTTTTCGTTGGGTCGGGATGTCTCTACACAAATGCTGTAGGTGCCTGCTCCGTTGTTCAGCCAAAGTTGGCTGAACTCGTGCCAGCGCTTCGCTCCGCGGGGCAGAGGGGGAGAGAAGGTAAGGGTATCGTAGTTCGACCACGCGCCATTGTTGACTCGGTACCGCACCAGCGTTGAGCCTACTGGCTTGGCCCCTGTGTTCTCGATTTGCACCTTAACCGTGGAATTCGCATTAGGAATGATTAGGTATTCCTTGGTATCGATATTAATCGGCGCCATAGAGTTTTGGGGCGGAACATAAATCTGGAAATCGTCAATAGCCCAACCTTTGGCTGTTGATCCAGCGCTAGCCCCCATGCGGAACCGCAGGTTTAGAGGGTTGGTGTTGAAGTTCCAAAGCGATAATGGAATCGTCGAGGTAATCCATTGATTGCTCGTGGATCCAATCCATCCCGGTTGGTTGCCGAGAGGCACTACGCCGGCAGAACCGTAGCTGGATCCGTACCAGTTCGTACCGATGTTTGCCGTAGCATTTCCAAGGGTTCGCCAAGTACCGTTGAGCAGGTATTCGACATTTCCCCCGTCGGCAACGGCAAATTCAAATCGCTGCTTGAACCGAAGTTCTGCACCCATGATGGTGTCAAAATTGGTAAAAGGAGGAACCCGCAGGTACTCCGTATTGGCGCCCTTGTAGTTTTGATCCAAACCGGTCATCCAGGCCTTCGTTCCAGAGGCAGCGGTCCAGCCTTGCCCAACGGTACCCATTTCCCACATTTGAAGCGTGCCCGTGCCGCCAGCACCATAGAAGGCATAGGAGTTACCTACGCAGTTTTCAAAGGTTTCGGGTCCAAAAGGAATCATCACGGAGGTATTTCCGTTGGTTATTTTCGTGGCCGTATCGTTTCGGCTGAATGCGTCTCCCGCTAGGGTTGTCCAGGCCTTTATCTGTATATCTCCTTCCCAATAGGTAACTGGAGTGGTAATAGTAAGCGTTGCCTCTGCTCCGATTGCAATGCTGGGAACGGTGTAGGTATAGGTATTGGTCGCCGTTGGGGTACAGAGGTCAGAAACCACCACCGTCACAGGAACATTAGTCTTGGCCTGCTTGCCGTAGTTTCGCACCTTTATGATCAGGTTTTGAGGGGTACTCAAAAAGACCGTATTCGGCGGGGAGGTTATTGCGGTCACACCCACGTCGTTGTTGGGTCGGTCGTAAATCAAAATATCGTCAATAGCAATATCTGCGAGCTGACCCGCGGCAGTCTTGCCCGCCACAAAACGCAATTTGATAGTTTGCCCGGCGTAGGCTGATAGGTCGACCATTTGGTGGCGCCAATCGTCGGTACTGGCAGTTTGCTGCTGCGCAGTGAGCACCGATGGTGTAAGGGTTGTCCAGACGTTGCTGCCGGAGGGAACCACTTGAATTCCCAGGGAGGCGATGCTTGCGCCAAACATGTGGTACCAGAATGAAACAACGGGCGTCGTCATGCCCGACAAGTCAATGCATCCCTCTTGCTGAAACAGGGCAAAGGGGCTGTTGGCACCAAAGTCTCCCTCCGAGTAGAGGTAGTTACCCTTGCGGCCGTTGGACCAGCGCGGACCAGTTTCCGCAGTTGGGGTAAGGTTTTTACCAACCATAAAGGCAAATTCGCTGCTGTTGGACGCTGGAGAGGCAAACCACCCTGAAGGGGCAAAGGTTCCTGGATTTAGGATGGTACCGTTTCCTGCTGCCCATCCTGCTCCATCAAAATTCAAGTAGTAAGGGAAGCTTGTGATGGGCTGAATATGCTCAATGGTGATGGGGCCCAGGCTGTCGTTGTTGGCTTGACCGTCGTTGGCAAGTTCAGACCAGATGTAAATCTGAAAGTCCGCAAAAGCGCTGAGGTTGGCCTTGGGCACAAAGCTGTAGGTCAGAGTATCACCTAAGTTAAAGGTTCCGTTAACCGTGTCACGGGTGATTACCGTCACCCCGGTGGTTAAGTTTTTCACGGAGAAAGCGAGCGGAACCTTGGTAAGGGCCTGGGAGCCTTCTGTTCGCCAAAGAACTCGAACGTTTTCTTGGTTGGTGTAGGTACAGAATCCGTTTCGTGGGCTTGAGAACTCAAGCATGTTAATGTCGCGAACTAAAGGCTGAAAGACTTTTATATCGTCAATAGCCATATCTCCGCGGTCGTTGGTTGCGGTATTGTTCTTGTTGCCGACAAAACGAAGTCTGACGTATTTACCCAAGTACGGATTGAGGTTCAAAAAGCCCTTTTTCCATGGATCCAAACTGCTTCGCTGGGATTGACCCACGAACAAAGCTGCTCCAATGACGCCGTTTCCTGTGGTGAAGCCAGTTCCGGTATCGATGTCTATGCGGAGGTTGCCCATATGCGTTCCAAAGCGGTGGTAGTAGAATTCTGCGGCGGCGTTGCCAAGGTTGTCAAGCTTAAAACAGGGTGTGATGAACAGGGTGTTGTTGGCTGTGGTTCCCTGGGAGGCCTCGGTGTAGAGGTACTTGCCCCCTCCGGTAGTATGGTCTCCGGCTGGGCCTGTTCCAAATGTTGCGGGAGGACCCGTGCGCACCGACCAGCCAAAACCAGCGGTAAGTGGGCTGGGAGAGACTTCGTAGTTGCGTCCTGCGGGTGGATTGCCCAAGGGGAATACTCCTCGGTGCAGGGTGCCGGAGGTGCCGGCACCCGTACCAGACATCCAAAAGAATTGTTCAAAATTCTCAAGGTAGGGGAATTGGGTAACTACATAGGGGAAGCTATTAGGCAAAGCAGGGCCACAGGTGGCAGGAGGCGAAGGGTCGCGCCAAAAAGTATTGAAGGTAATTGCTGCAGCGGTTGACGGCGACCTAGCGGTGTTCTCGTCGCAGGCACAATCGTACGCAAGTACGTACCAATCTACGGTATCTCCCACCACCAGGTTGTTGAAGGTATGGGTGTACTCCGAGGAGTCAGGGCAGTTGGCCGTGTTGATGGCCGTCATGTTGAGCCAATTCCAAATTCCGTTGTTGATTCGATAATGCAGTACCACGGAATCCATACCCGACTTGGGCAAAATTTTATCGATTGCTCGCAGGCGAATCTGTTCGGAGGCTTGATAGCGTGCTCCAATGGGTTCCCTCCGCGGATTCAAGTTCCAATTAATGGTTGGGGGGATTAGCTCACAGGGCGCCGCCTCCACCTTTAAGTTGTCCACAAACCAGCCGGCCGTGTTGGCCGTACCACTAGGTACTCGGTACTGAAGGGCAAACCGCACCAAAACCTGTGCGAATCCGGTACCGGTGCCCGTGGGGCCGCTGCCTGCAATGCTCGAAATATCAAAAACCTCATTGGACCACCATCCGTTGGTTGGGGCAATTCCTTGGCCTACTGTAGTAGCTCCGCCCCAAAAAGGTGTTGTTGCAGAGTTCGCGTACATGATTTCATTGATGTAGCCTAGGGTTGCAAAGCTTGAGCTCGCTCCCCGGTAGTGGGTGCCCGAGAGGGTACTCCAAGTTTGGCCGTTGTTGGTCGAGACGCTGATGTATCCGCGTTGGCCAAAGTGGATCTTGCCAATGTGGTCAAACGAAAGTCGAACAAAGGAATTTCCAAGGGTTGAAAAAGCCAAAGTCTGAAAGAAAACGGTGTCTTGCGGCAGGACATTGGCGTGGTAGCTGTGCGTTCCGCTCACGCTTAATGCGCTGGTGTCGTTCCAGAACGGGCTAGGTCCAGGCTGGGTGTGAAAGGTGGTTACGTTGTGCGGCGGTGAGTCAAAATCCTCACTGTAAACGGTAGTTATCTGTGCTTTTGCGCTGAAATTCAGCACAATACTAACTATGGCAACCAAGCCAATGCGGCTTACTAAGTGTCTCATATCGTGCATTCTTTGCTCTTTTTGGGAATCCCGAGAACTTCAAATATACGAGAACTAGCGGAGTGTTTTTCTATCGAATGTTCAGCCGTAGCCTTGAATCGTCATTCAAAAACCCCTCTAGCGCATCGCCGGGCTTCACGGGCCCAACTCCGGCCGGAGTACCGGTAAAAATTAGGTCGCCTTTTTTGAGGGTGAAGTAGGTACTGATGAAGGCAATTAGGTCTTCGAGGGAGGTCAAAAAATCGCGTGTATTGCCGCTTTGCACCGTTTCGCCATTCTTCTCAAGGCGGATTTGATGATCCATGGGTTCGGCAGGCATGGGGCTCCAGGTTCCAAGAACCGCACTGCCGTCAAAACCCTTGGCGCGCTCCCAGGGTAGGCCCTTGTTTTTGAGTTCCGTTTGCAGGTCACGGGCCGTGAAGTCAAGACCAACAGTCATGGCATCTAAATAGCGGTACGCGAAGCGTGGTTCGATGAACTTACCCACTTTTCCTACGCGCAGAACCCATTCGATTTCATGGTGCACGTCCTGGGTCCACGGTGGAATAACAAAGGGGTTACGCGGCGGAAGCAGGGCGGAATCAGGCTTGCAAAAAATAACCGGTTCCTCGGGCACATCGTTGCCGAGTTCCAGGGCATGAGCCTTATAGTTGCGGCCAACGCAGACAATTTTCATCGCATTCGCAGGCGTATCGCCGTCAGAATTTTTTTAGTAAACAGCGGAAAGTCCGCGTTTTGCAGCCAGGAGTAGTACCCGGAATCCTTGGAAAGCACGTGGCTCACGCGCTGCCCCTTGTACTTCCCAAAGCTGAACTGCTCCTGACCCTCGCTGTCGTAGGTTATGAAGCCAGCGAAGTCTGCTGCTTTATTCATCGTACTGAAGTCGCTCAGGGCTGCAACGTCTCTTGGCAGGTCTTCGTAGCGCAAGAGCTGGGCCTTTAGAACCTCATAGGTCGCCCTAACGTCTGCTTCGGCACTGTGGGCGTTCACCAGGTCGGATTCGCAATAAAACTTGAGTGCCGCAACGAGGGTGCGCTGCTCCTTTTTATGAAAAATGTTTTGCACATCAATACTCCTGCATTGGCTCAAATCAAAATCGCTTCCTGCGCGCAGGAGTTCCTCGGCCAACAGGGGAATGTCAAACTTATTGCTGTTGTAGCCCACCAGGTCGCTGCCTTGAAGCATTGGTATGAGTTCCGGCAAGATTCCGTCAAAAGCGGGAGCTTCTGCTACGTCAGCATCACTGATTCCGTGAATTTCGGTAACGACCGCAGGGATTGGAATGCCCGGATTCACCCGCCATGTTTTCACGGTTTCGCTGCCGTCTGGCTGGATTCGCAGCACGCACAGCTCTACGATGCGGTCATGCACCACGTTCACACCCGTTGACTCTATGTCAAAGACGCACAGGGGTCTTGTGAGCAGCATCACAGTTCGCGGGTCGGATCCCACTGCTCGAGGTAGTCAGCAACCCTGCGAACAAACATTCCGCCCAAGGCGCCGTCTACTACGCGGTGGTCGTAGGAGTGGGAGAGGAACATTTTATGGCGTATTGCGATCACGTCTCCCTCGGGCGTCTCAATGACTGCGGGCATCTTGCGAATTGCACCAAGTGCCATAATGGCCGCCTGAGGTTGGTTAATAATAGGGGTTCCTAGAATGTTACCAAAGCTTCCGACGTTGGTTACCGTGTAGGTTCCGCCCTGAACGTCGTCGGGCTTGAGGCTGTTGGTCCGTGCCAGGTTAGCCATCTCATTGACTGCCTTGGTCATTCCGCTCAGGCTCAAGCGGTCTGCGTTCTTAATGACTGGAACAATGAGGTTGCCGCTTGGCAGTGCAGTGGCCATTCCCAGGTTGATGGGCTTGTGGTACACGATGCTGTTGCTGTCCACGCTGACGTTAATGTTCGGAAAATCTTTAATGGCCTTAACCACGGCCTCCATAAAGATGGGGGTAAAGGTGAGGCGTTCTCCTTCGCGTTTTTCAAAGGCGGACTTTACCCGATCGCGCCATTGAACAATAAGCGTGACGTCGGCCTCTACAAAAGAGGTTACGTGCGGAGAAACGTGCTTGCTCATGACCATGTGGTCGGCAATCAGTCTGCGCATGCGGTCCATTTCTCGGATCTCGTCTCCAGGGAAGATGGTTGGGGCAGGGGCCTTGAATCCCGTGCTTGCCGTGCTCGCGGAGTTTGAGACACTTGGAGCAGCAACTGCAGCAGTAGCACTCGCAGCCGGTGCTGAATTCATGGCTTGAACACCGCTCGCGCGTTGGGCTATGAAGGCTAGAAGGTCCTGTTTGGTGACTCTTCCGTCTTGGCCTGAGCCCAAAATGGCGTCGAGTTCTGCTTGCGAAACAGCCTCCTGCGAGGCCATGCTGCGCACCAAGGGAGAGTAAAAGCGCGTGGCGCTGCTCTTAGCCTCTGAGGGTGAACTCTGTGCTACCGGTTGACTTGGACTCGGGACTTCCACAGCAGCGACTGGAGCTTCGGCCCTGAGTTCAATCGCTTGAGGGACGGCGACGGCAGGCCTTTCGGCCTCTACTTTGGCTGGAACGGCTGCTGCTACGGGTGCCGGGGACTTGCTCGCTGCTCCGGTTTCAATAAGGCCAATGACTTGGTCTACCTTGATGACGTCGTTCTCGTTAAAGAGCTTTTTGGTAAGAATTCCCGCGACCGGGGAGGGGATGTCGCTGTCAACCTTATCGGTTGCGATCGTCAAAATAGACTCGTCAATGGCAATGGAGTCCCCTTCGTTTTTGAGCCACTGCGTAATGGTGGCCTCGGCTACGGATTCGCCCATCTTGGGCATAGTCAATTCAAACATGGTCGATTCAGGTTGTGCTGCAAATTTAGGTCAAAGGTCGTCCGCGCAGCAGGGCAAAAACGTCTATATCTGCTTGCCAATGGTATGCATAGCGTCGGTCGGCCTCACGGTCCCAATCTGCCTGCCCGCTGGAGGGCACGTGGCTCACTACTCCTGGTTTAAGCGGACTCAATCCGAGGCCATCACCGGCGTAGCCCACCCAGGATTTGCGGCCCAATAGGACCTCGGGAACTTCCCTTAAAAGCATGCGACCCTGACCAAAAAGAAGCAGGAGTGGGCTCATTACAACAAGGAACAGCGTGATTCCGAGGTGCAAGACCTGTCGGCTTCGCCGCACCACGGGCTTATCGAGCTCGGGCACCGCAGCCCCAGAGGCAATTCCTCGGTGGTCGCTGCCGAGCGTCCACTCTGGGTAAACCATGCGGTAGCGAAGTCCCTGGCCCCGCTGAGCAATCATCAAGGCAATGCCGTCGCGGTAGGTGAGGCCGTTCCCAGGATGCATCGAGATCAGGGCAGGCCTAAAGGTGGCAAGAGCGGCTTCGACCTTTGGACCCATAGGCAGATCAATGTCTAGTGAATCCTCGTGGGGCGTACGCTGCCGCTCGGGGCTGCCAAAATGGACGGTGCCACTTCGCAGTATTCCGAGGTGCCGAAGCCCAAGTGCGAATCGGGTCAGACGGCTGAGCATTGCGGCGGTGGCAAACATTAGGGCAGACAATAGAACTAAGGCCCGGGAGAATCGCCAGCCCACCGGGAGCAGGGCATAGCCCACCAGCAGCGCGAGGGTCGCAAGGAGTCCGCCACTAAAGTAGCGGCGCAGCGATTTATGAGCCCCACCCAAGGCGTAGTAAACGGCAAACCAGGTTATCGCATAGGCGGGGAGCACATAGAGGCGGTATTCCGAAGGGTAGGTCCCTCCGTCAATGTAGCGGTGCGAACGCTCCCAGTAGCTGGTAATCGCTTCGGCAAAAAAGTACCCGAGCAGCCCATCCACAACAAACGGAAGCACTAGGCCTCCCCATCGCCGCAGCAGGGTAGAGCTGGCCTTGGCATAAATACCGAAGCTTATGAGGGCCGTGAACAAAGCGGCCTGCTTGGCAAAATGCTTGCGGGCAAAAATGGCCATGGCCTCATGGAAGGTTTTGACGTGCTTCCAGGTAGCGTGCTTGGTAGACTCTCCTTTGTAGTGGATTATTGGCGACGTCGCGAGGTAGTGGTTTTGCCAGCCTGCCTTTTGAATCCTAAAGCTCAGGTCGATGTCTTCTCCGTACATAAAGAAGTCCTCATCAAATCCGCCCAAATCATTTAAAACGGACTTTCGCGCCATCATCCAGGCGCCGCAGTGCACGTCTACCTCATTGTTGTCTTCCTCGGGCAGGTGGCCGAGGTAGTAGCGCGCCCATCGCGGACTTTTTGGGCGCAAGGAACTAAGTCCAAGCAGGCGGTACAGGGCCACAAGGGGGGTAGGGATTCCGCGCTTGGATTCCGGCAGAAAGGCACCGGTGCCGTCAATCATGCGGCAGCCCAGGGATCCAACTTGGGGATGCTCGGCCAGGTAGTCCAAGGCCACACTGAAGTTGTCTTCGGGAACGACCGTGTCAGGATTGAGAAAGAGCACGAATTCCCCCGTGGATTGGTGCAGGGCAAGGTTGTTGGCACGCCCAAATCCGAGGTTTGTGGGGGAGGCGATCCAATGCACTTCGGGGAACTGCGACCGGATCCATTCTTCGGACCCGTCGCTCGAGGCGTTGTCGACCACGATTACTTCTACTTCGAGCCCGGCTGACGCTGAGCGCACCGACCGCAGGCATTGGTCTAAGAATGCTTTGACGTTGTAGTTGACTATGAGGACCGAAAGGCGCACGAGGTGAAGTTAGCTTTTAATAGTCTGCTCGTAGGGAACACGCTGCTCGACGGCTCGGCTGAGCGTGCGTTCGTCGGCGTATTCAAGGGCATCTCCCAGGGGCAGGCCTCGTGCTATAACAGTTAGCTTTACCCCGGTGGGCTGCAGCCGGCGGTAGAGGTAGAATGCGGTAGTATCTCCCTCCATGGTGGTGCTCAGGGCAAAGACTACCTCCGTGCTGCATTCTGCGCTGACTCGCTCCAGCAGGTGGTCAATTTTTAGGTCGTTCGGACCCATTCCGTCCATAGGAGAAATTAACCCACCCAGCACATGGTAGCGGCCGCGGAAGGCCTGGGTATTTTCTAGAGCCAGCACGTCGCGCACGTCTTCTACCACGCAAAGGGTCTTGGGGTCGCGACGCGTGTCCGCACAAATAGTGCAGATCGGAGTATCGCTCAGCGAGTGGCATTGACCGCAGAGGGTGGTTTGCTCCGCGAGGTTGTGAATGGCCTCCGCAAGTTGCTCCATGCGTCCCTCGCCCTGCTGTATTAAATGCAGCGCAAGACGCAGTGCCGACCTTCGTCCGATTCCCGGCAGGCGAGACAATTCGCTTACCGCGCGCTCTAAGGCAGCTGAAGGAAGTTCCATTGGTCAAAAATACGGCATCTTTGTAGGGATGATTACAGGACCCTACCTTGTTTTGGCAGTGCTTTTGGCCTACTTCGCACTTTTGGTGCTGGTGGCCGAATGGGCCACGCGACGCGTTAAAACCGACAACCAGCAGTTTTTCACCGCCGGACGCCAAAGTCCTTGGTGGCTTGTGAGTTTTGGTATGATTGGCGCCTCCCTTAGCGGAGTAACTTTTGTCTCGGTTCCGGGCTGGGTGGCTACCTCGTCGTTCAGCTACCTCCAAATGATTTTTGGCTACGTAGTCGGTTATGCGGTAGTTGCCTTCGTATTGCTTCCCCTTTACTACCGCACCGCTACTACCACGATTTATGGCTACCTCGACCAGCGTTTTGGGCTGACCGCCTACCGCACTGGTGCTTGGATTTTTTTAGTTTCGCGCTGGGTCGGATCCTCGCTTCGTCTTTTTTTAGTTGCAGCGATTTTACACGATTTAATCGGCAAACCAATAGGAATTTCTTTTCCCATCACTGTGGTTGGGGTACTTAGCCTCATTTGGCTCTACACGCACCGTGGTGGAATCCGCGCCGTTGTGTTTACCGATACACTTCAAACGGCTGCGATGCTTGGAGTTTTAGTTTGGACGCTCGTCGTTTTGTTTGGCGAACTGGGCGTTTCAGACCCTTGGACTTGGCTCTGGGACCAGCCGGAGTCGCAGTGGTTTTTTCCGGATGCCTCCGACGGCCGCAACTTCTGGAAGCAGTTTCTAGGCGGAATTTTTATTACCATCACTATGACTGGCCTCGATCAAGACATGATGCAAAAAAACCTCACTTGCAGGAATTTAAAGGAAGCTCAGCTCAACATGATGGTTTTTAGTGTGGTTCTAGTGGGGGTAAACCTGCTTTTTCTTGCTCTTGGAATTGTACTGTACCGCTACGCTGCCTTGTCGGGTATTGATACGGTTGGCGACGGATTGTTTGCCGCGGTCGCCCTTGCTCCGGGCATGCCTGTTGCAGTAGGGCTTCTCTTTGTACTTGGTCTTGTAGCAGCAGCATATTCCAGTGCGGACTCTGCCCTCACGGCATTAACCACCTCGTTCTCGGTCGATATTTTGGGCGTCGAACGCATGGAGTCCGCGCGAGCAGAAAAACTACGGCGAAGGGTTCACTTGGGCATGACCCTAGCGGTCGGACTTCTCATGATTGCTGTCAAACCCTTTGCAGATCAGAGCATTATTAATACCATTTTCACTACGGCAGGCTATACTTATGGGCCTCTTCTCGGACTTTTTGTGCTAGGCCAACTGAGTTCAATTCAGCCAGCTGGCTGGTGGATCCCTGTCGCCGCGATTCTTGGACCCGTTTTAACCTACTGCGCAAGCCTTGCGGCACCCCACTTTCTGGGATACCGTTTTGGCTTTGAGCTCATTCTACTCAATGGATTGTTGACTGCATTGCTGCTTGCCGCAGGCCCCAAGCGGTCTGGCTTATAGCTTCACGATCTGGATTCGCTCCAAGCGGTCGCCGCGGCGCAGTTCAAGAACGTAGCAGCCGGTTGCCATAGCCCTCAGGTCAATCTGGTCCTGAGTGGGCCAAGTTGCTGAGGTTATGATTCGGCCCGCTAAATCACTGATCACGAAGTATTCTGGACTAGGACCCTGGCTAAGGCTTATCATGCCGGTGCTCGGGTTGGGTGAAACCTCCCAGGCCAGGCTTGATTCACCTAATCCAATGGCGCTAATCGCTGCGGTCGTTGTGAAAACAACGTCGTTGCAGGGGCCGTCCATGCTGAGCTGTACCGGGTAGCTTCCGGCCGCTGCGTAAAGGTGCCGCACTGAGAATGTATTTGCAGTGGTTCCGTCGCCAAAATCCCAGAGGTAGTTTAATACAGATCCTTGACTCACGGTAGCTTGACCCCTAAAGACGAAGGCGGTATCGGTTTGAAAGGACCACGCTCCCACGAGGTCGGGTACGGCGTTGAGCTGGATGGTATCGCGATCCACGCCGCCTGGCCCGTTGAGCTGAAGGGTAACCGTCTTGCTGCCCTGCGAGAAGAAGTAGACGGCGTGGTTGCCGGGTCCAGTGGCCAAGCTCGGCACGGCACCGGGCCCGAAGGTCCATTGTGCCAGGGTATTGCCTGGATTCTGTGCGGCAAAATAGACCGTATCGAGCAGACAGACGTCGATGGTGGCAGACGACGTTATGGTCGCAGTGGGTGCCGTCGCTCCAAGGTCAAATACCTGAATATTGTCGATAAACAGGTTGTTGCCGTAGCCGTTGACCCCAACAAAGCGAAACTTGACGCTGGGCCCGGAGATGCTGGAGGGAAGAACTACGGTGTCTCGTCGCCAGTGGCTCGCAATAGAGGGAGTAAAGGTGGTTGTTTGTGCCGCCTTACTCGCCAGTGCTGCTCCAAATTTCGCGTAGCCCGTGGGTAACCAGGTGCTGCCGCAGTTCGTGCTGTATTCCACTCGAAGCCCGTCGACGTAGTTAGCGTCGTAGGGGGCATAGGCCACATCAAATAGAAGGCGTGGGAGCGTTGTTCCAGTGAGGTCAATACTCGTAGTAATCAAGCCGTCCTCTTGAGGCGTTAGCGCGTAGTTAAAGAAGTTAATGGTCGCGGCATTGGTAGTGATTCCAGTGCTTCCGATGCTGTTAGTCGACACCCAGGTGATTCCTCCGTCTGGATTTTCGACGGTCCACCCAAGAGGAATGGAGGGTCCAAAGGGTTCCGAAAAAGGCAGGGGCGCTCCCGCCGTAATTTGGATTGGGTTGGCAAGGGTTGCCGTATCGGATCCAAAAACATTGCCTGCAATGAGCTGAACATTAAAGGTGCCCAGCGCGCTAAACGACAGCAGCGGGTTGGCGCTGGCGGAGCTGGTTCCGCCGATAAAGCTTACTCCAGTACTTGGTGTAACAATCCAGTTCCAAGTCGTTGGGGTATTGCTCGAGGCGTCAAAAAGGGCGACGACTTGGTTGAGGCAAACTGATCCGGTTTGGGGCTGTATGGCGGCCTGCGGAGCCGACGTTACTTCGCTTATACTAACGGCATCGATGGCAATGTCGCTCGATTGACCTGTTCCCGTTTGTCCTCTAAACCGCAAAACAATGGTTTGGCCGTTGAAGGGCATCAGTGAGGTCGAAACGTTGATCCAACTGCTGCCCTTATTGCCAGAGAGCGGGAGAGCTACATCTAAGTACCAGCGTCCGCCCGAGAGTACGTCAACATGCAGGCTTCCTTGCGTCGTGCCGAGCATGTGCGCCGCAAAACTCAGTTGAGGCATCGTTGCGTTCGCTAGGTTGATGCACGGGCTGTAGAGTACGGCTTCGGCGTTTAGGCAGTTGGTAGCTTCCAGGTAGAGGTATTTGTCGGTTGGTCCGCCAGCGTTTGCACCGCCCGTTGGTCCCGTGCCTGAGGTGGGGGGTGACCCAGTGTTTACGCGCCAATCGTGCTGGTCTTCTGCGCCATTGGCCGCATTTACCCATCCGTTAATTAGGGAACAAGAGGTGGTTCCACAATTGGAGGTAGTTGGGCAGTTGGAGAAGGTGCTGAAGTCCTCGGTAAAGGGCAAAGCTTGCGCTAATCCGGCGGCTACAACCTCAACGACTGAAACAAGGGTATCGTTGTAGCGGTTTTGATCGCCGACCATCTCGGTCCAAATACGCACCGATTTGGAACCCAGGCCAGCAAGAGAGACGGTTATGTTTAATGGAACGGTCGCAGACTGTGCGGAACTGAGCGACAGGATGAGGGTGTCGCGCTGCACTGTGCCATTGGCAACTTGCACCGCTATGGGCACCGCTGTTATTGCGGTGGTTGCGGAGTTAAGAAGCCGAACGACTACTGGAACGGTTCCTAGAGGCTGGCAGTCGGGCATTCGGCCCAAGGGGTTGAGCACCTCGGTGAGGGCTACGTCGTTAGACACTAAACAGCCCTGAATCCCGGCTGGTTTTTCGACGGCTAGTGCTCGTTTGCCTGCTCGGCCAGAAGGAGTTAGTGCGGCCACACTGACCCATTCTGAATTGTTTGGGTTGCTGCCGGTAAATACATAATTTGTAGACGTAACGGTGTCCACGGCATTCATGTAGGCGGCTCCCAACCGATAGACCACGTAGCCTGCGGCACCAGTTACGGCAGTCCATGAAACTTTAAAGGAGTCTGGACAGGTCCATTGGTGGTTGAGGTTGGTGGGCACTCCGATGCGGCTCATTACCGCATCGGTACTGTCGCCTTGGCTTCCTCGCGTGATTCGAAGCCACATTTGGTCGTTTACGCCTGCCGGCACCAGCCATGTGGCTTGGTCCGCAGTTGCGATTGGGACGGCAATTGTAGACCAAGTCGTTCCGTTGTCTTGCGTAAGGCTTATTAGGTAGGGGCTTCCGTTGGGCTCAGAGTCCCAACGTATGGGAGTAAGCTGGCCTGGAACGAGCACTTCTCCGCCTACGGGGTAGGTCAATTCCACGTCTTGGGCTACCAGGGTCCAGGTAACGTAGTATTCCTGGCTTCCGCCTTGGGCAATGGATCCGCTAATGACAAGGTCAAAGTCTCCGGCAGCAGGATTCAGTACTTCAAATTGCTCTGCGGTATTAAGGCTATCCACGGCCCGAACAGCGGGGCTGTTTAGGGTGGTCGCCAGGGGCAGCGGATTCAATACCCAGGGTAACCAGCTTGTGGAGCCTTGATTCAATACGCCGTTCAAATTATTCACCAGGGCGCGGCCGGCATTCAGGGTTGCCGCGGGATCGGTCCAGTGCAGCATTACACGGAGAGCATGGGTTCCCGTCGGAATGGTGATTCTCACCGTGTCGGTTTCGCCTTGGCTAAGGCTGTCGCGCATGAATTGGTTTTGTTCAATGGACTTGACGGCACGCAGGGCATTAACACGTCCGTAGCCATGAATAAAGTCAGGTCCTGGTTGGCCGAGGTCGTCGGCCGTATTCATTAAAATGGCCTTCATCAATCCACCGTGAGGATCCTGCCCAGAATGCGTCTGTCGGTATGCGTCGTAGAGCTGTGCCAAGACCCCAGCAACTCCAGGGCAAGACATGGAGGTACCCGTCTTAAGCCCGTAGCTATTGGGCGAAACGCAGGAGAATACATTGGTACCGAGTCCTGCGACGTCGGGCTTGATGCGGCCATCGTGCGCCGGCCCGCGGCTGCTGGAACTAGCAATTACGTCGGTGTTTTGGAGGTTGGCTACGGCCACCACGTTTTTACCTTGCTTTTGACCTCCTGTAATGTTACCCCATCCTGATCCTGCGCCATACTGGCAGTTGGTTGTGCCAGCGTTTCCGGCAGAAAACACGTGCATAAGGTGGTAGTTCTGAATAATGTCCTGATCCATTTGCTGGGTAAAGGCAGTGTAGCCAGCGTTGCACCCGTTGGAGTAGCTGCTCGCGGTAATTCGGACGCCAAAGGAGTTGTAGTGAGCGTCAACGCTGTTGAGGTTGTCCGGGTAGTTGTAGTAAACTAGGCTTGCTCCAGGAGCCTGCCCTTCGCCGTCGGGATTCAGATTGCCCGCGCCAAAAATGGTTCCAGCTACGTGGTCGCCGTGGTCGCCCTGGCTTGGGCCGCTAAAGTTTTGGGTCACGCGCCCTTTAAAGTCAATGTGGGACTGAATATCTCCGTCGTCGCCATGGCCAACTACAACGCCCGTACCTCGGTAGTTGCGTCCGCCGGCATAGGGCACCCTTATGGCGTTGGAGCGGTGGTTTTTGATGCCCGTGCTATTCTCTGTTTCTCCTGGCGCCTCCTTGGGTTGTAGGTACTGAACGTTAGCAAGAGCCGCCACCTCGCCAATTCGTTCGGGACGCAGCAGCATGCGGATTCCGTTGGGGCTGGTTTCGATTACCTGGCCGATTTTTGACAGCAGCTTGATGGTGCGTTCCGCTTCGCTTTTTGGAGCTGCAACTACGAGTAGTTCCACCTTGGAACCCATCCAGGCATAGTCCGGAATTTCGTTTTTAGATAGTTGGCTGCTGAGTTTCATACCGGGGAGCAGTGGCGAACTACCAACTAGTGGAAGGCTTGAGCTGAAGTCCCAAGCGGCTTTGCCTTGAAGCGGCAGGGCTACCAAGTAAGAGTTGATGGGCAGGTAGCCAATAATTTCGGCGCCAAGAGCTTCCCATTGAGACCATTCCGCAGGACTCATGGGACGGTTCAAGACCACAATACGCAGTAGGTAATTGCTGCCTTGTTCTCCGCGAAGTAGGCCAGAACTCAATTGGGATTCCGCGAAGGAATAGGTGCCGGATTGCAGCAAAACTCTGGCTTGTTCGGCAGGAATATTCTGGGCGAATACTTTTGCCAGAAGGAGGAATGCACAGGCGGATAGACGTAATTTCATCGAAATTTTACTTAAGAGTTACAAAGTACAACAGGAATGCAAAAGATATGTTTGGTCCTATTCTTGGCAGCTTTCATGGCTACCGGGGTGCGAGCGCAGGAGGTACAGCGCATACTGTATCTGGCGGCGCATCCCGACGACGAGAACACCCGACTGATAGCCCATTGGTCGCGCGCAGAAGGCCGAGAGGTAGCTTATTTGAGCCTAACTAGGGGAGAGGGAGGCCAGAATTTAATAGGCCCAGAACTGGGTCCTGCCTTGGGAGCACTGCGCGAGGCCGAGCTGCGTGAGGCTCGCAAGATTGACGGCGCCAAGCAGTTTTTTACCTCGGCTCCCGATTTTGGCTACAGCAAGTCGGCCGAGGAGGCATTTGAGGTATGGGATCGCGAGGCACTATTGGGCGAGCTTTTTAGGATCGCTGCAGAGTTTCGTCCCGACGTCTTGGTAACACGTTTTCCTCCTGATTCCAGAGCGGGTCATGGTCACCATACCGCCTCGGCCTTGCTTGCCATGGACTTGTTTGCTAGGCTGCAGCGAGACCGTATGTGCAACGGAGATTGGGCACCCAAGGCCCTTTATTGGAATACCTCTTCGTGGTGGATTAAAGAATCCGAAGCACTCCCCAAGTCCGACAGTTTAGTGACCCTAAGCGTCGGTGGCTATCATGAGGGTTTGCAAAAATCGGTGCTTCAAATTGGTACAGAGGCCCGGAGCATGCATAAGTCGCAGGGATTTGGTAGCGAAAACGACCACGGATTTCGCAGTGAGATCCTGCAGCTGCTTGCGGGTACGCCAGTCGATTGGACTGCACCACCCGCCACCAATCGAGCCTACCAGCCTTGGCGGGAGGTCCGCGCTAGCCGACCCTGGTTCACCGACCGAGACAGTTTACCCTTGGTCCGCACTGAGATTGTGGTCAACGAGTCCCCCAATCCCTTGGTTTGGAACGGTCAAAGCCTAGCCAAAGGGGAGCGGCTCGAGCGCGAAGCCTCGGAATTAGAGCCTGCCGAACACGTTTCGGGAGATCGGGTAAAGGGCGAATTGCGGCGTCCCTTGCTCCAAGCCGACCCCTTGAGTGTTTCAGTGAACCCATCGGGATTAATTGCAACAAAAACAGCACGATACACACTGGAGGTTGCCTTCACTCGGTGGGCTTTGGCCAAGGATTTTGAGGCGGAGGTGCGGGTTCCCAAGGGATGGACCCTGCACAGTCCTAAGCGTTTAAAGTGGACTGCGCTCCCTGGGTCGGACCCCACAGCTCTTTTTGAGGTGGTTCTAGAAGCCGGGCCTAATTCAGTCGATGGATTTCTGGAATTTTGGTCTGGAGGCCGGGCTGTTCGGTCGGTGGTGAAGCTGCGCTACGACCACATTCCCCAGAGCGAAGTGTGGGATGATGGATCGGTTCCACTGCGCTTTGTACCGATGAATCTTCCTGATGCAGAGGTTGGAGTTATTGAAGGGGCTGGCGACGACGCCGCCATGGCGCTTGAGCAGCTGGGATTTAGGGTTAAACGCCTGGATCCGCTCCAGATGGCTACAAGCGATTTAGACGGATTAATTGCGGTAGTTACGGGAGTCCGCGCCTATAATTCGACGCTGGGAATGGATCGGGCCAATGCCCTTCTGGAGCCCTGGATTAGCAAGGGAGGTCGGCTAGTAATGCAGTACGCGACCGCGAGCAAGGACCGCACTGCCGATCAAATGGGTCCAATTCCCTTTGAACTCGGGCGCAAGCGCGTCACGGTAGAGGGCACCGTACCTAGGATTCTGCAGCCCGAACATCCCCTTTGGAATAGCCCCAATGCGCTCAATAGCACTGATTTTGACGGATGGGTTCAGGAGCGCGGACTCTACTTTGCGGAGCGATGGCCGGCTGAATTTATTCCAATTATTTCTTGGTCGGACCCCGGCGAGTCTCCGGCTGAAGGAGCGTTAATTACCGCTCAATACGGCCAAGGCAGCGTTACCTATTGCGCCCTGTCGCTGTTTCGCCAATGGCGTGAGGGAGTACCAGGGGCTTACCGAATTCTCGCTAATCTGGTCGCGCATGACCGCTAATCTCGGCCTAATTGACCTGCTGGTGCTTGTTATTAGTATTGGCGGAATCGCAGTCTATGGTATGTGGGTTACCCGAGCTAGGGAGTCCGCCACGGAATTCTTAAGCGGCAATAAACAGTCTAACTGGTGGGCTATGGCCATGGGTATTATTGCCACGCAGGCATCAGCAATTACCTTTATCAGTACTCCAGGTCAAGGGTTTGGCGACGGACTGCGCTTTGCTCAATTTTATTTGGGTATGCCATTGGCCTTTTTGGTGCTGGGAATTTGGGTGGTCCCGAGGTACATGAAAAGCGGAGCAAGAACCGCCTACGAGTACCTTGAAGCAATATTTGGCCCTCGGGTACGCGGTCTTGCTGCATTTCTTTTTCTTTTGTCGCGCAGCCTTGCCGCAGGCATCACACTTTATGCGCCCGCCATTGTGCTTTCTACGGTCTTTGGCTGGGACCTCAAGTCAACGGTGGTTGCTACGGGTATTGTGGTTTTAGCCTATACCGCCTTTGGGGGCTTTAAGGCTGTGGAGGTTACCCAGACTGCGCAGATGGCCGTAATTTTTATTGGTCTTATTGCGGCTTGGATGGTGCTTTATCGCGGTATATCATCAGAAATGGACCTGCGTGGGGCCTGGTCCATTGCCTCCGCCTACGGCCACGATCAAGTACTCGATTTTTCGTGGAATCCTTCAAGCCGATACACAGTTTGGTCGGGCCTCGCTGGGGGCTTCTTTTTGGCTATGGCATACTTTGGAACCGACCAAAGTCAGGTGGGTCGCTACCTGTCGGGCAAAAACCTGGGAGAAATTCGCAGGGGATTTTTGGTAACCAGCCTTATTAAATTCCCAATGCAGCTTTTTGTGCTCAGTCTTGGCCTTTTGCTCTTGGTGCAAATGCACCTTAGCACCGAGCCCATATGGCATAATCCTGCCCTTGCCAAGGCCTGGCGAACCCTGCCCGAGTCCGCCAGCATGGACGCAGAATGGAATCAAATTCAGCAAGCTCGGTCAGAACTTACGCGTACCCCCGAAACACCGGAACGACAGTCAAGCCTATTGGCTCTACGCGCAGAGCAAAAAATTGTAAAAGATCGCGCAAGCAAAATTGTATCGGCGAAATTGCCGAAGCTCGAGACCAACGATCAGGACTATGTTTTTTTGTCTTGGGCATTAGGCAGCATGCCAGTGGGATTGCTCGGTTTACTACTTGCTGTAATAATGGCTGGCGCCATGTCGAGCTCCAGCGCAGAGATCAATGCACTGACTGCCACCTCAATCATAGATTTTGGACGAATTTTTGGGCTCCGCGAAACCCTTCAAACGTCTCGATGGATTACCGCACTTTGGGGTTTTGTTGCAATGGGCATCGCTCTGCTTGCAAGCCTTTATGAGAACCTGATTCAGTTGGTCAATTTGATCGGTTCGCTCTTTTATGGTCCGATGCTCGGCATATTTCTTTGTGCCTGGCTCGCGCCAAAGCGCCCCTCTTGGGCGGTTTTTGCGGCAGGGATTGCAGCGGAACTCGCTGTCTTAGCCCTGCACGCGGCCAACGTGGCAGGAATGGTCGACCTTGGATTCCTATGGTACAATCTCATCGGCGCCCTCTTGGTTTTGGGACTGGCCTTTCTGCTGCCGGTCCTTTCTTTTGGGCGTAGATAACCTCCATTCGGGCAACGATTTCGCCAACGGCAGGGCAGATTAGCGCATTTTTTGCGGTTAAATCCAGAATTTGAGCCTGCTTGGCTCGGTCGGTATGCGGGTATTCGCGGCAGGCCTTCGGGCGAATTTCATAGATGGCGCAGGCATTATCTGACTCGAGAAAGGGGCAGGGGAGCTGCTGGAGCACCCAGTCGCCATCTTCATCCAGCCGCAAGTATTCAGACTCAAAATCTCCAGTTTTGAGCCGGAGGTGCTTAGCCACGCGCTCCTTATCGCGTTCGGACCAAAGCGGACCAGTGGTTTTGCAGCAGTTGGCGCAATTCAGGCAGTCGGTTTTGGCAAAAACTTCCTCGTGAAGCCTATGGATCACGCGGTCGAGGTCATGGGGTGTTTGACGTTTTAAGCCTTTGAACAAGGCTGCGCTGCCGCTGGTCACTCCGACTGCAGTTTTTCAATAAAGGCTAGGGTCTCCTGCAACCATGGCTCGTACTCGGGTGTTCCGGGGCCATAGAATCCGCTGTAAATTTTGCGGACCTCACCCTGGCGGTCCAGGTAGATGGTGGTCGGGTAGGACTGAAATCCGACCAAACCCTCGAGCACCTTCTCAACCGCGCCAGAAGCGGCGCGCCCGGCAAACAGCACCGGATACCTGAGGTCCAGCCCCTGCACAAACTTATCTACGGCGGCAAAGGCCTCCTCGCGCTCGGCACTTCGCTCAAAGGCAATCCCAAAAAACTGCACCTCCGGGAAGGCGGCCTGAAACTGCTTAAAAGCGACGCTCTCGTCCAGGCAGTTCGGGCACCAGGACCCCATGATTTGAATCACCGCCGGCCGCCCCAAGTCTGGTCCCAGTAATTCTCCTGTTTTGTAGTGCGGAAGGCTAAATTCTAAACTTTTAACTCCTGGCTTCATGCCGGTAATGCCTGTAGGGTCGGCCAACTTAGCCGTTAAATCCACCCTGCCGCTAAGGGCCAACTCGCTGCTTCCGTTCAGTAGCTGACGGCCTTGTATTCCGCCGTCTTCAGTCAACTCCAACTCAAAAACGTAAGCAAAAATTCCATTAAACGTGCTCAGATGAATGCGGTTTCCGCTTCGGTTGCCAGCAAGGTATCGGTAGTCGCCGGATTCCGTCATGATGCTGCCGGTCACGGTGCCGTCGGAGTGCTCGGTCAGGGCAGCGATGGCCCTGCGACCCTTTTCTGCAGGACTGCCAGGTTCATACTGCACCAAGGCGTAGCGCTCCTCCAACAAAAATTGCTTGACCGGAGCTTCGTTTAAAGCAAACCTCGCGAGCTTACCCGGGCTCAGCACCAATTCGTACTGGGTTCCGCGGTCGGGACGCATCCAGAATCCTGCAAGCTGTCTTCCTTCTTTTCTCCAGATCAGCTCCCCCTGAAAGTAGGGAATTTCATAGCGTTCGTAGCCCTCGGGTGTTGACCCAGTATTGCTTAGGGGCAAGCGTTCCAGGCCGTTAACCACAAAAAAAGCGGGTCGCGCCTCTTCAGAACTCGAGACCGAAACCATATCAAACGGAAGGATCCAGGCTTTTTGCCCGTTTGCTGCGGGCCTTAGGGTTATTTCTGCATGGAACCAAACCTCTCGGGGAACCGCGCCAGACCCGCCGGCCCTCGGCTGTGCTACCACAACCCAGGCGGCCAAGGCAAGAATAAGTACAAAAATTATCTTCATGCCACCAAGTTAGTACGTACTCAGTACCCTGCGGTAGGATTCGACTCGTTCCTTGAGTTCTTCGCGGACCTCGTGGTAGTGATTAATGAGGTTTCCGCGTTCCAAGCGGACTCCCGTCGTGTTAAAGTAGTACTTGATTTTGGGCTCGGTTCCGCTTGGGCGCGCGGTAATTCGGTCTCCGTTGGCCATAAGCAACTGAATTACGTTGGACTTAGGGAGGGTCAGGGCCTCAATCCGACCGCTTTGAAGGTTTCGTCGGGTCTGTTGCTGGTAGTCTACAACCTCCGCAACGGCATGCCCTGCAATCTCGTGGGGGCTGTTGGAGCGCAGAAGGGTCATGGTATTTTGAATTTCCTCGAGTCCGCTTCGCCCTGGTTTGGTAAGGCTCATCAGTTCGTCTTGATGCACGCCATGGCGGGCATAAAGCTCCAGCAAACGCAGGTAAAAACTACTGCCTTCGCTGGCGCGGAAGGCTGCCGCCTCTGCCAGCAAGCATGCGGAGCCGATGGCGTCCTTGTCGCGCACAAAGTCGCCGGCAAGATAACCGTAGCTCTCCTCGCCGCCGACCACAAAGGTTTGTTTGCCCTCGCGAAGCCTAATTTGCTCCGCAATCCATTTAAATCCAGTAAGCGTTTCAGTTGCCTCTATGCCGTAGAATTCCGCCACCCGCAGCAGAAGGGGAGAGGTCACAACCGTGCTCGCCACAAAGGGATTGTCGGGCATGCTTCCCTGGGCAATGCGCTGCTCAAGCACGTAATCCATAAGCACGGCGGCGGCTTGGTTGCCATTGAGAAGTTCTAGCTTCCCGACGTCGTCGCGCACTGCAATGCCCACTCGGTCGCTGTCGGGGTCGCAGCCTATCACCATGGCGTAGCCCAGCTCTTCAGTCCGGGCGAGTGCAAGTTCCAGGGCTGCAGGCTCTTCGGGGTTGGGGGAATGAACGGTCGAGAAATTTCCGTCGGGTTTGGCCTGCGAGGCCAGGCAATCCACCTTGGTGAATCCCCAACGCTCCAAGGATTCAGGCAGCAGGGTAACAGCGGTTCCGTGCAAGGACGTGAAGACAATTCCCAGGTCGGCATTGCCCGAGCGGTTGAGCGATAGGGTTTCAACCGCAGACAGATAGGCCTCGTCGGTGCTTCGCCCTAAGGCCTTCACCAATCCGGAGCCTCCAGACCATCGAACCTCGGCCAGCGAAACCTTGGCCACGGCGTCCATCAGGGCCTTGTCTTGAGGCGGAACAATTTGCCCTCCGTCGCTCCAGTAAACCTTGTAGCCGTTGTATTCTTTGGGGTTGTGGGAGGCCGTGATTACGATTCCGGCGGTGCAACCCTTCAGCCGCACTGCGAAGCTCAATTCTGGGGTAGGGCGTAGGTCCTCAAAAAGCCATACGTCCACACCATTTGCAGCCAGAACGTCTGCCGCAACACGCGCAAATTCTGCGGACTGGTTGCGCGAGTCAAAAGCAATGGCCACCGAAGGGCTCTTGCTCGCTGCACTAACGATATTGGCCAAGCCTTGAGTCGTCAACCCTACCGTGTAGCGGTTCATTCCGTTGCTTCCAAGCCGCATCAGTCCGCGCAAGCCACCGGTACCAAACTCTAAATCAGTATAAAACGCCTCGTTGAAGGCGGCTGAGTCGCTCTCCTTCATGCGGAGTATGGCAGCCTTGTCGGCCTCTTCGACGGCACTGTTTAACCAAAGGTCGGCGCGGACTACTGCCGCGGAATCTAAATTCACCATCATAAGCATCAAAGTTCGGACGCAGACTGCGAATCGCGGGCCGAGAATTCGTTTTTAGCGTTAATCGGCTAAAATCCGCCTAAAAAGAAGCCATCATCACGGCTGCCACGGCCGCTTCTTCTCCTTTGTTGCCAAGCGATCCTCCGCTGCGGTCTAAGGACTGCTGGTAGGTATCGTCGGTAAGGAGGCAAAATACAACCGGCGTTTTGCCGGTGGCATTCAAATGCGCAATACCGTAGGTCACACCTTGGCAAACGTAGTCAAAATGAGGCGTTTCACCCCTAACGACCGACCCAATTGCAATGACGGCATCGTATTCTAGGGACTCCGCGTGGACCTTGCAGCCGCGGATTAATTCAAAACTTCCAGGGACGTCAAAGCGGTCAATGCGGTCAGCGCGAAGCTGCTCAAGCACCCGCACTGCACCGTCGGACAGGGCGTTGGTTATCTCGGGATTCCAAGAACTTACCACTAGGGCGAAGCTGAGGCCCTTTGCCTTGGGCAGGGAACTTAATTCAAGAGGTCCGCGCTCGGCGGTAGCCATTATTGGGCAGAAATCTTAGCCTCGTAGTAGGCGATCAGGGCATCGGCATTGGCACTTTCCGCCGAGGCAGGGAAGTCCTTTTTAATGCGCTGGGTGTACTTCAATGCAGACTTCAAATCCTTGTTGATCTCAGCGGCAACGGCTGCCTTCGATAAAATAAAGGGGGTCAAGAAGTCGTTGGCGTCCATTGAAGCCGCCTTGGCATAAAATTCCTCAGCCTCCTCGGGCTGGTTGAGGTCGGCAAATGCATCGCCCAGGGCGCCTGTGGCGATGAGGTCCAAGAAGGTTCCGTTGCCGTCAAATTCCTCGAGGTAGTCAATGGCCTCCGCGGGCTGACCTAGCGACAGGTAGCTGAGCCCGGCGTAGTAGTTGGCAAGGTTGCCCGCCTTGGTGCTGCCGTACTCGTCGGCAATTTCAATAAAACCCATGAATTCTGCGTTGCCGTTCAGGGCTAAACGCAAGGAGTCCTGAGAAAAAACATCCTGAGCAGGGTAGAGGGCAAGCTGCGCCTCCTCTTCAGCGGGCGCCACGATAAACTCTCGGTAGGCCCAGGTCAAGGCGACCACTGCTATAATAGCACCTGCAAAGTAGGTAGCTTGCTTTTGGTACTTGTGAAACAAGGATTCCGCCTTTGAGAAGGTCTCTTCGACAGCTTCCATCGGACGCTCGACCAAATCAATTTCTTTTTTCTGTTTTGCCATAGGGCCGCAAAGATAGCCAAAGCATCCATACCAAGGTACTTTTGCATCATGCAAGATGTTGTGCTCGATCGCCTCAGCTTGGTTCACTTTAAGAACCATGCCCAGGCGGATTTTTCTTTTTCTGCCAAACTAAACGCTTTGGTCGGGGCCAACGGTTCCGGCAAGACCTCGGTTTTGGATGCCGTTCACTTTCTCTGCATGACCCGAAGCTACTTTCACAGCAGCGACTCCTACTGCATTCAGTTTGACGCTCCTTTTTTGGTGGTGCAGGGTGAATTTCGGGGCGATACCACTCCGACGCCCGTTTACTGTGGCTTAAAACGCGGCGACAAAAAGATATTTAAGGCTGACGATGCGGAGTATCCGCGCATCTCCGACCACTTAGGCAGGTTCCCGGTGGTCATGATTAGCCCGGGCGACCACGTATTGCTTCACGGAGGTTCTGAAGTCCGCCGCAAGATGATGGATGCGGTAATCGCGCAATCGGACCGAGCCTATTTGGAAGCCCTTCAGGGCTACCAGCGTGCCCTCAAGCAGCGCAACGCCTTGCTGAAGTACTTTGCAGCGAACCGAATTTTTCAGCCCGACATGATCGAGGTCTACGACCACCAGCTCAGCGAATTCGCACCCCTAATTTTTGAGGCGCGCACCCGATTTGTAAAGCAGTTCGGCCCAATGCTTCAGGAGGCCTACCTCGGCATTTCTGGCGATCGCGA